>Ga0209589_1000006_pt1 | contig 436292 bp, 387 predicted proteins | sample CowpeawhiteBW_FD_187525 | JGI IMG/M metagenome (GOLD analysis project Ga0209589, IMG submission 187525) | Root nodule microbial communities of legume samples collected from California USA - Cow pea white BW (SPAdes) (version 2) | ecosystem: Host-associated > Plants > Roots > Nodule | place...
CCCGCTTCCGCAACTGGGGCCTGCAGCGGTTTATGGTCCGCGGCCTCGAAAAGGTCCAAACGGTGCTGCGCTGGTTCGCCCTCACCAACAACATCCTGGCCGGACACCGCCTGCTGCAGGCCGCCGCTTGAATCAAACAATCACCGCTAGCCTCTGCCCGCCGCAGTCCCTCTCCGCTAAAGCTGCCAACCTTCAATTAGATTCACAGCCTCTGAGGAGCGCGGAACGCGCGTCTCGAAGGATGCACGGCCCCGATAAGTCCGCGCGGCAAGAGCCGGGCCGTCGACCCTTCGAGACGCGCGCAAGAGCGCGCTCCTCAGGGTGACGGGGCGCACTGCTCCACCCCGTCATTGCGAGCGAAGCGAAGCAATCCATCGTACGGCGTACGCGGAAGCGTGGATTGCCTCGTCGCTTCAGCGCAAAATTGCTTTGCAATTTTGTCGCGAGCTCCTCGCAATGACGGCCACATAGGTTCAATCTCTCAGGGTGACGGTGATGGAGCGGCGCGCGTGGTCGCCTCAGTTATCGTCACGGGTTGTCGTGAATGCACTGTCGATCACGTCGCCGATCGGCTGCCAGGCAGCGCCGTCGAATTGCACCAGCCGCATCTGCTCGATCGGACGAAAATCCTGCGGGCTGGTGTTGATGACGATGCCCGGCAGCGCGACCGGGACATGGTAGTTCTTCAGTGACGCCGCCTGCCGCATGACGTTGTCGCGCGACAGGTCGTCACCGCACTGGCGCAAGACCTGAAGCAGCGTATCCGCCGCGGCGTAGCCGAACACGGCGTAGAGATCGTCCTTGTCGCCGTCGGGGAAATACTTGTCCATGAAGGCGAACCACGCCTTGATCTGCGGATCCTCCTTCCAGGAGGCATCTCCGGCATCCTTCAGAAAAGAGGTCGAGATCACGCCGAGTGAATTCTGCAAGCCCGCCGGCCGCAGCGCGCTGGCGATCGAGGCCGATGCATTGTCGAGGATGAACACCGGATGCCAGTCGAGATTGGCCGCGCTGCGGATCGCACGCGCGGCGATCGCCGGCGCGCCATCGAACACCAGGATGTCGGCGCCGGAAGCCTTCAAGATGCCGAGCTGGTTCTCGATCCTGGTCTCCGACGCATCGAAGGCGAGATCGGCGACAATCATGCCCGCGGTATCGCCGAGGCCCTCCTGCAATCCCTTGAACAGATCGCGGCCGAACTGATCGTTCTGCCAGAGCACGGCGATCTTGCGATCGGGATAGGATGCCTGGATGTAGTTGGCATAGATGCGACCCTCGGCGCGGAAGGTCGGCTGCCAGCCCATGGTCCACGGAAACGTTCTGGGCTGCGCCCACGTCTCGTCGCCGGAGGCGACGAAGAGCTGCGGGACTTTCTTGTCGTTGAGATAGGTCCGCGTCGCCAGATTGTCCGGCGTGCCGAACGAGCCGAACATCAACAGCACGTTCTGCTTCTCGACGAGATCGCGGGTCTGCTCCATCGCGGTCTTCGGATTGGAGCTGTCATCGACCGAAATGAACTTGATCTTGCGCCCGTTGATGCCGCCGCGGTCGTTGATCATGTCGAAATAGGCCGCTTCCGCCCGCCCGATGGTGGCGAATGCCGCAAGCGGGCCGGTGTAGGGCATGATGTTGCCGATGCGAATGTCGTTGTCGGCGGCCGCCGCGGGTGCCTGCTGGGCGCGTGACGGCGCGGCGAAGACGAGCGCCGCCGCCAGCACAAGGGACAACGACAAGGCGGTCTGTGTTCTTGTTTGTATCAACATCGCCACAAACGCCGGCAACGCGACCGGCGCTCCTCCCGAGCGGGCCAAGCTTATCGCCCCAGGCAACGCCGGAAAAATGAAATGTTGATGGCGGAGTTCCGCTCAGCGCAACGTTATGTCGAGCCAGCCGAGCGCGTTGACCACCACGCGATCGTCAGTGTCGACCAAAACCGTCGTCGTCTCGGCCTCGATGATCGCGGGCCCCACGAGCGATTGGCCGGGCTTGAGATCGTCAAGCGCATAGACCCGCACCTCGCGCCAGGCGCCGAACCAGGCCTGCCGCTTGCCGCGCGGCACGCATGGCGCAGTTGACGTCACCCGGCCAACATCGCCGGCCGCAGGCGCGACCTTGCCGACAGCGGCGACGCGGGCGTTGACGAACACCACCTCCTGCCCAGGCGAGGCGTAGGTGTAGAGCTCCTCGTGGCGGCGATGGAAGCGATCCTCGATCTGCGCGACCAGATCGGCGGCATCGAGGTCGAGATCGCCGAGATTCACGTCGATTTCGAACACCTGCTCGCCATAGCGCATCTCCGCCGAGCGCTCGATCGCGATCTCGCCCTTGAACCAGGAGCGCAATCGGCCGACGGCCTGCTGTTCCAATCCGGCATACAATGCGCGCACATCGGCGGCGGCAATCCGGCCCGTGCCATAATGTGTGCGGCTGACCTCGTAGCGCAGGTCGCTGGTCAGCATGCCCCAGGCGGAAAGCACGGAGGCGACCGTGGGTACGATGATGCGCCTGATCTCGAGCTCGCGCGCCACTTCCGCAGCATGCATGCCGGCCGCGCCGCCGAAGCTCAGCAGCGCGAATTTGCGGGGATCGACACCGCGGCGCAGCGTCATCAGGCGGATGCCGTCGGCCATCTTCAGGTTGATCATCTTGTAGATGCCGGCCGCCGCCTCGAGCCGCGAGAGCTCGAGCGCTGACGCAATGCGATCGACCGCGGCTTCCGACGCCGTGCGATCGAGCGGCCGCGCGCCGCCCATGAAGGCGGCGGCATCGAGATAGCCGAGCACGACATTGGCGTCGGTGACGGTCGCGGCCGTGCCGCCATTGCCGTAGCAGGCCGGGCCCGGCACCGAGCCTGCGCTCTCCGGCCCGACCCTGAGCGTGCGGCTGCCGTCGACGCTCGCGATCGAGCCGCCGCCGGCGGCAATGCTGGCGATGTCGAGGCTGCGCAGCGCAATACGCTGGCCTGCGAGCATGCCGTCAGCCGAGAGCGAGGCCTGGCCGTCTGAGATCAGCGAGATGTCGGTCGAGGTGCCGCCCATGTCGAACGGCACGAGGTCGGGAATGCCGAGCATGTCGGCGCAGCGGCGGCTGCCCGAGATGCCGCCCGCCGGCCCAGACAGCACCGTGCCCGCGGCGAGCCGCGAGGCCTCTTCGACCGGCGCCATACCGCCATGCGACAGCACGACAAACAGCGAGCCCGCAAAGCCCGCTTCATGCAGGCGCTGCTCCAGATTGGTGAGATAGCGCCGCACCGTCGGCTCAACATAGGCGTTCACGATCGTGGTCGAGACACGCTCATATTCCTTGATCTGCGGCAGCACATCGCTCGAGCGCGACACGGTGACATCGGGCAGGTCGCGCGCCAGGCGTTCGACGGCGGCGAGCTCATGCACGGGATTGAGATAGGCGTGGAGGAAGCAGACCGCGACCGAGGTCGCACCCGACCGCTTCACGTCGGCGATCGCGTCATCCAGCGCGGCATCGTTGAGCGGGATCGCCGCGCTGCCGTCGGCCTTCAGCCGCTCGCGCACGCCGAAGCGGCGCTCGCGCGGCACCAGCGGCTCGGGCGGCGGCGTGCGCAGATCGTAGCGATCCGGCTTCAGCCCTTCGCGCATCTCGACGACGTCGCGATGGCCCGCGGTGGTGAGCAGCGCGACCTTGGCGCCCTTGCGCTCCAACAGCGCGTTGGTCGCAACCGTCGTGCCATGCACGAGCCGGTCTGTTGCGGCCAGCATCGCCGCCCGCGTCACGCCGAGCCGCCGCGCCAGCTCTTCGAGCCCCGCCATCACGCCGATCGACTGATCGGCCGGCGTGGACGGCGACTTCGCGAAAACGGTACGTCCGGTTTCATCAGCGGCGACCAGGTCGGTGTAGGTGCCGCCGACGTCTATTCCGATCGTGAACATGCTCGCCTACACCGTTTTCGAAACCAGACCCTGGGCGGCATCGCGCGCCCGCGCCTCCGCCGATCGCTGCTCGGGCGGCCCCCAGCCGCCGCCGCCGGAGGAGCGGACTTCGAGGCAATCGCCGGGACGCAATTCGATGCCGACCTCTTTTGTCTTCAGCACGCGCGGCGCGCGGCCCTCCGACAACAGGCGATAGTGATGCGGCTCGCCGTCCTTGCCGCCGAGCATGCCGCAGGGGCCATGCCGCGCGCCGTCGCCGGCGGTGTTGCCCTTGGCGGGCTTGGCCGTCTCCAGCACCATGTCGAGCGCAACGCCGAGGCCGCCGCGATGCTGGCCGTCGCCGCCGGAATCGGGGCGGAATTCGTGCTGGCGGAAATGCAGCGGGAAGCGTACTTCGGCAACCTCGATGCTGCCGAACTTCAAGCCGCCGACCGTGTGCCATTCACCGATCGACGAATAGCCGTCGCCGCCGATCGAGGCGCCGCCGCCGGGCCGCGCCTGAAACATGTGCCAGATGAAGTTGCGTCCGTTGCGCGGGTCCTCGCCCTGGATCGCGATGCGGAACCGGCGGCCCCAGCCGCCCATCACGCGGTCCGGACAGGATGCCGACATCGCCTTGATGATCGCCTCGACGATCTCGTTGGAGGGATGGCTGGTGCACAAGGTCACCGGACGCCCGGGATCGGCCCAGACGATGGTGCCCTGCTTCGCCACCACCTTCAGCGGTCGCAGCGCGCCGGTGTTCTTCGGAATATCGGCGTCGATCAGATAGGCAAAGGCCATCGCGACCGCGGCCTGCATGTTGGCATGCGACGAATTGACAAAGCTGGTCGACTGCGGATCGGATCCAGTGAGATCGACCTCGATGTCACTGCCTTTCTTCGTGACCTTGGCCGCGATCTTGATGTCGGTGCGGCCGTGGCCGTCGTCATCCAGGAACGCTTCGCCGTAGAACACACCGTCCTTCCAGCTTGCGACGACGGCGCGGGTCTGCTGTTCGGTGGCATCGAGGATCGCCTCGATCGCGGCTTCGACGACCTCGGCGCCGAACTCGCCGAACAGTTTCGACACCCGCCGCTCGCCGAGATGGGCGGCGCCGAGCATCGCGGCAAGGTCGCCGCGGAATTCTCTGGGGTTGCGAATATTCAGCGCCAGCAGGTCAAGCAGATCCTCGCGCGGCTTGCCGGCCTCGTAGAGCTTGATCGGCGGGATGCGGATGCCTTCCTGGTAGATCTCGGTCGCACCGGGATTGTAGGCGCCATGCGTAGCGCCGCCGATATCGCTCTGATGCGCGCGCACGATGGTCCAGAGCAGCCGCTTGCCGCCGTCGAAGACAGGCACGAAAGCGGTGAGATCGGGCAGATGGCTGCCGCCCTGATAGGGATCGTTGAGCAGGATGACGTCTCCCGGTGCGACATCCTTGAAGCGCTCCTCGACCGCCAGCGTCGCCCAGGGCAAGGCTCCGACATGGACCGGGATGTGATCGGCCTGCGCGACCAGCCGGCCGCGCGTGTCGCAGATCGCCAGCGAGAAATCACGGCTGGAATTGAGGATCTGCGAATAGGAGGTGCGAAGCATGGCTTCGCCCATTTCTCTCACGATCGAAGACAGGCGGTGCTGGACGACGGAGCGGGTGATGGGATCGATCTTGGCGGGCGCGGTCACGTGACTTCCAAAGGCGATGGAACCAGCCGCTATCTTATCGCCGTCGTCGGCGAGGTATAGACCCAAAACAGTACGGTCCCGATCAGCAACGCGACTGCCATGTACAAGAGCACCGCGGGCAATCCGTACAACGCTGCGACGCCGGCGGTGCTCGACTGCATCAGCGCAGCGCCAAGGAAGAAGGCGAGGTTCACCGCAGACAATGCCTTGCCGGTGTTCTGGGCGTCGACGAGTTGCCGCGTCATGCCGTAGAGCAGCGGTTGCGCCGAGGTGACAAAGCCGATCAGGATCAACAGCACGAGATCATATTCCGACGGCATCGCCGCGACGCCGAACAGGTTCGAGAGCGGAAAATGCGGTGCGCCGGCCGCCATCAGCACGAACAGCAGCGCTGCTAGCGCATGGCTGCCGCCGACCACGGCGCGGCGATGCCCGAACTTGCGATCGAACAGGCCGATGCAGATCGGCCCGACCGTCATCGCCAGCGTGAACAGGCCGAGCACATTGCCGGCCTCGATGCGGCTCAGCCCCTTCACATCCATCAGCCACGGCCCGCTCCACAGCGCGCGCAGCGCCAGCACGACGCCGAGCGAGACCAGCGACAACGCGATCACGCCGCGCAGGCCGCGCGAGACGCCGAGCCGCAACACCTCGACCATCTGATGCAGCGGCGAGGAATCGTCGGCATGCGCGGCGGGCTGCTGCGGCACCAGCGCGAACACCGCGATCAGCACGGCCACGCCGAGGCCGGCCGAACCCCAGAACCCGGCCCGCCAGCCGAACTGGTCAACGACGAAGGCAAGCGGGCTCGACGACAGCAGCATGCCGGTGTTGCCGATCGAGAGGATCAGCCCGGACCACAGTCCGAACTTCGCCGCCGACATCTGCTTGGCCGCGAGCGTCATCGGGCACATCAGCATGCCCGAGGTGGCAACGCCGAGCAGGAGCTGCCCGAGCACGAACGTGACCGGCCCGACGGCAAGCGCCGACACCAGCGCGCCGACAATCGTTCCGATCAGCAGGCTGATCGACACCGGACGCACGCCGAAGCGGTCCATCGCGGCGCCGACCGGCACCTGCGCGGCAGCAAACGAGAAATGATAGATCGAGGTGAGGCTCGCTAGCGCCTGTGGCGAGGTGCCGAAATCGAACGCCATCAGGTCCAGGCTGATCCCCGGAATCGTCCGCAGCAGCGTCGACAGCATATGGCCCGAGGCCAATGCCAGAAGTGCAAGAACCAGTGCGCGGAAACCGATGCCCGCCTCTTCCGTTGTCGCCGCGCCGTCCACGATTCGTCCATCCCCGAGCGTTCGGGGAGGGCGTAACATTATTGGGCAGCGGGTGCCAACTTTCGAGGCCCGGCGATTTCGGATCGTCGTTGTTGCCTCTCCCGCTTGCGGGGAGGGGCAATTACATTCGAGAGAAAAGCGCCCTGCGGCCATCCTTCGAGACGCCCGCCTTTGGCGGGCTCCTCAGGATGAGGTCTTGTTTTGCGGCACAATAGTAGACCCTCATGGTGAGGAGCGCCGCTTGCGGCGCGTCTCGAACCACGAGGCCGAGTACGTGCGCAGCCGCCCAAGGCGGCATATGCGATAGCCCTCCGCTTGCGGGGTCCAGACGAGCGTAGCTAGTTCTTAGGCCAGATCGCGTCATCAGATGCGATCCGGGTGCGGCTCTCTCCACGATACGACTCGCGGAGAAAGCCCCACCCGCCCCTCCCCCGCAAGCGGGAGAGGGAGCGCACCTATCTCCGAGGCTGCTTTGAGGCCGCTTTCTTGGCCGCTACTGCTTGTGGAACACCAGCGTGCGCAGCTCGATGCTCTCGCGCGGCGGCGCGTCGGCCGGCGTGGTCGGATCGATGAACGCGGTGTGCGGGCCAAAGCGGGTACGGCCGTCGGTCGCCGAGTCGTAGCATTTGAGCAGGATCGCTTCGTCCGGCGTCATCTCGGGGATGTAGAACCACCGGTGGTTCGGATTGTACTTCACCGAATAGGTCTCGCCGCTGCGGTTCGGATAGATCAGGTCGGAGGCGACGAGATCCTCGGGCGCAACGGTCGTGCCGTCAGCCATCGCCAGCGGTGAATCGCGCAGCGGCCCACGGATCGGGCGCCACAGATTGATCACCTGCACCCGGCCCTTCAGCAGCTCTTCAGCTTCGTTCGGCAGATGCTCGAACACGCGGTTGCGGCCGGAGACGTCGGTCTGGTCGACATGGACGCGGGTCGCGGGCTGGCGCGGTCCGGCACCTCTGACATCAGCGGCGCCCTCCACCCGCTTGCGCACGGTGTGATCGAAGATGAGGACGCGGTCGGCCTTCAACGTCGCCTTCAGGAAAGCTTCGACCGCGGGGTAATAGACGCTGCGGACTTCGTTGTCGTCGTAGAAGTTCTTGATGACGGTCGGATGCTTGACCAGCGCGAACCCTTCGCGATCGAGCGAGAAACTGTTGGCGATCAGGCGTCCGTCGAAGATCGGAACGTTGTGCGGTTCTGGCAGCGCGGTGGATTTGGGTTCGCCCGGCGGCGGATCGTAGGCGTAGGTCCGGGGCTTGCCCGGCGTCGGCGCGAGGTAGTTGAGTTCGGCGGTAACGAACGGCAGCGACTCGATGCGAGTTTCTTGAAGGCCCATGGTGATCTCCCGGACTCGATTGTTCGTTGCTTTGATTTTGGCGGCGCGGCGCAGACCGGCAAGTCCGCGCCGAAAATAGCAACGTTGCGGTTTTGGAATACGGGAAACGGGGAATATCCTTGCCGGGCGGCCGTCGCCGAACGAATGGATATTTTGGAGATCACGGGTTCGTTAGAGCTACGACTAGTGAAGCTAGCTCGTGTCACCATAAATGGTCCACCTCTCCCGCTTGCGGAGGAGGTCGACGCGCGTAGCGCGGCGGGTGGGGGCTCTCTCCACAAGACGACTCGCGGAGCGAGCCCCCACCCCGGCCCTCCCCCGCAAGCGGGAGAAGGGAGTGCACTGCCTGCACGGCTCGTATGCGCGCCCTACAGCCCCGCGCCCTTCTCAACCGCCGCCGCAAACGACCGGTCGACGATGTCGGCGGCGTTGACCTTCTGCCGGATCAGGTCCCAGCGGTCGTAGAGGTCGACGGTCTTCTGCTCGTCGGCCACCACACTGTCGTCGATCGGAACGATGCGGATCTTCGCCCGCGTCAGCCAGTTCAGCGGCACTGCGGGCGGAATGTTCATCAGCTTGCCCCAGGTTGCAGCGTAGCTTTCGACATTGTTCTGCGACCAGGCGCGCGCGGCGGCGAGCCGGCGCACGAAGTCCTCGAGCTCGGCGCGCTTGTCCTTGATTGCGTCGGGCGTCGCCACCTGGAAACCGAGGCCGGGCGTGATGCCGTCGGCCGTGATCACGCGGCGCGACTTGAACAGCACCTCCTCCTGGCTGACATAGGGCTCCCAGGTCGACCAGGCGTCGACCGATCCCTGGCTGTACGCGACCTTCGCATCTGACGGCGCGAGGAACACGATCTGCACGTCGCTTGCCTTCCACCCCCGCGACTCCAGCGCGGCCAGTATGAGCTGGTGGCCGATCGAGCCGCGGCCGGTCGCGATCTTCTTGCCGCGCAGATCGTCGAAACTCTTGATCGCCGAGTTCTCCGGCACCAGGATCGCCAGCCCCTCGCGCGACTGGCGCACCGCGGCGATGGCCTTGACCGGGACCTTGGCGGCGGCCGCGAAGGTGAAGGGCGCATCGCCGACCAGACCGGTGTCGATCGCACCTGCCCCCAATGCCTCCAGCAGCGGCGCCGCCGCGGCGAACTCCTTCCATTCGATCTTGTAGGGAACGTCCTTCAAAACGCCGGCCGCTTCCATCACGGCCTGCGAATTGCCTTTTTGGTCGCCGACGCGCAAGGTGCTCTGCGCGGCGGCGGCATCGAGACTGGCGAACGCGAGCGCCGCCGCAACAACCAAGCGAATCATTCCGCGGCGATCCCGCGCTGCTCGTCGCGCGCAGCGATCAGCTTGCGCGTCAGGGGGATCAGCTCGCGGCCGTATTCGATCGCGTCGACCAGCGGATTGAAGCCGCGGATCAGGAAGTGGTTGATGCCGAGGTCGTAATAGTCGCCAAACACCTCGGCGACCTGCTCGGGTGTGCCGACCAGCGCCGTGGTGTTGCTGTTGGCGCCGGTGAGCTTGGCGATCTCGGTCCACAGCCGCTTGTCGATGCGTGTGCCCTGATCGGCGAGCGCGAGCAGCCGCTTCGCGCCGGCGGTCGCGTGGTTGGGACGGCGATAGCCGGTCTGGTCCTGCAGCGCGGTGGCGCGCTCCAGGATCTCATCCGCCTTCTTCCAGGCCTTCTCCTCGGTGTCGGCGAGGATTGGCCGCACCGAGAGGCTGAAGCGCGGAGCCGGACGGCCATATTTGGCGGCGGCGGCACGCACCCGCGCGGTGACGTCGCGCACCTGCGCATACGACTCACCCCACAGCGCAAACGTGTCCGCATGCTTGCCGGCGACCTCGACCGCGGCATCCGAACCGCCGCCGACGAAGGTGTAGATGCCGCCCTTCTGCAACGGCTTCACCTGCGAGAACCCGTTCTCGACGGTGTAATACTTGCCGCTGTAGTTGAACGGCTTCTCGCTGGTCCATTCCAGCCGCACCACATCAAGGAATTCGCTAGTGCGGGCGTAACGCTCGTCCTTGTCGTCGAGCGTGTTGCCGTCCTGGCGCAGCTCGATGGCATTGCCGCCGGTGATGACGTGGAGCGAGACGCGGCCGCCGTAGAGCTGATCCAGCGTCGCGAGCTGGCGCGCGAGCAGCGTCGGCGCGGTGAAGCCCGGCCGCTGTGCGATCATCACCTTGAGCGATTTGGTGATCGTCAACACATGCTGCGCGACCTGAAGCGCGTCCGGCGTCGTCGAATGAAACGCCAGCAACGCGCGGTCGAAGCCGGCAAGCTCATGCGCCTTCGCGACCGTCTCGATATAGGGCGGGTCGAGCACCGGGCCGGAGCGGACGATGGTCTCGGAGGCATTATTGTTGGTGATGAAGCCGATGAACTCGACCGACATATGGGAACTCCGGTTTTCTGACTGTTGTTGTCAGACGCCCAGCGCGTGGCGTCCGGCGGAGATGCGGGTGGAATCGTCCTGCGGGGTATGAACACGGCCGCACAGCACGTCGCGATAATGCCGCTCCAGCGGATTGGTTCGCGACAGACCGTGATTGCTGGTCAGCGACAACGCATCCTCCACCGCCTTGACGGCATTGTTGGTCACCGTCAGCTTGACGATGTTAGACTCGATCGCCGAGAGCTGGAAGCCGCGATCGAAATCGGCGGCAAAGCTCTCGATCAGCCGTGCGTTGACGGCCAGCCGCGCCTCGATGCCACCGAGAACCTCCTGGACGCGCGGCAGCGTCGCCAGCGGCGCGCCAAGATTGGCGGGCACGCGCTCCTTCAGGAAGGTGATGAGCCAGTCGCGCGCGGCGCGGGCGATGCCGTCATAGATCGCGGCGACGAAGATGGTGTGCACGGTCGCCTGGGTCGGGTCCGGTGCCTTCCAGTCGTCCGGCTTGCGGACGTCGATCTCGTGGTCCAGCGGAAACACCACGTCGTCGAAGACCACGGTGTGACTGCCGCTGGCGCGCAGGCCGAGATGGTCCCAGCTTTCCTCGATCCGCGTGCCCGGCAAGCCTGCCGGAACCAGAAACAGCCCCACGCGCGTTTCCGCTTCGTCCGTCCTGGCCCACACCACGTACCATTTCAGGATCGGCGCGCCGGTCGAATAGATCTTGCGGCCGGAGAGCCGCCAGCCGGTTTCGGTGCGTCGCGCGATCGTTGCCGGCAGGCCGCCGCGCGCCGGCGAGCCGAGCTCAGGCTCGACCCGCAACGCGTTGATCAGCGCCACACCCTCGATCGTCTCCCTGGCGAGCTTGCGCGCCAGGCGTGCAGGCCAGCGCGTACTCCGCGCCATCACCAGATGCTGGATGTAGTGCATCGACAGCACCAGCGCCGTCGACGGGTCGGCCTTGCCGATGATGCCGAGCACGCGCGCGGCATCGCGGGCGCCCGCCCCGACCCCGCCGAGCGCCGCCGGCACGGTCAACGCCAGCAGGCCTTCGCGCGAAAGATCGGCAAAGTTCTCGAACGGAAAACTGGCATCGCGGTCGTGCGCCGGAGCGCGCGCGGCAAACACCTCGGCAAGCCGCAAGGCGCGCGCGATGTATCCGGGCTCGCTCGCGTGCGCGATCTCTCTTGCGGCCGTCGTCACCATGTCGCCTCCAGTCCGAGCAGGCCGAGGATCTGCTTGCGCAACTCTGCGAGATAGGGATCACCGCGATGCCGCGGATAGGGCCGCTGCACCGCAATGTCTGCCTTGATCCGCGCCGGCCGGTCGGAGAGCACGATGACGCGGTTGGCGAGCACCAGCGCCTCCTCGACGTCATGGGTGACCAGCAGCGTGGTGAAGCCCTTGCGCTGCCAGAGCGCGACGATCTCGGACTGCATCGCGATCCGCGTCAGCGAGTCGAGCTTGCCGAGCGGCTCGTCGAGCACCAGGATCTTCGGGTCGTTGACCAATGCGCGCGCCAGCGCGACACGCTGCGCCATGCCGCCGGAGAGCTGGTGCGGATAGGCGTTGCGGAACGACGACAGGCCGACCAGATCGATGACAGCATCGACCCGGTGCCGCTCCGCCTTCAGAATGCCCTGCGCCTCCAGCCCGAGCGCGACATTGTCCCAGATCGAGCGCCATGGAAACAGCGTCGGATCCTGGAACACGACGACGCGCGACGGATGCGGGCCGGCGATGCGAATCTCATCTTCCCGCAGCGCGCCGGTGCGCGGCTTCTCGAGGCCGGCCACCAGCCGCAGCAGCGTCGACTTGCCGCAGCCGGATGGACCGAGCAGCGCGACGAACTCGCCCGGCGCGATCGCCAGGTTCACATTGTCGAGCACCGGCAGCGTGGCGCCGTCGATATCGAAGGCGTGGCTGACGCCCTCGACGTCGAGTGCCGCGCCGACCGCGGGATAGGTGATCGCCTCGGCGGCGGATTGCACTACCATTTGACGCCCCCCTTCTGCCAGACCAGCAACCGATCGCGGGTCCGGAACAGCAGCGTGATCGCGCCGGAGCAGAGCAGCGACATCACGATCAATGCCGCATACATGTTGGCATAAGCGGCCCAGCCCTGCGCCCACTGCAGGTACCAGCCGAGCCCGGCCTTGACGCCGATCATCTCGGCGACGACGAGCACGGCAAAGGACGAGCCGAGGCCCATGAACAGACCGACGAACACATGCGGCAGCGCCGCCGGAATTGCGACCTTCAGCACCAGGAACGACGGCCTGGCGCCAAGCGTGCGCGCGACGTCGTAATAGGCGTGGCTGACGCTCGCGACGCCCGACCACGTCAGCACCGTCACCGGGAAGCCGGTGGCGAGCGCGATCAGGAAGGTCGAGGCGCTCCAGCTCGACGGAAAGGTAAAGAACGCGATCGGCAGCCAGGCGGTGGCCGGCAGCGGGCCGATGAAGCGCAGCACCGGATGTACCCAGTAGCCGATCTTCTGCGACCAGCCGATCGAGACGCCGGTCACGAAACCGATGGCAGCGCCAATGATGTAGCCGCCGAGCTGCAACTTGATCGAGGCGATGACGCTGTCGAGCAGCTTGGGCAGATCGTCGGTATAGACCTCCAGGATCGCCTGCGGCGGCGGAAAGAACGGCAAAGGCAGCCATGCGAACTTCGCGGTCGCGACCTCCCACAAGGTAAAGAGCGCCCCGAGCGCGACCAGCCACGGCGCGCGCTTGCGCAGCGCCTCGCCGGGCCCGCCGAGATAATCCGCACCGAAGGTGCCGAACAGCACAAAGGCGGCGATGACGATCGCACCGATGCCGAGCGAGCTGGTCCGCGACCAGTCGCCGACATCGGGCCAGTACAGGCAGGACAACCCAAAGGCCGCCCAGGCCAGGCTGGCGGCCAGCCCGATGCCGTAGCCACCTCCGCGGACATCGGCGAGCTTTGCTACCGCGCGCGGCGCGGCTGCCGCGTCAGACACTGAATACGTCGACATAGATCCGCTCCGCGAATTTCGCCGTATCGGTGCTCGGTTTGAACACCTGGACGGATTTCAGGTCGTCGGCGTAGCCCTTGAGCTCGCGCTTGAGCGCGTCGCCGGTGGGATGATGGTGATGAGTGTGGTAGCGCACCATCGCCTCGAGATCGGCGAGGCTCGCCGCCTTCGGCGCATAGGGCTGGAACGACTTTGCCGCCCTATCCGGATTCTGTGCGGTAAACATCGCGGCATCGAGCAGCGCCTGCGTCACGGCGCGGGCGACGTTCGGCTCTTCGCGCACCAGGCTGCCGCGCAGACCGACGATGCAGCAGGTCCGGTCGCGATACTCGCCATCGAGATTGGAGGCGACTTCCTTGTATTGCGGATCCTTCAGCCAGAGATAGGCCAGCGGATCGGACGACAGGAAAGCCTGCACCTCGCCCTTCTCGACCGCGACGTTGAGCAGATTGCCGGGATAGGCCCGCCAGTCGACATCCTTGACCGGGTCGATGCCGAGCTTGGCGAGCTGGATCGAGAAGAAGTTCTTGTCCGGCCCGGCGAGATCGCCGACCGCGACGATCTTGCCCTTGAGATCGGCCAGCTTCTCGACGCCGGAATTGGCGCGGGTCAGCACCCGCATGCAGCCGCCATGGGTGCCGGCGGCGATCTTGACGTCGAAGCCCTGCTCCAGCGGCTTCAGCCAGCGCAGCGCCATGCCGAGGCCTGCGTCGCTCTTGCCGGTGGCGATCGCCTCCAGCAGTTGATCGGTCGAGCCGGAATAATTGACGAGCTCGACATCGAGGTTCTGCTTCTGGAAGAAGCCGTGGTCGATCGCGACCGGCAGCGGCGCAAGGCAGACTGCCCCGGCGTTCCAGGACAGTTTCAGCTTGCGCGCATTGCCCGCGAGCGGCGGTGCGTCGGACGCGGTCCTGCAAATAGGGAATTCAGAGAAGTCGATCGCCGGCGCCACCGCACGCGGCGTAAAGGCCTGCGCGCCGAAAGTCCCGATCGGCGCAGCGAACGCCGCGGCGGCCCCCGCCCGCAGCAATGTGCGGCGATCCATCACCGTCTTCTTGTTGTCCGTCGACATCATCACTCCTGCATTTCGGCAAGGCTCCGCCCCGCGCAAAACGGCTCCGTCTGCACGCCGCATCGTTCGAAGCTTGTGGTTTAGAAAAAGCGGATTTCTCCGGCGCTATTGCACTCAAAGCAACATGCAAATGATGCGGCGCGATAGCGTCATCGTCAATGAAATGGAATTTCGAATGTTGTGCCCGCGAAAGGCGTTATCTCCATCATCGCCTTGCACAACGATGAAACGATTTTCGCCAAAATCGGCGGTCGCACAGCTTGGTCAGAGGTTCAACCTGCTCAGAATTCGAGCGCTGCATGATCTCGCACATCAAGCGTTCTATTCGGTGATGCAAAGCGAGAGCTTCTTTGTGAGGACTGCCGCGAATTCAGTTTTCCGTTTCGTTGACGGCAAACGCACCGCTCATAGACTTGCTCAAACGCCGATACGTTTCCCAGGTCTCGGCGAATGAATTGGAAAGAAACGGATATGCGCAAGCTCACTCGTTCGGGATTCTCCCATTCCTTCACCCGCCGCGCGGCGGCCGCGTTGTTCGCGACCGCCGTTGCGCTGTCGACGTCGGCTGCCGCTCTCGCCGCCGACGCAATCGTGCTTCGCGTCGGCGACCAGAAGGGCGGCAACCGCTCGCTGCTGGAGATTTCCGGACAGGCCAAGGACCTGCCCTACAAGATCGAATGGTCGGAATTCCCGGCCGCAGCCCCGATCCTCGAAGCGCTCAACGCCGGCGCGCTCGATGTCGGCTATACCGGCGATCTCGCATTCCTCACCGTCTATGCTTCGGGCGCGCCGATCAAGGCGATCGGCGGCACGCGCGCCGACCCGAAGACGCAGGCAATCCTGGTGCGCGCGGACTCCTCGATCAAGACCGCCGCCGATCTCAAGGGCAAGCGCCTCGCCGGCACTCGCGGCGGCTGGGGTCAATTCCTGATCGACGCGACCCTGGAGAAGACCGGCAACAGAATCGAGGACGCGACCTTCGCGCCGCTCGGCCCGGTCGATGCCAAGATCGCTTTGCTCGCCGGCTCGATCGACGCCTGGGCAGTCTGGGAGCCCTACGTCTCCTATGCCAAGCTGAAGGATAACGCGCGTGTCGTCGCCGATGGCGAAGGCCTGACGCCGACCGTCACCTTCATCGTCGCCTCCGACAATGCGATCGCGACCAAACGCGCGGCCGTGCAGGACCTGGTGCAGCGGCTGAACAAGGCTCGTCTGTGGTCGCTCGATCATCTTGCCGAATATGCCAAGAACACCGCCGACCTGACCAGGCTGCCGGAGGACGTGCTGCTCGCCGCCTACACCGCGCAGAAGACGAGCCCGATCGTGATCGACGAAGTGGTGGTGCAGGAGGTGCAGGCCGCCTCCGATCGCGCCACGCGTTACGGCATTCTCGGCAAGACGCTGGATGTCGGCAAGGCCGTCGATCGCAGCTTCACGGCGGGTGCGAGCTTGAACTAGCGATCTTCACCTCCCCTTGCAAAGGGGAGGTCGGTTTGCGCAGCAAACCGGGTGGGGATCCTGCCTCCGCGAACGCCAACGCTCGCGGAGAGCAACCCCCACCCCGCCCTCCCCCTTTCAGGGTGAGGGAGCCGAACGGCGGTGCTCACCTGACGCCCCATGAGTCCGCGCACGATCATGGAGATCTGCCATGTCCGGCCCGCTCCATCTATCGCTCATCGTCGCAGCACACCTGCTCTGCATGACCTTGTTGGTCGCACTTTCGGTTTGATACGCTTCTCTCCGGGCCAGCCTCAGGGAGAGAACAACAATGAACCTGTCAATGAAGGACCGCGTCGCCGTGGTGACCGGCGGCAGCAAGGGCATCGGGATCGCGGTGGCGCGGCGATTTGCCGAATCCGGCGCCAGGGTCGCGATCCTCGCCCGCGGCGCGGCCGACCTCGCGGCCGCGCGCGAGACGCTGGCCAAGGATGGGCTCGTGGTGCGCGATTACGTCTGCGACGTCTCGAAGGCCGCCGACATCGCCAAGGCTCACGAGCGGATCGTCGCCGATCTCGGCGGGATCGACGTACTCGTCAACAATGCCGGCACGGCGCGCACCATGGCATTCGAGAGCATCAGCGACGAGGCCTGGCAGGAGGACTTGGACCTGAAGCTGTTCGCGGCGATCCGCTTCAGCCGGCTGGTGTGGGGAGGGATGAAGCAGCGCAAATGGGGCCGCATCATCAACGTGCTCAACACCTTTGCCAAGGCGCCGGCCGGCCATTCCGCGCCGACCTCGGTGTCGCGCGCCGCCGGCATGGCGCTGACCAAGGTCATGGCCAACGAGGGTGGCGAGCACAATATTCTGGTGAACGCGCTGCTGGTCGGCCTGATCATGAGCGATCAGTGGGTCAAGCGCCACGCAGCGCAAGCGCCGAACATGGATTTCGAGGAGTTCGCGAAGGGACTCGCCAAGGACACGCCGCTCGGCCGCATCGGCACGGCGGAGGAGTTCGCCAACCTCGCCTGCTTCCTCGCCTCCGAGCAGGGCTCCTACATCACCGGCACGGCAATCAATGTCGATGGCGGCCGATCGCCGGTGGTCTAGGGCTTCGGCTCCGATCGAGTCAGAGCCAAAGCCCCAGATTCTTGCTTTGGCGGCTGGCAACCTACGGCAGGAAGCTACGGCTCAAAAGCAAAAGGCCTCCGTCACCGGAGGCCTTCTCGTCTTAAACCGCGTCCTTGGCGGCCTTGACCGGCCGTGCGCGAACGATCTTCCGGGCCGGCTTGGCCTTGAACATCATCTCTTCGCCGGTGAAGGGGTTGGTGCCCTTGCGCGCCTTAGTCGCAGGCTTCTTGACCACGACGAACTTCGCGAAGCCGGGGACGAGGAACACCCCGTTCTTCTTCAGCTCCTTGTGGCCGACATCGACGAGCGAGTCCAACACGTTCTTGACGTCGCGCTTGGAGAGTTCGGTGGTGGTCGCGATCTTCTCGATCACTTGCGACTTCGACAATTGGGTAGCCATGGTTGCTCCATTGATTCTGGAGTGGGCACGATATGGCGGAAAATGCCGAAAAAGACAGGGTTTTCTGCACTTCCTATCGCAATATCGCTGTGGACAGCACGCGAATCAGCGATTTTTTCGGGGTTTTTCCAGATCAAGGCGCTTCAGACCCCTGAAAAAACAGGGTTTGCGCGCCTCCCGGCCGAACGCAAAACGTCTCTGGAGAGAATCACCCTCCGCGATTCGTGCCGCAACGCCTGGCGCGGAGCGGGCCAAGCGCGAGTTGCGGCACCCTGCGGCGTGCGACCTCTGGTTTCGGAAATGATCCTCCAAAAGGCTCAGGCTTTAGAAAATGACTCCCGTCGCCTTTCCATCGTAACATTGACGAAAGCCCGGCTTGGTTACATGGCGGGCGATCCGACGTCCGCCTGTGTAAGCCTTGGAGACCCCGCGTATGGACTTGACCCGCCTCGAGATCAACCGCCGCACGGCCCTTTTGACCTCGGCCGCAATCGCGGCCAATGTCATCAATCCGATGCGGGCCTTTGCGCAGGAGGCTCCACGCAAGGGCGGCGTGTTCAACGTCCATTATGGAGCCGAGCAGCGCCAGCTCAACCCGAGCATCCAGGCTTCGACCGGCGTCTACATCATCGGCGGCAAGATCCAGGAGAACCTGGTCGACCTCGACGCCAACGGCCAGCCGGTCGGCGTGCTCGCCGAGGGCTGGGAGGCGACGCCGGACGGCAAGACCATCACCTTCAAGCTGCGCAAGGGCGTCACCTGGCACGACGGCAAGCCGTTCAGCTCGGCCGACGTCCAATTCACCGCCATGAACATGTGGAAGAAGATCCTCAATTACGGGTCGACACTGCAGCTCTTCCTCACCGCTGTCGACACGCCCGATCCGCAGACCGCGATCTTCCGCTACGAGCGGCCGATGCCGCTGAACCTGTTGCTGCGCGCCCTGCCCGACCTCGGCTATGTCTCCGCCAAGCATCTCTATGAGAGCGGCGATATCAGGCAGAACCCGGTCAATCTGGCGCCGGTCGGCACCGGCCCGTTCAAGTTTGTCAAATATGAGCGCGGTCAATATGTCATCGCCGACCGCAATCCGGACTACTGGCGGCCCAACGCCCCGTATCTCGACCGTATCGTCTGGAAGGTGATCACCGACCGCGCCGCGGCGGCTGCGCAGATGGAGGCCGGCGAGTTGCAGTACAGCCCGTTCTCGGGGCTCACGATCTCCGACATGGCGCGGCTCGGCAAGGACAAGCGCTTCATCGTCACCACCAAGGGCAATGAGGGCAACGCCCGCACCAATACGATCGAGTTCAACTTCCGCCGCAAGGAACTGTCCGACATCCGCGTCCGCCGCGCCATCGCCCATGCGATCAACGTGCCGTTCTTCATCGAGAACTTCCTCGGCGACTTCGCCAAGCTCGGCACCGGGCCGATCCCCTCAACCTCGACCGACTTCTATCCCGGTCCCAATACGCCGCAATACCCCTACGACAAGGCCAAGGCGATCGCGCTGCTCGACGAGGCCGGTTACAAGGCGGCCGGCGGCAATCGCTTCTCGCTGAAGCTCTTGCCGGCGCCGTGGGGCGAGGACATCTCGCTGTGGTCGACCTTCGTGCAGCAGTCGCTCTCCGAGGTCGGCATCCAGGTGGACATCGTGCGCAACGACGGCGGCGGCTTCCTCAAGCAGGTCTATGACGAGCACGCCTTCGATCTCGCGACCGGCTGGCACCAGTATCGCAACGACCCCGCGGTCTCGACCACGGTCTGGTACCGCTCCGGCCAGCCCAAGGGCGCGCCCTGGACCAACCAGTGGGGCTGGGAGAACAAGACCGTCGACACCACCATCGACAACGCCCTGACTGAGCTCGATCCGGTCAAGCGCAAGGCGCTGTATGCCGAGTTCGTCAAGGAGGTGAACACCGAGCTGCCGGTCTGGATGCCGATCGAGCAGATCTTCGTCACCGTCATCACGGCCAAGGCCCGCAACCACTCCAACACCCCGCGCTGGGGCTCGACGAGCTGGCACGATCTTTGGCTTTCGGCGTGAACCTTCTCCCTCGCCCCGCTCTTGCGGGGAGAGGCCGGGGTGAGAGGCTCTCTTCACAAGTGGCGCAATCGGACGGACCTGTACCCCCTCACCCGGATCGCATCTTGCGATGCGACGTAGCCGAAGCTTTGCTTCGGCGTCTCTTTGACGGCCGGCGGAGGCGGCCTATGCCTCTCCCCGCAAGCGGGGCGAGGTCACCGAGAGGCCAGCGCCAATGCGACGCACACCGGTGTCCACCCCGTTCGAAAACGCTATAGATAGTCGATGCGCATCCTGAGCCTCGCGGCGCGGCGGCTGGCCGCCTCGATCCCGACCCTGTTCCTGATCCTGATCGGCGTGTTCCTGCTGCTGCAGCTCGCACCGGGCGACACCGTCGATGCGCTGATGGCGCAGATGGGCGGCGGCGATGCGGCGACGGCCGAGTCACTGCGCAAGTTCTACGGGCTCGATCTCTCGGTTCCGGCCCAACTCGCCAATTATCTGTGGCGGCTGGTGCGGCTCGATCTCGGCTTCTCGTCGATCTACGGCAAGCCGGTGGCGGCCGTGATCCTGGAGCGGCTGCCGCCGACCATCCTGTTGATGACCGCGTCGCTGTCGTTCGCGTTCTTCTTCGGCCTGGTGTTCGGCGTGATCGCCGCGCGCGGCGTCAACCGCTGGCCCGATACGCTGATCTCGACGCTCGGCCTGATCTTCTACGCCACGCCCTCCTTCTGGTTCGGCCTGATGGCGATCGTGGTGTTCTCGGTCTATCTGCAATGGCTGCCGCCGGGCGGCTTCGAGGACATCGGCACCGTGCAGACCGGCGTCTGGCACCTGCTCGACATCGCCGCGCATCTCGTGCTGCCGACGCTGACGCTGGGGCTGATCTTCCTTGCGATCTACCTGCGCATCATGCGCGCCTCGATGCTGGAGGTGCTGAACCTCGATTTCGTCCGCACCGCGCGCGCCAAGGGGCTGGACGAGACCCATGTCATCACCCGCCACGTGCTGCGCAACGCGCTGCTGCCGATGGTGACGCTGATCGGATTGCAGGCCGGAACCATGCTCGGCGGCTCGGTCGTGGTCGAGAGCGTGTTCTCTCTGCCCGGCCTCGGCCGTCTCGCCTATGAATCGGTCGTGCAGCGCGACCTCAACACCCTGCTCGGCATCGTGTTCGTCTCGGCTTTGCTCGTCATCGCCGTGAACTTCGTCGTCGACCTGCTCTACGCGCGGCTCGATCCGCGCATCACGGCGGAGGGCTAGCGATGGATGCCGTGAAACGCTACTTCCGCAGCCCCGCCGCGGTCGTTGGCCTGATCCTGCTCCTGCTCGTCATCGCGATGGCGATCAGCGCCGGCTGGCTCTATCCGCGCGATCCGCTGGCGCTGGCCGGCCGGCCGCTGATCTGGCCATTCTCCAACCCGCGCTTCCTGCTCGGCACCGACAATTCCGGACGCGACATCGCCGCGCAGATCTTCTACGGCGCGCGGATCTCGCTCCTGATCGGCGGGGTCGCCACCGTGATCGCGATCCTGATCGGCATCCTGGTCGGCGCCTTCGCCGGCTATTACGGTGGCTGGGTCGACAACGTGCTGATGCGGATCACCGAAGCGTTCCAGACCTTGCCGAACTTCGTGCTGCTGTTGGTGCTGGTCGCCGTGTTCGGCTCGACGCTCACCACGGTGACGATCGCGGTCGGCGTGGTGTCGTGGCCGGCGCCGGCGCGGCTGACCCGCGCCGAGTTCCTGTCGCTGCGCAACCGTGAATTCGTACAAGCCGGCAAGACGCTCGGCATGCGGGACATCCAGCTCATCCTCGGCGAAATCCTGCCCAACGCGCTGCCGCCGGTGATCGTCTATGCGAGCGTGGTGATGGCGGTCGCGATCCTGCTGGAAAGCGCGCTCGCCTTTCTGCGGCTGTCCGACCCCAACGTCGCCTCCTGGGGCAATCTGATCGGGCTCGGCCGCGACGTGCTGCGGGTGCAGTGGTACGTCTCGGCCATCCCCGGCATTGCGATCCTGGTCACCGTGCTCGCGGTGTCGCTGGTCGGCCAGGGCCTCAACGACGCGTTCAATCCGAGGCTGAAGAGCCGATGAGCGACACCGTCCTTTCACTCGACGGGCTGACAGTCCGCCTGCCGAAAGGCGCCGACCGGCCGCACGCGCTCGCCGACCTCTCGCTGTCGATCGTCTCCAACGAGATTCTCTGCGTGGTCGGCGAATCCGGCTCGGGCAAGTCGATGATGGCCAACGCCGTCATGCGGCTGCTGCCGAACGACGTCAGAATCGAGCGGGGCCGGATGATGTTCGACGGCCGCGATCTCTGTGCGGCAAGCCCTGCCGAGATGCGCGACGTGCGCGGCGCCGGGATCGCGATGATCTTCCAGGAGCCGATGACGGCACTCAATCCGCTGCGCACCATCGGCGACCAGATCGGCGAAATGTTCTCGATCCACTCCCGCCTGTCGAAGGCCGAGATCAACGCGCGGGTGCTGGCGCTGCTCGACGACGTCCGCATTCCCGATCCCAAGGCCGCCGCAAGGGCCTATCCGCACGAGCTCTCCGGCGGCCAGCGCCAGCGCGCCATGATCGCGATGGCGCTGGCGCTCGACCCGAAGCTGCTGATCGCGGACGAGCCGACCACGGCGCTCGACGTCACCACGCAGGCGCAAATCCTGAAGCTGATCCGCGATCTGCAGCAGCGCAAGAAGACGGCGGTGCTGTTCATCACCCATGATTTCGGCGTGGTCGCCGAGATCGCCGATCGCGTGGTGGTGATGCAGCACGGTGCGATCGTCGAACAGGGTACTGCCGACAAGGTGCTGAACGATCCGCAGCACCCCTATACGAGGCAATTGATCGCCGCGGTGCCGCCGCTCAAGGCACCGCCGCCGCGTCCCCTCTCCGGCGCGGACGTCCTGACCATCGATCATGTCTCCAAGACCTACCGCACCGGCGGCTTCCTCGGCCGCGGCGCGCGGATCACTGCGGCGGTGAAGGACGTCTCGCTGCATTTGCCGCGCGGCGCGACGCTCGGCATCGTCGGCGAGTCAGGTTCGGGCAAATCGACGCTGGCCCGCTGCATCGTGCGGCTGATCGATCCCGACGCCGGATCGATCCTGCTCAACGGCAAGGATTGGGCGAAGCTTGCGCGCGACGCGGTCCGCCGCGAGACCCGTCACATCCAGATGGTGTTCCAGGACCCGTTCGCCTCGCTCAACCCGCGCCGCAAGGCGGCCGAGTTGGTGGCGCAGGGACCGATCGTGCACGGCGTCGAACCGGCCGTGGCAATCGCGGAAGCCAGGAAGCTGTTCGAGCTGGTCGGTCTCGATCCCTCCGCCGGCGACCGCTTTCCGCACGAATTCTCCGGCGGCCAGCGCCAGCGCATCGGACTGGCGCGGGCGCTCGCGCTGAAGCCGGATGTGTTGGTCGCCGACGAGCCGGTGTCGGCGCTCGACGTCTCGGTGCAGGCGCAGGTCCTCAAATTGCTCGCTGGGCTGCGCCAGCAGCTTGGCCTCTCCATCATCTTCATCACGCATGATCTGCGCGTCGCCGCGCAGATCTGCGATCTCGTCGCCGTGATGAAGGATGGCGTCGTGGTCGAGCAAGGTCTGACCGCCGAGGTGTTCGGCAACCCGCAGAACCCCTACACGCAGGCGCTGCTATCGGCGATCCCCGGCGGCGACTTCACGCGCAAGCGCGATGCCGCTCTGGTTTGATCAGATCTCCCGCGCGTCGCGGCGGCGATAGACGAGCAGCATCAGCGGCGCGAGCTTGCGCATCAGGCCGTGCGCCGGGATCGTCACCGGCTCGGTGAAGGGCAGCGCGAGCTCCCCCTCCGGCACGCCCTGCACCGCCTTCGCGAGCTCCCGGCCGAGCGGCATGGTCAGCGCCACGGCGCGGCCATTGCAGCCGGTCCAGCCGAACGCATTCGGGCCGAGCCGGTGAATGCGCGGCAGGAAGTCGGAGGTCATGCCGACATAGCCGTTCCAGACGTAGTCGAACGAGACGTCGCCGATCTGCGGCCACAGCCGCTGCAACCGCTCGGTCACCCGCGCCTTCAGCCGCGCGGCCTTGTCGCCAGGGCCGATCACCGCGCCGCCGGTGACGAGGCGATTGCGGGCGTCGTAGCGCGCGAAATAGAGCTCGCCATGAGTATCCGACATCGCAAGCCGGCCGGGGATGATGGTCTTGCGGACATTGTCAGACAGCGGCTGGGTCGCCATCTGCCAGGACAGCACCGGCATCACCTCATGGGCGATTTGCGGCACCAGCGATGTCGAAAACTCGCCGCTATAGGCGTTGGTCGCGACCACCAGCGCGCGGCCGGAGATTTCGCCCCTCCCCGTCTTCACCACCCATCGGTCACCGCGACGCTCGAAACTCGTCGCCGGTGAACGGGCGTAGATGCGCGCACCAAGCCCGAGCACGGTGCGCGCCAGGCCCCTCGCCAGCGCCAGCGGATTGATGTGCCCGCCGGTCCTGTTCCAGAACCCGCCGTACCATGCATCCGATCCGAGCATATCGCGGACCTGGTCGCGCGACAGCAGCTCCACCGGTGCACCGAATTTCGACCATTGCCGGACGCGCCGCTCCGCGATCTTGATGCGGCCCGGCGAATGCACCGGCTGCACCCAGCCGGCCTGCTCGTGCTCGGCTTCGATATTGTAGCGCCTGACGATATCGAACAGCGCCGACGCGCTGTCGCGCAGCATTGCGACGAAGCGCTCGCCGGCGGCACCGTGCCTGGCGACAATATCCTCGGGATCCGGCCGCGACAGCGTCGGGATCACCTGCCCGTTGTTGCGGCCCGATGCGCCCCAGCCCGGCTCGGCGGCCTCGACGATCGCGACATCGACATTGGCCTCGCGCAAGTGCAGTGCCGTCGACAGGCCGGTGAAGCCGCCGCCGATGATCACGACATCGGCCTGTTGCGCACCGGTCAGCTCGGGACAGTCAGGACCGGACGGTGTCACCGCGGCCCAGAGCGAATTGGGCCAGCGTACGGCATTGCTGCTCATCATGATCCTTTCTTGCGGGCGCCCGATCATTCTGGTTAGCTTTATAGCGTTTTCGAGCGAAGTGGATACCGGTTCGCGCGAAGAAGACGCGTCTGAACAAATTCCAGCCGGGAAGACAACAAGTGGCACTCAAGAACATCATCGGAATCGATCACGCCGTGGTCATGGTGAAGGACCTCGACAAGGCCGCCGAGAACTACAAGCGGCTCGGCTTCACCGTGTCACCGCGCGGCACCCACAGCGCCCATATGGGATCGGGCAACTACACCATCATGTTCGATCCCGACTACATGGAATTGCTCGGCGTGCTGACGCCGACAGAAAACAATGCTCCGGCGCGCGCATTCCTGGAGAACCGTGGCGAAGGCATCGAGCGGATCGCATTCACCGCGGTGGATTCGGCCGCCGGTGCCGAGGAAATCCGCGCCCGCGGCTATGCGCCAATCGGCCCGACCGATTTCGAGCGTCCGGTGACGCTGCCGAACGGCACCGTCTCAGCGGCAAAATTCCGCACCTTCCAGTGGCCGGTCGCGGAAGCGCCGGGCGGCGTCCGCATCTTCGCGTGCCAGCACAAGACGCGGGAGACGGTGTGGATCCCCGAGCTGATGAGGCACGCGAATGGGGCGAAACGCCTCAGGCAGGTGCTGATCGTATCGCCGGACCCTGCAACCGATGCGGCGCACCTCTCCAAGATGATCGATGTCGCCGTGAGGAGCGAGGCTGATGGTGCCGCCGCAGTACCGTCCGGCGGAGATCGCGCCGACTTCGTCTTCCTGACCAAGGACCAGCTCGGCCAGCGCTATCCGGGCGTCTCGCTGGATGGCCTTGCCGATCGCGGCGGCGCCGGCCTTGTGATCGCGGCCGATCTCGCCGCGACGAAGACCGCGCTGGGCGGCACCGGCGTCGGCAGCGGCAGCAGCATCTGTGTGCCACCCGCTGCGGCAAACGGCACCCTGCTCGCGTTCGTCCAAGCATAGCCGGCCCGACTTGATAGATCATCACCTGCGCGGCGCGGCAATCTTGCACGCCGCGCAGGTTGGGACTAGGCAGACGGAGTTCACACGCTAGTATCTCTCCCAATAAGAACCGTCCCTGGGAGAGAACCATGTCGCATCACCTGATCTCGCGCCGGCAGATGCTGGCGGGCACGGCCGCCGCGGGCGCGCTTGGACTGACCGGATTTCCCGCCCGCGCCGAGGTCAACTGGAAGAAATATTCCGGCACCACGCTCGAGGTGATCCTCGCCAAGGGGCCGCGCGGCGACAATCTGCAGAAATACATCAAGGAATTCACTGATCTGACCGGCATCAAGGTCGAGTCTGAGCAGATCCCGGAGCAGCAGCAGCGCCAGAAATGCGTGATCGAGCTGTCGTCGGGAAAACCGAGCTTCGATGTCGTTCATCTCAGCTATCACGTGCAGAAGCGCCAGTTCGAGAAGGCCGGTTGGCTCGCCGACATGTCCGGCTTCCTCAAAGACCCGAGTCTCACGCTGCCCGATCTCGTCGAGAGCGATTTCTCCGCTGCCGGCCTGCAATATGCGCGCAACGACAAGGGCCAGATGCTGTCGCTGCCGTGGTCGGTCGACTATTTCATCCTCTACTACAACAAGGAGTTGTTCCAGAAGAAGGGCGTCGAGGTCCCGAAGACGCTGGACGAGATGGCGGTCGCCGCCGAGAAGCTGACCGATCCGAAGGAAGGCATCTACGGCTTCGTCGGCCGCGGCCTGCGCAACGCCAACATGGCGATGTGGACCAACTTCTACCTGAACTATGGCGGCGAATTCCTTGACGCCAAGGGCAACATCCTGACCGACGGGCCGGAGGCCATCGAAGCGACAAAGCTCTATCAGCGCCTGCTGACCAAGTCGGCACCTCCCGGTGTCGCCGGCTTCAACTGGATGGAGTCGATGGCCTCCTTCACGCAAGGACGCTCGGCGATGTGGATCGATGCCGATGGCTGGGCACCTCCGCTGGAAGATCCAACCGCCTCGCGCGTCGTCGGCAAGGTCGGCTACACCCTCGTGCCGGCGGGACCCAAGGGCCAGTTCTCATCGACCTATGGCGACGGTATCGGCATCGCCGCGGCCAGCAAGAACAAGGAAGCCGCCTATCTGCTGTGCCAGTGGGTGGTCTCGAAAGGACAGGGCGCGCGCATGCTGCAGGCCGGCGGCGGCGTGCCGTTCCGCAACTCGATCGTCGACGATCCCGAGGTGAAGAAGGGCGTGAAGACCAAGGAGTGGCTGCAGTCGGTGATCGACTCCGCCAAGATCTCCAAGCTCGGTCTGCCGGTCATCATCCCCGTCGCCGAGTTCCGCGACATCGTCGGCGCGGCACTGACCGCAACGCTGTCGGGCGCCGATCCCGCCACCGAGCTGAAGAAGGCGCACGAGCAATTCCGCCCCATCCTGGAGCGCAGCGAAAAAGCGTGAGTGTGGTGACACAAACCTCTCCGGCGGCGGCCGAGGACGCCGCGCCGGAGCGTGAATGGCGTCCGCCGTCCTATTGGCCGTTCGTGATCCCGGCGCTCGTCGTCGTGCTGGCGGTGATCATCTTCCCGTGGGTGTTCACGATCTGGATGAGCATGCACGAATGGAAAGTCGGCTCGCCGACCACCTTCGTCGGGCTCGCCAATTACCTGCGGCTGCCGACCGACCCGCGCTTCGTCGAGGCGGTCGGGCACACCTTGCTCTACACCGCGCTGTCGGTGCTGCTGCCGCTGGTCTTCGGCACGCTGGCGGCGATCGTGTTTCACCAGAAGTTCGCCGCGCGCGGCTTCCTGCGCGGCATCTTCATCATGCCGATGATGGCGACGCCCGTGGCGATCGCGCTGGTCTGGACCATGATGTTCCACCCGCAGCTCGGCGTGCTGAACTATCTGCTCTCGCTGGTCGGCCTGCCGCCGCAGCTCTGGGTGTTCAACCCGACGACGGTGATCCCATCGCTGGTGCTGGTCGAAACCTGGCAGTGGACGCCGCTGGTGATGCTGATCGTGCTTGGCGGCCTCGCCGCGATCCCGACCGAACCCTACGAGAGCGCGCAGATCGACGGCGCCAATTTCTGGCAGGTGTTCCGCTTCATCACCTTGCCCCTGATCATGCCGTTCCTGTTCATCGCCGGCATGATCCGCATGATCGACGCGGTCAAGAGCTTCGACATCATCTTCGCGATCACGCAAGGCGGACCGGGCTCGGCGTCGGAGACCATCAACGTCTATCTCTACAGCGTCGCCTTCGTCTATTACGACCTCGGCTACGGCTCGGCGATCGCGGTGGTGTTCTTCCTGCTGATCGTCGCGTTGGCGGCTCTCCTGCTCTATTTGCGCAAGCGCATGCTGTGGACGGCTGAGCTCGGAGGCGGCGCATGAACCTGCGTCAGCTCCTGGGCCGGGTCGGGCTGTGGCTCTCGGTGCTCGTCATCGTGTCGCCGGCGATCCTGTTCTTTCTCTGGATGGCCTCACTCTCACTGAAGTTCGAGATCGACAACGCGGCCTATCCGCCGGTGTTCATCCCGGAGCATTTCGCCTGGAAGAACTATGCCGACGTGCTCGCCTCCAACCGCTTCCTCACCTACTTCGTCAACAGCCTGATCGTCACCGGCTCGGCGACCGGGCTCGCGATGCTGGTCGGCGTGCCCGCCGGTTACGGCATCGCGCGGATGGCCGCGCATAAATCCGCGATCGTGATCCTGATCGCGCGCATCACGCCGGGCCTGTCCTATCTGATTCCGCTATTCCTGCTGTTCCAGTGGCTCGGCCTGCTCGGCACGCTGGTGCCGCAGGTCATCATCCATCTCGTGGTCACGGTGCCGATCGTGATCTGGATCATGATCGGCTATTTTGAGACCACGCCGCTGGAGCTCGAGGAGGCGGCGCTGATCGACGGCGCCACGCGCTGGCAGGTGTTCCGCCACGTCGCGCTGCCGATTGCCAAGCCGGGCCTCGCGGTCGCCTTCATCCTCGCCGTGATCTTCTCCTGGAACAACTTCGTGTTCGGCATCGTGCTGGCCGGGCGCGAGACGCGCACGCTGCCGGTCGCCGTCTACAACATGATCTCGTTCGACCAGCTAAGCTGGGGCCCGCTCGCCGCCGCTGCACTGATCGTCACCGCGCCGGTGCTGCTGCTCACGGTGCTGGCGCAGCGGCAGATCGTCGCCGGGCTCACCGCGGGCGCGGTGAAGGGCGGCTAGCTTATTGGGGTTGTCGCAGCGGACGCCGCCAAAATATCGAAAACAACCCCATGCAAAGGGGTCGGCCGCGTCCGGCGTTTGACAAGGTAACTTGACACATCGGGCAACTCAGGGATATTCTTCTAATATTCCGAAATCCTGCAAGCATCGCTCTGGTCCCGAGGGCCGGCGCCCTGCCCTGTTCCGTGACCTGCATCCCACCTCCTCGTCGACTCCTCGGGATGCGACGTGTAGGAATGGCCGATTATGCCTGCCAGGGTTGGCGCGTGGCGGGCCGGGAGGGGACACCGGTGCCACAATGCGGCGACACAGATCGGAACACATACGCCTGCGAGCCCATGATGTCAGAGCCCCAAGAGCCCACGACGCTCCGCTTCTCGACCGCCGAATGGCCGGCGCAGGACCGGCTCGCGATATGGCGCGAAGCGATCGGACGCCGCGTCTTTCAATTCGACACGATGCCGTTGCATGACGGGCCGTTCCATGCCGAGGCAACGGCGCAGGCCCTGCCCGAGCTGTGCTTTGGATCCTGGACCCTCGGCAATCTGCGCACGGCCGTGACGCACGAACTGCTCGACGGCACCGACCATCTGGTGCTCCGCATCGCGCTGAGCGGCGCGCCCCTCCTATCGCACCGGGGCCGCGAGGTTATCGGCGCTGCCGGCGATGCCATCCTGCTATCGACCACCGAGCCGTGGGTGAGCATCTGTCCGTCACTGGCGCGCTTCTTCAGCCTGCGGCTGCGGCGCAAAGCGCTTACGCCGCTCGTACCGTGTCCCGAAGATGCGCTCATGCGCCCGGTGCCGCGCGATACCGAAGCCGTAAAATTGCTTACCTTCTATCTCCAAGGGCTGATCCGCATGGATCCGATGTCGACGCCCAAACTGCGGCAAGCCGTCGTCACCCATATCTACGACCTCGCGGCGCTGGTGATCGGCGCCACCCGCGACGGGGCGGCCGTGGCGAAGGACCGGGGCTTGCGCGCCGCGCGGCTTGCCGCCGCCAAAGCCGACATCCATGCGCATGTCTCCGATCCTGACCTCACGCTGACCACCGTCGCGGCGCGTCGCAATCTCTCTCCGCGCAGTCTTCAGCGCCTGTTCGCCGACGAGGGAACGAGCTTCACCGAATTCGTCCTCAACGCCCGCCTGACGCAGAGTCATCGGCTGCTGACCGATCCGCGCTGGGGCGACCGCAACATCAGCAGCATCGCGTTCGAAGTCGGCTTCGGCGACCTGTCCTATTTCAACCGCATGTTTCGCCGCCGCTACGGCGCGACGCCCTCCGACGTCCGCGCCACGATGCGGCACTGAACGAGCCGGCCGGGACACTACCTGAAGAAATGCACGAGGCCGATGCTCAAGGCCAGCAGCAGCAGGAGCGACAGCGTGACCGCTGCCGTCACCCGGCCGCCGACGGTCGAGAGCACACGCACATCGACGCCGAGCCCGAGCGCCGCCATCGAGACCACGGTGAGGATCGCCGCGGTCTTCGTCACCGGGGCGATCACGATATCGGGCACGAGCTGGAGCGAGCGCAGCGCGGCGAGCACCAGGAAGCCGATGATGAACCAGGGCACCAGCTTGAACGGGCTGATCGACACCGCCTTGACGGCATCCGCCTGGCGCTTGCGGCGCCGCGCGACGAACAGTGAGAGGCCGACCACGATCGGGCCCAGCATCAAGACCCGCACCAGCTTCACCAGCGTGCCGAGCTGTGTGCTGACGATGCCGGCCGGGACAGTCGCCGCCAAGACCTGTGGCACGGCGTAGACGGTGAGTCCGGCCAGGATGCCGTATTGCGTCGCCGAGAGCTGCAAGAGCGGAATCAGCAGCGGCAGGCCCAATACCATCAGCACGCCGAGAATCGCCGTGAACGAGATCGAGGATGCGATGTCGTCGCCGTCGGCCTCGATCACGGGGGCAACGGCCGCGATCGCGGAGTTGCCGCAGATCGAGTTGCCGCAGGCGATCAGGACAGAGAGCTTTGGCTTGAGCCCAAGCATCCGGCTGAGGCTGTAGCTCACCGCCAGCATGATGACTACGGTGACCGCAATCGCGCCGATCAAGAGATAGCCCGATGCCACGATCGCAGCGAAGCTGATGGAGGCGCCGAGCAGCATCACGGCGACCTCGAGCAACTGCTTGGCGCTGAAAGCGATGCCCGAGCGCCAGCGCTCGGACGGCTGCCAGACGGTACGCACCGCCATGCCCAGGAGGATCGCGACGACCAGGGCCTCGATATAGGGATGATCGAACATGCGCTCCTCGGCGAACTGCACGCCGAGAGAGATGACCGTGAGCACGCCGCAGAGCAGGATGCCGGGAATGAGGTGGAACACCCGCTTGAGCGGGCCTTGCTTCTGCCCCTGATCTTTGGATGGTTCCGGCACGAAATCTCCTTTTCGGAGAAGATTTTATGCGGCATAGCAGGCTCATTGGCTAATATCTTTTCGTATTGGCCCAATAGAGAGAAGTTATGTCCCTCAACCTGCATCTGCTTCGCCTGTTCGCGGCCGTGGCGAAGACCGGGAGTTTCTCCCGAGCCGCCGACCTCTTGCACATCAGCCAGCCGGCGATCTCCAAGGGCGTGCGCGATTTCGAGTTGCAGGTCGGCTGCCGTCTGCTCGACCGCACGCCCAAGGGGGTGCGGCCGACCCGGGAAGGTGCCGCGCTGGCCCGGCACGCGGAGACGCTGTTCGCGGCCGAGCGGGCCGCCGAGGACGAGTTGCAGGCGTTACGGAACCTCGACAGCGGCTCGCTGCGGATCGGCGCCAGCACGACGATCGCGACCTACATGATCCCGGAATATCTCGGCATCTTTCATCGCGCCTTTCCCGGCATCGACCTGCACGTGGTCAGCGCCAACACCAGCGATATCGCCGCGCTGATGCTGGGGCATGAAATCGAGATCGCCCTGGTCGAGGGGCCGGTGGAAGACGAGAACCTGACCAGCTCGGCCTGGCGCACCGACGTGATGGGCCTGATCGCAGGCCCCGACCACCGCTTCGCGGCGGCCGCCGGGCCGATCGACATCCGCCAGCTCAACGACGAGATCCTGATCGTGCGCGAGCCCGGTTCAGGCACGCGCGAGGTGGTCGCGCAGGCATTTGCCGCTCACCGCGTCCGGCCGCAACGGACACTCGAGATCGGCAGCACCGAGGCGATCAAGCAGGCCGTGGCCGCCGGCGTTGGGGTCGCCATGGTGTCGATGGCGACAATCGACGATCAGGTCAGGCTCGGAAAGCTGAAGGTCATCCCGATCAAGGGCGTCCACATCGAGCGCACGCTTTGGCAACTCAAATCGCCCGGCCGGCTAGAGGTGCCCGCGGCGGTCGCGTTCGAGGGTATCATTCGGGAGAAGCAGGCCCCGAAACCGGCACCGCGCAAGCCGGCGCTCAAAGCGCGGCAAACAGCCCCTGTGCCCAGGCCACGGCATGCTTGAAGCTGAACACGCCGGGCTCGAAATAGACGGCGCGCGCCAGCACGATGCCGATCACCAGCACCCAGAACACGCTGGTGCCTGCGGTCTTCAGCCATTTCGACGCGCGCCCGCTCGCGATCGAAGGATCGATTGCGGGGACCGGCTCGCCGAAGGGATCGAATGCGGATTGGCTCATTGTCGCGACCATCAGGAATACAGTGAAGATGTCGCGACAACGGGTGCGGAAGCAAGGGTCGTGGAATGCCTTTTGCGCCGATACCTTGGAAGGAGCTTTCGTTCGAGCGGGAGTAAGGAGAGTTTTCTTCTCCAGGCAGTTAGTGGCCTCGCGGCTATCTTGCCGAGATCGCGTACCACACTCCGTGTCGTCCCTGCGGAAGCAGGGACCCATAACCACGAAAGCTAGTGGTAGCGTGACGCTGGAACGACGAATTCCGTTCACAACATCCGCTGCGGAGTATGGGTCCCTGCTTTCGCAGGGACGACAATCTTTGCAATCAACTATCGGTCCCGCGTTGCGGCGCCACGCGCGGCAGCGTGATCCGCACGCTTGTCCCCCTGCCCGGGGCACTGTCGAGATGGATCTCTCCGCCGAGCCGGTTGGTGACGATGTTATGAACGATGTGCAGGCCGAGCCCAATGCGGCCGTTGTCGCGACGGGTCGTGAAGAACGGATTGAAGGCCTGCCGGCGCACATCGTGCTCCATCCCGCAGCCATCGTCGGCGAACAGGATTTCGACGTGCTCTGCGCCTGACGCACGCAGCCGGATCGTAATCGTGCCGCCCTTGCCATCCGGAAACGCGTGGGCGACCGAATTGACGAACAGATTGGTGAGCACTTGGCCGTAAGGGCCGGGATAGCTGCTCATCGCAAGATCAGGCGGGCAATCAACCCTGAGCGTCAGGTTGTTCTTCGGCAATGCCGGGCGCAGCTTGGCAAGAACCTGCTCGGTTGCCTCGCCGAGATCGAACTGGCTCCGGTCGAAATAGCTTCGATCGACCGCCACCTGCTTGAACGATTGCACCAGATCGGCCGCGCGCTTGAGATTACCGACCAGCAGCGACGACGCACTTTCGACGACCTCGATGAAATCGCTCAGGCTGGACCGCTTCAATTTGCCGCGCGCAGCCTCGGCAGCAAAGTCGGCGCATTTTTGCTCCAGAACCGACGCGACCGTGAGGCTGGTGCCGACCGGACTGTTGATCTCGTGCGCGACGCCGGCCACCAGCCGGCCCAGCGCCGCGAGCTTCTCCGCCTCAATCAGCGACGCCTGGGTCTCCTGCAAGTGGTGCAAGGCGCGCTCGGCCGCATCCCGGGCGGCGCGGATATCGCGTTCGCTGCGCTTGCGCTCGGTGATCTCCTCGGCCGCAACGTTGACACCGACGATGTTTCCATTAGGCCCGCGCTGCGGGTGCCAATGCGTGATCCAGCATCGCTCGTCATTGTGACCCGGGCGCTGACCGTACACCTCCACGCCGGTCACGGGCTCTCCGGTCTCCATGATCGAACGAACGATGCCTTCGACCGCCGGAGCCAGTGCCGGCACACAATCGCGTACCGTACGTCCAAGATGGCCCTCGACCGAAATGCCGCAGATCTCGGTCAGGCGGTGGTTGATCTGAAGATAGCGGCAGTCGGGAGAGAGATAGGCAAGGCCGATCGGCGCCGTGTCGTAGATCAACTGCAGCGCTGGTTGCTTTGGGAATTGAATCTCTTGGACGACGGACGACCTCATGTCCCCCTCCCGCTCAGGCAAGTCTAACGGTTCATGGCAGCCCGCAACAGTCTCACGTTGGTTTCGGAGCCGGATCCGTTCGGATTTGGCACGAAGTGCATAGTGGGGCCGACAAAGCCTATGCGATCGTACCGCATCCTCGCATCAGAATACAACCCGTGGTTGGGCGCATGCAATGCGAACGACGGCAAGCCCGGCGCCGACAGCGCGGGCGCCAGGTTCAGCTATTGGCTGACTTGCCCGGCTTGAAGTTCTCGATGACGCGCAATAGCACCCGCGCACCGCTTTCGGCGTCGGCGAGTTCGACATGCTCGGCCGGGTTGTGGCTGATCCCGCCGCGGCAACGCACGAAGATCATGCCGATATCGGCGATGTCGACCATCGCCATGCCGTCATGCCCTGCCCCGCTTGGCAGCTCGAATACCGTGAAGCCTTCGGCCGCAACGGCGTCGGCAATTTGCGACGTCAGCCATCCGGCGCAGGGCACGCTGCGGTTCTCGTGGGTGACGTCGACCTGCAACGTCAGTTCGCGGCGTTTTGCGATCGCTTCGATCCGCTGCAGGATGTCAGCCACCGCGCGCGAGCGGTGCGCATCGCTTTGTGAGCGGATATCCATGGTGAAGGACACTTTTCCGGGGATCACGTTGGTGGCGCCCGGCATCGCGCTGACATAGCCGACGGTCCCGAGCAGGCCTGCCTGGTCGTCCCCGCAGAACTGCTCGATCGCGACGATGCATTCGGCCGCGCCGGTCAGCGCGTCGCGGCGCAGCGCCATCGGCACGGTTCCGGCATGACCGGCGACACCCGAGATCTCGGCCGCAAGCCGGGTCGCGCCTGCGATCGCGGTGACGACGCCAACCGGCAATCCCTTCTCTTCCAGCACCGGCCCCTGCTCGATGTGGAGCTCGACATAGCCGAGCAGCTCGCCACGGGCGCGCGCCGCCTTGCCGACATGATCGGGATCGAGCCCGAACTGAATCAGCGCGTCACGCATCGATGTGCCGGTGCGGTCGCGGGTGTTGAGCACACTCTGGTCGAAGGTGCCGGCCACGGCGCGGCTGCCGAGCAGCGTCGAGGCGAAGCGCACGCCCTCCTCGTCCGCGAAGCCGACGACCTCGATCGCGAATGGCAGCCTTTTGCTGCGCCGGTTCAGATCGGCGATACAGGCGATCGCGGTGATGACGCCGAGCGGACCATCCCATTTGCCGGCATCGCGCACTGTATCGTAGTGCGAGCCCAGCATCAGGCATGGCAGGCCCGGCCGATCGCCTTCGTAGCGGCCGCAGACATTGCCGATCGCATCGAGATGCGCGCTCATGCCGGCCTCCCGCATCCAGGCCAGGATCAGGTCGGCGGCCTTGCGGTGTTCTTCCGTCAGGAAGATCCGCGCCAGATGCTCCGGCGTTTCGGAGATCGCCGCGAGCGTATTGATCCGCGCCACGATCTCTTCGCCGAGCGATGGCTGCTTCGTTTCGTTTGCAATGCCCAGCGCGCTCATGCTCTTCCTGTGTGTAAACTTATCGATCCAGTCCGCCCGAACTGACGCCACCCGGCTCGCGCCAATGGCGTGCTAAAGCGCGATGAGATTGGGTCGAATCATCGTCGCGCTTTAGCTCCTTGTTTGAGCATGATCTTTTCGGAAAAGCGCTTCACACTTTTCCGGATCATGCTCTAGCCGATCTCGAATGCGTTGCCGGCCAGGTGCTTCAGGTGGGCGTGCCAGTGCTCGGCGATCGCCAGCCGCGTCGGCACCCAGACCCGCTCGTGCTTCTGGATATAGTCGAGGAAACGCATCAGCGCGGCGGCCCGGCCGGGACGGCCGACCACCCTGCAATGCAGGCCGACCGACATCATCTTCGGGCAAGTCGCGCCCTCGGCATAGAGCACGTCGAAACTGTCCCTCAGGTAGGTGTAGAATTCATCACCTCCGCCGAAGCCCTGCGCGTTGATGAAGCGCATATCGTTGGCATCGAGCGTGTAGGGGATCACCAGGTGCGGCTCGGTGCCCGGGGCCTTGATCCAGTACGGCAGGTCGTCAGCATAGGAGTCGCAGAGATAACGCAGGCCGCCGGCCTCCATCAATAAGCGCAACGTGTTGATCGAAGAGCGGCCCGTGTACCAGCCGAGCGGCCGGGCGCCCGTCGCCTCGGTGTGGACGGCGATGGCGCGCGCGATTTCGTCGCGCTCCTCGGCCTCCGACATATCCTTGTGCTCGACCCAGCGCAGGCTGTGACTTGCGATATCCCAGCCCGCCTCCTGCATCGCGGCGACGACGTCCGGATTGCGCTTCAGCGCCATCGCGACGCCGAATACTGTGACTGGCAGCTTGCGCTCGGTGAATATTCGCCACAATCGCCAAAAGCCCGCACGCGAGCCGTATTCGAACATCGATTCGATGTTGGCGTGGCGCCTCCCGGCCCAGGGCCGCGCGCCAAGCACGTCCGAGAGGAACGCTTCCGAGGCGCTGTCGCCATGCAGGACGTTGTTCTCGCCGCCCTCCTCGAAATTGACCACGAACTGCACGGCAACCCGCGCCCCATCCGGCCACTTCGGATCGGGCGGATTGGGGCCATAGCCGCGGAGATCGCGCGGATAGCGGGGCTCGGTCACATCAGACTTCCTCGAAGCGGATGTTCTGCGCGCCTTTCCAGAGCACGGTCTTGCCGAAGGTGGTGAGGTTCTCCAGACCTGAGGTCAGGGTAATGAAATGGTTACCGGCAAGCTGGCCCATCTTGCTGGCGAAATGCACACCGCCATAGGCGAGCAGGATTTCGGTCTCGCTGATGCCGCCGGGATAGAGGATGATCTGGCCCGGCGCCGGGTAGCTGGTGTGGTTCTCGTAGGAGACACCGAAATCGAGATCGCCGAGCGGCATCCAGACGCCCTCGCCGCTCCAGCGCACGTGGATCGCCTGGCTCTCGAACGGCATCGCCTTGCGGAAGGCGGCGACCGTTTTCGGCGCGAGCTGCTCTTCGAAACGGGCGTCAAAGGTGAACTCGCCGGCGCGGACAATCAGTTTGCTCATCGGTCTCTCGTAGGTGGCGTCTGCAGGAATGATACCTCCAGCATTGCCGCCGGGCGACGCCCGACGCAAGGCCGATTCCGGCCGCAGGCCGGGTTTTTCGCCGCCGACCGGCCCGCAACGCAGATGTGAGCAAGGTTGCATTGCGCCGCGCGGCGCGGTTTGCGAACCTCAGACGACACGCGAAAGAGGTGTCTCCATGACAACAAACAGCCTGCACGGACATGTGGCGCTTGTGACCGGTGGATCGCGCGGCATCGGCGCGGCGATCGTCAAGACGCTGGCGGACGCCGGCGCGGCGGTCGCGATCAACTATCACTCGCGATCGACCGAGGCGGAGACGCTGGCGAAGAGCATCAGCGCGGCCGGAGGCCGGGCTGTCGCGATCGGCGCCGACGTGTCGGAAACCCCAGCCGTCGCCGACATGGTCGCGCGCGCACGGTCCGAGCTCGGCCCGATCGACATCCTCGTCAACAATGCCGGGATCGCGATCGTCAAGGGCGTCGATGATCTCACGGAAGAGGATTTCGACCGCACCATCACGGTCAATCTCAAATCGGTTTTCCTGTGCACGCAGGCCGTGCTGCCGATGATGCGAACCAAGCAATGGGGCCGCATCATCAACATCTCCTCAGGGGCCGCGCGCGGCGGCGGCGCGATCGGGCCGCACTACAATGCGTCCAAGGCCGGCATCGAAGGCCTGACCCGCGGCTATGCCGCGCGGCTCGTCAAGGAAGGCATCACCGTGAATGCCGTCGCGCCGTCCCTGATCGAGACCGACATGATGAAAGGACAGACCGGGCTGGTCAGCCGGATCCCCATGGGACGTTTCGGCACGTCCGAGGAGGTCGCGCAGGCCGTGATGCTGCTGGTCAACAATTCATACATGACCGGACAGACGATCGCGATGAGCGGCGGCATGGCATTCAACTAGGCGCTCGCGCCCTGTCTCGTTGCGGCTTGACCGCATCGCCGGTTTGCCCTACGCGTTACCGCATGAACGGTTCGATCCTGATCGCCAATTTCTGGTGGCGCGCCTTCTGACAGGCGGGCCGAACGCGTTCATGCTTTTTCGGGGCCGCCGCATCGGGCGGCCTTTTTCATGACATCCAGCTCGCAATGCGGCGTCCCCATTCCAACCGAATGGAGATACCGATGACCAAGCCAGTCATTCTCACCGGCGACCGCACCACCGGGCCGCTTCACCTCGGCCACTATGTCGGCTCGCTGAAGAGCCGTCTCGCGTTTCAGGAGACGCACGAGCAGTATTTGCTGCTCGCCGACATGCAGGCGCTCACGGACAATGCCCATGACGTCGGCAAGGTCCGCAACAACGTGATCGAGGTCGCGCTGGACTATCTCGCTGTCGGCATCGATCCCGCACGAACGTCGATTTGTCTGCAGTCGCGGCTTCCCGCGCTCGCGGAACTGTCGATGCTCTATCTCAACCTGGTCACAGTCGCGCGGCTCGAGCGCAACCCGACCATCAAGGATGAAATCCGCGCGCGCGGCTTCGGGCGCGACATCCCAGCCGGCTTCCTCTGCTATCCGGCGACGCAGGCGGCCGACATCACCGCCTTCCGTGCAACCGTCGTTCCGGTCGGCGAGGACCAGGCTCCGCTCACCGAACAGACCAACGAGATCGTTCGCCGCGTCAACGCGCTGGCCGGCCGCGGGCTCTTGCCGGAGGCACAGGCGGTCATCCCGCGCGCGGGGCGGTTGCCGGGTATCGATGGACGATCGAAGATGAGCAAGTCCGCCGGCAATGCCATTGCTCTTTCGGCCTCGCCGGGCGACATCTCGGCCGCCGTGCGCGCAATGTTCACCGATCCCGACCATTTGCGTGTCACGGATCCTGGCAGGGTCGAAGGCAATGTCGTCTTCACCTACCTCGATGCGTTCGACGATGACCATCAGGCTGTCGAGGAATTGAAGGCGCGCTATCGGCGCGGCGGTCTCGGAGATTCGACGGTCAAGCGGCGCCTGGAGAGCATTCTCCAGGAGCTGATCGCACCGATCCGGACGCGGCGCGCCGAACTGGCGGCAGATCCCGATCACGTCATCGATGTCATCAGGCAGGGAACCCTGAAGGCCAGGGAGATCACGGAACGCACCAAGCGTGACGTGATGGAGGGGCTCGGTTTGTTCCAGCTCTGATGCTTCAAGATGTCATCAAACCGTGTGGGAACCGTGCTTGTCTGCTGTCGTTGACTGGCAGGCGAAGAACGGATTTGGAGCTTGTCGTGATCGATCCGAAAGCGCTTCTCGAACGCGCCTCGCAGCTAACTGACCAGGCCAAGGATGAGAAGGACCAGAGCATCCGGGAACGGCTGCTGCGCATGGCGGAGCATTACCGGGATCTGGCAGCGCATGAGGCCTGGGCGCGCGAGAACCCGCCCTCGGTCAGCGGGATCACGAGCGTGCTCGGAGGCCGCGCATCTTGATCAGCCGAGCGCCGCCGATCAGCAGCGATCCGGCGCTCAGCTCACGCGAATGCAATAGCTCAGCGACTGCCGCGCGCCGGGCGCGATGTGCATCAGGCCGGGCTTATCGACGAATTCGCCGTCGAATTCCGTCGGGCTTGCGAAACCGTGCCATGGCTCGATGCAGAGAAACGGCGCACCGCCTACCTTCGACCAGATCCCGAGCTCTCGAAAGCCGTTCCAGGAGACGTCGATCGCCGGACCTTGCCCAGCCGCGAAGCGAACCGAGCTGCTCGCGACCTGGTCGAGGATCATGGCGTCGTCGTCGAACAGCCGTTCCGACAATGCGAGCGTCCTTCCCCTGATCGCGCTGGGTTCGGATTGCGGCCGCATCAGCCCATCCTTCAGACGGCGGACCGGTGCAGGCTCATCTTTCGCGAAGTTCAGCGAGTAAGCCTCCTTCGGCAGCCCCGGCAGCAGCGGCCAGTTGAAGGCTGGATGACCGCCGAGCGAGGCCGGAAGGATGATATCGCCGGTATTGATGACATCGAAAGCGACGTCGAGGTCTGCGCCGTCGATCCGGTAAGTGACTTCGAGCCTGAAGGCGAAGGGATAGCGTACGCGGGTTTCTGCGTCGTCGGTGAGCGCGAGCTTGCAAGATCGCGGCCCCCGCTCCAGCCACGCAAAGCGCCGGTCCCTCGCAAAACCGTGCTGCGTCATCGGATAGGTTTTGCCGTCGTGACGCAGCGTGTCGTTCTTCAGCCGGCCGACGATCGGGAACAGCACCGGCGCGTGGCGTGGCCATTGCGGCCCGGCCTGCCACAGCAGCTCGACGCCATCGGCCCGCTTAAGAGACGACAATTCGGCGCCCTGTGCCAGGACGGTCGCAGCGATCTTGTCGCCGCGCAGTGTGTGACTGTCGCTCATGCTTCGCCTCGCCGGACTGCGGTGTGACACGAAACGAGATGTTCGATCATGGCCGCGGCGTCAACCCCGTTGACGCACGCGGCCCTATTTCGATCTGCAGTGCCGACCGACTTTCGACACCTACCCGGTGATCTTCGAGAAATCCGGCTGACGACGTTCGGCAAAGGCGGCAAAGGCCTCACGCGCCTCTGCGCTCATCAGCCGCTCCTGGAAAATCTCGCCTTCGCGCGCCATTTGCGCTGATATCCGGGCAGTGTCGCGCATCAGCGCCTTGGTGTGCAGCAGCGACCCGAACGGCCGCTTGGCGAGCGCCTCGGCCGTTGCCCTTGCCTTGGCGCGGAGATCGTCGAGCGGCACGATCGCGTTGGCAAGGCCGATGGCGACCGCAGCCTCGGCCTCGACCGGCTCGCCGAGCGCGAACATCGCATAGGCGCGCGCATAGCCGATGCGCTGCGGCAGCAGATAGGTCGAAGCGGCTTCCGGCACCAGCGCAAGATTGACGAATGGCGTGATCAGCCGCGCATTCGACGCGAGATACACGAGATCGCAATGCAACAGCATCGTGGTGCCGATACCGACCGCATTGCCTTGCACGGCGGCAACCAGCGGCCGCGTCGCAGCCGCAAGCTTGGCGAGAAAGCGCGTCACATGGCGCTCGCCCCGCGCACCCTGCGAGACCGCGGCGAAGTCGGCGAGATCGTTACCGGCGGTGAAGCTGTCGCCGTCACCCTGGAACAGCACGGCTCGGATCGCGGGATCGCTCTCCGCGCGTTCCAGCGCATCGGCCATCGCGCCGTACATCGCGTTGGTGATTGCATTCTTCTTGTCCGGACGTGCCATCGTCACACTAAGGACGCCCGCGTCCAGCGCCACCTTGACCAATTCACTCATGTCTCACTCCTGTTGCTTGCTAGAGCTTCTTGTCTTGACGCGTTTTCTTCACGCGAACCGGTATCCACTTCGCTCGAAAACGCTCTAGGCGTCTTTGTCTTTCGGAAACTTCTCTTGCAGGCTGGTCAGCCAGCGCGACACCACGTCGATCTCGGCTTCCGAGAACCCGTCCATCAGGCGGTTGTTGATCATTCGGGTCCGCATTGCCGCGCGCTTGCCGAGCTCCTGTCCTGCCACGGTCAGATAGAGCCGCTGGCTGCGCCCATCGTCACCGTCGCGCCGGCGCTTGACGAGGCCCGCACGTTCCATCCGGTCGGCAAGCCCGGTCATCGCCGACGGCACGATGTCGAGCGCCTGCGAGACGTCGCCGATCAGGGCTCCGTCGTTGCGCCCGAGAAAGAACAGCACCCCGGCTTGAGCCGACGTCAGCTCGTGCGCGGCCGTCTCCTGCTCGATGGCGCGTTGCAACCGCCGATAGGCCACGGTCAAAAGAAAGATCAGCCGATGCTCTGCCTTCATGCGCACCGGTATATATTTCGCATGCGAAATAGCAAGGTATTTCGCGCACGAAATATCTAAGCGCACTCTCACGAAATCGTGGACCAGACCGGCGGGCTGTCCTCGGACGACGGACTTGCGCCCGTGCAGCAGGCGCATTCGCCAGCGCTCGCGCGTCAGTTGCACGTATGCAATTTTTCGTCGCTATGCAGCATTATTGGGGCGGCCCCTTTTCAGAAAGCCCTTGATCGAAATCAAGCAACCCGGAAAGCTTCGGCCCCAAGGTGCCGCCTTGTCGGTTCGCGGCTCCGACCGGGTCGCGAGAGAGTTCATGACGCTATCGGCAAATCCGGCCAAGGGGCGCGCTGTCCGCTCGAAGCGGCCGCGCCTTCTCAGTCCAGCCATGCGTTGTGAGACCGCGTTTCGTCTGATCCTGTCCGAATGCCTCGAGCAAGTCGCAACCAATCACGAAGCCGTCCGTGCCGGCGATCCGACAGCACTGCATCACACGCGCGTCGCACTGACGCGGCTGAAGGCCGCGATCGCGTTTTACGGACGAATGGTCACGGACCCCGAATGGTCACGCCTGAAATCCGAGCTGAAATGGTTGAGCGGATATCTCGGAGCCACGCGCGACCTCGATGTCGCGATCGAGAACAGCAAAGGCCAGCCCGAAGAGCGCGTGTTCGAGGCTGCACGGGTCGAGGCCTTCGAGCGGCTCAAGGATGCGCTCGGCAGCGAGCGTTACACACAATGGTTCGAAGCGATGTGGGACTGGGTCGGCAGTGGCCCATGGACCGCAAGGCAGGATCGCGCGGCGCAACGGCGCGCCATCCTCGTATCGGAATTTCATGCCCGGCGTCTTGCGCGATGGCACAAGCAACTTGTGCAAAAGAGCCGCGGCTTGCAGGGCATGGGCAAGAACAAGCGGCATCGTGTCAGGCTGGCGGGCAAGCGTCTGCGCTACGCTATCGAGTTCTCCGAAGGAGGATTGCCCGAGGAGGAGTACGCAGCGTGGAAGGTCGTTCTGAAGCATCTGCGCAAAGGGCAGCAGGTGCTCGGCGAACTGAACGATGCGGAAGTTCGCCGCGCGCTCATCGAAAGCGTCGACGACCCCGAATGGCGGAGCGGGAAAGCCGCGCACAAGAAACTGGACGAGCGAAAAAAGAAGAGCCGCCTTTTGCGCCGTGCTGCGGCGATCTATCGAAAAATCTCCGGCTGAGCGCATATCGACGTCTGCAACAGCACGCTGGGCCGCCCGGCCGTCAGCCTTGCGAAAAATATGATGTTCTAAACATCATTTATTCTGCTTGCAGCATGATTACTTGGTGTGCATAAATGACAACCAACCAGACCCGAGTCTCAATCGACGGCCAGCCTGATGATCACTGCCGCGCAACTGCGAGCTGCAAGGGCTCTGCTTGGCATCGACCAGCGGCAGCTCGCCGAACTATCCGGACTTTCGGTGCCGACCATCCAGCGCATGGAGGCAAGCGAGGGCACCATCCGGGGCAATGTCGACTCGCTGGTGAAGCTCATCGATGCGCTCGGCGCCGCCGGCGTCGAGGTCATCAACGAGGGAGCCGTCAGTAGCGGCGGCGGCCGCGGCGTGCGATTGAAGGCCGGATCGAGTACGCCGAAGGTGCAGATGTGACGCCGGCGGTCGACCAGCAGATTTGGTGTGTAGCCGCACTGCTGGGGACGACCCTTCTCACGCTCGCAAGCAATAGATCGCGCAAATCGACAGCTATCGTCTACGGGGCAACGCTTGCGGTTTCGTTGATCGCCCTCGCCGACGCGCTGTTCTCACTCGTCGCCCACGCCGACGCGACGGAACTGGTGCTGCCGATCGGCCTGCCCTGGCTCGGATCGCATTTCCGCCTCGACGCGCTCGCCGCATTCTTTCTTGCCGTGGTCAATCTCGGTGGCGCGGCGGCAAGCCTTTACGGCCTCGGCTACGGCAGCCACGAATCTGCGCCGCACCGCATCCTTCCGTTCTTTCCGGCGTTCCTGGCCGGGATGAACCTCGTGGTACTTGCGGACGACGCGTTCACTTATCTGCTGTGCTGGGAGTTCATGTCGCTCGCATCGTGGGCGCTCGTCATGGCGCACCATCGCGAAGCAGACAATGCGCGAGCGGGCTACGTCTATCTGGTGATGGCAAGCTTCGGGACGCTGGCGCTGTTGCTGGCCTTTGGCCTGTTGTCGGGAGGCGGCGTCGGCTACGGATTTGCCGCCATGCGCAGCGCCCATCACACGCCATCCCAAGCGGCCCTGGTGCTTGCGCTGATGTTGCTCGGTGCCGGATCGAAGGCCGGCCTGGTCCCATTGCACGTGTGGCTGCCGCTCGCCCACCCAGCCGCACCGAGCCACGTCTCGGCACTGATGAGCGGCGTCATGACGAAGGTCGCGATCTACGGATTCGTTCGGGTCGTGTTCGACCTGCTGGGGCCGCCAAGCTGGTCGGCAGGGGTGGTCGTGCTCGTCCTCGGCGGCGCGACGGCCGTCATGGGAATTCTCTATGCGCTGATGGAGAACGACCTCAAGCGCCTCCTCGCCTACAGCACGATCGAGAACGTCGGCGTCATCTTCGCCAGCCTCGGCCTCGCGCTCGCCTTCCAAGCGAACGGCCTTGGCGTGGCCGCAGCCCTCGCCTTCACGGCCGCGCTCTTCCATGTCCTCAACCACTCGTTCTTCAAGAGCCTGCTGTTTTTCGGGACCGGCGCCGTGCTGACCTCGACCGGCGAACGCGACATGGAGAAACTGGGTGGCCTGATCCATCATATGCCGCTCACGAGCTTCGCCTTTCTGGTCGGTTGTGTCGCGATCTCGGCGCTTCCGCCGTTCAACGGATTCGTGTCGGAATGGCTGATCTTCCAGGCCGTTCTGCAAAGCCCCAATCTGCCGCAGTGGAGCCTGAAGATCATGGTGCCCGCGGTCGGCGCATTGCTGGCACTGGCGGCGGCACTCGCGGCCGCCTGTTTCGTCAAGGCGTTCGGCGTCACATTCCTTGGCCGCGCGCGGAGCCCCGTCGCGGCTGCGGCCGGCGAGGTCGACCGCTATTCGCTGGCGGCGATGTACAGCCTCGCGGCGCTCTGCTTCCTGGCCGGCATTCTGCCGGGCCTCGTTATCGACGCCCTCTCGCCCGTCGCGCAGGCCATCATCGGCCACCGGATGCCGATCCAGGCAAATGACCCCTGGCTCTCGATCGTGCCGATCGCGGAGAGCCGCAGCTCCTACAACGGATTGCTGGTCTTTGTCTTCATCACGGTCGCGGCGTCGCTTGCGATCTATTTCATCCATCGCTTTGCGTCGCGCGCGATCAGACGGGGTCCCGCCTGGGGTTGCGGCTTCGATGATCCGACACCGGCGGCGCAGTATTCCGGGGCCGGTTTCGCGCAGCCGATCCGCCGCGTCTTCGGCACACTGGCTTTCCGGGCGCGCGAGCATGTCGACATGCCGCCGCCGGGCGACCTGCGGCCCGCTCGGCTCACGGTCGACATGCACGATCTGGTCTGGGAGCAACTGTACACGCCGGTGAACAAGGCGGTGTGGTTCGCCGCCGACCGGCTGAACCAGCTCCAGTTCCTGACCATCCGCCGCTATCTCAGCCTCGTCTTTGCAACGCTCGTCACACTGCTGCTGGTGCTGGCGATATGGTCGTGATCTCGGACATGCTCGTGCAGTTCGGGCAGATGACGCTGGTGCTGCTGCTGGCGCCGCTGCTGACCGGCTTCGTACGCAAGATCAAGGCTCGCCTGTTGCGCCGGAAGGGAGCGTCGGTTTTCCAACCCTATCGCGACCTGCTCCGGCTGCTACGCAAGGAGGTTGTGCTCGCCGAGAACGCGTCCTGGCTGTTCCGCGTCACACCCTATGTGACGTTCGCAGCCATCTGGGTCGCGGCGGCGCTGGTCCCGACATTCGCGACCGGGCTTCAGTTCAGTTGGAGCGCCGACCTGATCGCGATCGTCGCCCTGCTCGGAAGCGCACGTTTCTTCCTTGCGCTTGCGGGCATGGATGTCGGCACCAGCTTCGGCGGCATCGGCTCCAGCCGCGAGGTGATGATCGCCGCCCTCGCCGAGCCCGCGATGATGCTGATGGTGTTCTGCGTGGCGCTGATTGCCGGTTCGACCCAGTTGTCGACCGTCGCAACCTTCATGGCGTCGTCGGAGGTGGGACTGCGCGTCTCGCTCGGAATGGCGATGATCGCGCTCATCATGGTGGCGCTCGCCGAGAACGCTCGCATTCCGGTCGACAACCCGGCGACGCATCTCGAGCTCACCATGGTGCACGAGGCGATGATCCTGGAGTATTCCGGGCGTCATCTCGCCATGATCGAGTTCGGCGCCTTTCTCAAGCTCCTGCTCTACGTCTCCCTGATCATCTGCGTGTTCTTCCCGTGGCAGATCACGATCGTCGGCGCGGACCCGCTGTCCTACCTGGTGGGCGTCGGCGCGTATTTCCTCAAGCTCGCCTTCGCGGGCTTTCTCCTCGCCGTGTTCGAAACCGCGACGGCGAAGATGCGCGTCTTCCGCGTGCCCGAGTTTCTCGGCGCGGCGCTGATGCTTGGTCTGCTCGGTACGCTTCTTCGATTCGTGTCAGAGAGCTTCTGATGCCAAATCTCGCTTTTGACATCGCCCATCTGCTCGCCGGCGGCCTCGTCCTGATCAGCTTCATGATGCTGTACCAGGACCGCTTGTACGCGCTACTGAACATCTTCGCGCTTCACGCATTGGTGCTCGCGTTTTCGGTCGGCTGGCAGGCGTTCATCCAGAATGCACCGCATCTCTACGTGACCGCGGTCATCGCGCTGGTGTTCAAGGCGATCATCATCCCGGTGGCGCTGCACCGGATCATCAAGCAGCTCGGCATTCACCGCGACATCGAGACCGCAGTGGGCATCGGCCCCACCATGCTGGCGGGCATGGGGCTGGTCGCTCTCTCCATGGTGCTGATGCTGCGCGTGACGGGTGCGGCCGATCCACTGGCCCGGGAAGACCTCGCCTTCGCGCTGTCGGTCGTGCTGCTGGGATTGCTGGTGATGGTGACACGGCGCAACGCCGTCAGTCAGGTGGTCGGCTTCATGTCGCTGGAAAACGGACTGGTGCTGGCGGCGACGGGCGCCAAGGGCATGCCGCTCGTCGTGGAGATCAGCGTCGCGTTTTCGATTCTCATCGCCTTCATCGTGATCGGCGTGTTCCTGTTCCGTATCCGAGAACGGTTCGACACCGTCGACATCGGCGCTCTCGACGAATTCAGGGGAGAGCGGCGATGATCGCGGCGTCGGATGCCGTTGCCTGGGTGCTGTTGATCCCGATCTGCGCCGCCGCGGTGCTTGCGGCGCTGCCCGGTTACCGGCTGACTGCCGCGCTCAACGTTGTTGCAAGCCTCGGCACCTTTCTGGCTGCCCTATCGCTGTTCGTGATCGCGCGCCCGCAGCCCGGCCAGTATCTGCTGGTGGACGACCTCAACATCGTCTTCATCGTGCTCAATACCTTCGTGGGATTCACCACCAGCGTGTTCAGCGCGAGCTACATCGCCCACGAAATCGAGACAGGACGACTGACGCCGGGCTATTTGCGGTTCTACCACGCCATGTATCAGGTCATGATGTTCGGCATGAATCTCGCGTTCGTATCGAACAATATCGGCCTGATGTGGGTCGCGGTCGAGATCGCCACCCTCACCACCGTCATGATGGTCGGCATCTATCGGACGCACGCCGCGCTCGAGGCCGCCTGGAAGTATTTCATCCTCGGCAGTGTCGGCATCGCGCTCGCGCTGTTCGGCACGATCCTGGTCTACATGGCGGCGCGACCGGTTGTCGGCGAAGGGCAGGACGCCATGGTCTGGACCGTCCTGATCGATCGCGCCGCGACGTTCGACCCGGCGCTGCTCAACGTCGCCTTCATCTTCCTGCTATTCGGCTATGGCACCAAGGTCGGCCTGGCGCCACTGCACGCCTGGCTTCCGGATGCGCATGCCGAAGGCCCCACCCCGATCTCCGCCGTGCTCTCCGGCCTGCTGCTCAACGTGGCGCTTTATGCGGTGCTCCGCTTCAAGATCCTGCTGGCCGCCAATCCGGACGCGATCTCGCCGGGGCCGCTGATGGTGACGATGGGACTGACCTCGCTGCTGTTCGCGGCCTTCATGCTGTACCGCCGCCGCGACATCAAACGGCTGTTCGCCTATTCCTCGATCGAGCACATGGGCATCATCGTGTTTGCATTCGGGATGGGCGGTCCGCTCGCCAACTTCGCCGGCCTGCTGCACATGGTGATGCACAGCCTCACCAAGTCGGGGATCTTCTATGCCGTTGGCCACATTGCGCAGGTGAAGGGCACGCAGCAGCTCGCCAACATCCGCGGCCTGACCGAAACGCATCCGGCGCTCGGCTGGGGCCTTGCGGTCGGCGTGGTCGCGATCGCCGGCCTGCCGCCGCTTGGCATCTTCATGAGCGAGTTTCTCATCGTCAGCTCGACCTTTGCGCGCCAGCCGCTGCTCGCTGTCCCGCTGGTGCTCGGCCTGCTGCTCGCGTTCGGCGCGCTCGTGCTGCGCCTGACAGGCGTCGCCTTCGGCGAGCCGCGCGGCAGCACCGCCCCGGCGAATGCCTCGTACCTGCCGATGTTCGCGCATTTCGCGCTTGTCCTGACTGCGGGCATCTACCTTCCGGGACCGCTCGTCGTCTGGTTCCAGCACGTCGCCAACCTTCTGGGTTAGCGCGAGGGAGAACGGGATATGCCGGCGTTGATCGATCTGATCCAGGCAGGCCGCAAGGTTGAACGGCACCATCCATGGCCGCGCGCGGCCGTCGACGACGAGGCCTGGCTCTCCGCCGCCGGCGCTCTTGCAGAGAGCACTCTGAGTCTGCTCGGGCTATGGGGCGAACCGTCACGCGTGAATATGGCCGTTCTCGACGACAGCACGTCCGATATCGGCGTGATCAGCCTGGATTGTCCGGATCGCCGTTATCCCTCGGTCGCCATCTATCACCGTCCGGCGCTTCGATTGGAACGCACCATCCACGACCTGTTCGGACTGGAGGCCGTGGGAACGCCGGATACCCGCGCTTGGCTCGATCACGGCCGCTGGCACAAGCGCGCCCCGCTGGGCAAACGCCTTGATGCATCGCCGGAGGCTTCGCCCTATCCGTTCCTTCCGGCCGAGGGTGATGGCCTGCATCAGGTTGCGGTCGGCCCGGTGCATGCCGGTGTCATCGAGCCCGGGCATTTCCGCTTCACCGCAAGCGGAGAGACCGTGGCCCGCCTGGAGCAGCGGCTCGGCTACACGCACAAGGGCGTCGAAGGACTGATGGCGGCGAGCACCGTCGAGCAGGCCGCGCGTCTCGCTGGCCGGGTATCCGGCGACAGCGCGGTCGCCTACGCACTGGCATTCTCCCAAGCCGTCGAAGCCGCGTTGCAGATCGTCGTGCCCCGCCGTGCGCTATGGCTGCGCGCGCTGATGGCCGAGCTCGAGCGCCTCGCCAATCATCTCGGCGACATCGGCGCGATTTGCAATGATGCGTCGTTTGCGCTGATGCACGCGCATTGTGGCGTGCTGCGTGAGCGCGTGCTGCGCGCCGCCGACGCTGCGTTCGGCCACCGCCTGATGCGGGATCTTGTCGTGCCGGGCGGCCTGGCGCGCGACATCGCGGGCGACGGACCGGCGGCGATCCGCACCGCGCTCGGCGAGATCCGCCGGCACTTCCCGGCGCTGGTCGATCTCTACGACAACACCGCCTCGCTCCAGGACCGCACCGTCGGCGCCAGTAGCCTCAATCCTGCGCTCGCCCGGCAATTCGCGGCCGGTGGTTACGTCGGGCGCGCCAGCGGCCGCAATTTTGATGCCCGCCGCACGCCCGGCTATCACCCCTACGACATGCTGCGCTTCGAGGTCCCTGTCCTCGACGACGGCGACGTCAACGCCCGCGTCTGGATTCGAATCCGGGAGGTCGAGCAAAGCCTGTCGCTTGTGGATCAGATCATGGCTGGGCTTGAAGCCGGTTCGGTCAGGGTGCCGCTGCAAGCCGCATCCGAGCCTTCCGAAGGCATGGCCATCGTCGAGGGTTTTCGGGGCGACATCCTGGCATGGCTGCGCCTGAGCGGTGAGCGGATCGAGCGATGCCATCTGCGCGATCCGTCATGGTTTCAATGGCCGCTGCTGGAGGCTGCCATGGAGGGCAACATCGTGGCGGATTTTCCCCTTTGCAACAAATCGTTCAACTGTTCCTATTCCGGGCAGGATCTCTGAGGACGAGGCAGCATGCGCAAACTTCTGTTTCAGAGCCTGCTTCGCCAACCATTGACCGAACAGGCGCCGCGTCCTGACGACGCCGCGCTCGCAGAGCTCGCAGGCCTGATCGGCCAAACCGCAAGACGCCGGCTCGGCCGCAGCCTCTCGATCCGAGAGGTTGACGCAGGCTCATGCAACGGATGCGAGCTGGAAATTCATGCCCTGAACAATGCATATTACGACATCGAACGGTTCGGAATCCGCTTCGTCGCCTCGCCGCGTCATGCCGACGTCCTGCTCGTCACCGGTCCCGTCACAAAGAACATGCGCGAAGCGCTTGAGCGCACCTACAATGCAACCCCCAACCCCAAATGGGTTGTCGCGGCAGGCGATTGCGCCAGAGACGGCGGATGCTTTGCCGGCAGCTATGCGGTGGTTGGAGGGGTCTCCGCGGTCGTGCCGGTCGACCTCCACATCCCTGGCTGTCCTCCACCCCCGCTGGCCATTCTGCGCGGCCTTCTTGCCTTGCTGGTCGAAGTGGACTCTGGCATCGCAGCACGGTGAAAAGAGAAGTGGCGGCCTGCAGTCACGCGGCACCCGCGACTAGGTTGACCTGAAACAGCGTTGGAGGTCACCTCTCCCTTGGGAGAGGTCGATTTGCGCAGCAAATCGGGTGAGGGGTTATGGTCTATCGAGAGCGCAAAGGCCCGGATTGCATCTGACGATGCAATCCGACCTCTCCCCGACGGGGAGAGGTCGACCGAAGCCGCGGCGAGTCGATTCAACCCAAACTCATCCCGCTCTAGCCGCTGTCGCGCAGCACCAGCTCGAAGCCGAGGTCGACGCGGCGCTCGCCGCCGCGCTCCAGCGTCAGCGTTGCCGCGGTGCGGCCGATCGCGTCGCCATGTACGCTGATCGTGCTCAGCGCCGGCGAGATCAGGCGGCCCATTTCGAGATCGCCGAGACCGATGACGGCAACGGGCTGCTCCGACGCGGAGCCGTCGCGCGACAGGCCAGCCCTGCGCAAGCCCGCCATGAAGCCGATCGCGTGCGCATCGTTGGCGGCGAACACCGCATCGACATCAGGCAGGCGCGCATGCGCTGCGACACTGCCGGAGGCGTTGCGATCGAGGATCAGCCGTCGCGGCTCGGCAAGGCCGCTCGCCAAGACCTCGTCCTTGAAGCCGAGCCAGCGCCGCGTCGCGCGCGGATCGTCGCCGCCGATAAACGCAAGTTGCTTGCGTCCCTGCCCAACCAGATGTTTCGCGACGGCCACGCCGGCCTTGTAATTGTCAAAACCCGCGACTGCATCGATCGGCGTTGCCGGCAAATCCCAGGTCTCGACAATCGGAATGCGCGCGTTGCGCAGCAGGCGGCTGCCTTCCTCCGTCGCCGGCGAACCGACCATGATGATCGCTTCCGGCCGTCGCGACAGCAGCGCAGCGAGCATGCGGTCCTCGCGCGCCGCGTCATAGCGCGACTGCGCCAGGATGACCGAAAAGCCGAGCGGCTCGAGCTTGTCGGATAATCCCTGCACCGTGTCGGCGAAGATCGAGTTGGCGATCGTCGGCACCAGCACGCCGATCGAATTGGTTCGCGCGCTCGCCAGCGCGCCCGCGACCAGGTTCGGGACATAGCCGAGTTCGCGCATCACCCGCTCGACCCGCGCGCGGGTCTCGGGAGCGACCAGATCGGGCATCCGCACCACGCGGCTCACCGTGATCGATGAGACGCCGGCGCGCTTGGCCACCGCCGAAAGCGTGGGCGCGGCATCGGCCGGAGCGACCTCGGGATCCGTCTGTTCGGGGCTCATGGCTCGACCCTGCCCGATTCCGGGTTGCCAAGCCATTATGTTAGCGCTAACATGACCATATGTTATCGCTAACATAGCGCAAAAAAGGGAGAAACGGCATGATTTCGGATGAACTGGTTCAGGCCTACAAGCGCGACGGGGTGATCGTGGTCCCCGAGGTGCTCAACCAGGAGACCCTCGGGCGGGTGCGCGCGGTGCTCGCAGACCTGGTCGCCGGCGCCGCTGATGTCACCGAGCACACCGACGTCTACGACCTCGAGCCGGGTCATACGCGCGAAACTCCCCGCGTCCGCCGCATCAAGGCGCCGCACAAGGTGCATCCGATCTTCGACGAGATCGTCCGCAGCCCGGCCCTGATCTCGATCCTCACCAAGCTGATCGGCCCCGGGCTCCGCCTGCACGGCTCCAAGCTCAACATGAAGTCGGCGCAATACGGCTCGCCGGTCGAGTGGCACCAGGACTGGGCGTTCTATCCGCACACCAATGACGACATCCTCGCGATCGGCGTGCTGCTCGACGATTGCGATCTCGAGAACGGCCCGATGCTGGTGACGCCGGGATCGCACACCGGCAGCACCATGTGGGACCATCATGGCGATGACGGCTGCTTCGCCGGCCTGATCGATCCCGACGTGATCCAGGACGACATCAAGCGCGCGGTGCCCTGCATGGGCAAGGCCGGCAGCATGTCGTTCCACCATGTGCGCGCGCTGCACGGCTCGGCGACCAACACCTCGAGCAAGCCGCGCAACTTGTTGCTCTACGAAGTGGCCGCCAGCGACGCCTGGCCGCTGATGGGGGTGAAGGACTTCGACGAGTTCAACAGCCGGCTGCTGGCCGGGCCTGCGGTGGTCTCACCGCGGCTCACCGACGTACCGGTGCGCATGCCGCTGCCGCCCGCGAAACGGCAGGGATCGATCTACGAGACCCAATCGGCGTCGAAGAAATCCTACTTCACCCGCGCCGCCTAGGACCGATGACGATGCCCGCGGCAACGCTGCGGGCATCGCTGCTTTCTCGAGCATGATCCGGAAAAGTGGATACCGGTTTTCCGAAGAGATCATGCTCAAACAAAACGATCATAAGAACATACAGAACGGGGAAACCAATGACCAAGATGGCAGATGGCGCCAGCAAATCGCGCCTGCGTGTGATTCTGGCCGCAAGCGTCGGCTCCGCGCTCGAATGGTACGACTTCTTCCTCTACGGCACCGCCGCTGCGCTGGTGTTCGGCGAGCTGTTCTTTCCGAAGAGTGATCCCATCGTCGGCACGCTGCTGTCGTTCCTCACCTTCGGCGTCGGTTTCGTCGTGCGGCCACTCGGCGGGCTCTTGTTCGGCATCCTCGGCGATCGCTACGGCCGCAAGCCGGTGCTGGTCGCGACACTGCTGATGATCGGCATCGGCACCACCGCGATCGGCTTTCTGCCGACCTACGCGCAGGTCGGAGTCTGGGCGCCGCTCCTGCTGGTGGCGATGCGCGTGATTCAAGGCCTCGGTGCCGGCGCCGAATATGGCGGCGCGGTGATCTATCTGGTCGAGAACGCTCCGCCGAGACACCGCGGCTTCTGGGGCGGCTTTGCGCCGCTCGGCGTCTCGGTCGGCAATCTGCTTGCCGCCGGCGCGTTCGCGCTGGTGACGATGCTGCCGCGCGAAGACCTGATGAGTTGGGGCTGGCGCCTGCCCTTCCTGGCCAGCTTCCTGCTGATCGTCGTCGGCATCTTCGTCCGCATGCGCGTGACCGAAACGCCGGTCTATACCGAAGCCGTGGTCGAACGCGGCAAGGTCGAGAGCAATCCGGCGATGGAGGCGCTGCGGCGTCATCCGCGCAACTTCCTCGTCGTGCTCGGCGCGCGAATGGCCGAGAACGGGCTCGGCTATTTCTTTCCGGTGTTCGGCCTGAGCTACGTCATCACCACCCTGGGCGTGCCGAAATCGGAAGCGCTCAGCGCGCTGATGCTCGCCTTCACGGTTGAGCTGTTCGCAATCCTCGGCTTCGCCGCATTATCCGACCGGATTGGGCGGCGGCCGGTCTACATGTTCGGCGCAGTGGCGGGCGTAGCGCTCGCCTTCCCGTTCTTCTGGATGGTCGGCACCAAGAGCTGGATCATGATTGCGCTCGCCTTCATCCTGGCACGCGCCGTCGTGACCGCCGCAATGTTCGGACCGCAGGCTGCCTACTTCGCCGAGCTGTTCCCGCCGCAGCGCCGCTTCGCCGGCTTCGCCTTCGCACGCGAACTCGGCTCGCTGCTGTCGGGCGGTCCGGCGCCGTTCGTCGCTACGGCATTGGTGGCGGCCTACGGCACCTGGTGGCCGGTCGCCTGCTACGCCATGTTCCTGTCCGCCTGCACGGTGGTCGCGATCTGGATCGGACCCGAGACCTATCAGGAAAGCATCTCGGCCGACGAGACCGCGCGCGAGGAATTGCCCGCGGCGATTCCGGCCCGGGCCTGAGCCGTGGCGCAGCAGCTTCGTGTCCTGCAGTCGCTCTGGGCGATGGAGCGGCGGCTGGCCGATGAGCCGGAATGGCCGCTCGAGACCCAGCTCGCGATGATCCGCGATGCCGGCTTCGACGGCGCCGGCGTGCGGTTCATCGATCCGGCCTTCGCGCGTGAGGTCACCGGCTTCCTTCGCGCGCATGGCATGATCTGGCAGGCGCAGTGCTACCCGAAGACGGTCGACGAACTGAAGCCGGTGCTCGAGCTGGTGGCGCACCTCGGCGCCGACCACATCAACCTGCAGGCGGACGTTCGCCCGCGACGGCTTGCGGATTGCATTCCGCTGCTCGAAGGCTGGCGGCGGCTTGCCGAGCAGGCGGCCGTCGCGGTGCACGTCGAAACCCATCGCGACCGCATGACGACCGATCTGTTCTTTACGCTCGACCTGCTCGACTGCTTTCCCGATCTGCGGCTGACCGCCGACCTGTCACATTATCTGGTCGGCCGCGAATTCGCCTGGCCGGTCGACGATGTCAACCACGCGCTGATCCATCGCATCCTCCACAACGCCTGGGGCATCCACGGCCGCATCGCAAGCCGCGAGCAGGTGCAGATCTCGCTCGGCTTTCCGCAACATCAGGGCTGGGTCTCCCTGTTCATGGGCTGGTGGGAGTACGGCATCCGCTCCTGGCGGAAGCGCGCCGGCCCCGATGCAACGCTGACTTTTCTCTGTGAGCTCGGTCCTCCGCCCTATGCCATCACGGGACCGGACGGCCGGGAACTCTCCGACCGTTGGCAGGACGCGCTGGTCATGAAGGACATGATCCGCGCGCTGTGGGACCGCATCGCGGATGAGCCGCAAGACCAATCCGCGCGTTGATTCCATCTCACCTCGGCGGCATCCTGACACGAACCGAAGTCCAGGACGCCGCGAGGACCACTGCGCGTGCACGATCGATCCCAATCGCTCCGACGCTTCGCCTGCATGATCGCTGCGATCTTCGCCTGCACCCACGCGCGCGCGGCGGAGCTGACACTGAATGTCGCGACCATGCGGCGGATTGCGACCATCGACCCGCGCTTCCAATCCTACAACATCGAGATGGTCGAGGTAACCGGCGGACGGTTCTGGAAGCCCTATGCATCCAACGCCCAAGCCGCCGCTGCGAGGGATGACAGGTTCGCGGCGCGCGCTCCGATCGATCTTCACGATGGCAGGCTGCGCAGGCTCGCTGCGGCGCTGGCTCCCGCCTATCTCCGTGTCAGTGGGAGCTGGGCCAACAGCACGTTCTTTGCAGATACGGACAGCCCGCCATCCGCGCCGCCCGCAGGCTTCAAAGGCGTTCTTACACGCCAGCAGTGGCGCGACGTCATTGACTTCTCCCACGCCGTCGACGCGCCGATCGTCACATCATTTGCGATCAGCGCCGGCACACGCGACGCCGGCGGGCATTGGACCTCGGAGCAGGCCCGGCAACTGCTCGCTTTCACGCAATCCGTCGGTGGACATCTCGCCGCGACCGAATTCGTAAACGAGCCCGATCTTCCCGCGATCGGCGGCGCGCCCCGCGGCTACGATGTTGCGGCCTACCGCCGGGACTTCGCCACGTTCCGCGCCTTCATGAAGCGCACCGCGCCTGATGTGGCGATCCTTGGTCCGGGCACGTCCGGCACCGGTGCGGACGCCGCGTCGTTTTTCAAGGCGGTGGCACCACACGTCGATGCGATCTCATATCATTATTACGGTGCGGTCTCGGCCCGATGCGGCGGCGATCGCACGCCCGAGGCGGCATTGTCAGAGGAATGGCTAGCAAGAACGGACAAGACGCTCGCCCTCTACAAGGCGCTGCGCGATCGCTTCGCAGCGGGCAAGCCGATCTGGTTGACCGAGACCGGAGAGACGGCATGCGGCGGCAACCGCTGGGCGGCCACCTTCGCCGATACGTTCCGCTACCTCGATCAGCTCGGACGGCTCGCGAAGGCCGGCGTTCGGGTCGTGATCCACAACACGCTCGCCGCAAGCGATTATGGGCTGTTCGACGAGCAGACCCGTTTGCCGCGGCCGAACTATTGGGCCGCGCTGCTGTGGCGACGCTTGATGGGCACAACCGTGCTGGATCCCGGCATCACAGCGCGCCCCGGCTTCCATGTTTACGCCCATTGCGCGCGCGACGCGCCGGGCGGCATTGCCCTGCTCGTCATCAACAGCGATCGCAACAAGCCGGGCGAGCTGATGCTGCCGGCCGCCGCACAGCGCTACACGCTGGCGAGCGACAAGCTCGCAGCCGGCTCGGTTCGGCTCAATCGAACGACGCTGGCGCCGGATGGCTCGGACCAACTCCCGCCGCTCACCGGCGAAGCGACCACGGCGGGAACGATCAAGTTTGCGCCGGCCACGATCACATTCCTGATCGTTGCCAAGGCCGGCAATGCGAACTGTCCGTAGTGACCGGATATCTTACGCAGCGCTGCGGTCGGCGTCGGAGGTCTCCGGCGCACGCGCCACCAGATGGCCGAGCATGATCGCCGTCATCAGTCGCTCCATCTCGAGCCGCGCGGTGACGTGGGACATGGTCGGACGCGCGCCGGGCGCGAGTTGGCTGATGTCGTCGAGCGCGGTCAGCCCGCGCGGATAGAATTCGCGGAAGATCACCCGCTCGGCCAAGCCATCGACGAGACGGAAGTTCAACGTCTTCGATAGCTCGCCCAGGGCGTCGCCGACCAGGCGCTTGTTGCGCGAGCCGAGCATGGACAGGCGATTGCGCAGCACCACCCATTCGAATGCCGGCTGATCATGCGCACTGCGCTCGCGCCGCGCCTCCTCCACCATCTTCGAATAATGGCTGATGCCGGTCACCTTGAAGTCATTCGGGTCGATAGTGCCGAGCACATCGAAATCGAGGAAGCTGTCGTTCAGCGGCGTGATCAGCGTGTTCGCCAGGGAATGCATGAACGAGGTCAGGTAGGTATCGTAACCGGGACAGTCGACGACGACGAAATCATGCGACCGGCTGAGCAGCTCGACGATTTCGGCAAGCGCGCTGCGCCCGAGCGTCTCGACCTCGCTGGTCCTTCCGTTCACCGTCTCGAAGCACATATGCGTGGGGACGCCGAGCTCGAGCGAGGTTTCTCGCGCCCAGTCGCGCCGGTTATCGATGTAGTGCGTCAGCGATTTCTGCTTGTTGTCGAGATCGATGGTTGCGACACGCTGACCCGCCTTGATCAGCGCGATGGCGACATGCATGGCAATTGTCGATTTGCCCGAGCCACCCTTGTTGTTTCCTACGACAATTACACGTGCGTTTGTCATGCGATTCCAGACCGGACGCTTGAGCCAAAGCAGGATGCAGTAGAATTCAAGTATTGGAGTCGAATCTCACTGATTCGACGAATCCCGACAAGAGTCGTCGCTGCGCCGTCATGATCGAAACGCAGTGGTTGCGACATGATTGCCACAACCAGACTTTGCAGGCACGTATCGTGAACGCGACTAGCGGCCCTGGAAGGTGGCGGCGCGGCGCTCGACGAACGACCTAATGCCCTCGGCCGCATCGGCGGTGTTGAGCACGCGCTCGCGGATCTGCGGAATGATCGCGATCGCGGCCTGCTCGCCGGCTTCGATGAATTTGCGGCCCGCTTCCTTCGTTACCTGGATCCCGAGCGGCGCGTTCCGCGCGATGATCTCTGCGAGCACCATCGCGCGCTCGACCTGCTGCCCCGCCGGTACGACTTCCTGCACCAGGCCGATCCGATGTGCTTCGGCAGCCGAGAACTCGTCGCACAGCAGCAGGTGATACATCGCATCACCCCACCCTGCACGGCTGATGTAGCGGAAATGCGCGCCCGCGAGCGGCGCAATCCCCCGCTTTGCCTCCATCTGGCAGAAGCGGCAGTCATCGGCGGCGACAACGATGTCGCCCGCCAGCATCATCTCGATGCCGACGGTGAACACGATGCCCTGCACCGCGGTGACGATCGGCTTCCGGCATCGCTTCGAAAGGCCGAACGGATCGACATTGCCTTCCGGCAACGGCTTGCGTGTTGCGGTCGGACCGAAGAATTTCGGCATGTCCAGGCCGGCCGTGAAATTGTCTCCGGCTGCGCAGAGCACGCCGACCCAGAGACTGTCGTCGTGATCGAGCAGCGTGAGCGCATCCGACAGCTCGGCCATCATCTCCGGGCTGAACGCGTTCTTCTTCGCGGGATTATCGATGACGACCTTCAGGATCCGGTCGTGCCGTTCGTATCGGACCCGCCCTTCGCTTGCGCTGCCGGACATCGGCTCCTCCCATTCTTGTGACCCGTCCAATTCTGCATGATGCTTGTCATCTAGATATATGATGGTCATAATCCCAATGCAGAGTCAAATTGCCGAGGATGACGATGGGGCATTCCCAGGCCGACAAGGCCAGGAGCCGCGAGCGGATACTGCACGAGGCCGCGACGCAGATCCGTGACAAGGGACTGGACGCCGTGAGCATCGGCAGCCTGATGCAGAAAGTGAATCTCACGCATGGCGGCTTTTACGGACACTTCGCGTCCCGCTCCGAGTTGATCGCCGCCGCCCTGGAACAGGCATTGGCCGCCGGTGAGGCCGCGGCCCGCGCATCGCGCGATGCCGACAAGCAGGTCGGCCTGAGTTCGATGGCCCGTAGCTATCTCAGCCGCACACATCGCGACGCCCGCAAGTCCGGCTGCGCGATCGCCGCATTGATTTCGGACGTCGGCCGCGCGGACGAAGCGTGCCGCGCGGTGATGGAGCCGCATATCGAGGCGTTCATCGCCAAGGTCGCCGAGGCATTCGGCGACGACGACGATACCCGCGCGATGATGGCCGTCAGTGCGATGGTCGGTGCGCTCGCGATCTCGCGGGTGGTCACGGATCAGAAGCGGTCCGATGCCGTACTGCGCACGGTGCGCGACGCAATCATCGCTATGGCATCGGGCGAATGAATTGGCCCGCGACGCGGGCGGTGTCGATGGAGTGAGCAATGAACGATCGATCCATCCCTGGGTCCACGGCGGTGCAGGGCAGCGTTCTCATCGCAGGCGTTGGTGCGTCAAACGGGCTCGGCGCCGCGATTGCGCGACGCTTTGCCGCCGGCGGTTATCCGGTTGCGATCGCGGGTCGCAATGCCGACAAGTTGGCGGCGACCGCAGCCGAGCTCGCAGCGAGCGGCGCAGAGGTCGCCCATGTCGTCGGCGATGCGTCCGGCGCGGCGGACGTTGCGCGCTTCGTCGAGGTGGCCGAGCAGCTCGCCCCGCTCGCCATGGCCGTTCACAACGCAGGGTCCAACCGGCCGGCGCCGTTCCTGAAGGTCAGCGAGCAGCGCTTCGAAGAACACTGGCGCGAGCATGCGCTCGGCGGCTTTCAGTTGGCGCAGGCCGCGATCCCCGCTCTGCTGAAGCGCGGCGGCGGCACGCTGGTGTTTACCGGCGCAAGCGGCTCGCTGCGCGGCAAGGCCAACTACGCGCCCTTCGCCGCAGCCAAGGCCGCACTCCGCGCGCTGGCACAGAGCGTGGCGCGCGAGTTCGGCCCGCAGGGCATCCATGTCGGTCACGTCGTGATCGATGGCGGCATCGAGGGTGATCGCCTGCTAAGCGTGCGGCCGCAGTTGAAAGATGATCGCGGACCGGACGGGCTGCTCAACATCGCGGCCATCGCGGATGCCTATTGGGTGCTGCATCACCAGCATCGCAGCGCCTGGACGCTGGAGCTCGATCTGCGACCATGGGCGGAGTCGTTCTGACAGCGCCCTGCCCTCCGACGGAAACCCAGCGTTTCGCGGCACGGCCTTGTCCGGCTGCGAACAGCCACTAATTGCTCTCCATCCCAACCGAAGCCGCCATCGCGCGGACTTGCGGACATCTTGCCGCAGGCCGGCCTCCCGACTCGTGCGGATGGGCGGTGCGTGGCGAACGTCCGCTGCGCCGACAACTGGATTGACAGATGACCACCTCCCTCGAATTTGGGCTCGATACGTTCGGCGACGTCACCAAGGACGCTGCCGGAGAGCCGCTGCCGCACGCCCAGGTGATCCGCAACGTCGTCGACGAAGCTATCCTCGCTGATGAACTCGGGATCGACTTCATCGGGCTCGGCGAGCATCACCGGGCCGACTTCGCAATCTCCTCGCCCGAAACCGTGCTGGCAGCGATTGCCGCGCGCACCAGGAATATCCGGATCGGCTCGGCGGTGACCGTGTTGAGCTCGGACGACCCGATCCGGGTGTTCCAGCGCTTTGCGACGGTCGACGCCGTCTCGAACGGCCGTGCCGAGGTGATCCTTGGCCGTGGCTCCTTCACCGAATCGTTTCCGCTGTTCGGCTTCGACCTCCGGCAATACAGCGAGCTGTTCGAGGAGAAGCTCGATCTGTTCACCGAACTCCTGAAGCAGGAGCCGGTGACCTGGCAGGGCAAGCTGCGCCCGCCGCTCAAGAGCCAATCGGTCTATCCGCCGGTCGAGCACGGCCGGCTGAAGACCTGGATCGGTGTCGGCGGCAGCCCCGAATCGGTGGTGCGCGCGGCGCACTACGACCTACCGCTGATGCTTGCCATCATCGGCGGCGATCCAAAGCGCTTTGCGCCCTATGTCGAGTTGCACCAGCGCGCCTACCGGCAATTCGGCCGCGAGCCGAAGCCGATCGGCGTGCACTCGCCGGGTTACGTCGCCGAGACCGACGCCCAGGCCAGGGAAGAACTGTGGCCCGACTACAAGATCATGCGCGACCGGATCGGCAAGGAGCGCGGCTGGCCGCCGATGGGGCGCGACGAGTTCGTAGCGGAGGCCGATCACGGATCGCTCTATGTCGGCGCACCGGAAACCGTTGCCCGCAAGATTGCGGCAACGGTGAAGGCCCTCGGGCTGGCGCGCTTCCAACTCAAATATTCGGCGGGACCGCTGCCGCACGAGAAGCTAATGAGGAGCATCGAGCTCTATGGACGCAAGGTGGTGCCGATGGTCCGCGACATGCTGGCGTCGTGACTCACTATCGTCAGCACTCAAAAGCAAAACCCCCGGCGTTTCCACCGGGGGCTCTGTTAGATCCTGATCAGATCAACCGGTATTACCAGTTGCGCTGAGCGCGGAGCAGAAGCATGTAGGTGTTCTGGTCCTTCAGCTCGTAGACGGCGGCCGGCTTGCCGATCGTCGGGCTGCCGGGGAAGGTCACCGTACCGGCGAAGTTCTGGTCCAGATGGGTGTAGGTGAAGTCGGCCGAGAAGGTCAGGTTCTTCACCGGGGTCCACTGGGTCTGCGTACCGAGCTGCGCGATGTTGTAGTTGGGGTTGCAGGAGGTCAGGCTGGAGCCGGGGCCAAAGAAGTTGCTGAGCGAACCACCGACGCCGTTACCGGCCGGGCCGCAGATGTAGCCCTTTGCCGTGTTGTTGTAATTAACCTGAGCCCAGGCGCCGTAGATGCTGGTGTTCCAGTTCGGGCTCCAGTTGTGCACGTATGCACCGCGGAAGCCGAAGGTCGTGATAAGCTGCTGCTGGCCACCCGTGATGAACACGGAGTCCGGCGCAATGCCGAAGCCGATGCTCTGGTAGGCACCCGGAACGTTGGTGCCACCGAAGATGGTGTTCGCACCAGCCGAGCCGGCCAGATCCTGGATGTTGTAACGGGTCGCACCGTTCGTATAGACGCCCTGGAGGTTGATGGTGTCGCCAGGTCCAGTCGGGATATTCTTGATCGACAAGGCCAACTGACCAGCCCAGCCCCACTTGTCGTCCGGATGACCGGTCAACTCGGTGCCGCCGTAGTAGGCCACGTGGTTGTTATGCGCCGCGAACGACGCCTGGAACAGACCCCAAGCCTGGTCGACGCGCAGCATCGCGACGAGGTCCGGAGCGATCGTGCCGGCGTAGTCGCTGATGCCGAACACGTTGGTGTTGCCGGGAACGCCGAAGTTGACGGGAGCGCCGAGGTTGACGACGCCAGCCTGATAGTACTGCGTTTGGTCCTGAGCCGACAGAGACAGCGACACGCCGTTGCCGAACTGGGCGGTGTAGGTGAACTGGTTCACACCAGTGACCGTGCCGCCGCCGCCGACGAGACCGTCGTAGCTGTTGCCCGGATAGTTGGTCCACGGCGCCGAGAACTGCGAGACCGCCTTACCGATGGTGAAGCCGGCGAACTGGATGAAGGCGTAGTAGACGCCGAGCGCACCGCCGGCGACGCCGCCACCAGTGGCGTTACCCGTTCCAGGCGACGTGCCGATCGGAGCGTAAACGGTCGCGCCGTTGCCAAGACCAGCATAGTTGTCGGTCGTCCAGGAGAAGGTCGCATCGAAGAAGGTGCGGACAACGCCGTACTCGGTCGCGGTGCGCGTATCGATGTTCAGGTCTTCACGAGAGCGCCAGGTGTAGCCGTTGGTGAACCGGTTGTTCGCACCACCAGCGCCCGACGTGTTGCCGGTGTGGTCCGAGTTCGTGTTGATCACGACGTCGCCGCGCAGATAGCCGCCCAGCTTGATACAGGTGTCGGTGCCCGGAATGTAATAGAACCCGGGACCATACAGGGAGCAAACCTTCACGTATTCAATGGCCTTGGCCTTGACGGGAAGGTCAGCCGCCTGAGCTCCGCCGACCGCGACCAGAGCCGCCGCCGAGCCGAGGATAAGGCTCTTAACCATCTTCATGTTAAACCTCCAAGTTGCTCTATCTCAGGGAAGGTTCCGGATCCGCCGGGTAGAACACCCTCAGGTTGGTTCCCTTGTCCCTTAATCCCCGCTTAGCCATTTCGCGCCTTCGGACACACCCGCACGAACGCGAGGGACTTAAGCGAACCACCTAAAACGGGACGACCTCGGGATGCCCCCCTCCGTCGTAGTTCCATATGAGACAGAAGGCCCCCGATCACGCAACAAAAGACCGCTCGGTTTCGGGCCAGTTGCGGCTGTTTTCGGGCAAATGTTGCACAAATATCACGGACTTTTGAACTGCGACAATTTCACAAGCCATTGATATTTAAAGATAATATCTGCAACCGAATGGATCGGCGCAAAACTTGGGCAGCACCCTGGGGAACGGCGTGTCGGACACATAATACAAGGGGGCGCACGCAAACTTTGCGTCGGACCGAGCCGCGCTGATTCCGATCTTCGGGCCCGGCTTTCCAGAGAAAGTGCCGATATCTGAGCGACATAGCGGCCATACAATACCGCCGACTCATGCACGGAACCGTACACAGCAGCCGCCGATAGGCCGACCAGAGCCGCTGAAGTCGGCGCTGCCCAACAGATAAGACGCACCATCCGGAGCCGCTCCGCCCGCATGTGCTGGGAACCCTCATCTTGCGGAGAGCATGCGAAGCGATCATCTTCGACGCGAAAGAAACCATCCACTGAGACCAGCCATTCCGTCGCAGAGAGATGGAGCGCACGATCACGCGCCTCAGCAAAGCGCAACTCAAGGGGCTCGAAGCGGCCGCACGTGGATGCGTGATACGGACCAGCACAGGCTCAGTTTGGACAATCACCGGTCCTGCCGGCAGCAAGGCATTGTGGCGCTTATTCCGCGAGGACTTGATCGAAGTCGAACCCGCGAACGAGCATCAAACTCAAGTCCCCATGGTCTTGACCGCGAAAGGCCAGGCGCTTCTAGCCGCCATTCGATCTCAACCTCATACCTGAGGCATCGCGCAAAAGTTCGTTGCGGACCGTACCACGCGGCGCGCGCTTTCTTCGCGAGATCAACCGGCGACACTGAGCGCCCCCTGCGACGGCCCCGACGGGATTGCGATTGACGCCGGGGCCGCTTGCACCACCTGTCGGTCGATTTGGGAGGAGTAAAATCGGCCAAGGTAGCCGTAACACCAAAGCACAACCAGTGTTTGAGGCAAGGGCAGATCGTGCCAAGTTCCCGGTTGCATCGATTTGACGCGCCGACGTGCGTGCAGGAAAGGCGCGCCAAGAGATAGCGTCCTCCTAGAGGCTTTGCCGCTGCTTTCAGTCGGCAAGAACATTGTCGCGCTCGCATCACACAGCTTCGACGACGACGTTGATGCTGTCGATCACGCCGACGCTTTGCCTCCATTGCATCACAATTGATGCACAACCAAAACCATGAACGCCCATTGCCGGTGCACCCGATCCGGTTCAAGGCTAGCTTTCCTCGGCATGGCGGTTTGACGCATCCCTCACGGCCCCCAGCCCCATGCGGCGGCCACCATTGCCGGGGAACCGTGACGCCGGCTGCTCCGTTCGCGATCATGGAGCAAGCGCGCGTCGCGTTGTCGGAACGGGCCGCAAAGCTCGCGAGCAAGATGTCGGCTTGCCGACGTCTCTTCACATCCATTCAAGACTGATCGCCGCTTCCAATTCGCCTCGCCCGCAATCGCTTCCTTGCTCTTACGTGACCCGCACAGCGACACACCTGGCTCAGCGTGTGTGCGCTCACCAAGCTTGCCCCGCTCACGGTGGCATGATTGACTATTTAAACCTAAGCGTGTTGTCGCGTTGAGTGTGGCTTTGGCGAGCGTTCCGGTACAGCCGGCGGTGCGCAGTGATGGTGGTGACGATGCCGAGAATGGCAGTGAATATCGAAGAGAAAGAATTGATTCTAATGCTGCGGGAGTGGAGACGTGAGGTTGGCGGGTTTGGATGGTCAGCGGTGCACATCATCCGCCAAGATGGTCGCGGTTGGGAGGTCAAGTTCAAGTTCGCGGTTGGCGGAGCGCGTTGCGGCACCGGCCAGAGCTTTAGCTCAGCCTGGAATGCGCTGAGACCGGGGTGATTGAACCGTCGTCGCGCGATGGGCACGGCTTGCCCGACCGGGAGCCAGTGATCGCTATAGGCTGCCACTTGGACCATGGCGTGCCGGCCGCTTAGCTCCGATCCGGGCCAAGGGAGAGGTGCTGCGATCAGCGGCCGGCAGCATTGAACGGAGAGCCAAACCAGTTACGGCTCGTTCAGATGGGCCAAGACCTCCTGTTCCAATTCTGCGACAAGATGTTCGTAATCCGCGGCGTTTCGATTTCCTTCGGGATCCCCGTCGCGAGCCGCCTGTTGCCAGTGGCGGAGCGCTCGCATCGCCTCCTCATAGTCCGCGCAAATCGCTCTAAATTGCGCGTCGCGAATGAAGCGACGCCGGATATCAAGTTCACGGCGCGGGAAGCGGGCCACGATCGAGCGGAGGTTCTCCATGGCTTGAACCCGTTTCTCACAATGCCCAGCATTGGTCTAACGGCGAGCGCGTCAAGGTACGAACATGTTCGCACCTCGCGCTGCATGTCCTGGCGAGACACCGCCCAGCAGGTGAAGCTCCCTCGGGTCCTTGTGAGCAGGGCCAACGCGCTACGGGAGGCGTCGCAGCAACGCGTCGCACGAGGAGGAACCCACGCCGATTTTGCTCTCGCGCTATTTTCGCGGCATCTGCAAAGGCCGCAAACGAATAGACCGCCCGAGCGGCGGTCTATCATATGTCGCGATGCGACGACGCCAGCTCTCTAGCGAGACAACTACGGCCGAATTCCGTTCTTGCGTGCGCAATCGCGATAGGCGGAATAGCCAGCAGCGTTTTTCGCGCCCGAGGCGCCGGCCGACATGTTTGCGCTTGCGGCTGAGGCAGCCTCGTTCGCCTGCCTGAAACACTCGGCACGGATCGCATCGACATTTTTAGCACTTTTTTGCGGCGCGGCATTTGCCGGCAATGTCAGCATCGGAGCAAGCAAGACCAGAGCACTGAGCAACCTTGCATTTGACATGACCATCTCCCCTTGTAGCGGCGATGTGCCAGCTCGCCTGGAACCCGATCCGGGACTTGAGCTGGCCCATGAGCGCCAGCATTGCTTCGCGCTGCGAGGCGTTCAAGGTGCGAACATGTTCGTACCTGCCAGTTTCGCCTCACGCATCCACCGATTCGCTAAGTCCGCCACAATGAAAGCGCCCTGCCCCAACCGATCGCGGAACGCGTCGCGTGGAAAGTCCGGGCGACTGAGGCGGATGTGTTCAAGTCACCGAAGCGGACTCGAACTCATTCGATAGTTCCTCGAGAAGTTCGTAGATGCGCGTTTCAGCGGCCATACCCTTGGCCACCACCGTATCCACGAACCGGCAGCGGAAGCGGTGCTTGATCCGTTCGTGGACAGCAGCACTGACCAAAATCTGGGTGCCGTATGGCTTGTTCAGGCCCTCCAACCGAGCGGCGAGGTTCACGACGTTTCCGAGCGCCGTATAATTCATGCGCTCGGATGAACCGAGATTGCCCACCACCGCCTCACCGACATGAATCCCAAAACGGGTATAAAACGGGGGCAATCCCTCCGCCTCGAACCGCCGATTGATCGCGTCATTCGCTATTGTCGCTTGCAGCGCGGCTCGGCATGCGCGCTCACAGTGGTCACTCTGGTGATTGGGGGCGTTCCAGAATGCCATCACGGCGTCGCCAATGAATTTATCGACGGTGCCGCCCTGCGATAGGATAACGTCGGTCAACGCCGTGAAATAGCGCGATGTCTGCTGCATCAGCACGTCCGGATCGGCATTTTCCGCAATCGTGGTGAACCCTCGCACGTCGGTGAACAGCGCCGTGATCTCCTGCCGCGTTCCCCCGAGCTCGGTGGAAATGGAATTGTCGAGCACTCCGCGCACGATCTCGCGCGGCGCGAGTCGAGAAAACGACCAGATCGCCCGCTGGGCCTTGTGGATTGTCTCCCCCAGAGTGCTGAGCTCCGCGATGAATGACTTGATCGCCGTCTTTGGCGGAGGGGCCATGGTGTGCAGACGATCCGCCTCCGCGGTGATGGCCCCAATCGTTTTCGACATTCGCGTGCCGAAGATCCAGGCCGCCGGAATAAAGAAGAGGCAGGCAATCAGCGCCAGCATCCGCGCCTGGCGGTTGAGAGCCCGAATACTCCTGGCGAATTGATCCTGAGGCGCGATCAGGAGAACATTCGCAGTGACCTTCGGACTGAGCGAAATGGTTTCAATCCGAGCGAAGTATTCCCTGCCCTTCCACGTCCGCTTGCGCCAGTAAGGACTGGTCTTGTCCCAATCTGCAATGATCTCTCCTTCGAGAGTCCCGTGCAGGTCATATGTACTGGGAAGTCGGGGGCCCACCGGATCAGCCGAGGAGCGATCGAACATCGCTCCGTAGTTCGGATGGGCAATCAAGACATCGTGGCTATCGAATAAGACCAGATAACCTTCCTCGCCGAACCTCATGGCGGGCGCCGACTTGCTATAGCTGTCGAGCTTGAGGTCGAGACCGATTACCCCTCGCGCTGCCCCGTTGACCGGCGTGCTAAAGGTGATCATCGGAACGTTCAGGTTGAACGAAAGGTAGGGAGCGGTCGTGACCAGTTGGCCGGCGTTGCGAGCGTCAACGTACCAATCTCGCTGGCGCGGATCGTAGCCTCGCGGCGGAATCTGGATTTGTCCAATCCGCTTGCCTGCCTTGTCCTCGAACACACGATAGGTCGGCAATTCCTGGCCGTCGCGCCATCGTGTCGTCGTGATCGCCAGAGCGGCCTCGGGCGGTCCTCCGACACGGTCGCGCTGGCTTCCCGTAAGGCCGTCCAGGCGCTCCACCTGCAGCCAATGGCCGTTGTCGTAGCCGACATAGATGCTGTCCAGCGCCGGCCATTGTGCGAGATTGCTCTGGATCAGACGTGCGGTGGGACTGGCATCGTCGGGATCGGACGTTGCCATGATGGACGGGCTGAACGCTAACGCTCTTGCCATACGTGAGAGCATCTCCACCTGTAGCTGCAAGAACGAAACTGTGCTTCGGCTTGCCTGATCCATGGTGGAGGTCGCCGCATCCTCAGTGACGCGATCGAGTGTTCTAACTTGTACGAAGATGAGCAGCGCGGCCAGAAGACCGATCATTCCCATGACACACGCGGTCAGTGTGAGACGAAAACTCATGGTGCTTCGGGTCGCTTCCGCTCAGGTCTATCGGGCTCTGCCGCCGTTTTCCTCAAATCGCAAAATCGCGCCCTGCAAGTCAAACCTTTTCCGACTCTACGCCCGTTGGTTGTTATCGGTCACTCCCGGCAGAGCTCTTCACGAATGCCTGCGGTCTCCCGCCCAACGATTGCCGCTGCACCGAACGAGGAATGACCACGCGCAGTCGTTAGCGCCGACGGCCACCGCCACGGAAACCGCCACCACCACGAAAACCGCCGCCTGCGTGGAAACCGCCTGCGCGGAAGCCACCGCCCCGATGGAAGCCCCCGGCGCCCGCCCGGAAGCCACCCGCCCGAACTGTCGCCGCGCGTGCTCCGCCACGGCCAACTCGCCCACTGACTCGCGTGTGGCTGACGCTTCTCCGCGAGATCGCAGCGCGGTTGCCCGCGCCTGTGCGCACGCGCGTCACCTGCCGGCTGCTGGCGCGACGGGAGACGCTCGCGCGACGGTTACCTGCGCGTTGCGAAACGACGTTTCCGGTCCGGCCGGCCCTTGCGTTCGGGAGCCTGCTCCCCGGAGCGCCAGCGCGATTGCGCAGGGTCTCCCGTGCGGCCGCGGTGTTGCCTCGGCCAAACCGGTTGGCCACGGCGGCGTCGCGATAGGCGACCCCGCCGCGGTGAGCGGGGTTGTGAATCCAGTTGTTGCTGACGATGTTCGTGCGGTTGAACCGGTTATAGCGGTTGACGTTGACATACACGTTGCGGTGCCACCAATCGCAGCCGCCCCAGATCGCAGCTCCAACGGCCACGCCAGCAGTAAATCCAATAACGCCTGCCGCGACGTAGCCCGGCGGATACCAGTAGAATGGCTGATAAGCGGGATAGTCCCAAGCGCCATAAACGACGCCGGGATCATAGACCGGAACATAATAGACATCGGGCTCGACCGGCTCGATCGAGATCACCTGCTGCATGCTCGAAGGTGCCGTGACGCCAGCCGGCGGCGAGCCCTTGACGATCTTTTGCTGCGCTGTCGATTTCAGGTTGCCGGCGGCGTCAGCACGTTGGCGCAGCTTCTGCACTGCGTCCATCACGTCCTGCTCTTGCGCCAGGAATGCGTCGCCGAGCTGTTGGGTCCAGTCGAGCTTGTCGTTCATCATCTGCAAGACTTGCGGCACCGAGGTCAGCGCCTTCACGCTCGGATCCCAGGACTGCTTCTGCATGGCGTCTTCGAGCGCCTTCCCGGTCAGGCCCTTGTTGCCCTGCGACCACCGCGCCGCCTCCACGACCTCCAACGGATAGGTCGAGGCCATCAAGATCTGCGACAGCAGCGCGTCCGGATAGAGCGCGATCGGCGCGACCAATTGCTCGATCTGTCCTTCCGAAAGCTTGCTGGCCGTCGGCGCCGGTGCCGGTGCCGGTGCCGCAGATTGATCCTGAGGCTGCTTCTGATCGACGGGCGCCTGTGCAAATGCCGCGGTCGCAACCGCCAACCCCATCACCACAGCAAGCGGTACGACACGGAGAGCCGCGGAAGAGAGCTTGAGCATGGATGTCCTCGCCTTGCTTATGGCTGTACCGTTGTCCTTAACAGCGAGCCCGCTTTGTGTGGTTCTGTGTCAGGCAGATGACGATCGTAGCACGTTCCGACGCGTAAACCCGGACGGGATGGGAAGCCTGCACGGCTCCGCCGCATATCCCTGGGCCAGTCGTGACGCACCGCCGCAGCGAGGCACAATCGTTCGGCACGTGGAGGCGCAAGCTCGCGGCAAGAGCGTTATGCGGACCGATCTGCGCGGTCGCCTCGCAGTCCGAGCAAATCGATCTAAATTGTGCGCCACGAACAAAGCAGCGTCGCATATCGAGCTCGCGCTGCGGAAAGCGGGCCGTCACGGATCGAACTCCCCTCCATTGACGCGTGAAAGTGGAGATAGCTCTTGATGTTCCCAGCTAGCCTTTCCGATCCGCTTTGCGTCAAGGTACGAACATGTTCGCACCCCTGCCGTACACTCCGGCGAAGGCGGTTGCTTCGGCCTCCGACCACCTGAGTGCCTGCGACAAAATGTGCTCGATCTATGGCAACATTCCTCAAGCTTCGACGAAGGAGAACGACTTGAGCAGTGTTCCCTTTTAAGTTGCGCTGCCTTTTCGAAGGGGGTATCCTTTTGAACCGTGGGCGGAAATGACACCGGGAAGTTCGATGCAGTGGTGGGCGCCCTCGCCTTCGATTGAGACCGGCTCTTCTAACGCTCTCTATAGCAACTTGGTCCGACCGTCCGCGGAGGACGTGTGGGCTCAGTTGGAGCGCATGCTGTCGCACCCGCTCTTCCAGGCAAGCGAAAAGCGGCGCGCATTTTTGCGCTTCATTGTGTCCGAAGCGCTTGCAGGACGAGCCGACGGCCTGAAAGGTTATACAATTGCCTTGGCCGTGTTCGGCCGTGATCAATCGTTCGACCCACAGGCAGACCCGGTCGTCCGTCTCGAGGCCCGGCGTTTGCGACGTGATCTCGACAGCTACTTTGTTGATGCAGGCCAGAACGATCCGTTGCGTATCTCGATCCCAAAGGGATCATACGTTCCCAGCTTTGAATGGCACAATGTGCATAGTCCCGCAGCTCCGATCGAGATGCCGGACGCCCAGGATCACACGACGGGTCCTGCAGCGGCGGATGCGAGTGCACGAAGCAAGCAAACTTTTCCCCCCAAGCGGGTGATCGCCGCCGTACTCGTCGCTTGCCTGGCTGTTGGGATAGCCGGATGGATGCTGCTCGCCGGAAGTACGCAGCACAATTCGAACCCCTCGCGCGAACCGGCCGTTCTGGTCACGCCGTTCGAGGCGCTTAGCCCCGGAGAGAATACCCGCTATTTTGCTTCCGGGATCAGTCATGAGCTGATCAGCAACTTGTTTCGGTTCGCCAGCTTCCGGCTCTACGCTTTGCCGGTCGGATCCAGCCAGGATTCGCGTCTCACATTTGCGCAAATCGGACACAATCTTGGCGCGGCCTATATTATCAGTGGAAGCGTGCAGGCGAATGCCGAAGAAATCCGCATCACAGCCCAAGTGCTGAATGCGACCTCCGCGAAGGTCGTCTGGACCAAGAGCTACACGCGCCCCTATGAGCTCCAGTCCCTCATGGACATCCAGCGGGAGCTTGCAAGCGAGATCGCGACTGCCATTGGTCAACCGTATGGCGTGGTCAAGACCGACATTGGCAACAACCCGTTGCCCGCGGTGTCCAGCATTGAAAGCTATCTGTGCGTCCAGCGCGCCTATGGCTATCGCCGCAACTTCTTGCGGGCGGAATTCGATCCCGTTCTGCACTGCCTTCAGCAGACTGTTCAGCGCGATCCGGGCTACAGCGATGGCTGGGCCATGCTCGGGTGGCTCCACGTCGATGCAGGCCGATTGGGATATACCGGCGACGACAATCGACAGAAAGAATATGAGAAAGCCGTTGAAGCGACGACCCGCGCGGTGACCTTGGATCCGAGCAATCCGCTGGCGCTCAAAGCTCTCGGCTCGGCCTACCACTATATCGGGCGCTACGCTGACAGCGAGCGGATCACCCGCGAGGCTGTGACGCTCAATCCAAACGATCCGGAAGCTCTCGCCCAGCTCGGCTGGCGGCTTGCCGTACGAGGGCATTTCGACGAGGGCATCCCTATGCTCAAGCGCGCGATCGAGCGTAGTTTGAGTCCTCCAAGCTGGTATTTCCACCTCATCGCGATCGACCTGTATCTGAAAGGCGACTACCAACAGATGCTCAGGGTGGCCGAGCGATCCGCGCAGGGCGATCCAGGGTTTAGCCAGTTCTTGCTGGCCCTGGCGAATAGCGAGCTCGGAAATCGCAGCGCGACACAACAAGCGTTGGAGAAAATGTCACAATACCAACCAGTCGGTGGTGATCCCGGAGGGTTTCTGAGACGTCACGGCGCAACTGATCAACTTCAACACGCACTTTTGGCTGGCCTGGAAAAGGCTCGTGCTTTTGCTTCAACAAAGTGACGTGCGCGCTACTTTCATTGGACATCTTCTCCTATTCTCTGTGAAATCCGATTCAGCCCCAATCGCGCGCCGCGTTGAATGTGCCGCAGACGGATTCCAGCATTAGGGGGGAGATGGGTTGTCGTCGTCTAAATCAGGCTCCGGTCGATCGAGGAAGCGCCCCAAGCCAGGCCAACAGCGGACCGCGCCAGATAACAGGATATCGAGACGTCGCTTGGGCATCGTCGCCGCGGCGATCCTTGTTCTGATCGGCGGGGGTGCGGCGCTTTGGTTCTTACCTGTCACCGAAACGCGCTCATTGATCGGACAGATGTCTCGTCAGGACCTCCCCGATCCTCCCAAATATGTCGGCAGCGACTCCTGCGCAGGTTGCCATCCCGCCGAAACCAACCAGTGGCAACAGTCCCAGCACAAACACGCCATGGCACATGCGACCGATGCGACCGTGCTCGGCGACTTCAACAATGCGACATTCGACTATTTTGGCTTGCGCAGCCGGTTCTACCGCAAGGACGGAAAGTTTTTCGTCGAGACGGATGGACCGGATGGACAGCTTGCCGAATACGAAATCAAATACACTTTCGGCATCGATCCTCTTCAGCAGTACCTGATCGAGTTTCCCGACGGCCGTTTGCAGGCATTATCGATCGCGTGGGATGCACGACCGGCGGCGGATGGAGGACACCGTTGGTTTCATCTCTATCCCAACGAAAAGATCGACCATACGGATGCCCTTCACTGGACCCGGTTGAATCAAAACTGGAACTTCATGTGCAGTGAGTGTCACTCCACTGGCGTGCGAAAGAACTACGACGCTTCAACGAACCATTTCAACACTACGTGGGCGGAAATCAGCGTCGGATGCGAGACGTGCCATGGTCAGGGCTCGAACCATCTCGCATGGGCCGCTTCGAGGAAGAAGATTTGGCCGTTCGGCAAGTCAGACGATGAAACTATGGGACTGTTGGTTCGTTTCACGGAGCGATTGAACGCAAACTGGTCGCGCGCCAGCGACGCTGCGACGGCATCGCGCAGCTCTCCTCCGGCAGCGTTGCGCAAGGAGGTCGAAACCTGCGGCCTCTGTCACGCCAGGCGGGCACAGATTTCCGAAAATTGGGTCCCCGGACGGTGGCTATCAGAGACGCACGTGGTCTCGCCTCTCTCTCGAGGGCTCTACCATGCCGACGGACAGATGCTTGACGAGGTCTACAACTATGGCTCGTTCAAGCAGAGCAAGATGTTCGCCGCCGGCGTGACCTGTAGCGATTGTCATGATCCGCACAGTGGCAAGCTGCGGGTCTCGGGGGATAACGTTTGCCTGCAGTGTCACGCGGCGGACAAGTTCGCGGTCTCGTCCCATCACCACCACGCCGCGGCAAATCCGCCTCCCGCCTGCGCTTCGTGCCACATGCCCGTCCATACCTACATGGTCGTGGATGCCCGGCACGATCACAGCTTTCGCGTGCCGCGCCCCGATTTGTCCGTGCAGCTCGGCACTCCCAATGCCTGCAATGGCTGCCACACCGACAAGTCAGCGGAATGGGCGGCCGCCGCGATCGAAGGCTGGCACGGCCCCGAACGCAAGGGCTTCCAAACATACGGCCCGGCTTTCCATGCGGCCTGGACAGGCGACGTCAATGCTCCCTCCTTGTTGGCCAGTATAGCGAGCAGCGCTCAGAATCCAGGCTTCGCGCGTGCCGGCGCACTCTCCGAGCTCAACGCCTACCCGTCTGCCGATACGGTCAAGATCGCGAGCGCCGCCCTCAGCGATCCGGATCCGATGGTGCGCATCGGCGCGATGGATACGTTGGACGGTATGCCGGTCCAACAGCTTTGGCCTATTGCGGGCAAGGCACTGGCAGATCCGGTCGCCGGTGTTCGTGTTCGCGCCGTATCCCTGCTGGCAGGGCTGCCGCAGTCTTCGCAGCCGTCGGAATATCGCGAGGCATACGAGAAGGCGGCCAAGGAATTTGTTGAAGCCCAGCGCCTGAACGCCGATCGTCCTGAAGGACGCACGACTCTCGGAAACTTCTTTGCCCGAGAGGGCCAGTTGGATCGCGCCGAGGAAGAATATCTCGCGGCACTCCGTCTCAACGATCAGCATGTGCCGGCGGCCATTAACCTCGCCGATCTCTATGCACGTCAGAGGCGTGAGGATCGCGGCGAATCCGTGCTGCGCAAGTCGATCGCATTAACTCCAAACAGCGCAGCGCTTCATCACGCGCTCGGTCTCTCGCTGGTCCGCTCACGCCGCCCGCAAGAGGCGCTCGAGGAATTGCGCCAGGCCAGTGATCTCCAACCCGACCGGGCCCGCTACACCTATGTCTACGCGGTCGCACTCAATTCGGCAGGCCGGACGTCCGACGCGATCCGGGAGCTGGAAAAGTGCGCTGAGCGCCACCCGGCCGACCGCGATACTCTTACGGCCTTGGTGATCTTCAACAAGCAAACCGGCGATCTGGCGAGCGCGCTGCAATACGGGGAGAGGTTGATGAAGATTTCTCCAAACGATCCCAACGTTGCGCGGGTCGTCCGTGAACTGCGGGAAAACAATGCAAAGCCTCAGCGCCCGTGAACCAACGATTGCCAGACAAGGGGACCGTTGGAGAGATCACTTCACACGGTGTGATCGAGTGGATGACCGTTGCTTGGGCGGACAGGCGTTCTGCGCCAGGAAGAGCCGGCTGCGCGGAGATCTGGTCTGCCTCGACTATTGCGTGAGCCGCTCGAGCGGATTGACAGGCGCTCGCTCGTCGCTGAGCGTCTGTCCCTGAGCCATCCGTGCTCGGATCATTTCCACCACGGACGTCACTTGCTCGAAGGCCCGGTCGTGGGCGTCGTCCCCCGCCACCGCCAACTTGGTCAAGTCATAGACGTCGATGTGGTCACTACGAAGTTCATCCCGGTAAGGCTCCCGGTTCGGATCGATATCACCCAACCGAGGTACGTCTCCCCATATTGCCTTGGACAAGGCGAGCGCCCCGTCGTCGCGCGAGACGAAGAGCGAGATGTGCGGCCTGGCCGCGCCCATTCGCCGGAGCTGCGATCTGAACACGTCCACGTCCACGTCGGGAGCCACCAGCATGACGTTCTTCAGCTTGCTGCGCTTGGAAAGCGCGCCGGCACCGCGAATCGATCGACTGCGAAGCGCTTCAAGCGCAATCCAGTTGCCCATGGAATGGGCCAGCAGATAGACTTCGCCGACCGACGGATAGCTGTCCAGCGCGTTGAGCAGGCTTTCCAGCGCGTCGCGGGAATAATTGGCACTTTCACGGTCATATGTGTAAGCGCGAAGCCTGAGCTCTCCGCGCGACGGCCACGTAAACAGCACGGGGGTTACGGGCACGCCGGAATCGTGGACGATTTGCGCAAATCGATACACGGCATCATCGAAACGATTGTTGAACCCGTGCACGAACACCAGGACCTTGGCGCGGCCGGACTGTTTCGCAGCAGCGGCAATCGAGGCTGCAAACCGCGCCTCGTCGATATAATCCGCCGACACCGTGGTGAAATCCTTTTGCGGATCGCCAGGCAGGTTCATCGGCCACTGCACCTCTCCGATCTTGCGAGAGACGTCGGGAGGAACCGAGACGGTGATCGCTGCGTAGGAGAGCCCGTCTGCTCGCTCGCCGCTGAACATCTCGCCGGGATCGGTCGCCGAACGCTGCCGGTTGGTCACCGCATAGACCGGCACGAGCGAGGCCCCCGGCACGGATGCGGCCTGCGCGCTCGGCACGAGAACACCTTGCGACGGGCGGCCCGCGCAGGCGCTGAGCAGCGGCGCCACCAAGACGGTCAGCAGGACCGCACGTCCGACAAGGCGAGACCTACCGATCATCGCCGATCCCCGCAAGCTTCCATCCAGACCACTCCACGGCGGCCCCTGTCGCAAATGCTGAACGAGATCGGACCGCGCCGCTCGCATCCGTACCTCGCATAAAATTTCCCTTGGTTAGTTTGACGAACGCTGCCTAAGATTGAGTTGATTAGCAACTACAAGGAGAAGCGAGTGTCAATGTTTTGGCGTAACTTCAGGCGGTTTGCCGTCGCCTTCTTTGCGGTCACGGCCGTGGCGGGCATGCTCTCGGCATCCGCTGTGGCGGGTACCGGTACCGTTCGTCTGTCGGTGTTCAAGGCCGGCTTCATCATCGGTGGCGGAGGCGGCAAGGGCGTATTGACATACGCGGGACGCCGCTATCCGTTCGATGTCGGCGGCGTTAGCCTGGGTACGATCGGTATCGCCGAGACCAAATTCAGCGGAGTCGTTTACAATTTGCAAAGTCCGACAGATATCGAGGGGACCTATCAGGCGGTCGGCGCCGGTCTCGCAGTAGTGGGCGGCGTCAAGGTCGCGCGGCTACAGAATGCCCGCGGCGTCGTGCTGGAATTGCGTGGCGTTCAAGGCGGCTTCGAGGCGTCGCTGGGCCTCGGTGGGATTACGATCAATCTTCGCTAGCGCCTCTCCGCCGGCCAACCAACTGTATCACGAACTCGATCCGCTGCGCGCCGGCCTCGCTGAGTTGAGGCCGGCGTCAGAACGATTAGCCCGCGACTAGTCCCGTTGCCAACGCCACACCTGCCGACGCGGCGGGTGTGCGATCTAAGAGTATGACCAAGGCCCCGGTGCCACGTCTCACTTGGTTATGAGATGATGGGTCGGCGTGACTGAGCTCTGCGGCGGGGCATCAGAAATGGAAAACGTCAGCCATGTGTTCCAGCCCGACGGGCGATTTGCCGCGTTGAGTTCGCCATATCCCTTCAGGTTCAAGTAGGCCTGCTTGTCACCAATTGGGAACATAAAGCCGATCTGAGGCCCGATACCGACAACGCGCGATTCGAACGAACCAAGGATAGGATGTTGGCCCGAGTCGGCGGTGATCTGCTGATACACGTAGCCGACAACGCCAACGAACACCTGCTTGTTGAGGAATTTCGATGCACCCCAGTCGAAATGAAAATCAACTCCGCTCTGATACTGAGTATCCGGATTTTTGAAGTTGTAGGTGAAGCCGGCCACCGCGGAAAATTCGTGTCCCGTGGTCTGATTGAGATAGGTATAGCCGCCGCCACCGTCGATCGCTCCGTGACCGATACCGATATTGGATAGTCGGCTCGGATCGTATGCGCCAACCGGGATGTCTCCCGTCGCGTAGGTCATCCAGTTGTGGACGCCATCGTGCCACTTGAGTGTCACCATAGGATAGAGATCGCCGACCGACGTGAGCGAGTCGAATATTGTCCCGGTGCGCGTGACGTCTATCGGACCTACCGCGGCCGTCAGCGTTCCGTTGATGCCGGTGCTCATTCGGCCGAAGATCCCGGTCACGCCGACCGCCATTTGTCCTCCCAGCACAGGCGACGCGAACGTGTATGTCGGCGCCAGCAACACGAGATCGGCCTGCGCATTCAGATTGGCATTGAGACTGACATTGGCGTTCGCGGGCAGGCGCCCGATTTGGATCTGCCTTGCGGCGGCTACACTGCCGGAGGCCTCGACCGAGGTGTGATAGTAAACAGAGCCTAGCGACCAGCCGGGTGTTTGCGGAACGGCAGCCAAGCTTCCCATCTGCCCAGGGAGCCAGAACGAGACCCCTGACTCATCGGCACGAGCGACCTCGGTGGGAATGATCAGCAAAGCAGCAGCTATCGCCACCCAATGGCGACATTGTAGCAAGCTGGTTCGAGGTTCTGATCTCTCGTACCGCATCGCAGATCCTTTCCACCTCGGCATCGCGAGGGGATACGTCGCTTCAAGCAACATGGCGCAAACATTCCAACAACAACTTCCGGATGTCTAGGTACGAGCGCTCCGGCTGACTATGCAAATCCTGCCACGCGCGCGTTTTTCGACGACCGTGACGTTTTCGTCGCACTCTCGCGAGACCCGTCGCGGTTCGCTAAAGACCTCGCGGCCGGACCAACGAACCGACGCGGATCATCGACGCGCAATCAATCGCCCGCAGGTGTGTCGCGCACCTCACGAGGGCCCGCCTCATCTTTTGTCTGGAAATCCTTCAGCCGCAGGCGGCTGCGGTGTTCGGCCTGCGTTTCGCGGCCGGAAGGTTCGAGGCCCCGAAAATAGCCCTTCTGCCAGCGTTGCTGCGTTGCATCCGATCCCGGGCGCTGCAAGTCGGCATTGAAAGTATTGCGAGCTTCGGACCACAGTTTGTGCTCGCGCTCGATGTCGGGTGCTTTCGATAGCAGCGACACCTCCGGCTCTACGCGCTCGAGCGCTCCACGCTCAACCGGAAAAAGATGACAATACGGTTCGCCCTGCTCGAACCTGATCTTGGTATTTGGCCGAGTGAACTGCCAGTTCATGGTGAAGGTGTAGGGCGACCAATCCGTCTCGACGATCGCGCTCAGCGGCGCAATGGCGTCTTTCGGCCTGTTGATCGGTCCGGTGACAAAGAGGTCGAAGCCGGGATCGGTTCGGAACAGGCATGGCACGTGAAAGGTCAACACGCCGCGCCCAAAGTGGCCCAGAGCGGGCGCATGGGTGCCGACATCAGGTTCGACTTGAACGGCCTCTTTCGCATCGAGCCCGCTCCATTGCGCGGAAAATGCCGACGGACAAAGCAGCTCCCAGCCGTGAGCGTTGGCAATATTCAGCGGCAAACAACGATAGGCAAAGCGCTGGTCGGTCGCGTCCATCCAGTCACGCTCGAGCGGCGCTGGACGGATCTGAACGGCGTGGCCGTCCATGACATAGGCAAGAAGCTTGGACATCAGCCCTGGTACGACCTCATTGCGAAAACCAGCCCGCCCTGCTGTTCGGCGGCCCCGCGAATTTGTAGTTCAACCCGACCCGAATGACGTCTTCCGTGAATTTCGCCGAGTGATTCCACGCAAATGGGCTGAACGTACCGACGTTCTGCGGTGCTGGGGCTGTCTGATCGCCGAGATCAACATGGAGATACTCGAGCTTCGCCGTCCATGGGCCGCTGAGAACGGTTTCCCAGCCGAGGCCTGCCGTCCAGCCCGGCTTCACGCGAGACTCGGAGCCTGCGAATCGAAAGCCGGTGAATCCGGGAAAGTCTGTTGCGGTCGCAAAGCCAAAGTCAGCATAGGCCAGGCCCGCAGTCGCGTAGAGCATGTTCGATGGGTTTGCCAGGAACCCCAAACGTCCGCGGACCGTGCCGAGGTAGTTCGATCGGAAGCTGTTCTCCCACGTGTTGGTGACTCCGGCGGCCAGAGGAAACGGTCCGCGCAGCTCAGACGATCGCAGATCGGTGTAGTTGAAATCGGTTTCGAGCCCAACGACGGTCTTGTCGTATTGCACGTTGCAGGACAGGCCGGTTCCGGCCGTCAGTCCGCCTGTGCGCTGACCTCCGATCGAGCCTGCCTGCTGGGCAGCAATCTCCGGGAGGATTCCATTGGTTTGCGCAAAATCGAGAATGGCGCCGTTTGGCGCAGAACTGAAGTTGGCTTTCGCCGAGCCGTAACCCGCGTTGACGCCTACGCTGCAGCCCGTCCAGCTATAGGGCATGACCGCCGGCGCCTTGACCGGAATGTACGCCGCAAAAGCGGAGCTCGCCTCGTCGAACCGCATGCGAAATTGCGCCTTCGCCTCCCATGCATCGATGCCGGGAGTGAAGAATGACAGATAGCCGCCCGACAGCCACAGTTCGGCCTGCGATCCAAGTCGAGCTCGAACACCACCGCGCAGTTGTCCATGCCAGCGCGTGAGCCCGATGTCCTCGCCGTCAATCGTGGTGACAGTGCTGACCAACTGCTGGGTGTCATACCGCAACGTAGCCTGGACGAACGGTTGCAACAGAAGCCGCTGGTCGAGCACGACGTCGCGGTTGAGCTCCACGGAGCCTTCGACATGTCCCCAGCTATAGCCCTGCCCGGGGATTGGAAATCCCTCCCCGCTTCTGACAGCCGAGACCTCGTCGTGCGCATGAAACACGGTGAAGCGGGGCAGCACACGCATCCATGGCGTGTCGATGATCCCGGTCAGGCTGGTGGACAGGAAGACACGATCAACCGGCATGCTGGCGCCGAGCCCGAAAACATCGAAAGCACGATCGAGCCGGACATAGCCGAGCCAGGCGTCAAACAGCGTCGTCGGGTTGATGAGCCATCCCACATAGGGCCCTCCGCCGACTCCTGACTCGTAGAGCGAAGCGTTCAGCCCGCCATACGTCACCTTGGTGCTCTCCGGGTTGAACGCAAAGCCTGCAACGAGATCCGGCCTGATGTGATAGTCGAGCCCGAACGTGACTTCCGACAGCGTGCCTTGCGACGTGAGTCCGGCGATGCGGTCGGTGAAGTTGACCTGGCGCGGCGCCGTCCATGCACGCCAGCCATCGCCCATCGACGCAGAGGTGGGACTGGCGGCAACACCCGCTTGGGCAAAGCCAGCCAGAATTGCATCCGAGATGAAGTAGTCGCGCGCGATATCGGTCCCCAGCGCGCGCGCCAGATTCGCATGCGGCACCGGCATGGGCGGAGGTGACGGCGGTAGTGGAGGCGGTGGCGGTGCTGGCGGCGGCGGTGGCCCCGGTGGTGGAGGTGGAGGCGGCGACGGAGGCACCGGCGGTCCTGGAGGTGGCGGCGGCAGCGGTGGTGGCGGTGGCCCCGGCGGCGGTGGTGGCGGCCCTGGTGGCGGGGGTGGCGATATCGAACATAGCTGACTGCGAAACGCGTTCACATCATCTGAGACTGCCTTCTCGCCGATCAACGGTCCCAGCACGTTGCCGTAGGCTCTGAACTTCTCATGGTCGGCAATCGAAGACGGAAACACCTCGATGTTCGTCTCCGTGCGAAGGTCGAGGAAGGTCGGACCTCCCGTGATCGCGTTTCCGTTTTGGTTGAAGCGCCACATGAAGGCGGTTTGCGGATCGCCCTGCACGCTGCTTGCGTTGATGCAATAGTCGTTGGTCGCGGCCCGGTAGCCGTCGAAACCAAGATGAATGGGGTCAGCGGCATTCGCAGTGTGTCCGTAGACGATAGAGGCTGCCGTCCCAAGCAGGAACGAAAAGAGCACCGGTCGGCAAGCTAGGGGACACGCGTGCAAGGGATCAGCTAAGGCCCGATCTTCTGGTCGCCTTATCGACCTGACCAAGATCGATGGTCTCCTTTGCCCCTTCACTGGAGTGTCCCCACCCGGAAATCCAAACCAGGGCGTCCTATCTGGCTCTCGGCACGGCTGATCGCCGAGAGGCCATGCCGAACAGCGCTAGCTGGATAGCTGCACCGAATCCGAAAGTCTTGGCTCGCCAGCCAAGAGCCTACGCACACTCTCTGATGGGCCCTATGCAAATCCTGCCAAGATGATCGCTTTTTGAGAGGGCGTGATGTTTTCATCACACACGCATTGCGGGAAGCTACTCTTCAAGCGTTGACGGCACCAGATGTGCACATAGGAGACGACTCATGTCGCCTCCCGCGCCGTGATCTCCTCACGTCAAACCGGAATGCCGCTTCCGCGACCCAGCATATCCGCGCGATCCGATCGAAGGTTATTTCTCATTCTTGAAAATAGTGTCGATCGCTTCGATCACCTTCACATTAGGATTGGCCTTGCAGTAGACGATCACCTGGTGCTCGTCCGCCTTGGTCCGGGTGATATGGACGAAATGCTTCTTGGCCAATCCATTGTACCAGCCGCTGTACCAGGCAGCGAGATAGTCGGCGTCTTCCTGATAGGTGTTGGCAAGCTGGGCGCAGGTGAGCGCCTGAACATCCAGATAGCCCTTCGAGTCCATGTAGGTTGTGAGAGGCACCTGAGCGCGAACCGGCGCAGTCGACACCACCAGCGCGGCTGCAAGACCGAGACCGACCCGGCCGACACATGAATTGGACTTCACTGAGTTTTCCTTTCGGCTGCCGGATTGACACTGCCAAGAGCGCGCAGGCCCGTGCAGCACCAGGCCAAGCCCCTCATCATTGCAACTTCATTTCACCCGGCGAAGTCGTCGCTACACATCGTCCGCCTCAATAACTCTAGCGACGACTCCGCGATGTTGACTATGCAATTCCTGCCAGACCTTTGCCTTCAGGCGAACGACGTTTCTCCGCGTCTCGGACGGCAGCTCGCCAAAGAAGTCGCGATATTCGCCGGCAAAGCGGCCCAGCTCGCCCACGCTCCATCGATTGGCGATGGCCGTGATGGTGCGAGCAAGCTCGGCGCCGGAAAGAAGCTCGTGACGTATGCGATGTAGCCGCAGCTTCATGACATAGGAGTACGGCGTCTCGTCGAGCACGATCTGGAAGGCGCGATGCAGCGTGCGGCGCGACGTGGACGCGGCAGCCGCAATCTTGTCGATGGACAGCGGCCGATCCAGGTTCTCATGGATGAATGCGCGCGCGACCGCCACAACGCGCGCCATCCCCTGCGGATTTGTCCTGCCGACCTGGAATTGCGGGGGTCTTGCGAAATGCTCGACAAAGCTCTGGAGCAGGAAATCGCCGGCGACAGCGGGGCTGACAGCAGCCGCGCGGCTGCCGGTGTGGATATGTTTGAACTGCGCCTGCAAGGTCGCAATCGTCGATTCCGAGAACTTCTTCGTGCTGATGCCCGTTCCCCCGAGAACGCGAGAGTCAAGCACGAGATCCTGCCGCGCAGCGATCTGCTCGAGGCGCTCGATGGGAAGCGTAGCGGTCACGTAGATCGAGCCCGGCGCATAGAGCCCATCATGCGGATCTCCGGGACGGAAGACACCGACCTCTCCGGTCGCGACCTCGCTGAGCCACTGGCGCGAACCCGGCGGAAGGATGACGCCCGCTCCTAGCGTGACCATGCTGTCCGATAGCGGACCGCTGACCGCGACGGGGCTGCCGATGTGGCCCGAACTGAATATGGCATCGTCGTGGATCGCGAATGCGAGGCTGCCCTTGACGGGTGCTCGCGACATCTGCATGGGCTTGAGATCTGCGCCCAGAACTCCGTCGCTGAGATCCTCGATGGACGAGATTGGAATGCGCGTCCAGTGCGCCGCCTTTGCGTCACGCTGGGGCTCGACATTCTCTCGCTGCTCATTCGTCATCGTGTGTCACAGCCTGTTGCGCCAAGCGTGGAAACACGCTCTGTCGCAACGACGAATGCCGCCTCGCCCTGGTTGCCCATTCGACCGAGCTGATCTCCCCGCCCATCAAGCCGCTGAATCGTTCACCTATTGGAAGCCGAACACGCGCTTCCAATCGTCCTTCATGCTGACGACGGTCCATCCGTTGGACGCCGCCGCATCGAGGGCCTTGTCGAGGCGGCCAAATGAGGACTTTCGATCATAGGAATATTCGCGTTCGGCATCGTTGTGATGCACGATCAAGCCGAAACGCCGACGATCTCGTGCGGCGGTCGTCCATTGCAACATCTGGAAGTCGCCATCCGAATTGCCAAAGGCTGCAATCGGCCGACGACCGATATGAGAGTTGATGCCAACCGGCTTGCCGGCTCCGTCGTCGATGAAATCGACGGCAGGCAGACGCACCAGAACAGGCACGCCCTTGTCGATCTTGAACGCGGTCTTGATGCTCGTTCCCACCACCTGCTCGGGTGGTATGCCGTACACGCGCTCGCTCCATGGCCGCACGAATTCAATGCCGCCGCCGGATACGATGAAAGTTTTAAAGCCGCTCGCTCGCAGATAGGCGAGCAATTCGAGCATCGGCTGGTAGACCAGATCGGTATAGGGTCGGTCGAACTTCGGATGACGTGCGGTCTTGATCCAATCGCTCGCGATGGTTTCGAACTCCGCGGTGGTCATGCCGGCATGGGTTGCCAGGATGAGCTCGAGCAGCCCCTTTTCGCCGCTCTTGGCGAGCGCGGGAATGTCGTTGTCAATAACGGCCTTGAAGGGCTGCTTCTGCTTCCATTCCGGATGCTTGGCCGAGAGCTCCTTCACCCGCTCCAGCGCAAAGGCGAGCTGCACATACATCGGCTGCTCGCACCAGAGCGTGCCGTCGTTGTCGAACGTTGCAATGCGCTCCGGGACGGGGACGAAATCCGGCGATCCCTCTCGCGTCACCGCGGAGACGAACTCCAGGATCGAACTCTTCGGTCGACCTTCGTTCCACGACGGAAGAGGATCGCCCTGCGCCCGGGCAACTCCGCTTGCGAGAGGAGCGGCCGCGACCGAGGCCAGCAAGCCGGTCAGGATCGAGCGCCGGTCGACCACAACTCTCTTCATCGCCCCTCCGGTGGTCTGTCTTTAAGAACTGAAGAATAGGGCGGCCCCAATTCTCGGGGCCGCCCGACGCGCGTAGCCTAGTTGCCTGACGGCATACCGAGGCTAAAGCCTTCCTTCGCAAGCTGATCCCTGAAGAATTGGAATCGCTCGTACTGCTGGATCGTGATCGGTCCTGCGTAGGTCTCGCTCTGAATCTTGCGTGGCGGATACTTCACGTAAGTCTTCATCAGGTCCTTGATCGCCGCATTGATCGTCACCAGCGACCAGGTGTGCTCCGTGTAGTTGTTCATGAAGACGTCATAGCGCTCCTGCGGGTCCTGCCAGAGATCGAACACCTGGGGCACCGTCGCCACATAGGATTCCGGTCCCTTCCAGCCGAGGTTGCTGTCCACTGCAAGGCCACCGGTCTTGACGCCGTCGTCGCCACGCAGATTGAACACGGCCTTGTAGTTGCCGACGCGTGCTGCGCCGGGCGAGAGCTCGGACTCGGTGAAGTAGAACCAGCTCTTGCGCTCCGACTTGCCGGATCCGAACAGGACCGGCGACATGTCGTAGCTGTCGAAGATCATTGGCTTCCCTTCGCGATCGTTCTCCGGCAGCTTCGCGCCGGCGAGCTTTGCGAATGTCGCCATGTAATCCAGGCCGCCGACGATGTCGGAGTTCTTCGTTCCGGCCTTGATGCCCGGGCCCCATGCGATGGACGGGACACGGTTGCCGCCTTCGCGGACGGTCCCCTTGGTGCCGCGGAACGGCGTATAGCCGGCGTCGGGATAGACGTCCTGCCACGCACCGTTGTCGGTCGTCCAGAAGATATAGGTGTTCTTGTCGAGGCCGAGAGCTTTGACCTTATCGATGATGTGGCCGATGCGGGTGTCGTTCTCCACCACCGAGTCAGCGTACTTGCTCTTTGAAAGCGACTTGCCCTGGAATTCCGGAGCAGGCATGTTCGGCTGATGCACCTTCATGAAGTTGATGCTCATGAAGAACGGCTCTTTCGATGCCTTATTCCGGTCCAGATAGTCGAGCGAGGCTTGCTCGACATATTTGTCGAAGAACGGAATGCCGACGACGCCCTTGTCGGGCGTATCGACATACTGGCCGTTGATCTTGAAATCCTCTTTCGCGGTCTCGCCGGCATTTCCGGACATCGCGCCCTTGGTCACCCGCTGGAACATCGATCGCAGCTCGGGATCCATGTCGGGAAACCAGGTCGGATCGGCGTAAGTGTAAGCGTTGAGATGATACAGGCCGGCGTATTTCATCTCGTCGTAGCCTTGCGCGTTTGGCAGGGCGTAGTCGGCCTCGCCGAGATGCCATTTGCCCGTAAAGAAGGTCTTGTAGCCTGCGGTCTTCAGGACCGATCCAAGCGTCCATTCCGCTGCCGGCAGGCCGCCGCCCTGCCCCTGAAACGCCACAGTTGTCATGCCGCTGCGGTTTGGAATGCGGCCGGTCTGCACAGCGGCGCGGCCGGGCGTGCAACTCGGCTGTGCATAGAAGGACATGAATTGAAGACCTTCGGACGCCAGCCGATCGAGATTTGGAGTCGGCATGCCGCGATTTTCGCCGCCGCCATACGCACCGGCGTCGCCGTAGCCAAAGTCATCCGACAGGATCAGAATGATATTCGGTTTTTGAACAGGCGTTTGCGCCTGAGCGGCTCCGATGCCGGCCCACAAGGGTACAGCTAATGCTGCACAAGCGAACTGCTTCAGCCTGTATTTTATTGCATCTTTCATAGCTCTCACCTCGCGGGGTTTTCCAACTCGGATCCGACGTGTCGTGCTGCAGCGAACGTTCTCAAACTCACTTTGTGCTTGGAGCCGATGATGGCTCATGGGCGGTTCAGATGTTCCAGGATCTCCTCCTCCAGTTCATGGAGAAAGCTGTTGTACTCGTTGGCTTTTCGACTTCCTTCTGCGTCTCCTTGCTCCATGGCTTTGTGCCAATGGCGGAGCGCCCTCGTCGTCTCGTCATGGTCCGAACAAATCGATCTAAATTGCGCGTCGCGCATAAAGCAGCGGCGAATGTCGAGTTCGCGCTGCGGAAAGCGGGCGATCACGGATCGAATTTCCTCCATTGGCGGCACGAAGGTGAGGATAGTTCTGAATGTCCCCAGCTAGCCGCCCCGATCCGACGTCCGTCAAGGTACGAACATGTTCGCACCCCTGCTGCACCTACGGAAACCTAGCGATGACGGCCGCTTAAGCCTGCGAGCGCCGACAATCTGGACACGCAACTGCGGTCACGCCAACGCGGCAGGGACTGCGACAAACTGTGCTCGATCGAGTCGACTTTTGCACTTGAGCCCGATCTCTCCCGCTGATCCGGGACGCCATCAATGATGAGTTCCCTGCTCCGTTGCACAGCATTTGTGCGGGATATACCTGGTACGATACATACGACTACATTGTTCGAGACGCGGCACCTCCTGGTTAAGGATGCCTTGGGCGACGGTCAGAGCGCGATCACGCGATCATCACCACAGCAGAACGGCAGTGCTTAGCGGACTTGGTCCCGTTCCATCGGCCGGTCTTCCCGCGCCGAACGTCGAACAAAGCAAGGCCGGCTGCGTTGGCAGCCGGCCTCTCAACTCGATGAGCGAACTTGAGATCAGTAACGGGCCGCGACAGGCGCGCCCGCCCAGCCGAAGCGATAGTTCAGCCGCAGCGTGACCATATCGACGTCCTGATCGATACGATTGAGGGCGCCCGCGATGACCGGGTTGACCACCGAGAACGAGTTGTTGTTGTGCCCCATAAATAGGTGGTCGTATTCGACGCCGAACGACCAGTTGGGCGTGAAGCCGTATTCAAAGCCGACGCCGACGGTGGCGCCCCAGCGGGTCGAGTTAGCCCAGGCCAGCGCCGCGCCGGAGACGGTATCCAGAACGCCGAAGCTGTTGCCGGTGACCGCACCACCGCCCTTCACATAGAGCAGCGACGCATTCCAGGCATAGCCGATCTGGCCAGTGAACAGTCCGATGCCATCGGTCTTCACGCGCGTCGAGAACGCCGGGTTGACGAGGCTCAGGCGCGTCTGGCTGAGATCCGCCCAGTCACCTTGAGCTTCAAGGCCGAACACCCAGCCGGCGCTCTGCCAGCGGTAACCGATCTGGCCGCCGACCACGCCGCCCGAGCGATCGCTGCATGCGTCGGCGACGATCGCCCCGCCCGCAGTCAGAAAGTCCCAGCAGTTGTGGCTTTGCGCCCAACCGCCATTGGCGCCGATGTAGAATCCGGTCCAGTCATACACAGTGACCACTGGCGCCGGTGGGGCCTTGGTGTAAGGCCGCGGCGCCAGATCAGCCGCGCTGGCGGGAGCGGACATCCCGATCGCCAAGGCGCAGGTCGCGCCGAGCAGAATCTTCTTCATGTGGTCTCCATCCGTTTTTTCGTGCAAGCGCGAACGCTCTCAGGCGCGAGCACATAACAACCTACGGATGTTCTTTATGCACATACTCCGGGACTGACTATGTGAATCCTGCCACGCCGGCGTTTCTCGGCGATCGTGACATTTTCGTCGCACTCGACGGATTGCGGCGAGACGGACCAACGCCGCGAGTCTCATCTGTTCGCGTCCTAATCCGGAGCTCGAAGCCGAACATGCAGTCTGTGCCAATATCCCGGCAGGCAAAAAATAGCACAACGAAGTCGTTCGTGTCGCATCGCTTTGCGCCCGTTGATACGAAAGCAGAATTTCATTCTGAGAGGCGGATGACGCGCGCCTGAACTCGCTTATGCGTTGCAATCGTGACTTCGACACTCTACGTTCCGGTGTGGCCATGAGTTCGCCAGCTTGATGCGTGATTCGTCCCTGTCGCCTGCTCCAGGAAATGCTTCTACCGATGTAGCCGGTCGTGAAGCGGCGAAGATCTTGGCGGCGGATGTGTCGGTCGAGCTGGAGCGCATTCTCTCGAGCCCGCATTTCCAGGCGAGCGAACGGCGTCGTGCATTTCTTCGTTTCGTTGTCGACGAGACGCTCGCCGGCCGGGCCGAGAGTCTGAAGGGCTACACGATTGCCTTGGCCGTCTTTCGACGCGACGACTCCTTCGATCCACAGGCCGATCCGGTCGTTCGTCTTGAAGCCCGCCGGCTGCGTCGAGACCTCGACAGCTACTACATGGACGCGGGCCAAAAGGACCCCATCCGAATCTCGATTCCAAAAGGCTCGTATGTTCCCAATTTTGAATGGCACAATGCACAATCCGTCGCGGCCTCAGCACGCGAGCCAGCCTTAGACCTTGACCTCCAACAGCGGTCGACACCGGCTGCCGCGAAGAGCGCCTCTTGGACAAGCAAGCCCAGTGTCAGCCGCAAAGCGCTGGCTGCAGCGATATCCGCGGCTGCGCTGGCAGCGGTGATAGCAACGGTGCCAGCATGGCTCTGGCTCGCCGGAAGAGCGCCGCCCGCTTCGGCACCGCCGCGCGAGCCCGCGGTCCTGGTGATGCCGTTCGAGGCGCTGAACCCGGGAGAGAATGCTCGGTATCTTGCGCTTGGCCTCAGCCAGGAACTGACAGGCAACCTGTTTCGCTTTGCGGGATTTCGGCTGTACACGTCGGCAACGGGATCCGGCCAGCTATCAAGCGAGGAGCCTCTGGAGCTCGGCCGCAGCCTTGGCGTATCGTACGTCGTCAATGGCAGCGTCCAAACGAGTGCCGAAGAAGTCCGGGTTACGACAACGGTCCGAAATGCAGCGCGCGGCGAGATCGTGTGGGCGCGGACGTATACGCGGTCATCGGATCCCCGATCTCTCATGGAGACCCAGCAAGAGCTCGCCGGTGAGATTGCAACCGCGATCGGTCAGACCTACGGCGTGGTCAAGAACGATTTCAACAGCAATCAATCGCCCAAAAGCATGGAAAGCTATCGCTGCGTGCTGCGAGCCTTGGGCTACCGGCGGACCTTCTCACGCGCCGGCTTCGATCCCATTCTGCAGTGCCTCGAGCAAACCGTCCAACGCGATCCGGAATATAGTGACGCCTGGGCCATGCTCGGATGGCTACATGCCGACGCGGGGCGGCTGGGTTATTTCGGCGACGCTAGTCTGAACAAGGAATACGAGAAGGCTCTTGAAGCGACGTCCCGCGCGGTAAGCCTTCAACCGAACAACCCACTGGCGTTGAAGGCGCTGGCCGCAGCCTATCATTTCACCGGACGTTATGCCGAAAGTGATCGCCTGAGCCGCCAGGCGATCGAGCTGAATCCGAACGATCCGGACGTGCTCGCTCAATTCGGTTGGCGGCTTTCGATCCGCGGGAATTTCTCGGAAGGCGTGCCGATGCTCAATCGCGCCATCGAGCGCACGGTCAATCCTCCGGGCTGGTATTTTCATATGATTGCAATCGACCTCCTCTTGAAGGGCGAGTATCAGCAAATGCTTGGCGTCGCCGAAAAGGCGTCCATGCGCGATTCGGGTTTCGGCCAATTGCTGGTCGCAGTAGCGAACGGAGAGCTTGGACATCGCGCCGCTGCGCAGACCGCGTTGGAACGAATGGCAGACTACAAACCTCTGGCGGACGATCCCGCCGGCTTTTTGCGCCGCAATGGCGCGTCCGATCAAGTCGTCGAGGCTCTCGTGGCCGGCCTGCACAAAGCGCAATCTCTCACCTCGAGATGACAAGATCGGATTGTCGTGACCGACCTCGTCCTGAGAGACCGTGAATTTATACAGCCCGTCATTGCGAGTTTGAACCGGCGTGAAATCGTCGACCCGCTTTGAATGAAAGTGGGTGGGTGCACTGGACCGAACTTGACCTAGAGGGCCGAACGAGATGCAAGGCTCGGACAAATCACGTCGCAAGGATGCGGATGGAGATTCTCTCAGTTGTCATGGCCCGCCACCGGGTCGCGCGAACGCGCGCCCGATAACAGGCTCCGGTGGGCCATCCAGTACGCCGCGGCCTCTCGGTTCAAGCGCCGGCCTCTCTGGAATACTGGATCACCCGCATGCGCGGGCGATGACACCGCGCTGTTTGACACGTGAACTTGGAACTGCGGGTCACTGTCCCCCCATGTCCCGCATGTCTTGGAGACACACGTCGACGAATGGCTTGTCGCCGGCAGCATCGCCGGATAGCGTTTGCTTTCGGTTGAGGAAATCGTCGTGTGGATGTCGACACAGAGCTCGAATTTCGGCTGGAAGGCCGTTTGCTCGATCATCGGCGCGCTTTCCTGCGCGGTGATTTACCTTGGCTCGGCCAGCGCCGCACTTTGTAAAGATCTCTCCACCAGCGACTCGGACGATGATGACGGATCGAACGCGTCCAGCACGCCATCGATCTACCTCGACATGCGAACCAGCTACGCGACGGTACCCGCCGGCTCGTTGCCGATCGGATTTGGCAACACCGCACTCTTCACCGCTCTACAGACACTTGCGCTGGCCAGGAGCAATCCTCTACCGGTGCTGCCGAACAGTCTGCCCCTGGCATCACGTCAGTCCATCGCGGTCGATCTGCCGCTCACCGTGGACGTGAACGACAAGGTGTCGCTGTACGCGGGGGTTTCTGGAACCACGACCAGCACCAGCATACAGGGTTGGTCGCCCCTCGACATCACGAGCTGGAATGTCGGATTCCAGGCCGAGCTCTACAGTCAGAACGGCGGCTCGATTCCAACCATCACCTGGCAATCCACGATCACCGAATCGATCCCGAACGGCCTGGCTGCAACGACCACCTTCAACAACGTTCTCGAATTCAGCTACGCCTTCGACGCGGATGAAACCAGGGGCCTGCTTGCCGGCATGCAGGACACGCGTGTCGAAGTCGCCGCCGCGCCGGCACGAATCCATCCGAGTCTCGTTGGCTATGTGGGCGGCTATTATCAGTGGCCGAACAACTGGAAATTCACTGGTCGCCTTGGCATTCAATCGTTTGGCGGCGCGCAGCTTCTGAACCTAACTCCGATCCAGGCCTTCACCCAACCGATCCTGAGGCTCGACATCGACCGGATGGACGATGATGACAATCGCCTGTTCGGCATCACGGCACAAATCGTGTGGGTGCCAAAACCCGCCTACCAATTGACGCTCAGAACTCCGCTATACTTCGTACGCAATTAGAAGTGCCTGCATGGCGGTCGCACGCATACGCGTCGGCCATCTTATCGCGATCTTCCCAAGATGAAGCCCCGTGCGGCAAACTTCGCATAGAGATCCTCGTGCTCGCAGCCTGCGTAGCAGTGCAAGTCGATACGATGCACGCCTATCCGCGCTACCGCAGAAGGCTTCTGGTCGTCATGGCAGGGACAGCAGAACTTCACGCCGCTGATTGTCCAACGCGGCTTATCGCAAGATTGCGCAATGTCCCAGAGATCGGAGAGCGCGCGCTGCGTCATTGGCATATCGCGCTTGCCGGGCGATTCGCCCGGATTCCGCACATCGTCAACTGCCATTCCGAGTGTCCAGAGCGGATGTCCCCCTCGCACCGGGAGCAGCAACGATAATGCCTTGATCCACCCGATGCATCTTGTTGGAGCGCGCAGCTTCGACGACGAAGTTGGCGCTGTCAATCAAACCGACACCCTGCCCCGATTGCATCACAATTGATGCACAGCCAGGTCGGGTGGGCGCGGAGGCAACGCCGATTTCGGTTTCCTCACCCGCGAATACAGACGCAGCCGCTCGCTTGGTTGGCAGGATTTGCACTTGTCCCGGATACAGATTGTGTTTTGCTATAATACTACTGCGTTGGATCGACCTGGCCCCAATCCACGTTCCCGGCCGATCGACGGTAGTGAAGACGGCCCCGGCGTAATCCCCATTAAACCTCTCGTCGGGGCCGTCCCAAGCTTCGCGCATTGTCAGCCTGACAGGACCATCGAATAATCGCCGACTGGCACCGCCTCGTCGCGATGACCTTCATGGCTTGATGCGATTGGACGATATTCCCGACAGCGTCGCCAGCATCGGTCGCGCCGGCCGAATATGCACATTGTGCCAAAACAGGTGAGGCGGAAACAACGGAACGAAGGGCATTCGTTCGGAATTATTCCGGCAGTCTTGCAGGGAGTCCGGATATGCGACCAACCAAAGCCATTCTGATCCTTAGCTTCATCGCTTCGGCAGCGACGATTCTGCCCTATGACGCGCAGGCACGCCGCTTCGGCGGTGGGGCGGCTCACTTTCACGGCGGCATGCGGCCCGGCTGGCATGGTGGAGGCACGCAATGGCATGCCGGCGTGCGGCCGGGCTGGCACGGCGGAGGTGCGCGTTGGGCGCGTGGCGGCTACTACCGCGGAGGCGGTTACTACAGAGGTGGCGGTTGGGGATGGCCTGCGGCCGCCGCAGCCGGCGTAGCGACCGGTGCGGCCATCGGAGCCGCCTCGGCCTACGGCTCGTCGTGCTATCGGACACAAAACGTCTGGAACGGTTACGCGTACGTCCCGCAAAGCGTGAGGGTCTGTTAGACCATCTGGATCATCCGCCAAGCTCGAACTCGTGGGCCCGACCAGGGCCCACTCCGCATGCGTCCAGTTCTTGAGCCATTCATGTGGCGCGGCATACCGACCATGATGCGATTGGATAGAATCGCATCATGGTCTCATCGCTTAGCATGATGGCTTCGGAAAACAGGCCCGCTTTTCTCATCATGCTCCAGGCCGGCGGTCACGCTTGCACGCCGTGTCCTACCAATTGATGCGCAGACCAGCCTTTCCGGTGTAGGCGAAGCCGCCACCGTCGAACCGGCTCTGATAGGAGGCGTTGGCGAACAGCGTCGTCATCGACGTCACTTGGCCGCTGATGCCAACGTTAACCTCTCCCCACAGGCCACCCAGACTGGCATGAAACGGAATGAAGCCGGTATCCGACGAGAACAGCGTGGTCGGATTGCCGAGAAACTCGTTCCACAGGTTTGGACGGATCCATGCCGTGATCGTGCGCGGGCTATCGTCGATTGCCCAGGTCCGGCCAAATCGTGCACCGATCCGCGCCGCGAGTGACTCCACATCCCTGAAGCGGATTTGTGCAGCGATGTCGCTGGCGTCGTTGATGTCAATGGTCTGATAGACCAGTTGTGCTTGCGGTTCGATGAAATATCCACCAGCGAATTTGAATGGATATCCGCCCTCGACCGAGGCTGCGACACCTTGAGCGCCGGTCTTGAGCGCCGGAACAAACGAGTGATCTCCCGCACTGCTGATATTGTAGAACGTGCCTTGCAGGACCGAGTCGACGTACCAGCCGGTCGGCCCGAAATGTGTCCAGTAGCCACCAAGCGTGTAGGCGGCGAAGTCACTGCTGCCCATCTGGCCGTCGAAATGAGTGACCCGCCCCTGCGCGCTGCCAACCGCAAAATAGGCCCCTGCCTGCTCGCGAGAACCATCGAGATGGTCGTGACGATAGAAATCCATCCCGGCCTGCAAGGCCAGGAAGCTATAGGAAAAGTGCGGGCCGCCTGAACCACCGAGCACACCAAGGCTGTCGCCCTGCTGCACGCCATTGACCCCCATCACACGCGCCCAGCCGACCCTGGCGTTCTCCGGATTGGGATGAAAGCGTTGGTCTTCCTCCTCGCCGACACGCTCGTGCAGGGTGTCGAGCAGATTGCGTCCATAGAGCAGCGCCATCGCCGGGATTGCGGCATAGAGCGACGTCTCCTCGCGGTAGTCTGGGATGTCGCCGCCACCGCCGCCGCCGCCTCCACCGCCGCCACCGCCACCACCTCCGCCTCCGCCGCCACCGCCGCCGCCACCTCCGCCGCCGCCACCGCCACCGCATCGGGGCAGGTTAGGAAAGCGAATGCAGTTGATCGATATGAATCCTCCGCCGCCACAGGCGCGCAAAGTGGGATGAGCGACACAGTCGAGAGTGTCGCGCAAATACCAGGCTTGCGGGTTGCTGGAATCGACGCTCGAACGGAACAGCGTATATTGATAGGGGCCAGCCAAGACCGGCCGAGCCAGACTGAAGGCATCGGCCGTTGTCGTGGCGCCATTGATCGCGTCGACCACGAGGATGCCATTGCCGGTGGTGAGCGCGCCACCGCCCGTCGTGTTACTGATCTTCAGGGACGTGTTACCGCTTGCGGTGCCTCCGTTGATGACAAGCTTGTCCGACGGCGAACCGTCTGTGCCGAGGAACGTGTTGAGGCCGATGGTGCCGCCTTGTCCGACATAGTTTACCGCCGTCAGCGTCTTGTAGCTCGACAACTGCGTCGGATCGCCGACAGGTGGCCTGAACTGGATCATGCTCGATACGTTCGCCAAGTTCGTGACGTTCGAGTTACCGGTCATGGTCCAAAGCGAATTATTCGTCAGCACGACGTTGGACGTGCTGCCGGCATCGGTGAGTGCGGCGCCCTGCACAGCCGAGCTATCTGCGACGAGATTGAGCGTGGAGCCGCCGCTGACATTCAGCCACTGGCCGTTGTTGACGACTGCCGTCACGCCCGTGAGGCTGACATTGCTGGTCCCGCCGGGCGCGGCGATCGAAGCGCCGTTCGGACTGGTCATGGTGACACCGGCAAGCGTCGCGGTGCCGCCGCTCACATTGAGCGCATTGGAGCCGGACCCGTTGGCGGTCAGAGAGCCACCCGCCATGCTCAGCGTGCCGCCGCTCGTCACTCCGGCAGCGTGGGTGCCTGCTCCGGACGTGGTGACCGTCGTGCCGTTCGTGAGGGTGACGCTGCCCGAATTGTCGGCCTGCACGCCGCGGCCGCCGCTGCTGTTCGGAACGGTTACGGTGACGCCTGTCGCCGTCAGCGTGCTGCCGGCGCCGCTCGCTTGCAGCCCGGTTTCACCGCCGCCGCTGCCCGTCGCGGCGACGCTGCCCCCTCTTAGCGTGATCGCGCCACCATCGAGCGCCTTGGCGCCGACGTCGCCACCGCCGCCGGAGACGGTGACCGCGACACCGGTCGCCGTGATCGTGCTGCCAGCGGATTGCGCCAGCAATCCCGTCTCTCCGCCGCCATTACCCTGAACGGAGACGCCTCCCCCGACGAGCGTGACGCTCCCGCTCGTATCCGCGCGTACGCCGACATCATTGCCCCCTCCACCGGGCATCGAAATGATCGTGCCCGTCGACGTGATCTGGCTGCCGGCGCCCGTTGCCCACAGACCGGTGTTGCCGCCACCACCGACCGCGTAAGCGATCGAATCGTTGAGCAGACTGATCGTTGCCGCGTTGGTTGCCTTCGCGGCGACGTTATTGCCGGCGCCGTTGAGATTTACGGCGAGACCTGTCGCGGTGATCTGACTGCCCGTTCCATCGGCGCTCAGTGCAGTTCCGCCGCCGCCGAAGGCGGGGTTAATGGCAGAGCCCGACTGAAAGATGATCTGGCCGCCGCTTTGCGCCGATGCGGCAGTGCTCCAGTTGCCGTTGATGCTCGCTCCGGAACTGAAGATGATCGTGCCGGCAGTATCCGCCAAGCCGCCGATGCTGCCGCCGTTGAAGGGATTGATGTTGACGTTGTTGGTCGTGATCTGGGCGCTCGAACTTGCGTGAATCGCGGGGCTTCCGGTCAACGTAGTGTTCGGATCGATCGAGCAGGTCCCACTTGTTGCCGAGACTGTGGAGTCCGGCGCAACTGTGCAGGACTGGGCGCTGGCGGCATCGACCATCGCGCCCGATGCGACCAATGCCAGCACGGCTAGCGCAAACCAGTTTCGATAATTCGCAGTGCATGGTCTCGGCTCAATCCTGAAGAACTTCGCCAACGATCGCAGGGGCCCGCCCGCTGATGTCTCGTCCTTACGATTGTCCACGGCTGAATCCCGAAAAGCCGAGCCGATTGCGCACTTCATTTGCGCCCCCTCCTACCCCGCTGGGTTCTCAACAAAGACGAATTGAAAAGAACCGGACGCCGACTGAGCGTAGGAGTGACGCAATCTACAACCGCAATACATGACGACGCCGTCGCTGCTGCGAGTGACGGCGAATTCGCCCAACAACCTCTGGAGGTTATCTAGAAGAACACCTGAAGCTGACTATGCAAATCCTGCCACGCGGGTGTTTCTCGACGGTCGTGACATTTTCGTCGCACCCGCCCGGTGGGCCTATCGGTGTTGCTACGCGAAGGTGGCCTTGGTGCTTGGTCTGCGTTTCGCAGTCGCAGTTGGCCTCGGTGCTGATACGAGGTTCGTTGAATAGGATTGCGGCAGTGCAGCGTGCCCGACGGCCATCGACATTGCTCGATGCCAGGCGGAAGAAGAACTTCGCTGTTGAGCGCCACAACCCCACGATCAAAGCGACTGCGTCAGGCGATGTCGTTCGCCTCGGTTCCCCGGCGGTGACGGCTGCCCACACTTGCGAGTTCAGTGTCTGAGGGGTGTGCGCCATCCGCCACCACCGAGGCCGGTCGAGGTTGAGACGAATTTGGTGCGACAGCAATATGCGCGGAAGTCTTGGTTGTGTATCAATTGTGATGCAATCGCGGCGAAGGAACACGGCGTAGCCCTTGCCTCAAACAAGAGTTGTGCTTTGCTGTGAGAGCTACCTCCATCGATTTGCTCCTCCCGATCGACGGGTAGCGGAAGCGGCCCCGGCGTCCGATCCTACCTCGCGTCGGGGCCGTCGCATGAAAGCGAATCAAGCATGCGCGGCAACAGCAAGAGCCATCGGCGAAGGGGACGGCGACAGTGCGAGAGAAGCGCGCGCTCGCTTTGGCACAATTTGCACATTCCCCGAACATCGGTCGTGCTTTGCGGTAAGAGCGATCGCGTCGGACCGGCCCGACCCCACGGCCGCGATCTCGGCCGATGCAACAAAGGCCAACCACGGCCCCGGCATAGTCATGATCTCAGACCCTTCGCTGCAGTCCTCGCAAACAAGCTGGGGGATCGTGTGCGACTGGACAACTCCGGCAGGTGCAAGCGAAACAACGGCCGCTGCGATACATCTCGCCCCGACAGCTTTGCGATCTCACCGAATTGGCGCCGATCAGGGGAGCGACAATGAAGGATTTCTTGAAAACCACGATCATCGGAGGAGCGTTGTTTCTTTTGCCGGTGGCACTTGTCTTGGCGATGCTCGGCCATGCGATGCGAATTGCAACCAAGGCAGCCCTTCCGGTTTCTCACGCCTTGCATTTCGACCAGATAGGAACGGTCGCGGGCGTTGGAATTGTCACGGTGCTAGCAGTTGCCTTGCTCATCTTGATCTCGTTCGTCGCCGGCATGGTCGCGCATACGCGGTCCGGGTCTCGCATCAGCGGATGGTTTGAAAATTCCTTCCTCGGCGGTCTTCCGCAATATCAGATGGTGAAGAGCATGGCTGAAGGCTTGTCTCAGGCCGAAGGCCTCAGCGACAACTTCAGACCCGTGCTTGTAAGCACGGATGGTGGCTGGCAAATCGGATATCTTCTGGAGACGCTCGAGACCGGCTGGGTGGTCGTCTTCGTTCCGCAAGCTCCCACGCCGCTGACCGGTAATGTCAGATATTATCGCGACGATCGCATCCGACCGTTGAACATCTCCATGTCGCAAGCCCGGACAATCGTGAAGAACATTGGGATCGGATCGGCAGCAGCACTTCAAGAAGAGCTGGGCAAATTGACGACCGCAGACGTCTAGCTGCAGACGGGGATCGCTTTTGGCGGGTGACTGCCCGATCGTTCGTATCACCGATTGCCGAAACATCGCTCAGCATGGGCGGCCGTGGACGACGTGCCAGGAATTCGAGCGGCTCTTAGCCGCCGGTCACGGCGCTGTGCACCTAAATACGCTCTCCGTCTTGCTTGCGGACGTAAAGATGGCGCTCCAGTACGGATTGCATGTTCTCAAACATCGAATAGAGATCATCGCAATAGACGGACGGATTGTCGAAGCCATTTTTCTGAGAGAAACGATGCGGTAGATAGCCTCCGCCGCAGGCATTCATGAACTTGCACTGTCGGCATTTCGTGCAGAGATTGATTGAAGCATCGCGCGCGGCTTTCCAGCGAGGCTCGTTCCTGACATCGTCGATTGCATGGTCGAAGATGTTGAACCTGGTATTCGTAAAGCCGTCGCCCGCAATCCGCAGCACATCGTGCGGCTCCACGGTGCCGTCGGTCATCACCGTGCAAAGCTCGATAGGTTTGTGGCCCACACCCTCGGTCGGGGAATTGTTGCCGATCAACGCAGCGACCATGTCGGAAATGATGCGAATATTGGCTGTTGGTGCCGCGCGATTTGCATCGAGCCACAAATCGAAAAGCCCCTTGTAGAATGCGGCAATGGATGGCGGCTTCTCGTCCACCGTGGCGTCGGGAATCATGATGTCGTAGTTGGAGATGCCGCACGCCGCAAAAAACTCGGCATATTGCCGCGGCGCGTAGGCCGGATTGCAAACCGCCAAGGCAATGACGCCAATGTCGCGCGACACCAGCATGCGAGCGGCACGCTCCACGGCAGCGTGGGTCCCGGTGCCTTGGAAGGTTTTGCGATGAGTGTCGTGAATATGTTCCGGCCCATCGAGACTGATCGCAACCGAAATGTTGCGAGCCTCGAAGCAGTCGAGCCATTCGTCATCGATCAGCACGCCATTGGTTGTGACCGCAATGGGAATGCCACATCCCGTTCGTGACGAAATGCCTTCACAGGCCTCGGCAAAACGGTGAAAATTATCAACGCCCCAAAGCAAGGGCTCACCGCCGTGCAGAATGATCGGAAAATCGACGAGAGAGTATCTCGCGATGTGCTGTTCGAGGCGCAGCAACAACTGCTGCAACACCTCGTTGCTCATCAGCTTGGGCTTGTTGTAAACGGCCGCATCGCGAAACCAGTAGCAATAAGAGCAGTCAATGTTGCATCTCGTTGCTACCTTGACCAGCAATTGCGTGATCGGCTGATCCTGGAACGCGACAGACTGTGGAACATCAACCGACATGGCGGATACCGGGAAGCTAAGATCAGCCTAGTAGCCCCGGACAAAGCCGCCCCTGCGGAATCCTCCTCCTGGATAGTATCCGCCTCTCCGGAATGCACCTGCGCCCGGATAGTATCCGGCTCTGCGGAAGCCGCCCGCATAAGGCCCTCTGGCAAAGCCTCCACGTCTGAAATAAACCTGAGTTGCCGCCGGCTGCTCCGAAGCTACTCCTTCTTGCGGGCTCTGTACTTCTTGCAGGCTCTGTTGGCGCATATCTCTCAGCAGTGCGTCGATCCCCTGATGATCGCTTTGAATTGTCGCACCTGGCCCGTGCAGTTGCAGCAGGCTTGCTAAGACCGTCAGCGTCGTAATCGCCATTGTCGAGCTCCTTTTCGCGCCACAGCGAGGCAATCGAATTGAAGATCAGCGCGTGTTCCACACCGGCTAAGCAACGGGAAGTATACAAGCGAAAATGCGGGGGAGTCTAGGTATCGCGTTTGATGCAACGCCACGAGCCGCCTCCAGACAAAGTTATCGAAGCGTCACTGCCAGGGCACCTCCGCCCAATGTGTGATTTCCGCCTCGCATCCAAGTGCCGACATCTGCGCGGATGAACGTGCCCAAAAGCAACGGCCCCAGCGCCTGTCAGACGCCGGGGCCACTGGAGATCATCGGGGCGGGTACATCCGCCGCGCCCTTCGATCCCTTGACCTCCCAATTACTGCACCTGATCATGGACCAGATGTGACAGGAACGCGGCATCCGGGTGATGATATTTCGCCCGCGCCTATTCTCGACCATCGCGCGCATCAACGGAACACCTGGCCAAGCAGCGTGGCCGCCAACGTCGCTAAACTCTGGAACCATCTCGTCGGACCGAGCAAGTGGCCCCGCCTGCAAGTGACCTTTCGCCTTGATGATCCAGTTGTCGAGCTGGACTGTCGAGCGATTCTCCATCATCGCATCAGCAGGCTCCCTCGCCAAACAATAGGTAGCCCCCTTTTCGATCCCTCTTAGCAAAAGCAGATTTCCGACATCAGAGACGTTGAAGACCGTCGACGTCGCTTTGGCCGAAGACGATCGCAAAAGCGCGAAGTCTGGCAGGATTTACATAGTCAACCGCAAGGAGTCGTCGCTAAACTTATGAGACCTGAGAACGGATCGCGACCCGCAACTTCGCAACACAGCGAGGTGGCGACGATGATGAGTGCGTGTCTCACAGTGTGTTCTTGCACCTATGCGACTCAAACCAACGAGTCTTCGATCAAACCCCGAATTCGGGTGGTATCGAGAAAGCTCGTCGAGGCAGACGACCGGCCCATCCGCAAACGTCTGTCGTCCAGGGCCCGAGATCATCGGTTATTGAAACCCGGCGAACAGCACTTTGCGAAGCCTGGTGAATCACAACGCGAGGGGATCACGCATCGTTTTGCGAGTTCGCCATTGGTCCGGTGCCACCGCAGGTCCGGCTTTCGCGCGCTCACCGCTTCGCCGTTCTCGCGAGTACAGCAGTGACTGAACGCATCGAAGTTCTGCAACCCGTGAACACGGTCCCGGTACGATCACCTGCATGGGCTTGGGAGGTGAGAACGTGTCTACCTATCTGCATTTGCTAATCCGCGAGATGAAGCCGAAAGACATCAGCCGTATCATGACCGCCTACCGGCAAACGCTGCAGACGCTGTGCGTCAAAGACGGCGACGATCCGCTTACGGAGCTGATTGCAAAGACAATCATCAAGGTCGCGCAGGCCGGCGTCGACGATCCCGCAGAGATTTCGGCCCAGGCGATCAAGGAGCTGGAAATTCGGTGACCGATGCTGGTTCTGAGCAGCGCTTGTTCGTGCTCCAAGGCCCGGAATCAAAAACCTCCGGCAGGGCATTGCCGGAGGTTTGGGAGGCTTAGCACGAAGCTAAGAGCCATCATTCATATGTTGGCCGCTGCTTATATATTTTAGTAAGTCAGCTAAGTAAATGAATTCGACCGCAGATGAATCGCATGGCTAATCTTCGTTTAGCGCGTAGACCGCAAGGTCTCCCATCTTTGGCAAAAACCCCGGCAGTTTCCTGCCGGGGTCTTCTTTGCATCGTGATCAGATCAACCGGCCTTACCAGTTGCGCTGAGCGCGAAGGAGCAGCATCACAGTATCCTGATCCTTCAGCTCGTAGGTCGCGAGCGGCTTGGCGATCGGGGTCGAGGACGTGGTGACCACGCCCGCGAACTTCTGATCGAGGTGGGAGTAGGTCACGTCGGCCGAGAAGGTCAGATTCTTGACCGGGGTCCACCGGGTGATCACACCGATCTGCGCCAGGTTGTAGTCCGGGTTGCAGGTGGTCACGCCAGCGCCGAACGCGGTGCGGAACGAGCCGCCCACGCCACCAACGCCGCAGATGTAGGACTTAGCCGTGTCGTTGTACATGACCGCGGCATAAGCACCGTAGAGGCTGGTGTTCCAGTAGGGATCCCAGTTGTGGGTGTACGCACCGCGCATACCCCAGGTCTTGATGGTCTGCTGCTGACCGCCGGCAATGAACACCGTGTCAGGAGCGGTGCCGAAGCCGACGCTGCCGTAGACGCCGGGCAGGTTCGAACCGCCGTAGATGGCGATCGCGCCCGCCTGGCTGGCGAGATCCTGGATGTTGTAACGGGTCGCACCATCCGTATACACGCCCTGGATGTTGATCACGTCACCAGGTCCGGTCGGGATGTTCTTGATCGACAGAGCCAGCGCACCAGCCCAGCCCCACTTGTCATCCGGATGACCGCTCACCTCGGTGCCGCTGTAGTAGGCGGCATGATTGTCGTGCGCGGCGAACGAAGCCTGGAACAGACCCCAGGCCTGGTCGACCTTGAGCGACGCGATCAGGTCCGGCGCGATCGTGCCGGCCAAGTCGTTGGCGCCGAATGCACCGCCGGCGCTGATGTTGTTCACGCCAGCCTGCGAGTACTGCACCTGATCCTGGGCCGACAGCGACAACGACACGCCGTTGCCGAACTGCGCGGTGTAGGTGAACTGGTTCACACCGGTGGTGGTGTTGGCACCGCCGACGAGACCGTCGAAGTTGTTGCCCGGATAGCCGGTCCAGGGAGCAGCGAACTGCGAGACCGCCTTACCGATGGTGAAGCCGGCGAACTGGATGAAGGCGTAGTAGACGCCGAGCGAACCAGCAGCGACGAGGCCCGAGCTCGAGTTGCCCGCGCCGGGGGACGTGCCGATCGGGGCGTAAACGGTCGCGCCGTTGCCGAGGCCGGCGTAGGTGTCCGAGGTCCAGGTGAACACCGCGTCGAAATAGGTGCGGACCACGCCGTACTCGGTCGCGGTGCGCGTATCGATGTTCAGGTCCTCACGCGAACGCCAGGTGTAGCCGTTCGTGAAGCGGTTGTTGGCACCGTTGGCGCCGTTGTAGTTCGGGCCGGCGACGGAGTTCGTGTTCGCCAGAACGTCGGCGCGCAGATAGCCGCCCAGCTTGATGCAGGTGTCGGTGCCCGGGATATAGTAGAAGCCGGGGCCGTACAGGGAGCAGACCTTCACGTACTCGACCGCCTTGGCCTTGACGGGAAGATCAGCCGCCTGAGCGCCGCCGACTGCGACGAGGGCAGCCGCCGAGCCCAGGATAAGGCTCTTCACCAATTTCATATTAACCTCCAAGTTGCTCATATGCGGAGAGTCCGGGCCGCGAGCGCCCCGAGATCCCCCGCATGTCGCAAAACCATTCAGCGCGTTCACGCCTCCAGATGAATTCCCCAGGAGAGGGTGAACATGAGTGATCGAACGAAACGGGACGATCGAGATTCCCCTACCGCCGAGGATCAATATGCCCGCGCCGAACTGCCAATCAAAATGGTTTATAAAATCAGCTATACGAATGAGGTCACACTGTGGCTCAACGGCAACGCCCTCCACACCCCGTTGCCTTCAAATGACAATTTGTCGCACCGAAAGAATCTTGAGTGTCGCAGAAGTATCACAAATCATTCAAGGTCACTTGCGCGGCGCCCGCCTAGCATGAACAATCCTGGCTGCCCACAAGGGCCACAAGAATCAAAGCAGCGAAAAGCTGTGCCGGGCACGAGGAAGGGGAAGCTGTGTCAGCGACAAGGACGGATGCGACGCGTCAACGCGCCATAGAAAATCTCGACATCATCAAACGCTTCACCCTCGAGATCTCCTCCATCAACTCCCACCTCGAAGAGGTCCGCCAGCTCTGGGGGAAGACGCTTGGCATCACCGGCCCACAATGGATGATCCTGATGGCGGTCTCGGACCTCGACAAGAATGAGGGCGTGCCGGTTAACGTGGTGTCGAAACTGCTCCGCGTCGATCCTTCCTTCGTGACCCCCCAGTCGAAGATGCTCGAGCAGAAAGGGCTGCTGCGCCGCGCGCCCTCGCCATCGGATGCCCGGGTGGTCCGCCTGTCGCTGACCGACAAAACCAAGAAGCACCTGGCAAGCCTCACCGAGCAGTACGACACGTTCAGGGAATTGGTCTTCGACGAGTTCAGCGAAAAGGAGCTGGCGGAGTTCGCAGCCAAGCTCGCCACCCTCAACACCCGCCTCGAAAAGGCGTGCATGAAGGTCGCGCTCACCTACGATCTTTGAGGCTGCGTCCTGCCGCCCGCCAAGCGCGGCATGACCTGCGATAATCGTCTACGAGCGAAAAGCCGTAGGTCTGCGTCTGGATCGCCTCAAAACGGATTGACGTAGTTGATGATTGCCACCTGCCGCAGGATCACCCGGCGCACGACGTGGGTCGGCTTCAAATGATCGGTGTAGATCGCGGCCGTGCCGGTCGCACCAGCCGGCAGTCGGCGGACGAAATCCTGGTCGTCGAGCCTGACGCGCACCACGAACGGCACGGCCTCGATCGCCTTCGGCAAGACGGCCGTGCCCGAGATCTGCGCCTGTCCGGTCGCCACCGCCTGCAGCACGCTCTCGACCTTGCCGGAGAAAACCTGCCCAGGGGCGAACTTGAAGGTGACCTCGACCTCCTGCCCCGGCGCGACGTAGCGTGCATCGATCTGGTTGATCTCGACACCGATGATCGTATCGGAGGTGTCGATGAACGCCATGACCGGCGACAGCGACAGGGTCGTCACCCGCGCGCCCTTGCGGAGCGCGAGGTTGGTGACGTAACCGTCGGCCGGCGCCTTCACCACCGTCTTGTCGAGATTCCACTGCGCGGCCTGGAGCTGGCCCTTGAGCTGGTCGACCTCGGACTGCCGCTGTTCGACGTCGAAGGCGCGGCCGGCGTCGCGCTCATACAGCGTCGTCATCTGCGACAGCCGCGTCGATGCCAGCTTGAGCTGCGCGCTGATCGTCTGCACCTGCGCGTCGTATGGCGTGGGGTCGATCTTGAACAGCACGTCGCCCGCCTTCAGCGGCACGTTGGCCACCACCGGCACCTCGGTCACCTCGCCGGCGACGTCGGGCACGATCGACACCGCGTTGCGCACCACCAACGCCGAGCCCTGCGGCGCGCCCCAGCTCATCGGGATCAGCAGGCCGAACATCGTCAGCAGCAGCACCAGGAATGGCGACACCTTCCAGAACAGATTGAACGGCACGACCTTGAAGTGAACCAGCAGGAACAGCAGAACCAGATAGGAGTTGATGATTGCGACGCCCATCGCTCACTCTCCCGCCTTGCGCGCGGGCACATCGACATAGGCCCAGATGAAAGCGACCGGCCATAGCGCGAAGCCGCAGATCAACGTGATCCAGCCGGCAACGGTGACGGCCTGCGCATAGGGGTGGTTACGCGTCTTTGCGATGTGCCCGGGTAGCCAGCCGGCAATGCAAAACACGCCGATCGCGCTGGCGACAAGGATCAAGAGTACGACCCAGGCGAATATGTCGTAACCGCTCATAACCACCCCCAGTGCCGGCTCGGTGCCGCGCCGCCGCTTTCGGCTATTTCCCTTCGTTCTTGAGAAGCAGATCGATCGCCTCGATGATCTTCACGCCGGGATGCGCCTTGCAGTAGACGATCAATTGATGCTCACCGGACTTCGCGCGCGTGATGTGCGCATAGTGCTTCTTGGCGAGGCCGTTGTACCAACCGCTGTACCAGGCTGCGAGCATGTCGGCGTCTTCCTGATAGGTGCCCGCAAGCTGGGCGCAGGTCAGCGTCTGCACGTCGATGAAGCCGTTCGCGTCCGTGTAGGCCGACAGTGGCGTTTGTGCCTTCGCGGGTGAAAGCATGAGCACACAGGCGGCAAGTGCCAGACCAATCTGATTTCCGATCTTCATTGATTGTTTCTCCAGTTTGCAATTCGCTTCAGTACGCCGACGCGATGTCGGCAGGACGACGATGTTGTAGCCTCACGAACCGTTCACCTTCTCGCGCGCACCTCCTCATCACACCAATAGGTTAGCTTGTGATCCTGTGCGCGAGTGCCGCTCGCCATCCCTTCAAATACGGACGGTATTGGTGCGCGACTCATCTCGCTGGTCTCCTTTGCCGATAGCGCGACGCCGCACGGTCATCCGTCGGATTGAGCTGCGCCGACGCCCCGCGCTTTGCAGCGCGCACCATCGCGTGTCGAATGCCGCGCCGGGCGCCGCTGACATGGCGCAGCAACCGACGCGGCGACCAGCCGGACGGGCCGGGAGACGGCGCGAACAGTTCACGCTCGACCGAGGAGATCTCATCATTAAGCGCGTCATTGTGGGCCGCAACCTTGAATGCCTCCACCGAATGCTGCGGCGCGATCGGCTCGAACCGACGCAGCCAGTCGAGCAGCGCGAAGTAGACCGCCTTGGCGTCACCATTGCGCGCAGCTCGCCGCAACTGCCCGAAGGCAAACGATTCCGATCGCAGATAGGCCTCGTGACGTCGGCGCCGGCTCGCCGCAATCGCGCGTACGGTCCGTGGCGTCAGCCAGCCGAGCACGGCCAGCGCGAACAACACGAGTGCGATGGACAGCCAGGAGGTCGCGATGACATCGATCAGCACGTTCCATGACCAGTGCACGCCGGATGAACCGGCAGGCGACGCGCCCTCCGCGGCCGGGTTCGGTTCGACATGCAGCGTCACCGGCTCGAGCTGCGCAACATCAATCCTGTGCGCTTTCGTGTTCCACCAGCGCAGGTCGATCGGTGGCAGGGTATAGTCGCCGGGCTTCTCCAGCATGTAGACCGCGCTGTCGACGCGAACCGACGACAAGCCGCCGGTCTGATCCTCGGCCTTGTCCTGGAGCGACGGCTGCGCCGGATAGAGTCCGAGCCCATCGATTGCGGCGAACGTCGTTGGCGGAAGCAGCATCGCCGGAGTGCCGTCGGCCTTGATGGTGACTGTCCGCGTGACGGCATCTCCCACCTTGAGCTGGTCGGACGAACGGCTGATGGTCTGCTCGATCGACAGGCCGCGCGCGGCCAGGAATGGCTGCAGCTCGGATGCCGCATCCGGAATGAAAGCCTGAAACGCGATCGGCGGCAGCGCAAGCGTGGCCTCGCGCGCGGCTGGCGGCTCGGCCGCGTATTTGACTGTGATCGTTTGCCCTGTGATCGCGTAGCTGCCCGGCTCCTGCGGATGGATCGCAAATTCGAACCGGACGCCGGCATAGGTGAGGCCATCATGCTCCTCACTCTCATTGGCGTTCCGCAACTGGCGGGTCACGGCGTTGCGGATCTGGAAATCGGGAAGCTCGGGCGGCGCCGTCATGTAGTTCGGCGCCAGCACCTCGATCCTCAGGGTGGCCGCCTGCCCCACGACGACGCGTGGCGGATCGATCGCGACCCGCAGCATCGGCTCCGGTGCGCTCTGCTGTGCCAGCGTCGCGCAAGGTGCGAGCATGCCGACGAACAACATCGTCGCGATGACCAACAGACCCCTCAAGGCTTCGCCCCCGCCGGCTGCGTCTCGGCCTGAATGGCAAATTTCAGCTTGAGGAAATCCGCCGGCGCGGTCTGGACCTGACGCATCCAGGCTTCGGCTGCCCCGGCGGTGGTCAGATCCTCGGGGTTCACCTGGATCCGCTTGCCGCCCTTCTGAGTGGGATCGACCCGCATCTCGTCGGCTTTCTCGTCCGGCGGCCTGTTGTCCTCCTGCTCCTGCTTCTTTTGCTTCTCTTCGCGTGCCTTCAGCGCTGCGATCACGATGGCGCGGTTGGTCTTCGCGGCGAGGTGGCCGGGCGCAGCCTTCAGGACTTCGTCATAGGCGGCGATCGCCTTCTCATAGGCGTGGTTCTGCGCCTGCGCGTTGCCGAGCGCGAAGTGCCCTTCGAGCGTATCGACACGCGCGAATTCCTGGGCGGCGGTCAGAAAGTCAAAGGCACGATAGGCGGCGATGCCGCGCCACATCGGGTCAGAGAAGCGCTTGGCCGCGGTCGCATAGTCGCCACGGTCGAAGGCGATCCGTCCCTGCTGGTCCGGCGTCAGCCACAAATCGGCAAAGCGGTGCGTCTCCTCCGCTCGCGCGGACGAGACGTGCGTGAGGCAGATCAAGGCGACAATGACCCAGGCCACCGTCGTGCCGCGCCGGAACCAGAGCAGGCTGAGCAGCGCGATCGGGAGCAGCAGCCAAAAGCCCTCGTCGCGCCATTGCGTCCCGAACGTGTCGCCTTGAGCGGCCTGATAACGCGTCTCGATCCGGCGCTCGAGCGCCGCGATGTCGGCGTCGTCGATGCTGACCTGGACAACGTCCGAACGCAGCGCAAGCCCCCCGCCCTTGCGCTCCGGCGTGATGCTCAGCTTGAGCAGCCCGTTTCGCCCGGCGGCCTGGCGGACCGCTCCCTGCTCTTCGGCGGAGTCATCGACGACGACCAGGATCGTCCCGGGCACCGTTTCGGTTGCGAGCGCCTCTGCGGCGAGCGCCACGGCGGCCGCCGTGTTCTTCCCCGCCGACGGCATCAGGCCCGGCGCCAGCGCCGCGAGGAACGGCTCGATCACGGCGCGATCGTCGGTCAGCGGCATCACCAGATGCGCGGTGCCTGCATAGGCGATCAGTCCCGTTCGCGCGCCGGCGCGGGCGGCGAGCAGATCCCTGATCTTCTGCTTGGCACGTTCGAGCCGCGTCGGCGCGACGTCGCTCTGCCCCATCGATGCATCGAGCGCCAGCGCGATCATCAGCGGCGCCTTGTCCTCGACGAAGGGTGGCAGCTCGCGCCGCCAGGTCGGGCCCGACAACGCGATGATCCCGAGCGACAGCGTAACAGCGACCAGATAGAGCGGGCTGATGTCACGCCCCGCGCCCGGCTGCACGATGAGATGGTTGAGCAGATGCGGCGCGATCACGCCGCCCCATTGTGCCTGCGGGCTCTGCCGCCACCGTATCCACGCGACCACCGCAGCGACCGGAATCAGGGCCAGCAGCCACAGCGGCCGCAGCAGATGGAACGGGATGGCGGTCGCGTCATGCATGACCGAGCGCTCCCCTTCGTCCCAGTCCGCTTTCCAGCGACAATCCGAGCCACAGCAACAGCGCCAGCGTCACGGCGGCGCCGAGCGGCCACTGGAACAGCGGCCGCTTCGGCCGCCACGACAGCGTATCGAGCTTGGCCGGCGCCAGACGGTCGATGTCCGCGTAGATCGCCTGCAACTGCGCGCCGTCCTCGGCACGGAAGAAGCGGCCGCCCGTCGTCTCGGCAACCGACCGCAAAACGCCAAGGTCGACGCGGTTCTCGCCGCTCGCGGTGGGATCACCGACGCCAATGGTGTCAACGACGACGCCGTGCTGGCGCGCGATGTCTGCGGCGTGCTCCGGTGGAACGCGGCTTGCCGTATCGTTGCCATCAGTGAGCAGGATAAGGAGCTTCTGCCGCGCCTTGCTCGCCTCGAACGTCTTGATCGCAAGCCCGATCGTGTCGCCGATCGCGGTCTGCTGACCGGCCATGCCGACCGCAGTCTGCGCCAGCAGCGCGGTCGCGGTCTGCAGATCCTGCGTGAACGGCACCTGCACATAGGCTCTGGTGCCGAACAGCACCAGCGCGACGCGGTCGCCGTGCCGCCGCGCCACAAAGTCGGCCACCACGCGCTTGACGCCGTCGAGCCGCGTCAACGTCGCGCCGTCGGCGCTGCGGAAGTCGCGCTGGTCCATCGAGCCGGAAATGTCGATCGCAAGCATGAGATCGCGCGCAGAAACCTCACGCGTGACGGGGTCGCCGACCCATTGCGGCCACGCCAGTGCTGCGACGAGGAGCGCCCAGATCAGCACAGCCGTCACCATCTGGATGCCCCGCCGCCGCAGCACGACCGCGCCGCGTTGCGGTGTCTGTCCGGTCGCGGCCGCGAGCCGGTCGAAGAACGGAACCATCACGGACGCCTGTCGCGCGCGGTAAGGCGGCAGCAGCCACCACACCAGGATCGGCAGCGGCAGGATCGCGAACATCCAGGGCCATGCGAACTCAAACATGGTGCCCCCTGATCCAGCGCCGGACGAGATCCTGCAGCGACCGTAGATCGCCGGTCTCCGCCGTCATCCGTCCATAGGGCGCGCTTGCAAGCAGCCGGCCAGGACCTTCGGAGAATTCATGACCGCCATAGCTGTGGTCGAGGAACGCGAGCCAGCGCGTCCCCGCAAGCGGCGCGATCGTTTCACGCGGAAAAGCCTCGAGCGCCGTCCGCCGCACGAGCAAAGCGAGGCTCGCGGCCAGCTCGCCCGGGGCGCCGCCGGGCGACTGCAGCAACCGATCGAGCTCGGCGAGCGCGGCCCGCCGATAGCGGTTGGCGCGGAAGCGATGCACCAGGCGCCACGCCGCGACAACGACGCCGGCGACAACCAGCGCGATCACGATCCGCGACGCCCATGTCGCGGGAAGCAGACTCACCGGCTGTGGCAGCGGAATATTGATCAGACCCGCCACAGGATCGGTGATGACTGGTTGGGCCTCAGCCAAGGGTGGCCTCCGCCTTGGTGCTGTGACCGCCACCGCGGCCGTGCCGGGCCGGCAGACCACCCAGCAAACGCCTGAGCTGCGGGATCGTTTCTTCAGCCGCGCTGAGTGGCAGCACGGGGATGCCGAGCTCGTGGGTCCAAGCGAAAACTTCCTGCAGCCGCTCCTCCGACGCCTGCGCGATGCTCCTGCGCACGCTCTCGCGGCCGACCTCCAACTGGATCTGCAACTCGCCGTCCGTCACGGTCATCCGGCTCGAGGCGGGTAGATCGCTCTGCAACGGATCATGGACCAGGACCGCGACCACGTTGTTGTGCCGCGCGATCGCTTCAACCATCCGCCGCGTCGTGGTGTCGGCGCCGTCGAAATCGCTGATGACAATCACCGTGGCGTCGTGCATCGCGCGCCGCACGGCATGTTCGAGCGCATGGTTGAGCATGCGTGGGGCCGTAACGATGCCGCGACCAACGCCAAGCGCCTGGTTCTGGGCGACGATGGTGGACAATATCCGCAACACCGTCGCGCGACTGCGCCGCGCCGCCAGCTCGACAACGTCGCTGTCATTGAACACGACCGCACCGATCCGGTCGCCGACGCCGAGGACGCGCCACGCGCCGACCGCGGCGGCCTCCGCCGCGGTGACGGACTTCATGGCGTGCCGGCTGCCGAAAAACATCGAGAGCCGCTGGTCCACCACCAGCAAGGCCTGGCGGTCGCGCTCCTCGTTGAAGATCCGCACATGCGGCTTCTGCAGCCGCGCCGTGACCTTCCAGTCGATCTCACGGACGTCGTCGCCAGGGCGATAGTCCCGGATCTCCTCGAAGTTGAGCCCGCGGCCGCGCATGCGCGATGCGAACCGGCCCGACAGGAGGCTGTGCACCGGCTGGCGCGGCAGGAACGAAACCCTGCGGTCCCTGTATTCAAGCGCGATCAGATCATCGAGACCGACATAGACACCCGGCATTCCGGCTGATGTCTCGGTCATCTCCGGACCTCACGCTGCTGCCACGAGTTCAGTGATCTTGTCGATCACCTGATCCGGGCTGACGCCTTGCGATATCGCCTCATAGCTCAGGATCAGCCGGTGCCGCAGGCAGTCATGCACGACGGCGCGCACGTGATCGGGCGTGACGAAGTCGTGGCCGTCGAGCCATGCCCTCGTCCGTGCGCAGCGGTCGATGGCAAGGCTGCCGCGCGGGCTGGCGCCGATCTGGATCCACTTACCCAAGGGATCGCCATAACGTCCCGGAAACCGCGTCGCATAGATCAGGTCGACGATGTATTTCTGCGCGAGGTCGGATACGAAGATGCCGTCAATCTCGCCGCGCGCGTCGAGGATCGCTTGCTGCGGCACCGGCGACGGCCCTGCGGCGCCAGCTTCCGGCTTCCGGGCATTCTCGGCGCGGTTCAGCTTGATGATCTCGCCTTCGGTCGCTTCATCCGGATAGGTGATCACGACATGCATCAGGAAGCGGTCGAGCTGCGCCTCCGGCAGCGGGTAAGTGCCTTCCTGCTCGATCGGGTTCTCAGTCGCGAGCACCATGAACAGATCGGGCATCTTGTAGGTCTTGCCGGCGACCGTGACCTGGCGCTCTTCCATCGCCTCGAGCAGCGCCGATTGCACCTTGGCCGGCGCGCGGTTGATCTCGTCCGCCAGCACAAGGTTGGCGAAGATCGGCCCCTTCTGAAACTGGAACTGACCGCCCTTCTCCGTCTGCAGATAGATTTCCGCACCGGTCACGTCCGACGGCAGCAGGTCCGGCGTGAACTGCACGCGCGACAGGTCGGCGGCAAGATTCTTCGCCAGCGTCTTCACCGCGCGGGTCTTGGCGAGCCCCGGCAGGCTCTCGATCAGGAGATTGCCGTTGGCGAGCAGCCCGATCAGCATGCTCTCGACCAGATGCTCCTGCCCGAGCACCGCCTTGCCGATGCGCGCCTTGAGATCGAAAACGGCGTTGCGGGCCGATGAGTTTGTCGCGCTCTCACGCATCGGAGAACCCTGCGACGCAGCGGCATCTGGATTGGACATCAAGCTCTCACTTGTGGGAGAGAGACGCCGCCATTGCGCCGGCGCCTCCCACATCTCACGTCAGGCTGTGCGTGCGCGCAGCCGACCAGCCGGCACGTTACTTGCCGGCGCCTTTGGCCGCGTTGGCCTTGATCTTCGCCTCGACGTCGCGCGCGATCTGGTCGATCGAGAAGCTCGCCTGCTCCTGACTTGGCGGGTACTCGACGAACGTTTGCAGGAAAGCCGCAGCGTGGGCCGTGCACTGGAACGCGATGAAGTCGTTCCGAACCAGCCAGTCGAAGTACTGATCGGAGACAATGTCGGCTCGTTCGAACGGATCCATGCGCAGATTAAACAGCTTGGGGACCCGGAGCGGCACGAAGGGCTCCTGCCAGACGGCAAAGCCGCCCGGATGCTTCATTTCGACAAAGACCGCTTTCCAGTCGCCGTAGCGGAAGGCGACCAGCACGCCGTCGTCGTTGAAATAGGCGAACTCGTTTCGCGCACTCTTCGGCTGCTGTCCCGTGAGGAAAGGCAGTTGGTTATAGCCATCGAGATGGACCTTGAAGGTCTTGCCACCGATCGAGGTTCCCTTGAGCAGCCGCTCCTTGATGTCGGTGTCGCCGACGGCCGCCAGCAGTGTCGGGAACCAGTCGAGCCCCGAGAACATCTCGGTGGTGACTTCGCCCGGCTTGATGCGGCCGGGCCAACGGATCATCGCCGGCACGCGGAACGCACCTTCGAAGTTCGAGTCCTTCTCGTTGCGGAACGGGGACGTCGCAGCGTCCGGCCAGGTGAATCGGTTGGGCCCGTTGTCAGTCGTGTAGATGACGATGGTGTTGTCGGCGATACCGAGGTCGTCCACCGCCTTGAGGATTTTGCCGACATCGCCATCGTGCTCGATCATGCCGTCGGCGTAGTAGTTGCCGGGCATGCCGCTCTGACCGACCATCGACGGACGCACGTGCGTGAACAAATGCATGCGGGTGAAATTCATCCAGCAGAAGAACGGCCGGTTTGCCTTCGCCTGACGCTGGATGAAATCGACGCAGGCATCGGACGTCTCGTCGTCGATCGTTTCCATCCTCTTCTTGGTCAGCGGGCCGGTATCCTCGATCTTGCCGTCGGCGGATGCCTTCAGCACGCCGCGCGGGTGCTGCGTGAACATCGGATCGTTCTTCGGGTATGTCGGATTCTCCGGCTCTTCCTCGGCGTTGAGGTGATAGAGGTTGCCGAAGAACTCGTCGAAGCCGTGCTTGGTCGGCAGATATTCATCACGGTCGCCAAGATGGTTCTTGCCGAATTGACCGGTCGCGTAGCCGAGCGGCTTGAGCGCCTGCGCGATGGTCACGTCGCGATCCTGCAAGCCGACCGTCGCCCCGGGAACGCCGACCTTCGAAAGGCCGGTGCGCTTGCAGGACTGCCCAGTGATGAAGGTCGAACGCCCCGCCGTGCAACTGTTCTCCGCATAGTAGTCGGTGAACATCATGCCTTCCTTGGCGATGCGGTCGATGTTCGGCGTCTTGTAGCCGACCACGCCGAAGGAGTAGCAGCTCAGGTTGGTCTGGCCGATGTCGTCACCGAAGATGACGAGAATATTCGGCTTCTTGTCGGACGATCCCGGCGTCGTTGCGGGCGACGGCGTCGCCTTCTGCGCTTGTGCCAAGGCTTCCGACGTCAATGCCGCCGCAGCGACCATCGACGTCGTCCCGAGCAGCACATTCCTGCGGTTGATGACCTGCTCCGTTCCGGCGGCCTTGTTCTTGTCGCTACTCATTCGGTACTCCCTCTTCTTTCAGGTAACGTTTGTGGTTGAGGACGACGAGAGACGGTTCGACCGCACCACGCATCTGAACCCGACATGGCTGGTCGATGTGTCGACCGGCTCGGCGTGACGCGCGGCGGGGCGGTAGCGGCGGCAATAGTTCGGGGCGCAGAGATGCGAACCGCCTTTCAAGACTTTTCGCGGTATTTTGATCTGCGGCTGGGCAGGGTCATAGCTCGCTTCCTCGCGACCGCCGCGCGGATTCTGTGGGATGCAGCATGGTTTCGCGGCGTCGGCTTCGTGCCGGGCGGACCACCAGTCTGCGGTCCACTCCCAGACATTGCCGATCATGTCGTAGACGCCGTAGCCGTTTGGGGGGAAGGCCGATACCGGCGAGGTGCGATCGAAGCCGTCCTCGCAGAGGTTCTGGAGCGGGAAGTTGCCCTGCCAGGTGTTGGCCATATGCGCGCCGCCGGGCGTGAACGCGTTACCCCAGGCGTACTCCTCATCATCGAGGCCGCCGCGGGCGGCGAATTCCCACTCCGCTTCCGTCGGCAGCTCCTTGCCAACCCATTTGGCGTAGGCCAGCGCGTCGGCATAAGCGACATGCACCACAGGATGGCTGCCCAGCACATTGATGTTGCTCTTGGGCCCATAGGGACGACGCCAGTTGGCGCCCTTCATGAAAGTCCACCACTGGCTGACGTCGCGCAGCGAATGCACCCGCTGCGGCGGCGTGAACACCAGCGAACCAGCAAACAGCATGTGCGGCAGCGCGCCGGGATATTGCGCCGGATCCGGCGGAATCTCGGCCACCGTGATGTATCCGGTCTCGCGCACGAATTCGCGAAACTGGGCGTTGGTGACCGGGGTGGCATCAATCCAGAAGCCGTCGACGGTCGCCCGGTGCGACGGCGCCTCCTCCGGATAATGATGATCGGAGCCCATCCGGAACGTGCCGCCGGGAATCCAGACCATGTTCTCGATCTGGACGTCGGTCGGTGGCTCAGCCCGGTCGATTCCTGCCCGAACCATGGCGATATACCCGCGCGTTACCGGGGGCAGTAGTCCCAGAAGCCCTGCGTCCTGGATGGGTCGGTGTAGTACCAGCACATGCCCGGCGCCGGCGCCGCGCCCGCCCAGGCCGCGGCGCTGGCCGCCGTCACAAAGCCGATCGCCGCGCCGGCCGCGATCGCTCCCCCGACCGGCCAGCCATACCAACCGGGGCGAACCCAACCGCCAGGGCGGACCGGCCGCGGTCCGGGACCGACCCAGCGCGTGCCACCGCCGCGCCAGCCGGGCCGCACGCCCGGGCCCACTGCAGCACGGCTGCGATAGGCAACTGCGCCGCCGCGCGGGCCGACCGCGACGCCGCCGCGGCGTACCACCGCGCGCACGTCAATAACATCGGCGCCTTGCGCATCGGCCTTGCGCATTCCGAGCGAAGTAGCGGAGCCGAGATTCACCGCCGACGCCGGAGCTGTCACAACGGCGAGCACGCCAAGTCCGATGAGCACCACGCGGAAAATTCTGTCGAAGGTTGTTGCCTGATGTCCCTGGCGATCGAACGTCGTCTTCAGTTGCATTTGCCACACCCTTCACTTTCCTTCGCCACCGGCCCTGACGACCTTGATGCGTCAGCCTTACTTCCCTGCTTGGGCGCTTTCTCCACGCGCACATCGGCATGCAAAACCAACCGCCTTCACGGGCGTGCAGTCTGCCTACCTGACGTTGTCACGGGCGAAATCTCCCTTTCCGATCAAACGATAGATCAACTCGTTCAACGTGTAATGTGCAAATCGTGCCAATCTCCCACGACGGCAGCGCAAACCTTAATGGAAGATGTTTCAGATCAATCAACTAGAGACTCCGCGCGGCTTTTTCTCTGAAAAACAAGGTCAAATCCTGCACTCGCAATTCCGAAGCATGATTCTGTCATCCGAGCTAACGCAGTCACGACAAGTTGTCGCAGGGGCGAGCCTGCTGCTGATTTCGACTGCTTTGAGCGGATAGAATAATCGCGTTGCGGTTGCAGGCGGGTGAGATGGGCGAACATCTGTCGGTCAGCACGGGCGAGCTGGACAGCTTCGAGGGGCTTCATCAGGCGGTCAAAGGCTCGCATGTCGATGTCATGCAGCTCGAGCGCGGCAAGCTGCGAGGCACCTTGTCCCATGTCGGGATCGGCGATTTCTCGCTGAGCATCGGCACCTTCAACGTCGGTATCCGCACGCAGCGCATCGCAACCGACGACAAGCTGATCATTGGAATGCTGCTCGGCGCCAAGAGCCGCGTCACGCATTGGGCGTTCGACATGCGGCCGGCAGACGTGCTCGTGATCCCGCCGGCCTGCGAGCACGACGGGGTTTTCCAGAGCGCCTCGTCCTATGCCGCGATCCGCTTCGACCTGGGCGAACTGCCCGCGGTGTTCGGCGGGGAGCCGCGGCTCAACGATGCCGAAACCTGGCGGGAGAAGAACCACTATCGCGCGAACAATGCGATCGGCATGGTCGCAGCGGACAGGCTGCCGCAAATCGTCTCGCATCTCGCGCGGCATCCCGGCGCGCTGACCAGTTCGTCGGCGGAATTCTGGAAGCGCGTGATCGTCGACTGCTTGACCGCAACGATCGTGACCTCACTCCCGCCAGATGATTTCGGCCACCTGCCGTCGGCGATGAAACTGGTTCGGGATGTCGAAGACTATCTGCAACAGGCCGGAATTCGTCCGGTCCACGTCTCGGAGATCTGTTCGGTGCTTCGCCTGTCGCGGCGCAGCCTGCATCGCGCTTTCCACGAGGTGTTCGGCATTGGGCCGGTGACATTCCTGCGTCACAAACGGCTCTGCGCGATTCACTCCATCCTGCGCGACAGCGGCCCGAGAGACACCACCGTCACGGATGTCGCACTTCGGCAAGGCTTCTCCGAACTCGGCCGCTTCTCGCAATATTACCGCGCGATGTTCGGTGAGTATCCCTCGCAGACGCTCGGTTACGCCGCTTAGAGATGCCGCGCGGAAGGCATGAAGACCTCGTCGTTCTCCGACCGGCGGTTTCCTCGCCGCCCGGCGGCTTTCCCTGAAACCGTCCGGGCCTCCGGCGCGTAGGTCCGGGTGCCCGTTTGCCGACGGCCCGGGGAATCGGCACCCGCGCGGCAGCGAGCCACCTCAGAGCCCCTGGGTGTGTCGCTGTGCTCGGCATCGGCTCCCAGTCAAGCCGATTTCTTGAGCATTCTCAGTATGATAGATCTTGGCTGGGGCGGGAGGGATCGAACCTCCGAATGGCGGAATCAAAATCAGGCGCGATACGAAGAGATATTAACGGCCATTCTGAATTTCGCGCAGTTTTTGCCTCCAATCAGATCAATAGGTTACAAGCCAATTCAGAATGAAGTAAAGGGTGTGACATGGGAGAAGCAAGCCTACCGTGAGCCTGCACCTACACCGGCGCGGCCGCTTCACCGCGATCTGCATGGGCATCTGCTTAGTGGCGGCAATAATCTTTTTTCTGAGCCGATGACAGCCGCTTCGCCGAGGTGGAATCAATTTTCGCGAAACCGCTGTCAGATTTTTGGTTTTCCGGCTCCAAAAAACCTCTTGTACCAGGGGACCCGGGACCAGCGTTTCACCAGCGCGATCATGTGCTCATATGTATCTTCGCTCACCGTCGGCTTACTCGCTGTAACAGAGGCTTTGAAAACGAGGCCGCTGTCGATGTACTCTTCGACGTAGCCAACGATTATGGGCTCCATCTGCGCGCGCACTGTCTTGCGACAGTAAAGTCCGTGCCTGACACCAATTGCGATCGACTCAAGATAGTTAAGAACGCTATATATGTCGAGCCGATACTTCGGTGGATTAGCGACGAGATCACCACTATTTTTCGCAATATCCAGCCTGCGACAGATCTCGTCCAGCAGCGGGTCTAAATCGTACTTGTCGCACGCAGTCAGCGTTCTGTTTATCTGAGCTTCGCGACGAGCAAAGTAAATCTGCAACGCAGCGAACCCGATCAACAGAAGAGTCAGAATGTCGTAGATGCCGCTGGCAATTGCGGACAGCCCTGCCCACTGTAGGCTATCGAACCCGAGAAACTTTTCCATATGCCCCTCAAAAAGAGGCATTTTGCACTACTTTCTACTTTTAGTCGTCCTAGACTTTATTCTAACCTGCCCTGATCGACGTCAACCTTACCGGCGCGTGCTTCGCTATCGGTCAGCACCCAGTTGCGGCGCTTCAATTCCGCTATCATTCTGACTCGATCAGAACACCCCGCCGACGCGATTCAGGATTCGGCTCCGCACGCGCATTCCGCGCATGATGGAGAACCGATCCAATGCCAGTTGAACACTGCAGATATGGTCACGAACTTACGTTGCAAAACACGCAGCTGATGTTCTCGGTCAAGGGCAACTACCAGTATCGTCGATGCCGGACTTGTTTCGATCTTACCGACGATGACGTCGCGCACATCGAAAAACACCTCTTCGAGGATGGTGGCTCGATCCGGACGCTAGATCTGCCGGCAGCCAAGGCGATTACCTTCAAGGAGTGCGAGAAATACCGCCCAGCATGGTGGAAGCGCATCAAGGATGCGTCGACAGTCAACGCGCGGCTTGCCAAAACGGTCGCAGCCAGGAAGTTCAGGGCCGAGCAGACTCGTTGCAAGCATGGCCATCTGCTGAGTGGCGATAATGTCCAAGTCACCACGCGGCTTAACACTGGCCGAGTGCAGCGCGTTTGTCTCACCTGTCGCAACGCCCGACAAAAGATGGGGAACTATACCCCCGAGCAGATCGCAACCGTGACCGACTGCATCACGAACAACGGTATGACGATCGCTGACGTGGTCAGACGCATCGGCGACCGGCCAAGGATTATCAAGTTCGAAGCGCTCCAGCTGGCAATGATGGCTGATCCCGAGCTCGACATGCGGCTACGCGCGAAATCGGCAAAGAATGCGAAGAAGCACCGCACTCAAACCTGGAAAGCCAAGAAGGTCGCGGCGGAACAGCTACGCAAGGCCGCGCGTGTCGCTGAACGCGAAGTCGCTAGAGAGCAGCGGCGGCTGGCGGCTATAGAGAGATCGAAGCGCCGCAAATTCTTTCCGGCCGACACGTTCATGCGGCTGCTGGAGGAAGGTCTGACGCCGCAAATGATCTATAACGGCCGTCGACCGCTGCAGAGCCATCAGCAGGTGGCGGCTCGCTATGGAACGAAACAAAGCTTCCAGAACTATTGCGCCAAGCACCCCGAATGGGGCGTAAAGGCCAACGAACTGATCGCAAGGAATTCAGAGGTCGCGCGGCACAATAAGGGGACGGCTAACAGCTTCTGGGGACGCACCCACTGTGCCCGTGGTCACGAACTGACGCCCGAAAATGTCGGCTTCCACACGACCCGCAAAACAAACTACTGCATTCAGTGCAACCGGTTCTCCGCGAACCGCGGGGGCCTCATGTCTGCGGAACGCATTCGACGGGTCGAAAGTGCGATCGCGTCCGGTATGAGCTTGGGCGACATCTGCAGTAGCCGAAAGACGACGCGATTTGAAACATTCGCCGCGATCAAGAGGACGAGGCTGGAGAAGCCTGAATTCGATCGCTTCATCATCGAGCATTCGTCAGTCCAGAGCAGGAAGGTGTTGCTTGGAAAGAACGGCATCACCCGCATTGATCGGTCGACGATTGCGAGCATCCCGATCCGCGCCGAAGTGATCGGCGAGCGCGGGGTGCCCCTCTACGTAGCCGAGGCCGGCGATTTCGAGTGGTTCTACAGCCTCACCCCACGCTACCTGTCAGAGGACGACCGTCTCGACGTCGTCAGCAACATATACCTGGCTCTGCATGAAAGGCGCGTCCGCCGAGAGGACGTGCCGAACAGGATCAAGGAATTTACCAAGCAGCACACTAGCGTGTTCTCGACAGGTGAGTACGGCAGCGCCAAATCGCCCTACTCTCTCGATGCGGCGATATTTGAGGACGGAAAGACGACCCGCGGCGATAACGCGCACGTTGGCCTGTGGTCTGAGGAATCGATCTATGCGTGAGGCGTTGATGTAGGCGCCTGCGTGGCCTCAGCGCGCCGCATTTCGCTGGGGCCACCTTTTTTTGAGCGATCAATTCAACGAAAAGCACCTTCTATGGTGGGTCCTGAAAGCCATCGACCTATACGGATGGCATCTCACCGATGATCTTGCAAAGCGAAGCCCTTTGGAAAAACATCGGCGCCCCGGTTTGGGTGCTGCCAGCTATCCGCGAAAAATACCGTAAAGTAGCCATGATCGATGACCACCCAACGATCACCGCGATCAACGATTGGCTCCGAGCAATCTTGCCCTTCTTCGCTACCGTTCTAAGTGGCATCAATACTTGGGAGGCGATCGCAAAGCGCGAGAAGCGGTGGCGCATCTGGTGGCAGGCTGCGCAAGTGCTTTTCTGGTTTGGGCTCGGATGTTTCCTTATCTACTCTTTGGTCCATCACACATGAGAAGGCCCGCTGAAGCGGGCCTTTGATTGTTGGATGCTCAGCGACGTGTGATAAGCGGCACCAAGCTCGGGCCCCTATTCACCACTATTGCCTCTCGAACATCGGAGACATCGCCGACTTCTTGGTGACGCATGTCCATCTGAGTAAACAGGTCAGCCAAGATAGCGCGAGCCTGAGGTCCGCCAACTTGCCTGATATAGGTTGGTGCGAGTAGTCCAATACGCGAAACAGCCTGCGCCTTGTCGAGCAGCTCGGGGTATTTCTTGAAGAACGATCGATACTCTTCCGAAGGCTTTTCGTCTTTCGCCTCGCTGTATCCGACCTCAACACGTCGCTTGAAAACATCTGCTATACCGAAAGGCGCATTTCGAGCGGTCATGAGACCATTCAAGCTCTCGATCAGTTCAATGATGGAAGATGGCGTCTCCGGGTTAGCGACAAGTGGTTTCGCGGCGGAGTAAAAGCGATCCGACCAATGTTCGTATCTGCGCAAACGAAAGAGTTCGGCCTGCATGTAGGCGTAATACACGGCAGCAACGATCACGAATCCCACCAGGATCAACGCGACTTGCCAAAGACTCATTTCGATTCTCCGTGGCCGTTCCGTTTTCGAGCAGCAAGTGCTGCATTGAGGTTGGCCTGCTTGCCCTTGATCTTGCCGGGCACTCTTTTTTTGTCTTTTCTGTATTTCAAGAAAGTGGAGTAAAATTGGTGCAGCGCCTTAAGGTAAGCTGGTCCATGAAAAACGACCGAAATTGCGAGTCCGAGTGCCAAAATGAGAACGACGGTATTAGCGATACCAATCCTCTCGACAGCCCCGACCCATGGGCCGGGGTCTGGTAATGCATCCTTGCCCATGCGGGTTCCAATTGCAACCGACACGGGTCAATAGCTATTTTACACCGGCTAAGCAACTAATCGTTAACAGCGCGGCCTTTCGGGCCTTATATTGCTCTGCTGCACTGCATTAGATAGCCCATGCGACGCTTTGACCTCTTCCTCCGCCCCACCGTCATAGCCGGCGACAAGCTCGAGAACGACTTCGTTTGATCCACGAAGGCCGTCTTCCGCAATTACGCGCCAAGAACGAATAGAGCTTCACATGCGATACAAGGACTTCGAGATCAATGTCGCGGAGGATGCGCCGGGGCATTTTCGAGCATCTATCATACGTCCAGATGGGGCCCTCCTCCGAGCGGCGGTCCCCGAAGATAGCCCGCCTGGCGCAGCAGTGGTCACCGGCAGTTATCCAACTCCAGAGAGCGCCATCGCTGATGCAAAGAGATCGATCGATGCTGGTGGCATCGTCTTGGTCCGTCGATAGACTGCCCGTCCATTGACCAAGTCGTTGTGGGCAGGCCTGGGAGCATGGGCATTCGTAGTGGCTTCACCAAAGGCGGATTCAGCGCGATCATGGAGACATGGGCTCGAAGTCTCGCGAATACCTCTTTGGCGCATCTGTCCGCGCCAGTGCCGAGCGTGCGGCACAGGCGCGGAAGGATGCCGACGTGCTCGCCTGCCAGGCCTGGAACGCGCGCATGCTCGGCTTCCAGGGACCGGCCCAACCCTCCCCTGCCCTCGGCGACGCCCTGAACGCCGGCTATCGCTACCTCGAGGTCAAGTGCCTCGGCTGCGAGACCCATCAGACGGTCGCCCTGGACATCGTTCGGCGTCCAAAGACCACGCCGATCCACGAACTCGAGCGCCATATGAGATGCAGGGATTGCTCGCGCCTCCATGGCCGTCCATTCAAGCGCAGCCACCTGGTAGCGCTCAGGACCACGAAGATTTCCACTATGAACCCGCCATCCACGTGGTGGCCGGGAGAACGATAGCGACCAATGAAACTGAAAGAAGACCGCCCCTACTCCGACCCTGAGAAAGCCGCTCGCAGGCTCATGGAGCATGCCTGCGCGTTTGAGCCCATCCAAGACGGCCGGATCTACATCGAGAAGATCAACGGTCCTTTCATCCTCGAGGACAAGGCGACGCCGGCCGAGTACCGCGCCGGACTGAACTTGGCCATCGAACGGGGCTGGCTTGAGCCGGTCCATGAGAGCGGGACGTTCACGCGGCTGACGCAGGCTGGCAAAGACCTGTTCGCCTGATGTGTAACCTATATTCGATCACGACCAACCAAGCCGCGATCCTCAACCTGTTCCGGGTCGTCAACAGGTATGTCGGCAACCTCGCCCCCATGCCTGGTGTCTTTCCGGATTATCCCGCGCCTGTCGTACGCAACGCGGGTGACGAACGCGAGATGGTGCTGATGCGCTGGGGCATGCCGCCGCCTCCGCGGACGGGCGGGCCGCCGGTCACCAACATACGCAACACGTCCTCACCACACTGGCGGGGCTGGCTCAAGCCGGAAAGCCGTTGTCTGATCCCGTTCAACAGCTTCGCCGAGTATGCCCGGAGCCGAACCCGGAGACCAAGAAAAAGGATGTCGTCTGGTTCGCGCTCAACGACGATCGGCCGCTGACCGCCTTTGCCGGCATTTGGACCGAATTCAAGGGCGATCGCGGTACGAAGTCGAAGCCCATTCCTGGTCCTCACTTGGTCTTTGGCTTCCTGACCACCGAGCCGAACGCTGTGGTCGCGCCCATTCATGATAAGGCCATGCCGGTGATCCTGATCACCGACGAGGAGCGCGACGTCTGGATGCGTGCGCCCTGGGACGAGGCAAAGGCGCTGCAGCGGCCCCTACCGGACGACACGCTCAAGGTTGTCATGCGCGGTCCAGAGAAGGAAGACCGCGCAACGGTTCAGTAGAACGCGCCATACCCTATTTTAATTACGTACCACAACGTGTATCGTACCCCCGTTTCAATTACTTTCATAATTCAAGGGATTCATCATGGCTATTCTGTACGATCACGTCATCGCGTCGTTTGATACTGAAATTCAGCCCACGGGAGGGGTAAAGTTCTCTGGCTTTCCCCCCGTTCCTCACCCGGAAATGAAGAAGCACCATCATGAACTTCACTTGATCATCAATGGTCCGGCCGGGTCGGATATCGCCAATTGTATAAATACAATCGTCACGGGCCCACTCCTCGCTCCGGTTACGCGCGCGCCATCTTGTCGATAACGCGGGTACTGATCTGGTCCATGGTCTTGAAGCCGGAGCGCCGCGGGTCCATCCGCGCCAGCGTATCGTTGAGCGCCTGCATCGCGTCGCCGATGATGGCTTTAGGGATCGATCCGGGTTGCTGAGCGTCAATTTTGAGCGCGTCGCAAAGGCCAGCAACGCAGCGCTTGGCCCAGGCCTCCCGAATCTGACGGGCAAAGTCCAGGACATAGCCCGGCGGGCACCACTGGTCTGTGATCAGGCTCGCGAGATATCTTGACAGGTTCAGGTCGGGCCCGACCTCAGGATTGCCGAGCAGACCGATCAACGTCACATTGTTTGACGGGCTACCGGCTGCCGCAAGCTCTCCCATCGCTTGCCAGATGGTTGCGTTCCATCGCTCAATAAACTGGTCGGCACTCACCGCCGTTGCAGCCGCGGCGTATGCTGACGACGACAACAGGCAGCAGCCAATGAAGGCCCGCTCAATGTCTACGGCGTTTTGCTCGTTCTGGGTCAGTGCTGGTAATGTCATTAGCGACGCCGAAGTGCATGCCCGTGAACGGCTTCTTTGGTTTTCCCGTCGGGTACGAACTCAGCGAGGAATCGAGACCAGGCGCGGCCTGCGGCCAGTGCATCCTTAATGTCGCGGCTCACCTCAAATCGTTCGCGGTGCTCGCTGTATTCGCGAAGGTGACGTTCGACCCTGGTTTCCAAATGCGTGATATCTGCGCTCACGGCTGCGTCTCCGTTTCCAGTGTCGGATCAATCCAGAGCGCAAGGCGCTCGAGTCCTTTAGCACCAGCAATACTTGCGCGCAGCAGCGCCCTAGCGATGGTACGGCGAGCTCGCTGCTTCCAAGAGGCGTTCAAGGCGGGCGATTCGGTTTCGGAGTTCGGTGAGTTCATTATCTGTCCCGGCATCATGCGCAGGCTGAACGAGCGCACGGAGTTGTTCGACTTCCTCAGCGCGGATACGCACGCGCTCGTCCCGATACCAAACATCCCGGATGCGACCCGCAGACCACCCCGTCAGCTTGCGCTGCAATCGATGCAGCACGCCTTTGACAGACTCGTCAGCGTGACGATTGCCAGCGATCTGTCGAAGCAGACCTGCGGCCTCGTCCAAAGTCGCTGTACGCCGCACCATTTTCTTGTTCCGTGAAAGCTTGTCGGATTTTTCCGAAGCCATCCGTGGTTCTCCTATCTCTCGAAAGGAGTTGCCCGCGGATGGCTTGGGTACACCTAACGCAACATACGCAACGCATACTGGACGCTATCGACCCGTCGTCGCGGTCTCGACAACTTGGCGACGGGCCGAATTGGGAAAACAGGCGCAGCGATCATGCGCGCACCTCGAAAGGATCTCGGAATGAAGACTCGGCATCGCCGTCAGCCGGCGCCGCGGACGCGCCAACTTCACCTTGCTCTAGCGATCGCGCGGTTTCGGGTGTGGGATGCTGATCTGATCCAGAAGCACGGTCCGCTGTACTATCGGCGGATGGGGTTCTCGGTGCATTAGGAGTAGAAAAAAAGTCTGGGCGAAGGAGCTCTCGCGCGATCCCAGTAACGTCCGCAACTTGCGGAACGCGCTGGAGGGGAACGCGCTTCCATTGCGAGACAGCCTGAGGCGATATTTCAAGGCAGGATGCGAGCTTATCGCTCGTCCCCATGGTCTTGATCGCCTGCTCAAGCGCAGGATCTCTTTGTTTCCGTCGGTTCATACCAACAGGATATAAAGATATGCTTTACAAAAATCAAGCCAAACTTCATTTACATCATCAAGCTGTGCTTTATTCATAGGCTCATGGACAAACTTACCCTCGGTAAACGTATCGCTCATGCTCGACTGCATGGGGTCAACGGCCGCAAGACACAGGCGGAGGTGGCTGAGGCTATGGGCGTCACACCGCAGGCGGTATCGGGTTGGGAGCGGAATGAGGCACTACCAGAGCTGGAAAAATTCTCTCAGCTAGCTGATCTCTTAGGAACCTCTCTTGTCTGGCTCCTACAGGGCGATCCCGACGCGACCTCCCACTATATGGATGAACTGAGGGAGGATGCCGCCAAGAGACCAACCCAAAAGCGCCACACGCCGAAGCCGGATGCCGATCGCGACTTAACCCTCCCAATATACTCTACAGCATCTTCGGGAAATGGGCTTTTCGTCGTCACGTCCGAAGTGATGATTTTTACTCGCCCTCCGGTATTTCTGATTGGTGTCCAGGGTGCCTACGGATTCTGCGTCTTTGATGAAACAATGGCCCCCGCCTACGAGATCGGGGATATCGTTTTCGTCAATCCGCAACGTCCACCTATTGCGGGTGCGGACGTGGTGCTGTACGCGCGCGACCCGCGCAATGGCGACGCTGAAGCAACCATGAGGCGTCTCCTAACCTTCAGTAAGAAGGCTTGGGAGACCAAGCATTACACTCCCCTCGAAACAGTCAATCTGGCGCGATCTCAGTGGCCCATCTGCCATTTGGTCGTAGGAAAATGGAATGCGATCAGATAAATCGCCGCTTTATAAAGTATAGCTTGATTTTCATGTAAAGCGGTGCTTTACTAGCTCCTGTCATCACGACGGGAGCGTCACTTGCTGCTTCGCCCTCCAGGTATCCACGACAACGAACCGCACTGGCCGGAAATGTACGGCTGGAGGGCGCGATGATCCGCTCCCAAGCCATCAAGCTGCTCGGCGTCGATGACCGCTTCACTGAGACCGGCCACGTCGTGGTCGAGGTCGGCGGCGCCTACCCCGAAGTGGTGATGTTCAACGGCGAGCCCTTCATCGCCGTCGGTGATCGCCCGGCGATCCCCGATCCGACCATTCCTCTCCAATTTCGCAAGGTGCGCCCCTTCCGCTTCGTGAGGAAGGCGCTGCCATGACAGGACCTGACACCGCTCATCGAGACTATCAGCAGGGGATTGCAATGACCGAAGCCGCTACCATCGCACAAACTACTCAGGCAGCCGTTATCGATTTCGCGCAAATCGGCAAATCACGTCCGCCGCGACGCGGCGTCAAGAAGCGGCCAAATCATCCCGATGCCGATCTAATCGAGCACTGCATAGAGTATGGAATGCAGATCGCTGCCGGTAAGGCGTCGTACAAGGTCGACCCGACCGATTCCGAATTTGCGTCATTCTGCGACGACATCTGCCAATCACGCGCCGATCGTGCGCTGCGCGCGGTTCTCGAAATGAGCCCTTCCACGCTTGATGGACTTCGGGCGAAGGCCGAGCTCGTCGAAATAGCCACGAACGATTGGGCAGCGTTCGATGATGTTGCGTTCGACGAGCTGCGGACCAAGTTCCTGCTCTCGCTTGCGAAAGACGTCATCCGCTTTCAGCGCCTCGCGATGAGCGCGAAGACCTCGCACCTGCGCTTTGCAGGCATCGGCAAATAGGGGAGCACTTCACATGCAAGCTGCAGCCATCACGACTGAGCGCGAACCGAAACGCGTTGCGCGGCGTTCGCCAGCGAAAGCTATATCGCCTGCCCCGATCCTAGTCCCCGAGCCGATCACCGCGCGATACCCCGAAGCAATCTTCGGCAAATTGCCGGCCGACTTTGTCCTGCAAGGTCAGCCAATATGGGCTCTGAACGCCTGGCACCGCAAAGCAATGAAGGCCGTCAACGATCTCCCGAAGGGGCACACCGATGACGAACTGACCGAGGCCATGGCGGTCGCCAATGAGATATTCGAGGCCATCAAGCAAAAAAACGAGAGCGGCGCCAAGGCGGTTTCGGTACAGATGAGCGCCATCGTCGAGCGCTTTGCCTTCATGGGCAACGACGACTCGATCGAGGAAGAGCTTTCTGTGGATGACTTCATGCGCATCGCGGCCGCCCTGGAGAAGGCCGTCGCGCCGATCAAACCAACAAAAGCCATGGGTGCCCTCATCCGCGGCGGCAAGCTCACCAAAGCCGGGATGCTGTTTCGGTACCAGTCGTTCCTCATCCAGGAGCTGATGACGCTTAGCAACAGCCTCTACGGCCATCCCCGCTATGCGCTGAACTACGTCTTCTCTGACGATGAGGTGACCAAGCGATGCAGCCCGAGTTCTCGGAAGAGCCGGTCGAAGCATCCATTCTTCGATGAGATCGAATTGCCGACTCGTGCGCGCGCAGTCCTCAAGAGCTTGAAGATCGATTGCGAGCGGCCTGACCCCGCATACGGCAGCGGGAAGTAATTCCGATGTCAACGCCGCCCACTGACATCGGCACGGCGGACGCGGCCGGCTCCTCCCCTGGCTGGCCGCGTCCGTCACTTGCTTTCGGTCCAATGATAGACGCAGTCGCATTTATCGTCTTCATGGCAACCATCCTCCTTTTAGCTGCGTCAATTTGGGTGCGGCGAGAATGACGAAGAAGGCTGCCGCCATCCCGGCCGGCTCTTGGCCCAGGCGCATGCCTGTGGAGCTGGCCGCTGGGTATTGCGGGGAACCGACTGCCGAGGCCTTCCTCAAGCGGGTCGGGAAAGAGTATCCTTTGCCCCGGATTTCGGAGGGGCGGCGCCGCCTATGGCTCAGGGACGATCTGGACGCGGCAATTCTGCCGCCGGAGCTGGTTCAGGCCACCGATATCGCCGCGGATTTGTAACCGTGGAATTGCCCCGCCACGTCATTCCCAAGGTTTTGGCGAGCGGCAAGACCGCATTCTACTACAACGTCCCCACCCGCTATCGGAAAATGGGCTGCCCGGTCCCAAACGAGCCGCTCGGCACGGACTACGCCAAGGCATGCGGCGCCGGTGGCCGAGCTGAAACCCTGAACGGCCTTTTCGATGAATGGATGGATGCCAGGAAAGGCCTCCCGATCTCGAGCGAGGCCGCGCCACGGATCGGCACTATCGATTGGCTCTTCCGGGAATACCGACAGAGCCGCGCATACCTGGAAAAGGTCAAGCCGCGATCGCGCCGAAACTACGAATGGAATATGCGCGAGATCTGCGACACGCTCACGAAGCGCGGCGATCGTGTCGGCGCCCGGCCGATAAAGTCAGTGACGCCGCTGGGCGCCGACAAGCTGTACGACACGTTTGTCAGTGGCGGAAAGGGCAACCGGCTCAGGACCGCTGAAAAGCTGGTCGTGCTGTGCCGCAAGGCTTGGCGCGTCGTCCATCGGCTGCACCCCGCCGAGTTTCCACAGGATATTCCGAATCCGTGGCTAGGCGTCACCATGGCGACCCGGGTCAAGCTGGTAAAGCACGCGGTGACACGCGAGCAGGTTTATACGTTCGCGCACGGCTGCGTAGAACGCGGCGAGCCGGAATGTGCCGCGGCTGCGGTCATCTGTTTCGAATGGCTGCAGCGTCCCGAGAACGTGATCGCCGGCCATATCAGATGGACCGGATACCGAACCGGGCCCAAGCCGACGATCCGGGTTGAGCACCACAAGACGGGCGCCGTGATCGACCATCCCTTGGAGGAGCGCCTGGCGACCGGCGAGGTCGTCAAGTTCTATGAGGAGGCCGAGGCAGTCCTCGCCAAGCTGACGCGCCGCGGCGTGCCCATGATCCTCCGCGAGATCGTCCCGAAGCGACGGCCCGATTCGGACGAAGAGCCGAAGTCCGTCTCAAAGCCCTACTCGTTCTCTGGCATGCAAAAGATCGTCCAGCGGATGCGGAAGGATATCGGCCTGCCCAAGGAGTTTACTCTGGACGCCTGCCGGCACGGCGGGATGACCGAGCTCGAGGAGGCGGAACTGACCGAGGGACAGGGCCGCGCCCTATCCGCCCACCGCACAAAAGAGAGCTATGCCGGCTATGCCAAGCGGACCGAGGCGCGCATGCTGTCGGCGACTCGGAAGCGGCATGCGCACCTGCTGGCGAACCAAACAGCAACAGATGTTCAGAATGCGACCGCGGACGGCGTTCAGAATACAGAACAAGAACCAACAAAAACCGCGTGATTAATCAACGCGTTAGGATGGCTGGGGCGGGAGGGATCGAACCTCCGAATGGCGGAATCAAAATCCGCTGCCTTACCGCTTGGCTACGCCCCAACAACGCGCCGATCGAGGGCAACGCCGGTCTATAGAGTGAGCGCGGCCATTTCAACAGGGCGCCGACCGGAATCACGCGAAAGCCGTGGGACGATAGCGCTCTCATTACATTAATGGGGCATATTGATGGGGCGTCGCGATGGCCGAAATCGGCCGGCTTCAGAGAGTTGAGAGGCGGCGGGTTTCATGGGAAGACAAACCCCAAACGCCTCGCCTGGAGCAACGCCATGACCTACCGTGCCCCGATCAACGACATTCTGCTGTCCCTCAATCACGGTGCGGGGCTCGCGGCCGCCGTGAAGGCCGGCCACTATGGTGATTTCGACGGCGACATCACCGCCGCTGTGCTGGAGGAGGCTGGTAAGTTCGCCTCCGACGTGCTGGCCCCGCTCAACCGCATCGGCGACGAGCACGGCATCAAGCTCGACAACGGCAAGGTGACGACCGCGCCCGGCTGGCCCGATGCGTATCAGCGCTGGACCGCCGCGGGCTGGAACGCGGTGTCGGGACCGGAAGCCTTCGGCGGCCAGGGCCTGCCGCTCGCAATCAACGCCGCCTGCACCGAGATCTGGAGCGCGTCGAACATCGCCTTCGGCCTTTGCCCGCTGCTGACGCTGTCCGCGATCGAGGCCCTCGATGCCCATGGCAGCGAGGAGCTGAAGAAGATCTATCTGGCGAAGATGATCAGCGGTGAATGGACCGGCACGATGCAGCTCACTGAACCTAACGCCGGCTCCGATGTCGGCGCGCTGCGCACCCGCGCCGAGCGGGCAGCAGACGGCACCTACCGCATCAAGGGCACCAAGATCTTCATCACCTATGGCGAGCACGACATGACCGACAACATCGTGCATTTCGTGCTCGCGCGCTTGCCCGACGCACCCGCGGGCACCAAGGGAATCTCGCTGTTCCTGGTGCCCAAATTCCTGGTCAACGCCGACGGCTCGCTGGGTGAGCGCAACGACATCTACGCCTCCGGCGTCGAGCACAAGCTCGGTATCCACGCCTCGCCGACCTGCACCATGACCATGGGCGACAAGGGCGGCGCGATCGGCTACCTGATCGGCGAGGAGCACCAGGGCATGCGCTGCATGTTCACGATGATGAACCAGGCGCGGCTCGGCGTCGGCCTCGAGGGCGTCGGCATCGCCGATCGCGCCTACCAGCAGGCGCTGGCCTACGCGCAGGAGCGCCGTCAGGGCAAAGCCGTCGACCGCAAGGGCGACGGGATGGATCCGATCATCGTGCATCCCGACATCAAGCGCATGCTGATGCAGATGCGCAGCATGACGGCCGCCGTCCGCTCGATCTGCTACGCCACTGCGGTCGCGCTCGACATTGCCGTGCGCGCAAAGGACGCCAAGGTGCGCGCTGACGCCGCCGCGCGCGGCGCGCTGCTGACGCCGATTGCGAAGGCGTTCTCCACCGACATCGGCAACGAGGTCGCCTATCTTGGCGTCCAGATCCACGGCGGCATGGGCTTCATCGAGGAGACCGGCGCCGCGCAGCACTATCGCGACGCCCGCATCACCTCGATCTACGAGGGCACCAACGGCATCCAGTCGATCGACCTCGTCACCCGCAAGCTCGGTGCCAATGGTGGCGCCTCGGTGTGGGCGCTGCTCGATGAGCTTGCCGCTGTGATCAAGCAGGTCGAGGCCTCCAACGATCCGGCGTTCGGCACGACGGGAGCCAAGCTGCGCGACGCGCATGCCGCGCTCGAGCGCACCAGCAAATGGCTGCTCGAACGGCTTGCGACCGCGCCGAACGACGCGCTCGCCGGCGCCACACCCTATCTCCGGCTGTTCGGCGCCACCCTCGGCGGCTGCATGCTGGCCGGCGAAGCTCTGGCGGCGAAGTCCAACGCCGAAGCCGAGCCGCAGCGCTACATCGCGCTGGCACGCTTCTTTGCCGAGAACATCGCCGTGCAGGCGCCGTCGCTGGAGCGGACGGTGACCGACGGTGCGGACGCCGTGAACGCTGCTGACGCGGTGCTGGCGGGATAGGCGATCGTCTCTGTTCGTCGTCCGAGCCGAGTGCGCCGTTGCGCACGGGGGCCGGGACCCAGAACTAGCGCGCCTGCTGATGAGCGGGATCGGGGCCCTAGCGTCGTGCAACAAATGAACATTCGGGGCAATGGGTCCCGGCCTTCGCCGGGACGACGGTGCGATAGTTCTCGCGCGATGTCTCCGGCCGTCATTGCGAGGAGCCAACGGGTCGCGCGAGCCTGCGCCCGACGACGAGCTCCGCGAAGCAACCCATCGCTCCGCCGTCATCCCCCGCGCATGCAGGGGGATCCAGTACGCTGCGGTCTTGAACAGGCGCAGGATGCCGGCGGCTGCGACCGCAATGCGCGCGTTTTTCGATGCCATGCATGCTAAAAACCGTTGGCGTGACCCCGATCCGGTGAGGACCGACATGCCGGCCGATCTTGTTCAGACCTATCGCGCCTTCGCTTACAACAACGCGTGGGCCAACCACCGCCTTCTCACTGCGTGCGCTCGGCTCAGTCAGACCGAGTTTGCCGCCGAGCGGACCGGCTTCTTCCCGAGCCTGCAGCGGACGCTGAACCACATCTACGTCATCGATCTCTTCTACGTCGACGCGCTGGAGGGCGGCTGGCTCGGGCCAAAGGCCTGGGCGAACGAGGTGCCCTGCCCGTCGGTCGCGGAGCTCAAGCCAGCGCAGCGCGCGATCGATCAGCGCCTGATTGCCGTCTGCGATGCGTTGACGCCGGGCCGGCTAAGCGATGTCGTCCGGATCAACCGCGACACCACGATCCAGATCGAGCGGCGCGACCGTCTGCTGATGCATCTCTTTCAGCACGCGATCCATCATCGCGGCCAGGCCCACGCCATGCTTTCCGCAACGAGCGTCGCACCGCCGCAACTCGACGAGTTCTTTGCCGCCGGCGAAGCGCCGCTCAGGGCAAAAGAATTCGCTGAACTGGGGTGGACCGAAGCCGTCGTATGGGGCGGATGACCGCAGCTGAGGCGAGGTACCTAGCAACTCAGGTAGGTGAAGACGGCGGTGGCAATCACCAGGGGCGAAAGGCCGAACGTCATGACAATCCAGAACTCGCGCTCCAACAATGCTTCCATATTGCGCCTCCCACTACCCGACGCCTACGCCTACTGGAAAGACAGCATGGTGCTGGCGTCGTCGGGTTCCGGCTACAACCCAAGTGAATCGCCGGAACGATTTTGGCGAACTCGGTCTGAATGTTTGTCGCTGGGTGCGGAACCGACCTAGCGAAGTTTCAGCGCGAATGGCGGCTGCGGATCGGGAACCAGGGAGTGATCGGAACCGAGGCCCGCTTCCCAGCTTCATTGCCTCGCGGTGGCTGCGCCACCGCTTACGCAGCCTCCGGCAGTCCTCCGAGCAGCTTGTCCAGCGTGATCGGATAGTCGCGCACGCGCACGCCGGTCGCGTTGTAGACCGCGTTGGCCACCGCCGCCGCCACGCCGCAGATGCCGAGCTCGGCGACGCCCTTGGCCTTCATCGGCGACGATATCGGATCGGTCTCGTCAAGGAAGACCATGTCGAGATGCGGGATGTCGGCATGGACGGGCACCTCATAGGCGGCGAGGTCGTGATTGACGAACAGGCCGTGACGCTTGTCGACCACCAGGTCCTCCATCAGCGCCGCACCGACGCCCATGGTCATCGCGCCGATGACCTGGCTGCGCGCAGCCGTCGGATTCAGGATGCGGCCAGCGCCGCATACCGCGAGCATCCGCCGCACGCGCACCTCCGCCGTATCGGCATCGACACCGACCTCGACGAAGTGCGCGCCGAAGGTCGACTGCTGATAGGTCTTGGCGAGGTCGCCGTACTCGATGGCATCCTCCGCCGAGATGCCGCCGTTGCCGGCAGCCTGCGCCAGCGGCACGCTGCGATTGCCGGCGCGAACCACACCGTCCGCGAAGACCGCCTCGGCGGAGTTGAAGCCGAGTTTCTGCGCGATGCTGTCGCGCAGCTTGACGCAGGCGGCATAGACGCCGGCGGTGGAGTTGTTGCCGCCCCACTGCCCGCCGGAGCCGCATGACACCGGAAAATCGGAATCGCCGAGCCGAACCACCACTTGATCCAGGGGCACGCCCATCATCTCGGCCGCAGTCTGCCCGATGATGGTGTAGGAGCCGGTGCCGATATCGGTCATGTCGGTCTCAACCGTCACCTTGCCGTCCTGGTCGACGCGCACGCGCGCCGCAGACTTGGTGAGGAGATTGTTGCGGAAGGCTGCGGCAACGCCGATGCCGATCAGCCAGCGTCCGTCGCGAACCTTCGCGGGTTGCGGGTCGCGCCGGCTCCAGCCGAACCGCGCAGCCCCCTCGCGCAGGCATTTGACGAGCTGGCGCTGCGAGAACGGCCGCTCCGGATGCTCGGGATCGACCTGGGTATCGTTCTTGACGCGCAGCTCGATCGGATCCATGCCGAGCTTCTCGGCGAGCTCGTCAATCGCGATCTCGAGCGCCATCATGCCCGAGGCCTCTCCGGGAGCCCGCATCGCGTTGCCCTCGGGCAGGTCGAGCTCGGCGAGCCGCATCGCGCTCATCCGGTTGGCGCCGGCATAGAGCAGCCGCGTCTGATTGACCGCCACCTCCGGCTCGCCGTCCTTCACGTTGCCGGACCAGCTCTCATGCCCGACCGCGGTGATTGTGCCGTCGCGTTCGGCCCCGAAGCGGATGCGCTGGATCGTCGCCGGCCGGTGCGTGGTATTGTTGAACATCAGCGGACGTTGCAGCGTCACCTTGACGGGACGGCCCGCGGCGCGGGCCCCGAGCGCGGCGAGCAGCACGTCGGCGCGCAGGAACAATTTGCCGCCGAAGCCGCCGCCGATATAGGGCGAGATCAGCCGGACATTCTCCTTGGGAATGCCGAGCGTCTTCGCCATGTCGGTCGCACCCCAGGCGATCATCTGGTTGGAGGTCCAGACCGTCAGCTTGTCGCCCTCCCACTTGGCGATCGAGGCGTGCGGCTCCATCATCGCATGCCCCTGATCAGGGGTGGTGTAGGTCGCGTCGAGCTGGACTGGGGCTGCGGCGAACGCCGCCGCAAAATCGCCGACCGCAGTGTCGGCTGGGCCACCGATCTTGGGATCGGGAACGAAGGCCCTGTCCCGCGACGCCGCAAGATCGAAGCGGCCGTCGCCCGGCGCGTAATCGACCCGGACCAGTTGCGCAGCGGACCGCGCCTGCTCGAAGGTCTCGGCGACGACCACGGCGACAGCTTGATGGTAGTGCGCGATCTCAGGGCCGCCGAGCAGCGGCGCTGCGTTGCGCTCGCCCTTGTCGAGCTTTCCAGCGTTCTCCGCGGTAACGATGGCAAGCACGCCTGGCGCCGCCTTGGCGGCGGCGACATCGATCGCCTTGATCCGTCCCTTGCCGATCGCCGATCCAACCACATAGCCGTAGGCCGGATTGGTCACGACGTCGTGCCGTTCATAGGCGTAGGGTGCGGTGCCCGTCGTCTTCAACGGTCCCTCGATCCGGCTGGTCGGATGGCCGACGACCTTGAGCTGATCGATCGGATTGAAGGTGGCTGGATGTTCGAAACGCATGCTCTAACCCTTTATCTAGGCCTTGGTACCAGGTCTTGTTCTAGGCCTTGGCCTCGCGCAGCACCGCCGACAGCGTTCGCTCGGCGAGCGGCAGCTTGAATGCGTTGTCCTGTGTCGGCTTCGCGTCGGCGAGCAGCCGCGCGGTGACGGCCTTGGCGCCATGCGGCAGTTCCGCCTCCGCCGCCTCGACGCGCCATGGCTTGTGCGCGACGCCGCCGAGCGCAACGCGGCCCGATCCGTCCGGCTGCACGATCGCCGCGACCGAGACCAGCGCGAAGGCATAGGAGGCGCGGTCGCGAACCTTGCGATAGGCCTGCGCGCCGCCGACCGGCTTTGGCAGCACCACGGCGGTGATCAACTCGCCCGGCTCAAGCGTGGTCTCGATCTCGGGATGGTCGCCCGGGAGCCGGTGCAGCTCGGCGATCGGGATCATCCGTGCGGTGCCGTCCGGCCGCACCGTCTCCACCATCGCGTCGAGCGCACGCATCGCCACCGCCATGTCGCTCGGATGGGTCGCGATGCACGCATCGCTGCTGCCGACCACTGCGTGCTGCCGGCTGAAGCCGCCGATTGCGGCGCAGCCGCTGCCGGGTTTGCGTTTGTTGCACGGCAGATTGGTGTCGTAGAAGTACGGACAGCGCGTCCGCTGCAGGAGATTGCCGGCGGTGGTCGCCCTGTTGCGCAACTGACCCGAGGCGCCAGCCAGCAGCGCGCGCGCCAGCACGGCATAGTCGCGGCGCACCCGGGCGTCTGCCGCGAGGTCAGTGTTGCGGACCAGCGCGCCGATGCGCAGGCCACCGTCCGGCGTCGGTTCGATCCGATCCAGCGCCAGGCCGTTGACGTCGATCAGGTGTGCCGGCGTCTCGATCTCGAGCTTCATCAGGTCGAGCAGATTGGTGCCGCCGGCAATGAATTTCGCATTCGCAGTCTGCGCAGCGGCCGCGGCGGCCGCGCCCGGCGACGCCGCGCGCTCATAGCTGAAGGTTCTCATGCGCTCCTCCCGGCGACCTCAGTGATCGCCTCGGCGATGTTGGAATAGGCGCCGCAGCGGCAGATGTTGCCGCTCATGCGCTCGCGAAGCTCGGCATTGTTCAGTCGCATCGGCGCATTGAGATCACCGGTCACATGGCTCGGGATACCGGCCCGGATCTCGTCGAGCACGGCGACCGCCGAGCAGATTTGCCCGGGCGTGCAATAGCCGCACTGGTAGCCGTCATGCTTGACGAACGCCGCCTGCATCGGATGCAGATGCTCCGGCGAGCCCAGCCCCTCGATCGTGGTGATCTCGTCGCCCTGATGCATCACGGCGAGCGTCAGGCAGGAATTGATGCGTCGGCCGTCGACGATGACGGTACAGGCGCCGCACTGGCCGTGATCACAGCCCTTCTTGGTGCCTGTCAAATGCAGGTGCTCGCGTAACGCATCGAGCAGCGTGGTCCTGGTGTCGAGCTCGAGCTGATGGGTTTCGCCGTTCACGTCAAGGGACACTCTCGTCATCACGGGCGCTCCGGTCGGGGTTGTTGGGTTGGTCGCCGCCGGGGACGCGCGCGTTGCGACGGACGACGCGGCAAGCGAAGCGGCTCCGACAATCAACAGATGGCGTCGGGATAGTTCCAAATAGCCGGAAATCTGCATTCGGCTCTCCTGAGGCATTTGGCACACCCTTGAGAATGGCTCCTGCTCGTGCCGCTCGTTCTTCCGGTGCCTAGCCCCGATCGGGGCCGGAACCGGCAACAGGACTGACATCCGAACATGTCTGCGGGCCGCATGGTGTGAATGCGATCGGCTGCGGAATGTTTCTCGCAAGCCGCCAAAACAAAACCGCAGGCGATGTGACCATTGCCGGGCAGACCACGCGCCGGAGCTCCGTGACAAAGCATCGCGCGGGCCGGTGCATCATTCGCATGCGCGTCGAAAGGGAAAAGCAGCACGAAACCCTTTGGGCCTGCAGAAGATCATGTAGGATGACGATGGGCACGAACTGGCCGCCCGCCGACCGCAGGACCGTCTGATATGACCGCGCATGTGATCGTGACCGATGAAGCCGCCACACGTGTGATCCGGCTGCGCCGGCCTGAGAAGAAGAACGCGATCACGCATGAGATGTTTCGTGCGATGCGCGAAGCGATCGACACGGCGCAGAACGATCCGAAGATCCGCTGCCTGATCGTCACCGGCGGCTCCGGCGTATTCACCGCCGGCAACGACATCGAGGACCTGCTCGAGCAAAGCACATCCGGCCAGCCACCGCCTGCTTCCGATTTGGTCAAGTTCCTTTACTCGCTGGCCCACAACGTCAAGCCGATCATCGCGGCGGTCGACGGGGCTGCGATGGGCATCGGCACCACGATGCTGTTCCACTGCGACTACGTGCTCGCCAGCACGACTGCGCTGTTCTCGACCCCGTTCTCCAGTTTCGGCCTGGTGCCGGAGGGTGCCTCCAGCCTGCTGATGCCACGCAGCATGGGTCACCAGCGCGCGTTCGCGATGCTTGTAATGGGACGCACCATGACGGCCGATGACGGCCGCGATGCCGGGTTCGTCAACACGGTGGTGGCGCCGGGCCATGCCGAGGTCGAGGCGCGCAAGGTGGCGCGGGAGATCTGTGCGCTGCCGCCCGATGCAGTCGCAATCTCCCGCCGGCTGCTCCGGCTGCCGCCCGAGGACGTCACTCGCCGGATCGACCAGGAGAATCATGTGTTCGCCGAGCGCATGCGCTCCCAGGAAGCGATCACCGCTTTCAAGACGTTCATGGCGCGCACGAAGGGTTGAACATTCGCGTCGCAAAAATGTAGTGGCGCGGCGTCATGATGCCGTGTTCCATGGACAGGTCATGAAACGCCCCCGTCGTTCGCTCCTCGCCGCCGCCATCTGCTCACTCGCCGCCATCGCGGCCGGTCCCGCACCGGCGCAGACCACGGCGCCGGTGGATTTGCGCATTCTCGCGATCAACGATTTCCACGGCTATTTGCGGCCGCCGCCGGGCGGCATCCGCATCACCGATCCCGCCGACAAGACGAAGAAGGTCATGGTGCCTGCCGGCGGCGCCGAGCGGATGGCGACCGCGGTCAAGCAGCTCCGCGAGGGGCACAAGAACAACATCTTCGTCGCGGCCGGTGACCTGATCGGTGCCAGCCCCTTCCTGTCGGCGATGTTTCACGACGAGCCGACCATCGAATCGCTGTCGATGATGGGGCTCGCGATCTCCTCCGTCGGCAATCACGAGTTCGACGAGGGCAAGGACGAGCTGCTGCGGATGCAGAACGGCGGTTGCCATCCGGTCGACCAATGCCAGGGGCCGCATCCCTTCGCGGGCGCCAAATTCCACTATCTGGCCGCCAGCACGCTCGACAGGACCACCGGCAAGACGGTGTTTCCACCTTACGAGATCAGAGAGTTCGACGGCATCCCGGTCGCCTTTATTGGGCTGACGCTGAAGAACACGCCGAACCTGGTGTCGCCAGCCGGCGTTGCGACCCTCGAATTCCGCGACGAGGCCGAAACCGTCAACGCGCTGGTCCCCGAGTTGAAGGCGAAGGGCGTCGAGGCGATCGTGGTCTTGATCCACGAAGGCGGCTTCCCGACCGGCGACTACAATGAATGCCCGGGCATCTCCGGTCCGATCGTCGATATCGTCAAGAAGTTCGATCGCGCCGTGGATGTCGTGATCTCAGGTCATACCCATCAGGCCTATGTCTGCGAGATCGACGGACGTCTCGTCACCTCCGGTGACAAATACGGCACGCTGGTCACCGCGATCGACCTTCAGCTCGATCCGAAGTCCCATGACGTGATCAGCGCCAAAGCCGACAACACCATCGTCCGCCTCAACGGGTTCGAGCGCGATCCCGAGCAGAGCGCGCTGCTCGAAGCCTACGACCGGCTGGCCGCGCCGATCGCCAACCGCGCCGCAGGCGCGGTGACGGAGACGCTGTCGCGCACGCCGAACGAGGCCGGCGAAAGCCCGCTCGGCGATATCGTTGCCGACGCGCAGCTCCTGGCGACCAGCGCGGAGCCGAATGGCGGTGCGGTGATCGCCTTCACCAATCCCGGCGGCGTGCGCACCGACATCACCAGGCGAGAGGACGGCGCGGTGTCCTATGCCGACATCTTCGCCAGCCAGCCGTTCCGCAACCAGCTCGTGACGATGACGCTGACCGGCAGGCAGCTCAAGGATGCGCTGGAGCAGCAATGGGCCGACCCAAAGCGACCGCGTCCGCTGCAGGTCTCCAAGGGCTTTTCCTACGCATGGGACGCCACCAAGCCCGACGGCGAGCGCATTGTCGCCGCGCGGATGTCACTCGATGGCAAGCCGATCGACCCGGCGACCAGCTATCGCGTGACCGTGAACAATTATCTCGCCGAGGGCGGCGACGGTTTCACTGTGTTCAAAAGCGGAACAGCGCGGCAGTTCGGGGTCTACGACGTCGACGCGCTCTATGCCTATTTCAAGGCCAACAGCCCGGTGGGACCGGCGGCGGGCCATCGTATCGAGAAGATCAACTGAGCGAGGCGCACGGAACACCGGGCATGCCGTCATTGCGCGCCCGATAACAGGCTCCGCGAAGCAATCCATGCTTTCGCGCGCGGTGACAATGGGATTGCTTGGCTTGCGCTCGCAACGACGCGGAAAGAGCTGAACTCTGTCCGCGCAACCGCTCCTGGGGAGAATGAGGGCGGATCGACGGAGCCGGGGCTTTCCGGAGCGCTGGTAAGGGCCTACATTGGCGTTTCCTCGCACGCGCATCGGTAGCGCCGGGAATTTGCATGACACTGCTTCTGACGCATTCCGCTTGCCTCAACCATCTGACCCCACCTGGACATCCCGAACGTCCCGACCGGCTGCGCGCGGTCGACGAGGTGCTGGCCGAGGACCGCTTCAAGGCGCTGGTGCGCGATCAGGCGCCGGAAGGCGACCTGGATTCCGTGCTGCTCTGTCATGGCGAGCACTATGTCGGCGAGTTGCGCCACGTCGCGCCGACCTCGGGCATGATCTATCTTGACGGCGACACCTCGATGTCACCGGGCACCTGGGAAGCGGTGATGCGCGGTGTCGGCGGCGCGCTCGCCGCAACCGACGCTGTGATGAAGGGCCAGCATCGCAATGCCTTCGTCGCGGTGCGGCCGCCCGGCCATCACGCCGAGAAATCGACGCCGATGGGCTTCTGCTTCTTCGACAATGCCGCGATCGCCGCGCGCCACGCGCAACGCAAGCACGGCATCGCACGCGCCGCGGTGGTCGATTTCGACGTTCATCATGGCAACGGCACGCAAGACATCTTCTGGGCCGATCCGACGGTGATGTATTGCTCGACGCACCAGATGCCGCTGTTTCCTGGCACCGGCGCGATGGGCGAGCGCGGCGAGCACGACACCATCGTCAATGCGCCGCTGGCGCCGGAAGATGGCAGCGCCAGGTTCCACGCCGCCTTCGAGAACCTGATCCTGCCACGGCTGCAGCAGTTCTCTCCGGAACTCATCATCATCTCGGCCGGCTTCGACGCGCATCATCGCGATCCGCTGGCGTCGATCAACCTGAAGGCCGACGATTTCGGCTGGGTGACGCGCAAGCTAATGGACATCGCCGACAAGAGCGCCGGTGGCCGTGTGGTCTCGGTGCTGGAAGGCGGCTACGATTTGCAGGGATTGAAAGAGTCGGTGGCTTCCCACGTCAGCGCATTGATGGACGTGTAAATCCTCGCCACAATAAGCTCGCAAAAATTCGATTGATTCTGCGGAGGGACGAGCATGGTCCCGAACGGCGGGAACCGGTTTTCGCTCGCGACAGGCGTATAGCGTTTGCGCGGAGATCATGCTCAAACACGTCTGTGCAACCGGGAACACGAGATGGCCGAAAACACTCAAGCCGACGTCAAGAAGCTGTCGTTCGAACGCGCGATCGAGGAACTGGAATCGATCGTCAAGCGGCTCGAGGACGGCAAGGTCCCGCTCGAGGAATCGGTCGCGATCTATGAACGCGGCGAGGCGCTGAAGCGCCGTTGCGAGGAATTGCTGCGCCAGGCCGAAGCCCGCGTCGACAAGATCACCACCGACGCCTCGGGTCAGCCGACCGGTACCGAGCCGCTTGACGTGCAGTAGCGCCGCGCGCGGCGGTCGCGACAATCCGGCCGCCTGGCGCGATCGCGCCAATTGGCAATTGTTGCTGCGCATGTCTGCGTCCGGGGGATGGCGATCGCCACCGCCGGCGCTTTCGCGCGCACATTCTCTGCCCGCCTGATCGGCTGATCCCGACCGGCCGGCTTGCCGCCAAATGATCACAATGGAACGCAGCGGCTCTGCTAACCATTGATCGACCATTGAAAAGTCTAGCTTTTTTGGCGTGAGGCATGGGAACCCAGCGTGCCGAGCGGCTTGGCTTTGGCCACAACTTTGGTGTAATGCTTCCAGCTCTATGGGCATTTGAGGGTCGCGGGCAGCCAGATTCTTCCGGCGGCAAGCACCTCAAATGGTTCGATAAAACTGAACCGGGACGGGTGAAGAGCGACCAAAGTGATGCTTATCACGTGGTTCAATCCGGAGTGCATCTAGGCTTTCAAACCAGGCACCGGCGCCGCCGGGGCGGCACCCAGTGTCTGTCATTCACTGCGCGGAATGCGCGCAACCCTTCTCGCGCGGGGCCGTTGTCCCGGCATGCAAAATTGGAATATGGCTGTGACCACATTTAGTAAGACGCCGCTTCTTGACACCATTCGCACGCCCGAAGACCTGCGCAAGCTGAAGATCGAGCAGGTGCGGCAGGTCGCCGACGAGCTGCGCCAGGAAACCATCGACGCCGTGTCGGTGACCGGCGGGCATTTCGGCGCCGGCCTCGGCGTGGTCGAGCTGACCACCGCCATCCACTACATCTTCGACACGCCGCGCGATCGTCTGATCTGGGACGTCGGCCACCAGGCCTATCCGCACAAGATCCTGACCGGACGGCGCGACCGCATCCGCACGCTGCGCACCGGCGGCGGCCTGTCCGGCTTCACCAAGCGGACCGAGAGCGATTACGACCCGTTCGGCGCCGCGCACTCCTCGACCTCGATCTCGGCCGGTCTCGGCATGGCGGTGGCGCGCGACCTCTCCGGCGGCAACAACAACGTCATCGCCGTGATCGGCGACGGTGCGATGTCGGCCGGCATGGCCTATGAAGCCATGAACAACGCCGGCGCGATGAACTCCCGCCTGATCGTGATCCTCAACGACAACGACATGTCGATCGCGCCGCCGGTCGGTGCGATGAGCGCCTATCTGTCGCGGCTCTATTCCGGCAAGACCTACCGCACGCTGCGCGAGGCGGCTAAGCAGATCAACAAGCGTCTGCCGAAGATCCTCGCCAACCGCGCCAACCGCGTCGAGGAATATTCCCGCGGCTTCATGATGGACGGCGGCACGCTGTTCGAGGAGCTCGGCTTCTACTATGTCGGCCCGATCGACGGTCACAACCTCGATCACCTGCTGCCCGTGCTGAAGAACGTCCGCGACATGGAAACCGGGCCGATCCTGGTTCACGTCGTGACCCAGAAGGGCAAGGGCTATGGCCCGGCCGAGGCGTCCGCAGACAAATATCACGCCGTGGTCAAGTTCGACGTCGCCACCGGCACCCAGGCCAAGGCCAAGCCGAATGCGCCGGCGTACCAGAACGTGTTCGGCCAGAGCCTGGTCAAGGAAGCCGAGAAGGACGACAAGATCGTCGCGATCACCGCGGCGATGCCCTCCGGCACCGGCGTCGACATCTTCAACAAGGCGTTCCCCGACCGCACCTTCGACGTCGGCATCGCCGAGCAGCACGCCGTGACCTTCGCCGCCGGTCTCGCCACTGAAGGCTACAAGCCATTCTGCGCGATCTATTCGACCTTCCTGCAGCGCGGCTATGACCAGGTGGTCCACGACGTCGCGATCCAGAGCCTGCCGGTCCGGTTCGCGATCGACCGCGCCGGTCTGGTCGGCGCCGACGGCGCGACCCACGCCGGCTCGTTCGACAATGCCTATCTCGGCTGTCTGCCGAACTTCGTCATCATGGCCGCGTCCGACGAGGCGGAGCTGGTTCACATGGTGGCGACGCAGGTCGCGATCGACGATCGCCCGAGCGCGCTGCGCTATCCGCGCGGCGAAGGCCGCGGCGTCGAGATGCCGGAAGTCGGCGTCCCGCTGCCGATCGGCAAGGGCCGCATCATCCGCGAGGGCAAGAAGGTCGCCCTGCTCTCGTTCGGCACCCGTCTCGCCGAGTGCGAGAAGGCCGCCGACGAGCTCGCCGCCCACGGCCTTTCGGCGACCATCGCCGATGCGCGCTTCATGAAGCCGCTCGACGAGGACATGATCCTGAAGCTCGCGCGCGAGCATGAGATCCTCATCACCATCGAGGAAGGCTCGATCGGCGGTTTCGGCTCGCATGTGGTGCAATTGCTGACCGACCACGGCATGCTCGACAGCGGCATGTTGAAGTTCCGCTCGATGGTCTTGCCCGACGTGTTCCTCGACCACGACACGCCGGCGGCGATGTATGCCCGCGCCGGGCTCGACGCCAAGAGCATCGTTGCCAAGGTGTTCGACACTCTTGGCAAGGATTTCAAGTCCGAGACGGTGAAGCTCGCATAGTCCCGGGCGGCGCTTTGGCGCCGGCAAATCCATGATCATCTATCTGGCAGGTCCTGACGTGTTCCTGCCGGATGCCGTGGAGATCGGCCGCCGCAAGGCGGAGATTTGCGCGCTGCATGGACACACCGGGCTCTATCCGCTCGACAATGCGGCGAGCCATGCGGCCACCAGCGCATCGCTTACCATTTTCAAAAGCAACGAAGCGATGATGGAGTCCGCCGACGCCATCATCGCCAACTTGACGCCGTTTCGCGGCCCAAGTGCCGACGCAGGCACTGTCTACGAACTCGGCTACATGGCGGGACGCGGCAAGCTGTGCCTCGCCTACTCGAACGATCCCGCCTCCTACGCCAATCGCGTGGCGCGGCTGCAGCAGGTCGCGGAGGCGCCCGACGGACGCCTGATCGATGCGGAGGGGCTCACGGTGGAAGAATTTGGATTGCCCGACAATCTGATGATGATACACGCGCTCGATCTGCACGGCAGTCCGCTGGTGACACCAAGCGAAGCGCCGCAGGATATCTGGCACGATCTCGCCTCGTTCGAGGCCTGCGTGCGGCTCGCCGCCCCGCGCGCGCGACGCTTTCCGGGCTCCACCAATTGACCGAGAGCGGCGACAGCCATGGGCCGGCCGGCAAGCGCGTCGATGTGCTGCTGGTCGAGCGCGGCCTGTTCGAAAGCCGGGCGCGGGCGCGCGCGGCGATCGACGCAGGCCTGGTCACGGCCGGCGGCAAGCACGTCGCCAAGGCCTCCGAAATCGTGGCGCCCGATGCCGAATTGTCCGCCGAGCCCGCGCACCCTTACGTCTCGCGCGGCGGCGTCAAGCTCGCCGGCGCGCTGGAGCACTATCCGATCGACGTCGAGGGCCATGTCTGCCTCGACGTCGGCGCCTCGACCGGCGGTTTCACCGAGGTGCTGCTCGCCAACGGCGCGAGCCTCGTGTTTGCCGTCGACGTCGGCCGCGGCCAGTTACACCCCTCGCTGCAGGGACATCCGAAGATCCTCTCGATGGAAGAGACTGATATCAGAAGCTTCGAAGGCAAGCGCCTGCCGGCACGGCCGGACATCGTCGTGATCGATGTCAGCTTCATCTCGCTTAAGGCGGTGCTGCCGGTGGCGCTGGCGCTCGCCGCTGCGCCGATGCATCTGCTGGCGCTGATCAAGCCGCAGTTCGAGGCCGCGCGCAAACACTCCAAGCGCGGCATCATCCGCAATGCGATGGTGCACCAGGAAATCTGCGACGACATTGCCGCTTTCGCTGCCTCGCTCGGCTGCACCGACATCCAGGTGTTCCCGTCCTCGATCAAGGGCGGCGACGGCAATATCGAGTTTTTTCTCGGCGCGCGGCGTGGCTGAGCTGCTCACCATCGACCATGTCGGCCACCGCGGCGACGGCGTCGCGATCGAGGGTGCGCAGTCGATTTATGTGCCTTATGCACTGGCCGGCGAGATCGTCGAGGTCGCCGAGGTCCCCGGTCACCATCCCGACCGGCGGCAACTGGTGCGGGTCGCACGCGCCAGCCCAGAGCGCATCGCGCCGTTCTGTCCGCATTTCGGCGTCTGCGGCGGCTGCGCGATCCAGCACTGGGATGACGAAGGCTACCATGCGTGGAAGCGCAACGTCGTTGTCGAGACATTGGCGCAGGCAAAGATTGCGGCCGAGGTCGCGCCGCTGGTTGACGCCCACGGCGCCGGACGCCGCCGTGCAACGCTCCATGCCCGCATGGGCGCCCACGAGATCCTCAAGGTCGGCTTCGCCGCGATGGGCTCGCACGAGATCATCCCGATCGATCGCTGTCCGATTCTCGATCCGGCACTCCACGGCGTGCTCGAGGCGGCCTGGGCCATCGCCGAACCGCTGATGACCTCCATGGGCAAGGCGCTCGACATCCAGGTGACCGCGACGCTCAACGGCCTCGACATCGACGTGCGCGGCTCCGGCGCACTGCCGACCAACATGATTACCGCCTTGTCGCGCGTCGCGGAGAAACACCGGCTGGCGCGGCTGACGCGGCACGGCGAACTGGTGCTGATGCGCGGCTCACCGGAGGTCGCGATCGGAAAGGCGAAGGTCGTGCTGCCGCCGGGCGCGTTCTTGCAGGCGACCGGCAAGGGTGAGGAGACGCTCGCCGCGCTGGTCATCGAGCGTTGCGGACGCGCAAAACACATTGCTGATCTGTTTTGCGGCGTCGGCCCGTTCGCGCTCCGCCTGGCGGAGCGGGCGCGCGTCGCGGCGCTCGACAGCGATGCCGGCGGCATCGCGGCGCTGCAAAAGGCCGCGAAGTCGACGCCGGGGCTCAAGCCGCTCAAGGCCGAGGCGCGCGACCTATTTCGCCGCCCGCTGGTGTCGCAAGAGCTGCGCGACTTCGATGCTGTCGTGTTCGATCCGCCTCGGCAGGGCGCACAGGCGCAGGCTACGCAGCTTGCGGCGAGCAAGGTGCCTGTGGTCGTCGCGGTGTCCTGCAACGCCGCCACCTTCGCGCGCGATGCGAAGATCCTGATCGACGGCGGCTACAGAATCGAAGGCGTCACGCCCGTCGACCAGTTCCGCCACAGCCCGCATGTCGAGCTGGTGGCGCGGTTTGTGCGCTGAAGCCGTGTGACTGATGTCGCCGGGCGCGGTAGAGTGCGCTTTCCATGCCGCATGATCCGCTGCTCGCCCGCCTCACACCTGTTCTCGCTGCTGTCCCCGGCGTCGCCGCCATCGTGCTCGGCGGCTCGCGGGCGCGCGGAACGGCGCACGATGCGTCCGACTACGACGTCGGCCTCTACTACACGGAGGCCGCCCCACTGGATGTCGATCGGCTGCGCGAAGCAATCGCGCACCTCGTCGATGAGCCCAGCGCCGCGCAAGCGACTCCCGTCGGCGAATGGGGCCCGTGGATCGTCGGCGGTGCGTGGCTATCGATCGGCGGCCGTAAGGTCGATCTGCTCTATCGCAGCGTTGACAGGGTGAGCGCGACGATCGATGCCTGCCGGAACGGCGATATCGCCATGCACTACCAACCGGGCCATCCGCACGGCTTCTGCTCGGCGATCTGGATGGGTGAGGTCGCACTGTGCCAACCCCTGCATGACCCGAGCGGCGTCGTCGCGGGGCTGAAAGCGAGGACCGCGCCCTACCCGCCCGCCTTGCGCGACGCGCTGATCCGGCGCTTTCAATGGGAAATCCTGTTCAGCATCGAGAATGCCGAGCTCGCTCTGCCGCGTGGCGACAGCACGCACGTCGCCGGCTGCGCCTATCGCGCGCTCGCCTGCATGGGGCAGGTGCTGTTCGCCCTCAACGCACAGTACCTCATCAATGAAAAGGGCGCGCTGAGCGCGGCCGCTGGCTTTCCCGTGACGATCCGCGGTCTGACGGAGCGCGTCACGGAGATCTGGCGATCAATCGGATCAGGCCAGCACGAGCACGCATTGCGGATGCTGCGCTTGTTGGAGAACGAGCTGCGTGGCCGTCATCGCGAGGAGCGATAGCGACGAAGCAATCCACGCTTCCGCATACGCCGTGCGATGGATTGCTTCGCTTCGCTCGCAATGACGGCACGGAAGTGCGCACCTTCTCCGTCACCCCACGAGGGTTACGACCTGCAAATCCTACCGCCCCCACCTGTCCTGCCAGATCTTCTCGCCGATCATGCAGTTGACGCGCGGCTCCTTGTCGGCGGTCCGCACCACGGGCCGCTCCGGCGTGCGGCCGGCGACCTCGAGCAGGAGCTTGGTGCGGATCGCCTCCTTGAACTTCTCGCGGTCCTTGATCGATACCACGAAGGAGCCGGGACCGCCGATCACACAGTCCTCGTAGTACCAGTCGAGATTTTCGATATCCATCGTCGAGTAGGACGGCTCCTTCACCATGATCGGCAGGCCGTTGATGACGATGCCCTTCTCCAGCGCCATGTCGCGCGCGGGCTGGATCGGCGCGCCGTTGTTGTTGGGTCCATCGCCGGAGATGTCGATCACGCGCCGCAAGCCGCGATGCGGGTTCTCGTCGAACAACGGAACCGCGAAGTAGATCGCGCCCGAGATCGAGGTGCGCGAGGCCCGCCGAACCGGCGTCTTCATGATCTCGGCCGCGACGGCATCCGCGGATTCAGGACCGTCGATCACGCGCCAGGGGATGATGATCTTCTGATCGTTTGAGGCAGCCCACTCGATATAGGTGATCGAGATCTTGCCGTTCGGCCCGGCCTTCAGCGCCTGCAGGAATTCCTTTGAGACGATCGCCTGTGCGTAACCCTCGCGCTGGACCGCGAGTTCGTCCATGTCCATCGAATAGGAGACGTCGACCGCAAGGATCAGTTCGACATCGACGCTCGGGGTGGATTCCTTCTCGACCAGCCGTTCGTTGGGCTGTGTTCCCGGCCCGGGCGCGGCAACACCCGCCGCATCGCCGCTTGCCAGCATGCCGGCGACAAGCACCGCTCCGATCGAGACATACCAGCGCATCGCTGCCCTCCCGTCGTGTGACTGTCATGGTGACACGCAAATCAGGCGGCGCAAAGCGCGAACAGCGTCCGCGCTTCACATTCAGGTTAAGCCCGTCCGCCTTGATTTGGGCGACGACGGCGCGCCGTGCCGTTGCCGCAATGAGCCCGTGCAAATCGACCGGTTCCAGCGAAGCCCGGAAGGCATTATTATCCGGAGTGCAACCGTGAGGGAGGTGCCGGGCAATGCCCGATACCATCGTCAAGCCGAAAACCAAGGCGAAGACCAAGGTCGAGCGGCCGCGTCTGCACAAGGTCATCTTGATCAACGACGATTACACGCCGCGTGAATTCGTCGTGACCGTGCTGAAGGCGGAATTCCGCATGACCGACGATCAAGCTTACAAGGTGATGCTGACGGCACATCAGCGCGGTGTCTGCGTGGTCGCGGTGTTCACCAGGGACGTCGCCGAGACCAAGGCGACACGCGCCACCGACGCCGGCCGCGCCAAGGGCTATCCACTGCTGTTCACCACCGAGCCGGAAGAGTAGCATCCCTCATCGCTCCGCCGGCTGCGCGAGCTGCGCCCGTCCGCCCGCCGCGATGTCGGCAACGACGGCGCCCATCACCAGCGCACCGCCGACGAGCGCTCGGACCGACGGCACCTCGGCAAAGGCTAGCCACACCCAGAGCGGCATCAGCGGTGTTTCGAGCGTCGCAATCAGCGAGGCCTGCCCGGACGGTATCAACCGGGAGCCCAGCGTGAACAATGTGAGGCCGAGCCCAACCTGGCAGAACCCGAACATCGCGAGCACGCCGAGGTCGGATGCCGTGGCCGAGCCGATACCCTCGGCAAAGGGAATGCTGATCAGGCTGCCGAGAAAGTTCGACAATGCGGCAGCCGCGACCATCGGTGTCTCCCGATGCCTGCGGATGGCGACCGTCATCAGCGACAGCGCCAGCATCATCACGCAGGCGAGCCCGATGCCTCTGTAATCCGCGACGCCGCCTGCACCGCTGACGGCGACGGCCACGCCGACCAATGCCACCGCGCTGGCCAGCAGCGTGCGCGGCAGGGCTGCTTCACGCAACCATATCCAGGCGATCGCCGCGGCGGCAAAGGGCTGGACGGCGACGATGACCGCGACATTGGCCACGCTCGTCATTTGCAAGGCCGGGATGAACGTCACCATGGCAACGGTCGAAAGGCAGGCCACCAGCCAACCGCTGGCGCCCATCGCGACGAGGTCGCGCGCGCCACGCCCGCCTTGGGTAGCGACGAGGAACAGGGTGATCGCGCCGCCGCCAAACAACCCGCGCCAGAACAGGATGGTCCAGGAATCGAAGTGGAGCAGCCGGGTGAAGAACGCCGCGGTGCTCCATGCGACCGCGGCCGCGACGATCAGGGCAATGCCGGTCCGATGCTGGGCATCCACGTCAGACACTTGGCGCCGCTCCTAAAGCGCCATGAGATTGGGTTGAATCGTCATCGCGCTTTAGCTTCCTGCTTGAGCATGATCTTTTCGGAAAGCTGCATCACACTTTTCCGGATCATGCTCTAGGCGTGAACGGCGCGCGGCGCTTCGTCGTGCAGGCCATAGACCCGCTCAGCCTTCGAGAATCCGGCGATCGGAAACTCGCCAAGCTCGCTCCAGCCGCCGTCGCAAATGCCGGCGAAACGCTCGGAGGCAACCACGGTGCGGCCGAGCCGGCCGGCGATCCTCTCCAGCCGCGCGGCGAGATTGACCGCGGGCCCGATGCAGGTGAAGTCCAGCCGGTTGCCGCCCCCGATATTGCCGTAGAGCACGCGCCCGAGATGCAGGGCGACGCCGAAGCGGAAACGCTCGACGTCTTCGCCATTGGGAAATTGCAGCGCCGCGACGCCGGCGCGAGATTCGCGCGCCGCCTCCAGCACCCGCGAGCAAACCTGCTCCTCGTTGCCGACATACTCGTCGACCGGAAACACCGCGAGCAGGCCGTCACCCATGAATTTCAGCACCTCGCCGCCATGGGCGCGGATCGCGGACACCTGGCAATCGAAATAGAGGTTGAGGATCTCCACCACGGTCTCGGCCGGCAAGCGATCCGACAACGCGGTGAAACCGCGCAGATCGGACAGCCAGATCGCGGCATCCATCGTATCGGCATGGCCGCGCCTGATCTGGCCGCCCATGATGCGCTCGCCGGCGCGGTTGCCGACATAGGTATCGAGCAGAAGCGCGGCGGTGCGCCGCAGGGTCACGATCTCGATATAGCGTGCCAATGGAACGGTGAGCGACCGGATCACGTTCAGTTGCTCCTCGGTGAAGCCGCCCGGCTGCTTGGTGGTCCAACTCGAAGCATTGGGAAAGCCGTCGGTGTTGATCAGCGGCATAGCGATATAGTCGGTGACGCCTTCCGGGCGCAGGTCCTCGACAATCGGAAAACGCGCGCTTGCCGGATCGTCGAGCCGCGCCCTCACCTCGACGCATTGCTTGAAAACGATCGAAAGCGGACTTGCGGCATATTCCGGGGAATCCAGAATGTCGTGACTGACGCTGCCGGTCTCCACTTCGGCCCCAGGCTTCCAGATGAAACTGCGTCCGTAGATCTCGGGATGCAGCGTGCGAACGAACACGCCGACGCGCCATAGCGGCAGGCCGGCGCGAACCACGCGTTCGCAGCATTCCGCCATCATCTGCGACGGGGTGGGCGCCGAGCGCGCTCCGCCGATCATCCACTCGATGATGTCCCGCAACTCCGACGCGTTCATGGCAGTACCCCCGACGAGCACCCGACCTGGAGCAGCTTCGTTTCTGGCTGAATCAGAACCGAAGCTCCAGATTCTTGTTTTGGCGCGTTCTCTTGGCAAGAAACCGGTGCCTGTCCCGGATCAAGTCCGGGACAGGCCTCGCTCGAAAACGCAGTAGCGACCGCTACTATACAGGAATCAGCGGCCGGTCTGTCCGCGATGGCGCAGAAAATGATCGGCCAGCACGCAGGCCATCATGGCCTCGCCGACCGGCACGGCACGGATGCCGACGCAGGGATCGTGGCGGCCCTTGGTCAGGATGTCGGTGTCGGCGCCCTTTCGGTCCACGGTGCGGCGCGGGGTCAGGATCGAGGATGTCGGCTTGACCGCGAAGCGCACCACGACCGGCTGGCCGGTCGAGATGCCGCCCAAAATGCCGCCGGCATTGTTGGACAGGAACCTGGTGCCGTCATTGCCGGTCCGCATCTCGTCGGCGTTCTCTTCGCCGGAGAGCTCCGCAGCACCGAAGCCTGCGCCAATCTCGACACCCTTGACCGCATTGATGGTCATCATCGCCGCCGCCAGCTCGCTGTCGAGCTTGGCATAGATCGGCGCGCCGAGCCCGGCCGGCACGCCCTCGGCGACGACTTCGATGACGGCGCCGATCGAGGAGCCACTCTTCCTGATGCCGTCGAGATAGCTTTCGAAGAACGCCGCCTTGTCCCTGTCCGGGCAGAAGAACGGATTCTTGGCGATCTCGTCCCAGTCCCACTTGTCGCGATCGATCTTGTGCGGACCCATCTGCACAAGCGCGCCGCGCACCTTCACGCCTGGCAGGACCTTGCGCGCGATTGCGCCCGCTGCGACGCGGGTAGCGGTCTCGCGCGCCGAGGAGCGCCCGCCGCCGCGATAGTCGCGCAGACCGTATTTCGCCTCATAGGTGAAGTCGGCATGACCGGGGCGGAACTTGTCCTTGATCTCGGAATAATCCTTGGAGCGCTGGTCGGTGTTCTCGATCAAAAGCGCGATCGGCGTGCCCGTCGTCACCTGCACGCCGGTTTCCGGATGCGCCATCACGCCGGACAGGATCTTCACCGCATCCGGCTCCTGGCGCTGGGTGGTGAAGCGCGACTGGCCGGGACGGCGGCGATCAAGGTCGTGCTGGATCTCCTCCACCTTGAGCGGGATCAACGGCGGGCAGCCGTCGACCACGCAGCCGATCGCCACCCCATGGCTTTCGCCGAAGGTGGTGACACGGAACATATGGCCGAAGGTGTTGAAGGACATCTTTTGCGCTTGTGTAAGTCAGTTCTGGCTTGTGGTAACGCGCGCAGGCACCGGGGTCAAACTACTGATCCGTCATTCCGGGGCGATGCGCAGCATCGAACCCGGAATCTCGAGATTCCGGGTTCGCCCTCCAGGCGCCCCGAAATGACCGCGTAGCTCAACTATATTTCCGCAACCCGGCCTCATCGAATACGTAGACCGCGCCCTGCTCGATGGTGAGATCGGCAGCGCTGGCCGGGGTCTCGAAGCCGAGCGCCACCATCAGCGCCCGCGCGGTGCCGCCATGGGCGACGACGACCGTGTCCGAGCCCACCGAGTGGTACCAGCCGGTCATCCGCGCCTGCACCTCGACATAGCTTTCGCCGCCGGGCGCCGCCACCGTCCACTTCTCGACCAGGCGCCGGGCATAGAGGGCGGGATCTGCGGCCTGCGCCTGCTTGAGGGTCGAGCCTTCCCACGTCCCGTAGCCGATCTCGCGCAGCCTGTCGTCGAGCGCATAGCCGCCCGGTGGCAGGCCGAGCTCGGTGCGCGCCAGCTCCATGGTCGCGCGCGCCCGGATCAGCGGGCTCGCGACGAAGGCGAGCTGCGTCTTGTCGCGACCGTCGCGGGCAAACAGGCCGGCGAGGGTGCGCCCCGCATGCGCCGCCTGGCGGCGGCCGAGCTCATTCAGCGCGATGTCCTGCACGCCCTGCAGCCTGCCTTCCGCATTCCATGAGGTCTCGCCGTGACGGATATAGTAGATCGTCGGCACCGGCATTGCGTGGTGATTAATCCCTGCTGAGCGAGTTGCGTTGCCTCGTAGAGATCACGTAGCCGGAATCGACATGCCGGGTACAGCCCAATCTGCTCTCGGCCACCGCACCGTGCGGACAAATCGGCGCAACAGGAATAGTCACGTCATTTGGGTGTTATGTTGGGAAAGGCGGCTGCCGCCGCAACCATCGAAGACAGGGATGCATGACCGCCTTTCGTCAAAGCGTCGAGGCTATGATACCGGCGCTCCGGCGTTACGCGCGCGCGCTCGCGCGTGACGCCGACATCGCCGATGATCTGGTGCAGGACACGCTGGTGCGGGCGCTCCGCTCGGAGCGGCTGTTTCTCGGCGGCGACCTCAGGAGTTGGCTCTACACGATCCTGACCAACCTGAACAAGAATCGCCGGCGCTCGCTGGCGCGCCGGCCGCCACTGATGCCGCTGCTCGACAACAATGCCGACGCCAGCGGCACCGAGGCCGAGGGACGCGATATCGAGCGCGCGTTGTCGACACTGGTGGAGGAGCAGCGCTCGGTGCTGCTGCTGGTGATGCTGGAGGGCCTGAGCTACCGCGAGGTCGCCGACATCCAGGGCGTGCCGATCGGCACCGTCATGTCCCGCTTGGCCCGCGCCCGCGCTCATGTGAGAGCCTCGCTGGACGGCGAGCGCCCGGCGCTCAGGCGGGTGAAATGACATGATGAGTGACGGCAGCGTTACGCGTGAACAATTTTCGAACGAGATTTGACAGAGACGACTGATATGACCGACCCGAACATTCCCGTCACCGAAGATGAGCTGCATGCTTACGTCGACAACGAGCTGCCGGCCGAGCGCCGCGGCGATGTCGAGGCCTGGCTCGCGGCGCATCCGGACGAAGCGGCGCGGGTGCAGTCATGGCGTGCGATGGCGGATGCGCTGCACGCGCGCTACGATTCCGTACTCGACGAGGCGGTGCCGAAGCGGCTCGAACTCGAGCGGCTGGAGCGTCAGCCGCGGCGCTGGATCTATGGCGCCGTGGCGGCAACGCTCGCCGCCTTCGTCGCCGGTGGCGGCATCGGCTGGGTCGCGCGCGGCATGGCGGTTGCGCCGTCAGCCTTCCAGAACTTCACGCTCGATGCCCTCGATGCACACCGGTTGTACGTGGTCGAGGTCCGCCATCCCGTCGAGGTACCCGGCAACGAGCGTGCGCATCTGCAGGCCTGGCTGACCAAGCGCTGCGGCTGGGATGTGCGCGCGCCGGAGCTGACCGGGCTGAAGCTGATCGGCGGCCGGCTGCTGCCCGGACCGGGCGGGCCGGCGTCATTCCTGATGTATGAGAGTGCGTCCGGCGAGCGCTATACGATCTACACCGCGAAGGCGAAGACCGAGGCGACGCAGATGCGATACGCCGTGCACGGCAATGACGGCGCGCTGTTCTGGGCCGACCGCGGTGTCGCCTATGTGGTCAGCGGCGGCACCGACCGCTCACGCCTGACGCAAGTCGCGCAGGCGGTCTACGATCAGATGGAGAAGAGCGGCGGATAGCCCACAATTCCACGACGACCGGCACGCAAGGCGGTGCACGAGCGTCGAGTGAATCCGGCCTCACTCAACGTCTCAATTCGGACATTGAAAATTTCGAATCGTGTCATTGGCGCGTCTCAATATCGCACCGGATGATCACGCGAAGATGATCTGCGCTCGATCCGCCGATCGACGCACGCGGCCTCGATTGGGGTTTTGTACCGCGCTGGTCCCCCTCTCGAGGCCGCACTCCCGGCTTGCCATCCTTTGGCGCTAGCGCGACCCTGGCGCTCGCGCGACGCTGCTGTCTGCGCCGAAACAGTCCGGGGCAGTTCAGCTTCGCATCTCGAGCGTGTCGGCTCTCAGCCGAGATCACTGCGCGGATTGTAGGGGTGTCGATCCCGCCACGTCTGCATCAATGCCTCAAGATCGGCATCGTTCCCGTCGGGGAGGATGATGCGGGTGGTGACGTAGAGGTCGCCGGTCGCCCCCGCCTTCGGCAGACCCTTGCCCTTGAGGCGGAAGGTCCGGCCGCTGGAGGTGTTCTTCGGGATCGACAGTTCGACCGCGCTGCCGAGCGTTGGCACGCGGACCTTGCCGCCGAGCACCGCCTCATAGAGCGTGATCGGCAGGTCGATCCTGAGATCATTGCCATCGACCTTGAAGAACGGATGCGGCGCGACCGAGATCGTGATCAGGAGGTCGCCGGGCGGATGACCGGGCGCGGTCTCGCCTTGCCCTTTGAGCCGGATCTGCTGGCCGCTCGCGACGCCCGCGGGAATCTTGACGTTGAGCTCACGGCCGGTCGGCAGCCGAACGCGCTTCTCGCCGCCCTTGACCGATTCCTCCAGCGACACCGTCATGGACACCGAAAGGTCGAGGTCGACCCCGACCCCGCCGCCGGCGTCGAATTCGAACGGGCTCGAACGCCCGGCGCGGCCACCGCGGGCCGCGTTGCCGAACATGCTGTTAAGGATATCCTCGAAGCTGCCGCCGCCCATGCCACCACCCGGGCCGGTGCGGAAGCTGTACTCGAAGCCGCCCGGACCGGCGCGGCCGCCGGCACCGGCGCCGCCGCCGGGGAATCCCTGGAAGCGCGGCTTGCCTTCGGCATCGATCTCGCCGCGGTCGAACTGCCGGCGCTTGTCCTCGTCGCCGATGATCTCGTTGGCGGCATTGATCTCGGCAAAGCGGGCGGCCGCCTTGGGATCACCCTTATTGTTGTCGGGATGATGCTTCTTGGCGAGCTTGCGATAGGCGCTCTTGATCGTCGCAGCGCTGGCGCTCCGCTGCACCCCCAACACGTCATAGGGGTCGCGCATCCGTCACGTCTCCTTCACGGGAAAATCAGTCCAGGATCGGGAACCCGTCGGGGCCCACCTTGGATTCATCTGGGGGTTCAGTGGCATTTTTGCAACTAGCCCGGCGCCGTCGCCAGCTCAATATGCCCGGCGGCACTCAGGACTTTCTCCACGGCGTCATGCTACGGATTTCCCACCGCCCCCGTCCAGTCTTGCAGGCGGCGCCCTGCAACCAGGTCTCGGTGGTTCCGTTGACGTAGCTTGCGAGGAAGTCGCGGCAGACCCGGCCATCCTCGCCGGAATAGGCCTCCGCCAGTGGCGTCACCGATCCGCGCGCCCCGGTCTGCGGATTCTCCCAGGGCTGGCTGGAATCCTTGTCGCCCTTGGTCAGCACGTCGGAGGCCGCGTTCCGGGCGAAGGCAAGGTCGCTGTCGGTCGGCACCACCGCGTTGACCGGTGTCGGGCGGATCGAGCCCGTCACATCCGCGTCGTCCACCCGCGCGAAGGCATCGACCTGCGACAGGCTGCAACCACTTGCGCCGACACCGATGAGAATCAGTGTAACCACCGTGCCCGCGGGACGGATCGCCGATAGGCCAATGCGGTCCCATGCCCTATATAGGGCGAGCAACGCGTTTTGTGACGCGGGCGGAAGCAAATCGGGACCCCTGACATGACCGACACGACCTCCATCAAACACCCGACACCGTTAACATCGGGTGATTTTACGGCGGCGGAGGAGCCGTTCGCGCTGTTCGGTGAATGGTTTGCCGAGGCCGCCAAGTCCGAGCCGAATGATCCGAACGCGATGGCGCTCGCCACCGTCGATGCCGACGGGCTGCCCGACGTACGAATGGTGCTGATGAAGGGTTTTGATGCCGATGGCTTCGTCTTCTACAGCCACATCGCCTCCGCCAAGGGCCGCGAACTGACCGCCAATCCGAAGGCGGCTTTGCTGTTTCACTGGAAATCGCTGCGCCGGCAGGTGCGCATCCGCGGGCTGGTTGCTCCGGTGACCGATGCCGAGGCCGATGCTTACTTCGCCACGCGGCCGAAGCAGGCGCAGATCGGCGCGTGGGCGAGCAAGCAATCGCAGCCGCTGGAAAGCCGTTTCGCCTTTGAGCAGGCGATCGCCAAGGTCGGCGCGAGATACGTCATCGGCGAAGTGCCGCGGCCGCCGGGCTGGAGCGGATGGCGGATCACGCCGCTGCGCATGGAGTTCTGGCATGACCGTCCGTTCCGTCTACACGACCGCATCGAATTCCGCCGCGACGGCGCCGGCAGCGCGTGGTCGAAAGTGCGGCTCTATCCCTGATGCCGATTTGTTTGAGCATGATCTCTTCGGAAAACCGGTTTCCACTTTTCCGGCCCATGCTCCGGACGCCGACGCCGTTCAACGCTGAAAGGTCCCCATGTCTCCCACATCGAACGCGCCGCGACGCACGCTGCTCCTGACCGGCGCCAGCCGCGGCATCGGCCATGCCACGGCGATCCGGTTCTCATCCGCCGGCTGGCGCGTCATCACCTGCTCGCGCCACGCCTTTCCCGAAGTCTGCCCATGGGGCGCGGGGCCGGAAGACCATATCGAGGTCGACCTCGGCAGCCACGACGACACCGTGCGCGCGATCTCCGAAATCAGGAGGCGGCTGGAGAACGACGAACTCCACGCGCTGGTCAACAATGCCGCGATCTCGCCGAAGGCTCCGGGCGGCGGGCGGCTCGGCACCATGGATACCGATATCGAAACCTGGAACCAGGTCTTTCACGTCAACTTCTTCGCGCCGATCATGATCGCGCGCGGGCTGATCGAGGAGCTGAAGCACGCGCGCGGCGCGGTGGTGAACGTCACCTCGATCGCGGGCTCCCGCGTGCATCCCTTTGCCGGCGCAGCCTACGCAACGTCGAAGGCGGCGCTCGCGGCGCTGACGCGCGAGATGGCATCGGACTTCGGCCGCGTCGGCGTCCGCGTCAACGCGATCGCGCCGGGCGAGATCGATACCGCGATCCTGTCGCCGGGGACCGAGAAGATCGTCGAGCAGCAGATCCCGATGCATCGCCTCGGCACGCCGGACGAGGTCGCCAAGATCATCTACGTGCTGTGCACGGAGACCAGCTCTTACGTGAACGGCGCAGAGATCCACATCAACGGTGGCCAGCACGTTTAACGGTAAGGGTAAGTTGCAACGTCATTGCCGGGGGAGAGAGCGACGAAGCGATCCCGGCCGCCGCCGCGGCCGTATTCCAGGGATGGCTTCGATTGCGAATGCAACGACGCAAGAAGGCTTCTGCCTCCGAGGCTTCTGCCTCTAGTCCGCGTAGAACCTGCGCGACTTCTTCTCAAGCGGCCGCAGCGCGATGTCATTCAACGCGCTGGAGCAGTCGTCGTCGTCTTCACCATCGAGCAACGCAGCGCCACAGTATCGGCAAAGCCTCGGCGAGATCGCCTGCACCTTGCCTGCTGCGCGGTCTTGTTGATAGCGCGCAAAGTCGATGACGTTACGCCGTGGGGTTATGATCTTCTCAACCATTGCTGTCCTCCGGCTTCGAGGCAGGCGTTATCGCAGACAAGTTTCGCCCAAACGTTCAGCGCAACACTCAAATTTTAGGAGAGGAAATAAGGCAGCCTGCCCTAATCCCAAAATGCGACGCGCGCGCTGAAAGCAGCCGTCACAGCCACTTCTTCCACTTGAAGATCCAGTACGGCACGATCGCCGCGGCGAGCATGCCGACCAGGGCCAGCGGGTAGCCGTGCGTCCATTCGAGTTCCGGCATCACCTTGAAGTTCATGCCGTAGATCGAGGCGATCAGCGTCGGCGGCATCAACACCACCGCCATTACCGAGAACAGCTTGATGATGTTGTTCTGTTCCAGATTGACCACGCCGAGCATGGCGTCGAGCACGAAGGTGATCTTGTTGGAGAGATAGGAGGCGTGGTCCGTCAGCGACGCCACGTCGCGCTGCATGGTCTTGAGCTGCTCGCGCATGTCCTTCGACCATTTCACCCCTTCCACGACCGCGGACAGGAAGGTGACGAGGCGTCCGATCGAGACCAGGCTTTCACGGACCTTCGAGGTCAGGTCGCCCTTGCGGCCGATGGCGATCAGGATCTGCGAATATTGCTTGGCGTGGCCGTGACGCTCGCTCTCGGGCTCGAAAATGTCATGCGAGACCTGATCGATATCGGCGCCGCAGCGCTCCAGGATGTCGGCGCAGCGGTCGATCACCGCGTCCAGGAGTTCCATCAGCACCTGCTCGCCGGTGATGCCGGGCGGGCAGGCGCGTGCCAGCTTGTTCTCGACCAGCGCGAACGGCTTGGGCAGATCATAGCGCACGGTGACCAGGCGATGGCCGGTCAGGATGAAGGTGACGGCCGTGGTCCGCGGCATGTCCGTGTCGGACTGGCACATCAGCGTCGCGGTCATGTAGCGCGCGCCACTCTCGATGTAGAGACGGCTGGAGATCTCGATCTCCTGCATGTCTTCCCGCGTGGGAACCGCGATCTTGGCCAACCTCTCGACGGCCCGATCCTCCTCCACGGTCGGGTTCACCAGATCGACCCACACTGCGTTGTCGGGCAGTCCGGCCAGGTCGGTGATGGCAACCTTTTTGAGGGACACATCGGAGGGGATGAACACCGACAGCATAAGGAACTCCGGGAGACGGCTGGCAGACCGGTGGACTTAGCCCGATTCTGGCTGGCGGTTCATGACTGGGACATGAATCCGGCGTCCTTTTGTAGCGGCTGGGTGGCGACGGCTGACATCTCCCGCTCCGACCGTTGCCTGTTTGCACAGAACGGCGGCCCAGCGGTCGAAAAATTGCGGCAAAAAAGCCACAGACGGCGTCCCGCAACGCGGGAGGAGCATCTAAATGCTGGGATTGACGGGAGGTTTCGGCAATAATGGTTTCAATGGAATCGTGGCGTTTGCGGCGCATTATTGGCGCTTTGGGCGCGGATTTTCGATTGGACTGTAATCATGTCGCTCAAAGTTACCTTGGGAATTCTGGCCACGGGCCTGATGCTGTCTGGTTGCATGCAGGCCACAACCTACGAGGCAACCAACACCGCGAACTTCAAGCCACGTGACAAGGAACTCATGGCGAAGAGCACCTTCGTCAAGACGCCGGTCGCCGAGCCGTTCCGCCGCGCCATTGTCGAGTACCACCGCAAGGAAGCCCCCGGCTCGATCGTGGTCGATTCCGACAACCATTACCTCTACTACGTGATGGACGGCGGCAAGGCGATCCGCTACGGCATCACTGTGGGCGAAGAGGCGATGGCCTGGTCCGGCATCGCCAAGGTGGGCGCCATGACCGAATGGCCGGCCTGGCACCCGACCCCCGGCGAAATCTCCCGCCTCGGAGTTCCCAGCTACGTCGCCCCCGGCCCCGACAATCCGATGGGCTCGCGCGCGATGTATCTCTATTCGGGCGGTAAGGACACGCTGTTCCGCATCCACGGCACCAACCAGCCGGAGTATATCGGCGCGTCGATCTCGTCGGGCTGCATCCGGATGACCAACGAGGACGTCATCGACCTCTACAACCGCGTCAAGCTCGGCACCATCGTGGTGGTGTTGGAGCCCAAGCATGGCGACTCGCCGTTCAATTCGCAGATGGCGCTGCAGGGCGGCGGCGGCAACGTCACCTACTGATCCGCCCGACCATCGCAGACGACATCAGGGGCGCCGGCTATGCCGGCGCTTTTTTGTTGGCCGCGGCCTGGTCGCGGCGGCGTCGCGAGCGGCCGCGTTTTCCGCTTTCGTCGCGTCCGGCTTGCCGTGGTCTCCCTTGGACATATCGGCTTCGGACGTGCCGGCTTTCGGCGCACCTGGCTCGGACGCATCGGGCTTGGACACATCAGGCTTGGACGCGTTGGATTTGGCCGCTACCTCGCGCGGCGGAGCGTCCTCCGGGCGGGCCGCCGGCAGCAGCGGGGCGACCTGCGGCAGCGGGTCATACACATTCCACTGGCAGATCCGGTAATTGTTGCGACGCTCCATCAGATCGAGATGGATGTGGTCCTCGTGGTACCAATCCGAGCCCGGGCCAAGCACGGTAGAAAAGCGCGTGCAGACCGAATGCAGCACGGTCTCGCGCAAACTGCGCGGCACAGTGCGGTCGGTGAGTGAGATCGAGCTGCCGTTGGCGAGCTTGAAGGCGCGCACGTCGAGCGCATTGGCACGGCCATGCTCTGAGAGCTGCGCACCGGCCACGCGATTGCGGCCGCGGCACTCGAACGAGTCGAAATTGTCGAGATCGCTGATCGGGCTCCCGAGTCCCGCGGCAAGCGGCGCGATGTCGGTGCGCACCCAGTCCGCGACCGCGGTCGCCATCTTGCAGCGGAGGATCGCGGCCGGTTTCACCGCGACCTTCCGCTTGTCCGGCAGCACGATCGCTTCCAGTCGCACCAGATCCTCGCCGCCGCAATCGCCGGGGCCGTGGATGTCAGGGATGCTCGGCGCGATCGCGATCTCCTCGGTCAGCGCCTGCCGGCAGGCCGAGGGCTGCGGCGGAGCGGGCTCAGCCGGCTTTGCGGCCTCGGCGGGCTTGGCCTGCTCCGCGGGCCGTTCCGTCACCGCGGGCTGCTTCGCTGCGGCCGGCGCCTCGGCGGGGCGCGGCCTCGGCAATGGCACGGCCGCGCGGCGCTTCACCGCGCGCGGCTTGGCCGGGCGGGCGCCGAACAGGTCATCCCATGGAAAGCCGGCCGAGCGCCGGGCGGCCTCCGCCGGATTGGCCTGCATGCCAAGCCAAAGCAGCGCCGCGGCAGCGGTAACCATTGCCGCGCGCCCGCGACGAAACGCGCCATCAGCCCATTTTCGGCTTGCTTTCTCCGCGCTAAAGTTCATGTCAATTCCATGATTTTACTGCCGGCCGCCCAAGATGCCGGTGGATCATGTGTGAGGATTGAGGAGGGATTTGCGTATGCTTGGCTTGATGCAAGATTGGCCCTTGCTGTGTCACAAGATTATCGAGCACGCCGCGAAATATCACGGCACGCAGGAGGTCGTGACGCGGTCGGTCGAAGGCCCCATCCATCGCACCAATTACGCTGAAATCCACGCCCGCGCGCTGAAGGTCTCGCAGAGCCTGGAACGCGACGGCATCAAGCTCGGCGACCGTGTCGCCACCATCGCCTGGAATACCTGGCGCCATCTCGAGGTCTGGTATGGCATCATGGGTATCGGCGCGATCTGCCACACGGTGAATCCGCGCCTGTTTCCGGAGCAGATTGCCTGGATCGTCAACCACGCCCAGGATCGAATCGTCGTCACCGACCTCACCTTCGTTCCGGTGCTGGAGAAGATCGCAAGCCAGTTGCCGAGCGTCGAGCGCTATGTGGTGCTGACCGACAAAGCACACATGCCTCAGACCACGCTGAAGAACGCGGTCGCCTATGAAGACTGGATCGCGGCGTCCGACGGCAAGTTCCAGTGGAAGACCTTCGACGAAAACACCGCGGCGGCGATGTGCTACACGTCCGGTACGACGGGCGATCCCAAGGGTGTGCTCTACTCGCACCGATCCAACGTGTTGCATGCGCTGATGGCCAACTCGAAGGACGCGCTCGGCACCTCCGCCGCAGACACAATGCTTCCGGTGGTCCCGTTGTTCCATGCCAACAGTTGGGGCATCGCCTTCTCCGCTCCTTCCATGGGCACCAAGCTCGTGATGCCTGGCCCGAAGCTCGATGGCGCCTCAGTGTATGAATTGATGCAGACCGAGAAAGTCACCCATACGGCCGGCGTGCCGACAGTGTGGCTGATGTTGCTGCAATACATGGCGGCCAACAATCTCAAGCTGCCGGATCTGCAGATGGTGGTGTGCGGCGGTTCGGCGATGCCGCGCTCGATGATCAAGGCCTTCCTCGACATGGGCACGCAGGTGCGCCACGCCTGGGGCATGACCGAGATGAGCCCGCTCGGCACGCTGGCCACGCTGAAGCCGCCGTTCTCCGGACGCACCGGCGAGGAACGGCTCGACGTCCTGCAGACCCAGGGCTATCCACCGTTCGGCGTGGAGATGAAGATCACCGACGATGCCGGCAAGGAGCTGCCGTGGGACGGCAAGACCTTCGGCCGGCTGAAGGTCTCCGGCCCTGCGATCGCAAAAGCCTATTTCAGGGTCGACAGCAGCATCCTCGACGAGGAAGGCTATTTCGACACTGGTGACGTCTCCACGATCGACCCGCACGGCTACATGCGGATCACGGACCGCTCCAAGGACGTCATCAAGTCCGGCGGCGAATGGATTTCCTCGATCGATCTCGAGAACCTTGCGGTCGGCCATCCGGCGGTCGCGGAAGCCGCCGTGATCGGCGTCCATCATCCCAAATGGGATGAGCGTCCGCTCCTGATCGTGCAGCTCAAGCAGGGCCAGAACGCCACGCGCGAGGACATCCTGAAATACATGGACGGCAAGATCGCGAAATGGTGGATGCCCGACGACGTCGCCTTCGTCGAAGGCATTCCGCACACCGCAACCGGCAAGATCCTGAAAACGGCCCTGCGCGACCAGTTCAAGGACTACACCTTGCCGACCGCAGCGGCCTAGCCTCGTTGTCACCCTCTCCCCTTGCGGAAGAGGGTGCGCTCGCATAGCGAGCGCGGGTGAAGGGTTTGTCTCTGCGGAGGCAGACCCCTCATCCGTCGCGGACTTCGCATAGCCGATGCGGCGCATCGCGGCCTCTTTGGAGGACGGCGGCCGATAGGCCGGCTGCGGCCCACTTTCTCCCGCAAGGGGAGGAGGGTCCCCAAATTCCCTTGAATTTGCCGCAGGTCCGTGGTCTCACACGGATCAGTCACGGCGGCATTGCTCGCCCCGGCGCATCTCAACCGGGAGATTCTTCGACGATGGCGCGCAGGTTTTCCGCTCCCTACCAGCAGGAGCCCGTGTCCGGTCTCGCCACCTGGTCACGCAACCTCGCCATCTTCTCCGTCGTCGCAGTGCTGGTTTCGGTCCTCATCGTCCGCTTCGGATTCCTGGAGGTGAAGCCGGCGCTGGCGACCTTCTTCGGCGCGCTGGGCTGCGCCGGCCTCTCGATCCTGGTCGGCCTCGGCGCCTTCGCCGCGATCTGGCAGAACGGCACCCGCGGCATGGGCCGGATTCTGCTCGCCCTGTTGATCGACGCCCTCGTGCTCGCCTACCCCGCTTACCTCCTCTATCAGTACCGCAAACTGCCGCGGATCTACGACATCACGACCGATCCGATCGATCCGCCCAGATTCGAGGCGCTGGCACGCCTACGCACCGGTGAAGGCACCAATCCTGCGGCCTATGCCGGCCTCTATTCGGCCGAGCAGCAGCGCAAGGCCTACCCCGATATCGAGACCGTCGAGCTCGAGGCGTCGGCCACCCGCGCATTCGATGTGACGCTGCGACTGGTGAACCGTCGCAAATGGCTTGTCATCGACGAGCGCGCGCCGCAACCGCCGCGCAACATCGGCCGGATCGAGGCCGTGGCACGCACGCCGATCATGGGATTCCGCGAGGACGTCTCGATCCGGGTCACGCCCGATGGCGAGGACTCGCGCGTCGATATCCGCTCCGCCTCGCGCTACTTCGACACCGATCTCGGCAGCAACGCGGCGCGGATCACGAAGCTGATCGAGGACATCAACACCGCCGTCGACAACGACAACTCCAAGCCGGCGAAGAAGCCGCCGCAACCTCCACCGAAGGCGCCGGCGAAGACGGTGAAGAAATAGCGTCTGCCCGTGTCACCGGTGCGCTTCCTCGCCCCGCTCTTGCGGGGAGAGGGTTGGGGTGAGGGGCTTAATGGTGAGAGCGAGCTTGTGGCATGCCCCTCACCCGAAATTCGCGCTACGCTCGAATTTCGACCTCTCCCCGTGAAGAACGGGGCGAGGTTAAGAAGCCAGCCGATATGTTCCGCCGATCACCGGATCACCATCCGTCGCCACGACACCGCGTCCGACCAGATCCTCCAGATGCGCCAGCACGGAATAGCCGGCGGCAGTGGCGAGACGCGGATCGAGCCCGATGTAGATCGCGCGCACCATCGTCGGAATGTCGGCCTCGCCCTTGCCGAGACGATGCAGGATCGATGCCTCGCGCGCCCGGCGATGACGGGTCAGGAAGCGGACATAGCGCGGACCTTCCGGAATCTCAGGTCCATGGCCTGAGAAATAGAGCTGCTCGGGCCGCTGCTCCAGGCGCTCCAGCGATGCCATGTAGTCGATCATCGAGCCGTCAGGCGGCGCCACGATCGAGGTCGACCAGCCCATCACGTGGTCGCCGACGAAGTTGATGCTGCGTTCAGGCCACGCGAAGGCGAGATGATTGGCGGTGTGCCCCGGAGTTGCGACGGCCTCCAGCGCAAAGCCTGCGCCTTCGATGACGTCACCGTGTTTCACCTGCACGTCGGGACGGAAATCGCGGTCGGCGCCGGATTCCGGATTGTGCTTCTCGCTCTCGAAGCGCGGACGCGAAGCCCGGTGCGGTCCCTCGGCATAAACCGGCGCGCCGGTCGCGGCCTTGATCCGGGGGGTGTTCGGGGAATGGTCGCGATGGGTATGGGTAACCAGGATGTGCGTGACGGTTTCGCCCCGGACCGCGTCGAGCAGCGCTTTGGCATGCGCCTCGTCATCCGGACCGGGATCGATGATCGCGACCTTGCCCTTCCCCACGATGTAGCTGACCGTGCCGGTGAAGGTGAATGGGCTCGGATTGTTGCAGAGGATGCGGCGCACGCCGGGCCGGACCTCTTCGACAACGCCTGGCTTGAGCGGGAAGTTGCGGTTGAACGGGATGTCGTCGTTGTCGGCCATGGGATTGCCTACTCGCTGTCATCCCCCGCGAAGGCGGGGGCATCCAGTAAACACCGGCACTCGAGATTGAGCATCGGCCTCCAGAATACTGGATCGTCCGCCTTCGCGGACGATGACAGCATTGCCTCGTGGTACGCCAGCGCCCCTTACGAGAACGCCTGAATGCCCGTGATCGCGCGTCCAAGGATCAGCGCGTGGACGTCGTGGGTCCCCTCATAGGTATTCACGGTTTCCAGGTTCGCGGTGTGTCGCATCACGTGATACTCGATCTGGATGCCGTTGCCGCCGTGCATGTCGCGCGCCACGCGGGCGATGTCGAGCGCCTTGCCGCAATTGTTACGCTTGACGATCGAGATCATCTCCGGCGCCATCTTGCCTTCGTCCATCAGACGACCGACGCGAAGCGAAGCTTGAAGGCCAAGCGCAATCTCGGTCTCCATGTCGGCGAGCTTCTTCTGCACGAGCTGGGTGGCGGCGAGCGGCCGGTTGAACTGCTTGCGGTCGAGCGTGTACTGGCGGGCACGGTGCATGCAATCCTCGGCGGCGCCCATCGCGCCCCAGGAGATGCCATAGCGGGCGCGGTTGAGACAGCCGAACGGCCCCTTCAGACCGGACACGTTGGGCAATAGCGCGCTTTCCGGCACCACGACGTTATCGAGCACGATCTCACCGGTGATCGAGGCGCGCAAGCTGAGCTTACCGCCGACCTTCGGCGCCGACAGGCCCTTCATGCCCTTTTCCAGGATGAAACCTCGGATCTGGTTGTCATGCGCTGATGATTTGGCCCAGACCACGAAGACGTCGGCGATCGGCGCGTTCGAAATCCACATCTTGGCGCCGTTGAGCCTGTAGCCGTCGGCCACCTTTTCGGCGCGGGTCTTCATGCCGCCGGGATCGGAACCGGCGTCCGGCTCGGTCAGGCCGAAGCAGCCGACCCACTCGCCCGTCGCAAGCTTGGGCAGATATTTCTTGCGCTGGTTTTCGTCGCCATAGGCGTAGATCGGATACATCACCAGCGACGACTGCACCGAGTTCATCGAGCGATAGCCAGAGTCGACGCGCTCGATCTCGCGCGCAACGAGGCCGTAGGCCACGTAGCTCGCATTGGCGCAGCCATATTCCTCCGGCAGCGTCACGCCGATCAGGCCGAGCTCGCCCATCTCGTTGAAGATCTCGCGATCGGTCTTCTCTTCGAGATAGGCTTTGGTGACGCGCGGCAGCAGCTTGTCCTGTGCGTAAGCTCGGGCGGTGTCGCGGATCAAGCGCTCGTCCTCGGTGAGTTGGTCGTCGAGCAGGAACGGATCATCCCACTGGAAGCTGGCAGCAGCCGGCTTGTCCTTGGCTTGGGGGCGCACGCTCATGAAACATCCTTTCGCATAGGTCTTTGGGAGTTTGCCGGATAAATTAAAGCGCTATGCTGCAAAGCGCAATTGTATTGGGTTTTCGTCATTCCGCGGCATACGACAGCGTGAACCTAAGGGCGCCGTGGAATCTCGAGATTCCGGGTTCGATGCACGCGCATCGGCCGGAACGACAAATGCTAATGCTCGAGCTTCTCGTTGGACACGATCTCGATGCCGAAACCGGAAAGGCCTTTGTAGTCGTGCACCGACGATGTCAGGTTGCGGATCGAGGTGACGCCGAGATCGCGCAGGATCTGTGCGCCGACGCCGACCTCGCGCCACTGTTTGTTGCGATCGGCCTCCGCGCTCTTCGTCTCGCCGACCGGCTCGACCGGAACACCCGCGGCGCCATCGCGCAAATACACCAGCACGCCGCGGCCGGCATGCTTGAACTGTCGTAGCACGGCTTCCATCCGCGCCTGACCGGTGAACAGGTCCTTGACGATGTTGGGCTTGTGCAGCCGCGTCAGCACGTTCCGGCCGTCGCCGATGCCGTTATAGACGAAGGCTGCATGCATGATCTCGTCGAATGGCGAGCGATAGGCAAAGCCCTGGAGCGGGCCGATCGGGCTCTCGGTGGTGAAGGTTGCAACTCGCTCGATCAGCTTCTCGCGCGCCTGACGGTAGGCGATCAGGTCCGCGATCGTGACGTGCTTGAGCTTGTGGGCGGCGGCGAATTTCGCAACCTGCTCGCCCTTCATCACGGTTCCGTCGTCATTCATCAGCTCGCTGATGACGCCAACCGGGGGCAGGCCGGTGAGCTTGCAGAGGTCGACCGCGGCTTCGGTATGGCCGGAGCGCATCAGCACACCGCCATCGCGGGCGATCAGCGGGAAGATGTGACCGGGCCGCGCGAAGTCGGTGGCGCCGGCATTGGGATTGGCGAGCGCGCGGCAGCAGGAGGCGCGTTCTTCGGCCGAGATGCCGGTGCCGCCGTCGGGCTTGTAGTCGATCGAGACCGTGAACGCGGTAGTGTGGTTGGACTCGTTGTGCGCCACCATCGGGTCGAGCCGCAGCCGGCGCGCGTCATCGGTGGTGATGGGCGCACAGACGATGCCGGAGGTGTGGCGAATGATGAAGGCCATCTTTTCCGCCGTGCAGAACGACGCCGCGACGATCAGATCGCCCTCGCCCTCCCGGTCGTCATCATCGGTGACGACGACGAGTTCTCCCCCTGCAAACGCCTGCAGCACTTCCTGGATCGTATCGGCCATTGTCCTGACATCTCGCTCTATGCAGGCAGTGGATTAGCCGGGTTCCTAGGCCCGCGCCAGTATCATTATGCAACCCGCCATGCATTGGGCAGGCATGCCAGGGCGGTGACGGACACCCGTAGAAGCCCCCGGATGGAGCGAAGCGCAATCCGGGACATTCCCGCATGCAAGGTCCCGGATTTCGCTTCGAGCTCCTACGGCAGCACCTCGCGCCGCTCGGCCAGCCGGGCATCCATCTCGGCGCGCTTGTCGTCGAGCAGGCCGGCATCGGTGGCCTCGATCACGGCATAGAGCTCGCCGGCGTCGCTGATTCGGGTCACCGTGACATAGTCGGCGCCGGCCTTGTAGAGCTCCTCGACGTCGGCCAAGAGATCGGCGGTCGCAACGATCTTCGCGGTCGGGTTCAGGGTCCGGACATGCCGCACCAGCTTCTCGTTGTCGGCACCGACGAGCAGGAAATCCGGCACGCTCAGGATGATGATCTCGGCCTTGCCGATACCGGCATGGACCAGCGTATCGACATTGCTGATGTCGCCGTAGATCACGTGCAGGCCGCGCTCAGACAGCGTGCGGAACACCAGCGGATTGAAGTCGATGACGCTGATCTGCTCGAGCAGCGACTGGTTCTGCCGCTCGATCTGGTTGAGCAGCGCGCTCGCCGCGCGGAAAAAGCCGAGAATGACGATGCGCCTGATCTCGCCGTGGCCGCTCTCGCCCGCCCCCTCGCTGTCCTGCGCGTGGTCGAGATCCCGCAGCCCGATCCGCTTCAGGGGGCCGATCAGGCCACGCACGAGCTGGTCGCTGCGGCCCATCGCAAAGGTCGAGAGCACCGCCAACACCACGAAGGCGAACGAGGCGGCGCTCGCGGTCTCGGTCGAGATGTGGTTGGCGGCGGTCCCGGTCTGGATCACCACCAGCGAAAACTCGGAGATTTGCGCCAGATTGATCGCGGGCAAGAGGCTGGCGCGCAGGCCCTGCTTCATCAGATAGAGCGGCGTGAACGTCGTCACAAGGCGGCTCGCCACGGTGAACGCGGCGATGACAAGCGCGAGCCCGATCACCGACAAACCCGGAATCGGGATCGTCATGCCGAGCGCGACAAAGAACAGGGTGATGAAGAAGTCCCTGAGTGTCGTGACCTTCGCGGTGACATCGAGCGCATAGGGAAAGGTCGAGATCGAGACGCCGGCGACCAGCGAGCCCATTTCGCGGGACAGATGCAGGCGTTCCGCGATCTCGCCGATCAGGAAGCACCAGGCGAGCGCTCCGAGCAGCACCAGCTCCGGCCGGCGCGCGATCTGGTGGAACAGCCGCGGCAGCACGTAGCGGCTCAGCACCAGCGCGGTCGCGACCAGGACGGCGACGCGGGCGATCGACAGCAGCACCACGCCGACCTGCAGATTGTCGAGGCTCGGCTGCACCGCCAGGAACAGGATCGCGAAGATGTCCTGCAAGACCAATACGCCGAGCGTGATCCGGCCCGGCAGGGTGTCGAGCTCGCGCTTCTCATAGAGCACCTTGACGATGATCACGGTCGAGGACAATGCGCAGGCGACGCAGAGATAGAGCGCATCGAACTTGCCGCCGCCGACTGCAAGGCCAATTCCCGCAAAGAACAGGATGCCGAGCAGGCAGCCGCCGATAAGCTGGCCGGCACCGGCGAACAGGATCACCTTGCCGGCACGGACGATCTTCTTCAGGTCGATCTCCAGCCCGATCATGAACAGCATGAAGATCAGGCCGAGCTCGGAGATGACGCTGATCGACTCCTGCGACTTGACCCAGCCCATGCCGAATGGACCAATGAAAAAGCCGGCGATAAGGTAGGCGAGGATCAGCGGCTGCCGGGAGAAATGGGCCAGCAGCCCAAGGCCCCAGGCAAACAGGATACAGAGAGTGATATCGCGAATTAGCTCGTGCATGCGTCAACGCTTCCTGTGCCGCAACCTAGAGGGCTGGGCGTGAGGATCAATCAAGCAATGTGTCACATCCGCGCAGGCGGCGTTTTTCTCGCGATTCTCGCCTGCCTGTTGACCCTGCGCATGACACAGGCGCTAGCACAATCCCCGGGAAGTATTGAGCAAAATTTTGCGAATTCGCTCACCTCAGTGCCGGCGGGGGATATCTCCGTCACCGGCGCATTCTACGTGCCGGTCTATTCGAGCGTGTCGATGAGCCAGGGCAAGCTGAGAGCCGATTTCTCGGTGACGCTGAGCGTCCACAACGCCTCCGAGACAAAGCCGCTGGTGCTGAAGCGGATCGCCTATTTCGACACATCAGGCAAGATGGTGGAGAGCTACCTCAAATCGCCGGTCGCGCTAAAACCGTTCGCGACCGTCGAGGTCGTCATCGCCACCACCGATACCCGCGGCGGCACCGGCGCCAATTTCGCGGTCGATTGGGCGGCCGCCGGCGAGATCGCGGAGCCGGTTGTGGAGGCGTTGATGGTCGGCAGCGTCGGCGCCGGGCATTATGCCTTCATCACCCAGGGCCGTCCGGTCAGGCTGCTCGGCAAGAACTAACCTCATGGAAGGCCGCGCCACGGCCTTCTCAACGACAACAAGACGGAGCGAAACATCCATGTCCACCTCAGCCCGGTTCGATTTTGCACCCCTGCTCCCGGCCGGCCTGCCCGCGCCGGCCGCGCGGTGGACCGGGCTTGCGAAGTACAGCTTCGTCGGCGGCAACAACGATCCCGAGCAGGTCCCGGTCGAGGGGCTGCTGGAGGCGGTCAACGCCGTGCTCAAGCGCGAGGGCAAGAATCTAGCGACCTACAACCTCGCTCACGGCCCGCAGGGTTACCTGCCGTTGCGCGAATTCCTGGCGCAGAAGCTGAAACGCGACGCCGGCATCGCCTGCACGCCGGACGAGATCATGATCGTGTCCGGCTCGCTGCAGGCGCTCGACCTCGTCAATCACACCTTGCTCGCCAAGGGCGACACGGTGCTGATCGAGCAGGAGACCTACCAGGGCTCGCTCAACCGGCTGACGCGGCTCGGTGTCAACGCGGTCGGGATTCCGCTCGACGGCGAAGGCATGCGAATGGACGCGCTGGCCTCGGCACTCGCCGATCACAAGCGCCGCGGCATCACGCCGAAATACATCTACACCATCCCCACGGTGCAGAACCCGACCGGCTCGATCCTCCCCGAAAGCCGCCGCGCCGAGATGCTGAAGCTCTCGCAGGAATACGGCGTGCCGGTCTTCGAGGACGATTGCTATGCCGACCTGGTCTGGAGCGGCGCGCGGCCGCCCGCGATCTACGCCATGAGCCAGCATGGCGGCGTGATCCATATCGGCTCGTTCTCGAAATCGATCGCGCCGGCGTTGCGCGTCGGCTTCATTGTGGCGCCCTGGGAGATGATGTCGCGTATGCTGGCGCTGAAGACCGATGCCGGCTCCGGTGCGCTGGAGCAGATGGTGCTGGCCGAATATTGCGCGCCGCACTTTGCGACCCATGTGCCGCGACTGACGCGCGGCTTGCGGGCCAAGCTCGACACGCTGATGGAGGCGCTGAACGAGCAGTTCGGCACCGCCGCCGAGTTCGAGGCGCCCAAGGGCGGCATCTTCCTGTGGGTCAAGCTGCCCGACAATGTCGACACGATGAGGCTCTATCAGGCGGCGCTCGCCGCCGGCGTCTCGATCAATCCCGGACCGGAATGGTCGACCAGCAAGACCCACTCGGGCAGCCGACTCAGGCTCTGCTTCGCGAGCCCCTCGCACCAGCAGATCCGCGAGGGCATCGCCGTGCTGGCCGAGGTATGCCGGAAGGAATTCGGCGTGCCGACGCGAAGCAGCAATGTGGAGAAGCGCGGTTAGCTCGTGGCACGATAGACCAATCCGTTGTGCTCGGAGTGACGCGGCAATGCGCATTTGCTGAACAAGCGTTCAGGAAACTCTCCGGCTTCCGCAGGAACGTTTCAATCGCTGCGCTGTTTCATTCTCGCTTAATTGAGGAGGATGAGATGAAGAAGTTTGGATTTGTTGTTGCTGCAATCGGCGCGCTCGCATTGGTGGTGCCGTCGGTCGCGAGCGCCGACACAGTCGTGGTGAAGCGCGGCTATCATCATTGGGACCATGGTTGGCGCGCCCACGCCGAAATGCGCGACCACGGCTGGCATCGCGGCTGGCATCATCATGACCGCGTCGTGGTGGTCAAACGACATCGCTACTGAGATCGACACAATCAACACCAAGGCCGACACAATAGAAATGGAAAATGGCTCCTCGCGGAGCCATTTTCTTTATGATGCTGCGTCACCGCCAGTTGCAGATACCGCCAGAGCGGCACGGCCAGATCTGGATCCGCGTATCGCGCGCCTGGGCATCGAGCGGGTTGCTGTGGCGGCGCGCCAGCTTGGCCCGTGCGGGAACGCGCCTTTCCGCTCGCTTCTCGACCGGCTTCCGCTCGACCGGCTTCGCTGTCACCTTGGCCGTGCGCACAGCCTTTTGCGGCGCAACCTTGGTGTCCTCAACCTTTGGCTCGGCATTGGCCTGCGGCGCTGCCGCGCTGCGGTCGGAATTGGCCTCGACGGGGACCGGCTCGAACTGCGCAGGCGGGCCGAGCCGCTTCGGCGACAGCACGGCCCTGGAGAGATCGAGACTGAAGAATTCGTCCGGGCGGTACTCGTCAGCGAATCCCGCGCCACTCAACAGCAGGAACGCGGTACAGACGGCGACACCAAATACGCTTTTCAGGACCATCAAACGGCCTCCTGAAATCACTCGAACAGAACAGTAATTCATGTAGGAGCCCGGCCGCGCTAATCCAGCCGAAGCCGCGAGCGGGGCCACCGTTCAACGACGGCGGCCGCGGAAGGTTCCACCGCGGCCGCCGTCGCGGCCTTATTCGGCCGCCTGCGCGATCGGCCGGCCGATCGCGCTCTCCAGCCGCGCACATTCGCCGCGGAAGCGGGCGACATTGGCTTCCTTGATGTGGCCGTAGCCGCGCACCAGATCGGCCGACTTCGCCAGTGCAACCAACCGCGGCAAGTCGACCGGTTTCTTGCCGTCGAGATGACGCAGGATCATCGCGGAATATTCGCCCGGCAAGGCGCGCTCCATCCTGCGCTCGGCGGTGTAGCCGAAGATGTCGAATGCGGTGCCGCGCAAGCCCTTCAGCCGCGCCAGGATGCTGAAGGCCTGGAACACCCACGGGCCAAACTCGCGCTTCTGCAGACGTCCGGTGACGGGATCGCGCGGCGCGAGCAGCGGCGGCGCCAGCAGCACCTTCAGCTTCGGATTGCCGTCGAACTGCTCCCGCAAGGCCCTGGCGAACTCGCCGTCGGAATAGAGCCGGGCGACCTCGTATTCGTCCTTGTAGGCCATCAGCTTGAACAGGCCCTTGGCGAATGCCTCGGTCAAATCCTGCGAACCGGGCGCCGCCGCAGCCTCGGCCGCACGCACCCGCGCGACGTCGGCGAGATAGCGCCTGGCATAGGCTTCGTCCTGATAGTCGGTCAGGAACTTGGCGCGGTACGCGATTGCCTCGTCCAGGGTGCGCTTGACCGGCGCGGCGCCCGCGCTCTTGAAGCGCGCGGCGCTGACGACGCGCGGCAGGTCATGCGCGGCGAGCCGTCCCCACGAGAACGCCGTCTTGTTCATCTCGATCGCCGCACCGTTGAGCTCGATCGCCTTCAGGATGGCATCCAGCGACAGCGGGATCGCGCCGCGCTGGAACGCGAAGCCGAGCATGAAGGCGTTGGTCGCGATGCTGTCGCCCATCAGCGCGGTGGCAAGGCCAGTGGCATCGAGAATGTCGAGGTCACCAGGCGTCACCGCGCCGTTCAGCGCATCGCGCATCGTGCCGGCCTCGAAATCGATGTCCGGATCGATCACGAAGCTCGCGGTCGGCAACAGATCGGCGTTGACCACGGCGCGGGTGACGCCGCGCTCGGCCCGGCTCAGCGCCGGCACGCTGGTCGCTACGACGAGGTCGCAGCCGAGGATCAGATTGGCATTGCCGGGCGCGATGCGGACAGTTGTCAGCATGTCGGCCGCCGGCGCGAGCCGGACGTGGCTCATGACAGCGCCGTTCTTCTGCGACAGGCCGGTGAAGTCGAGTGTCGAGCAGGCCAGCCCCTGCACATGCGCGGCCATGCCGAGCAGCGCGCCGATGGTGATGACGCCGGTGCCGCCGATCCCGGTGACCAGGATGTTGTAGGGCGCATCCAGCGCGGCCGCCGGCGGCGTCGGCAGGTCGGCAAACAGCGCCTTCGGATCGGCCGCGGTGCGGTCGGCCTTGCGCAGCTTGGGATCGAGCACGGTGACGAAGCTCGGGCAGAATCCCTCGATGCAGGAGAAATCCTTGTTGCAATTCGACTGGTCGATGCGGCGCTTGCGGCCGAACTCGGTTTCCAGCGGTTGCACCGAGACGCAGTTCGAGGCCTGCGAACAGTCGCCGCAACCCTCGCAGACGCGCTCGTTGATGAAGATGCGCTTCGCCGGATCGGGATAGAGCCCGCGCTTGCGGCGGCGGCGCTTCTCTGCCGCGCAGGTCTGGTCGTAGATCAGAACCGTCAGACCCTTGATCTCGCGCAAGTTCCGCTGCACGGCATCGAGCTCGCGGCGATGATGCACGGTGGCGCCGGCAGGGAAGTAATTGGCGGGGTACTTGTCGGGATCGTCGGAGACGATCGCGAGCCGCTTGGTGCCTTCGGCGGCCACCTGGTGGGCGATCTGCGACACCGTGAAGCCGCCCTCGGCGGGCTGGCCGCCGGTCATGGCGACCGCGTCGTTGTAGAGGATCTTGTAGGTGATATTGACGCCTGCGGCGGCCGCCGCGCGGAGCGCCAGCAGGCCGGAATGGGTGTAGGTGCCGTCGCCGAGATTCTGGAACACGTGCTGTTCACTGGTGAAGGGCGCCTGCCCGATCCAGCTCACGCCTTCCGCGCCCATGTGCGAGATGGTCTGGGTGTTGCGGTTCGGCACCGACAGCGCCATGCCGTGGCAACCGATGCCGGCCATGGCGCGGCTGCCCTCGGGGACCTTAGTGGAGGTATTGTGCGGGCAGCCCGAGCAGAAATACGGCGTGCGCGCCAGCTTGACGCTACCCGTGCCTTCGGCCGGCCGATCGAACGCCTCGAGCTTGGCGAGCCGCTGCTCCAGCATCGGGCTGCGATGGCCGAGCTTGCGCAGCCGCGCCACCACGGCGGCCGCCACCATGGTCGGCGTCAGCTCGCCTTCGCTCGGCAGCAGCATCGCGCCGCTCTCGTCGCGCTTGCCGACTACCGAGGGCCGCTTCGAGGCGTCCATGTTGTAGAGGATGCGGACGAGCTGGTCCTCGATGAAGCCGCGCTTTTCCTCAACCACGAGCACATCCTGCAGCCCCTCGGCGAAGGCGCGCGCGCCGCGTTGCTCTAGCGGCCAGGTCAGCGCCACCTTGTAGATGCGCAGGCCGAGCGTCTGGGCCTCGGCGTCCGTGATGCCGAGATCGGCGAGCGCCTGGCGCAGATCGAGATAGGCCTTGCCGGTCGCCATGATGCCGAGCCGCGCCGGCTTCGAATCCAGCACGATGCGGTCGAAGCGGTTGACGCGGGTGAATGCGGCGACCGCCTCCATCTTCGGCCCATGCAGCCGCCGCTCCGCCTCCAGCGGCGGATCGGGCCAGCGGATCGACAGCCCGCCCGGCGGCATCTCGAAATCGTCGGGCATGATGATCTTGATGCGGTCAGGGTCGCTGACGATCGAGGCCGAGCTTTCCACCGTCTCCGAGATCGCCTTGAAGCCGACCCAGCAGCCCGAATAACGCGACAACGCAAAGCCGAGGATGCCGAGATCGAGATAATCCTGCAGCGTCGCCGGATTGACCACCGGCATCAGCGCCGAGGCGAACACCTGCTCGCTCTGATGCGCCAGCGTCGAGGACTGGCAGCCATGGTCGTCACCGGCGAGCGCGATCACGCCGCCATTGGGCGAGGTGCCGGCAGAATTGGCGTGCTTGAGCGCATCGAGCGAGCGGTCGACGCCCGGGCCCTTGCCGTACCAGATGCCGAACACGCCATCGACCTTGGCGCCCGGAAATATGCCGACCTGCTGGCTGCCCCATACCGCGGTCGCCGCCAGGTCCTCGTTGAGACCCGGCACGAAGGCGATGTCATGCTCTTTCAGGAAAGACTTCGCGCGCCACAGCGCGTGGTCGTACATGCCGAGTGGCGAGCCGCGATAGCCGGAGATGAAACCCGCGGTGTTCAGCCCATGCGCGCGATCGCGTTCGCGCTGCAACATCGGCAATCGGACAAGCGCCTGGGTACCGGAAAGGAAAATTCGCTTCGCATCCAACCGGTACTTGTCGTCCAGTCCAACTTCCATCAACGCCATTCGTCAGGCTCCCCGTCCCGTCTCCGCCACGCCGGTGTGACCCGGTCTCGTTTCATTCGGACAGGATCATGCATCAGCATGCACTGATTTTGCTATGCATGAACAGCCCTGTTCCCTTGCGGCAAGACATATCTCCTCTCTCTGCTGCCTTATGCGTGTTCTTGCCGAACGCCGGCTTCTTTGAAACGGTGGCGCGCAAAGGGAGGCCAAGGATGATCACAGTCGAAACCGCATTCACGACGGAAATCGTGGAGAATGGCGGTCTGCTGGTAGGCCCCTGGCGCAGCCCGAAGCAGATGCTTCAGGCCCAGGTCTACGACTCTCACGCGTCGATCCACGACGACGCAACCGCGCAGAAGCTCGGCTTTCGCAGCGGCACGATCGAAGGGCCAACCCACTTCAGCCAGTTCGCCCCGCTCTGCGAGCGGATCTGGGGCCGCGCCTGGTTCATGACCGGATGCCTATCCGCGCATTACCGCAATCCGGCCTTCGAAGGTGAAGAGGTCCAGGCCCAGATCGAGAAGCCGAAACCGGGCCAGACCGTTTGCGCGATGGGGATGATCAAGCGCGATGGCACCGAGATCCTGCGCGGCACCGTGTCGATCGACGGCGACGGCACCGAGACGGCCCTGAGCAAGCGGCTCGGCGAGTTGAAGCCACTGACCGACCCCGTCATCCTCGCCGACATCAAGGTCGGCATGAAGACGGCCCGCCAGGCGATCAAGATGGATTTCGACCAGAACATGGGCGATCTCTACCCATTCTCGCTGACCGACAAGCTGAAGGTGATCACCGAACCGTCGGACTACTATTCGCTCGAGCACAATCCCTGGGGCCGCGCCATCATCCCGATGGAAATGCTGAGCGTGCTGTTCCAGTACCGCGCGCGCGAGGACCGGCTGCCGGTTCGCGGCCCCGCCGTCGGATTATTCGCCGACCAGGAGATTCGCCTGCTGCGCGGGCCGCTATTCCCAGGCGAGACCTATTGGGCTGAACGTGAAGTCGTCGCGCTCTCAGGCAGCAAGCGCACAGAGAGCATGTGGGTGCGCACCACCGTGTTCGACGCCGACAACATTCCGGTTGCGACCATGCTGCTCAACGGTGCCAGCATGAAGGACTCCTACGCCAATTATCAAACCGAGCACAAGGCACTCTACGGCTGAATCCCGCCCATCCCGCAAGCCGCCGAACCAAGGACAACAACAATGGCCCGCCTGCCCTATCTCGAAGCCGATCAGGTCGCGCCCGAATATCGGGACATGCTCAAGCGCAACACCAATCTTCACAAACTGCTGGTCAACTCGCCGGAGATGGCGCGCGCCTTCAACGGGATCGGCGGCTATATCCGCTTCAAGAGCAAGCTCGATCCGCGCTTGCGCGAACTCGCCATCCTCCAGGTCGGCTGGCTGGAGAAGTCGGAATATGAGTTCACACATCATGTGAAGATCGGCAAGGAGTTCGGCGTCACCGACGTCGACATCGAGGGCATGATCGCCGAGACCGAGGGCAAGCCGTCGAAACTCGAACCGCTCGCCAGGGCGATTCTCAGAGGCGCCCGCGAAATGGTCCGCGACCTCGCGATGTCGGATGCGACCTTTGCCGAGATCAAGGCGCAGCTCTCCGACGAGCACATGACCGACCTCGTGCTGACCATTGCGTTCTACTGCGCCGTGGTCCGCGTACTCGCCACCATGAAGATCGACAACGAACCAACCTACAAAGAAGTACTGCAGCAGTACCCGTTACAGGGAGTGAAATGACATGCGCCTGCAAGATCGTGTCGCTATCGTCGTCGGGGCCGGACAGAGTCCCGGCGAGGGCATCGGCAACGGCCGCGCCACCGCGCTAACGTTTGCCCGCGAGGGCGCGAAGGTGCTGTGCGTCGATCACAATCTGGCTTCAGCGCAGGAGACCGTCGACCTGATCGCGGCCAAGGGCGGCACCGCAGTGGCCTTCAAGGCCGACGTTACGAAGAACGCCGACATCAAGGCCATGGTGACCGACGCGCATACACGCTGGGGCAGCATCGACATCCTGCACAACAATGTCGGCGTCAGCCTGTCCGGCGGCGACGCGGAGCTGCTCGATATCACCGAAGAGGCCTTCGATCGCTGCGTGGCGATCAACCTGAAGAGCTGTGTTCTCGCCGCCAAGCACGTGATCCCGATCATGCGACAGCAGCAGCGCGGCGCGATCATCAACATCTCCTCGATGGCCGCGATCACGACCTATCCCTACGTCGCCTACAAGGCGACGAAGTCCGCGATGATCGCATTCACCGAGCAGCTCGCCTACCAGAATGCGCAGTACGGCATTCGCGCCAATGTGATCCTGCCCGGATTGATGAACACGCCGATGGCGGTCGACACCCGCGCCCGCGAATTCAAGAAGAGCCGCGCCGAGGTCGAGGCCGAACGCGACAGCAAGGTGCCGCTACGTCACAAGATGGGCACCGGCTGGGATGTCGCCAACGCCGCGCTGTTTCTGGCCTCCGACGAAGCCAACTTCATTACCGGTGTCACCTTGCCGGTCGACGGAGGCGCGAGCGTGCGGCGCGGTTAACCAAGGCGGTTAATCTCTGTGACGACATCACGCGTCGCCGCGCATCACGATTCGAAAAACTTGAAATAATCCAATGACACGATGATGTGACGGTGGGTCCAGATAAATCGAAATCCTGACTCGTTGTGGTCGCACGAAATTCATCTGCGCTCTGTATCTCGCACCCCGTGAATTGCTGGAGTGCAAAGATCCATGAGCGAAGAACTCGAACTCAGACCCGATCAGTGGGACGCGTTGAAAGCGCTGCGGGCCCCCGCGGCAAACCCTTCAAAACTGAGCCGGTTTGCGGTCGAAAGCCTCATCACGCTTGGCTATGTTGCGGTGCGAGGTGATTCGTTTGCGTTGACGCCTGCGGGCCGTAAGGCGCTGGTCCGCGGTTCCTCGCAACTGCTGCTGGACATTGCCGCCTGACCTTTCGAAAAATTCATGAAAACGCACGCGGCATCATGCCGCGTGCGCCTTGTTCGGGATCGTCGCCTCGCCGTGCTGGGTCAACGGCTTCATCCCGGTGAGGCTGCGCAGCAGCACATAGAATACCGGCGTCAGGAACAGGCCGAAGATCGTGACGCCGATCATGCCGGAGAACACGGCGACGCCCATCGCGCGCCGCATCTCCGAGCCCGCGCCGGTCGACAGCACCAGCGGCAACACGCCCATGATGAACGCCATCGACGTCATCAGGATCGGCCGCAGCCGCAGCCGGCTTGCCTCGATCGCGGCACGGATTGGCGAACGTCCGGCGAATTCAAGCTCGCGCGCAAATTCGACGATCAGAATCGCGTTCTTGGCCGATAGTCCCACCAGCACGATCAGGCCGATCTGGGTGAAGACGTTGTTGTCACCCTTCGAGAGCCAGACGCCGAACATCGCGGCCAACAGGCCCATCGGCACGATCATGATGATCGAGAGCGGCAGCGTCAGGCTCTCATAGAGCGCGGCGAGCACCAGGAACACCAGGAGGATCGCCAGCGGAAACACCCAGAGTCCCGAATTGCCGGCGATGAATTCCTGATAAGTCAGGTCGGTCCACTCGAAGGCAAAGCCGGGCGGCAGCACCTCCGCGGCGATCCGCGTCGCCGCCTCCTGCGCCTGGCCGGAGGAATAGCCCGGCGCCGCGGCGGCGTTGATGTCCGAAGACAGGAAGCCGTTGTAGCGGATCGCACGCTCCGGACCCGCGCTCTGGCGGACCTTCAGCAGCGCCGACAGCGGCACCATGTCGCCCGAGGACGAGCGCACCTTCAACTGCCTGATATCGTCGGCCCGCGCGCGGAACGGAGCGTCGGCCTGGACATAGACAGAATAGGTGCGCCCGAACTTGTTGAAGTCGTTCACGTAATACGACCCCAGATAGATCTGCAGCGTATTGAACACCTCAGTCACGGGCACGCCGAGCTGCAGCGCCTTGGTACGATCGATGTCGGCAAAGAGCTGCGGCACGTTGACCTGGAAGCTGGAGAACGCGCCGGCGATCTCCGGCGCCTTCTGAATCGCGGCCATGAACGCCTTGGTCGCATCGTTCAGCGCCTCATAGCCGAGGCCGGCGCGGTCCTCGATCTGCAGCTTGAAGCCGCCGATGGTGCCGAGCCCGTTGACCGGCGGCGGCGGGAACATGGCGATGAAGGCCTCCTGGATGCCGGCATATTTCTTGTTCAACGCGGCTGCGATCGCCTGACCACTCAGCGAAGGATCCTTGCGCTCGTCGAACGGCTTCAGCGTCGAGAACACGATGCCGGCATTGGAGGAGTTGGTGAAACCGGAGATCGACAGGCCCGGGAACGCCACCGAGCTCTCGACGCCGGGCTGCGTCAGCGCGATGTCGCTCATCTTGCGGATGACTTCCTCGGTGCGGTCGAGCGTGGCGCCATCGGGCAGCCGCGCAAAGCCGACCAGATATTGCTTGTCCTGGCCCGGCACGAAGCCGCTCGGCACCTGCTTGAACAATACGCCGGTGACGCCGATCAACAGCACGTAGATGCCCATCACCGCGGCCTTGCCGAAGATCACCTTGGAAACGGTTCGACCATAGTTCTCCGAGGAGCGGGTGAAGACGCGGTTGAAGCCGCGGAAGAACCAGCCGAGCCCCTTCTCCAGGATCAGCGTCAGCCGGTCCTTCGGCTCGTGGTGGCCCTTCAGCAGTAGCGCCGACAGCGCCGGCGACAGCGTGAGCGAGTTGATCGCCGAGATCACGGTCGAGATCGCGATCGTCAGCGCGAACTGCTTGTAGAACTGCCCGGTGAGGCCGGAGATGAAGGCGAGCGGCACGAACACCGCGATCAGCACCAGCGCGATCGCGATGATCGGCCCCGATACTTCCCGCATCGCCTGGTTGGTGGCATCGCGGGGCGACAGACCGGACTCGATGTTGCGCTCGACATTCTCGACCACGACGATGGCGTCGTCGACCACGATGCCGATCGCCAACACCAGGCCGAACAGGCTGAGCGCATTGATCGAGAATCCGAATATGTGCATCACCGCGAAAGTGCCGACGATCGACACCGGGACCGCGAGCAGCGGAATGATCGAGGCGCGCCAAGTCTGCAGGAACAGGATCACGACCAGCACGACGAGCGCGATCGCCTCCAGCAGCGTGTGGATGACGGCTTCGATCGAGGAGCGCACGAACTGCGTCGGGTCGTAGACGATCTGGTAGGACACGCCTTCCGGCATGTTCTTCTTGATCTCGGCCATCGTGGCGCGGACATTGTCCGAAATCTGCAGCGCGTTGGAGCCGGGGGCCTGGAAGATCGGCAGCGCGACCGCCTGCTTGTTGTCGAGCAGCGAGCGCAGGCCGTATTCGGAGGCACCGAGCTCGATCCGCGCAACGTCGCGCAGCCGCACCACCTCGCCCCGCGAACCTGTCTTCACGACGATGTCGCCGAACTGCTCCTCGGTCGACAACCGCCCTTCGGCGTTGACGGAGAGCTGCAGGTCGATGCCCTTGACGCTGGGCGACGAGCCGACCACGCCGGCGGCCGCCTCGACGTTCTGCGCCTGGATCGCACGCACCACGTCGCTCGCGGTCAGGCTGTGCTCGGCGGCTTTCTGCGGGTCGACCCAGACCCGCATCGAATAGTCGCCGGCGCCGTAGATCTGCACGTCGCCGACGCCGTCGATCCGCGCCAGCCGGTCCTTGACATTGAGCACCGCATAGTTGCGCAGGTATGTCATGTCGTAGCGATTGTTCGGGGACAGCAGATGCACGACCATGGTGAGGTCGGGCGAGCTCTTCTTGGTGATGATGCCGAGCTGGCGCACCACCGCCGGCAAGCGCGGTTCGGCCTGCTGCACGCGGTTCTGCACCAGTTGCGTCGCCTTGTCGGGATCGGTGCCGAGGCGGAAGGTCACGGTCAGCGTCATCGCGCCGTCGGTGGTCGCCTGGCTGCTCATGTAGAGCATGCCCTCGACGCCGTTGATCTGCTCCTCGATCGGGGTCGCGACCGTCTCGGCGATCACCTTCGGATTGGCGCCGGGATAGGTCGCGCGCACCACGACCGACGGCGGCACGACGTCCGGGTATTCCGAGATCGGCATCGCCAGGAGCGAGATCAGGCCGGCCAGGAAGATCAGGATCGACAACACGCCCGCAAAGATCGGCCGGTCGATGAAGAATTTTGAAAGATTCATGGTAATGCCCCCGGGCGCAGCAGCTTGTTAGCGCTGCGCCGTGTGCTGGTTGGTCTCGGCCGATGCCCGCTGCAGGCCTCGCGCGCCCATCTCGGCGACTTCAGTCTTCAGCAGTGCACCGGGACGCACGCGTTGCAGCCCGTTGACGACGATGCGGTCGCCCGATTTCAGTCCGGCCGTCACGACGCGCAAGCCGTCGACAGAGCCGCCGAGCGTGATCGAGCGATAGACCGCACGATTGTCGTCGCCGACCACCATGACGAACTTCTTGTCCTGGTCGGTGCCGACCGCACGCTCGTCGATCAGAACCAGCGTCTGCTGCTGCGGCTGGCCCATGCGCACGCGTGCGAACTGCCCGGGGATCAGCCGGCCGTCATCGTTGCGGAACACAGCGCGGACGCGGATGGTGCCGCTCTGGCCGTTGACCTGGTTGTCGATGAGCTGGATGTGCCCCTTGGCGCCGAGGCCGCCTGATGTCGTCATGTCGACCGGAATCCGGCCGAGGTCGCCGCGCTTGCCGGAGGCGTCGGCGATCGAGTTCAATGCCCGCAGCACCACCTCCTCGTCCGCATCGAAGCTCGCGTAGATCGGATTGACCGAGACGAGCGTGGTCAGCACCGGCGAGGCGGTGCCGGCGGCGACGAGGTTGCCGACGGTGACCTCGATCCTCCCGACCCGGCCATCGACGGGCGCGCGGACCTCGGTGTAGTCGAGGTTGAGCTTCGCCGTCTGCAGCGTGGCTTCGGCCGCCTTCACATTGGCGATCGCCTCACGGTTGGCGTTGTCGCGCTGGTCGAAATCGCGCTTGGTCACGATGTTGTTGCCGACGAGCTGCGCGCCGCGCTCGACCTCGGTGGCGGTGAAGACGGCGCGGGCCTTCGCGGCCTCGAGCTGCGCCTGGGCCTTATCGACCTCGGCGGCATAAGGCGCGGGATCGATCTTGAACAGGACATCGCCGGCCTTCACCAGCGCGCCCTCGGTGAAATTGGTGGCGAGGATCGCGCCGGCAACCCGCGGCCGAACCTGGACGCGGTCGACAGCCTCGAGCCGGCCCGAGAAGTCATCGAACAGGGTGGTCCGGCGCGGCTCGACGACGGCAACGGTCACGGCCACCGCCTGTTCGGGAGGAGCGGCCGCGGTAGTCGCCTGCGCAGCATAAAAATAGCGGCCGGTTGCGATCGAACCGACCACCACGACGGCGCCGAGGATCACGATACCGCCGACGCTGCGTCGGAAACGGCCGGAACGGGAGGTTTGGGTCAGCGAGGGCATTGGCGCGCTCCAGATAACTGTAGTGTTCGCTACAGATGTGGAGCTGGACGCGGGTCCGCAAGATACTTATGTATCGGACGCTAGGAAATTCTTAGCAGACTGTTGGGGAAACTGGAAGTCAGGGGAAAGATCAAATTCGACAACGGGATAGAGTGGGGAGAATCCGTCACAGAAACGGCGCCCGGCTCAGGGAGTGAGACACATGGCTATGGGACGTCCCCGCGCTTTCGACGCCGACGCGGCGTTGGACCGGGCTATGGAGGTGTTCTGGCGGCACGGTTACGAGGGCGCAACGATTGCGCAGCTCACCGAAGTCATGTGCATCAATCCGCCGAGCCTCTACGCCGCCTTCGGCAGCAAGGAGGGGCTCTTGAAGGCCGCCCTCGACCGCTACACTGAGAAGCGCAACGCCTGGATGGAGAAAGTGCTGAGCGCCCCCACCGCCCGCGACGTGGCGGAGAGAATGCTGATGGAGACCGCCGACACCCAGACCGACCCCGCCAACCCGCCGGGCTGCCTGCTGGTCCAGGGCGGCCTCGCCTGCGGCACCGGCTCGGCCAACGTCCCCTTCGAACTGGCCGCGCGGCGCGCGCAGACCGAGGAGCAGTTGCGCGAGCGCTTCGTGCGCGCAAAGGCCGAGCATGATCTTGGCGAGGCCGCCGATCCCGCCGCGCTCGCGCGCTATCTCTCGGCCATCACCGCCGGCATGGGCGTGATGGCCTCCTCCGGCGCCGACCGGGAGGCATTGCGCCAGGTTGCAGCGGTGTCGTTGAAGGCGTTCGAAGAGCAATCGAAGGGCAAGCAAGCCGCCTAGCCATCACCACATCGTCTGCCGCGCACGCTCGGGCCATTCCCGATCGTATTTTTCGCCGCCGACGGTGCTTGCGCTCATCTCGGCGAGGATCTGGCCTGGTGTCGGCAATGTCCTGGGGTCAACCCGCTTGTCTGGATTCCAGAGGTCGGAACGCACGATCGCGCGGGCGCATTGGAAGTACATCTCCTCGACCGTCATCACGATGACCGTGCGCGGTGCCTTGCCCTCCATCTTGAACGAGGCAAGCAACTCGGGCTCTGTCGTGAGATAGGCGCGGCCATTGACGCGCAGCGTGCTGCCCGAGCCCGGGATCAGGAACAACAGCCCGACGCGAGGATCGCGGACGATGTTGCGCAGCGAATCGCAGCGGTTGTTGCCCCGGCGATCCGGCATCATCAGCGTCTTCTCGTCATGGATGCGGACGAAGCCCGGCAGATCGCCGCGCGGCGAGCAGTCGAGCCCTTCGGGCCCTGCTGTCGCCAGCGACACGAAGGGCGATTTCTCGATCAGCGCGCGGTAGAGCGGCGTCACGCGGTCCGCGACCTTCACGGTCGAGGCATCGTTCGGGAATCCATAGATCGCCTCGAGCTGCTCGATCGTTTCAATCACCGACATCAGTGCCCTTTCTCGTTTGGAAGTCGCCGCCTAACCGTCCCAGCGCTCGCCCTTGATGACGCGGACAAGCTGCCGCGCGTGATAGTCGGCGGTGCCGGAATTGACGATGGTGAAGTCCGGCGTCGCGGTGGTTTCGTCGACGGTGCGCGCCAGCCGCTGCGCGAGCTGGCCATCGCTGGCGCGGGCGCGCATCGCGATTCGTGCGGCAAGCACATCCGGCGGCGCGGTGATCGAGACCACCACGACATTGGCGTAGTTGCGGCGCGCGGCCGAGATCACCGTGCGAGAGACATTGGCGATCACGGTGCGGCCGGCTCCGATGTCGTCGTCGATTATCCGCGGCAGCGCATAGCGATGCCCATGGGCTTCCCAGTGCATGGCATAGTCACCACCAGCCACCGCGCGCCGGAACGCCTCCGCGCTGACCTCCTCGTTGTCTTCCGAGGCAGAGGCCTCGCGGGTGATCAGGCGGCGGGGAAACACGATGTTGCGGTCATCGCTGCAGGCCGCCTTCGCCAATCCCAGCAGCGTGTCCTTGCCGGCGCCGCTCGGGCCGACCACCAGCACCAGCCGTCCGGGGCCGATCGCGCCGGCACGCGGCGCGGCGATGATCGGAGCTTCGCTCATGCGACCCTCCTCCCTTCGCGCCAGACGCTGCGCACCACCGGCAGGCCACGCGCGATGTGCACCCGGATCAGATCGGCGCGTTTGCCGACCGCGATCTCACCGCGATCGGCAAGCCCGACCGCCTCGGCCGGCGTCTTCGTCACGGTGCGGACCGCCGACGCAAGATCGATCGTCGGCACCCGCTGCGGCAATTGCAGCGCCGCCATCAACAGGCTCGACGGGATATAGTCCGACGATAGGATGTCGAGCATGCCCTCGCGCGCCAGGTCGACGGCTGCGATGTTGCCGGAATGCGAGCCGCCGCGCACGACGTTCGGTGCGCCCATCAGGATGTCGATGCCGGCGGCGTGCAGTCCGCGCGCGGCTTCCATCGTGGTCGGGAACTCCGCGACCGACACCTTGTCATTGACGGCATCGGCCACATTCTCATCCGTGGTGTCGTCGTGGCTCGCCAGCGGGATCTTGTACTCATGCGCCAGCGCGACAATCGCGCGCATGTTGGTCGCGGCATATTCCTTCTGGTAGGCGAAGCGCTTTGCGAACAGCACGTCGAGCTGGGCATCGGTCATGCCACCGCCCTTGCCGCGGTAGTAGTCGCGCAGCTTCACCTCGTCGCGGAACTGGCGCTGGCCCGGCGTGTGGTCCATCAGCGACATCAGCCGCACATCCGGGCGATCGATCAACTCCTTTGCCTCCGCGACCACGTCGGGCATCGGGATTTCGCAACGCAGATGCAGGAAGTGATCGGCGCGCAGCAGCTTCTCCTCGCGCGCCGCCGCGATCGCCTCGGCCAGCAGGCCGGCGCGGCCGTCGACGCCCTCGGCGCCGTCCTCGCGCCAGACGCGGAGCGAATCCAGCACCGTGGTGATGCCTGACGTCGCGAGCTGTCCGTCATAGGAGATCACGGCCGCAACCGGATTCCAGTACACCTTGGGCCGCGGCACGTAGTGCATTTCGAGATGATCGGTGTGCAACTCGATCATGCCAGGCATGATCAGATCACCGCCGGCGTCCTCAGCCGCTTCTGGCGCCCTGCCCTCGCCAAATTCGGCGACCTTGCCGTCTGACATCGCGACCCAGCCCTGCTCGATCACGCGATCGGCGAGAGCGACCCGGGCGTTGCCGATGACGGTGTCCTGCTTGGCGGTCATTTCAAATGGTCCTTCAGGCAGCAGCGGCAAACGAGGTCACATCGACGATGCGATCCGCGATCAGATGCCGAATCTCATCGTCATGGACGATCGCGACCATCGCGACGCCCTTTGTCTTCTTTTCTGCAATCAGTTCAACCACCACGGCACGGTTGGCGGCGTCAAGCGACGCGGTCGGCTCGTCCAGCAGCAGTATCGGCAGATCCGAGATAAAGCCACGGGCAATGTTGACGCGCTGCTGCTCGCCGCCGGAGAAGGTCGCCGGCGGCAGCGGCCACAGCCGCTCCGGAATATTGAGCCGGCGCAGCAGGCGGCCGGCGCGTGCGCGGGCCTCCTCGCGGGTGACGCCGTTGGCGATCAGGGGCTCGGCGACGACGTCGATCGTCGCCACCCGCGGTACGGCGCGAAGAAACTGGCTGACATAGCCGATGGTCGAGCGGCGGATGCTCAGCACCTGGCGCGGCTCGGCGGTGGCGAGATTGATCACCGCACCATGATGGCGGATGCCGATCCGGCCGCGATCGCAACGATAATTGCCGAAGATCATCTTCAGAATGGAGGATTTGCCGGCGCCCGAGGGGCCCGACAACACCACGCATTCGCCCGGTTCGACGTGGAACGAGACGCCGCGCACCACTGGCAGCTCGACGCCGCCCTGCAGGTGCATGGTGAAGGTCTTCTCGGCGTTGGCAAGTTCGATCATCGCGGTCATTGGCGGGCTCATGGCGGCAGAATCGAGGAAACGAGCAGTTGCGTATAGGGCTCGCGCGGATCGTCGAGCACCTGGTCGGTCAATCCGGTCTCGATGACGCGGCCGCCCTTCATCACCATCACGCGGTGCGACAGCAAGCGCGCGACGGCGAGATCGTGGGTCACGACAATGGCGGCAAGGCCGAGCTCACTGACGAGGTTGCGCATCAAATCGAGCAGGCGCGCCTGCACCGAGACGTCGAGACCGCCGGTCGGCTCATCCATGAACACCAGCCGCGGCTCGGTGACAAGGTTGCGCGCGATTTGCAGCCGCTGCCGCATGCCGCCGGAATAGGTCTTGGGCGCATCGTCGATGCGGCCGACATCGATCTCGACCCGCTCGAGCCAGGTCGATGCGGTGTCGCGGATCCGGCCGTAGTGATTCCAGCCGACCGCCATCAGCCGTTCGCCGACATTGGCGCCGGCCGAGACCGCCATGCGCAGCCCCTGCGCCGGATCCTGGTGCACATAGCCCCAATCGGTGCGAAACAGGAAGCGCCGCTCGGCTTCGCCAAGACCCGCGAGATCGCGCAGCACGCCGTCGCGCATCCGGTAGGACACCCGCCCCGCGCTCGGCGCGAGTTGCGCCGAGAGAAGCTGCAGCAAGGTCGACTTGCCCGATCCGGACTCGCCGACGATCGCCAGCACCTCGCCGGGATAGAGCGAGAAGGAGACGTCGCGACAGGCCGCGAGCTGGCCATAATTCTTGGCAAGCCCTTCGGCGACCAGCAGCGGCTGGTCGTTGTCGAGACAAGACGGCTCAGACATGCGCCTTCTCCTTGTGCGGCGCTGCGCCGAGCGCGCCGTGATGACCGGCCGCCTGGCGCTGCTCGCAGAAATCGGTGTCGGAGCAGACGAACATTCGCCCGCCCTGGTCGTCGGTGACGATCTCGTCGAGATAGGAATCAGCAGCGCCACAGAGCGCGCATGGCGCGTCGAAGCGATAGCGCGTGAACGGGTGATCCTCGAAATCGAGCGAGACCACGGTGGTGTGCGGCGGGATCGCGTAGATGCGCTTCTCGCGGCCGGCGCCGAACAGTTGCAGCGCCGGGCAATTGTCCATCTTCGGATTGTCGAATTTCGGCGTCGGCGACGGATCCATCACATAGCGCGCGTTCACCTTCACCGGATAGGCGTAGGCGGTCGCGATGTGGCCGAACCGCGCGATGTCCTCATAGAGCTTCACATGCATCAGCCCGTATTCGGCGAGCGCATGCATGCGCCGCGTCTCGGTCTCGCGCGGCTCGAGGAAGCGCAGCGGCTCCGGGATCGGCACCTGATAGACCAGCACCTGCCCCGCGTGCAGCGGCGCCTCGGGAATGCGGTGGCGGGTCTGGATCACGGTCGCCTCCGTGGTCGAGGTCGTGGTCGCCACACCCGCGGTCTTGCCGAAGAACTTGCGGATCGAGATCGCATTGGTGGTGTCGTCCGAACCCTGGTCGATCACCTTCAACACGTCGTCAGGCCCGAGGATCGCTGCGGTCACCTGCACGCCGCCGGTGCCCCAGCCATAGGGCATCGGCATCTCGCGGCTCGCGAACGGCACCTGATAGCCGGGAATCGCGATCGCCTTGAGGATCGCGCGGCGGATCATCCGCTTGGTCTGTTCGTCGAGATAGGCAAAGTTGTAAGTCGGCGCGTTCATTCCGCGGCCTCCCGCATTTCGGGCGCCTGGTTCGCCTCGGCGAATTCCTGGCGCAGCTTGCGCAACAGGCCGAGCTCGGACTGGAAGTCGACATAATGCGGCAGCTTCAGATGCTCGACGAAGCCGGTGGCCTGCACGTTGTCGGAATGCGACATCACGAACTCCTCGTCCTGCGCCGGCGAGCTCACCTCTTCGTCAAGCTCGCGCGCGCGGAGCGCGCGATCGACCAGCGCCATCGACATCGTCTTGCGTTCGCTCTGCCCGAACGCCAAGCCGTAGCCGCGGGTGAAGCACGGCGCCTCGGTCGCCGAACCCTTGAACTGATTGACCATCTGACATTCGGTCAGCTCGATCGAGCCGAGCGGCACGGCGAAGCCTGCGTCCTCGGCGAAGAACTCGACCTCGACGTCGCCGAAGCGGATCTCGCCGGCGAACGGATGGTTGCGGCCATAGCCGCGCTGCGTCGAATAGCCGAGCGCGAGCAAGAAGCCCTCATCGCCGCGCGCGAGATTCTGCAGCCGCACGTCGCGATCGGCCGGAAAGTTCAGCGGCTCGCGGGTGAGATCGCCGACCGGCGCGTCGGCATTCGCCTGCGGCGAGCCTTCGATCAGGCCGTCGCGCCCGAGGATGTCGGTCACGCGCGGCGTCGCCGCTTGCGACGCTTCCGCCGTCACCGGCTGCTCCGGTACGAAACCCTCGGCCAGTTGCGGATCGAGCAGGCGGTGGGTGTAGTCGAAGGTGGGCCCCAGGATCTGGCCGCCCGGAATGTCCTTGAAGGTCGAGGAGATCCGGCGACGCACCTGCATCTCGCCGGTATTCACCGGCTCGGTCGCGCCGAAGCGCGGCAGCGTGGCGCGGAAGGCGCGAACCAGGAAGATCGCCTCGATCATGTCGCCACGCGCCTGCTTGATCGCGAGCGCCGCGAGCTCGCGATCATAGAGCGAGCCTTCGGTCATGACGCGATCGACGCCGAGCGAAAGCTGCTCGGCGATCTGCGCCAGCGACACTTCGGGCACATCGCGGTCGCCACGCCTCTCATGCGCGAGCAGGCGGTGGGCGTTCTCGATGGCGCGTTCGCCTCCCTTGACGGCTACGTACATGGCTTACACTCCACTTGCGACCAACCGCGTGGTGCGCGGGATCGCGGCAATCGCATCGTCATGAACCAACACGACGTCGATGCCGCGCGGGAACAGGGCTTCGTTGATCGCAAGCCGGGCGAACAGGTCGCGCGGCTGGATCATCGCTTGCAGCAGCGCGGTGCCGTCGATGCCCGGGCCCTTCAGTTCGAAGGCCGGTCCCTGCGTCAAGCTGTCCACCTGCAGGATCAATGTGGTCGAGCGATCCGGATATTCGCTGCTGCCGAAGGCGAAGCGATCGAACGCCGGCAGGTTCGCGGCGTCGCCGATCAGCGCGAAACTGGCGACCGAGGGATCCGCGATCACCGGCGCGCTGGTGTGAAACTTGAGCCATCGCGCGACGTCCGGTGTCGCCGACATCGCGCCATCGAGCCAGATCGGCGTGTCGTGATCGAACAACGTCAAGGCGACCGCAGCCGTGCCGCGCATCACCCCGGCGGGCGTCCCCGCACTCGCCGAGACGCGCTGGACGCTGCCTGGGCGCGCCATCGCGTCCATCACCGAGCGGAACGTCGACTGCGCCGACAGCACCTTGTCGGCAAAACCTGCGGGCAATTCGGCAACCGTCGTCATCGTATCATCCCTCACCGCGCACCATCGTGTAGAAATCGACCCGCGTCGCCGCGGTCTCGGCGGCCTTGCAGCCGCGTTCAGCGTCGATCGCCGCACGCAGCGGCGCAATCACCTTCGCCTCCACCTCACCGGACAACGCCGCCGATTGCACCATGGCGTCGCATAGCGCGATCATCTGCGCCTTTTGTGCATCGCGGCCGAGCGTGTAGCCGAAACCGACCTCGCCGGTCGCAAGTCGCACCGCGGCGCGCGACACCGTCGCCTCGCCCAGATTGAACGGCGCGCCGTCGCCGCCGACCCTGCCGCGCAGCATCACGAGGCCATTCTCGGGCTCGCGAAGATTTTCATGCGCAGGCAGCGCGATCTCACGCATTCGCTCGGCGATCGCGGCCGCGCCGGAATGCGCCAGCACCGCCATCGCGGCCTTGCGCTGCGCGTCTTTGCTGTTCGGTCCGGTCGAAGCCATGAGCAACCTTGCCTGATTCAAGTTGTCCATGTTAATAGACAACTTGATAGCGGAGCGCCATGACTGTTTCGTGACAAACTGAAGATTTCTGCTATCACGGCGCCATGAGCATGCAGGAAAGTTCCGGCGTCGCCTTGTGGCGTCAGGTCGCCGACGGCATCGAGCGCGGCATCGCTGACGGCCGCTTCGTCGCAGGCGAAAAGCTGCCCGGCGAGATGGAGATTGCCGAGACCTACCGCGTCAACCGCCACACGGTGCGGCGCGCGCTGGCGGCGCTGGCGGAACGCGGCCTAGTGCGCGCCGAGCGCGGCAGCGGCACCTATGTCGAGGCGCAGCGCCTCGCCTATCCGCTGCGTTCGCGCACCCGATTTTCCGAGATCGTCGGCGCCGGCGGACACGAACCGCGGGGCCAGCTGATCGACGCCCGTGACGACGTCGCCACCCGCGAGATCGCTCGCGAGCTGGGCTTGAAGGTCGGCGCCCCCCTGATCCGGATCGAGTCGGTCCGGCTCGCCGACCGCACTCCGATCTGCGTCTCCACCACCTGGCTGTCGGCCGAACGGTTTCCCGATGCCGGCAGCGTGTTCGCCAACGTCCGCTCCATGACGAAGCTGCTCGCGCATTACGGCGTGAAGGACTACCGGCGGTCCTCGACCCGGATCACAGGAGCGATCGTCGATGCTACCGACGCGGCGCGGCTCAATCTCGCACTGGGCCATGCAGTGCTCGTCGTCGATGCCACTGATGTGGACGTTGCGGACAAGCCGCTCGTCACCAAGCGCTCGCGCTTCGCCGCCGAGCGCGTGGAATTTCTGGTGGAGAACGGTTGAGGACCGTAGGGTGGGCAAAGCGAAGCGTGCCCACCTTCTCGTGCGCCGAGCCAGAATGGTGGGCACGGCGCTGCGCGCTTTTGCCCACCCAACGAATTACTGAGCTTGGTCTCTACGCGACCGCTCTCCGCCCGATGATGGCGAAGCGGAGCTTGCTGGAGATGAAGTCGATCGCGGCGACCGCGATCAGGATCATCAGGATCAGGAACGACACCTTTTGCCACTCCAGCACGCGGATCTGCTCGGCGAGCTGCAGACCGATGCCGCCGGCGCCGACGATGCCGATGATGGTGGCCGAGCGCGTATTCGACTCGATGAAATAGAGCACCTGGCCTGCGATGACCGGCAGCACCTGCGGCAGCAGGCCGAAGCGGATTTCATGCAGCGCATTGCCGCCGGAGGCCCTGACGCCCTCGACCTGCTTGCGATCGGCCCCCTCGATCGCTTCGGAGAACAGCTTGCCGAACGCACCGAAATCCGACACCGCAATCGCTAGCACGCCGGCAAACGGGCCGAGACCGACGACGTTGATCCAGACCAGCGCCCAGATCAGCGTATCGACGCCGCGGATCGAATCCAGGAACCGGCGCACCGGAAAGCGGATCAGGTTCGACGGGATAATATTGCGCGCCGCCAGTAGGCTGACCGGCAGCGCCATCACTGCCGCAAGCGTGGTGCCCAGCAGCGCGATCGACAGCGTCTCGCCGAGCGCCTGCATGTAGAGCGGAAAGGACGAGCCGGGATTGGGCGGGATCATCATCATGGTGATCCAGCCGAGCTGACTGATGCCGGCAATCAGTTTCGTCGGCGAGAAATCGAGATCGACGAGGCCAAATACGAAGATCGCGAGCGCGGCCACGATCATCGCCGGCGTCGCCAGCCGCGCCGAGGCGGGCCGCTCGAACACCTCGGGATATTTCGCCCGCAGCTCACCGGTATTCGGCGTCGGCAATTGGCTCATCGGCGCGCCTCCTTGCCGAACAGCCGGGCGCGCAGCCAACCGGTCGAGATGTCGATGATGAACACCGTGACGATGATCATCACGAGGATGGCGCTGACATCGGAATAGTAGAACTTGCGGATCGCGACCACGAGCTCCTGGCCAATGCCGCCGGCGCCGACGAAGCCCATGACCGAGGCCTCGCGGACGTTGATCTCGAACCGCAGCAGCGCATAGCTGGCGTATCCGGCCACGACCTGAGGCAGCACGGCAAAACGCATGCAGGACAGCCAGCTCGCGCCGGTGGAGCGGATGCCCTCGACCGGCTTCATGTCGGCGTTCTCGACGATCTCGGCGAACAATTTGCCGAGCGCGCCGGTGGAGTGGATCGCGATCGCCAGCACGCCGGCCATCGGCCCTAAGCCGAAGGCGATCACGAAGATCAGCGCGAATACGATGCCGGGCACCGTGCGGGCGAATTCCAGCAGGCGGCGTACTCCGAAGCGTAGCCACGGCGACGGCGACGTGTTCTCGGCCGCGAAGAAATTCAGAGCGAAGGCGAGCACGGCGCCGATCAGCGTGCCGACATAGCTGATCAAGAGCGTCTCGCCGAGCAGCTTCAGCCACTTCTTCCAGCCCCAGAGCCACTCCGCCGGATTGGTCCAGACCCGCCCGCCTGAATCGAGGGTGAGGATGCGATCGAAATAGCTGACGAAGTTGCCGAAATAGGTGAACAGCGTGCGCAGATTCACTTCCGCGCCGAGCGCCGCGATCAGAAGCGCCGCACAGAACACCGCGACCGCCAGCGTCGCTTTCAGCCGTTTGCGAGCGACCGCCTTGCGATAGGCATCGTTCAGCGCCGCCAATTGCTGGGCTGGGAGGACGGATACGGCGGTCGCCATCGCAGGCCAATCTGCTCGAGAAAGTAACGGAAAAAGGGCCGGGTCATAGAACCCGGCCCAGTTCAATGCGCGCGCGATCAGGACGCCTTCTTGCGCAGATTATCCACGAACTTGATCAGCTCGATGGTCTTGTCATAGTCGGCATTGGTGATCGATTGCCACGGACGGTTCTTGCCGTCGGACAGCTTCTTGAAGGCCTCCGGATCCTTCTTGTCGGCATCGAGGAACGCCTGCTTGATCGCGGCCTTCATGTCGTCGGGCAGGTCGCGGAGATAGGCATAGGGCGAGTTGATGATGAGGTCGGACTTCGAGATGATGCGGAAGTCTTCCTTCTTCATCGGCGTTCCATCGCTCGACTTCACCATATTCTTGTTGAGCATGCGCGTGAGGTTGGAGTCGTCGTCGGCGTTCCACCAGTTGGCGGCGACGTCCACGGTGCCCTGCGCCAGCGCCAGCACGGCGTTCTCGTGGCTGCCGGTGAAGATCACCTTGGAGAAGAAGCTGTCCGGATCGATGCCCATCTGGTTCAGCTTGAAGCGCGGCATGTTGTTGCCGGACGTCGAATTGGGATCGACCAGGCCAAGATTCTTGCCCTTGAGATCCTCGACCTTCTGATACGGGCTCTTGGCGAGCACGTAGAACACCGAGTAATACCCCTTGGAGCCGTCGGCATTGACGTCGATCACGAACGCATCGGTCTTGACGCCAGTGAGAAGAGCACGCGAGAACGACGCCGGACCGTAATAGCCGATCTGGATGTTGCCGGCGCGCTGGCCCTCGATCACTGCTGCGTAGTCGTTGGCGACGCGCAAGTTCACCTTGATGCCGAGTTCCTTCGACAGGTAGCTGATGAACGGCCCGAAGCGCTCGGTGACACCGGAGCCGTTCTCGGCCGGAATCACGGCAAAGGTGATCTCCGGATACTTCGACTTCCAGTCCGAGGCCGAAGCCGAGCCGGCCAACGCCAGCGAGGCAGCGCCGGCCAATACGGTGCGACGAGTGATCATGATAAACCCCTTGTTGTGGTTACGCGTGTTTGGCCGGGCGAAATGCCCGTCCATCCTGATCGGGAATTGTGCGCCGCTCAGGCCGCCGCTGCGGTGCCGAGCGCCGGAACATTTGCGCCCTCGGGCGCGGGCAACGGCGCCCCGCCGATGACGTCATTGGCCTCGAGGTCGTAGAGCTCGCGGGCGATGTGGTCGGTCAGCGTCGATGGTTGACCGTCGAACACCACGCGCCCCGCCGCCATGCCGATCAGACGGTCGCAATAGGTCCGCGCCAGGTCGAGCGAATGCAGGTTGCAGAGCACGGTGATGCCGAAATGCTTGTTGATGCGCAGCAGCGCATCCATCACGATCTTGGTGTTGCGCGGATCGAGCGACGCGATCGGCTCGTCGGCGAGGATGATGTCGGGCTCCTGCACCAGCGCTCGTGCGATCGCGACGCGCTGCTGCTGGCCGCCGGAGAGCTGGTCGGCGCGCTGTGCGGCGAGCTGCGCGATGTCGAACTGTTCGAGCGCGGACATCGCAAGCGCCCGGTCCTGCTCCGGCCACATCTGCACCAGCGAGCGCCACGAAGGGATTTCGGCAAGCCGTCCCATCAGCACGTTGGTCAGAACGTCGAGCCGGCCGACCAGATTGAATTGCTGAAAGATCATCGCCGAACGCGCGCGCCACTGCCGCAGCGCCTTGCCGCGCAGCGCGGTGACGTCGGTGCCTTCGAACAGGATGCGGCCGGAAGTCGGATCAGCGAGGCGGTTGATCATCCGCAGCAGCGTCGACTTGCCGGCACCGGAGCGGCCGATCACGCCGACGAAACTGCCGGGCGCGATCGAGAATGACGCGTTATCGACTGCGGCTTTTGTGCCGAACCGGCACGTCAGACCTTCCACCACCAGCATGCAATGCTCCACCCGCGTCTCGATGGGGCCATCGCTATCCCCGCTGTTTTACAGTTATGTGACGACACGGCTGCGGTGCGGCGATCGTCCACACCACCTCGCTTGCCGTCATCGCAACGTCATGATCTTGTCATCAAGCACCTTGAAGACGAGCGCATCTCCCCGGAAGCCATGATTTGCGGAGGCCCTGATGGCCGGAAAGAAACTCTCCATCGCACCGACGATCGATCCCACCGCGTCGGTGCGCGAGAGCAAGCTCGGCACCTATACGGAAGTCGGCGCGCGCACGATCCTGCTCGAAGTCAGCATGGACGATTACTCATACATCGTGAATGACAGCCAGATCACCTACACGACGATCGGAAAGTTCTGCTCGATCGCAGCAATGACCCGGATCAATCCAGGGAATCATCCGATGCACCGTGCCACGCAGGCGCATTTCACTTACCGCGCCAGCGCCTACTTTCCCGGAGAGGGCGACGACACCGACTTCTTCAACTGGCGACGTGCGCATCACGTGCATATCGGCCATGACGTCTGGATCGGTCACGGTGCGATCATATTACCGGGCCGGAACATCGGCACCGGCGCCGTCGTCGCCGCGGGGGCCATCGTCACCAAAGACGTGCCTGCCTATACGATCGTTGCCGGCAATCCGGCGCGTCAAATCAAGCCGCGCTTTGCCGCGCCCATCGCAGATCGCCTCGCCGCGCTGGCGTGGTGGGACTGGGATCATGAGATGCTTCGCCGTGCCCTGCCCGATTTCCGCAAGCTTTCGGTGGAAGAGTTCCTCGACAAGTATGAAGCTGAGGGTGCTTCCGAATCACAAGACAAGCAGCGGAGTGCCGCCTCGTGACCGACATTTTCATCGAAGGCGGCCGCGCGCTGATCGACGGATCGCTCGTCGAGACATCGCTTCGGACAACGGGACGCGACATCGCTGCCCTCGACGCCGAGCAGGGCCGCGCGGCGCTCCACCTTGATGCCAACGGCTTGTTGGTGCTGCCTGGCATCGTCGACCTGCACGGCGATGCCTTCGAGCGGCAGATGATGCCGCGTCCCGGCGTCGACTTCCCAACCGACATTGCGCTCATCGACAGCGACCGGCAGGCGATCGCCAACGGCATCACCACCGTGTTCCACGGCACGACCTGGTCATGGGAGCCTGGCCTGCGCAGCGCCGACAATGCGCGGAAACTGCTCGATACAATCGAGGCATTGCGGCCGCAGCTTGCCGCCGATACGCGCTTTCATCTGCGCCACGAGACCCACAATCTCGACGCCGAGGCCGAGATCACGCAATGGCTCGCCGAAGGCCGCATCGATCTGTTCGCCTTCAACGATCACAGCAACGTCAAGCCGAAGAAGCGCAACCAGCTCGCCGAGCGTGCCGGGCTGTCGGTCGAGGCGATCAACGAGATGCTCGACCAAGTCGTCGCCCGCCGCCCCGACGTGCCAGCCTCGATCGCGCGTCTGGCCGCAGCGGCGCGTGCCGCCGGCATCCGCATGCTCTCGCATGACGACAACAGCCCCGTCATGCGCCAGGAGTATCGCGCACTCGGCGCTGCGATCGCCGAATTCCCGATCAACGAGGAGACCGCGCGCGACGCGGCCGCCGCCGGCGACTTCATCGTGTTCGGCGCCCCCAACGTGGTGCGTGGCGGCAGCCACACCGGCTGGACCAAGGCATCCGAGATGATCGCGAAGGGCCTCTGCTCGGTGCTGGCGTCGGACTATTACTATCCGGCGCAACTGCTCGCAGCATTCCGTCTGGTGGCCGACGGCATCCTGCCGCTCGCCAGCGCCTGGGACCTGATTTCCTCGGCGCCGGCGCGCGCCGCGGGGCTCGATGATCGCGGCGTGCTGGCCGCCGGCCGCCGCGCCGACATCATCGTCGTCGACGACAAGGTGCCGTTGCGGCCCCGCGTCGTGGCTGTGATATCAGCCGGACGATTGGTGCATCTGGCGGATGCAAGCTGTCTCATTCATTCGCGCGCGCCGCGCAAGACGGTTGCAGCGGCGTAGCCTCACTCTATTCTGCTGCCATGGCCAATCATCCGCGCTACGCGATCTACCATGCGCCGTCACCAGACAGCGCGCTGCACCGCTTCGGCTCGACGCTGCTCGGCTACGATGCTGCGTCGGGTGACGACATCCCGTTCCCGAATGGGGTCACCCCTGACTGGCGCGAGGTCACGGAGGATCCGCGCAAATATGGGTTTCACGCCACGCTGAAGGCGCCGATCACGCTCGCCGAGGGCAAGCGCGAAGGCGACCTCATCGAAGCCTGCGCTGCCTTCGCCGGCCGCGCGCGGCGCATTCCGGTGATCGAGCCGGTGGTCGATGCGATCAGCGGCTTCATCGCGGTGATTCCGGCGCAGCGTTCCGACGACCTGCAGCAGCTTGCCGCCGACTGCGTCACCGAGTTCGATGCCTTCCGCGCGCCGCTGACGCCGCAAGATCGTGCCCGCCGCAAACCCGAGAAGCTCTCGGCGCGGCAATGCGACTATCTCGATCGCTGGGGCTATCCTTACGTCATGGAGGAATTCCGCTTCCACATGACGCTGACGGGACGGCTCGGCGACGACAGGCGCGGCCCGATCGTGGCCTGGCTGCGAGAACGGTTCGCCACGCTCGGTCTCACGACGCTGGCGATCGACCGCCTGGCGCTGTTCAGGCAGGACCACACAACGTCCCGCTTCCGCATCATCGCAAGCTGGCCGCTGCGCGGCGGCTAATCCTGCTTCGCGAGCTCGGCCAACAGCCACTTCTTGAATGTTTGCAGCGCGCGATTGCGTTGCGCACCCGGCGGGTGAACCAGCCAGTAGCTGCCGGTCATGTGGCCGACCGGCAGGAGCCGCCGGATCGTGCCGCGCCGCTCGCTTTCCGCGATGAACGGCTCGAGCGCCAGCGCGACGCCCGCCCCGCGCTCGGCGGCCTGCAGGGCAGCCACAAAGCTGTCGACCGAAATGGTGCGCGTCGACGGCGGCTCGGCCTCGCCCGCATGTCTGAACCACAGGGGCCATGCCGCGGGAAATGTCGTGACGTGGATCAGGACGGCGCGGTCGAGGTCGGCGGCCGTCCGCAGCTTCAGCCGCCGCGCGAGCGACGGCGCCGTCACAGGAACGGTCCTGACGTCCATCAGGCGATGTGCGACGACGCCTTCGGCCTTGCCGGCCCCAAAGCTGATGCCGGCGTCGAACGTCTCGGTGTCGAAATCGACATTTCGGTTCGAGGTTTCGATCGCAAGATCGATCTGCGAATGCTGGGTGAGGAACGACGATAGCCGCGGGATCAGCCAGGCCGAGGCGAACTGCGGCAGCACCTTCAGCCGCAGCCGGCGTTTGCCGGCCGCTTCGATGGCCGACTCCGCTCGCGCCAACAGCGCGAAGGCGCGACCCGTCGCGGCGGCGAGCTTTTCGCCCGCAACGGTCGGCCGGACAGCGCGGTGGGTCCGCTGAAACAGCGCAACGCCGAGGTGGGCTTCCAGGTTGCGGATGCGATGACTGACCGCCGACGCGCTGACGTTCAGCACGCGCGCAGCTTCCTTGAAACTGCCGAGCCTGACCGCGACGTCGAACGCCTGCAGCGCCAGAAGATGCGCTGGCCGCAAGCTCGCCGCGGCGAGGTTATCCTGCGACTGCGATTGCGACGGCGACTGCGAAGACCTTGAGTTATTCCTGCTCACGCGGCCGATCCTAGCGGTCGTCACCCATCGATGTCGCCGGGAAACTCAGCATAGATGAATCTCATTCATCCGAAGCATCCCGCTTTCGCTTGTCGCGCGGGAGGCGATGCTGAATTCTGCCCGACAACGAGCGGGCGAGGAGCCCGGCCGGATCAAGCGGGGAGGATAGCGATGACAGCACGGCTGGCGGACGAACCTTCCGTCGTCAACCGAATCCTGAAGCATATCGACGCGAAATCGACCGATCTCAGCGACGGCGTCTGGCACGAACCCGTCGCGCACTATCTGTCGCAGGACCGCTTCGCAGCCGAGATCGAACACGTGTTCCGCCGCACGCCGACGCCGTTCTGCCCGTCCGCCGCGCTAACCGAAATCGGCGCCTATGTCGCGCGCGACGCGGCGCTGACGCCGATCATCGCGATCCGTGGCGCAGACGGCATTGCGCGCGCCTTCCGCAATGCATGCCGGCACCGCGGCGTGCAACTCGTTGACGGCACCGGTTGCAAGAAGGCGCTGACCTGCCGCTATCACGGCTGGACCTACGGCCTCGACGGCCGCCTGCGCGGCGTCCCCGACGACTATGGCTTTCCCGGTCTCGACAAGAGCCGGCACGGCCTCGTTCAGATCACCTGCGTGGAGCGCGGCGGCCTGGTATTCGTCTCGCAGGATGATCCCACCGCGATATCCGACGCAAGCGACATGCCAACCCTGTTCGGCGACGACTGGACGCTCTATTCGACCGCCGAGCAAGAAGTTGCGGCCAACTGGAAGATCGTCGCTGAAGGATTCCTCGAGGGCTATCACATCCGCTCGACGCATCAGGATACGTTCTATCCGCTGCAGTATGACAATCTCAACGTAATCGAGTCGTTCGGTCGCAACAGCCGGATCAGTTTCCCCTACCGGCGGATCGAGAAGCTCCGCAATGTGCCGCCGGGCGAGCGCCGGACGGCGGGCATGCTGACGCATGTCTATCACTTGTTTCCGAACGTGATGCTGTCGACCTTCCCAACCAACCGGTTGATGACGGTGCTCGAGCCGCTGGCCGTCGACCGGACCCGGCTCATCACCTACACGCTGTCCAACCAGATCGCCGCGGAGGACGGTCGTGCAGCAGTTGCCCAGGGACGCGACTTCGTCACTGCCGGCGCCGCTGAGGACCGCGAGATGGCCTGCGCCGCGCAGCGCGGGCTCGCCAGCCGGGCGAATGACCATTTCACCTTCGGCCTGTTCGAAGGCGCGATCCGGCATTTCCATCAGAATCTCGCCGCGATCATCGATGGCGGCGCAAGCGCACGCTGACCCACCGCAACCGCAAGGACGAAGCATCGAGGACCGAGCATGCTGGAACACCCGACCGTCAGATTCGAGACCGACCAGGCCGTCGCGATCGTGACCATTGACCGCTATGACGAGGCACGCAACGCGGTCAATCCGGAGACCGCGAAGGGACTGGCGGCGGCCTTTCGCGCATTCGATCGCGATCCATCGCTGTCGGTCGCGATCCTGACCGGTGCCGGCGGCGCGTTCTGTGCCGGCTTCGACCTCAAGCGGACCGCAGCCGGCCATCGCGGTCACCGCGTCGAGAATGGCGACGGTCCGATGGGCCCGACGCGGATGAAGCTGTCGAAACCCGTGATCGCCGCGGTCGAAGGACCGGCCGTCGCCGGCGGCCTCGAACTTGCGATCTGGTGCGATTTGCGGGTCGCCGCACGTGACGCGGTGTTCGGCGTCTACTGTCGGCGCTTTGGCGTGCCGCTGATGGATCTCGGCACCGTGTGCCTGCCGCGGCTGATCGGCCACAGCCGCGCGATGGACATGATCCTCACCGGGCGCGGCGTCTCCGGTGAGGAAGCCGGGCAGATCGGACTCGCCAACCGCGTGGTCGCACCAGGCACCGCACTTGCCGAAACGCGCCGCCTCGCCCACGATCTGTGCCGCCTGCCGCAAGCCGCATTGCGTAGCGACCGCCTCTCCGCCATCGAGCAGTGGGAGCTCGGCTGGGACCAGGCCACGCTGAACGAATTCCGCCTCGGTCTAGCGACGGTCGCGACCGGTGAGACCGAGGCCGGCGCGCGCCGCTTCGCTGCAGGCAAGGGCCGACACGGCGGTTTCGCAGACATCACGTGAGGATCGTAAGATCGCTAATGCTCGTCGGGCCGGGTGCGCGCGATGATCTCGGCGGCGCCCTTCTCCAGGAGCTCCATCCCGACGGCGCGGCCGAGTTCGCGCGGACGGTTCGCCGGACCGCGTCGCGTCGCTTCGATGAAGCGGCCGGCATCGTCGAGCACCGACGCGCGCAGCGTCATCTCGTGGCCCGCGACCGTTGCATGCCCGGCGATGGGCGAATTGCAGTGGCCGTTGAGCACCCACAGCACCTCGCGCTCGGCCTCGGCACTGAGCCGCGACGGAACGTTGTCGATTGCCGCCAGCCGCGCGCGCGTCACCCAGTCGGTTTCGACACATTCGACGGTGACGATGCCCTGGCCGACCGCCGGCAGCATCTCATCGACGGAAAAATCATGCGCGACGCGCGCGGCCATGCCGATCCGCTCGAGGCCGGAGCGGGCCATCACCAGCGCATCCGCCGGCCCCACCGCGCCGCCATCGGGCAAGCGCTGCTTGTCGCCGCGATCGAGCTTGGCGATCCGCGTGTCGGCGGCGCCGCGGAAATGGATCACGGTGGCTTCGGGGAACAGCCGGCGCAGATAGGCGGCGCGCCGCACCGCATTGGTGCCGATCATGAACCCCTTGCCGCGCGCGGTGCGGAGGGTCTCAAGCGACAGGCCGGGCCGCAGCACGAGTGAATCGTTGGCGGCATCCCGCGCCAGCATCGCGCCGAGAACCAGGCCCGGCGTCTCCTCATTGCCCGGCACGTCCTTCAGCGAATGCATCGCGGCCTGCAACGTGCCGGCGCGCATTGCCTCGCGGATCTCCGCGACGAAGGCACCACCCTTGCCGCCGTGTTGCAACAGCTTGCTGGTCTGGTCCCGGTCGCCGCGGGTCTCGAACTTGACGACTTCGACGGCAAGGTCCGGCGCGGCAGCGCGCAGCAGGCGCGCGACATCGTTCGTCTGCGCCAGCGCCATCGTGCTCTTGCGCGTCCCGATCCGTAAAGCCTGTCCCGACACGCTATCTCCGTTGCGAATGACCGTCAGGGGCTGGGATTAGAGCAAAAGACCAGTCAGAACAACGGTTTTTGCCCCCGGGGATCACGCTCAGGCGATGTCGTCGACCAGCACGACGCCGGCGCCAAGCATGGCCGTCGTGGCGGTCGCGAGCGAGCCCGCGAGATCGATGGCGCGGCAGCCCGACAGCGCCACCGTGGCCTCGAAACCGAGCCGCCGCGCGTCCAGGGCCGAATAATGCACGCAATAGTCGGTCGCGAGCCCCGCCATGGCGATCCGCGTCAGGCCGCGCTCGCGCAGATAGCCGGCGAGCCCGGTCGGCGTCGTCCGGTCGTTCTCGAAGAAGGCGGAATAGGAATCGATCGCCGCGCGGAACCCCTTGCGGATCACGAGCTCGGCCCTGTCGGCCGCGAGCTGCGGACGGAAGGCGGCGCCCGGCGTGCCCTGCACGCAATGATCCGGCCATAGCGTTTGCGGTCCGTAGGGCATGGTGACGGTCGAGAACGGCGCCGCGCCAGGATGCGATGACGCAAAGGAGCCGTGGCCCTCCGGGTGCCAGTCCTGAGTCAGCACCACATGATTGAATCGCTCGGCGAGCCGATTGATAACCGGCACCACGGCGTCGCCGTCCGCGACCGCCAGCGCGCCACCGGGGCAGAAATCGTTCTGCACATCGATGACGAGCAGGAGATCGCCGGGCCGGATCGCCATCGCCGCCTCAGGTCCCGATCCGAAGCGGCGCGCGCAGCTTGCGCAGGCAGGCGATCACCGACAGCGCGGTGATGCGGCCGGTCTTCGGGTTCTCCGAGGGGATGTTCTCGATCATCATCGAGAACCGCGCGGAATCCGAATCGACCTCGATGCGGTGGGTGTTGCGCATCACCGTCGGGTCCGCCCAGATCTCGACCCGGGTACGATCCGGGCCGATGCCGGCGAGCGACAGCGCCACTGCGACGTTGAGGTTGGCCGGAAAACCTTTCGCGGCCTCGCGCGCGCTGCCCTCGAACACCCGCAGCGGCTCGGTGATGCCCTCGATCCGGATGTCGTTCTCGACCAGATGCGGCGCGCCGAGCAAGCCCGCCACCGGCTTGCGCGTCACGATCCTCGCCGAATGGATGGTCCCGAGAGCGGCGGCCGTCACCGCGTCGAGCCCGATCAGTGCGCCGGTCGGCACGATGATCTGGCCGCCATGGTCCCTCGCAAGGCCGATCAGGTCTTCGTTCTGCAGCAGCGCGCCGACACTCAGCACCACGGCGGTCTTGCCGCGCTCGACCGCCGGCGCCACGATCGCGCGCACCAGCTTGCTCGGTGCGCATTCGACGACGATGTCGGCAACATCGGCGAGATCGGCGATCGGCAGCATCTTAGGCGGCGCCTTCAGCTCGGCAAGCCAGCCGCGATGCTTCGCGGGATCCTGCGACGACACCGCCACAAGCGCCAGCCCATCGATGCCTCGATCGAGCGCCTTGACGACATCGGCCCCGATCGCGCCAAGGCCGGCCACCGCCACGCGGGTCCTGGTTCTGGAATCCGCCATTGCTTACGTCTTGCCTCCGGCGAGCATCTTGACCAGGCGATAGAGATAATCCTCGCCCTGATAGAACGACTTTACGAGCACGCGCTCGTCCTTGCCATGATTCCTGTTGTCGTTGATGTCGGCGGCAAGCCCGGAGTGGCCGTAGGTCGGAATCCCGGCATTGCGCAGATAGCTGCCGTCGGTTGCGCCGGTGCTCATGACCGGGACGATCGCGGCATCCGGCCAGAACTCCTTCGACAGCTTCTCGATCGACCCCATCACCTCCTCGTTCAGCGGCGACGGCGGGCTCAGCACCGCTTTGCCGGTCGGCGTCACCGCGATCTGCTTGTCATCAAGCACCCGCTCGATCGTCGCCTGCACACCCTCGACCGGCTCACCCGGCATGATCCGGCAATTCACCTTGGCGGTCGCGAGCTGCGGCAGCGCGTTCAGGGCATGGCCGCCTTGCAGCATGGTCGCGACGCAGGTGGTGCGGAGCTGCGCGTTGTAGCCGACATTATCGGACAACCGCGCCAATGCCGCGGGATCGGGCTGCGGCGCCAGCACCGCACGGATGTCATCCGCAGTCTGCTTGGTCTCCAGCTCCGCCATCCGCGTGAAATAAAGCCGCGTCGTCTCGTTGATATTCAGGGGGAACCTGAAATTGGAGAGCCTGATCAGCCCCGCCGCAAGACGATAGATCGCGTTGTCCTTGCGCGGCAACGAGCTGTGGCCGCCGCGATCCTTGACTGTGAGCTGATAGCCGATCGAGACCTTCTCGCTGGTCTGCACCGTGTTGCGGATCGCCTTGCCGTCCTTCAGCCCGACGCCGCCACCTTCATTCAGCGCGAATTCGGCATCGATCAGGTCGCGGTGGTTCTTGATCAGCCACTGCATGCCGAGGCCGTTGGCGTCGAGGATCTCCTCGTCGGTCTCAAGCGCCACGATGATGTCGCGGTCGGGCTTATAGCCCTCCCTCTTGTAGCGGATCAGGTTGGTGATGAAGGCGGAGGCCATGTACTTGTCGTCGCTGCTGCCGCGCCCGTAGAAGTAGCCATCCTGCTCGGTGAGCTTGAACGGGTCGACCGACCAGTCCTCCCGGTTGGCGGGGACGACGTCCAGATGGGCGACCAGCAGGATCGGCTTGCGCGCGCCGGAACCGTGCAGCCGCGCCACCAGATTGCCCTTGTGCGGCGCCGGCGAGAACACATGCACGTCGCTCTCCGGGAAGCCCGCGGCACGCAGCCGGGCGCCCATCGCCTCGGCGGCCTTCTGCGTATCGCCGGTCGCGGTGGTCGTGTTGATCTCGACCAGTTCCTGATAGATGCCGCGGGCGAACTGCTGCTGCTCGGTCAACCCCTGCGCCGCCGCGGCGGTTGCCAGCAGCACCGGACCGATGACGGCGGACAACAGCAGCGATCGACTTACTGTCCTGGCCTTGTGCGACATCGTGCTCTCCCCGGAATTCCACCGTCTCACCGGCCAAATTCAGACAGGCGACCCATGCTTTGGCAAGACGGCAAGCCATTCAATTTATGCGGGCATATCCCCGCAGATTCGCGCGCGTCACTTCGCGGCCATGTCCTTGGCCGCGACCACCTCGATCTCGACCAGGAAGCCGGGATTGGCGAGTGCGGCGACGCCAACCACGGAGCGCGCGGGCAGGTTCGGCTGGCTGCCGCCGAAGAACTGCGTATAGCCTTCCATGAACGCCTTGAAGTCCATCGGCGCGGACGGGGTGTGCACCAGGAACACCTGCATCTTGACGACGTCGCCCATGCCGAGCCCCTGGCCTTCGAGGATGCCCTTGATGCGGTTGAGCACGCCGACGGTCTGGATCCTGGTGTCGCCATAGGCCTGCGGGGTTGCCGGATCGGCGTCCTTGTTGGCAACCGGCGGCACCTGGCCGCTGACATAGACCGTCGTCGCATTGCCGGTGACGGTGACGGACTGCGCAATCGGGAACGTCGAGTTGGGAATTGGATGCCTGATCACATCAGCGCAGGCTGCGGTCGCTGCGACCGACAACGCGGCGCCCAGTACGATAGCGGCGAATTTCATGTGTCTCTCCCCCAAGCCTGTGACGCGGTTAGCGGCGGGCGTCCTGAACGTCCTTGGCCGTCACCACATCCTGAAAGTTGTTGCCGAAATGCGTCCGCAGATAGTTCACGACGGCGGCGACCTGACCATCGGTCATCATGTCGCCGAACGCCGGCATGCCGCGGCGGCCATTGACGACGAGGAACACTGGGTAGCTACCGGCCTCCAGATTCTTGTTGCCGGCCAAGGACGGATAGCTTCCTGCGCCGATCGCCCCGGTGGCATCCGGCATGTGGCAGCCCTGACAGACATTGGCGAACAATTCCTCGCCGGTCATCTCCACGAAGCGGTAGCCGGACGAGAAAGTGCGTGGGCTCGCGGTACTATCCTGCCCGATGGCCGCAGTGGCCGACAGTAAGGTCAGCGCGGCAACCGCCGCTGTCTTTGCCAACATCATCACGTCTTCACCACCCGTTCGTGCAGCCGCGTGACGGCGTCGAGCGAGGACAGGATCGCGCCCTCCTGCCATGCCGGCAGGTCGGAGGCATGCTCGCCCGCCAGCAGCACACGGCCATCGATCTGGCAGAGGTTGCGATAGTGTTGCGCGCGTCCGGCCTCGCTCCATTCGCCGCTGCAGCCGAGTGTGAAGGGCACGCGATGCCAGGCTACCGCGACGCCGGTCTCGAACTCGGCCTTGTACTGGGGATGGATCATGGCGCCGAACTCGACCGCGCTCTTGACCCGCTCGGCGGGCGTCATCGCGGTGAACTCGTAGGAGTTGGCGCCCTCGAACAGGTAGCCGCCGAGCAGGATGCCGCGGCCGTTGCGGTTGAAGCCATAGTTCGGATAGGCGATCTGCCGGATCGGCAGGTCGGTGAAGCTGATGCCGCCGTAGATCGCCTCGTCCTCCTCCCAGAAGCGGCGCTTGAACTGCAGCCCGATTTTCACCGAGGCGGCATAGGGCAAGGCGTCGATCGCGTTCTTCATCGGCGCGCCGACATCGATTGGCAACTGGCTCAGGATCGACAGCGGGATGGTGCAGATGCACCAGTCGGCGGTCGCCTGCTGCACGGCGGAGGGGTCGGCGGTGTCGACATAGCTCACAGTGACGCCGGTGCCGTTCTGCTGGACCTGCGTCACCTTGGCGCCAAAGCGGATGAGATCGCCGACCTCGCGGACGAAGGCCTTGCCGATCATGTCCATGCCGCCGACCGGCTGGAACATCGTGGTCTGGAAGTTGTAGCGGGCAAACGCCTGCAGGTACCGCCACAGCCGCGAGCGCAGGATCTCCGATAGCGATATCGGATCGCTCGGCAGCGGATCGGCCGAAAGTCCGCCGCCGGGATCGCGCGCATAGCCGCGGAACTCCGCGGAATCGAGGCTGGCACTGTACTTGTGGTTGCGATCCAGCGCGCCCCAGGCCCGCAGCGACTGCAGCAGGATCTCCTGGTCTTCCTTGGTGACAGTCTCGTCGAGCTTGCCCTGTTGCGTGACCTTGGCGAGCAGCTCCGACACCTGGCCCTGGAAATCCGCCTTGATGCTGCGGATGCGCTGCGGCTTGCCGCCGAATGCACGCGTCGCGTGCAGATAGGCATTGTGGTTGAGCTGGATGAAGGGCTCCAGTGCCACGTTGAGCCGCCGGCAGTAATCGAGCAGCGCGCGGTGGTGATAGGGAATCCGCCACGGACCGGGATTGATGTACAGGCCCTGCTCGAATTCGCATGTCTGCTTGAAGCCGCCGAGCTCGACGAAGCTGTCGCCGCCGCGGATGGTCCAGTTGCGGCCGCCGGCCCGGCTGTTGAATTCGAGGACCTGGACCTTGTAGCCGGCCTTGCGCAGCTCCAGCGCCGCCGTCATGCCCGCAAGCCCCGCGCCGAGAATCAGCACGGACGCCCCTTTCGGGCTGCCTTCGAGCCTGAGCGGACCCTTGTAGGCGGACTCCGACGCAAAGCCGAGGCTCGTCATTGCGTGGTACATCGCCGAACTGCCGGCGATCGTGCCGATCAGCGCGAGCAGGTCACGCCGCTTGATCACGGATCCGTTCTGCACCGCCGCTCACCCCAGCCGCATTCATCGTTCGAGAAAGGAAACGGGTGATGCGACCTCTGTCAAGAAACCGCACAGCCCGCACGTTCACCCACACGCGCTTTTGATACGTCAGGCCACGCGTTCGAGCTGCACGCGACGGCAATCCATTTCATAGTCGAGGCCACCACCGGCGGCCGGCCGAAATGCCAGGTCAGGCCGTTGCGGAGCGCGCCTCTGAAATGGACGCGGTCATCGCGATGACGTCCTGTGATGGAGGATACTCCCGATCAGCGCGATGTCATCACGGCTGTCGCTCGTACGAATTCCGCAGCCGCATCCGATGCGGTCGTCCCAGCGCAGGCCAGAGGCAATATCGTGCCCCATCCACCGCCGTCGTCCTGGCGAAGGCCAAGACCCATGACCACCGCATTTGATTGTGGACCGGAACGTGGCCCCAGCGTCGCGCAACAACGGGCATTGGGTAATGGGTCCTGGCTTTCGCCAGGACGACGCTGAGTTTGTTGCACCGCTTGTGAGTCATACGTTCGCATTCTCGCGACATGAATTGTCCGAGCTTTGCATCTCGTTTCGCCCTCTTCGAGCAGAGGGCGCAGGGAAAGCCGGGTGCCGATCGCACCCATGGGCCCCGAGCAAGGGTAGAAAGCTCGGGGGTAGGACCACAGGTGTAACCGGAGCAATCCCGGCTTTCCCTGCGCGATGGGTTACGGCTTATACGTGCTCGCCCCGGCGAGACTGGGCTTGGTTGTCACCGCTGTTGCAAGACGCAATTGCGTCTTGCAACAGGACACCTGCCACTAGGGCGTCAGGCCTGCACGACTTCGCCGTCCGCCTCATGCGCCCTCGTCAGTTGCGCAAGCGGCGTCCACCGCATCTCATCCAGCACTCGTGACGATCGCGAAGCGCCCCTCAAGCGGGTGAGACGGGCAATTCATACACTGAGCCGCGCTTCTTGAAAACCGAAATATTTTTGTGTGAGGGACTTGCCACGTCGGGCAACTCAGTGATTGAGCGTCAGGGACGCACCGGCGGACGGGTTCCCTCCCCCCTCATGTCCGCCGAAGCCTTGGCGAAGGCGGATGCGGGGGAAAGAGCCTGGGCCGCGTGCTCACCTCACTGGCAGTCCGCGGCATGCGAAGCAAGATCCCGACGACGGAGAGAGCATCATTCACCCGTGCCCGCGCTGGGCCTCGAGGCTGCGGCTGTAGCGCGACATTGCGAAGCAGAACAGGAAGTAGATCACGCCGACGAAGATGTAGACCTCGACGCTGAAGGACTGCCAGGCCGGATCGATGATCGCGGTCTTCGCGGTGGTCAATAGGTCGAAGATGCCGATGATGAGGACAAGGCTGGTGTCCTTGAAGAAGGCGATGAAGGTGTTGACCAGCGGCGGGATCACGTGGCGGATCGCCTGCGGCAGCACGATCAGCGCGTTCTTCTTCCAATAGGACAGCCCGAGCGCGTCCGCTGCCTCATACTGGCCGCGTGGCACCGCCTGCAGTCCGCCGCGCACGACCTCCGCAAGATAGGCGCCGGCATAGAGGATGAAAGCGATCTGCGCGCGCAGCAGTTTGTCGATGTTGACGCCTTCGGGCATGAACAGCGGGAACATCACGCTGGCCATGAACAGCAGGCTGATCAGCGGCACGCCGCGGATCAGTTCGACGTAGAGCACGCAGAGTGAGCGGATCGCAGGCAATTTCGAACGGCGGCCGAGCGCGACCAGGATTCCGAGCGGGAAGCCAAAGGCCAGCCCGAAGGTGGCAAGGATCAGCGTCACCGGCAGCCCGCCCCAGCGCTCTTGCGAGACATAGGACATGCCGAGGAAGCCGCCCCACATCAGAGACCCGATCACGACCAGCGCGGCGGCCCAGAGCAGGAACAGCTCCTTGCGCCAGAAGCTGCGACGGCTGGAGACGGCAAACAGCGCGATGAAGATCAGCACCGCGAGCGCCGGCCGCCACTGCTCGTCGAACGGATAGGTCCCGAACAGGATGAAGCGATACTTCTCGGGAATCACGGCCCAGCAGGCCCCGAGGCCCTGCGCCGCGCGACAAGTGCTGGTGTCGTTGCCTGGCACGTGCCAGATCGCGTGGGCGATGCCCCATTGCCAGAAGCCGACGGCGGCCTTGCCGATCACGAAGGCCAGCAGCAGCGTCACGATGGTCGAGGGGATCGACGGAAACAGATTGGCGCGCAGCCAGGCGACGATCTGACCGCCGAGCGTCCGCCGCGCACGCGGCCGGCCGACCGGAAGCGGGTCCTGCGGAACATGTGCGACCGAGCTCATGTCAGCGCTCCACCAGCGCGATCCGCGCATTGTACCAGTTCATGAACAGACTAATGCCGAGGCTGACGGTGAGGAACACCATCATGATCAGCGCGATCGATTCGATCGCCTGCCCGGTCTGGTTCAGCGTGGTGTTGGCGATCGAGACGATATCCTGATAGCCGACCGCCACCGCAAGCGAGGAATTCTTGGTCAGGTTGAGGTACTGGCTCGTCATCGGCGGAATGATGACGCGCAGCGCCTGCGGCAGCACGATGTGCTGCAGCGAGAAACTCGGCTTCAGCCCTAGCGCCTTGGCCGCATCCCATTGCCCGCGCGGCACCGCCTGGATGCCGCTGCGCACGATCTCGGCGATGAAGGCCGAGGTGTAGGTGACAAGCGCGATCAGCAGCGCGAAATATTCCGGCGCCAATGTCAGCCCGCCGACGAAATTGAAGCCGCGCAGCTCGGGCAGCGTGACGGTCCAGCTCGCGCCCGCCAGGAATGACACCAGCACGGGCAACGCGACCACGAGGCCAAGCGCGTAAGGCCAGGCAGGGCGCGCCTTGCCATCCAGCATCTGCTGGGCGATCAGGCGACGCCTGATGAAGTGCAGCACGATCAGCCCGGCAACCAAAGCCAGGATCGTCCACCAATTGGCTTCGTGCAGCGGAATCGACGGCAACACCAGCCCGCGGTTGGACAGGAACACGCCCTCGATCGGCTTCCAGGCCTGACGCGCCGCCGGCAGCCCCTGCATCAGCACGTACCAGAACAACAATTGCAGCAGGAGCGGCAGGTCGCGCAGCACCTCGACATAGACGGCAGCGAGCCGCGACAACAGCCAGTTGGTCGACAGCCGCGCGATGCCGATCAAGGTGCCAAGCACGGTCGCCAGCGCGATACCGATGACAGCGACCCGCAGCGTGTTGACGATGCCGACGATGAAGGCGCGCAGATAGGTGTTTTTCGGCGTATAGTCGATCCAACTGTCGGCGATCGGCATCCCGGCTTCGCGGCCGAGGAAGGCAAAGCCGGTCGAGATGCGGCGGACCGAGAGGTTGTGAACGGCGTTCGACCACAGCCAGGCAACAACGGCGATGGCGATGCCGACCACCAGGATCTGCCAGAACAGGCCGGCGACGCGCGGGTCGCTCAGCGAAAGCCGCAAGGGTCGGGCGGGAGGGCGTTTCGGCGTCGTTGTCGTCACAGCACAAGAATCCTTATGAGAAACGATCTTCTGCCATGCGCGGTATGCGCACTTCATATGTTGCACCAAATTGATATTCGTGCAACATATGTTTCATGGCGCAGGCTCAGGCGAAACCGTCGCCCCTCAACGAATTGTGCAGCGCACTGCCGTCGCTGCCGATGCGGCTGCAGGAGGTTGGCCGGTTCGTCGCGGCGAACGACTACGACGCGACCACCCGCTCGATGCGCGAGCTTGCCTCCGTCGCCGGCGCCGATCCAGCCTCCTTCACTCGTCTTGCCAAGGCGCTCGGCTATTCCGGCTGGGACGAGCTGCGCGCCGCGCTGACCGAAGCGCGCCGGCCCGCACAAGCTACGCCGTTTTCCGGCCGCGCGAAGGGCCGCCGTCCGGGACCTAATGCGGATGTCACGCTGGTCAAGGAGAAGCTCGCCGCTGAAGCCGCGGGACTTGCGCGAATTTCGGCGAGCGCGATCGCGGAAGCCGCGCGTGCGCTGCACGGCGCTGACCGAATCTGGATCTCCGGATTTCGGAGCTGCCGCAGCGTCGCGGAACTCTTGACCTACCAGCTCCGCCTGTTCCGCCCCGACACCGTGCAACTGGTCGGCGGCTCGGGCCCGTTCGACCTGGATCATGGCGCCTTCCGTGCGGACGACGCCGTGGTCGCGATCGGCTTCGCGCCCTACACCACCGTCAGCGTCGAGACCGCGCGTGCGGCACACAACGCCCGTGCCAAGCTGGTCGCCATCGCCGACGCGATCACCGCGCCGATGGCCGAAGGCGCCGATCATCTGCTGCTGTTCGAGGCCGCCTCCTCGCCCGGCTTCTTCCCGAGCCTCACCGGTGCGATCGCCGTCGCGCAGTCTTTGGCTGCCGTCACCTTCACGCTGGGCGGCGCGAGCGCCAAGCGCAAGCTGGAACAGACCGAGGGCCGGCTTGCCGAGATGTCGCAGTATTTTGTCGAGAAAGGATGAGTGTCATGGCCGCCACCAGGACCCGCGTGATGCATCGAAGCCTGCGGGAGACGCCGCCGAAAGCGATCGGCGGCGACGGTGTCTGGCTGATCGCGGAGGACGGCCGCCGCATTCTCGATTCTTCCGGCGGGGCCGCCGTCTCCTGCCTCGGCCATCAGCATCCGCGCGTGCTCGCCGCCATCGCGAGGCAGGCATCCCAGCTCGCCTATGCCCACACCGGCTTCTTCTCGTCGGAGCCCGCCGAGGAGCTCGCCGAGCGGCTGGTCGGCCATGAGCCCGGCGGGCTCGCGTACGCCTATTTCGTCAGCGGCGGATCGGAGGCGATCGAGGCCTCGATCAAGCTGGCGCGGCAATATTTCATCGAGCGCGGCGAACCGAAGCGCGCGCGCTTCATCGCGCGTCGCCAGAGCTATCACGGCAATACGCTGGGCGCGCTGTCCGCCGGCGGCAACGCCTGGCGCCGCGAGCCCTATGCGCCGCTGCTGTCGCCCTCGTTCAGCCATGTCACGCCAGCCTTCGCCTATCACGAGAAGCGCGACGATGAATCGGAGGCAGCGTTCGTCGGCCGCCTCGCCGCTGAACTCGAGGCCGAATTCCAGCGGCTCGGCCCGGACACCGTCGCCGCCTTCATCGCCGAGCCTGTGGTCGGCGCCACCGCCGGCTGCGTGCCCCCGCCGGAAGGCTACTTCAAGGCGGTGCGCGAGATCTGCAATCGCCACGGCGCGCTCTTGATCCTCGACGAGGTGATGTGCGGCATGGGCCGCACCGGCACGCTGCATGCGTGGGAGCAGGAAGGCATCTCGCCGGACATCCAGGCGATCGCCAAGGGCCTCGGCGGCGGCTATCAGCCGATCGGCGCAATGCTGGCGAGCGGCGCCATCGTCGACACCGTGCGCAACGGCTCCGGCGCATTCCAACACGGCCATACCTATCTGGCGCATCCTTTGGCCTGCGCCGCCGCGCTCGAGGTGCAGCGGACGATCAGCGAGGAAAAGCTGCTCGATCAGGTCAAGGAGCGCGGCAAGCAGCTCGAGCAGCGGCTGATCGAACGGTTCGGCAATCACCGCCATGTCGGCGACATCAGGGGCCGCGGCCTGTTCTGGGGCATCGAGCTGGTCGCCGATCGGGCGAAACGCCAGCCGTTTGATCCGAAGCTGAAATTGCACCAGCGGATCAAGTCCGCCGCCTTTGCGGGCGGGCTCGCCTGCTATCCATCGGGCGGCACGGCCGACGGCCAGCGCGGCGACCATGTGTTGCTGGCCCCGCCCTATATCGCAACTTCCGGCGACATTGACATGATCGTCGAAAGACTCGGCGCTGCGGTAGACAGCGCGCTGAAGGACGTTGGTCACTAGAGGAGGATGGAATGTACAGGGGTATCATCACGGCAACCTTGCTCGCGGCGGGCATCACCAGTGCTGGCGCAGCAACGCTCGACACGGTCAAGCAGCGCGGCACGCTGGTGTGCGGCGTCTCGACCGGCTTTGCCGGTTTCTCGGCGCCGGACTCGCAGGGCAATTTCAAGGGGCTCGACGTCGACTATTGCCGCGCGCTGGCGGCCGGCGTGCTCGGCGATCCCACCAAGGTGCGCTATGTCGCGCTCACCGCGCAGAACCGCTTCACCGCGCTGCAATCCGGCGAGATCGACGTGCTCTACCGCAACTCGACCGAGACCTACCTGCGCGGCGTCACGCTCGGGCTGCGCCAGGGACCGATCAATTTCTACGACGGCCAGGGCTTCGTGGTGAAGAAGGACCTCGGCGTGAAGGAGCTGAAGGATCTCAAGGGAGCCACCGTCTGCGTCGCCCAAGGCACCACGCATGAAGTAACGCTCGGCGATTACGGCCGCGCCAACGGCATCGACTGGAAGCCGCTGGTGTTCGACCGCGTCGACACGATGTACCAGACCTTCTTCGGCGGCCGTTGCGATGCCATGACCCAGGATGCCTCCGCACTGGCCGGCGCGGTCGCGACCGCGGCGCCGAAGCCGGACGACTACGTCGTGCTGCCGCAGACCATCAGCAAGGAGCCCCTCGGCCCGTTCACCCGCAACGGCGACGAAGTCTGGAGCGACATCATCACCTGGCTACATTACGGTCTCGTCGAGGCCGAGGAGCTCGGCGTCACGCAAGCCAATGTCGAGGAGATGGCGAAGTCGCAGACGCCCGCGATCCAGCGCCTGCTCGGCGCCTCCGGCGATCTCGGCTCGCGGCTCGGCCTCGCCAACAACTGGCTGGTCGGCGCAATCAAGGCCGGCGGCAATTACGGCGAGATCTTCGAGCGCAATGTCGGCAAGGCAAGCCCGCTGAAGCTCGAGCGCGGCCTCAACGCCACCTGGAACAAGGGCGGCCTGATGTACGCGATTCCGTTCAAGTAATGCCTCTTGCCTCGCCCCGCTTGCGGGGAGAGGTCGGATTGCGAAGCAAAGCCGTAGGGTGGGCAAAGCGAAAGCGTGCCCACCCTGACGCGCACGGAGCAACAATGGTGGGCACGTCGCTCGCGCTCCTTTGCCCACCCTACGCGGCGACAACGTCATGCGCATCACCCTCATCCACGCCCTGAAACATTCGATCGTGCCGATCGAGGCATCGTTCGCACGGCTGTGGCCGCAGGCCCGGCTGATGAACCTGCTCGACGACAGCCTCTCAGCCGATCTCGCGCAGGACGGTAAGCTCACCCCGCGCATGACCGAGCGCTTCCTGACCATGGGCCGCTATGCTGTAGGCACCGGCGCCAATGGCATCCTGTTTACCTGTTCGGCGTTCGGCCCCTGCATCGAGGCGGTCGCACGCGCGCATGCGCCGATGCCGGTGTTGAAGCCGAATGAGGCGATGATCGAGCAGGCGGTGGTGAAGGGACAGCGGATCGGACTGCTCTCGACCTTTGCGCCGACGCTGGTCTCGATGCCGCCGGAGTTTCCGTCCTCCGTCCAACTCGTGCCGAAGCTCGCCGAAGGCGCGCTGTCCGCGCTCGATCGCGGCGACCGCGCCGAGCACGACCGCATTGTCGTCGAGGCATCGAAGGATTTGCGCGACTGCGACCTGATCGCGCTCGCGCAATACAGCATGGCGCCTGCGGCCGAGCGCGTCGCCGAAGTCACCGGCAGGCCGGTGCTGACGACGCCGGACAGCGCCGTCAAGAAGCTGAAGGCGATGCTCGGGGTTACGAGCTAGTCGGCGACACCGGCCGGGCCGGTGCCGCGCGCGCATCGCTCACCCGCCCGCGTCATTCACGTTCAAATCGACGCCTTGCGGATCCCGGATCGTCGACACCGTGATCAGCGAGATCAGCGACAGCACCGCGATATAGACGCCGACGCGCCAGGATTGGCCGTAGGTGCCAATGATCCATTGCGCGATCATCGGGGCAAAGGCGCCGCCGAAGATGGCGCCGAGTGCGTATCCGATCGAGACGCCGGAATAGCGCACCTTGGCCGGGAACAGCTCGGCATAGAGCGCCGCCTGCGGTCCGTAGGACAGGCCGAGCGCGATCGTGAGGCCGACGGCACTGGCAAAGAACAGCACGAGGTTCTTGCTGTCGATCAGCCACCACATCGGCACCGCCCACAGCACCATCAGCCCGTAGCCGATCTGGAAGGTCCGCACGCGCCCGATCCTGTCGCCGAGGATGCCGCCGAGCAACGTGAAGACGAACCAGCTCACCGCGGCGAGCGTGCCGATCAGCAGCAGTTGATCAGGCGGCAGCTTCAGCGTGTTGGCGCCATAGCTGATGATGAAGGCGATCAGGATGTAGCCGGCCGCGTTGTTGGCCATGAAGATCAGCGCCGTGCGCAGGATCTCCCTGCTGTGATTGCGCATCAGGTCCTTCAGCGGCGCCGAAGATTCCTTGCGGCGGCGGTGCATCGCCTGGAATACCGGCGATTCCTCCACAGTGCGGCGGATCAGGATGCCGACGACGATGAGCGCAATCGACAGCAGGAACGGAATCCGCCAGCCCCATTCGAGCATCGCCTGCTTGCCGAGCGTCGTGGTGAGCAGCCACAGCACGCCGGTCGCCAGGATCATGCCGAGGGGCGTGCCGATCTGCGGGAACGAGCCGAAGAAGCTGCGCTTGTTGACGGGCGCCGATTCCACCGACATCAGCGCCGCGCCGCCCCACTCGCCGCCGGCCGAGAAGCCTTGCAGGATGCGCAGCAGAATCAGCAGTGCCGGCGCCCAGGCGCCGATCTGCGCGTAGGTCGGCAGCACGCCGACCAGCGCGGTGGCAGCGCCCATCAGGAGCAGCGTGACGACCAGCATGTTCTTGCGCCCGAAACGGTCGCCGAGATGGCCGCAGACGATGGCGCCGAGCGGGCGGAACAGGAATGACAGGCCGAGCGTGGCAAACGCGACAATCTGCGCCAGCAGCGGATTGTTCTGGTTCATCGGCGCGAAGAACAGCGCGCCGAACACCAGGCCCGCCGCCTGCGCGTAGACGAAGAAGTCGTACCACTCGATCGTGGTGCCGACGAGCGTCGCGGTGAGGACCTTGCGTTCCTCGTCCGACAGTTCAGCGCCGCGCGAGCGCGCGGACAGTTCGATGGACATGTGGCCTCCCCACTACCCGTTTCTGTTGGTGCGGGCTGCTCGACTGGCCGCGATGCGCCTGCCCCGCACGATGCTGGCCGCTGGAATAGCAGAGCTTGCCGCCCGGCACGAGCAAAATAGTTGCAGTAGCAACGATATGGCGACCCGCTACGCCCGCCGTAGCCCGCGCCCCTGACCGGGCTACCTCACCCGCCGCCGACGAGCACCCATCCCAAAACGCCGATTGTGCAACGCAGCAAAGCCGCTATGATCGCGACTCTCCAAGAGGTCGCTAAGTGTCTGACATCAATGCCGATGCCTGGGTTTCCTCAGGCCACCGCCCGATGGGCTTTCCCGAATTCGTCGTCGCTATCGCGTCCATCATGGCGCTGAATCCGCTGGCAATGGACATGATGCTGCCGGCGCTGCCCAACATCCGTTCCGCATTCCAGCTCGCCGACGCCAACCGTCCGCAGATGGTGCTGTCGATCTTCCTGGTCGGTTTCGGCGTCGGCCAGTTCGTGATGGGCCCGCTGTCGGACCGCTTCGGCCGCCGCCCGGTGCTGCTCGGAGGCATGGCCGTCTACACCATCGCCGGCCTGCTCGCGATCATGGCGCCCTCGTTCGAGACGCTGTTGCTGGCGCGGGCGCTGCAAGGGCTCGGCACCGCCGCCACCCGCGTGATCGCGACCTCGATCGTGCGCGACTGCTACGCCGGGCGGCGCATGGCGAGCGTGATGTCGCTTGCGATGATGGTGTTCATCGCAGTCCCCGTGATCGCGCCGTCATTCGGCCAGGCCGTGATGCTGCTGACGCAGTGGCGCGGCATTTTCGTGCTGCTGATGATCTACGGCGTGATCGCGCTCGCCTGGAGCGCGCTCCGCATGCCGGAGACGCTGCCGCTCGAACTGCGCAAGTCGCTCGCGATCCCCGAGGTGCTGTCGGCGTTCCGCCAGACCGTGACCAACCGCCAGACGCTCGGCTATGCGCTCGCTGCCGGCGGCGTGCAGGGCTCGCTGTTCGCCTTCGTGTTCTGCTCGCAGCAGGTATTCACCGAGATCTTCAAGCTCGGCCACTACTTCCCCGTCGCCTTCGCAGCCTGTGCGGTCGGCGTCGCGATCGCGGGCTTCCTCAACTCCCGCATCGTCGGCCGCATCGGCATGCGCGTGATCTCGCACGCCGCGCTGACCGGCTTTGCCGTCGTCGCCGCTGCGCTGCTCCTCGCCGTGAAGACTGACATGCTGTCGCTGCCGCTGTTCATGGTGTTGTCGGCCCTGATGATGTTCGCGTTCGGCCTGATGATGGCGAACTTCACTGCGCTCGCGATGGAGCCGCAGGGCAAGATCGCCGGCACCGCCTCGTCGCTCTACGGCACCATCACCACTTTGCTCGGGATCGGCATCGGCACCACGATCGGTCAGGACTATGACGGCACGCTGTTGCCGTTCGCGACCGGCTTCTTCCTGTGCACGCTGGCCGCGCTCGCCGTTGTGCTGGTCACCGAAAAGGGCCGGATGTTCCGGCCGCATCATCACCCGGTTTGATGATCAGTAGCCCGGATCGAGCGAAGCGAAATTCGGGATTTGGCCCGCGGCGACATAGCCCCGGATTGCGCTTCGCTCCATCCGGGCCACGATTTTATATCGCGTCAAGTTTCCCGGGTCCGCCCACGCTGCTCCGCGCCCGCACCGGCGCAACGGCTCGCCGTGACGTCTCGAACCCGTGCATGCCGGTCTGCCATTGCAGGCCGACGATCGCACCCTTCATCGGCTGCAGCAATGCAAGCGAGCTAAACAACGTCACCGGCAGCCAGATCGCGAGTTGCAGCCAGGCCGGCGGCGCGTAGTTCATCTCGAGCCACAAGAGCGCCGGCACCACGACGTGGCCGACCACCACGATCACGAGATAGGCCGGAAAATCGTCGGCGCGCTGCGGGGTGAAATCCTCGCCGCAGACCTCGCAATGATCGGCGACCTTCAGGAAGCGGCCGAACAGATGGCCACGCCCGCAGTTCGGGCACTTCATCGCAAAGCCACGCAGCATCGCCTTTTGCAGGGAGATCGTCTCTGTCATCGCCGTGATCCTTGACCTGACCCGTCGATCCATACAATATGCATCGCGAGGCATACAATCAAAGACAAAGCGCCGAATTGCATGGATTGGATCCCTACAGTTTCGGAATGGCAGGGCCCGATGTTCCTGCGCATCGTCGACGCGCTGGCGGCCGATATCGCCAGCGGCCGGCTGGTGCGCGGCGAACGGCTGCCGACCCACCGCTCGCTGGCCTCCGCGCTCGGCATCGATCTCACCACCGTGACGCGCGCCTATGGCGAGGCGCGCCGGCGCGGATTGCTGGACGCTCGCGTCGGCCAGGGCACGTTCGTGTCGGAGACCACCGCGCGCGCCGCCTCCGACCTGCCCGCACCGGTCAATATCGATCTGTCGATGAACCTGCCGCCACAGCCGGTGGAAGCCAATCTCGATCTCCGGATTGCGCAGGGACTGGCCACCATCCGCGCCGAGGCCGGCTTTTCCGCCTATCTCGGCTATGCGCGTCCCGGCGGCACCGCAGATGAGCGCCAGGTCGCCGCCTCCTGGCTGCAACAGCGCGTGCCGCAGGCGTCCGCCGACCGCATCGTGATTTATCCGGGATCGCAGGCGATCATCTTCAACGCCCTGCTGGCGCTGACCTCGCCCGGCGACACCGTGCTCACGGAGGCGCTGACGTTCCCCGGCGCGAAGGCCGCGGCGGCGCGGCTCGACATTCGTCTGGTCGGCGTGGCGATGGACACCGAGGGCATCAGCCCCGACGCGCTCGACGCGGCCTGCCGCAAGCACAAGCCGAAGGCGATCTATCTGGTGCCGACGCAGCACAATCCGACCACTGCGACGATGAGCGCGCCCAGGCGCAAGGCGATCGCCGACATCATTCGGAAGCGCGGCTGCCTGCTGATCGAGGACGACGTCTACGGCCCGCTGGAGCCGCAGATCGCACCAATCGCGACGCTGATTCCCGAGCGCACCTATTTCGCCGCCAGCATCTCAAAGTGCATCGCGCCGGCGCTGCGCGTCGCCTATCTGCTGGCGCCCAATGCCGCCGCGGAGCAGCGGATGCGCGCGAGCCTGCAGGCCACGATGCAGATGCCGCCGTCGCTGATGGTCGCGCTGGTCACGCAGTGGCTGCGGTCGGGCGTCGCCGCCGAGATCATCCGCGCCATCCGCAACGAAGCAGCCGCGCGCCAGCAGCTCGCGGGCCGCTTTCTCAAGGGCGTAACCTATGCGGCGCGTCCGGCCAGCCATCATATCTGGATGCCGCTGCCGAAGCATTTTGGTGGCATCGACCTGCTGTCGCATCTGATGCGCAACGGCCTGGCCGTGGTCGGCGAAGATGCCTTTGCGGTCGGTGATGCCGCGCCACGGGGCTTGCGGATCTCGCTCGGCGCCGCGCGCAACCGCGCCGAGCTGAGCCAGGCGCTGCAGGTGTTGTCGCACGCCGTCCGCACGCCGGTCGGCGCGACACAAATAGTTTAGATTTCCGCGATCTTCGCAAAGCCGAACCTCAGGAAAATACTAGGTCGCGCGCAGTGCTCGCGTTAAAGTCCGCACGCCTGAAGGATTGCTTCGGGTATCGGGGCTCACTCTTCAATGTCACGCAGATTTCACCCTGCATACAAGATCCTTTCGATGCCGAAGCGTTTCCTCGGCGCGGTGGTGCTCTCGGCTGTGCTTTTTGCGAGCGCCGCCGCCCCTGCGCGTGCCTCCGACATCCCTGCACCATCGCCCGAGGGCCTCGAGCGCATCACCGCGTTCTTCAACAATGAAATCGCAACCGGCCGTCTGCCGGGCGCTGTCGTCCTGATCCAGCAGCACGGCAAGCCAGTCTATCTGAAATGCTTCGGCGTCCAGGACGTCAGGACCAAGGTGCCGATGACGCCGGACACCATCTTCGCGCTGCATTCGATGACCAAGCCGGTGACCAGCGTTGCTGCGATGATGCTGATCGATGACGGCAAGCTGGCGCTGAACGACCCGCTGTCGAAATACATCCCGGCCTTTGCCGACGTGAAGGTCGGCGTCGAGCCGCCCGGCAAGAACGACCTCGCGACGCTGGAGCTGGTGCCGCCGAACCGTCCGATCACCATCGCAGATTTGATGCGGCAGACCTCGGGCATCACCTACGAATATATCGGGGCCGACTGGGTGCAGCGGATCTACGCGCAGGCGCATCTGTTCGACGGCAAGTTCGACAACAAGGAATTTGCCGAACGCATCGCAAAGCTGCCGCTGTCGCGTCAGCCGGGCACGCTCTGGCGCTACGGCCACTCGACCGACGTGCTCGGGCGCGTGATCGAGATCGTCTCCGGCAAGTCGCTCTACGCCTTCGAGAAGGAGCGGATCTTCGACCCGCTCGGCATGACCAGCACGAAGTACGTGCTCACCACCGATGCGGAACGCGCGCGGATGGCGCGGCCGCTGCCGACGGACCAGATCCTGCTCGACGCCGAGCGTGGCCGGCTCGCGCATCCCGAATGGGAATCCGGCGGCGGCGGACTGTTGTCCACCGTGCTCGACTATGGCCGCTTCGCGCAGATGCTGCTCAACGGCGGCGAGCTCGACGGCAAGCGCTATCTCAGCCCCGCCGCCTTCAAGGACATGACGACCGACCATGTCGGCCCCGGTTCCGGCGTCGGCCGCGACTACTGGTACTTTCCCGGTGATGGTTTTGGCTATGGCTACGGGATCGGCGTACGCACCGATCCCGGCATCGCCAAACCGCCACCGCCCGGCTCGATCGGTGAATTGAAATGGGACAGTGGCAGCGGCACCTATTTCGGCGTCGATCCGAAGCTCGACATGATCTACATCCTGCTTCAGCAGACCCAAAACGAACGCGGCCGCATCACCCCCGCCTTCAAGAAGCTGGTCTACGACGCCTTCGGCGCCGACTGAACGCCACGATCGCGCGTCGATCCGTGTCTCAGGAAGGATGGTGGTAGGCGCGCTGCTCCATCCACGTCATTGAGCGCAGCGAAGCAATCCACCCTACCGCAAGCGGAGAAATGGATTGCTTCGTCGCTTCAGCGCAAAATTGCTTTGCAATTTGTCGCGAGCTCCTCGCAATGGCGGAGACGCAAAATCTTCGTATTCACTCAGATCACATAAAACCCGTGCGTGCCGTCGCGACCGAGCTGGTCGACGAGGCCGTATTCCCATTCCAGATAGGCCTGCATCGCTTGCTCGGCGACGTCGGTCCCCTCATACGGGCGCCGGTAGCGATGCGCGGGATCGCCGTTCGGCAGGGCTTGCGGCGGCCCTACCTCCAGCGCGTCGTCATAGCCACCGTCGAGCACGTAAACCTCCCACCCCATCTGGGCGAGCCAGGAGGCCGTCATGTCGGCGCGGATGCTCCGGTCGTCGGTCAGCACGATGCGCGCGCCGCGCACCGGGGCGGCCATATCGATCTCCTGGACGAGCTGGCCGCCTGCGTAATGGCGGAAGCCGGCCAGATGGCCTGCGGCATATTCGTCGGCCTCGCGCACGTCGAAGCGATAGAGCGTGCGATCCGTTTCCTGCCGAAGCGCAGCGAGCTCGCTCGCGCCGATCCGGCGGACACCGGAGCGGTAAGCGACGTCCCGCGCATTATCCACGGCGCCGTCGAATGGTCCGATGCCCCCGCGCCTGTCGGCACCGTGTTCGAGGCTGTGCCGGGCCAGCGTCCAGCCGATCGTCCCGTTGCGCAGCGCCCGCACCTTGTTGGGCAGCCCGGCATTGATCAGCGACTGCGTGCCGATGATCGAGCGGGTGCGGCCGGCGCAATTGACGATGATCGTGGTATCGGGATCGGCCGCCACGCGCCCTGCGCGCAGCACGAGCTCGGCGCCTGGCACGCTCACCGAGCCCGGAATATTCATCGTGGCATATTCGTCGAACCTGCGGACGTCGAGGATCGCGATATTGGCCTTTGCCGCGATCAGCGATGCGACCTCGTCGGCAGTCAGCGACGGCGTGTGACGCCGCACCTCGACCAATTCGCCAAACGCCTTGGCATAGGAATTGACATCCTGGAACAGCTCGTAGCCGGCCGACCGCCAGCCCTCAAGACCGCCGGCCAGCGCGCGAACATTGTCATAACCCAGCGCCCGGAATTGCTCGCTTGCGGCGCCGACCAATCCCTCGCCGTTATCATAGAGAACGATCGGCACGTCCTTGCGCGGCAATCGTAGCTCGGCCTCGAGCGTAATCCGGCCGGCCGCCATGTTGGCGGCAAACAGCGGATGGCCGGTGGCAAATTCCGCCTCATGCCTGAGATCGAGCAGTGCGATCTCCTGACGCAGCAGCAATGCCGAGCGGATGTCCTGGGATGTAACGGTGAGCAGAGTCATGGGTCGCAAGCCTGGACGGAAACGAGGGGCTGGCCTGCTCTATACCGAAACCGCGCTCCGTCAATGGCTCCCCTGCATTGCATTTAAGTCTTCGTCATATACCAACACGGAACGAAACGCCGCCGTCCCGCTTTGCTCATTCCGGTGCGCTTGCTACGTTTGCGGCCGGCCCGATTGGCGCCCGATCAGACCTTCCGGACAAGCGAAGGCGACGGGGCCATGCCCTGAAGCCCGGGAGGATGACCATGAGAACCGTTGGAAATGAGCCTCTGTCGCGCTACGCCCTCGCCTTCGTGCTGGCCGGCGGACGCGGCAGCAGACTTCAGGAGCTCACCGACAAGCGCGCCAAGCCGGCAGTTTATTTCGGTGGTAAATCGCGCATCATCGATTTCGCGCTATCCAACGCGGTGAATTCCGGCATCCGCCGCATTGCGGTGGCGACCCAGTACAAGGCGCACAGCCTGATCCGGCATCTGCAGGGCGGCTGGAACTTCTTCCGTCCGGAACGAAACGAGAGTTTCGACATCCTGCCCGCCAGCCAGCGCGTCTCCGAAACGATGTGGTATGTCGGCACGGCGGACGCGGTCTATCAAAACATCGACATCCTCGAGGCGCACGGCACCAAGTACATCCTGGTGCTCGCCGGCGACCACGTCTACAAGATGGATTACGAGATCATGCTGAAGCAGCATGTCGAGAGCGGCGCCGATGTCACGGTGGGCTGCCTCGAGATGCCGCGCGCGGAATCCAGCGCCTTCGGCATCATGCATATCGACGAGACCGGCCTCATCCACTCCTTCCTGGAGAAACCGGCCGATCCGCCCCCGATGCCCGGCAAGCCGGACAAGTCGCTGGCCAGCATGGGCATCTATGTCTTCAATTCGGACTTCCTGTTCGACGAATTGCGCCGCGATGCTGCCGACCCGAACTCGGCCCACGATTTCGGCAAGGACATCATTCCCTATATCGTCAAGCACGGCCGGGCGATCGCGCATCAGTTCAACGATTCCTGCGTCCGCTCGGGCGACGATCCCCGCGCCTACTGGCGGGATGCCGGCACTGTCGATGCCTATTGGGGGGCCAATATCGATCTCACCGACGTGGTGCCCGAGCTCGATCTCTACGACCGGTCATGGCCGATCTGGACCTATGCCGAGATCACCCCGCCCGCCAAGTTCGTGCACGACGAGGAAGGACGGCGCGGACAGGCCGTGACGTCGCTGGTGTCGGGCGGATGCATCATCTCCGGCGCGGCGCTACGCCGCTCGCTGCTGTTCACCGGCGTGCACGTCAATTCCTACGCCTATGTCGAGAACGCCGTGATCATGCCCTATGTCAATGTGGGGCGCGGCGCGCGCCTGCGGAACGTCGTGATCGATCGCGGGGTGCGGATTCCGGAAGGCCTGGTGGTCGGCGAGGATCCCAACCTCGACGGCCAGCGTTTCCGCAGGACCTCGCAAGGCATCTCGCTGATCACGCAGCCGATGATCGACAGGCTCGGGACATGACGCCGATCCGCGTCCTCGCGGTCGCCTCGGAGATTTACCCGATCGTCAAGACCGGCGGGCTTGCCGACGTGGTCGGGGCGCTTCCGGCGGCGTTGAAGCAGCACGGCGTCGCAACGCGAACGCTGGTGCCGGGTTATCCCGCCGTGCTCGGGACGCTGTCATCCGCCGAGACGCTACTTCAATGGTCGGAATTCTATGGCGGGCCGATCCGCGTGCTCGCCGGCACGCATGATGGCCTCGATCTCTACGCGCTCGATGCGCCGCATCTGTTTGCACGGCCCGGCAATCCCTATGTCGGCCCCGACGGCACCGACTGGCCCGACAACGGCATCCGCTTCGCGGCGCTGTCGCGAATGGCCGCTGAGATCGGCCAGGGCGCCATTGCGTCCTTCGTTCCCGACATCGTGCACGCGCATGATTGGCAAGCCGGACTCGTGCCGGCCTATTTGCACTATGGCGGGCAGCCGCGGCCGGCCACCGTGATGACGGTGCACAATCTCGCCTACCAGGGACAGTTCCCGCCCGAGATGCTCGCGACCTTCGGCCTGCCGGGCGAATCCTACACGATCCATGGCGTCGAATATTACGGCACGATCAGCCTGCTGAAGGCCGGCCTGCAATTCGCCGACCGCATCACCACGGTGTCGCCGACCTATGCGCGGGAGATCCAGGGCGACGAAGGCGGCATGGGGCTCGGCGGCCTGCTGCGCGAACGATCCAATGTGCTGAGCGGCATCCTCAACGGCATCGATATCTCGGTCTGGAATCCGGCCACCGACCCGAACATCGCCGCCCGCTATGGTGTGGAGCAGTTGGCTGAGCGCGCCGCGAACAAGCTGGCGCTGCAGCAGCGCTTCGGCCTTCGCCCCGATCCGGACGCGCTGCTGCTCGGCGTCATCAGCCGGCTGTCATGGCAGAAGGGCCTCGACCTGCTGCTTGAGACCGCGCCAACGCTGCTCGGCGAAGGCATCCAGCTCGCTTTGCTCGGCAGCGGCGACCGCGATCTGCAAGATCGCTATTCGGCGCTGGCGCGTGCCCATGCCGGACAGATCTCGGTCGTGATCGGCTATGACGAGGCGCTGGCGCACCTGATCCAGGCCGGCGCGGACGCGCTCGCCGTGCCGTCGCGCTTCGAGCCCTGCGGCCTCACCCAATTGTGCGCGTTGCGCTATGGCGCGGTCCCGATCGTCGCCAATGTCGGCGGCCTTGCGGATACCGTGCTCGACGTCGATGACATCGCGGTGCGCGGCGGCGCGGCGACCGGCGTCAAATTCGGGCCCGTGACTCCCGACGCGCTCGCCCACGCCCTCCGCAAGGCAAACCTGCTGTTCAACGACCAGGTGACCTGGCGCCGGCTACAGCAGGCCGGCATGGCAACGGACGTCTCCTGGCACAATCGCGCCGGCAGCTACGCGGCGCTCTATCGCGATCTCGTCGCGGCACGCCGCCGCTAAAGCAGATTGGACCGGGTTGACCTGAAACAGCGCCGAAGGTCTCCTCTTCCTTTGGGAGAGGGTCGATTTGCGCAGCAAATCGGGTGAGGGTCGTGGTCTATCGAGAGCGCGAGGCCCTCACCCGACGCGATCAGTGCAGCAGATCGCAGGCCGCAACGCGGTTGATGTCGGCCAGCCGCCGGTCGGCATTTGCCGTGAGATCAAGGCTTCCGACGAGGTCGAGCAGACGGCCATAGGCGCGGTCGGCAACGGCGACGGGCAACGGCTCTTCGTCGAAGGCCTCGATATAGCCGCCGACGAGACCGCTCAGCAGCCGGCACACGGCCCGCTGCTCGGGGTCGTGGCTGCTTAAGGTCTCGAGCTTTTGCTGGAAGGTTTTGAAGGTCCGCAAGCCGTGGTGCTGTTGCGAAAGCCACGTGTGCAAATCGGACACATTCTGAACGGTCATGTCAGCCTCTTCAGATAGGAGAAGAAGCTACCGGCTTATACAGCCGATCAGGCAACCGCACTATCGCAATTTTCGCAAGGCTGCTACTCTCGGGTCGCGCCTCATGTTGTCACAGCATGATCAGAGCCCCGCGAGCGCCGGAAGAATCCGGTAGCGGGCGATCTCATGCGGATATTCGCCGCGATTGGCGAGCAGTGCAATGCCGAGCTTCCGCGCCGGCACCAGGCCGATATAGGCCGAGGCGTTGTTGAGGCCGCCGGGCTTGTCGACGACGGTGACGTCGGCAACGCGCACATTCTCCCACGCCATCGCCTGACCGAATTTCTCATCGATACGAAAGCTCTCACGTTCGGTCATCTGCAATGCGGCGCGCAGCTCGGGATCGATCACCGCACCGTCGAGGCAAGCACGAAGCAGAATGCCGAGATCGCGGGCCGAAGAGAACATCTGACCAGTGCCCGGGACATCGTAGTAGCCTTGCTGGTCACCCGGCGGACCGATCGGCAGACCCTGATCGGAGTAGCCCTGAACCATGCGCTGCATGATCTCGGGCGGCGCCAGCGCGCGATTGCCCTCGCCGCGATCAGGAATGAACGTCGACGTCATGCCGAGTGGCTTCAGGATGCGGCTTCCTATCAGTGCGCCGATCGGCGCGCCGTAACGCCGCTCCAGCACGAGCTGCAGCAGCACGTAGCCGGCATGCGTATAGATGCGCTGCTTGCCGGGCTGCTCTCTCGCTTGCGGGGTCCACGCATTGAGCATCGCGATGAACTGATCCCGGCTGAAGGTCGCGTTTGGCCAGGGCGGATGATCGGTCGGCAGCAGCAGACCCGACGTGTGGGTGACGAGCTCGCCGATGGTGACGCGGCTGATATAGTCGCCGTGCAGCTCGGGCAGATATTTGCTGACGGGATCATCCAGCCGCAATTCGCCGCTGATGGTGCCGAGCGCGACCAGCGTAGCTTCGAAGATTTTGCGCAGCGATGCGAGACTGAACAGCGTATCAGACGTGACCCGCCGTTTGGCGTCGGCATCGGCGAATCCGTAGTTGAAGAATGCGAGCTTGCCTCCGTCATAGACGACTGCGGCAAGACCGCCCGGATCAGCGGCGGTCGCGGTCGGCGCGAGCTCGCGGGTCACGATGACCCGGACCTCTGCGGAGACGTCATCGTCAGCCACGGCCCGAGGCGCCGCGATCAAGGACATCGCAAGCAGCAGCGTCGCGATCCGGGCCAAGAGCCACAGTCTCATGGAATCGATCGTCCAGATGCAGGGAGGCCCGTGAAGGGCTCGACGAAACAGTCCGGGCATGGCGGCCGATTGATCTTATCTGACGACCTGCACAGCCGAAGTCACGATTGCGCGCGCCACCATTGCTGCCCGCCGCGAGCCGTCAGGCTCAAAGGGCAAGCAATCGGGACCCGCAGCGTCCGCGTGTGGAGCCGGAACCGATGACAGAATCGGGAAGACGATCGCCCGGCCCGCGCTATTCAAGGCTCAAGTAGTAGCGCCACTCCGTCCCCATGTTGTCGTCGGTGACGACGGTCTTGTCCAGCGTTCGCGATAGGAGGACGGGACACTGCTCGATCATGTCGCCATCGAGGCGATAATCATGCATCAGCGCGCCGAGAACATCGCGGTCGGCCTTCTCGGTCAGGTTGAACTCGGGCTTCCCGTCGATCGTGTAAGTCTCGAGGACCTTCCGCCACCGCGCGTAATTCCAGTCCAGCGGCGCATTCGACGCAACCATGTGGTTCGTGAACCTGGCGCCATAGGGAAACACGGAGCAAGCGGTCTTTTGCACCCGTCTCGAAGAGGTCGTGTTGTAGAACACGATGCCGCCCGGATTGAGGTGCCGGCCGACGACTTGGAGAAACTCCATCGACAGCAGGTTGGTCGCGTTGGCGCGGAAGTTCCAGGTATTGGAAACGACCGCATCGAACTGCCGGTCGGGATGCCGATTCAACCAGCGGCGCCCGTCATCTTCGATGATCGTGACCTTCGGATTGCGTAGCACGGATTGCACCTCGGGCTGCTCCGCGATCAACTGGGTGTAGCCCGGATTGATTTCGATGACGGTGAGCGATTCAACGGCCGGGTTGTTCGCAATGACCTGCGCCCACGAGCCGGATGACAGCCCGATCATCAATACGTCACGCGGCGCCGGATGGAACAGGCTGAGCGCGTAGGGACGGATGATGCCGTTGCGATCGGATTTCAGGTTGGTGTTGAAGCGCCCGTCGTACATGCCGTTGCCGTAGACGGTGCCGTCGGTATCGACTGTGATCACGCCGCTGCGGTTCTCGACGATACGGGCAAACCTATGATCGTGGATTGCGTTGGGCTGAAGATTCTCGAACACCTGTCCGGAGAGGAGCGGTGCAATGACCGTTCCGGCGACCAGAACCGCAACGGCGATCGCAACCGCCCTCCTCCGCGCACCAGCCACGGCGCTGGACTTGTGGATCAGGATCAACGAGCACAACGTTCCGATCGCAAGCAGCAGAACGCTGATCTGCTGCAGACCGAGATAGTTCGTCAGGACAAAGCCGGTGATGACGGCACCGGCGGCGCATCCTGCGATGTTCGCGCTGTAGAGCAACGCGGTCCGCATGCCGGCCCGTTCATCGGCGACCAGGCCGAAATGCGACAGGAAGGGCAGCAGCGCGCCCCATTGCCGCGCGATCAGGTAAACCCCGGCCATTGCAGCGCCGATCAGCCCGATACCGGTCCCGGCCAACCAGGTCACCAGCGGGAGAAAGGCCGCGCCAGCGATATTGGCCAGGATCAGGCCCTTGGCAGCCTCGTGTATCGCCGCCGCGGGAGAAAGCTTCGCGCAAACCTGGGCCGCGTTGTACGCGCCGCTGGCGATACCCGCCAGAAAGCAGCACAGCACGAATGCGAATGCCAGCGAGCTCGATCCGGAGGCGAAGGACGCGACGCGGAACAGGAATATCTCGTATGACAACGAGACAAAACCGCCGACGGCAGCAAGCAGCATCACGAACGGCATCGAAAGGATCGGGGGTGCGGTCCGAGCGTGTCCTACGACGATGCCCGTGCTGACCAGCTCCTGACGGCGATGATGGACCGCGAACGCGCCGACCGCGACCGCAATATTGATCCCCGCGGCGATGTAGACCGCCACATGCATCCCGAAATAGGGAAAGATCACGAACGCACAAAGTAGGCAGGCGGCCGAGGCTCCCAACGTGTTGACGTAATAGAGAAGGCCGACCGAATGAGCGGTCTGGCCCGAGGTCCGCACCAGATATGAGACGAGGATCGGCAGCGTCGCTCCCATCAGGAGCGTCGGAACCAGGACGAGCAACAGGTTAACGGCAGCGACCATTCCAGCACGAGGTCGCCGACCTGTTCGAAGATCCAGAGCGAGGCAAGACCGAATATAGCGGTCAACAATTCAATGCCGCCAAGTAGCAGCAGGGGCCGCACGATGTATCGCCGCGTGATCCATCCGCCCGCCAGGCTGCCGAGGCCGAGGCCGAGCATGAAGGCCGTCACGACGATGGTCACGGATTCCGTGTTGACGCCGAAGATGCGAAACAGGCTCCGCTGCCAGGTGAGCTGGTAGGTGAGCGCTGGAACTCCGGAGAAAAAGAAGAGAACAAGAAGGATGCGATAACGCAGCGCCGATGACGCCGAGCCGGCCGTGGACAATTCAAGGGTCGTCACTTTCGTCTCCCGACTAGGGAAGACTTCCAGATAGCAACAATCCGTCAATCAAAGGTTGCAAGGAGCCCACGGATTCGAGCGACAGAACGCCCCGCATCGGAAGTCCGAACGATCCAGTTCCCGATAGAAGAACCCAGCGCTCTTGCGATTCAGGGTGGATTAACCGGGCTCCACCCCTCGAGCGGTATCGGAGGGAGGATGCCGGACAGCTCGCCAGCGGCCGGTCTGACGAAGACAGTTACCATCCGCCTAAGGTGCGATGCGAGCGATGATATGCAGGTTGTGCCAGCCATCTCTCCAGTTAACGCGCGATCGAAGCAACCGCGCGGCGACTGACAGGTGCGCGGCGGCTGTTCGCAAGCGCGCATTTGGATTTGATCCAATCAAGCCATTCGCCGCGAAGCACGCTCGTGTCGGCCGTTCTCGCGCACCAACGCTCGATGATGAAGGGACGCGGTGGCGCGGACGTAGCGCGTTCTATGAACATGGCGAGCCGCTCGCAGTGATCACGCCGCGATGGCGTACCGATCTCGGCTCGCGAATCCTCAGCAAAGTTCCACATCGTGTTGAATCCTGGCAACACCACCGAACAAAATGCGCGATCTCGCAGATTGTGGGGCGTTGAATCACGACTGTGCCGCATCACGGTTCAATCCTGCTCGCGGGTGGGACGCAAGACACGGCAATTGGGGAAGAGCCTTCATGCAGCATGGACCGTCGGGCGCACGGAGCGCGGAGTCATCTGGATTTGTTTTCCATTTCCAGCTCGCCAGCAATGGCGCGAGACGCGCGTGTAGCCTCACGATCCAGGCCGAGAGCGCCAACGAGGCGACGCGGATCTTCCGTGAAAACTGGACCACCATCGAATCGATGGCGCGCGACGGCGTGAGCGCGGGCACGGTCAGTTCGACGCCGGTCTGTCTGGCGATGTCCTGACATCTCGGATCGCGCAGCGCGCGAGGATTGACGGGCGCGCACCACGCGCGGTTCGCCAGAAACACCTTGCAATCGAGCGGGACGCAGATCCCAAGCCCGCGACGGTTTGACGCGGGTACGCGCAACGGCACTCGTCACTCCGTCGCGACACGCCGAATGCGGTTGGCACAGACGCACTTACGCAAGCTGACATCGGCGGCATCGGCCAGCGTGCACGACGTCTCACCTTAGAGAGATTCAAGTCCAGTCCAGTTCTTTTCACGCGCGGCGGCTGCTAGAGGCGCGGGCGCGAACGTGTTCTTGCTGACTGGAAGTATCGGAAGTGACTGTCAACGCTGATGGCCGGCTTGTCGGAGACCATCGAAATTCCGCCGACAAAGGCCGCGCCCATCTGCTCATCGGGGCAGCGATCCTGCTCGCCGACTTCTCGTCCCCGGTAACGCCGGCGAATGCGCAATCGAGCGTTGCGCTGCCACCCGTCACGGTGGAATCGCCGACGCAGAAGCGCAAGCCCGCGACAGCGGCGGCGAGATCGGCGCCGCAGCCGCAAGCTGCGGCTCGTCAGCGCACCCGCAATGCCCAGCCGGCGCAACCGACCCCGTCCGAGCGCGCCGCCGCCGCGGCGGCCGTGCTGAACGAAGCCAAGCTCGGCTATCGCGCGATGCCGAGCGCGACGACGCTGCGCAGCGGCGCCTCGCCGCTCGACACCTCGCAGGCGGTCAATATCGTCCCCGAGCAGGTGCTGAAGGACCAGCTTCCGCGCAATCTCGACGACGCGCTGATCAATGTCAGCGGCGTCACCCAGACCAACACGCTGGCCGGCACCCAGGACGCCGTGATCCGCCGCGGCTTCGGTGACAACCGCGACGGCTCGATCATGCGCAACGGCATGCCGCTGGTGCAGGGCCGCAGCTTCAACTCCGCGGTCGAGAGCGTCGAGGTGCTGAAGGGCCCGGCGTCGCTGCTCTACGGCATCATGGATCCCGGCGGCATCGTCAACACGATCAGCAAGCGCCCCGAGCTCTACCAACACGGTTCGGTCACCCTGCTCGGCTCGACCTATGCCAACTCCAGGAGCGGCGCCGACGGAACCATCGACATCACCGGCCCGATCGGCGATGGCGGCCTCGCCTATCGCTTCATCGGCTACGGCGTGAGCGAAGACTACTGGCGCAACTTCGGGCGTCACCGCGAGATGCTGGTCGCGCCGTCGCTCGCCTGGTACGGCGAGAACACGACGGTGCAGCTCAACTACGAGCACCGCGAGTTCATCACGCCGTTCGACCGCGGCACCGCGTTTGATCCGGTGACCAAGGCACCGCTCGCGATCCCCGCAACGCGCCGGCTCGATGAACCCTTCAACAATATGTGGGGAAGCTCCGACCTGATGCAGGCCTCGGTCGAGCACCGCCTGAACCAGGACTGGAAGCTTTTTGCCGCCTACAGCTACAACACCGAGAGCTTCAGCGCCAACCAGCTCCGCATCACCAGCGTCAATGCCAGGACCGGTATCGAGACGCGCAGCAATGACGGCACGCAGGGTTCGCTCAGCAATGCGAGCTACGGGACGTCCTATCTGCAGGGCGGCTTCTGGATCGGCAACATGCGCAACGAGGTGCTGTTCGGCGGCGACGGCCAGTATCGCACGATCTATCGCGACAATCTGATCCGGCAGACGACCCCGAGCTTCAATTTCTACAATCCGGTCTACGGACTGGTCACGCCGGGCACGACGGTATCGGCCACCGACAGCGCCCAGACCGACAAGCTCGGCCAGTGGTCGCTGTTCTTCCAGGACACGCTGCATGTGACCGAGCGGTTCGCGCTGGTCGGCGGCGTCCGCTACATGGATTACGATCAGTTGGCTGGGCGCGGGCGGCCCTTCATCACCAACACCAACGTATCCGCGGACAAGGTGCTGCCGCTCGGCGGCGTCATTCTCAAGCTCACCGACCAGGTTTCGCTCTACGCCAGCTACACGCAGTCGCTGAAGCCGAACTCGACGATCGCGCCGTTGAGCAACGGCGGCGGCGTCGTGCTCGGCTCGAACATCGCGCCCGAGGAAGGCGTGCAATACGAGACCGGCGTCAAGTTCGACCTCAACAAGCGACTCTCCGGCACGGTCGCGTTCTACGACATCGACAAGAGCAACGTGCTGGTCAGCCAGCTCGACACCACCACCGGCCTCAACGTGTACACGACCGCAGGCAAGGCGCGCTCGCGCGGCGTCGAGGTCGATGTCACAGGGCGCCTCTCCGACAACTGGAGCATGATCGGCAGCTACGGCTACACCGACGCACGGGTGACCGAAGATCCGACCTATGCGGGCAACCGCCTGCAGAACGTCGCGATGAACACCGCCTCGCTCTATCTCGTCTACGACTTCGGCACCGCCCTGCCCGGCCGGCTTCGGCTCGGCGGCGGTGCACGCTATGTCGGCGACCGGGCCGGCGATGCCGCGAACAGCTTCGTGCTGCCGTCGTACACGGTCGCGGACGTCTTTGCGACCTACGAGACCAGCTACCAGGCCCTGCCGGTCATCTACCAGTTCAACGTCAAGAACCTGTTCGACACCGTCTACTATCCCTCCGCCGTCAGCAACCTGGCGGTGGCGATGGGCGATGCGCGGCGCTTCTCGCTGGCGGCGACGGTGAAGTTCTGACATGTGGGCGGTGCGGACAGCGATGGGCTTGGCCGCTGCGCTGGCGGCGGCCGTCGTCGGCTGCACGGCGGTGCGCGCCGACGAGATCACGCTTTATGCGACCCGCGAGGCCCATCTGCTCGAACCGGTGACTGCTGCCTTCACCAAGGCAAGCGGCATCGGCGTCAGGACCGTCTTCATCGAGGATAGCCTGGTCAAGCGCCTGACGGCCGAAGGCGAGGCGTCGCCCGCCGATGTGCTGCTGATCATCGGCCTCGACAAGACCACCCAGCTCGCCGATCGCGGGCTGACCCAGGCCGTTGCATCCTCAGAGGTCGAGCAGGCCGTACCGCCGCACTTGCGCGGCGGCAGCTTGCAGTGGATCGCGCTCGCCCTTCGTACGCGCGTCGTGATGGCGCGCAACGATAATCCGCTTGCCGCGATCGACTACGAGGATCTCGCCGATCCCAGATGGCGCGGCAAACTCTGCATGCGCCCGGCCCTGCATCAGAACAACGTCGCGCTGGTCGCGGCCTTTCTCGCGCATCACGGCGCGGAGGCGACCGAAGCCTGGCTCAACGCCTTGAAGGCCAATCTCGCCCACAGGCCTGCCGGCAAGGACAACGACGTGATCCGCGAGATCGCGCAAGAAACCTGCGAGATCGGCATTGGCAACACGGTCGCGCTCGCGCAGCTTCGCGACGGCCGTGAGGGCGGTGACTGGCGCGGCTGGGCCGAAGCGGTGAAGGCGGTGCCGACCGCGTTCAAGAGCGGCGGCACGCATGTCAATCTCACGGGCGCGGCGATCGCAAAGCATGCGCCTCATCCGGCGGCCGCCAAGCAATTCATCGAGTTTCTCCTGACACCGGCGGCCCAGCCGGCCTTTGCCGCCGCCGAGCTGGAATATCCGCTGCTGGCAGCGGCAGAGCGAGCACCGATCCTCGACAAGATCGGATCATTCACGGCCGATCCGATGCCGATCGACCAGATCGCCGCGCATCAACGGGCCGCGATCGCGCTGATCGGAAAGGTCGGCTTCGATGAGTGACCGGCGACATCGGATCAAGGCTGCATTGTTGCAGGTCCATTCCGTCGTCGGCCTCGCGCTTGCGCTGCTGTGGGCCCTGATCGGGCTGACCGGCGCCACGATGAGCTTCGAGGATGAGATCGAGGCACACCTGAACAGCCGCATCATGCATGTCGACGCCAGCGCGACGCGACGGCTGACGCCTGACGAGTTGGTCGAGCGGCTGCAAGCTGCTGGCGAGACCGGCAAGGTCTCGGCGGTGATGATGACGAGCGATCCATCCGCCACCGTGCGCATCCGCTTTGCCCGCGGCGATGACGGCGGGCGGCCGTCGTCGGTCTATGTCGATCCCTATCATGGTCATCTGCTCGGCTCGCCGCGTGGCGAGGCGTTCTTTGCCACCGTCCGCAAGCTGCATCGCTGGCTGCTGCTGCCTGGCGACGGCAACGGCTACGGCCGCAAGATCACCGGCACCGCCGCGATCTGCCTGATCGTGATGCTGATCTCCGGGCTCGTGCTACGCTGGCCGCGTCGCGCCGGCAGCGTGAAGCTGTGGCTGAAGCCCAATCTGGCGCTGCGCGGCCGCGGGCTGCACCGCTCGCTGCATGCCGTGATCGGCACCTGGGTGCTGCCGATCTACCTGGTGATGACGCTCACTGGCCTCTGGTATTCCTTTGAATGGTACAAGGCCGGCGCCAACTGGCTGCTCGCGCGTCCTTCGACGTCGGCTGCCGCCCAGCCCAAATCGCCGCGCGGCATGGCTATGGCGGACGCGAAAGCCGCGGCGAAAGGGGATGCCAAGGCCGGGGCCGAGCCGCTGACCTTCGATCGCGTCTGGTCCACCTTCCTGCACGAACAAGGCAGCCGCTATGCAAGAGCCCTGCTGACGCTGCCCGCCGGCACCGGGACGGTGGTACGCGTCAGGTCGTGGGCTCGGGACTCGACGCTCGAAAGTGTGCGGGATGAGCTGCGCATCGATGCCGTCACCGGCCACCTGGTGTCTGCGGACCTCTATGCGAATAAGACGCTCGGCGAGCGCATCCTCGCCGGCGTGCTCGACATCCACCGCGGCGCCATCCTGGGCTGGCCCGGCAAGCTCGCCTTCATGCTGGCCGCAGCGCTGATGCCGCTGTTCACGGTGACGGGCTTGCTGCTCTATGTGTCGCGCCGCAGGCATCGCCGCCTCGCGCACCCGCCGATCGGAAAGCCTCGTCCCGGGCGAATGAGGTTCATTCGCCCCGCGGCGGCTCACGGCCCATCGCCCGCCGCGCGCAACGCGGTCAAGCCCTCGCGAAACGTCGGATAGCGCAGCACGACGCCCAGCTCGTCGCGCAACAGTGTGTTGCGGACCCGCTTGCATTCGCTGAAGAAGGTTCGCGACATCGGCGTCAGCTCCGCGCGCGCGTACGGGATATCAGGCGGCGGCGGCAGGCCGCAGAGCTGCGCGGCAAACGCCACCACATCCTGCGGCGGAGCCGGCTCGTTGTCGGCGCCATTATAGATGGCGCCCGCCCGCGGCCGGCGGAGCGACGCCTCGATCATCTGCGCGATGTCCTCGACATGGATCCGATTGAACACATGCCCCGGCTTGACGATCCGTCGCGCCTTGCCTTCGGCGAGTTGAACGAGCTGGTTGCGGCCGGGGCCATAAATCCCCGCCAGGCGGAAGATGTGGACGGGAACGCGGTGCGTGGCTCCGAAGTCCAGCCACTGCCGCTCGACATCGAGCCGCCGGCGCGAGGCGTCACTCATCGGCGTCGGCACCGTCGCTTCGTCGACCCATCCGCCGCCGTGATCGCCATAGACGCCAACCGTCGACAGATAACCGATCCAGCGCAAGCGCGGGGCCGCGGCCAGGGCGTCACGATAAACCTGCAGCACAGGATCCTGCTGCGCGGCCGGAGGCACCGAGACCAGCACGGCGTCGCTGTCCGCAAGCTCGCGCGCAATCGCCTCGTCGCGCTCGGCAGTCGCAAACAGCCGGATCGCATAGCCGGAGGCTGACAGCGGATCGGCCTTCGCCTGCGAGCGCACCGTTCCTGCGATCGCCGCGCCACTCGCCGCAAGTCTGTGCGCAACGTACGTTGCCGAATATCCCAGCCCGAAAATGAACAGCTTCATCCGCGATCCGCTTCACCATCCACGGGCCCCATCTGTCGATGAGGCACACCAATGCTCCGGGCTCACACGCACGAATGGTGAGCGGCGGGCGCCTCTCTATGCCACGGTTCAGCCCGTCTTCCCAAGCCGTGAACCGCGGCAAAACCGTTCGCCGGCATCGCTCTCCGATCGATCCTGCGGTGTCCCGTCTGCTTTCAGAGCGCGCACCCACTTGGTTGCACCCGCACCAATGATGGGGCCGCGACGAACGCGTCGTCCGATCGCGGCTCATCAATGGCATACGCTCGGCCGTTTGGCGGCGCCAACAAGGCCATACAGCAACATCGCTCACTTTGCGCCCGCGAAACTGCCACCGTAAGGCTGATGTAAGCCTCGCCGAGTAGCCTGATCGCACGTTTTGGCGGCTCGCAGGGGACGCAAATGGAATATTCGAAAGTATATTCAGCCTTCCGGAGCTGCGCGTTTTGAACCGAAGGCAATGGCTGGCCGGCGCGGCTGCTCTCCTGGCGAGCGAGCGAGGGTGGGCCTTCGGCATTGGTTCGTTCGAGCCTAGTGGCGACCGCCTCGATTCCACCGGGCGAGCGGACAGCGGCAGCAATCCCGTCGTCCTGCCGAACTTCGCGTTCGAGCCCGAGACGGAGGCGCTAGCCGTCGCATGGGCTGCGACCGGCGCGACGATGACGCGCCGTCGCAAATGCACCTTCAACCGGGGCATCAGGCGGCTGAAGAACTTTCCCGCGGGCGATCCGGTCTGGCCGTGTCTCGTCCACCTCGGCAAGGCCGGGCCGACGCTTGCCGCGACAAGAATCAACATCAAGACCCCCGGCACGCATGACCTGACGCAGGTCGGCAACGTCACGCTGGTCGCCAACACGACCGTTGCGGCCTCTGAAGGCGGCTACTTCCGCATCACCGGCCTGAAGTCCTCCAGCCTGCCGCAGGCAAGCCACGCGGTTGGCGTCTTCTCCTCCTCGCCCGGCGCTGTAGCCGACACGTCGTCTGAAATCGGCGCCAACGATTCGACGAGCGGCATCAGCATTGGGATCTGGAGCAGCGCCGCGGGTACGATGGCTGCGCGCTGCGGCGGCGCACGTGTCACCGCCATCGGAAAATCAGCGGATTGGGACGGTCAGTATTTCAACGCTGTCTCAAGAGGCGGCGCTGCGAGCTTCCAGGCCTATCGCAACGGTTGCCTGGTCGCCGATGTCGCGTCTGTCTCGCGGGCTTTACCTGCACGAGAGATGTACCTGTTGGCGGCCAACGACAACGGGACGCCGTCCGGCAGCACCAGAGCCCTGTCCGGTTGGTTCGTCGCCAACCGCAATCTCACCACGGCGCAGATGCAAGAGCTCAGCTCGGTTCTTGCGATGTGGCATCAGCTCATGTCCACCGCTGAACTGGACACTTATGAAGCGGGTTATCAGCCACAGAACGTCACCGCTTACGATGCGATCGTCTATGGTGCGACAGCGGCCGGCGTTCTCGCCGCGCGGTCGCTGGTTCGAGAGGGACATTCCGTCTGCATCGTAGGCGGCTGGCGCGACTACAACGTGGGCGGAGTCCCCGGTGTCGGCGGACTGGGTTGGACCGACAGCACGGCTCCGAGCGCGATCACGGGGCTGCCGCGATACCTCATCAATCGCACCCAAGCCCTCGCCGGCGATTTGGGCTGGACCGACGGCACCGCTCCAACGGAGTTCTCTGGCGTGGCGCGATATCTCAGCAAGCGCGTCAAGACGCTGTTCAAAGGTAGGTCCGACATCCATTTCGAGCCTCGCCATTTCGAGCAGGCCAACCGGGAGCTGCTTGACCCCTCGTTCACGGACGGTGCCGATATCCCGGTCTATTGGTCAACCGGCGCGGTCAGCGCGACTGTTATGGATGGGCAAATCACCGCCTTCACGACACGGGATGGCCGGACGTTCAGCGGAAAAGTCTTCATCGATTGCTCCTACGAGATGGACCTCGCTTATGTCGGCGGGTGCACCATGACGGTCGGCCGCGAGGCAGCCGGCGCGGGCGCTGAGGCGGCGAATGGCTTCCGGGGAGTTCAGACCAGCTTTGGCACGCGGCCGAACCAGGCAACCAATCATTCCGGCGCGGCAGTCGACATCGATCCCTGGAACACGCCGGGCGACACGAAGTCCGGATTGATTGCCGGCGTGCAGGGCGTGTTCACCGACGGCACCCCCGCGAACGGCTCGGCCGATGGCAAGGTCCAATCGATGGCTTATCGGCTGACATTGACCACGACGCCCGCTTACATGATCCCGTTCCCGTCGACTCCGCCCGCCGGCTACGCGAGATCGAAATATGAGATCCTGCTGCGCTTGTTCGCCGCCGATCCTAAGCTGGTTCTGACCGACATCTTCAATATCCAGCCGCTGGCAGCCGGCGCGTTCGATTTCAACGCCAAGAACATCATGTCGAGCGACTTCGTGGACCCGGTCTCGACCGAATATGCGACGGCAACCTACGCTCGTCGCGAGGAGATCATCCAGCTCCACAAGGACTACGTTCTCGGACTGTGGTACCTCCTGCAACACGATGCGGACGGCCGCATTCCTGCTGCGGTCCGCGCTTCGGCCCTGACCTACGGTCTCTCGGCGAAGCACTATGTCTCACCGAATTGGGGCGATCAGCCAAACTTCAACAGCCAGATTTATGTCCGCTCGGGCCGGCGTATCGTCGGCGACTATGTGCTCACGGCTGAAGACCTTAACGCGGCGGATGGCACCACGCCGCGCTCGACCAAGACGATTGCGGTTGCAGCCTACGACATGGACAGTCACGCCATCGAATATCGGGCCTATTTCGACGGCACGAACTGGAAGGTGATCATCGAGGGCAATATCTACATCACCCCGACCAGCGGCGCCGACAAGAAGGCACCGATTCCCTACGAATACATGTTGCCCAGGACGGGGGACCCATCGAACCTGCTGTGCCTGTTCGGCGGCTCGGCCACCAATGTCGCGATCAGCGAAATCCGCATGGAGCCGCCGTTCTGGCAGATGGGCCAGTCAGCCGGCGTTGCAGCCGCGCTCGCGATCGAGAACGGCGACAACAACGTGAAGAACCTTGCGGCCAACTACGCCAAGCTACGCACGCGGCTCCTCGGAGTGAAGCTGCTTGCCGGAGAAACCACGCTTTCCCTGCCCATGGTGAACTAATCTTACTGCGTCACAAAGGTCGTATCCCTCGTGGTGAGGCTGCAATCTCCTGGAGCAATTTGGTGGCCGGTCCACATCGCTCCCGCCCCATCATTGCGAGCGAAGCGACTTGTCCGCCGAAGCGCTGGCGAAGGCGGAAGCAATGCATCGCATGGCGCGCGCAGAAGCGTGGAGTGGACATTGACCCGCCATGGATCGACAATACACTTCCGCTAGTTCAGTCCGGACGCAAAGTCATGGCGAGCTTCGTCCAGTTCTTGCAGCATTCTGGCGTGTACGCCGCGCAAAGGTTCATGATCGTTCCTCGGGGAGGCTTCAACCTGGTCTGCCTCCGCGACAGCAAGGACGTTCGCCTATCCTATGATCGCGATCGGTTACAGATTGACGATGTGCGCCTCGAGCACGTCGAGCGCGTCGCTCAGGAATACATCGACACTCGCTTTAGGACGCAAAGAAGCCAGGAGCGCGAAGATCAGTCGCTGCGTCTGCGTACAGCCCTGTATGCCACCGCACGGCCAGAGGGCTCTGCCCGCGCCCTCAAGATCTCGGCCAAAGGTGCCGGTATTCCAGAACTTAGAGCCTTACGCGGCGGTACAGGCATCAAGCTGGAGGTCGCCATTCTGCCCCGCAAAGACTTCACGATCGCATTCAAATTCCTCAAGCACCTCGATCAATCGGGCAAAGTGATCAACGCCACGAAATGGACACCGGATGACGTGCCCTGGTTCCTCACCAAGCTGAACTGGACGTTCGGGGCTCAGGCGAACATCTTTTTCACCGCGGTCGATGCCACATGGATTACGGTGCAGAGAGCCCTGGGGGCAAAAATCTCGCGCGATGTGTTTCGAAGGGATATCGTACCGTTCAAGAGGCGCGACGCCGATCTCACGTGCTTTCTGGTCGGCGACTATGACGCGATGGATAATGAGGCGGCCGGGGAGTATCTGCCTGATGAACAGGTATGCGTGGTCGTCGACCAGGGCAATCTGCCCGCGTTCGACTATGGCGAGGCGTTCATTGGCGTCATGGCACACGAGGTCGGCCACTTCCTGCACCACAAGCGGAACATGCCCGGGAGTGGACACCATGACCGAAGCGGCATTTTGCTTTCCAGTGGCATGGAAAGCTTATCCCTGGACAAGCAGCTCGTGAGCAACCTCAACGCCTGGTGAGGCGCTCATCTTCGGCACGTTGAGGCCACGGTCAGCGCCGGCCGTTCGTTTGAATGCCGGGCCTTGCAATGACGGCGTGAGACATCAAGCGAGAGCTATCCTCACCGTCGCCGGGCCTAGTGCGCAATTGCGCACTAGGCCCGGACGACGAAGGGAGAGGCCCGCCGACACGGCCGGCTGCGGCATAGGGGTTCCGGCTTTCGTCGACGGATGGCTGGGCCGGAGAACCGCAGCCCACAGGGGGCACCGACCATGACAGGGAAACCCGCAAGCCGTGAATCGTGTAACGACCGCCGCCTCGGAAGCTGATATGACATTGGGGTGAAGCAGGCGTTGCCGGTTGACTTGGGAACCGCCAGCAATCAGAAAACGCCTGAAAATTGAATGGTCGGAGTGGCAGGATTCGAACCTGCGACCCCTGCGTCCCGAACGCAGCGAGTATTTCCTAAGTTATTGAATTTTCTTGATCTGATACGCTCTTCTGTCCCGTTTTGTTCACGGTCGTTTCACCCATTTCGTTGCGATTTCGTTGCGGCACTTTTTTGGAGAGAACGCTCCGTCGGAGCCGGATGGCGCCGTGCGAGGCGCGAATCCTCGCGCAGCATCGAAGACGGACGAGGCTCGGCGGATATCTGACGAGATGGAAGGCCGTTCCGTCAATTCGTCGACAGAACCAGCGGGCCCCGTTTGCGCGGCAGAAATTGAATGACGCCCGGCGAAACGCGAGCCTGGGTTCGTCTGCGCATCGGTGACCAAGATGGGCACGCCAGGGTAGACCGTGGGCCAATCCGACGTGTCATTGATCCAGGCCGTGGCACTGGGCGATAACTAACCCGTCAAGGTCGTGATGTCGGCATACCGCTGGACCAGCCGCAGCGCGAAGATCGGCTCGTAATGCGCCATCCGGTTGCGCGAAAATCGTCGAGCTGCAACGCGATGCTGTTGCGCTGAACGCCCTCGCCTGGAAGATCGGCCGCGGGTCTTGCCACAACTGGTGGCTGCGCCGGCCGAACAGCGAGCCCCAGAACCCAAAGTTCAGCTCGGCCACGATCTGGCCGTGGGTGGCGGGCTTGCCGTCGCGTGTTAGGTTGTCGCGTGCCTTAGCACATCGCTGACACTTGCGGTGCTTTCCTCCGGCTTGGTCTTGATCGCAAGGAGGATGGCCGAGGCTCCGTCGGTGTATGCTCCGGTATGACCATCGGCCTGAGCGAAGCATCCGTAGTGATAGTATCCTTTTGATATGAGGAAATCGACGATGTTTGGGACGCCGCTTGGCAACGCATCGTTCTTGAAAATCTGCTTGAAGGATGCGTCGACGAGCGTCGCCTCATTCCGAAAGAGACTTACAACGTCACTCTTATATTCGGCGGCCTGGCCATTGAGCGCGTAGCGGCCGAGAGCCGTCATCAGCTTGTCCAGCTTCGCTTGCAGGGCTTGAAACGAGAGCTGAGTAGGATTCGAGTACTTGGCGTCATAGGTTTCGGTCGCCAACTCTCGGTGATCTTCAGGTCCGGATTGTCCACCCAAATCTTCGGAATTTTTGCTGCGACCTTCACCAACCGTCCAAGGCAGTCCATGATCTGCTCCTGGGTCGTAAGGCTCTTCAATGCCTCGTAGCCAATGACGTAGGCGCGGTCCTCGTCCGAGCTCAGGCCGTCCGAAGCTAAACTGTTATTCAACTTGGCGCAGCTCCATGCAGGGGGATCGGCAACTTTTGCCGATTGGCTATCACCGAACTTGCGCAAATCGCCCGTGAAATCATGCCGGGCGTCGCCGATCAGCGACGGCACCGGCGTTACTTTGACGATAATCGTCGCGTACGTCGTGTTGATGGTCGTCGTCCCCTCACCCAGCGTGATTGACGTGGCGAAATTCCTATCCTTGTTGAATTGTCCGAGCATCCCTGAAAAGGCCGACTTGGCAGTCTGATAGTCGGTAATGCGGCTCGTCACCGACGCCGCCAGCGGTCCACCAGTCACTAGCGAAAATAGTGAAGTGAGCGGGCTAAGGGCCGCGGAAATGAATGAGATGACGCTACCGGCATCGTTCTTGGTATGCAGACTTTAGAAGGGAATAACCGAGAGCTCTTTAGTCCGGCGAACCACGAAGGTCTTCTTGCAACCGTGATTTCGGTTGTCGAGCTCAGAGCTATGATCGCCGTCAGTGACGTACGCTACCGCCATGCCGAGGGCGCCATCAGGTAATTTGTCGCTTGCGTCAGGCAACTTTGACGCCGGCTCAGTAGAAACTAGCAAGCCAAAGGTCGTTGTAAATTGCGTCTTTATGAGCCCATTGTCAGATACGGGCTGGAGGTCATTTCTGCTCCTCCGGCAATCTATGTCGACGGCATATGTTTGAGCACTTCCGACTGGCCTCGGACGGGATGGGCTGAAGGCAATTACTGGGCGTGTTACATCGTTGTCAGCCCGCGCCGCAGGAGGCACCAACAAGGCTGAAAGGAACGCAATAGCAATCCGAGGCGCAAACAAGCGCGTGCAATACATGATCCACCGTCCCGCAATTCCAGTGGCAAAAAAAAGATCTATAGTTTCAAGCTTAACTCACCTAAATCTGCTCGTAAAGGATGTCACATCTCGCTTCATCAACCGGCTCGTCTCCCTGCTCGAACGTTGGTAGTCCGCATCCCTCGATCATCGGTATGGAAACGCAGCATGGGCCGATCCGACGAACAGCGGAAACTGGGCTTCAGGCATCACGCTAAGGTACACGTATTCAGGATCAGCACTGCCATCCTGACGTGGATCCTGTTGGGCGCGATGTTGATTTACAAACCCGAGTTGATAAGAAACGGCATGCGCGCCGGCACTCGGGCCATCGAAGCAGTCGGCGATACGCTCCCTAGCTATTGTGGAGCTCAGGCCGAGATCGTATTGCGAGAGCTGGGCGGCTTCCTTTGGCTCCAGATCACTGCAGCCATTGTCTTTGTGAGGTTCGTTTTCTGGTTGATCGCTGCGGCTTGGCGGAGGCGCGGTCGATAGGGCGCCAGATCAGTGGACTTTCTCCGCGCCAAGGTGCAATGATCATACACTATAACCATGGGCAGGATGCGATGGCCAAATCGACCCGAAACACCGGCAAGCCTTGGACGGCAGCCGACGTCAAGCAACTAAGGGAACTAGCGAAGGGAAACACTCGACGCGGGTTGCCGGCCTAAAACTAGGCCGAACCGAGGCGGCAATATACAAGAAGGCATCGGAGGAAGGAATTTCCCTGGCGCCGACAAATCAGAGTCCATACGGGACGAAGAAAAAATGATTCGGGATGGGCGCAACTCACCCATTCACGTCGATCAATCGCCCGAAATCACTCTCGCTCGCTAGCTCGATCGCGGTTCCCGTTGCGATCACACGCAGAGTCAAAGATACTCTGAAGGATACCTCATTCCTCCCACGCGAAGCGCTGCTTGAGATGGTTCAATTGCCTGTAGGTGAGATGCTCTCTTTTTTGCAGCTGCCCCACAACAATGCCTGGAGCAATTCCCTGCGCGCTCGCAAATTCCAAGACGGCCCCCTCAGATAAATCTCCAGAACGGACAAACCGGGCGAGTTCTGATGCGGGAATTAGAAACTCGGCTGCCCATCGATTTGCCTCCTCCTCTTCACCCGTATTGTTTCCCGGGTTGATGACGAACACTGTCTTCCGGCTGTGAAGAAGGAGATGCGCGGCTTCATGGAAGAATGTGAACCAGAAGTGGTCGTTGGATTTATGTCTCATCGTTTGTTGGATCAAAGCTTTCCGCGGCGACAGCCAACGAGAGATGCCACTTAGCGCCATCTTTCCCAGCGGCCGAGCGAGCACGAACGCGACGCCAGCCCTAGCGCAAATGCTCACGATCCGGGGCAGAGCTTCGTCAACATTTTCGACCGTCAAGGCTCTTAGCCGCGCGAGCGATTTCAAGAAAGTCGCGCGATCGAAGTCTTTGCAATCGATGGCGTCGGCTTCGATCTCGCCAAGGCGAAGCCACGCGTACAAAGACCTTCTATCAGTTTGGAACGAGGGTGAATGGCGATATGCTATCGAATAGGAAGCAAATGAAGCTTCACACGCGTCTATGCCAGCAACACCGAAGAACTGAAGCAGCTTACGTACGCTATCTGCATTGTCCTTGGGATGAGCGATTATTCCTCGTTCCTGCAATTCGCGAAGAGGAAATTCACGTGCCCAAGAAAAGCTGTCGGACAGCTTGACCTGTTCGAGTTGCCTGGCGAGGTGGAGACGGTATTCGGACTCGAGGTTGAGCCAAACAGTCGCATTAACATTCGTCACCTTTTCGAACTGCAAAGCCGTTTCTGGTTCAACGGGCGCCTTACCCGAAAGAATTTCGACGATCAGCTTCGCCGATCGCCCGCAACGACGAGCGAGCTCCCTTGCTGATATTCCCATCGTTTCGAGGTTTTCCTCGAGAAACGTACCTGGACTAAGTGCGTAGTCCGGCTCGAATACGTGCTGCTCCTGCGGCATCATTCTTCTCCGTTTGCTTTTCCTAGCGCGTCATTCGACGGCCAGGATTTTCACGGTTTTGATCATGGATTGCTGGATCCGGACGCCCTCGGCCGCGAAGCGCAGTACCTTAGGGGGAAGCAGATCCAGCGTGTACTCGCCGCGCGAAATCTTGTTCAGGCGGTAGGGCTGGCATGTCGGGACCATTGCCAGGTTCGGTGCGGCCCTAAGCAGAAGCAGCCGCAATTTTATCTTTTTTGAAAGATTGGGCCCAAAGCGCCGATCGAGCAACTCGGCAGTAGAGAAGAGACGCTGCTCGGCAGCGCTTCCAAACAATATCAACAAGATAGGCCCAATGATTCGTTTAGCAATAGGAAACACTTTTTTAGGTGAGGCGCAATTGGGGAAAGTGGCAATGACCACAACCATTTGGGATGATTGCTCGGGATCCTAGACGATTTTTGGCCGCAAGGTTTCGGGATGATTGCTTAAGCTCCTCAGTGAGTTAGAGGAGGCAACCGTCATTGCTTTCGTGAAGTTCACTGTGTTCACAAGATCGACCGTGGCCGGCAGCTTCCCAGCCTAACGTTTCTGACAACGCATTGCCGCAGTTGGGAGATGTGCAGTCTCGGAGGGATCTACGTGACCTTTGGTGGCGCGGTACTCGGCACGTCGACAGGCCTCGAGCGGAGGCTGGCCACGTATTTCGGCAGACCGCATCCTGTCCCTAGCAGAGTCAAATAGTCTTCCCAGGTCGGGTTGGTCTTCGTGAGATTCACCGCTGCTTCGCGCGTCGCCGCCTCCATCACTTCAGGCTTTGAGGCAGCCAGTTCAGTTAGAAAATCGTCCGGCGATTGTACCTGGACCTCAAGCGCCTTCAGCGCCTCAAAGTCAAAGTCCTTCAGGTTATTCGTTACAGGGATGGAGGGCGCGGATTGCCCCGGCCGCCGAAGCGACATGACGATCTTTGACAGCCGTCGCTCCGATGACCCGGTCCGGATCGACGCCCGTCACGACGGCGCCCGGAAATATCGGCTATTCGGATTGCGGTGTGGGGCAGGTCCAATTATTCGCTTAATCCGCAGCCGAAGCAGCCGGATGCCTGTTAGGCGGTCCAGGGATCGATTATCGTCAGACCGGCAGCCTTGAACGCACTCGTGTCGCGCGATGCCACGGCGAACCCCTGCACGGCGGCGATCGCGGCGATGTAGCCGTCGGGCGTGGGGAAGCCTCTTCCGGCCGCGCGCACCTTGACGGCGAGATCGGTATACCGCCGCGCCGCGGCGGCATCGAAGGGCAGGATGCGGGCCGAGAACAGGTCCAGCACGCCGTCGAGCGTAGCTGCCAACCTGTCCTTGCGCCTGCCGCGCGGCAGCGCGCCGATGCCGAACAACAGTTCGGCGACGGTGACGCTGGAGAGAAACACCGTCTCGGCCGCCTGGGCGTCGAGCCAGCCGCGGACCGATGGATAAGAAGTCGCGCGCTGAGTGTGCACCCGGAGCAGCCCGAAAGGATCGAGGGGTTTTCCACGTCTTCGCGCGGCCGATCACTTTCCTCTTTCCGCGTTCGACCATCTTGCGCGCCGCCTTGATTGGCCGCATTCGCGGCGTACAGCGCGATCAAAACTTCGTTACCAATCAGGTAACACTTTTATCGTTACCCATTAGGTAACAACTTTCGTTGACATTGCCGGCGAATCTGCGATGCTCCCCTGCGACGGCACGGGAGCGTGCCAGGCATAGGAGACCAGGCCGATGAGCCACGGTACGAAAATCAACATCTCGGTCGATTACCCGCCGACTGGAGATAAACTGGAAGACCATGCGGCGGACCGGAACGAGACGGTCGGCGCCCTGAAGGGCAGGGTTCTAGTGGCCTTCAGCCTTAAGGAAGGGGTGGACGACAAGGGGCAGCTGCTCACCTACGTTCTCTTCCATGGGCGCGCGCCGCTGGTCGATCCGAACGTGACGATCGGCTCCGTCGCGGGCAACGCCGGCGACATCAAGTTGACGCTGGATCGCGAACGGCATTTCTTCTACTATATGAAGCACAAGATCGTCTCTCTGACGGCGAGCGCGACCGGGGCACAGATCAAGGCGATGATCAAGGCTGTCGACCCCTCGTTTGATTTGAACCATACTTTGATCGAAGAAGGTCACGGCGGGCATCAGGATCAAGCGATCAACGACAATCAGAGCGTATCTCTTGAGGTTGACGCGGCGCACCCTGCGAAGCATTTCTTTTCGAAGCCGCCGACGACCTTCGGGGCTGGCTAATGTTTTCAAACATTACGCAACGACAGTTCGAGCGAGTGCAGGAGCGCTATCCGAAGGCCTCGCTGCAACCGCTCCCTTCTGGCGCTGGACTGCTAAGCATCCCAGACGTGCCGCTACCGGCTGGCTGGTCGGCGGCACACACTGCGATTCACTTCCTGGTGCCGATCGGCTACCCGGGTCCTAGTCCAGACTGCTTCTGGGCGGATCGGGACTTGCTGCTTTCCTCGGGCGTTCCGCCCCAGGCAAGCAACGTGACCGGCATTCCCGAAACCTCGATTGTTGGTCGCTGGTTTTCTTGGCACGTCGTTGGTGGTCACACGAACTGGAATCCAAACCGGGATGACTTGATGACCTACGTGTCGATCGTTTTGGACCGCTTCAGGCAACCACAATGATCAAGTTGATCTTCGGCGACGGTGGCTTCGAGCGCCTGCGGCGTGACGTGTGGCACCCAACGCTCGAATCCGCGGCGATCCTGCTCTGCGAGCCGGAAGCTCGGGGCCCTGATTGGCGCTTGACCGTTCGCGAGATGCACGTCGTGCCGGACGATCAGTACGAGGTGAGAACTTCGGTAGCCATTCGGCTGAATCCCACTTTCGGGCTGCCGATCGAGAAGAAGGCGAGCCTGAACGGCTGGTCGCTGGTATACTGCCATACGCATCCGCATCAGACTGGGTCCGCGACCTTCTCGTTGATTGACGACAATGCTGAGGTAGCATTGGCGGATTACGTGATTAGGCGCAGCCCGTCAGTTCCCCATTGCGCGTTGCTCTTCGCGAAAGAATCGCACGCAGCCCGCGTTTTGGGCTCGCAGGAGGTGGTGGCCGTGGTTAGAGACGACACTGGATCCGACTACGACAGGCAGATTCGGGCTTTTGGCGCGGAGGCTCAAGCCAAGCTCGAGCGGCTTAGCGTTGCGGTGGTCGGCGCCGGCGGCACAGGTTCAGTCGTCATCCAGCAGCTCGCCTATCTCGGAGTGAGGGACTTCCTGTTGGTTGATCCCGACGTCGTGGAACGCACCAATCTAAACAGAACGGTGGGCGCTTTTCCGAGCGACGTCGGAAGCCCCAAGGTAACGGTCGCAGAGCGGCTCATCAATTCGGTAAGGCCAGATGCTGTCGTGCGAAGCCTAGTGGCAAACATCGTCGACGAGCCGGCTGCCAAAGAGTTGACCGCCGCGGATTTCATCTTCTGCTGCACCGATTCCCACGCGAGCCGTCATTTGATCAATCAGGTGAGCTACCAATACGGCATTCCCGCGATTGACATGGGCGTTGCAATCGATGCGGCGGGCCCCGTTGTGCGGTTCGCCGGCCACGTGAAGGCGCTCACCGCGGACGAACCGTGCTTGTGGTGCTTGCAGCAACTTAACTCTGATCGGGTTCGGGAAGAAATGATGACGTCGGAGCAAGAAAAGGCCGACCCGTATTTTCTGGGCCGACCAGGCGTGGTGCAACCCGCGGTGATAAGCATCAACTCAACGGTGGCGTCCGCTGCTGTGACCATGTTCCTGTCGATGGTCACCGGCCTCGACGCTCCTGCCCGGTACCTGGTCTACGACGGCAATCGGCAACGGCTCGCCCCAGTGCTCGCCCAAAAGGATTCGAACTGTGTGTTTTGCGGCCCAGATTCGGCGGCGGGCCTCGGTGATGCTCAACCCCTGCCCGTGAGGCGAAATGGCTAGAGCCAAGACGATCGCGATGCGCGGACGCGCTGAACGGCATGCCGACGCTGTCGATCTCATCCCGAACGCCGGCGACGCTGTACTCGTTTGGAGAGGTGGCCTGAGGTCAATGGCCATCAGGTGCCCCGACGGGTGCGGCGAGGTCATCAGCGTCAATCTCGATTCCCGCACTGGCCCTGCCTGGCGGCTTTTCGAGCGAGCTGGCGCAATGACGCTCTATCCGTCCGTGTGGCGCGAAAGCGGCTGCGAAGCTCACTTCATTCTTTGGAGAAACGATCTCATTTGGTGCGACGGCCTCGACTCTCCGCGCTGGAAGGATGAGGAACTGAAACGACGCGTGCGCGAGATTCTTCCACCCAGCGGCTCCGTGCATAAGCACTTCGAGGAGCTGGCAACGCAAATCGATGCCATTCCGTGGGAAGTCCTTTGGGCGTGTAGTTCGCTGGTCGCGGATGGGGTAGCGAACTCGTCGGCCAAGGGATCTCGTTTCGGCTTGGCGCCCGCTGCCCCGCCGGCAAAGCCGGCGAATGTCGACAGGAGCGCCTAGTGGGCAACGACGATAAGCATGCCGTGATTCTCAATGGCCAAAAGCTAGAGATTCCGTCGGCGACCGTGACCGGCATCCAGCTTCGGCTACTAGCAGGAATTCCACCCAGCTACGAGCTGATAGCAGAAGGGCACGGAAGCGATCCGGACCAAGTCTTGACCGACACCGATGTGCTGGATCTCTCGGGGCCTATCAAGCACGTGTTCGTGAAACCGCCCACAGCATTTGGCAGCCCGCCCGATGAATTCCGCACATAGGAATCGTCTACTCTGGATGGGCGGTAAACCTGCGCCTGAGTGCACGGCCGAATGCGCCAGTCGAGAACTCCAGCTCGAGATTCTGGATGCTGCGCTGACGCCGCCTCATCGGATGCAGGGGCGAGGGATCATCGTCGCGCTGGATGAAGGCGCTGCCGAAGCGCAGCTAAATGATGGGCTACGCATCCTGCTAAATGACGCCGCATGCCACGGTATCAGGGGCTTTATCACCTGCTCATATTCGGAATCGCCCAAAGTAGCGGAGATCCTCAAGGCTTGGCGGATGCGCGACCTCATCGAGGTCAAGCTGAGGGGTCAAGAGGCCCCAATCATCGAAGCGATTGCGCGAATCAAGCATGAACCGCCGGCGAACGAAACACTCGCTATCGCGGGGGCCGACTTGCTGTCTGACGAAGAGCTCATTCTTCTCAAGCGCGCATTCAGCGACTGCTCCTCTGTCAAACTGGTGAAGCAAACGACTGGTTCCGCAAAGGTCTTCTGCGCGTTCGCGAACTTGCTGAATTCACGCGTCGGACCGATTCCGCTGCCCTTCTTTGTTAAATTCGATGGCGCACAGCAAATTGTCCGCGAACTTAAGAACTATCAGGAATGCACCACGTTGCACGTGCCGTTTAACCAACGGCCTAACCTCGACTACGATCGGTGCCTCATCGGTCCCACAACCGGCGTCATCGCTGGCAATTTCATAGAACAATCGGAATCGCTCCAGGAAGTTGTCGACCGCGGAGCCGGTCGAGCACCATTGCATTCGTTGTTCGAAGGAGCGCTGCGAGGCTGGCGGCGTCAGGCGTTCTACGCTTCGCATTATGTGCTCGACGCCAACATCTTGCAGAGGATGCGCCCTGCCCGGCCCACTAAATATTCGCTGTTTCGAAAGGCTCGGCTACGCAAGCGACGCGCCCAGAATGGTTCGCATTGCGCTGAATTCGGCGAGCTCGAATCGCTCCTCGCTGCACTGCCCCCGATAAAACACCGCCTCGGTCTGACGCACGGCGACCTACACGGACAAAACGTTCGGGTCTCCGGAAACGAGGCGATCTTGATCGATTTTGCATCTATCGCAGACGGTCCGCTTACGGTCGACCCGGCGGCTCTGGATGTATCCCTAATGATAGACACGCGGATACTCAATGGCGACGATTGGATCACGGTTGCTGAGCAAGCCTACAAAGTCGAGGCTTTGATGGCACCGGCTATCCCCCCACGGCCAGAAGATCCAGGCGCAAACTTGCTCGACGCCATACAGTATGTCCGCCAAATGGCGTTCAGCGTTCAGCTCACACCATACGAATATCCGTGCGTGATCGCGTTGCAGCTACTGCGCAAGGCATCCTACGCGGGCTTGGGCGAAGAACAGGAGCGTCGGCGAAAATTTGCGTATCGCCTGGCCGATCGGATTATCAAGGATGTTTCTCGCCGCCTGTCCGCGCACGTCGAGAACAACGTGGCATAATTGAAGCATCGCACCATCACCGCCCTCAACAGACAATGTGGTTGCTGGAACGAGACGGTCATTTCGTCTGCCGGACCGAACACCCGCCTCTAGAAGTCCACCGTAATCGATGTCCGAGGTTGCGAGCTTGCACCTGCGCGAAGCGCTGAGTGGGCTCCGTGCCGGCATCATGTGCACGTTGCGCACTGTCCGCTACTCTTGGTCGAGGAACTGCTGCGTGACCTTGAGTGCCGGGATCAATATTTCGTCCGCATAGAAACAGCCCGTGAAATCGATGGGGCGTTGACGCTCCTTGCCACTGTGCTCGGGCGAGTGCCCCTCGCCGAACATGTCTCGAAGAGCATTGCTTATGCCCGCGGCACGTGGGCGCGGAAATGTCGAGGTCGCTCTTGCTTTCTTGCTCGATGGATCCTTTTCGTTGCGGGACTTCGTGCCGGAATCGATAAGCGCGCCCGCCTCAGCGTTCACGCTATCGGAGCGCCAATTTCCGGAGCCAGGCCCGAATTACGCTTTGGAGATAGGGGAAGCCACCCACGACCCGCAAGCACGCAATCTTGTCGTGACGTGGTCCGCGGAGGCAAGCGCGTTGCCGTCTTGGCGATTGACCTACGATGAGAAAGAGTTCGCCGCATCGGAGACGGCGCCAACTGGCCGTATCGAGATCGACGACTTCACGCTGAAACCTTCGACGGCGGAGATTGTACTTCACGTGATGAGCCGCGAGTATCCATCTCCTATTTTGGTCACGGACCTTGTCGCCTTGCCGGTCACGTTTTCGGGGGCTGCCGTCGGATTGGACGAGCTTCTGTTGCTCTTGGGCCGGCGTATCGGGATGGAAAGAGCCGTTCAGATAGCGAACCGTCGGACAGACGACGAAAGCGAAAGTGGCCAGCTTGACGCGCTCTTCGGCGAAGGCTTCGCGCCGACCGACGTGTTTCGTGCATGGTGGAGCGTAGCGGACGATCTCCGTGACCCCGAGCTGTCCATCCCAGCTTTCCGTCTACGTCTCGATGGAGCGCTTGGGGTCGGCGCCGCTTGGTCGTGCATGCTAACTGCACTCGAACTCGGGCAACTTTCTGCAGAGGAAACATGGTTCTACGGAGCGGAATTGCTCAAAGCTTTGGAGGAAGTGACGCTGCCTTCATCTAGCGATCGCGACGCCAAAGCGATGATCCTTTCAACCTTTCGCCGGCGCGTCCGATCGGATCTCGACTCCACCGATAATTTCGATTTCAGCAGTCCGGCTTGGATGGGGCTCGTTCGTAGATTTTATGAGGAGCAGGCGTGAGCGGGCGGACGCGGGAATGGCTGCGCGGCTTTCTGCGGTTGGGAGCGCGCGCACAAAAGGATGGGATCACCTGGCCCGAAATCGAGAGGCAAGAGGACTGTCATCCGAGCGCTCGATATGCTCGACGATCGTCCTGGGGTACTTCTGGCCGACGAAGTGGGCATGGGCAAGACTTATGAAGCTCTCGGCATCGCGGCAGCCATCAGACATCAGGATACGCGCAGCAAGATCGTTATCGTCACCCCAGGGCCGGATCTAAACACGAAGTGGTTTTCCGAGATCGCACGCTTTCGCGAAATGTTCGACTTTGGACGCTCCGTGACCGAGGCCGGGAGTCTCGCGGAACTCATAGACCGGATCCGGAGCTTCCCAGTGGTCGTCGCACCCGTGACGATATTTCAAAGTGGGCGAGGTTCGTACGACCAAGCGTACCTTCTCTCCCTCTATCTTTATTGGAAAAGCGTCCACGGTCACACGGCCAACGCCATCATGTCTCGCTTTCGTGACGGCGAGTATGCTCGCGTCGACGTCACCAGCGGAACGTTTCTCGACGTTTTCGACCTGAAACGCCTTGAGCCCCACCTACGCGGGGCTTTCCGACGAGGGCGGGGCGGAGGCGCCGCCGGCCTGGATGATCTCTACGAGAGCGACGGTATCGCAGGTTTTGAAAATGTCGCGGCAGTGCGAAGCGCACTCTACAGAGCTCGCTGATTTCTGACACGAAAACTGATGCCGTTGATCGATCTTCTGATCGTGGACGAGGCTCACAAACTGAAGAACCCGGGTGCCTTGCGCACCCAAGCGATGCGGAGTGCATTTCCGGAACGATTCCGAAAAACGCTCTTCCTCACGGCGACACCGTTCCAATTGGACGTGTCCGAGCTTCGGGAGATCATTTCCCTCTTTTCGGGTGCTCGGGACGCGCCACCCGACATCGAAGACCGGATCTCGAAGCTATTGGATGCGGTCATCGAATATCAGCGCCACTATGATCTGTTCCAGCAGACGTGGTCGGCCTTGGAACCGACTTTCGCTGCGAAATTCCGGCTCGCTTATGATGGTCGATCGCCGATGGAAAGCATCGAACCCGAGCCAGCTCTGACCATCGTGGAGAGTCAGATCACTGCTCTGAAGACTCTGAAGAACGAAGTGATCGAGCCAGGCTTCAGGTATTGGATGATCCGAAGTCTCCGCGAGGATAAGCGACTATATCGGCGGCACGATCGGCGTTCGGTACGCTCGAACGGCGCCAGTGCCCTGCCCTTTCTGCTCTACGAGCGATTCATCGCCGAATTGTTTCGGCGAGGACGCCCGACACACAAGGCGGCCGTCGAGATCAACATGGTGTCGTCCTACGCGGCTGCACATAAGGGTGATTTGCTGTCTAGCGACGTAGAAGTACTTCCAGCTGAGGCCAGACCCTACAAGTCGCTGTTGAACGACGTTCTCGGCCGTATCGATCAAGGCGCTCACGATCACCCGAAGATCGGCGCCACCATCGTGGACGCTCTCGACGCGGCCGACGCCGGTGAAAAGACCCTCATATTTTGTTCGCGAAACAGCTTCGGCGAGATATCGATGCGATATGGGAGCAGCGCATTTTGGCGCGTTGGTGTCGGGTCTACCCGGGGGCCAAGGCGGACGAGGTATTCGACGCACGAGGAGAGGGCGACAAGCGTCAGCGAGGGCGCCATTCGCTGTTGCAGGCGCGCTTCCATCGCGCGCAAGACGCTCTCTATCTCGCGCTGCGAGAATCCTTCCTGTGGAAGACACCTTTTGCACCGGAATCAGATGCATTGTCGCTAGTGGTGCACGAAGCTAACCGGATTCTACTGACCATCAAAGCCGGGAAGACGGCGGCCGACAGGATCGACTACCAGATCGCCAAGTATTGCCTGGAAAAAGCAGTGCTCCAACTTCGCTCGGCGAGCGAGACAGACTTGGAAGAACGCGACTCGATCGAAAGGCAACTGAAGGCGGCTCAGCTTCGCCGAGGTCCGGACCAGGATGAAGACGGCCCCGGACCCGAGGGCGAGGAGGAACACCCCAGATGGAGCATCTCAGACCGGGTCGCGGAAATGGTATTGCTCGGAAGCGGCTCGCTCTGGCGTGGAAACCTCGACCTATTGGAATGTCTGGATTTGCACCTTCGGATCGCGCTTGTAGAGCAAATCGCGCGATATTTGACTTACAAGCAGGTAGCCTTTCTGCCCGAATTGCTGGAGGAGGCGGCCGGAGCCGGAATCCCCGTTGACCCCGTCGAGTCTGCGGCGCTCCTCGAATATCTGCCCCTATTCTGGAAGACCAGCAGAGGCTCATACTGGACGACTCTCGTCCGCACGTTCGTGGCTTACTTTTTGGAGCGCGATCCCTTTCAACAGGCCGAATTACTCGACGGCCCAATTCGGACGGGCGATTTCGTTCGGCACACTCGCGACGGCGAGAGTCGAGAACGGCTACGCAAAGCCTTCAATACTCCTCTCTACCCGATGATCTTGGTTGCCAACGAGGTCATGCAGGAAGGACTGGACCTTCACAAGCACTGCCGTCGCGTCGTCCACCACGATATGGCTTGGAATCCAGCTCAGATCGAGCAGCGAATTAGCAGGATCGACCGATTGGGCTCTCTGACCAGCCGGCTCCGAAAAAGCGGCGGCGATGCCTCTCTCGATGCGGTCTATCCTGTGATCAACAGGACCATAGACGAGCGAATGTATCGAACGGTCAAAGCAAGAGAGAAATGGCTGGAGTTCTTGCTCGGGGCCACGCCCGACTTCGGAGAGTACGCCCTCGGCGAGGAAGAGCCTCCACCGCTACCTGACCGCCTTTGTAGGGAACTGACCATCAACTTAGCGCCCGCAGCTATCGCGAAGTCCTAGCCGAGGTCGACGTTCCAGAACCTCAGAACCTTCTCGACCTCTGGCTTTGGATAGTGAACGTACCCGCCCATTCGATCTGCGGTTGTACGCGACCAAGGGGTTTGTTAACGTTGATGGGCCGTCACCTAGAAAGGGTCTTTGACCGATGTCCCAGATCGTCTGTTCCGTCGCCTTTGTGGGATCGTCCAGAAGGATGACAGCGGCGTCGAAGCGTGCCGTCGAAAAGGCTATACGCGGGCCCGCGCGAGATTTGACGGTGATCCTAGAGGCCTATTCCGAACGCGGTCCCGCCGATCAACTACCTATCAGGTTGGCGCAGTCCGCCGCGCGGGCCTCGACGGTCCGGGATTTCATCCTTTCGCTCGGCTATCCCGCGCATAAGGTCAAGGTGCGCACCAGGGCGGATCGCGATTTCGAAAGCTCGACCAGCGGAAGGATCGCAGCTCCTTCTCAGCGCGTGGATCTGGTTGCGCTGACCTGAGCTCCGCTCAGGGGGACGCACTTTCTCTCGTCCTTCAACCCGAAGGCGTCCAGGGCCTTGGTTTCGGGATAGGCCGACACAAGCCATGCCTGATCCAGAACAGACGCGCAGCTCCTTTGTCCGAAATCGGAGCTGCCGTAATCCTTCTTTTGAAAAAGTATGGTGGGGCGCTTGAAGCAGTCTTTGCCGGACGACTTGTTTGCGCAGGGGTCTCCGCTATCGATCACCTTGTCGACATTGCAATCGGAGATGAACTCACTTCCCGTGGTGCCGGTGGCTTTCAGTTTGCATCCCGCAATGGTTATGTTGCAAAAGCTGCCCTTCGAACCGAGTCCATAGTGCATGACAGACGCAGGATCGTACCTGGTCAGCCACTGCGCAGTAATCCCGTCCGATGCCGCTATGCCCAATTGATCGAATGTGCAGTTCGACGCCGCCAGCTTATCTTTCGGGTCCGGCGCCATCGCGATGCTGTCCTGCGCTGCCGGGTTCTGATGTCCATGCCTCATGCCCAGCATATGCAAGAGTTCATGGACCGCCGTCGCGGCGACATTGGTACCGGGTACCTTGACGGCCCACTTCAATCCTAGCTTCAAGGCCTTGTCGTCGGTTTTTGAGAGCTCCACCTTCGCCTTCTTTCTCATGCCGAGGCCCTTCGTACATCCAGCTATGTTTCCGCCATCTTTCTCGTCCGAACACTGGACGACCTCGAAGGATGCAGCGACCATGAAACCTTCGATCTTTGGTGCGGAGACGACGGCATCCCCGTCGCATAGATAGAATCTCACGTTGCTGATAGTTTCGATGTGCTTCGCCGCCGACATCAGGGCGTCCTTCGCATCCTTCGGAAGCGTCTCGTGCAGCACGATGGGAATGCTTCGGGTCGGCCACAAGTTGCTGCCGCTGGAGCCGGTCGATGCAAGCTTCTTGAGAACATCGGCATCAGTGCTTGAGAGAGCCTTGGCGCAGTAAGGCTTGCTCGTGTCTATGGCCGACTCGACCGCATGGGCGGGCGTTGCAGCCGCTCCGAGATAGAACGCAAAACCGAACCAAATCGAATCCTTCAGTCGGGCGCGCGTCCGCATTGGTCCCTCTTTTTCTGCTGGGATCAGCACCTTTCATCACTCCTGGGCAGTTCAGTCGAAGACCCTCTTGTCGACATCGATCGTTACCGCAAACGCGATGCGCGCGTCCGAACCATTCGGATGCTCGAACTCCTGGATATGGACGGTCGGCTTCTTCAGTGCCGCCAATCTCGCGGCAGGAATCGAGAACGTCAGCAAGTCTTCTTCAACGACTAGCGGAAGTTGGCCGCCGTCGCCCGGCTTGTCGCCTTCCGAGAGCAGCACCTCGACGGAATTGGTCCTGAAGCCTCGCTTGCGATCTCCCGGAGTGTTTCCGGTCAGCGCGAAGACGATTTGCTTCTCCAGACCAACGCCCGACGGACCGTACGAAATCGTCCTCTTTGCCGAAAGCGCCTGAAAAACCCACCGCTTGATCGGTGACAGAAACGCGTACGGCGCTGAAAAGTGTTGGTAACGGGCAAGGGCGAACTGAACGAGCGGCGAATAGGATTCTGTGTCCTTTAGTTCGACGTCCGCATAGAGCATGTCCTTGCGCGGATCCACGCCGATCTCGAACACGGCGACGTCCACCATTTGTGTCTGGGCGGCGCTGAGCTCGATCTGATCGTCCACCTTGCGCGGATCCGGCGCGGGATCCTCAGCCGCAGCATGTGCAGCGTCCCTCTGGACCGCTAGGGCAGCGGAGACACCCGCCTTCGCGATGCCGACGTTGGACTGACGTCCACCCCGCGGATACGCCATCGTTTCGTCGGTTACGAAATCTTCCGTCGTCGGCCTTCTTTTCAAGGGAGCCGTGAGCCAGATCGGATTGGTACCCCATTCCGTCACCGGAACTTCGTCGCCAGCGCCGGAAGAAGTACCGCCCGTGGCAGGAGCGAGCACAACGGCGAGTCGCTCGTCCTCGCCCGAAGCAAACCAGCCCCTTCTCATGAAAATGCGTAGCCCCCGCCTGATCTCTCGTTCGACGCGAGTCCCGTTCTTCTTCGGGCTTCCCCAAATCTGTATCGGCAGAACGTAGACGACCTCGGGCGCCGGAGGAGGCACGGTATTCAGAATGTGGAGGACTTTGGACGGTTCGGACTTGATCGTGATGTTGTCGGAGTTCTTGACGGTTTCAGCGCTATAGTACTCGCGGTAGCGGGTCGTAGCCGTCATGTCGTAACGGACGGCATAGTGCTTCGTGGAAGGAAACTCGTGGCGCTTGCCGAAGTCGACCATCAAGTGCGTTTCGTCGGGTGCAATCGTGAGATCAGGAAGATCTATGTCCGAACTGAAGCATGGCTGTTCGCGATGCTCCTTCGTCGGAAAGATAGGAGCCCCGGCGCGATCGGAAAATTCCGTCCAGACAGCCCGCACGTCGATGCGCCCAGTACTGGCTCGGTGCACGCGGAGAGTGGGATCCGTAAGCACTGTGGCCGTCCCACCGGTGACCCGCGGCGATACGGCAGCGTTATCACTAAACCTGAAAGATTTTTTTTCCCTCGGGTCGAGCGGTGGCGGCACCAGAGGCTTGGGCACGGCGTGCATGAGATAGATGTTCTTTTGCGGGGTGACCGGCCAGAACAGTCCGCCCAAGACCGCCTTTTTGAAGACATCCGACAGGGAATCGAGACGCGTCCAGTTCGCGGCGCCGAGCTGCGCGCCGTTGCGGGATTGGACGACGAACTTGGTCTGATCGGCGCTCATGGCGTTGTGGAATTGCGCGAACACCTCGAGGTCCGGCGTGGGATAGGAGCCCATCCGAATAAGTTGCTGTTCTCCCGGAGGCAGCCACACGGTCAAGCGCCTCCCGTTGCCAGTGAATTTGGGCGGGCGTCGGGCCCCGGACCTGAGTTCGAGAATGAATGGCTGCGAGAAAGGGACCTTCTTGACGGGAGCCTTGGGATTTAGAAGGAAGTCCACCGTCGTGGTGGCTTCCAGGGCCGCCCGCGCCTTGCCGTCCGCTCCCGCCACGCGTTCGGGCTTGCGCTCTCGACCGGGAAGATACCGGAACGCCGCACCAGCCGCATGAGCATCCGGCAGGTATGGCGTCGCAAGCTTGCCACTCGACCACGTGATCCTCGACTTGAACGACGCATCGAACTGCGCGGGCAGCACGCCGCAATACTTCTCAAGAATGGAAAATACGGCGTCAGGGCTTTTCAATTCATCAAACAGGCCGGACCACGCCGCTTCTTGAAACTTCATCTCTGGAGCGAGCACCAACCATTGTCCCGACGCCGACGCGTTGCCGGCACCGGATCGAATTGCGATCATCTCTCCCTTCTCGGGACCTTGAGATCCCTTGTCTCCGTTGCTCGGCGACGGTCCCGGCCCCGGCGCCTGCAGGGGAAACATGAAAGGTGGGTTGACCGGATCGTACCTGCGATAGGTGATCCAGGGCGTCTCGAACTTGCTGGTATCGAGGACGTTCGCATAGACCTGCTCCCAGCAGTTGCCGGCCAGGTCCACTGTCTTGGCCCGAAAGCGATAGCGGCGCAGGAACCGTAGTTTCGGAAGCGATAGATATCTCTGCTCCACCGACACGCCGACTTTGATGTTCCTGGGGGCTGCACCGCCCGGATTGTTGTATTCCTTGAGCGCCTTGCTGGGATTCGGCGCGACGAGACTCCAGCCATCCCATCGGAACAAGTTCTCGTTGTTTCGAAGCTGCCGGTTTCCGTCCTCATCGACCTGCGACATCGCCTCGGCGCTAATCCACCCTTCGTCGGCCGGCGCGAGATACCTGGCACGTCCTCCTTCGAACGCGAAGTACACCTGCCGTTCGCAGAGCGAGTGCCACGACGCGGTGGACTCGTCGTAGACGTCGATGGCGTATCCGACGGTGACGTCGTTGAGGAATATATCGCTGGTCGTACCGCCGACGAGGCCTGCGGTATGCATTTCCACGAAGCCGCTCCGGCGCGCGAAGTCGGCTTTCAAGGCCCGCCCGAAATTCGCATATTCGCGATCGATATAGAGCGATATTCCCGTCGATCGGATGGCCGGAAAGCGATTCCGCGGATCGATGTCGAGCGCCTGTTCCGGAACGCGCCTCTGCTTCGACGGATCGTTCATGATCGCCGCTCGCGGCGATCCAGGCAGCTCGAGACGATAGTGGCGGTCGTGCGGGCTGACCTCTTCGACCTCCTTGATCGCCTTGTGCACGGTCTTGAGGACCGCTGCATCAAGATCGTACTGAAATGCCCTCGAAGCGGAGAGATCCCGGAAGCCCGCGACGACGCCCTCGTCCGAGCGTCCGGTATCTGGGGTAGGACAGAAGGAGAGGATACGCAGGCCCGTCCCCGTGCTTCCTTGAAAGTCTCCGAGCGAGAAACGCGTCCAGGGCGAACTCAATCTCGGGGCATCGGGAAGGCCGGCGTTTAGGACGGGGGCGACCATGATTCTGCCGCGGGCGGCGGTGCCGTCGCGAAACGGGGCCGGCAACGCCTCGACGCCGATCTCGACATCGAATATCCACCCTAGCCTCCTCATCAGTGAAGGATACGAGCTCAGAGCCGATAGAGAAGCGTGAAAATCCAGTTCGTTCGGGTCAAAAGCGGTCCACGTCGATCCATCCCACGAGAAGCGCATCGACCTGAGGGCATAGACCTCGGCGAACGCTCTGCCGTCGTCGAACAAGCCGCTGCCTGAGGTGGCGACCTTCAGGACTTTATCGAAGCGATCGACGGTCTCGTCCTCGTTCCTGAGACTGCGCTCTGCGTGGTCCGGATTTGATTGGGCGGGGAGCGCTTGGTCCGGCAGATAGGAGATCTGGACTTCGAAGCCCTTGTCACTCGCCCCGAGATCCGGAAGAAAGACGTCGATGGCGGACTCCGCGAACTCGAATTCCTTGCCGTTGTCGGCAGCCGCGATTCGAAACTGGGTGGACGGAAGGAAGTTGAAGTCGGGATCGGTCGATCTCCAACGCCTTGGCGCCCGCAGTCTATGATTCCTATTTCGGATTCCTCGCGCATGATAGAGCGAAAAGGCGGTGTAGACGTCCTTCATCGCCGCCCGATCCAAAGGTTCACCGAGACGCCTCGATAGCGCGTGTTCGGAGGACGACAGTCGCTCGTCGGAGAAGAACTGCGTCACTGCCGTGGCCTGACGGTGGCGGAAAGCGCCGTCATTCTCCCTGGCGAACTGATCGGACGTAATTGCCGCATCGGCCCCGCCGCGCGCGAACCGCAGAAGGGCGTCAGGCGAGTCGAATTCGGCGGTGCCGGCGACGATCTTCGGCCGCGATGGTTCACTGTCCAGATCGGCGAGCGCGAGGCGGGCATGCAGCGCGTAGGTCTCGTCCACCAAGGACTGAAGGGGTGCCGATCGATAGTAGACCGAGACATTGCGGCTCGCGGCCGAATCCAACATCGCGTTCGGCTCCGTCGCGGTCGGCACGACCCGCATGGCTTCAGGGAAGACCACCGGCCAAAGTTGCGGATCGGGCGCAAGTTCGCCGAGATTTGCGCGTGCCGCACGTATGGGGCCGACAGTCGATCCGTCGTCCATGGCGAACGTCACCTCGAACTGCAGTCCTGCGATCGTCTTCGGCCATGAAGCTATCGCGGGATAGTCGCGCAGCGCGGGCCGCGCCAGAGGATCGCCCAGCAGCTTGGGAGTGACGAAAATCGAGACTCTAGCGGTACCTCCAACGATGCCGTTGGGAAGCGCGGTCCAGTTGGTGAACTCGTTGTCAGCCATGTCTCTAAGCCGCTAGCGCGCCGTCGAAGCCGTACCAGAAGGTTCTGAAATTCTGCCGCCCGATCGCGTCGACACAGGACGGCGTCTCGCAGGTTGCGCCTTCCGCCGGAGGATACGGCAGCGCCGCGGCAAAACTATTCATGCCGCCGAGCCGGGCATCGGAATTCGCGGTGCTCGATCCTGCAAAGGACCTCGAGAACGTGACGGAGAAGCTCTTCTTGAAAAATCCGATCGAAACGCTGTAGGTGCAGGTCGCCCGGCCTTCCGCGAAAGTCTGCTGGCCGCGCTTGACGACGGAAAGGCCAAGGTGCACGTCGACAGTTATGCTGATGAAGCCGAGTGCCGTCAGTCCCCCGCCGAAGCGCACGTAAATCTCGAGGGATATCTGGACTTCGTACACTTGGGTGTTCGAGCCGGCGGGAAGTTTCGCCGGTACCTTCTCGGTGCTGAAAAACACGCCTCCCATGACATAGAGATAGCCCTCGGCTACGCCGAAGCTTAGGGCCGCGAAAGCGCCGAACTCGAGCGCAGCCTCGATTCTCTGTATGCCGCTGGTGTCGACTTCGAATGCGAAGTAGCCCCTTCCAGCCAGAAACGCTATCGCAAGAGTGAAGGGCTGATCCTGCGACGCGAAGGCGAACCCGAACGACAAGGGTCTATTGCCGCGGAAGTAGATGTTGCAGATGGCGCTGAAGCTTATATTGCTCAACGCGAATACGCCGATCCCGATATCGGGTAGCGCGAACGGCCCGACGGATGCGGTGAGAGAATCGTACCTGACGTCGATGTCGAACCCGTTCCCCAAACCGAGATACTGCTTGAGCTCGGTTATGAACTCCATCAGCGGACCGATGAACTTTACGTCTCCCACCTGGACGTCAAACTGTACCTTTTGGCCAAGGGGCGCGTGAAACCGAACTGTCGGAAATGGAGCCTCGATCCCGTTGCCTAGGAAGACCAAGCGGAGACGGAAATTCGTCAAGGACCCCGAGATGAAGCCGACTACCGTTGGATTTTCCGAAAGTTCGACTTCTGCTCCGCCGGTGATGGCGAGCTTGGCGCCGTCACCGCCGTCGGAGATGGAGTTCTCGAATTGGAATCCGAAGTCCCCGCCCGGCCAGTTGGCGAGCTTGTCGGTTTCGATCTCGTAGACGTAGCCCGTGGTCGTCGAGGTCTCGCCGCCGGAAGACAAGTAGCTCATAAGAGAAGGCATCGTCAGATCGATGCCGAGCTCGGTCAGAAGAAGGCTGATCGGAAGCACGCCGAAGATCTTCGCATCGAGAACGCTGAAGAAGCTGGAGGGAGTCGGCAATCCCCCTCCGCCCAGCGCGACGAGCGTGGCGGCACTGCCGCCGCGCGAAGGTGCTCTGGCCGTCTGCCCGTTCGCCGGAAGCCCTACCGGACCTTTGAGAGCAGACACCGCATTGATCGTCGGAGTTGGACCGGCAATGCCCCCGGACCGGTCGCTCTCGGTGTGGAAGGCGAGCCGAAACTCCCCGCCATAGCCGTCGTCGGGATGCTTGACCGCGAACACCTCGAGCGGATCGCTGCGCGGATCGGCGATCTCCATCCACATCTCGCCCCCGCCGGAGGTCGCGACCTTACCGAGCGTCGGTAGGCGCGACTCGACCGCGTAGGCGATCGGATAGAACGGCGCGGAGTTCTCCGTTTCCCCGTAGTCGAGGATTTTGCAGAGTTCCTCTTCGGGAATTTCCTGGTCTTCCGGCGGACAGAACGGGCCATACTTCAGCGCCTGCGGCAATCCAGAGAAATCGATGCGCAGGGCGTTGACGTCGGTGTCGCCCTTGCTGCTGCTTGGGGCCAACGCGACCAATTGCGCGGCGAGGTCGCGCCTGTTCGGGCGGTAAGCCGCGATGTTGGCGTCCGACGGCGTGCGATACTCGGCTTCGACGACGGCGACATCGTCGGGCTCCAATGTATCCTGAACGAACAGCGCCGGATGTTTGAAGTGGACGCGGTTACCGGCCCAGTCGAAGCCGTCGAGGGTGAACTCCCACAGCGTATTGCAGCGGGTTGCCCAGAATGCGTCCCTGCAAAGCGGAAACTGCTTCAGTTTAGGGATCATCGTGGGTTCGTCGAGATTCGGGGAGACCGGCTCGACGATAGTGAGTTCTCGGAACGGAAGTTGAAATGAGCGATCGACGTCCCCGTCCCGCAGGCGCGCCGACTGATAGTCGATCGTGCGTTGTCTGATGACAAGATAGTACGTGGTCTTCTCTACCGCGTACAAAGCGCCATCCTGCTCATGGATCTTGCGGTTAGTGTCTTTCACGTAGATGACGCGGTGCCCGAACGGGTAGAGCAGGCCGCGCTTCTGGATCGTGATCTTCTGATCCTGGCCTTCGGTGATGATCTGAAGCCACTTCTCCAGGCTGATGTTGACGCAGCTGCGCGCCTTGGTCTGCGGCCAATAGCCTTCTACGTCCGCGAATGCGCCGCGCGCGGTGAGCATGAGGTAATTGGCGGCAGGCGGCGTCGCGCAGATGGTTGAATCGTGACTGAGTCGTACGATCTGACGTCTATCGCTCTCGCTCAGCGGATCGGACCGAAGCGGCGGCCGGTCCGTGGCCGGTGCGGAAGCTGCGCATCCCTCGGAGGTCGGCGTCTTACGCCCGAGCGGATCGAGGCCGATCAACCTCGATCCGAGCCTCAGGAAGACGTTCGGCGTCGTGCCGGAATCGGGGATCTTGACTCCTGTCTCTTCGAAGTCGGGGGTCCAGAACGGCACGAAACGCGAGCGCCTGATGCCATCGGGTTCGGTCGGATCGAAAGACGAACTCGGCCTGAGCTCCGCGTGGAAGAGCACGTATCGCTCTTGCGCCGGCCCTTCGAATTCCTTCCGACGCCACCAAGTCCCATCGGCAGGCTGGGTGAACATGCGGCTCGGCGCTTCGACGCTCGTCTCGTCCCACGCGGGCGCCCTGATGAGGCGGGGATGTCTCGCATCGGCCACCTTGCGGATCGTCCAAGCTCTCCAATCCGTCATGGCGTCGAGCGTCAGATCGATTCGGTCCAGCTCCCTGGGGATCTCGAAGACCAGCTTCGACGGGCCCGAGAGTTTCGCACCCAGCGGGAAGGACAGTTTCGGGGGCGTCGGGGTACACCCCAAGTCCTCGTTGAACGCGTCCTCCAGAATATGTTGAGGGGGGAAGTGCACCACTACGAGCGGCAATCCCGCGACAGGCAGAGGTGAGAGATACTGCCTACCGCCCTTTTCGGTCTTCAGTTCGAAATTGTAAAACTCGAAGCCGAGCCAGAGGAGGTCCTCCGGTCGTGTGACGTGCGTGGAAAAATAGCGGATGTCCGCAGGTTTTCGGTCCGATACGCAGCCTGAGCACACGACGTGCCCCGTCATGACGCTCAGACCTTGGCCGGCACTCAGCGCACCCGGTGCGTCGGAGAGGACGAGGGCGTTCTGCGCAAGACGCGTGCGATGGTCCGACTCTTCGTCTATGCCAGAGAATTCCACGACTTGCGGCTTCGTCAGAGCACACATGCTCGACGTCGCGCCTTCGACCTTGAACGTCGACGCCGTAGTTTTCGGAGCACAGATCAGTTTAGTCGGCTTCCCGCCGAGGGTTTCGGCGACGAACCTCCCCGAGACGGTGTCGCCGGATAGTTCGAACGTTAGTCCTCCAACGGATAAACATGAGCCGTATGCCGCTATGTCGCCGATGATCGTGCGGCGTACGCCCCCATTGCCCGATTCCTCGGACAACCTGTAGTTCTCGACAGCGATGGTTCCGAGACCTCGCTTGGCGGTCGAGATGCGAACGTTGACCGCGTCGGTTGCCGATTCCGGTTCGACCACCAAGAGGCTTCGGTTCGACAGCGTGCTCTGATATCGGACATGGAGATCGGCCGCGTCCGCGACGCGCGCCCTGATTGCGGATCTCGACTTCAACCAGTCGCAAGCTTCGACCAACCGTGCTCGGCTCGCCGCGATTTCAATGCCGGGACCGAAGTGCTCATGCCTAGACGTGCGGAACGAGATCGAGAAATGGTCTGAAACGAATTGCTTTGTAGCCAATTTGAACTCAGGTCTCCGACCGACGACCATGACCCAAGAGGAATCGATGGTTTCAGCCGTTCCCGATAGCCGGAAGCGACCCGACCTCGCTCCGCCCGAGATCGCAATCGCTTCTGAGGCCTTGATCGCGGCTGGAGACCCCGACATCCATTCGGCCAGGTCGGCTACGATATCGACCGATAGACTCGGTATAGAAAGCGAAATGCGCCATTTTCCCGCGCTGCTTCGCTCGATGCGAAATTCAAGATCTGCGGACTGCGAGGTACCCGCAAAAAGACCGCCTTGAAGTCTGCCTCGAACGGAGTCGCCCTCGTTGGAAACCGATAATCGGGGGCGCCCAGAGAAGTCAGCGCTATCGACGCTCCAGAGGTTCGAGCCCCAGCGCGCCAGAAAGCGCGTGGGCTCGGTCAGGAAGCTCGGTTCACCGAGCAGAAACCGGTTTGCTTTCGCGACGTTCGGGCCCAACGTCGCGGCAGCGATGGATCCCGCCATGAACGATCGGCGACTGATTTGCGAAACCTTGACGGATGGCGACAAGCCACAGCGAAGAGCTCGCCCGCTCAACGGTCCCGACGCGAGATCGCACCGAAACATCCACGCCCCCCTGCCCGAGGTTGAGTGTCGCCTCGAGAACAACCAGAGTCAATGATTTTGCTTCGTTGCGCGTCTCTGCCGGCCGGTCACATGGAGATGCTCACTGCGTACGCCACCGGGCGACCATGCGCGCAGACCGCGCCGGTCCTTCAAGGGGCGTTGTCGCGATGCCAACGAACGGACCGTTCCGCCGGCCGCTCGCCAACATCCCGATCGATCGTTGTCGCCGCGCGCCCGCCCGCCGGCGCAGCGGGCGCTCTACCACGACCGGCTGCCGAATGGTTCAACGCAATCAGCCCTCATCGGACACCAGCGAGATGTCACTTTCCGAAGCGGCTTTTCCGCCTAAACCAGCCAAGTTACCCAGCTGTCATGGTCTTCGAAGTTCACCGCAAACCCCTGTCCCAGGCAGGTCTGAAGCGCGTCCTTGATCGGCTGTTCCGCGGCGTCAACGTCCTTTCCAAGCGTGTATGCCGCGACGAGAGCTGCGATCAAAGGGGCGGTGACAGCCGATTGAACACAATGGGTCACATCAGCGCCTTGAGGCCCCTGGATAATGAAATGAATTTCGTGATGGTGTTTTTTCATTTCGGGGTGGGGAACGGGATGGGGCGGGATCGGCGGTTTCGGCGGCCATAAGCTGCCCGCCTGGCCTCCTTCATATCGAATGACGACTTTGCCCGTGGGCTGAGCTTCAGTGTCGAATGCCGCCAAAACATGATCGTATAAAACAGCCACAGCTAATTCTCCTCTGCCCAAATGGTTGCGATTTAAAGTTTCTGTACGAAGTAGTTGCAGCTTACACGACTCTGGCACCGTAGCAACCTTTGAGCGAAGCGCTTGGCAATTGGCCCGCTGATTAGCCTGATTGCCGGCTGAATACGTGAAGTCGTCGCGATGATTTTGGACATGCTCAAAAACTCCAGCTGGGAAGCGCCTCCAGCAATCCACGCCATCTACGTCTCTGCCGCTGCAGCTAGTGATGCCTCCGTGGCGGGCGCCTCCATCGAGGGTTTGGACCCAAAGCGTTCAGCAGGCCGACGCTTCCAGGGCCCTTCCCGACATATTGCGCTGCCGAACATATCGGAATGCACTCATCGCGCGATCCGCGCGATGAGTTTGGCGACAGCGGGGGACGTTGAATCCCTTTGGCTTTTTCAAGAGCGCCGCTGCGAAGCTTTCCGCATGTGTACCGGCACCAAGCTCGAAGAGCCCGCGACTACGCATCCCGATCCCTACGTCGCCGGCTGGCGCTTCGCTCAATGCTAATATCGAGTGAAGATGGGATCCGGGATCTCGAGGCCGAACAGTTTCGACTGTCGCTCCGACTGCCACTTCTTCACCCGCTTCTCGATCTCATCTTGGATCGTGGTGAAGAAGCGCGAGAACGTGTCGCCGGCAGATCCGCAATGGGCCTCCCACAGATCGAAGCGCCCGTCGACGATCTTGGTGAAAAGGACGGCGCTCTGCCAGAACTCCTCGGGGCTCGCCGCCGTCTTCATCTTCCCGTACCAATGTCGCGACCATTCGTTTCTGCGATAAGCATACGTCGCTGCCCGATGGGCATCGCCAAGGAAACCTTCGCACCCGTCGAAACGATCCAACGTACGGCTCGCGTGACTGCCGACATCCGAGAACCCGCAAACGAGCAACGCCCGCGCCGATTTGGCCGGTTCGCCGAACGCAAGTTGCGCGTCGACATACTCCTGGACGAATTGCCTCGCCCCGCCTCGCTCCGCGGCGAGAACTTCCGCAGAAATCTGCGCGTCGTTCGCGGCCCGATCGAGACGGACAAAGCATTGCCGCCGCACTTCCGGGACGGAGGCGCGGGACCATGCCGCGACGGCTTCCGCCGGAATGCTCGATACGCCTATCGTCAAGTTGATGTAAGGCCGCTGCGCATTGATCCGTTCGAACAACTCGCCGGCGCCCGCGGCGTCCATCGGTGCGATGGCCCTCGCGAGCCCGGTCGCGAAGGCATGCGTCGCGCGGAACGCTCCGTCATTGGCGCCGAGCAGCGATCGCTTCCAGCCGTCGGCCAAAGTCGGATTCCGCGATACGATCGCGTCGAAACCTCCCCAGGAGAAATCGCCCAGGATGATGCGCGCTTCCGCAAGCGTGATTTTTTCGACGAACCGATCGAAAGCCTGCCACGATCGCTTCTGCCCCTGCCGAAATTTCTCTTCGTCGTCCCAATCCGGCAGGTCCACCAACGAAACCATCGGCGGCTCTTGCTTCTCGTCGGCCGTGACGGGCTGCTGCACCAGCGGAAACCGGGGTATATCGTTCATGGCGATCGCGCGACGGAAGGCGACGTCGATTCTATCGGCAGCCGCCTTCGCGCCTTCTTCGCTCGATTGGGCGACAAAGCCGTAGAAGCCTGTGCCCATCCGTCCGACGGCATCAGCAAAATCGGTCAGGCCCAGCTCGGCCGCGAAGAGGAGACAGCGCGAACCGTGCCAGAGTTCGTGATAACCGGTCTTTGGATCGCAGTTCGCCACCTCCCAACCCGTGGCCAGGAATTTCTTCAACAGTTCCGGATCGCGCGTCCGCGCGGCAATCCCCATCGCCCTCATTCGCGGTGCCGCATCCGCCGACGCCAACAACTGACCGACACGTGTTTTGACTTTGCCGGAGAGCGGAGTATCGCTGAACTGGGCGAAGCTCAGAACCGTAAGTAGTGCGTTGCTGTCACTGGACGCTTCGGCCCTCTCGAGAGCCGCATCTAGTTCGCCCACCGCGGCCGGCTTTGTCGAGTCCAGCAGACCACCGATGGTCGAGCGTCCACCGTGAGCTTCGAGGATACGTAGCTGCTCGTCTCCGCTTTTGTGCGGGAAGGAAGCGCGCAGCGAGTATTGTTGCGCGAGCCACTCGTCCTGGACCTGCCCCTTATCCGAGAGGAATTCGGACGCGGGCTGTGACGTCCCCATGGACACCAGTTCGTCGATGATACCGGGCTCAAGGATCGCGCTGTCCTTGAGCAATGCCATGAGGGCTTGCCGTCGCGGTAGAGGATCGGTCCGGCCAACCGCCTCCCAGGCGAACGCCCGGCGCAATTCGATGGCTGCCGCCAACTCGAATCGCGCAATGACCGGCAGCGACCGGGTGGAGATGTGGTCTTCCGCGGTCATGCCGATGCCGGTGCTCAAGGCACGGACGCTCACGTTCCTGTTGGCCTCGACGATCGCGCTGATGTTCTCGGGAGCTTGGGTCGTCGGATCGCACGGATCGACCTTGCTGTATGTGGGATCCACCCGCCAAATTGGACGCTTCTCGTCGCGATCGAGCGCAGCGAAGGCTTCTCTCGCACGGGCCGCGTCGTCCGGATCGCCCGTGGCGCTCAACATCGTGATGGCGGCTCGCTTCGCGGTCCGTGATGTGCCGCTCGCTAGAAACGGCCCGCATGCGGACCGCATCGCGTCTCGCGTCCGGCGCCAATCGACGGAATTGAAGCGGATCAGATGCCGGAATTGGCTGTCCGGACAGTTCACGTCGGCATTCAATGCGCGGGCATAAGACCATGCCATCAACGCTGGCACGGCCGTCTCGAGTGGCATTCCGGCCAAAAGCTCGAGCGCGAAGAGATGAAGCTGCGGCAAACCTTCTCGGGGCCGTTCTTGTAGATTGTCGCGCACGAATTCCTGCTCGAACGACGACATCGCGGCGCGGCGCGCCTCGAGTTCCGTCCGCAGTCTCTCCAATTGCTCCGCTTCCTTCGCCGCACCGCGCCCCATGTTGCGGAACATTCCGGCCCGGGAGCGAGCGAGTGAAGGCGAAGCCACCTGCCAGCCTCCTTCGAAATCTCCGTGGTGTTGGTCGGATCCGAGGAAGCCTCACTCAGCGCCGCGATCAGCCACCGGGCGTTCGGCAACTTGACGCGCGAAAACGCGGCGTCGTAGGTGGCCTTCAGGAAGGCCGCGGGCGCACGTTTCGCGAACGCCTTGAAAGCGGGATACAAATCGTCCGGCACGTTCTGCAGACCGACGAAGAAACGCGCCAGCGCCGCCTGGACCTCCAGCGGACAGTCTTCCTGCAGAAAGGATATCTGCAGCGCGGAAAACACCACGTCGGAGGTTTCCGATAGCGCGTTGACGGGTTCCGTCACTTCGGCAAGCCGGGCGATGGGATCTCTGTCGGCCCGGATTTCCTTGCGGAGGATGCCGGTCAAAGCGAGGCCGAGCGCCAAAGGCAGTCCCTCTTTGCGGATAGCATACAGGTCGCCATCGCCCGCAACTGGTTCGAAGAAGCGGCCTTTGGATACTGCGCCGAGATTCTTGTCGAGATCGAAGATCGTGAGATCGTCGCGCTCTTGCTTCGTCAGTCGCTCCAACATCTGTTCGGCGTGCGTTCGCAACTCTTTGGCGAACTCACGTGCCGAAAGATCGTTCATGGCGTCACGGTCGTGCCGGCGGATGTGCTCGAACAGCAGACGTTCGACGGTCAATTCGTCGATGAGCTCGATTTCCTTGGCGTCGAGAAGTTCGACCGCGATCCCGAGGATCCTCGGATTTCGAAGAAAATCGAAGACTTCGGGAGCCAGGACATCCGATTTGATGCCTCTGGCATCGAGTATGTCCTTCAATTCGGACGCCGACCATTCTTCGACCACCACACGCTCGGTCGCCGACGTCACCGCAAAGCGGATGTCTGCATGGTGCCAGTTGTTCGTCGTGACGATCAGCCGGCCGCCGACTCTCCTCAAAAATCGGGCAATCCCGTCGATCCAGCGATGCCAAGGCAAGCCCGCCGCCTGGTTCAGGCCGTCGACCCACACCACGATCCGGACATTGTCGGGTTCGGGATTTGCGCGCCAGTTCTTGAACCTCCGCGCCCACCGCTTCCGGATGTTGTCCGTGAGAGTTTCGCCGGCATGCGACGACAGCTTCGAGATGAGCAGTGCCTCGATGTCATCTATCGCCCCCACCGTTGGCATTTCGCTCGCCATGAAGACCGCAAGGAGCGGAGCTGGCTGCTCCTCGCTCCATCCCTTGGCGACGAGCCAGGACTTGCCGGCCCCCTCGCCACCGAGAACCGCGACCACACGGTCGTCCGCCTTGCCGGAGATCACGGCTCGAATTTTTTGTACGAGAGCGGAACGCTCAGCCCAAGGCAGTCCGGACGGATCCAGCGGCGCCAGCGGCTGACCGAACATCCGCCGCGCTTCCCCGCGGGGCCGAGAACGCCTCGATGAGGGCCGACCGGTTGGCCGCCTTCGCCATGCCGAGTCCGACCGACTCGTCGCGGAGCGCCGACCGCAGGTTCTTCGACTCCACCGCGAACTGACTGTCCCTCGCGACGGCATCGAGATCGGCGCGGACGCCTACCACCAAAGCCGGATCTTTCGAATGAGCCAGCACGAAGTGCTCGACGCGGGACGCGGCCATCGCGAGAAGCACGGCAAGCGTCGGCAAGGTGGTCGCCGGCCAGTCGAGGATCACGCACCCAACGCCGAACGTCGCGAGAGAACTTCGGTAGGTGTCGGCGTGATGCGAAGGCACCTCGCTGGTCGCGCACAATATCCAGGTATCGACCTGACCTTTATCGTCGGCGGCGAGATCGACGATCTTTCCGGTCACCACGGACGGCGGCACGGCATCGGTGTAGAGCTTCGCCTCGAAATAGGTCGCGCCCTCGTCGAAGGCGGAGTCGCCGTCACGTCCACGTTGCGAACCGCTCGAGGCCAGGCGGAAGGGCTGGCCGCATATCTCGGACATGACGGCCGACAGCAGGCCCTCGAATCCGGTCTGGCCGCTGTGATTCAGCGTCTTCAGCGCGCTCTTCAAGGCTGCAAGGTGGGGTTCGGTAGCGATATCCATGGCCGCCAACATAGGTAGGATGCGCGCTACCTCAAACGACGAGACGCGCGAATTCGAAGCCGTATTGTCCCCGACGAGGCATTGGCAGCATTTTTACGGATGACCGCTCGAGCGACCTGTCCGTCGCCGATCCGACACGGCGATTCGGTTTGGCGACGATGCCGCTTCGGCCTTGGACATAGGCTGCATTGGGCTTTTATTGTCCGGGGCGAGTGCTACACCGTCATTTTCCGGCGGTTCGAGAAACGCCTGATTCTGAAGGACTTCTGCGCTGTCAAAAATCGATGGCGGAGAGGGAGGGATTCAAACCCCTGATAGCAGGATCCGCTGGACCGGCGAATGCTAGTCGACGACCTTCTCGCGCAGTGGCCAGGTCGAACCGGGAGCAAACGTCGGAGCAGGCCGAGCGGGCTCGCCCCTGCGAGGCCCTCAATCACATTGTCGAGAGACGTTTTTCTGTAGCTTAGCATACACCGTTTGAAAAACCGTTTTAGTCCGGCCTTCTCAAACGGTGCATCCGCGTAAGTCCTTGAAAGGATTGGTGGGCGCACCAGGGCTCGAACCTGGGACCCGCTGATTAAGAGTCAGCTGCTCTACCAACTGAGCTATGCGCCCGGAACTTGTCCGGAAGTGACCCTCGCAAGAGAGCCGCCGTTTAGCAAAGCGAACCCGGGATGTCCAGCAAGCCAGAGCGAGTTTTCCCGACTTTTGGTAATTTGCTCCGACCGGCCAAAGCCGCCGGAATCCGGCGGCTTTTCCGTGGCTTGGCGTGGACGCCGCGACCGCGATCAGAGCCGGCCCGACTGTTGCTGGTCCGAACCGTCGTCGTGGTCATATCGGTCGTGATCATCGCCACGGCCGCCATGTTCCCAGCGATCCATGCCGCGCTCGAAGCGGTGACGGCGCCAGCCCTCGGCCCCGAAGCCGTGCCCTTCCATATGGGTGAGCATGGTCAGCCGCCGCTTTTGGTTGTCGTCGAGCGTCTTGTAGAGCGGATCGGCGGCGTCGGCGATCTTCTTCAGCGACGTCGCGGTCGCCGCCATGTTGTCGGCCCGCGCACGCAGGCGCGCCACCGGGTTATCCGGCGCCTGCGCGGAATCGGCATCGTTCTTGTCCGAGGTCATCCGCGCATTGGCGCGATCGATCCGCATCTTGGCGAAATCGCGCACCGCGGCTTCGACCGGCGGCCACAGCTTCTCCTGATCGGCGTTGAGCTTCAGCCCGGCGTGGACGGCGGCGATGCGCGCGTCGAGGAAGGCCGCGCGGTCCTCGGGGCTCATCCGCATCTGACCATGAAACCATGGACGATGCTGGGCATAGACCACGGTCGAACCGGCGATCGTGAGCGCCGCGACGCCGGCGAGCAGAACTTTCTTCATGCGAACCTCCTTTGAAGGTTGCCTGAGGATGGTGCGCCCCGCCTGCGCCTTCAACTTACGGATTTGTCAGAGAGACTTCTGTTACCAAGATGTAATCCGCTTTGTTGCCCGCCAGAAATAGAGAGCTACGCTAATCCACGTTTTGGTTTCAGTCTGCGCACGAAGTTGTCGGAAGGCCGCGATGCGCCTCGCGCTCGCACGGCCTTCCGGCTTGCGCATCAGGGGCCAATCATTCCCAGCAATCGCGGCAGCCACAGCGAGATCTCCGGCACATAGGTGATGAGACCGAGGAACACCAGCATCGCGCACAACCACGGCAGCACCGAGACAGTGATCTCGCTGATGCCCATCTTGGCGATGCTGCTCGCGATGTAGAGATTGAGCCCGACCGGCGGGTGGCACAATCCGACCTCGGTGTTGACGATCATCAGGATGCCCAAATGCACCGGATTGACGCCGAGCTTGGTCGCCAGCGGATACAGGATCGGTGCCATGATCAGGAGGATCGACGACGGATCCATCACGTTGCCGGCGAGTAGCAGGATGACGTTGACCACCAGCAGGAACATCCACACCGAGAAGTTCTTGTCGATGATCCAGGCCGCCATCTCCTGCGGGATCTGCTCGTGCGTCATCAGGAACGAGAACAGCACCGCGTTGGTGATGATGTAGAGCAGCATCGAGCTCATGCTCGCGGACTGCAGCAGCACCTTCGGCACCTCGGAGAGCTTGAGCTCCTTGTAGACGAACACCGTGATGAAGAAGGCGTAGGTCGCAGCCACCGCGGCCGCCTCGGTCGGCGTGAAGATGCCGCCATAGATACCGCCGAGCACGATCACGATCAGCAGCAGCCCCCAGATGCTCTCGCGGAACGCCTTGAACTGCTGGGCGATCGTCGCCCGCGGCATCCTCGGATAGCCGTTGCGCTGCGCGACGAAGAACGTCACGCCGGCCAGCATCAGCGCGAGCAGGATGCCCGGCACGATGCCGGCCATGAACAGCGCGCCGATCGAGGTGTTGGTGGAGACGCCGTACAGCACCAGGATGATCGAGGGCGGCACCAGGATGCCGAGCGCGCCCGAGGTCGAGATCACGCCGACGCCGAAACGGCGCGGATAGCCGTGATCGACCATCGCCGGCATCATGATCGAACCGATCGCAACCACCGTGGCGACGCTCGAGCCCGAGATTGCTGCGAACATCGCGCAGGCCGCGACGCCGGCGAGCCCCAATCCGCCGGGCAAATGGCCGACCAGCGAAGTCGTGAACGCGATCATGCGCCGCGCGACGCCGCCGCGGGTCAGGAAAGTGCCGGCGAGGATGAAGAACGGGATCGCCATGATGCCGAAATTGTCGAGGCCCGAAAACAGCTTCAGGCCGACGCTCTCGATCGGCACCTCCGTCATCGTGAACAGGAAGGTGAGCACGGTCAGGCCGAGCGAAATCGAGATCGGCATGCCCGTCAGCATCAGGGCAAACAGCAATCCGAAGATCAGTGCGGCGCTCATCACGCTTCTCCAAGCGCGATCGGCGCGTTCTTACTGGTCTCCACGCCCTCGACATGCGAGGCGTCATGGTGCGGCAGGTCGCCGGTCCACCAGTAGGTCCAGCACACCTGCAGGAAGCGGAAGCACATCAGGTAGGAGCCGAGCGGAATGCAGGCGTAGACGATCCAGCTCGGGATTTCCATATCCGGCGAAACCTGGTCGGTGTGCATCAGCTCGATGACGAACTTTGCGCCCATCGTGCCGACGATCGCGGTGAACAGCGCGCCGCCGAGCAGCCCGAAGGTGATGGTGCGCTTGCGCCAGTAGTCGTTGAGGCGGTTGATCAGCACGTCGACGCCGACATGGATGCCGGTGCGCACGCCATAGGCGGCGCCGAACTTCGCCATCCAGATGAACATGTAGATGCAGAGTTCCTGCGACCAGGCGAGATTGATACCGAACAGGTATGGATAGAGGAACGGCACGTCCACCAGGAAGCGGTGCAGGACGGTGACGAAGGTGAGGATCGTCGCTGCGCCCATCAGGCTCGCGATGATGATTTCCTCAAGCCTGTCGAGAATTTTCAGCAGCATTGATCTCCCCAGTCATGGCCGGACACGGCAACCGGCCACGCCCTCATGCCGCGGCCTGATCCGGCCGCGGCGCTCATTAGATTTGCGAGACGGTTCTCGACTGAGAGGCCCATCCGCGAACTCGTTGCACCTCTCCCGCTTGCGGGGGAGGTCGTATCGCATCGAAGATACGGGTGGGGGCTCTCTCCAACGGAATGACGCGCGGAGATAGCCCCCACCCCAACCCTCCCCGCGCAAGCGGGAGAGGGAGCGCACCGCCTTCCTGGCGGCTATTAGGCGATTCGCCTTAGTTCATCGGGCCGCGGCCCGTTTCCTTCAGGAACTCATCGATCAAGGGCTGGCCGACGCGCGAGGCGACTTCCTTGTAGACCGGCAGCATCGCCTTGCGCATCGCCTCGTTCTGCTCCGGCGTCAGGCTGATGATCTCGGTCTTGCCGGCCTTCTTGATCGCTTCCAGCGCGTCGTCGTTTTCCTTGGCAGACTGGCTGTTGCCGAACTCGGTCGCCTCCTTCATCGCCTTGGAGAGCTCGTCGCGGATATCGGCCGGCAGGCCGTCCCAGAACTTCTTGTTCACGATCACGACGTAGCCGATGTAGCCGTGATTGGTCTCGGTGGCGTACTTCTGCACCTCATGCATCTTCTGGGTGTAGATGTTCGACCAGGTGTTCTCCTGGCCGTCGACCACGCCAGTCTGCAGCGCCTGATAGACGTCAGAGAACGCCATCACCTGCGGGATCGCGCCGAGCGAGCGGAACTGGGCTTCCAGCACCTTCGACGATTGAATGCGGAACTTGAGGCCCTTGTAGTCCGCAGGCGCGACGAGCTTCTTGTTCGCGCTCATCTGCTTGAAGCCGTTGTCCCAGTAAGCGAGGCCGGTCATGCCCTTGGAATCCAGCTTCTTGAGCAACTGGGCGCCGAGCGGGCCGTCGGTCACCTTCCGCAGCGCCTTCAGGTCGGGCAGGATGTATGGCAGATCGAACACCTCGAATTCCTTGATGCCGATCGGGCCGAACTTCGAGTTCGACGGCGCCAGCATCTGCACGGCGCCGAGCTGCAGCGCCTCGAGCTCTTCCTTGTCCTTGTAAAGCGTCGAGTTCGGGTAGACCTCGACCTTCACCTTGCCGTTGGTGTACTTCTCGGCGAGTTCCTTGAACTTGTCCGCCGCCTTGCCCTTCGGCGTGTCCGAGGCGACCACGTGGCTGAACTTGATGATGATCGGCGATTGGGCCGACGCCGGCCCCACAAAAGTCAGTGCCGCGATCGAAACCGCAGCCAAAATCAGTTTACGCATGTATCCTCCCGCGTAATTGCGGGGCACGAACCGCCGGCCCCCGAGACATCCGGCCGCACCATTACAGAGAAGCCGCGGCGAATGCCATTGCCCCTTTAGCAGGGTCTGATTTGCACGATTGCTGCACCGCAAAATCGCACAGTGGTATCCACGTCTGCGCGCTGCTGTCAGCGAACAACGTGACGCGCGATCCGCTGTGCCCGGCGGAGGCGCGGCGGTCAATGAGAGGTTCGGAAATGGCGGGTTCGCGCGGCACGAACGCTGGTGTGCATATCGACCCCTCCGCCGTCATCCCCCGCGCATGCGGGGGATCCAGTACACTGCGGCCTGTGGGATCAATCACTGCTGCCTCTGGAATACTGGATCACCCGCCTGCGCGGGCGATGACAGTCGTTGGGATATGGCTTTGCGTTCTCGCGACATGATCTGTCCGAGTCTTGCCGTTCATTCCGCTCTCTCCTTGAAGAGAGGGCGCAGGGAAAGCCGGGTGCCGATCGCACCCATGGGCCCCGAGCAATGGTAGAAAGCTCGGGGGTAGGACCACAGGTGTAACCGGAGCAAGCCCGGCTTTCCCTGCGCGATGGGTTACGGCTTATACGTGCTCGCCCCGGCGAGACTGGGCTTGGTTGTCACCGTCATCAGCGAGAGAACTTGCCCCTGACTGATAAGACACCTGCCACTAGGGCGTCAGGCCTGCACGACTTCACCGTCCGCCTCGCATATGCTCGTCAGTCACACGCTCGGCGTCCACCGCATCCCAACCCAGCACTCGTGACGATCGCGAAGCGCCCCTCAAGCGGGTGAGACGGGCGCATTAGACTGCTGAGTTGGGTCAATCGCAAAGCGGGAAATTGCCCGTCGGGTTACTTTGTCGCATCTCGCGATGCCATCCCCGTTACCCTGAGAGGTTGTGAATTTGCGCAGACTGCCATTGCGCATTCGCGCGACCCGTTGGCTCGCAATGACAACGATGACGCCATGTGCGCCAGCCAGAAGCGGCAGTCCTGCGCTGACGGCTTCGGACGAGCAATGGACTTCGAAATCTCCGCGGCGAGAGGGACGGCTTCGACGGGTGCCGGTTACCAAGAGGTCGTAACGTCGACCAGGTGAGTGGCCGGATGCAAAGTTCCGAGCAGCGCGACGATGACGAGAATGCCCAGTCCGAGCGCTGTCTCAATCGCGCTGTTACGGATCAGCCGATGGAGCGCGGCAGCCGATTGCTCTTTTCCGGTCGAGGCGAGTTGTGGGGTCAAGCGAAAGCGGTTGGCAGCGGCGAAGGCGAGCATCACCGCGAACATCGCAATTTTGAGCATCAGCAGGCGTCCATATTCGGTCGCGACAAGCCCGTAGAACGAGCCGACCAGAATGACACCGTTGACGATGCCAGTGAACAGGATGATGGCCACGCAAATCATCCCCATTGTCGAAAACCGCTCGATGGCATGGCGGACGACCGACATGTCTTCGCGTATCCGGCTCGTCGCCAGCAATGTGATCAGTGACACCAGACCGCCGATCCAGGCTGCCGCAGCTACGGTGTGCAGCGCGTCTGCGGTGAGATGCAGATAGCCGGCTGCGCCAACACTCGCGCCGGCATGGCCAGTCCAGGCAAGGCTGCCGGCAAGCCCGGTGGCCGCCAAGAGCCCGAGCCATCGGGAGGCTGCCGTACGGTGATGGACGAGGCACACGGCCAGGAAGATCGCCAGACCCGCGCGAATGATCGCCACCCGACCGAACTGGGTCTCGTTGATGACCGTCGACAGCGTGTCGGTAGTCAGTGCTTCGTTGAACGGTAGCCCGCTCATCGAGGACGCCTGTAGCAACAGCCACGTCAGGCCGGAGATCACCGCCACGACAAGGCCGGTCCATGTGGCCCGCCCCGCTCGCTTCCGGAACGAGATCGCCGCCGTCGCGCGGTGCTGCAAGACGAGTGTGGCGATCAGCACCTCGAAGATGACGCTTCCGACCGTGACTGCGGTCGCCGCGAAGTGCACGGCGCGCGTCGCGACCATCGGCACTCCTGCTGCGGACCAATCCATCGCAGCAGTGCTCTATGGTCCTACCTGGAAGGTGAAGCTCCCATCAGTCTTGTGGGTATCCGCGGACAATACGTGCCAATTGACGTGGTAGGTCCCGGCACCGCCACCCTTCAGTGAGACGGACATCTGAGTGCCGCTGACGCGCGCCCTTCCGGCATCGACGCGCTGTCCGGAAGGACCGGTCACCGTTAGCGAACTGAATGCCGGTTCGAGCTTCTGGGTGAAGTAGAGCGTCACTTGGCGCGGCGGGCTCGCCACCTTGTTGCCGACGCGCGGTTCGGCATGATCGAGAAAGGCATGGGCCTCTGCCTTGCCGGCCGAAAACGACAGCAGCAGCGCGACGATCGAGATCAACGATGAGAGTCGCATCATCGATTCCTCGCAAAAGGACTGGCGGGCTGTATCGCTCCGCCAAAGATTGGCCTGCCGATTCCTTGGGGGTCGATATCGTCCAGATAGAGGTGGAGCTGAGCGATCACACCGACGCGGGTCCCGCTTTGCCTGTTGACCGGGACAAGCGCCTCGACACCGAGCTGATAGGTGTTGCCGACCCAGAGGACGCCGGGGTTGATGGTGCCGGTCGTCACCGTCCCCGATGTCAGCGTGTTCGCGACCGGCGTCTGCATCGTGGCTTCCACCAGAGGGATCAGGTGATTGAAGAAATCCGGCAGCCCGAGATCGACGACCGCAGATTTCAGGTAGGGCATGCTGTACTGGATCGTTCCGCCCCAGTTCAGCACCTGCGGATGAAACTCGGTGTCGGCAGTCGCTTCACCGGTATCGGGATCGACCCCGAGGCGCGTGGTGGAATGCCGGCCGGGAATGGCATAGCCCACCTGTCCGGTGACTGCGACCGGGCGCAGCCATGACAGGGTATCGGGCAGGTCACCGAAGCCCTTCCCGAAAAAGACGGTCGGCGCGTAGGTGTTGAACGGATCGGCTCCGACGCTATCGGAGCCGGTGCCGCCCCACTCGATGCTCAAGCCGACCGACATCACGAATTCATGGGCCGGGTCCTTGAAGACCCGATACTTGAAAGTCGTTTCGAGGTTCTGGAATCCATGCGCACCCATGCCGGTCGGGCCGCCCGGCGGGCTGAAGACACTGTAGGTCGAGCCGATCGAGATCGCGAACGCCTCGGTGATGCGCTTGGAAAATTCGCCGGAGAAGTCCCGCTCTCGAAATGAGGGATCGTCGCCGGTGTTGAAACCCGCCACTGTCGGCAATGAAAGCTCGTCATTCACACCGGGGTCGTCGATGCCGAGCGTCGCCGGAAAGAAGCGGTTGCCGACGATCTCGTGGGCTGTGCTTCCGGAAAGGGGAACGAGGGCGATGACGAGCCCCGGTAAGGCTGCACGCGCCTGACGGATGAGCATGGAAATCTCCGCGAGCGTTGATGTGTAACGCTGTCAGCGGCCGGTGGCCGTGCGACTTTACGACAAAAATGGCGGAGCTCGCGCCTGGGCCTCAGAAGCAGTTCTCGAACCGAACAGACCCGGCGCCCGATCCTGCCAGGCCATCTGGCTCATCTGGCGATCTACCACGATCGTGCCTGATGCCTGGCGCGCGTCGATCAAGGCTCCAGTCTGCAGCGAGCTGCAGGCGACACTGCAGTCATGGACATGCTGGCCGGTCTGATCTTGCCCAGTTCTTGTGCTGCACTCCCGTGGCAGATGACTGCGCCTGCAAGCGGATCGGAGGCCGCAACACTCGCCGCCCGGCATGCGCTGATCGGCGCGAAGATCTGCACCAGCAGGGCAAGCAGGACTATGGGCAAGAGATTTCTCAGCCATCGGCGCATCGGTCTCTCCTACGGCGAGCCTATCGCAAGGCAGACCCTCCGTCGAGCCAAACGATCCGGCAGTATCAGGCAAGGCAAGTGGAGCAAGCCGCGCAGATCTGCTGCAGGTGCGAGGGTCATCGAATGGTACGCATCGGCCCGCTTCACATCGCGAAGTGTCACCGCTGGATTCTCACAACAGCGATGCGCGCTGCTTGGCCCAGCCCAATCGAAGTGTGGTGGCTTCGCTTGAGGCAGTGCCTGCCGACGAGGCTCGGCGGGCACTGGAAGCATCACATGGTGTGATGGCGCCTATGGCTTTTACGGGAGCTCATCCTTGAGCCACCTTTCAACTTCGTGTCGTTGGCGGTTGCGCCGGGGTTGGCGTATCTGGGGCTGCTGCTTGCGCCTTGGCCGCTCGCGGCTGCTGGTGAGTTTCCACCGCCGCCGCCTCCACTGCCCGCGCCTCCGCCTTGTGCGGCGGCAGCAACAATCGATCCGAGGATAAACGCAGTAGCCAAAGCGACTTTCGCGAATCTCATCTGGGTATTCCTCCTGTTGAGACCCACTGCCAACCGCTGGTGCTGGCAGTCGTTCCTGGGAGGGTCGACGCGCGGCGACGCGTCCGCGAAATATCGTCGGTGATCTCGCTTGAATATGTTGCGAGAGCCGCGCTGAGTCCTCGTGCAGCGGATGATTGCGTCGACCTCAGGTAGCGGCCCCTCTCATGTGGATGCACAAGCAGCGCATAGTGACGCGCGGCTTTGCCGGCCCCGCGACACCCCACGTGAGTGAAGGCACCTGACGAACCCACGACAGGCGAATGCTTTGAATCCGCCGGTCCGCTGCACTGCGAACGGATCTACGCAGCCGCGTCAACGCTTGCGATCACGGTCCGCATATCGGTCGCCAGCTCGCGATAGCGTGCGCCCAGCCGCAAATATAGCTCCCGTTTGCCCCCATCCATTGCCCGACTGGCGATCAACTCGCATTCGGCAGCGAGGGTCTCAAATCGTTCCAATTTTGCTTGGAGAGCGGGCATGGCGGGGTCCCTGAACTATTACTGAGGGGACAGCCATCGTACTCACTTCATTACGTCTTCAGTAACATTGTTATGGACTAGAACTAATTAGTTGATCGCGCCGCTCAGCCGGCGATGACTTCACTTGCTAATGTCTTGGGATTTGAGATCGACGGTGGACTTGGTGAGAGGCGGAACTCCCTTTCCGGATCCGCAACAACTCGGCAAAGCGAAAGGGCCCCGCCGCGACGAGGCCCTTCTGGCCGGATTGGCCGGAGGCCCCGGGGCGTCTTAGTCCTCGTCCTCCCAATGATGACGCCGGATCACGAACCCGCGGTCGTAGTCACGGTCATGGTGGTACCAGCCATGATGCCAGCCGCGATCATATTCGTAGAACCGCGCATGAGGGCGATCAAAGCGATCAGCGTAATAGCCACGGTCGCCGCCGATATAGACGCCAACGCCGCCCGCATTAGCGATGGTCGGAGCACCGATTACGAGTATCGCTAGCGCCGCGAAAGCGTAAGTGAGGCTCTTCATCTGTCCCTCCTTTCACCGTCTGTCAGCGAGGCAACGGTCGTCATCCGCAGACGTTGCAGGAACTTGATAGAAACTTTCCTGAATAGCTGTTCAGGTTCGGCTTTGAAGCCGCCGCGCGAAGTTGCGACAAGGTAGGCAGCACGCGCCAGAGAGCGATTCTGAAAAATGGAAACCGTATTTCCTTCGCGAGACCCCAGGGCGCATTTGCGGGGTCGACACCGTCACCAACCTAGTCAGGGGTAACGGGCTGCAGAGCCTAGCAGACAACATCGCATCTGCGCTTCGCTCCCGCAGCCATGCGCCGCCTTCACGAGGTCTCCGCTGCGCGCAAATGATCGAGCATCAGGCGGCTGGTCGCAGACAGATGTGCGGCGTCGCGGACGACGATCTTCAGCTCGCGCCGGCCCCACGCATCGCGCAGCGGAATCGCCCGAAGACCCATGCCGGCGCCGACAACATGGAAGGCGCGATCGGGGATCAGCCCAAGCCCCATATTCGCTTGCACCATACGGCAGACCGCATCGAAGCCCGGCACGTTGATGCGCAGCCGCATCGCCTTGCCGGCCTGGGTCGCGGCATATTGCGAGCGCAGATAGATCGAGCTCGCGGTATGCAGGCCGATGTGATCGTAATCCAGCGTATCGATGAAGGAGAGGTTTCCGCAGCCGGCGAGCGGATGGTCCGATCGCATCACCACGACCAGATTGTCGTAACGGTAATGAAAAGCTTCGAGGCCGCGGCTGTCCGCCTCCGCCGAGCAGATGCCGATCTCGGCTGCGCCCTCCTCGATGCCGCGCACCACTCGCCCGCTCGGCCGCTCCTCTAGGTCGACGCGCAACAGCCCGTGCGCGCCGAAGAAGGCGGAGAGATCCTCAGGCAGGTACTGCACGATCGCCGACAGGTTGGCGAGCATGCGGACATGCCCGCGCACCCCTTGCGCATATTCCGACAGCTCGACCGCGATCTTCTCGACATTGAGCAGCGTGACACGGGCGTGATGCAACAGCGCCTCGCCGGCCGGCGTCAGTGCCATGCCCTTGGCGAGACGCGTGAACAGCGTGACGCCGAAGGCGAGCTCGAAATCGTTCATGCGCTTCGACACCGCCGATGCCGCGATGCCCTCGCGCTGCGCGGCGCGGGTCAGGTTCTGCTCGTCGCAGATCGCGATGAAGAGGCGCAGCGTGGTGAGGTCGACCCGGCGCGTGAGCGCGGTCTCCGCCGGGGTCGGGCTGCGCGGAAGGTCTGACACGACGGGGGAGATCGGCATGGGCGGCGTCCTGGGAAAGACGCAGCGTAGCGCTGGAGATGGCGCGGAAGATTCCAAAGCGGCGCGGGTTACGACGGATTGTTGGGATGGGATTCCAGAAATAATCTAATAGCGCTGTTCCCATCCCAATCGCATTGACCACGGCCGTCGTGTGAGAAGCGACGCGGCCAAGCAATCCATGCATCAGCAAGCGGTGAGATGGATTACTTCCGCCTTCGCCAAAGCTTCGGCGGACAAGTCGCTTCGCTCGCAATGACAAAACGTAGTGCGTGCGGGCGCGACGGGTTGCGGCACGGCTGCGCCCAACCCGCCCTACCTACTACGAGCTCGAACAAAAACGCGGCGCCGAAGCGCCGCGTTTCGAATGTTGTGTCGATCAGATGTGCCGTCAGCTCGCAGCGGCCGCCGCCGGAACATCGCGCTGGCGCTTCATCACGATTTTGTTCAGCGCGCCGAGATAGGCCTTGGCCGAGGCAACCAGCGTATCCGGATCGGCAGCGCGCGCGGTCATCGAGCGGCCCTCATGCGCCAGACGCACCGAGACTTCGGCCTGGGCGTCGGTGCCTTCGGTCACCGCGTGCACCTGGTACAGCTCGAGCTTGGCGTCGTGCGGCACCAGGCGCTTGATGCAGTTGAACACGGCATCGACGGGGCCGTTGCCCTCGGCCTCCTCGATCCTGGTCTGGCCGTCGACGTCGAGCTTCATGGTGGCGCGCTGCGGGCCATGGGTGCCGGCGATCACGGTCAGCGAGGTCAGCTTGATGCGGTCGTGCGCGGCGGCGATCTCCTCATCCAGCAGCGCTTCGATGTCCTCGTCGTAGATGTCCTTCTTGCGGTCGGCGAGCGCCTTCATCCGGGTGAAGGCATCCTCGAGCTGGTTGGGACCGAGCTTGTAGCCCATCTCCTCCAGCTTGTGCACGAAGGCATGGCGGCCGGAATGCTTGCCGAGCACCAGCGAAGACTGCTTGAGGCCGACCATCTCCGGCCGCATGATCTCGTAGGTCGAGGCGTCCTTCAGCACGCCGTCCTGATGGATGCCGCTCTCATGGGCGAAGGCGTTACGGCCGACGATCGCCTTGTTGTATTGGACGGGGAACGAGGTTGCGGCCGAGACCAGCTTGGACGCACGGGTGAGCTGCGTGGTGTCGATCTTGTTCCAGTACGGAAACTTGTCGTTCCGCACATTGATCGCCATCACGATCTCTTCCAGCGCAGCGTTGCCGGCACGCTCGCCGATGCCGTTGACGGTGCACTCGACCTGGCGAGCGCCGCCGACGATGCCGGCCAGCGAATTCGCGACCGCCATGCCGAGATCGTTGTGACAGTGAACCGAGAACACCGCCTTGTCCGAGTTCGGCACGCGCTCGATCAGCGTCTTCATGAAGTGGGTGTATTCCTCCGGCACCGTGTAGCCGACGGTATCGGGGATGTTCACCGTGGTGGCGCCGGCCTTGATCACGGCTTCCACGATGCGGCAGAGGAAATCCATCTCGCTGCGGGTGCCGTCCTCAGCCGACCATTCGACGTCATCGATCTGGTTGCGGGCACGCGCCACCATGGCGACCGAGGTCTCGATCACCTGCTCCGGGGTCTTGTTCAGCTTGACGCGCATGTGCAGCGGCGAGGTCGCGATCACGGTGTGGACACGGCCGCGCCTGGCGAACTTGACCGCTTCGGCGCAACGGTCGATGTCGGCCGGATGCGCACGCGACAGGCCGGCGATGACGGCATTCTTGGAGCGGCGGGCGATCTCGCTGACCGCCTGGAAATCGCCTTCCGAGGTGATCGGGAAGCCGGCTTCGATGACGTCGACGCCCATGTCATCCAGGAGCTCGGCGACCTCGAGCTTCTCCTCGAAGGTCATGGTGGCGCCGGGGCACTGCTCGCCGTCGCGCAAGGTGGTGTCAAAAATGATGACGCGGTCCTTCTCGGACTTGTTCACGGTGGCCATGTCAGAAATTCCTTTAAGCTTGTGCGCCCGTCATGTTGCGGGGGCGCGTCAGGGTCCGGTGATCTCGTACAAACCCCTGAGTGCCCAGGCGCAGACGCCCAGCCGGCCCTCAGGGGCAGGTAAGAAGAAGGCCGCCAATACGCAGGGTGGGCAGCGCAGCCGGGATCGCGGCGGTACGGGCGGCAAACGCCACCTCCCCCGAAATCCCATCAATTTGGCCGCGAATCAGCATTGCCAGACCCTTTAGAAGCGCCAGATCCTCGGTCAAAACCGTTGACAGTCGGTTGCCGGGCAGCGCCGTGCGGGTGTTTCTAGACGATTATGGCAAGCAGCCGCAATGGGGAAAGATGGTCAGGCGGGCTGACCTAATGGCGTGCGGCGTAAACAGGCCGCCGCACGTCAGGGACGCACCGACGGTAGGGTTCCCTCCCCCCCTTGCGGGGGAGGGCTGGGGAGAGGGGCGGCCGCACGACCTGTCCAGTCCACACCCGACGCGCGCTGCATTGCGATAGCAACATTCCCCATTGATCATCTCGCCCGCGCCTCACCCCTCTCCCCGCCCTCCCCCGCAAGGGGGAGGGAGCCTGACTGACGTGCTCACCTCACGCAAGCAGCGGCCGACGCTCCGACCTCCGTTCGAGCAAACAGCGACTACTTCTTCGCAACCGGCTTCGCCTTCGCCGCCCCGCCCTTGCCTTCCGCCTCCAGCGCGTCGCGGATGCGCTTGAACTCGCTCAGGTCGGCCTTGTCGACTTCGGGGAATTTCAGATCGAGCCGATCGAGTGCGGCAACGATGGTCGAGCCGATCACGACGCGGGCGAACCATTTGTGGTCGGCGGGCACGATGTGCCACGGCGCATCCTTGCTCGCGGTGTGGTGGATCATGTCCTGGTAGGCCGCCTGATATCTCGCCCACAGCGCGCGCTCGGAGACGTCGGCCATCGAGAACTTCCAGTTCTTGGCCGGCTCCTCGAGCCGGGCAAGGAAGCGCTGGCGCTGCTCCTCCCTGGAGACGTTCAGGAAGAACTTCAGGATCACCGTGCCGTTGCGCGACAGATAGCGCTCGATCGCGGAAATATCCTCGAAGCGCTCGCGCCAGATGCGCTTGGTCACCAGGCGCTTCGGGATCTTCTGCTTGCCGAGCACCTCCGGGTGCACGCGCACCACCAGGCATTCCTCGTAGTAGGAGCGATTGAAGATGCCGATGCGGCCGCGCTCCGGCAGCGCGACCATTGCCCGCCACATGAAGTCGTGATCGAGCTCCTTGGTCGAGGGCTGCTTGAAGGACGACACCTCGCAGCCCTGTGGATTGACGCCCTCGAACACACTCTTGATCGCGGAGTCCTTGCCGGCGGCGTCCATGCCCTGGAAGATCAGGAGCAGCGACCAGCGGTCCTGCGCATAAAGCTTCTCCTGAAAGTCGCTGAGCCGCTTGCGGTTGGCCTCGATGATCTTGCCGCCGGCGTCCTTGTCGATGCCGCCCCTGTCGGCGGTCGGATACGACTTGAGGTGGAATTGGCCCGCACCGTCGAACCGGAACGATGCGACATAGGGCTTCAGTTCATCGGCGAGCGACGCGGACGGTTTCTTGCTCATGAGCTCTCGGCGGCTTGCGGGGCGACTTGATCCAGTCGATCACGCTACCAAGAATGCCCTTGGGCAGGAAGATGATGAACAGCACCAGCAGCACGCCATAGACGAGGTTGTCCCAGCCCACCGCGTTCGCTCCGAAACTGATGCGCAACACTTCCGCGAGCAGAATGGTGATGATAGCGCCGACCGTCGGCCCGAGCGCGACATAGACCCCGCCGACGATCGCGGCGAACACCATCTGCAGCGAGACAGCGATGCCGCTGACCGTGTCGGGCGAGATGAACATCTGATACTGGCAATACAGCGCGCCCGCGAGCGCGGTCATCAGTGCGCTGATCAGCGTGATCTTGAGCTTCTCCGCCGTGACGTTGACGCCGGCCGCGGCGGCCGCGTCCTCGTCCTCCGAGATCGCCTCCATGGCGTGGCGGCCCATGCTGCGGTCGATCCGGTGCCAGATCACGATGCCGGCGAGCCAGACCGCGAGCGCGATCAGGTACCAGGTCGTCTTGTCGTCGAATTGCAGTGCAAGCAGTCCTTTGCCGCTCGGCGCGCGCTGTGGCGTGTAGCCGAGCGAGCCGCCGGTATAGTCGCGGGTTGCGGTGATGACCTGCAGCACGATGCCGGCCAGCGCCAGGGTCACCAGCACGAAATAATGGCCGGTGATGCGGAAGCGGAAGCAGGGATAGGCGACGACCAGCGCGAGCACGCCCGCCGCCAGCATGCTGAGTGGAATGCCGATCCAGGGCGACAGCCCAAACTCGTTCCACAGCAGCGCCGTGACATAGGCGCCGGTCCCCATGAAGCCGCCGTGGCCGAGCGACACCAGGCCGAAGCGGCCCATGATCGACCACGACGTGTAGGCGAACGACCAGATCAGGATCAGCACCAGGATGTGCAGGTGATAGGGGTCGCTGTGCACGAAAGGCACCGCCACCAGCACGGCAAGCGCGACGATCCACGCCATGATCCGCCGGTTCACGAGCGCCTCGCGAGCAGGCCCGCAGGCCGGATGAACATCATCACGATGAAGAAGGCGAACGCCAGCACGTAACCCCATTCGAGATCGGAGAACAGGCCGCCGAGCGAGATGATCTCGGCGAATAGGAACGAAGCAATGAAGCCGCCGATGAAATTGCCGAGCCCTCCGAGCACACAGATCAGGAAGGTGATCGGCCCGAACGACAGCCCGACGAAGGGATGCACGTCGTATTGCAGCACGAGCAGGCACGCGGCGAGGCCGGCCAGCCCGCCGCCGATTGCCGAGGTGACCAGATAGATGCGCTTCGCATCGACGCCCATCAGCGGCATGATCTGACGGTCCTGCGCGATGGCGCGGATCGCGGTGCCGGTGAAGGTGCGGGTCAGGAACAGATAGACGCCGATCATGCCGAGCAGCGCCGCGGCAAAGGACAGCAGCCGCGCGTAGCTGAAATTCATGTCGCCGAGCGACAGCACCGGCAGGCGGATGCCGAGGTTCTTGAAGTCGATGCCGAAGGCGACAGTGGCAAAGCTCTGCAGGATGAACAGAACGCCGCCGGTCGCCAGGAGCTGGTTGATCGGCGGCGAGGTCAGCAAGGGCGCGATGACGAGGTAGTGCAGCGCCGCACCGAGCAGCGCGACCAGCATGATGACCAGCGGCGCGGCAACCCAGTATGACAGTCCGAAATACTGCACCAGGTAGTACATACCGTACATGCCGATCATCACCAGCTCGGCATAGCAGATCCAGGTGACATCAATGACGCCGAAGATCAGGTTCAGGCCGAGCGCGAGCAGCGCCAGCACGCCGCCGAGCAGGATGCCGTTGATGACGGCCTCGAGAAAGTAGATGTCGAAGATGTCGAGGAAGGATTGCATGGCTGCCGCCTTAGACTGTGACGTCGTCATCGAGCTGAATTAGCGACCGTCATCCTGAGGTGCGCGCTCTTGCGCGCCTCGAAGGATGCACGGCCCGTCTGTGGCCGCTTCATCCTTCGAGGCGCGCTACGCTCGCACCTCAGGATGACGGGGAAGTGTGTGAGCGCGGCTGCGCGATCTGCTTTCATTACCGTCACACCCCCAGATACGCCTGCTTGATGGTGTCGCTCGCCGCGAGCTCCGCCGACGTGCCGGCGACACGGATGGTGCCGGCCTCCAGCAGGTAGGCGCGGTCGACCACGCGCAGCACCTGCTGCACGTTCTGTTCGACGATCAGCACCGTGAGCCCGCTGGCGCGGATCCGTCTCACCAGCTCGAACACCTGTTGCACCACGACCGGCGCGAGGCCTGCGGAGGGCTCGTCGAGCAGCAGCAGCTTCGGGTTCGACATCAGCGCGCGGCCGATCGCGCACATCTGCTGCTCGCCGCCGGACATGGTACCGGCCATCTGGTGGCGGCGCTCCTTCATGCGCGGGAACAGCTCGAACACGAAGTCGAGCCGCTCGGCGTAATGGGCGCGTGCGCCGGGCATATAGGCGCCCATCTTAAGATTGTCGGCGACGCTGAGCCGCGGAAACAGCCGGCGGTTCTCCGGCACATGGGCAATGCCGAGGCTGACGATGCGATGCGGAGGCGTCGCCACGACGTCGGTGCCCTGCATCGTGATGCGGCCCCTGACGGGGCGAATCAAACCTGAGATCACGCGCATCAGCGTCGTCTTGCCGGCACCGTTCGGGCCGATCACGCCGACCGCTTCGCCCGCCTTGACGTCGAGACTGACGTCGAACAGCGCCTGGAAGCTGCCATAGCCCGCGTCGATCGATCTGAGCTCGAGCATGCCGTTCACGCCTCGATCCGGCGGCGCGCCTGCGCGGCCGCAGCCGCCGCAAGGCTCGCATCGGCATCGGTGCCGAGATAGACCTCGATCACCCTGGCATTGCCTGCGACATCGGCCGGCAGGCCTTCGGCGATCTTCTCGCCGTGATCGAGCACCATCACGCGATCGACGACGCGCATCAGGACGCCCATGATGTGCTCGACCCAGATGATGGTGATGCCGAGCTCGTCGCGGATCCGGCGCAGCATGTCGGCGGCCTGGTCCATCTCGGCTTCGTCGAGGCCGCCGAGGCTTTCGTCGGCGAGCAGCAGCTTCGGCCCGGTGGCGAGCGCTTTCGCCAGTTCGAGCTTCTTCAACCCGGCAGCGCCCAGGCCCTCGACGCTGGCATGGCGGTCGGTCGGCAGGCCGACCATCGCGAGCGCGCGCTCGGCCGCCTCCTCCGCCCGGGCGCGGCTGTGGCGGCCCTGGCCGTAGAAGCCCGCGAGCGCCACGTTCTCGAAAATGCTCAGCCGGTGAAACGGTCGCGGGATCTGGAAGGTGCGGCCGACGCCGCTGACGATGATCCGGTGCGGGGCGAGCCCTGCGATCTCGCGGCCGTCGAACAGGATCGAGCCTGCAGTCGGCGGCAGCGTGCCCGACAGCATGTTGAAGATCGTGCTCTTGCCCGAGCCGTTCGGGCCGATCAGGCCGAGGATCTCGCCTCGCTCGACGCGGAACGACACGTTGTTGACGGCGCGAAAACCGCCAAACCGCTTGACGAGACCCTCGACGGCGAGCACGGCGGTCCTTTCGAACTGCGGTCTAGGTCATGCCGGCCGCAGCGCGGTCACGCGCCGCATCCGCAACGTGGCACCGGCGTACGACGCCGCCGGCGGCCTGCGTGGCGCCTTCATGACCCGCATGAATCCCTCCCGGAGATTGTGCACCGCGTTTTTGTTTCGCCTATCACACGGGGACCACGCGATGATGTCAAGCGCCATGGCCGCGTCAGCGCGGCGCAGTTCCTCTAGCACTTGGTTGCAGGCGCGCGGCGCTAGGCCGCAAGCTGTGCTTCGATGAAAGCCGTGACGAAGCGCGGCATCGCGGCGCCGAGATCGGCGCGGCTGCGCACCAGGTGGATCGCGACGAGCTCCGGATCGTGCTGCCGCGCGAGATTGGCCTCAAGCTGCTGGCGCAGCGCCTCGCCGGGCATATCGACGCGCAGGATGCGGATCATCGCGAGCGCAGGTCCGGTGTAGACGCAGTACCAGTCCGCATCCGCACGGCAGTCTGCGGCGGAAAGGCCGGTCTCCTCCTCGAGCTCCCGCATCACGCTGCCGGCAATGTCGACGCTGTCCTGCTTGATGTCGTTGAGGTCCGGCGTACCGGACGGAAAGTAGATCCGCCCGGGATTGGCGGTGTGCTGGCCCATCTCGCCGAGCACGAAGGCGCCGTCGTTCGCGAGCAGTGCGCCCATGCCGAAGCCGTTGAAGATCTCCCCGTCGGGGAAACCCCAGTCGCGCCAGGCGAGGAAGCTCGCGAAATCTGTCTCGAAGTAATTGGCGCTGAGACGCCCGCCCGCAAACACGGGGTCGCGGCCGAGTAGCACGCGGCCGTTCCACAAGCTCGGCTTCGCGCGCTGCTGGGCGGCGAAATGCGCGTCGATCTCGGCGCGCCGCGCGTCGGCGAACGGCCAGGGTCGATTCCGCAGCATCAGGTCGAGCGCGGTGACGCGATGAATGACCGGAGACTGCATGTCGTTCACCGCACCCTGATTCCCTTGGCAGCATGGTCCCGCCGGAAAGCCGCTACACGCCTTGTGCGGCAGCAGCTCTCCGGTTTCCAGACCATGCTCCCTACTTCGCGTTCATTCCTGTCGTTTTCTTGACCTGCTCGACAAATTTGTTGGTGTAGGTCTTGGTCACGTCGACGCCGGCCTTTGCCACGTCGGGCGAACCCACGCTGAACACCGCAAGCACCGCCTCCGCGCCCTTCGGATCCATCTTGCCGGTTTCCGAATACATCGGGATCGTGTTCTTCAGCGCGGCGAGATAGAGATCCTTGTTCTTGCCGACGATCTCGTCCGGCATCTTGGCCATGATCTCCTCGGCCGAATGCGAATGGATCCAGGACAGCGTCGCCATGATGGCGTTGGTCAGCGCCTGCGCCTCCTTCTCGTGGCCGTTCACCCAGGCCGCGGTCGAATAGAGTGCACCGCCCGGATATTCGCCGCCGAACACTGCGAGCGTGTCGTGCTGCGTTCGGGTGTCGCTCAGGATCTTGAGGTCGGGATGGCTGCCCTGCAGCACGGTGACGGATGGATCGAGCATTACGGCGGCATCGATCTGGCGCTGCTCCATCGCGGCCACCGCGGTGGCGCCGAGCCCGACACCGATCACCGACGTGCCCATCGGGTCGAGGCCGTTCTTCTTCAGCATGTACTTCAGGAAGAAATCGGTCGACGAGCCCGGCGCGCTGACGCCGACCTTCTTGCCGGCGAGATCCTTGATCGAATTGATTTCGCCGGTATGCTTCGGCGAGACCACCAGCACGAGGCCGGGATAGCGGTCATAGACCACGAAGGCCTGAAGCTCCTGCTTCTTGGCCGCGAGGTTGACGCAATGGTCGAAATAGCCGGAGACGACATCGGCGCTGCCGCCGAGCACCGCTTTCAGCGCATCCGAGCCCCCCTTGAGATCGACCAGTTCGACCGAAAGCCCCACCTTGTCATATTCGCCGAGTTGCTTGGCCAGCACCGTCGGCAGATAGCACAGGCAGGCGCCGCCGCCGACCGCGATGGTGATCTTGCTTTGCGCAGCGGCAAGGCCCGTGCTCATCACGAGCGCCAGCAACACACCCGCGACCTTGCCAAACATCGTCCTCATGACGTCCTCCACTCGAAATTTGGCGGCAAGATAATGCAGGCCGGCAGGCTTGAGAAGGCGACTTTCCGATAGCCGGTCGCGCTTCACGCCGGTCCGAACTCGCGAGGACGGCTGATGGCATCAGACCGCTCTCAAGCCTACTGCGCGAAATACGCGGGGTGATCGATGTCGGCGAGCAGTCCCGGCTGCTCCGGCTGCCAGTCGAGCCGCGACCTCGTGCGCGCGCTCGAGGTCGGGACGTCGATGGCGACGAACCGGCCGAACCAGCCGAAATGCGCGGCCGCCTCCTCCGGCGACTTCGACACCAAGGGAACGTTGAGACGGCGGGCGATCACCTCGGCGATGTCCTTGAACGCTACGCCTTCGTCGGCCACGGCGTGGAAGGGAACGCCTTCGACGCCGCGCTCGAGCGCCAGCCGGTAGACCCGCGCCGCGTCGAGACGGTGCACGCCGGGCCAGCGGTTGAGCCCTTCGCCGATATAGGCGGAGACGCCCTTCTCGCGCGCGAAGGTAACGAGGCGCGGCACGAAGCCGTGATCGCCATGGCCGTGCACCGACGGCGGCAGACGCACCACACCTGCACGCACGCCGCGTGACGCCACCGCCATCATCGCCGCTTCCGACGCGCGCGGATAGGCCTCGGAGACTGTATGTGGCGCGTCCTCCTCGGTGGCGACGCGGCCCTGCGCCATGGTTGCAACGCCCGATGTCGTGAGCAGCGGCCGCTTCGAGCCTTCGAGCACGGCGCCCAGCGTCTCGATCGCGCGCCGGTCATCCTCGCAGTTCCTGGCGAACTTCGAGAAGTCGTGGTTGAAGGCGCAGTGGATCACCGCATCTGCCTGTTCGGCGCCGCGCTTGAGGCTATCCAGGTCCTCCAGCGTCCCGTGATGCGGCTCGGCACCGGCGGCTGCCAGTGCCTCCGCGCCCTTCTCCGAGCGGGTCATGCCGAGCACCTGATGGCCGGCGGCGATCAGATCCTTGGTGACGGCCGAGCCGACCCAGCCGGTGGCCCCAGTGACGAATACACGCATAGGCAAATCTCCAGGTTTCGCTGGAGACAAATCTCGTCATCTGGATTATTCTGGTAAAGTAGTGATCTTATCATGGTATAATAGCTAACAGGATGAGCATTTCAGGCGCGCACGACAATCGGCTCGGGACCTATCTGAAAGATCGGCGCAGCAAGCTCGATCCCGCCACCTTCGGCTTTCCGGCCGGGCGCCGTCGCACGCCGGGCCTGCGCCGCGAGGAGGTGGCGCAGCGCGCCAATATCAGCCCGACCTGGTACACGTGGCTCGAGCAGGGCCGCGGCGGGGCGCCGTCGGCGGATGTGCTCGACCGCATCTCGCGCGCGCTGATGCTGACCGACGTCGAGCGCGAGCATCTCTTCCTGCTCGGCCTCGGCCGCGCGCCCGAAGTTCGTTACCAGAGAAGCGAAGGCGTCACGCCGCGGTTGCAGCGCGTGCTCGACGCGCTATCGCCGAGTCCGGCGGTCATCCGCACCGCGACGTGGGACGTCGTCGCCTGGAACAGGGCCGCGACCGTGATGCTGACCGACTACGGCGCGCTGCCGCCGAACCAGCGCAACATCCTGCGCTTCATCTTTCTCGATCCGCGCGTCCGCGCCGCGCAGCGTGACTGGCAGAGTGTGGCGCGCTTCGTGGTCGGCGCATTCAGGGTGGACGCGGCGCGCGCCGGCGCGGCGGCTGCGGTGCAACCTTTCGTCGACGAACTCTGCCGGCTGAGCCCGGAGTTCGCGGCGATGTGGCGCGCCAACGACGTCCGCACCCATGGCGAGGGCATCAAGCATCTCCGGCACCCGATCCTCGGCCCGATCACCTTCGAATATTCCGCATTCGCGGTCGACGGCCGGCCCGATCTCAGCATGGTGGTTTACAACCCGACGGAGCCGGAGGTTGCGGACAAGATCCGGAAGCTGATGGACGCGGGCTGAAGCGACGAAGCAGTCCATGCCGCCACAAGTGGCAAGATGGATCGCTTCGCTGAGCCCATCATCGGGCGCGCATTCGCGCGACCCGTTGGCTTGCAATGACGACCGATCTATTCCCTGCCAACCCCGACAGTCGGCCGCCAGACCAGCAGCCGCTTCTCCACGACGGTCACGCCCATGTCGATCAGGATGACGAAGGCCGACAGCACGAACATGCCCGCGAACACGCCGGCGACGTCGAACACGCCTTCGGCCTGCTGGATCAGATAGCCGAGGCCGGCCGCGGCACCGAGATATTCGCCGACGACGGCGCCGACCACCGCGAAGCCGACCGAAGTGTGCAGGGAGGAAAACATCCAGGACAGCGCCGAGGGCCAATAGACATGCCGCATCAATTGCCGCTCGCTCATGCCGAGCATGCGGGCATTGTCGAGCACGGTGGTCGAGACCTCCTTGACGCCCTGATAGACGTTGAAGAACACGATGAAGAACACCAGCGTTACGCCAAGCGCGACCTTGGACCAGACGCCGAGCCCGAACCACAGCGCGAAGATCGGAGCCAGCACCACGCGCGGCAGCGCGTTGACCATCTTCACATAGGGATCGAACACCGCGGCGGTGCGCGGCTGCCGCGCGAACCAGAAGCCGACCAGGATGCCACCGGCCGAGCCGATCACGAAGGCGAGGATGGATTCCCACAAGGTGATCGCGAGATGCTTCCAGATCACGCCGGTCGAGAACCATTTGACGATCTGGCTGAACACGTCGACCGGATTGGAGAAGAAGAACGGCGGCAGCAGGATCTTGCCGAACACCGGCACGGTCGAGAAGAGCTGCCACAGCACCAGCACGACAACGGCGACCAGCACCTGGAGCGCCAACAACGTCAGGCGCGACATCAGGCGGCTCCCGCCTGCGAGGACTGCACGTAGCCTTTCATCACCTCATCCTTCAGCACGCTCCAGATCTCCCGGTGCAAGGCGTGAAAATCCTTCTCCATGCGGATCTCTGAAATGTCGCGCGGCCGCGGCAGCGCGATGCGCCAGTCGCCGATGATCCGGGCCGAAGGGCCGGCCGACATGATCACGACGCGGTCGGCCAGCGCGATCGCTTCCTCGAGATCGTGGGTGACGAACAGCACCGCCTTGCGATCGGCGTTCCACAGTTCCAGCAGCAGATTGCCCATGATCTGCCGGGTCTGCGCGTCGAGCGGACCGAACGGCTCGTCCATCAAGAGGATCTTCGGATCGCGGATCAGGACTTGCGCGAGGCCGACCCGCTTGCGCTGGCCGCCGGACAGCATATGCGGATAGCGGCCAGCGAAGATGCCGAGGCCGACCGACTCAAGCCAAGTCTGCGCGCGCTTGAGCGCTTCGGTGCGCGGCGTGCCCCTGATCTCGAGCCCGATCGCGACGTTGTCGATTGCGGTCTTCCACGGGAACAGCGCATCGGCCTGGAACAGGTAACCGGCGTCGCGGTTCAGGCCGGCAAGCGGCTTGTCGAAGATTCGCGCGGTACCCGACGCCGGCCGCAACAGACCGGCCGCGACGTTCAGCAGCGTCGATTTCCCGCACCCGGTCGGCCCGACAATGGCGACGAACTCGCCATGTGCCACTGCAAGATTTGCCTTCTCGACCGCGGTATAGACCCGTCCACCCGCCAACCGAAACGCCACCGTCGCGTTGTCAAGCGCGACCGCCGTCGGTCCTGTCTTCTCCACCACGTTGCCTCCCGAACTCCGCAGCATGGCTTAGCGATTCAGGCCGGCAAGTTCAACGCAGGAAAGTGGCTTAGACGGCCGTTGCCGCTGGGTCGGCGCGGTTCTCAGCACAAGCGGGTTGAGAATTGGCCCGATATCGTCGAGGCTATCGGTCCGCCACCGAAGCGGACCAGTAGGAGACAGATCATGCGGATTGCAGTCGTTGGCGCCGGCGGCGTCGGGGGTGGCTTTGGCGCGGCGCTCACCCATGCCGGAGCCGACGTCACCTTTATCGCGCGCGGCGCCCATCTCGCGGCCATGCGGAGCGAAGGGCTGAAGGTCCAGGGCGGCCGCGGTGAAACTCACCTGGTGCCGACGCGGGCGACCGACGATCCCGCCAGCGTCGGGCCCGTCGATGTCGTGCTGTTCTGCGTCAAGCTGTGGGACGTTGAAAGCGCCGGCGAGCATATCAAGCCGATGGTCGGTCCCGAGACAGCGGTCATCCCGCTGCAGAACGGGATCGACGCGCCGGAGCGGCTGATCCCGATCCTCGGGCGGAAGGCGGTGATGGGCGGTGTCGCGCAGATCAGCGCGTCGATCATCAAGCCCGGCGTGATCAATCAGGTCGGCACCTTCATGCGCATGATCTTCGGCGAGCTCGACGGCAGCATCACGCCGCGCGGCAAGGCGTTCCTGGAGCTCTGCCTGAAGGCCGGCTTCGATGCGACGCTGAGCGAAGAGGTCATCACCGAGCTCTGGATGAAGTTCATCCTGCTCACCAGCAACGCCGGCATGACGGCCGTCACAAGGCAACCGATCGGTAGACTGCGCGACGATCCCGATCTGCGCCCGCTGTTCGTGTCGACCTGCCGGGAAACCATCGCCGTCGGCCGCGCCCACGGCATCAAGCTGCCTCCCGACGCACTCGAGAAGGCGCTCGACTTCATCGGCCATGCGCCGCCGGCGATGAAGGCGTCGATGGCGCTCGATCTCGAGCGCGGCAACCGGCTCGAATTGCCCTGGCTGAACGGCAAGGTAGTCGAGCTCGGCCGCAAGCTCGGCGTTGCAACGCCGACACACGACTTCCTCTATGCGGTGCTGAAGCCGTATGCGATGGGCACGCCGGCTTAGCGTCCCTCAGCGCGGCGGCGTGGCTTCGGGGATGACAGTCGCGACGATCGAGGCATCCAGCGCCTCGTAATCGGACAGCCCGATGGTCGCGTAGAGCTCGGCGCGGGTCTGCATCTTGCCGATCATATTCTGCGTGCCGCCGTCGCGCGCGATCGCGGCATAGAGCTGCTCCTGCGCCTTGTTCGCGACCCGCAGTGCGGAGACCGGCCAGATCACCATCGCGTAGCCCATCGCCTCGAACTCGGCAGCGGTGAAGAATGGTGTCCTGCCGAACTCGGTCATGTTGGCGAGCAGCGGCGTACCCGGCATCCGCTCCGCGAAGGCGCGGAACATCTCGGCGCTATCGAGCGCCTCGGGAAAGATCGCGTCGGCGCCGGCTTCCATGTAGAGCTTGGCGCGCGCCACCGCGCCATCGAGGCCCTCGCTTGCGGCCGCATCGGTGCGGGCGATCACCACGAGATCGCGGCGCGCCCTTGCCGCGGCCGCAACCTTCGCCGCCATGTCATGGGCATCGGCGAGCTTCTTGTCGTTTAAATGTCCGCACTTCTTCGGAAGAAGCTGGTCCTCCAGATGCACTGCGCCGGCGCCGGCCTCCTCGAACGCGCTCACCATGTGCATCACGTTGAGCGCCTCGCCATAGCCGGTGTCGCCGTCGACCAGGACCGGCAGGCCCGATGCTCGCGCGACTTGGCGCACGAAGAATGCGACCTCGTCGACGGTGATGATGCCGAGGTCAGGCAAGCCCATCGACGCCGTCATCGCCGCGCCTGACAGATAGACCGCCTTGAATCCGGCAGCCTTCGCCTGCAGCGCGGCCATGCCATTATGCGTGCCCGGCAGCCGCAGGATGCCCGGCTCGCGCAGCAACGCACGAAACCTGCGGCCCGCGCTTTCAGTGGGACGATCGCCAGCAACAAGATACGGCATGGTGGCCTCCAATTCGGCTTTCGCGGTCCCATCAACCATCGCGATTGGACCGACGATAGCAACTTCCAGGCAGCGCACACCCAGCCGCCGAGCACCGGGCTGCCGAGCGGGATCGGCATCAATCAGGGCGTGCGCCTTTCGTTGCGGCGGGCTGGCCGTCCTGAAATCCCAGCAAGGCGGAAATCTGCCGTCCCGCCTCGCGCACCAGCTTTGAATAGTCGAGCAGCTTCTGTTCGTCGATGCGCGCGCTCGGCCCGTAAAGACCGATCGAGCCGACGACGCTGCCGCGGTGATCGAAGCACGGCGCGGACACCGCAACGGCGCCGGCGAAGATCTCGCTGTGGCTCATCGTATAGCCGTGTCGCCGCGCGAATTTCAGAGCTTCCTCGAGTTCGATGCGCTCGCCGCTCTTCCTGATGGTGGAGAGAAGCTCCGCCTGCCGTTCCGGCTCCATGAAGGCCAGCATGGCCTTGCCCGTCGACCCCTGCGTCAGACTCAGGCTATCGCCGACGCCGCGGCTGATCGAGAGCACGTGACGGCTCTCGCATTCGAGAATGCAGATGCCGCGATCCTCCTGCACCCGGAACAGCGCGGCGGTCTCGCCGGTCGACTCGCGCAAGCCTTCGACGATCGGGCGCGCGGTTGCCACGATATCAAGTCCCTTTAGCCAGACATGCGAGAGCTTCATCACGCCATGGGCGAGGCGGAAGCGCTGCGGCTCGCCTTCGGCCTGGATGAGGTCGCGTTGCGCCAGCGTCTGCAGCAGACGGTACAGCGTCGGCCGGCTCAGCCCGACGCGCTTCTGGATCTCGATCACGCTCAGCGCCGGCTGATCGGGCGTGAAGCATTGCAGGATCGCGATCGCACGGTCCACCGCCCGCACGCCTGACGCCCCCTGCTCCGCGTCCCGGGTCTCCGCCTTGGGTCTCTTTGTCATCCATCACATCCGCGATTCCGGCAGGGGCGCACTGCGCGCCTCGCAGCTTGACCGATTTGCCGTCGTCGATAGTATCACAGAATATGAGAATGATGTCCACTAGATGGACACACATTTTTGGGAGGACCGCAATTGCTTCAGACAGTTCGTCCGCATCGACGGCCCCCGGCTTGGGCGGCATTGACGATCGCCACATGGCTGCTTTCGACGCCGCTGGCACATGCCGCGCCCGATGGCTCGGGCATCTCGGACGGCGTGGTGCGCATTGCGGTATTGGGCGACTATGGCAGCGGCCGCGATCTCGGCGGTCCGGGCTCGGTGACCGCCGCAAAGCTTGCGGCGGAGGATTTTCACAGCAAGGTTCTGGGTAAGCCGATCGAAATCATCTCGGCCGATCATCAGAACAAACCGGATGTCGCGGTCGGGATCGCGCGGCAATGGTTCGACGTCGACCATGTCGACGCCGTCACCGACCTTGCGGTGAGTTCCGTCGGTCTCGCCGTCGCCGGGCTTGCGACGCAGAGCAATCGGACGGCGCTGGTATCGGGCGCTGCGACATCGGAACTGACCGGCGACAAATGCTCGCCCGTCGTCACGCACTGGGCGGACGATACCTACGCGCTGTCGGCCGGTCTCGTCGGTGAACTCAGCCACCGTGTCGGCAAGGATTGGTTCTTTGTCGCGGTCGACTATTCGTTCGGCACTGCAATGGTGAAAGACGCCTCGCGAGCGGTCACCGATGCGGGCGGCAAGGTGCTGGGCGCGGTGCGATATCCCTTCAACACTACCGACTTCTCGTCCTTCCTGCTCGCGGCGCAGAACTCAAGCGCCAAGGTCGTGGCGCTGGCCGGTACCGGCGCGGACACCGTCAATGCAGTGAAACAGACCCACGAGTTCGGCCTGCAACAGGGCGGGCAGACCATCGTCGGCATGCTGACTTTCATTTCCGACGTCCATTCGATCGGACTAAAGGACGCACAGGGCATGTACGTCGCATCCCAATACTATTGGGATGACGACGACGGCACCCGCGCGTTTGCCAAGCGGTTCTTTGCGATCGAAAAGCGTGAGCCCACCAAATTGCAAGCGGCGACCTATGCCGCCGTACGTCATTATCTGAAGGCGATCGAGGCCGGCGGCACCGACGAGGCGAAAGCTGTCAATGCCGAAATGCGCAAGCTGCCGGTCGATTTCTTCGGTCGCCCCGCGCATGTCCGCAATGACGGCCGCGTCATCTACGACCTCTCGCTCTATCGCGTGAAGAAGCCGGACGAGAGCAAGCATCCCTGGGACTACTACCAGAAGATCTCGATCATTCCCGGCAGCAACGCATTCCGTCCCGAGAACGCGGGCGGCTGCAAGCTCAGCAACTAGGAACCCAACCTCATCCGCCACGACGCGCCGTCGCCCAATGCAACATAAGGAGGAGTCGATGTCCTTGCGGAATGATTTCGAGAAGCTTGTTGACGTCAAGAACGGCTTCATCAGCCGCGAGATCTTCGTGGACGCCGATATCTACCGGCAGGAGCTCGACAAGGTCTTCACCCGGGCCTGGCTCCTGGTCGGTCACGAGAGCCTGGTCCCGAATCCCGGCGACTTCTACACGTCACGCATGGGCGAGGAATCCGTCATCCTCTGTCGCGACAAGAAAGGCGAGATCCACGTCTTCCTCAACTCGTGCCGGCACCGCGGCATGAAAGTGTGCCGCTACGAGCAGGGCAACACGTCGCTGTTCACCTGCCCATACCATAGCTGGACGTATACGACGGACGGCAAGCTGCAGGGCGTTCCGCTGCACCGAACACTTTATGATGGCGTGCTCGACCGCGAGGCCCACTCGCTGGTCTCGGTGGCGAAGCTCTGCACCTACAAGGGCTCGATCTGGGCGACATGGGACAAGGACGCACCCGACTTCCTCACCTATCTGGGCGACGCCAAGATCCATCTCGACCAGGCGCTCGACTGCCGCGACGGCCGCGAGGGCGGCTCGGAGGTGATCGGCGTCCACAAATGGGTGTTCCCTGCCAACTGGAAATTCGCCGCTGAAAATTTCTTAGGCGACACCTACCACAATCCGAGCCACCGCTCGGTCGACCTGATCGGCATCGGGCCGAGCGCGGCCGCCGGCAAGAAAGGCCGCCGCGATGACGAGCTGGAGAAGGCACAACACGTTTGGATCAGTTTCCCGGGCGGGCACGGCGTGCACAGCGCCATTCAGCCGGAGGCCAATGAATACGTCGAGTCCTTCCTCGACAATCCGATCCTCGAACAATATTTCCGGCACTGCTTCGAAGAGCGCAAGCGACGGCTCGGCGAACAGGCGCGCCTATTGCCCTTCGTCGGCACGATCTTCCCCAACACCTCCTACCATGGCCGGCAGCCGCGCGGACTTTGCGCCTGGCATCCGCACAGCCCGACCTCGACCGAAGGCTGGCGCTTCTTCCTGGTCGACAAGGATGCGCCGCAGGAAGCCAAGGATTATCTGCGTCACTACTACATGCGCTACTCCGGTCCGGCCGGCATGACCGAGCAGGACGACATGGAGAACTGGCTCTATGCGACCGCCGCCAGCACCGGGACGATCGCACGGCGCCATCCCTTCAATTATCAGCAATCCATGGGGGCCTACGTCACCGACCACCCGCTGGGCGGCGAGGTCAGCACTCAAGTCACCGAACAGATCGCGCGCGGCTTCTATCGTCGCTGGACCACTTACATGCAAGGCGGCGACTGGAACGAATTGCTCGGGTCGCCCGCGAGCAACAGCAGGCAGGCCGCAGAATGACCGCATCAGGAAAAATCATTCTCGTCAGCGGGGGCACTTTCGGCATTGGCCGCGCGATCACGCTCGGCCTAGCGAGGCGCGGCCATTCGGTCGTGGCATTCGGCCTCGAGGCGCCGCAGGTCTCGAGCACCGCACGGAACGCCATTCCCGGGCTACGCGAGGAACTTGACCGCGAGGGCCTCTCCGCCGAACTCATGGAAGCTGATGTGTCTGACGCGGACGATGTTGCTCGCGTGATCGAGCGGGCGCTGTCGCGCTTCGGCCGCATCGACGGCGTCGTCAACAATGCCGCGATCGGTCCGCTCGGAACGGTGCTCGATACCGACGAGGCGCTGTTCGATCGCATCATCGCCGTCAATCTCAAGGGCCCATACCTGACGAGCCGCGCCGCGATCCCGCATATGATCGCGCAAGGCGGCGGCTCGATCGTCAACATCGGATCCGGCGCCGGCTGGGGCAAGCCGAACATGGCGGTCTACAGCGCGAGCAAGGGCGGCGTCGTGGCGCTGAGCGCGGCGATGGCCTACGATTTCTTCCATCGGCGGATCCGCGTGAACACAGTCATCCCCGGAGGCGGCGGCATCGTCAGCGGAATGAGCCTCGGCCGCGTCGGCGGCGATGCGAACCGCTTCGGCAAGGGCGCACCGGGCACGGCCGCAGGCCGCACTGCCACCGGCGACGACATCGCCAACGTCGTCGCCTTCCTGCTGTCGTCGGAAGCCGAGACGCTGTCTGGGACCGTGATCGACGTCGGCTGCTTTGCGCAGCAGGGCGGACCGGTGCCGCCCAAGCCGGCGCTCTGACGACGCGCCATGCCTGATGAGGAGATGCCGATGACAACGACTGTTCAGGACGCACAGCCGGCCGCCCCGACATCCAACGCGGCGATCGAACGCTCCGCGGCCTACTACCGACTGAAAGCCGATGTGGAGGATTTCTACTACCATGAGGCCGACCTGATCGACGACCGGCGCTTTCGCGACTGGCTCGATCTCCTGGCCGAGGACATCAGCTATTTCATGCCGATCCGGCGCAACGTGAAGTTCGGCCAGCAGGCCGCACGCGAGAACACCAGGCGCGGCGAAGGCATGAGCTGGTTCGACGAGGACAAGTGGACGCTGACCAAGCGGGTCGAGCAGATCCTGACCGGCGTGCACTACGCCGAAGAGCCGCTGTCGCGGATCACGCACATGGTCAGCAATGTGCAGATCAAAGGCGTACGACCGGATCTCGACGCAGCGCGCGAGCTTGACGTCACCAGCCGCTTTCTCGTGTATCAAAACCGCGTCGAGTACGAGACCTACACCTTCGTCGGCCGTCGCAACGACACGCTTCGCCTGACCGATGCCGGTTGGAAGATCGCAAGGCGCGAGATATTACTTGAACAGAACATCCTGATGGCCAAGAATCTGACCACGTTCTTCTGAGCAAGGCCGCCGCGCAATGATGGATGTCAGGACGATCAAGGTAGGGACACACCTGAAATTGCAGGAGGGCGTCATCGCCGAGGTGATCGAGAACATGGGCGACGGCGAGTGGTTGCAGGTCCGGTGCCTGGAATCCCCTGCCCAGCCCGACGAGGTCGGCACGGTCGAGCTGTGCCACGCCCAGGACATCTTCAAGGTGCTCAACCAGTAGTTCCGACGTTTGGACCAGCGAACATGCTGCGATTTGAATACATGCCGAGCGACTTCCATCCGCTGTTCCTGTTCCTCGGCGAAGGCACCGACCTCGCCGCACTGGCAAGGCTGTTGCGTGGATTTGCCGAGGACCCGCAAGCCATCACCCTGGCGGAGCGGATTCCCGGCGCCGTCTCGCGAGACGAACTGGTTCTGGTGCCCGCCGACGATGAATTCGGAATGCGCGACCTCGGGGGCCGCTTCGCCTGGAAGCTGACGAGCTGGCAGGCAGAGCGGATCGCCGAGCGGATCGAATTGCTGGCGCCGCGGGACAACAAGTCCGGCTCGGAGATCCTCGAGATCGGCAGCGAGGGTGAAATCCCGGTCAAGGTATCGCGCGGCGAATTCACCGACGACTTCCTGATCACGCGCAGGTAGCGGCGGGCCTTTCGCGTGAGTGCACCGCGCAAGCCGCCGAAGGTTCTGATCGCCGGTGCCGGAATCGGCGGGCTGGTGGCGGGATTGTCGCTGCTGCAGCGTGGCATCGAGGTCGAGATCTTCGAGCAGGCGTCCGAGCTGCACGAGCTCGGCGCCGGAGTCCAGCTCAGCGCCAACGGCACCCGCGTCCTGATCGCGCTCGGCCTCGAGCAGCAGATGCAGGCGATTGCCTGCGAGGCTTCGGGCAAGGAGATCAGGCTGTTCAGCACCGGGCGGACCTGGAAGCTATTCGACCTCGGCGCCTCCTCGCGCGCGATCTATGGTGCGCCCTACTGGATGTTGCATCGCGGCGATTTGCATCGCGTGCTGGTCGAAGCGTTCAACGCGCAGGCGCCGGGCCGGCTGCATCTCGACCGTCGCTGCGCCGGCTTTGATGAGGATGGCGATGGCATCTGGCTTCGGCTTGCGAATGGCGAGCGGCGTCACGGCGATATCGTGGTCGGCGCCGACGGCGTGCATTCCGAAGTCCGCCGGCAGATCGGCGGCGATGCAAAGCCGTTCTTTTCGGGCGTGGCGGCTTGGCGCGGCCTGGTGCCGATGGCGCGGCTGCCGGCGAGCCAGCGGCGCGACGTCGGTACCAATTGGGTCGGCCCCGGCGGCCATGTCATCACCTATCCGGTGCGCCGCGGCGAAATTCTGAATTTCGTCGGTATCTTCGAAGGCGCGAGTTGGTCGGTCGAATCGTGGACCGAACGCGGCACGCGCGAGGCCTGCCGCGCGGCCTTTGCCGGATGGAACGCGGAAATCCACGCCATCATCGAAAACCTCGATGTGCCATACAAATGGGCGCTGCTGGGACGCGATCCACTCGATCGCTTTGTCGCGGGGCGCGCCTGCGTGATCGGCGATGCCGCACATCCGACGCTTCCCTTCCTGGCCCAAGGCGCCAACATGGCGATCGAGGATGGCATGGTGCTGGCGCGCTGCCTTGAACGCTTTCCGCCCACCGAGGCGCTGCAGCGTTATCAAGCCGCGCGGCTGACGCGGACGAACACGATCGTGGTGAAATCGGCCGAGAACGCCAAGCGCTTTCACAATCCGGCGCTCGCAGACGCCCGAGGCGCCGATGCTTATGTCTCGCGCGAATGGCGGCCCGACCGGGTCCGCGAACGCTACGATTGGCTATTCACCTATGACGCGGTAACCGCGCCGATCTGACTGCGACCGTTCGCTGCACTTGCTCGACGTGCTGCGCTAATGAAGGGGATGGTGTCCGCGGCGTGCCCGTCGCTTTGGCGGCGCCGGCGGCGCGTAAAACGGGTTCTCCGAGCACATCGCCGATCGCCCCGACGCCGTCGCCTGGCACTGCGGGATCGATGTGAAACTGCAATCGATGTAGTCGGCGGTCAACCGTCCGCCATAGACGTGCATGCACACCGGATAGTTCGGATCATAAGCCTGTGCGAAGGCGGGGCCGGCAAGACAAACCCCAAAGGCGGCAATCGCATAGAGTTTCAGGCGCATCGAATTCCCCTTGCTGCTCGGACCGTTTCTTCACAACTGCCCGAGTTAGTCAACAGGCGAACGCCCAAAGTTCAAAACGTGACGTCCTGCACCGCGGGCAACACTGCCTCGAGGATCGCCGAAGCGTGGCCAACCCCATTATTGCTGATCGCCGGCCGGCTTGCCATCGTCCTCGCCGAGGCAGCGGATGATGAAGGCGGTGGTATCGCGCGGCAGGACCCCGGCTGCGCGAGCCTTGAGGCGGCACTCGAGCTGCGCGATCTGGCGCGCGCGCTGCCGCTCGCTCGGCAGCGACGACTGTCGCAACCGGCGCAGCGTCATCGGCGAGCCGTCGGATTCGAAGCTCAGCTCGTATCTCTTGCCGCCGCGGTCGGTGGCGGCGCAGGTGATGCTGGAGACCTGTCGCGTGACGAAGCTTCCGACCTGGCGGCACGAGCCGGTCGACATTTCCACCAGCGGCACCGGCAAGCCGTCGACCCGCGGCCGGTCGCTCGACTTCAGCAGCATGCGATCGACCGCGAGCTCGAACAGATTGTCCTGCGTCCGCGCCGCACTCTCGCCGGAGAACGAGACGATATGGCTCTTGTCGGCGGGATCGTCGAGCACGACGACGAATTCGGAACGGCCGCGCAGGGTGTGGAAATACGCCACCGCCTTGCAGGTGTAGCTGCGTCCGGCAATGTTGACGTTGCGGCAGGTGCCGGACATCAACGCGTACAGATCGACATCGTAGACCGGGCCGGCCGCGGCGAGTGCAGGCCAACAGGCGATCGCGATCGCAATCAGCCGCGCGAAAAGGGATGTCATGCTGGATCGATCGAAAATGCGGCCGGCAGGCAGGTCCATGGCTCAGCGTCGCCGATTTGCATCATCAGTGCAACCGGCGAAAACGAGCACAAATGTGGACGTGGCAAGCGAACTGAGGCGAAATCGGCCCGCCAGCCGCCGATCTGGCTGCATGATCAGATTTGCGGGCCGGACAGCGTGACCTCGCGCTCGGCGCGGAAGATATTGCTGTAGAGATTGGCGATCCACTGCCGGCCGCTTGCGGTCATGTTGAGGCTGTTGATGGCGCCCTGGATGTGCGGGGCCACCATGCTCCAGTAGAACTGGGGATAGTGATCCACGATATCGGCCGGCGAGTCATAGCCGAGCTGGCGATTCATCCCGACCTCCTCGAACTCATGGAAGAGCGCGTTGGCCTTCCTGATATAGTTGGGATCGCCGAGCTGACCGATGAAATCGGCGGCGCGCACGATCGCCGCCTCGTCGTCATATTCCTGGCCTTCGAGCGCCGGAAAGCGGGTCCCCTCGATGTTGCGCGCGATCCGCTCGCGATCGATTGGAATGACGGCCGCGAGGCGGTCGAGAACGTAGAGCTTCGAGCGGTCGACATGGTAGGGCATCAGCCCCGCATCCGACGACCCCCGGGGCAGTGTTACCTTCTTGCCGCTCGCATCGATCACGTAACCGTCCGGTCCATCGCCCTTCAGCAGGCCGCGGACATAGCCGATGTCGTGGGTCAGGCAGGCGATGATTGTATGCGTGTAGTCCTCGGCGGTGACGTGAGTGTGCAACGCGCGGCCGCGGATGATGTCATGACCGGCGAGCGTCACGAGCATCGTGTGCTCGACATTGTGATAGAGCGCATCGCTGTTGCCGATGCATTCCAGCGCGATGCGGGCCGCGGCGGGGAGGAGCTCGCCGAAGCGCGCCTGCGCGGCCCCGAACGTGCGGCTCACATGCGCGGCAAGAAACTTCTCCAGAGCGCGTGCTGCCAACTCAGGCAACGTTATCATCGATGTAGCCCCCGACCACGCAACGTTCCTCGCCGGCCCCGATCTCGCGTCGTAGTTGGGTGAGAAGTATAGCGTATCCGCGGGCGGGCGGCTACGCGCCGCCTGATGTCGCGACCGCTTCGCGCGTACTTTCCCGGTCTTGCTCATCGCGATGCCGCAGGCGCCGATAGTGGCATGAACCCTGCATAAACCGGCTCAGACCGGGTTATCCCACCGATAAGGGCCGCTATGCTCGTCACGCTCGTCGCCATCCTCTGCAATGCCCAACTCTGCATGGAAAAGGTCGTCACCACCAGTGACCAATCCGGCATCACCATGAGCGCCTGCGCAGTCAATGCGCAGATCGGCATAGCCGATTGGCTTGCCAAGGGCCCGTACCACGCATGGCGCCTGCAAAGCTATAAGTGCATTATGGGCAAATACGTGCCCAAGAATGAAGTGTGATGTACTCACAGGTCCACTGAGCCCGAGCCGATTCGCAGGTCACATTGAACCGGGAGGCACCGCCCTATCCCGGGGCGCGGCTGTCCGAGACGTGAGTCAAAGCCCTCTTTGGGTTATCACTGTCATTGACGACAATGAGACCTGAGGTCCTCGGATGCCTACAACGCCGCTGATCGCCTATGCGCATGTCGGCAAGAGTTTTGACGACGGCCGGGTGGTGGCCGTCGACGACGTCTCCCTCGATGTGGCCGAGGGTGAATTCCTTGCAGTCGTCGGCAGCTCCGGCTCGGGCAAGAGCACGCTGCTCAGGCTTGCCAACCGGCTGATCGAGGCCGACCGCGGCCGGATCGCGGTCGATGGCGAGGACGTCAGCGACGTGGATCCGATCCTGCTGCGCCGCCGCATCGGCTATGTCTTCCAGAGCGGCGCATTGTTTCCGCACCTGACCGTCGCGGACAATATCGGCATCACGCCGAGACTGCTGGGCTGGCCCGCGGCGGACATCGCGGCGCGGGTCGACGAACTGCTCGACCTCGTGCGGCTCGACCGCGCGCAATATCGCAACCGGATGCCGCATGAACTTTCCGGCGGCCAGCGCCAGCGCGTCGGCGTGGCGCGCGCGCTCGCGGCGAAGCCGCGCATCGTGCTGATGGACGAGCCGTTCGGCTCGCTCGATCCCCTCACCCGCGATGCGCTGGGTGAGGATTACCGCTCCCTGCATCGCAAGCTTGGCCTGACCACGATCATGATCACCCACGACATGACAGAGGCGATCCTGCTCGCCGATCGTGTCGCGGTGATGCGGGCCGGCCGGATGCTGGCGCAGGGCACGCCCAGCGAGCTTTCGGCCAGCACCGACGCCTATGTCGGCGAACTCCTGCATACGCCGCGACGGCAGGCCGAGCGGCTGGGCGCGCTGCTGCCGCGGGACGGCGCGGCATGAGCTTGCTTGCCGACCCGCGCTGGGGCGAGGCGCTTGCACATCTGCCGGACTATCTTGGCAACCACGTGCGGGTCAGCGTCGCCGCGCTCGCGCTCGGGCTCATTGTCAGCCTGCCGCTGGCGATTGCCGCTCGCCGCCGGCCGGTGCTGCGCGGCGCGTTGCTCGGGCTCGCCAGCGTCGTGCAGACCGTGCCGGGTCTCGCCTTGCTCGCACTGTTCTATCCGCTGCTGCTCGCCCTCGCCGCGCTGACCGCCGGATGGCTAGGCTTCAGCTTTTCCGCCTTCGGCTTCCTGCCGGCGGTGCTGGCGCTCGCGCTGTATTCGATGCTGCCAGTGCTGCGCAATACCATCACGGGTCTGTCCGGCGTCGATCCGGAGATCCTGGAGGCGGCACAGGGTGTCGGCATGACGGAGCGACAATCGCTGCTGATGGTCGAGCTGCCGCTCGCGCTGCCGGTGATGATGGCCGGGATCCGCACCGCGGCGGTGTGGGTGATCGGCACCGCAACGCTGTCGACGCCGATCGGCCAGACCAGTCTCGGCAACTACATCTTCGCAGGATTGCAGACCCAGAACTGGGTATTCGTGCTGTTCGGCTGCGTGGCCGCGGCGGTGCTTGCGCTCGCCGTCGACCAGTTGCTTGCGCTGATCGAAAACGGACTGCGCAACCGCAGCCGGGCGCGGACCGGGCTCGGCGGGCTCGGGATTGCGGCGCTGATCGCGGCGACGCTGGTGCCGGCGATCGCGCGGCTGCATGCGGGCTACGTCGTCGGCGCCAAGACCTTCACCGAGCAATATGTGCTTTCGGCGCTGATCGCCGAGCAGTTGCGGGCGGCCGGGCTGCCGGCCACGACGCGCGCTGGCCTCGGCTCCAACGTGATCTTCGATGCGCTCACGGCGGGCGACATCGATGTCTATGTCGATTATTCCGGCACGCTGTGGGCCAACCAGTTCCACCATGGCGACATCAGGCCACGGGCCGAGCTGCTGGCCGCGCTCAAGGCCACGCTGGCGGCGCAGAACATCACGCTGCTCGGCGAGCTCGGTTTCGAGAATGCCTATGCGCTGGTGATGCCGCGCAAGCGCGCCGCCGCACTCGGCATCCACTCGATCTCGGACCTCGTGGCGCGGGCACCCGCCATGTCGATCGCCGGCGACTATGAATTCTTCTCGCGGCCGGAATGGGCCGGCATCCAGAAAGCCTATGGGCTGTCGTTCCGCGCCCAGCGGCAGATGCAGCCGGACTTCATGTATGCGGCGGTTGCGTCCGGCGAGGTCGACGTGATCGCAGGCTACACCAGCGATGGCCTGATCGCGAAGTACGACCTGGTCACGCTTGAGGACGACAGGCGTGCGATCCCGCCCTACGACGCGATCGTGCTGCTGTCGCCAAAGCGGCGCGACGACGAGACGCTGAAATCCGCGCTGCAACCGCTGCTCGGCCGGATCGACATCGCTGAGATGCGAGAGGCCAACCTGCGTGCGTCCGGCAACGATGCCTCATCGTCGCCCGACGCCGTGGCGCGCTGGCTGAGGGAGAAGATCAGGGCACGCTGAGCGTTCCGTCCTCGTTAGGCACGAACCTCCTGCCGCTGGAACAGGATGTAACCCGCCACGAACAGCACGATGGTGCAGGCGATCAGCCCCACGGTCTGCGGCCAGGCAATCATCACGCTCTCGCCGAAGGGCAGCGGCGCGCCCATCACGGCACCGCGCAACTGATCGAGGAACACCGGGCCGAGCGTGCGTGTCGTCGGCGACAGCACCGCGAGCATCGCCTCTCCGAACAGATCGTTCGGCGAGAACCGCTGCAGGAGCTGGGTCCAGATCGCGGTATCCGGCGTGTCGAGGCCGAGCGCGGCGAAGCGCGGATCGGGCGGCGCGATCATCTGCGCGAAGGCCGGCGCCAGCATCGGCCACAGCACGGTCAGGAACAGCCAGATGCCGAGTGCCACCAAGGCCGCGGTCGCCGGCGAGCGAAACGCGATCGAGAGCAGCATGGCGAGCGACAGCCAGACGCCGGCATAGAAGATCGCGATCACCAGGAAGGCGAGCGAGCGCGCGATCTCCTCGCCGCCCGGCGGCACGCCGAGGAAGATCAGGCCGAGCCCGATCACCATCAGCCACAGCGCCGTCAAGCTGATCGCGATGGTGGCAAGACCGGCGAGATATTTGCCGAGCAGCAGCGCATCGCGATAGATCGGCTGCGCCAGGATCCGCGACAGCGTGCGCCGGTTGTGCTCGCTGTTGACCAGGTCGAAGCCGAGCCCGATCGCCATCAGCGGGATCAGGAAGCCGAGGATGGCGACAAAGGACGGCAGCGGCGCACGGCTCACCGTGAACAGGCGCAGCAGCAAGAACGGATCCTCCGCGGTGTTCTGGCGCAGCGTATCGATCGCCTCATACAGCGCCGCCATCGCGGTGAGCACGATCAGAAGCTCGAGCATCAGCATGCGGACGCTCGAGATGTTGTCCGACAGCTCCTTGATGAAGACGGCGCCGGCGCCTTGGAATGCTGAACCTTCACGCCGCATCACGCACTCCTCCGGACTGCGATGTCTGGAAATAGTGGGCGTAGATCGCTTCGAGGCTCGGCTCGTCGACCGAGAGCCGCCGCAACGCGCCGTTGGCCGCGACCACCGCGCGCGCCGCGTCGGGCCGCACGTCGCGGTCCGCGGTCATGCGGAAACGGTCCTCGGCGATCGTCTCGACCTTGCTGACGCCTGGGATCGCCGCGAGCCGCCGGGCGATGCCAGCGCCATCGGCCTCGACCTCGACCACGAAGCCCGCGCCGAGCACCTGCACCGCGAGCTCGGCCACCGAGCCCATCATCACGATCCGCCCGGTGCGGAACAGCGCGACGCGATCGCAGACGCGCTGCACCTGATCGAGCATGTGCGACGACAGCAGCACGGTGACGCCCTCGGCCTTCAATTCCCTGATCAAGTCGAGGAATTCGAGCGTCGCCTGCGGATCGAGGCCGGAGGTCGGCTCGTCGAGGATCGCGATCTCGGCGCGCTTGACGATGATCTCGGCAAGCCCGAGCCGCTGCCGCATGCCGCGCGAGAAGGTCGCGACGCGCTTGTTGGCGACGTCGAGCAGGCGCACGCGGGTCAGCGCGGCCACGATCCGCTGCGACCGTTCGGCGACCGACAGGCCCATCAGCTTCGCGACATAGGCAAGGTTCTCGACCGCCGTCAGGTGGTCGTAGAAGCCGACCGCATCGGGCAGATAGCCGACGCGCCGCTTCACCTGCAGCGGCGAGCGCGCCGGATCGAAGCCGAGCACGCTGACGCGCCCGGCCGAAATCTCGGTCAGGCCGAGCATCATCAGGATGGTCGTGGTCTTGCCGGCGCCGTTCGGACCGAGCAGCCCGAACACCTCGCCCTTGGCGATGTCGAAGTTGATGGCGTCCACGACACTGGTCTTGCCATAGCGCCTGGTGAGATCGCGCGCCGCGATGACGACGTCGGGCGACGCCGCACCGCCTTCGGGTTTCTGCTCGCTCATCGCCGTCCGAACCTTGCAACAGCACCAAGCATCAGCAGCAGCGCGACGCCGATCACACCCGCTCCCGCCATGCCCCACACCGTCGACGTATTGACGGTGACGCGGAACTGGCTCGATGCGGTCTCGCCGCGCGAGGTTGCCCGCATCGAGAGCTGATAGTCGCCGGCGAGCGACTTGTCGCTCGGCGTCACCAGCGCCTGGACCTCGGCATCCTTGCCGGGCACCAGCCGCTCGATGGTGGCAGGCTGGAACGTCACCTTCCAGCCGCTCGGCGCGGTCGCGGCAAGCGCGATGTTCTCGGCCGGGGCGGTGCCGCTGTTGGTGACGACGATCGGGATCGTGCTCTGCTCCGCAGCGACCGCCCGCGCACTCAACAGCCCGTCGCGGCCGGAGAGCTGAAGCTGCGGCTGGCCTGCGATATCGAGCGCCACCTCAGTCTGCGCCGATGCATCCTCCGCATTGACCGTCACCTTGACCGGGAAATGCCCGGCATCGACCGCGCTCGGCGGACGGACCTTGAGCTTGATGTCCTTGGATTGGCCGGCCTCGATCGGGATCGAGGACAATTCTTGCGTGCCGTAGGCCTCGGTGAACGAGGTCTCGAAGTTCGCAGGCGCGGCCGCCGCGAAGCTTGCCACGATGTTGCGGCCGCTGTCGTTCTTGATTGTCAGCGTATAGTCAAAGTTCGATTTCGGGCTGCCGCGCAGTTCGGGAAGCTTCGATGACACCGACAGCTTCGCCGGCAATTCCTTGGCGAGCGCAACCGCGATCGGCAGCGTCGCCTCGCTGCCCTGCCCTTCGGCCTTGACGGTCAATGTCTGCTCGGCGAGCGAGCTGTTGGCGGGCACGTCGAGCCGAAGCTGCAGCGGCACGCTGGAGTCGGGCGCCGGCATCGCGGCGGCAACCGGCTGGCCGCCGCCGAGCAGCGTCGCGGTCCAGCCGCTCGGCACGCCTTCGACTGAGAGCTTGTAGCGCTGCGGACCGAGGCCGTAGTTCTGAAGACGCAGCGAGATGTTGGAGGTGGTGCCGGGCCTGATGGTGACGGCCGGATAGTCCGTCATCATGTAGAGGCCCTTGATGTCGTGGGGTGGCTCTGCGGCGTAGGCTGAAGGAATGACAAATCCGAAGGCGACAACAAGGCGCGCAAGGTCGAGCGCTCGCATGGGCAAACACTCCTGCAAGAGTAGCAAGATTGGCGGGGTTGACGCTGCGCGTTGATGAAGACCGTGGCAGCGGCGCGACCGATCATGGAAACAATCGTGACGAAATCTCGGCGAAGCAATTACAAATGAGTAATGCTGCGTGCGCGCCGGCGCGACCTTCGTCTAACGACGTTCGTCGAGTTCATGCTGCGATCACGAGATCATGAATTCATCGCACTCGTTGAGGATTCGGCTTCGCACCGACCCGGGCATCGAACTCAAAGTCCTTTGATCATGCCGGCATCGATCAGCAGCCGGTTGAAGCGGCGCGCCTCGGCGCCGCCCTTGCAGGAATAGAACGTGCCGCCGCAGCGGAGCATGATGGCTTTCTGCTCCTCGAACGACGGATCGAGCGGAATGCCGGCGGCCTCCTGGATCACCAGCGGCAGATAAGCTGCGTCGATGGTATCCATCACCGCGGCACTCTTCACCGGCTCGAAGTTGATGGCGTCGATCGCGTAATAAGTTGCGTAGTAGCGCGGGTCGTAATCCAGGAGCTTCTTGCCGATGCCGGCTTCGTCGAGCTCCGGGTCGAGTAGTTGCGGCGAGAACTCCGGCTGATGGTCGCCGTAGCGCACGATCAGAAACGGCTGCGCGGGAAACTTCTTCTTGAGCGCCGCCACGAAGCCGGCATAGTCGTTGGCGCTCATCGTCTGCCGGCGCAGATATTCGTCGACGAGCGGCATGTTGCCGGGCCGCTTCCATGACGGCAGCAGGTCGGGACGGAATGTCGTCTCCCACGGGAAATGGTTGGCGGCGAGATAGACGAAGGTGAACAGCGGTGTACCCAGCGTCTTCTGCTCCGCCATCAGCTTCAGCGCCTTACCGTAAAAGAAGCTGTCGGGCTCGACGTCCTTGGCGTGCAGGTCGTGCGCATCGTAGAAGTTCTGGATGCCGGTGGTCGTCTGGAAGCTGCGGGCGCTCATGAAGCCGCCATACGCGGGATAGAGCGAGAGCGTATCGTAGCCACAGCGGCGCAAGGCGAGCGGCAGACCGCGCTCGACCCGGCCCGACGCGATGCGGGTGACGAAGTAGGCGAAGCGGCCGAACGAGCGCGACGACAATCCCGCGAGCACATTGTACTCGGTGAACCAGCTTGGCCCGCCATTGCTCTCGGCCAGGAATTTCCGCTCGATCCCATCATAGGACTTGAACTGATTGCCATAGCCCGGCGGCACCTTCACGCCGGCAGCTGCGCGGATGTCGAAGCTCGACTCGTCATGGATCATGATGATGTTCGGCCGCCGTCCGGCGGGGTGGCAGGCATCGACCAGCGGTACCTTGAGTTCTTCGCTCGCGGCCGGATCCGATTCCATGAAGCCGTGGGCGATGAAATCGGACACCGACGTCACGCCGGAGCGCGCGAATTTCGACAGATAGCCGTCGTCGTAATAGCCGCGCCAGGCCTCGTCCGGCCAAGTGAAGGCATGGGCCGAAAGCACCGCGGTGCAGGCAAGGCAGGCGGCCGCGGCTGGCAGCCGGCGGATGCGGAATGGGTCGAGCCACCACGACGCGTACATCAAAGGCAGCGTGACCAGCCCGGCGCCGACAATCGACCAGCGCAGGTTCGGGAAGATCGTGAGCAGAAAGGTCGCGGTGTCGCGGTCGATCACCATCAGGTCGACGAAGTTCGCGGTCATCTGCACCACGTCGTGCTTGAACCGCGACAACACCACGAGCACCATGACCAGCGCCAGGGATAGCACTCCGGACAGCGCCGGCCTGCGCAGCAGCGCGATGAACAAGAAGTTCAGGATTCCCCAGGTGAGCAGGAAGCAGATCCGCGAGCCGAGATCGGTCTCGGTCTGCAGCATCACGATCAGCGCGCCGAGATGCGGCGCGGCGACCGCCATCAGCCGCCAGATGCCAATTGCGACAAGGCCGCCGGCAAGCGCGGCGACAGAGGAATTCTGCTGTGGCGCGGGCGCCATGGGTGAGACGCAATACGACCCCGGCGCAATGCACGGCCTTGCCTGGCGAAGGCCAGGAGGCACACTGCACAGCCGGTACCTGCGCCGTGTCACAAAATCGTAATAGAATTGTCATGAACACGCAATGAATTTGCCCGAGCGGGCGCGCGTCGCTCCGGCGGCGCCTTCGACTTTCGCAGCAGGTCACGCGCCTTGCCGGCAGAACAGATCGATGATCGCGGCGGCTCTCTGGTCTATTCGTTGCATCGCGACGTCCCGGCGTGGTGCAAGCCGGTCAAGCCCGCGCGAGCGCGCCGGTCACGCCAGATGGAACTTGCGGCCAAGCTGGCGATGCACCGACATCACGGCGCGATCGACGTCGCTGATCAGGCTGTCGCCCAGCACCACGCTCGGAATCTCCCAGTTGCGGCCAATCCGGACATGCGGCAACGCGGCGACTGTCGGCACGTGCGCGGTCTCGCATCCGGGATGGGCGCGCAGCGCCTCTTCCGCAAGCAGGGTCAATTCGTCCTGGCTCTTTGCATCGGTCATGACGCCGGGTGGTGACTCCGGAAAGTGGCTCACTGATGACCAAGGCTTTCCAATTCCCCGGCGCGTCCCAATCCGCGGTCTCGGCGTTCAGGCATTCGACCATCTCGAACGTGCTCCCTCGCAGGACTGTCCTCGTCTCGCCGACCCGAATGCAGTTGGGCGTACATTGGCGCAACGGCAGCAACTCCCGTGGAGGGCCTGTCGCTCCATCACGTAACCGCTGGCCTTCCCGATCGACGCAGGATATCTCAAAGGCCTGGAGGGATCATGCGGCGGCGCACCGTGACGCCTGCGGTCGTTCTGGCCTTGTTTGGCCTGCTCGTCGGCGGGTTGTTTCGCTATGCCCTAGACGACCCAAACGAGGCCTCCGTCGGGAATTATCTGCGCAGCGCCCTTGAGGGCGCCGCCATCACCCTCATCATCTGGAGCACACATCTCTATCTGACCTCGCGCGGTGGCTTGTTGCGACGCCTGCCGCTTGCCGTCGAACTCATTGCGCGCTCCGTCATCCTGGCGGTCGTCGCCGCGGTCGCCGCGGTGGTGCTGGAGATCGTTCTGTACGAGCATCGGCTCGGGCCGAACTGGCTTCGCGAAACCTTCCTCAAGATCATCGGCGTCTCCCTGCTGTTGTCGATCCCGATCACGACAATCTACGAGTTGGTTCGCATGATCGGCGGACGCACGCTGCTCAATGTCGCGCTCGGACGCTATCGCCAGCCGACACGCGAGCAGCGCGTATTGCTGTTTCTCGACCTGATCGGCTCGACCACGCTCGCGGAAACCATGGGCGAGCTGCGCGTGCAGGAGCTCCTGACGCGCTTCTTCTTCGACATCGACGAAGCCATCGTCACGCATGGCGGAGAGGTTCACGCCTATGTCGGCGACGAGGTGATCGTGACATGGCCGGTCGTCACCGGGCAGCCGCCGCATCGGTGTCTCGACTGCGTGTTCGCTATTGAGGATCGCCTAGCCGAGGGCGCCGATCGCTACCGGAAGGAATTCGGCGTGGTGCCGGCGTTTCGCGCCGGGATGCACGCCGGTCCGGTGGTCGTTAGCGAATGCGGCGACTCGCGCCGGCAGGTCGCCTATTTCGGCGACACCGTGAACGTCACGGCGCGATTGCAGCAGCATTGCAAGGAGGCCAGCCGCCCGCTGCTGGTGTCGGCCGACTTGCTTGCCCTGCTGCCGCGCCACGACTTCGTCATCGAGCCGCTCGGCGCCACCCGGCTGCGCGGACGCGCCGCGCCGATCGATGTGTTCGCCGTCGTGCGATCATCGTCCGCCGAGACGGCTCGACAGGCCGCATCCTAAAGAAACCATTAAAGCAGGTCCGCGGCGCCTCGAATGTCCGGGACATTGTTCGCCGCCCGTTAAGGATGCAATGCACCTGTATTTGCGCAAGGTTCCAGCTTAACGCCCGCGTAAGTCCGCCTGCTGCATGGTCCGCGCAAGTGTCATCCAACAACAACAGGCTGCCGATCAATGGCGCAACAGCCGGCACAATCGATCATTGCCGAACTTGAAGATGCTGTCCGGGACGGAACGACCGCGAAGCGCGTGCAGACGCTGCGGCGGGTCACCGACCTGTTCCTGAACGACGGCGACCGCCTCAACGACGAACAGGTCAAGGTGTTCGACGACGTGCTCTGCCTCCTGGTCGCGCGGGTCGAGACGCGGGCGCGGGCCGAGCTCAGCAAGCGGTTGGCGCCGCTCGATTACGCGCCGTTCGAAGTGATCCAGTACCTGGCCTGGGACGACGACATCAGCGTTGCCGGCGAGGTGCTGACGCATTCCAGCCGCCTCAGCCCCGAGGCGCTGCTCGAGATCGCCGGCAGCAAGGGACAGGACCATCTGTTCGCGATCTCGGCGCGTGAGAACCTGCCCGAGCGGGTCACCGATGTGATCATCAACCGTGGCGAAGACCGGGTGATCCGGCGCCTCGCCAAGAATGCCAGCGCGCGGTTCTCCGACGACGGCTATTCCAACATCGTCGCCCGCGCCGAGGGCGACGACGAGCTGATCGAGATCCTCGGCCTGCGCCTCGATCTTCCGGCCAAGCTGCTGCGCGACCTGCTGCGCCGCGCCAAGGATACAGTGCGCGCCCGCCTGCTGGCGATTGCGCCGCCTGCGGTGCGTGACGAAATCCAGAAGGTGCTGAATGACATCGCCCAGGAGGGAGCGGCCGCTCCGCGCCGCAATTACGGCGTGGCCGAAGAGCTGGTCAAGCTGATGAAGCAGTTGAACGAGCTCGACGATGCCGCGGTCTACAACTTCGCCGAATCCGGCAAGTTCGACGAGGTCACCGTTTCGCTCGCCGTGCTCAACGACATGCCGATCGAGATGATCGAACGGCTGATGCTCGGCCCCCGTTCCGACTTGCTGCTGATCCCCTGCCGGTCCGCACGCCTGAACTGGCCGACAGTCGATACCATCCTGCGCAAGCGGCCGATGGCGCATCCGATCGACGAGGTGACACTCAAGGTCGCGGAACGGGATTATCGCCGGTTGTCGATGGAAACCGCGCAGCGTACGGTGCGCTTCTGGCAGCTACACAACAGGCTCGAGAAGCAGCCGATGGCGGTCGGGTAGCCGGCGTTCGATTTTCGCGATGTCACAAACGAAAGGGTGGGCCAGGCGTCGTGCGCTAGCCCACCCTTCTTTTTGGTGCGTCGTTCGTAGGGTGGGCGAAGCGAAGCGCGCCCACCCTTTCGCCCATGCAAGGAATGGCGGGGACGGCGCGAGGCGCCTTTGCCCACCCGACCTGCTACCAGGCTTAGTTCTTGGTCTTGTCGACCAGCGCGCCCTTCTTGATCCAGGGCATCATGTCGCGCAGCTTGGCACCGACTTCCTCGATCGGATGGGCGGCGAGCTTGGCGCGGGTCGCCTTGAACGAGGTCTGGTTGACCTTGTTCTCCAGCATCCAGTCGCGTGCGAACTTGCCGGACTGGATGTCGTTGAGCACGCGCTTCATCTCCTTCTTGGTTTCGTCGGTGACGATGCGCGGACCGGTGACGTACTCACCGTATTCGGCGGTGTTGGAGATCGAGTAGTTCATGTTGGCGATGCCGCCTTCATAGATCAGGTCGACGATCAGCTTCACCTCGTGCAGGCACTCGAAGTAGGCCATCTCCGGCGCGTAGCCGGCCTCAACCAGCGTCTCGTAGCCGCCCTTGATCAGCTCGACCAGGCCGCCGCAGAGCACCACCTGCTCGCCGAACAGGTCGGTCTCGCACTCTTCCTTGAAGGTGGTCTCGATGATGCCGGCGCGGCCGCCGCCGATCGCCGAGGCGTAGGAGAGGCCGAGGTCATGCGCGTTGCCGGAGGAATCCTTGGCGATCGCGATCAGGCAGGGCACGCCGCCGCCGCGCTGATATTCCGAGCGCACGGTGTGGCCCGGGCCCTTCGGCGCGATCATCAGCACGTCGAGATCGGGACGCGGATCGAGCAGGTTGAAGTGCACGTTGAGGCCGTGTGCGAACACGAGAGCGGCGCCCTTCTTCATGTTGTCGTGCAGGTGCTCGCGATAGATGTCGCCCTGCAGCTCGTCCGGGGTCAGCATCATCACGAGGTCGGCCCACTTGGCAGCCTCGGCGACTTCCATCACCTTGAAGCCGGCGTTCTCGGCCTTCTTGGCCGAGGCCGAACCCTTGCGCAGCGCGATCGCCACTTCCTTGACGCCGGAATCCTTCAGGTTCAGCGCGTGGGCGTGACCCTGGCTGCCATAGCCGACGATGGCGACCTTCTTGCCCTTGATCAGGTTCAGATCGGCATCGCGATCGTAGTAAACTCGCATCTTGGTTTTCCTCGTTTGCAAAAGTGGGCCGAAATCGGCCGATGGATCAGGCTATCGGAAGGACAAACCGCCGGCCGCCCGTGAATTTCCGGCGTTGTCTAGAGCATTTTTCCCGTCAGGGGAAACCCTCATCTCGCATGGCGCGGTGCGGCATCATGCGTCCATGAAGACCGGATAGAGCGAGGCCAGCAGCAGGATGGCCATCACCACGTTGAAGACGCGGATCGCCAGGGGCGAGGTCAGGATCGGCCGTAGCGCGGTGCCGAATAGCGCCCATACGGTGCAGGACACGGTCCCCAGGATCAGGCTCAGGGTGACCTGGATCGCGATGTTCCACGGGAAGGCGGCAATCGCCGCATAGGCCGTGATGGTGCCGATCACCATCACCCAGCCCTTGGCGTTGATCCACTGGAACATGGCCGCGCCCCAGAAGGTCATCGGGCCGCGGCCTGGTTTCGCGTCCTTGTCCGCCGAGGGTGGCTCGGCCATGGCGATCACCGCGGCGAGATAGACCAGGTAGACGACGCCGCCATATTTCAGGATCGTCTGCAGCACCGGATAGGCGATGAAGACAGCGCCGAGCCCGACGCCGACCGCGCCGACCATGAAGGCGAAGCCGACCGTGATGCCGGCGATATGCGGCAGCGTGCGGCGGAAGCCGTAGGTCAGCCCCGACGACAGCAGCATGATGTTGTTCGGGCCCGGGGTGAAAAACATCACCACGGCGAACACGACGAAGGCGAGCATCAACGAGTTCGACATGATCCCCTCACACGACTTCCGGCAGAGGCTTTTTGGGTAAGGTCCTGGGCCGCCGCGACAGCAGCATCACGGCGATGCCGCCGACGACAGTGATCATGCCGGCGAGCCGCAGCGGCCCGAACGTCTCGCCGAACACGATGCTTGAGGCCGCCGACCCGACAAACGGCACTAGCAGCGCGAACGGCACCACCTGCGCCGCCGGATGATCCCGCAGCAGCCGTCCCCAGAGCCAATAGGCGATGCTGGTCGAGACGGCGCCGACAAACAGCATCGAGATGATGCCGCGCGGCGACAGATGCGAGAGCGCCTGCCACGTCGGCTGCGGCCCCAGCGTCAGCAGCGACAGGACGAACAGCGGCACCGCCGCGCACAGGCACAGCCAGGCGAACAGGTCGAACATCGGCGCGCCCTGCGCCGGCCGCAGCAGCAGGTTGCCGACCGCAAACGAGATCGGCGAGATCATCAGGATTGCGAACGCCGTGACGCTGAAGTCGTAGCCGACGGTGCCGCAGATCATCAGCAGACCGATCGCGGCGATGGCGATGCCGATCGCCTGCATTCGAGACGGCAATTCGCCGAACAGAAGCGCGGCCAAGCCGATGGTGAACAACGCCTGGCTCTGCACAATCACGCTGGTGAGCCCGACCGGTACGCCATGCGCAATGGCGATGGACTGCGCCAGGAACTGGCCGAGAAACAGCGTGAAGCTGATGCCGATCAGGAGCAGCCACGAGACCTGCCTCGGCTTGGGCAGGAACAGGCACGGTAGCGCCGCGATACCGAAGCGCAGAGCCGTCATCAATTCGGGCGGCAGTTCATCGAGCGCAATCCGGCTTGCGACGAACGCAAGTCCCCAGATCACCGCGACCATGACGGCGATGCCAACATCGGCCGGCTTCATTGTTGTTCTTCTTTTGGTTCGGTTTCGCTCGGTTGGTCGGGATCTAGATCTGTTCGTCCGGCTTCGGCTTGCGCAAGAGATAGGTGCCGTGCAAGGGCGCGTGATAATCGGCGGAGACCAGCGTGAAGCCGGTCTCGGTCAGCATCCGCTCCATCACCCAGCCAAAGGTCGAGTATTCGTCGCGCATGTGGGTCATCACGCTGTCACGCTCGAAATCGTGGTTCTTGATCGAGAAATCGGCCCAGCCCTCGACGTCGCGCTCGACGCCGTCGGGCATGCTGACGAACACCATGTCGCGCAGATAAAAGTTCGCGCCTGGCTTCAGCGCGTTGAAGATCCGCGACACCGCGACCGCTTTCCAAAAATCGGGCAGATGATGCAGCGTGAACTCGCTGACGATCAGGTCGTAGGAGTTCGGCTGGTAGGCGAAAGACAGCAGTCCGGCCGGCTGGGTGCGGATCCGGGCCTTGCGGTCGCGCGCATAGATCTCGGCGAGCCCGAGCATCGCGGGCGAGATATCGATGGCGTCGACCTCTGCCCCCATCAGCGCCGCCTCGGTCGCCAGCACGCCGTTGCCGCAGCCGATGTCGGCAAGCCGCCAGCCCGGCTTGACGCCGAGCATGGTCAGCGCCTGACGGGCGCGGACATCGCTGTCGTCGCTGACGTCATAGATCGAGGCGACCGCGGTATCGAGGCCGAGCCGCCGCCGTTGCGTGTAGTACCAGTCGCGCGCCAACATGATTCACATCCCTTCCGGCCCGCGCGTGATGGCGGCCACCCCGGTTCGTGACACCTCGATCAGGCCCAGCGGGCGCATCAGGTCGATGAACTGATTGATCTTGGAGGAATTGCCCGTGATCTCGAACACGAAGCTCTCGGTCGTGGCGTCGATCACCCGCGCGCGGAACGCATCCGCCAGCCGCAGCGCCTCGACGCGGTGATCGCCGGTGCCCCTGACCTTGACCATCGCGAGCTCCCGCTCGATCGAGCGTCCCGTCAGCGTCATGTCGACGACGCGATAAACCGGGATCATGCGATCGAGCTGATGCTTGATCTGCTGGATCACCATCGGCGTGCCTGTCGTAACGATCGTAATCCGCGACAGATGCTTCTGGTTCTCGGTCTCCGACACCGTGAGGCTGTCGATGTTGTAGCCGCGGCCGGAGAACAGGCCGATCACGCGCGCGAGCACGCCGGGCTCGTTCTGCACGAGCACGGACAGCGTATGCGTCTCGTTGGGATCGTGGCGTTCTTCGAGGAAATAGGCGGATGCGGGCTGGTTCATTGTCGTTCCCTCAATCATTGCTCGTCATGCCCGCCAAAGCGGGTGTCCAGTAATCCACCGGCGCCTGCGGTTCCCACGACTGCCGCGGCGTACTGGATTGTCCGGTCAAGCCGGACGATGACAGCGGAGTTCTTGGCTGGCGCTCGCATCATCATGCGACCACCCTCCGGGCCGACGGCACATCCGCCATGACCCACTTACCGAACAGATCGAAATCGATGTTGCCGCCGCTCAGGATCAGGCCGACCCGCTTGCCGCCGAGCCTGCCCTTTTCCTGCAGCGCCGCCGCGAGCGCGGCTGCGCCAGCGCCCTCGGCAAGATTGTGGGTGTCGGTCCAGTAGGCGCGGATCGCCTGCCCGACCTCGTCATCGGTGACCTGCACGATGCGGGACGCGCCCTTGCGGATCAGCGCGAACGCGTCCGCATCCGGAATCCGCGTCGCCATGCCGTCGGCGCGCGTGTTGCTGGTCGCGGTGGTCACGATCTCTCCGGCGGCGAACGACAGCGCGTAGGACGGCGCTTCGGTCGACTGCACGCCGACGATCTCGGTCTTCAGGCCCAGCAGGTCGCGCGCCATGATGCAGCCGCAGATGCCGGAGCCCTGTCCGATCGGCACGTAGAGAATGTCGAGATCGGGCGCAGAACGAAACAGTTCGAGCGCGTAGGTCGCAACGCCGAGCACCAGGTCCGGGTGAAACGACGGCACCATGTGGAGGCCGGCGAACTGCGCGCGGCGCTCGGCCTCTTCGCGCGCGGCCTGAAAGTCCTCGCCATGCTCGACCAGTTCGGCGCCGAACGCACGCATCGCGCGGTTCTTCTCCACCGAATTGCCCCGTGGCACGTAGATCACCGCCGGCACGCCGTGTTGAGCAGCGGCAAAGGCCAGGCTCTGGCCGTGGTTGCCGCGGGTCGCCGAGATGATGCCGGGCACGCCGGGCCGTTCGCGCTTCAGCCGTTCGAGGTAGACCAGCCCGCCACGCACCTTGAAGGCGCCGATCGGCGTGTGGTTCTCATGCTTGACCACGACGCGCGTGCCGAGACGCTCGGCGAGCAGCGGCCAAGCATGCGCCGGCGTCGGCGGCACTGCTGTGCCGACGATCCGATGCGCACGCTCAAGCTCGTTGAGGTCAAACATCGTGGCTTCCCGTCTATCTTCCCGCTCTCATGTCATCCCCGCGAAAGCGGGGGTCCAGTCTTCCAGAGACGTCCGAGATCGATCGAGACGCCGCGGCGTACTGGATCGCCCGATCAAGCCGGGCGATGACAGTGGAATTTGGGCCCACCATCGTCACACCAGCGCCTTGCCGCCGGCGAACGCGCTCGCAGTGGCGTCGCTGGTCGCCTCTTCCGGCAGCAGCATCTCGTTGTGCGCCTTGCCCGACGGGATCATCGGGAAGCAATTCTCCAATGCCGCGACGCGGCAATCGAACAGCACCGGGCGCTTGATCGAGATCATCTCCTTGATCGCGCCGTCGAGATCGGACGGCTTGGTCGCCCGCAGGCCGACGCCGCCATAGGCCTCGGCGAGCTTGACGAAATCAGGCAACGCCTCGGAGTAGGAGTGCGACAGGCGGTTGCCGTGCAGGAGCTGCTGCCACTGCCGCACCATGCCCATGTACTGGTTGTTCAGGATGAAGATCTTGATCGGCAGCTCGTACTGCACCGCCGTCGACATCTCCTGGATCGTCATCTGCACCGAGGCGTCGCCGGCGATGTCGATCACCAGGCTGTCGCGATGCGCCACCTGCACGCCGACTGCGGCCGGCAGGCCGTAGCCCATGGTGCCGAGACCGCCGGAGGTCATCCAGCGGTGCGGCTCCTCGAAGCCAAAGAACTGCGCGGCCCACATCTGGTGCTGACCGACCTCGGTCGTGATGTAGGTATCCTTGCCGCGGGTCAGCTCGAACAGGCGCTGGATCGCGTATTGCGGCAGGATGATATCGTTGTTCTTCTTGTAGGACAGCGAGTTGCGCGCGCGCCACAGCGCGATCTGCTGCCACCACGCCTTGATGTCGGGCTTCTTCGCCTCCGCCTTGAACGCCTGCAGGAGGTCGCCGAGCACGTTGGCGGCGTCACCGATGATCGGCACGTCGACGCGGATGTTCTTGTTGATCGACGACGGATCGATATCGATGTGGATCTTCTTCGATCCCGGCGAGAACGCATCGACGCGGCCGGTGATGCGGTCGTCGAAGCGCGCGCCGACGCACAGCATGACGTCGCAATCATGCATGGTCATGTTGGCTTCGTAAGTCCCGTGCATGCCGAGCATGCCGAGCCAGTTCGGCCCGGAGGCCGGATAGGCTCCCAAGCCCATCAGCGTCGAGGTGATCGGGAAGCCCGTCGTCTCGACCAGTTGGCGCAACAGCTTGGAGGCTTCCGGCCCCGAATTGATCACGCCGCCGCCGCTGTAGATCACCGGACGCTTGGCAGACGCCAGCATCGCGATCGCCTTGCGGATCTGCGTCGCGTCGCCCTTCACCTGTGGCGTATAGGAGACATGCACATCCGCCTTGCGCGGCGGATGATAGGTGCCGGTGGCGAACTGCACGTCCTTCGGCACATCGACCAGCACCGGGCCGGGCCGGCCGGAGGTCGCCACGTAGAAGGCTTCGTGGAGCACCTTGGCGAGATCGTTGACGTCGCGCACCAGCCAGTTGTGCTTGGTGGAGGGACGGGTGATGCCGACCGTATCGCACTCCTGGAAGGCATCGTTGCCGATCAGATGCGTCGGCACCTGGCCGGTGATGCAGACCAGCGGGATCGAATCCATCAGCGCGTCGGTCAGCGGCGTCACCATGTTGGTGGCGCCGGGACCCGACGTCACCAGCACCACGCCCGGCTTGCCGGTCGAGCGGGCATAGCCCTCCGCGGCATGGCCGGCGCCCTGCTCGTGGCGCACCAGGATGTGCTCGACCTCGCTCTGCTGGAAGATCTCGTCGTAAATCGGAAGTACCGCGCCGCCGGGATAGCCGAAGACATGCTGCACGCCGTGATCGATGAGTGCGCGCACGATCATCGCGGCGCCGGTCATCTGATTGGGATCGTGGCTCTTGTCGGTCATGGTTCGCTCCGGATGCGCTTGATTCTGCGCGACTTTTGTCAGTTCTCGTGATTCTGCTTCAGGAAATAAAAAAGGGCCCGAGAGGCCCCATGCACACCGCCTGTCTTTAGGATGGCCGCTAGCCATCCCCGGCGGTGTGCCTGGGTACGACGGCGATAAGGAGTTTGCTAATAATGTTGCGCACTGGACTGCTCAGGCTTCCCAAAGGTTGCGCGAACATAACGGCCAAAGCCCGAATGTCAAGGCAAGGCAGATATTTTCGCGATTTCGGCAGTGTAACGGGGTTCCTGTCGCTCCGCGAGTGTTTTTGCGCGGCGAAACATGCATGGCTGATTGGCTAGGAGATCGCCGCAAGCAGCCAGTCCCGCGCCGCCTCCGGCCTGATCCAGGCGAATTCCCGAAGCTGGTGGCGGAACCAGGTGAACTGGCGCTTGGCGTAATGGCGCGTGTCGGCCCGGCCGATCTCGCCAGCCTCCTCCCGGCTGATCTCCCCTTTCAGGTGCCGGATCAGCACGGGCACACCATGGGCCTTCATCGCCGGCAACAGCGGATCGAGCCCGCGTGCTGCCAGCGCAGCGACCTCGTCGAGCGCGCCGGAATCGAGCATCACGTCGAACCGCGCATCGATCCGGGCATAGAGGGTCTCCCGCTCCGGCGCGAGAAACAGCGCGCGGAATTCATCCGGTGGCAGCAGCGGCGGCAGGCCCTCGCGGTGCCAGTCGGGTAGCGGCCGCCCGGTCGCCTCGACCACCTCAAGCGCGCGCGCGATCCGGGTGCGATCGCGCGGCCTCAGCCGCGCGGCGGACACCGGGTCGCGCTGCGCCAGTTCGGCATGCAGCGTCTCGACGCCGTCACGCTCCAGCCGCGCGCGGACGCTTTCGCGCACCGCGGCCGGGATCGGCGGCACCGCCGAGAGCCCCTGCGTCAGAGCCTTGAAATACAGGCCCGAGCCGCCGACGAAGATCGGCAGGCGGCCCTGCGCTCGCACCTCGCCGAGTGCCTTGGCCGCATCGCCGACCCAGGCGCCGGCTGAGAAATTCACGCCGGCATCGACATGGCCGTAGAGCCGGTGCGGAACCTGAGCCTCCTCCTCGGCGGTCGGCCGCGCCGTGATGATCCTGAGGTCGCGATAGACCTGCATGGAGTCGGCATTGATCACGACCCCGCCGGTTTTTTGCGCAAGTTCGAGCGCCAGCGCCGACTTGCCGCTGGCGGTCGGCCCTGCGATAAGCACGGCCCTGTCCAACAATCCCGAATGCGCCTGCATGTCCCTCGTTGCCACGCTGATCTGCAATCCCGCAAGCCCCGCACTCGACTCCACCATCGTCGACGGCGCGCGGGCCGTGCTGCCCTCTCCGGGCCCGGCGCAGTGGCTATTTAACGAGGTCGCCGTCGACATTCCCTTCGAGAGCCAGCACACCGGCAAGGACGACATCAAGGCGATCGAAGCCCGCTTGCGCGAGGCGCGCGTCGACCTGCCGATCGACATTGTCGTGCAGCCTCGGATCGCCCGGCGCAAGAAGCTTTTTCTGGCCGACATGGATTCCACCATGATCGGCCAGGAATGCATCGACGAGCTGGCCGACTTCGCCGGGCTGAAGGCCCATGTGGCCGCCATCACCGAGCGGGCGATGCGCGGCGAGATCGAGTTCGAGTCGGCGCTGCGCGAGCGGGTGGCGCTGCTCAAAAGCCTGCCGGTCAGCGTGGTCGACGAGGTGTTGGAGAAGCGCATCACGCTGACACCGGGCGGCCGCGCGCTGGTCAGGACCATGCGCGCGCATGGCGCCTACACCTGCCTGATCTCGGGGGGCTTCACGCTGTTCAGCAACGTGGTCGCCGCCAAGGTCGGCTTCCAGGAGAACCGGGCCAATCAGCTCCGGGTCGAAGACGGCAAGCTGACCGGCGAGGTCGTCGAACCGATCCTCGGCCGCGCCACCAAGCTCGCCACGCTGGTCGAGCTGATGGAATCCTTCGATCTCGACGACATCGACACGCTGGTGGTCGGCGACGGCGCCAACGATCTCGGCATGATCCAGGCGGCGGGCCTTGGGGTCGCCTATCACGCCAAGCCGGCGGTGGCTGCCGCAGCAGCGGCGCGGATCGATCACGGCGATCTCACCGCGCTGCTCTATGCGCAGGGCTATCGCCGGGACGAGTTCGTGGAGGGGTAGCCTCTCAATGGCTGTCGTCACCCGCGCAGGCGGGTGACCCAGTATTCCAGAGACGTCTGTCGACGATCGAGAGGCCGCGGCGTGCTGGATCCCCGCTTCGCGGGGGATGACAGTCAGGAACTGAGGCCGCAGCGCGCCCTCCTACTGCACGCTCAGCGCGACGAAGCGCAGCTCACCGTCGCCGTTGGAGACGAGCAACAGCACCGACTTCTTGCCGTCCTTCTTCAGTTTGTCGATCCGGCTCTTGATGTCGGCGGCGCTCGAGACTGCTTCCTGCGCCACCTCGACGATGACGTCGCCGGCCGACAGACGCTTGTCGGCGGCGTCGGAGGCACCATCGACGCCGGTGATGATGACGCCCTTCACGCTGTCCTTGATCTTGTACTTGCCGCGCAGATCCTTGCTCAGCGATGCCAGGTCGAGGCCCAGCGCCTTCTGCGTCACCGGCTTCTCGGCGGTGTCGTCCTTCGGCTTGGCATTGGCCTGCTGAACCTTCTCGGTGTCCTGGAGGCGGCCGAGGGTGACCTTGTGGGTCTCCTCGTTGCCCTTGCGGATGACGACGACGTCGACCTCCTTGCCGACCGCGGTATCGGCAACGATCCGGGAGAGATCCTTGGGGTCCTTCACGTCCTTGCCGTCGAACTTGACGACGACGTCGCCGGGCTCGATGCCGGCCGGCTTGGCCGGGCCCTTGTCGTCGATACCTGCGACGAGGGCGCCACGCGCTGGCTTGATGTTGAGGCTGTCGGCGATTTCGTCGGTGACCTGCTGGATGCGTACGCCCAGCCAGCCGCGGCGCAACTCGCCGTATTTCTCGAGCTGGTCGACGACGCCGGCCACCGTCTTGGACGGCACCGCGAAGCCGAGACCGATCGAGCCGCCGGTCGGCGAGATGATCAGCGTGTTGACGCCGATCACTTCGCCATCGAGGTTGAACAGCGGACCGCCGGAATTGCCGCGGTTGATGGCGGCATCGGTCTGGATGTAGCTGTCATACGGCCCCTGGCTGATGTCGCGGTTCTTGGCCGAGACGATGCCCGCGGTCACGGTGCCGCCGAGGCTGAACGGGTTGCCGATCGCGACCACCCAATCGCCGAGGCGGATCTTGTCGCTGTCGCCGAACTTGACCGCAGTGAGCGGCTTTGGCGGCTTGAACCTGAGCACAGCAAGGTCGGTCTTCTTGTCGACGCCGACGATCTCGGCCTTGACCTTGGTGCCGTCGTTGAGAATGACGTTAATCTCGTCGGCATCGGCGATGACGTGGTTGTTGGTGACGACGATGCCCGACGTATCGACGATGAATCCGGAGCCGAGCGAGTTGGTCTTGCGCGGTTGGAACTCGCCCCCTTTGTCGCCGCCCTTGCCGGGCGGTCCGCGGCGGTTCTTGAAGAAGTCGTCGAAGAACTCCTCAAACGGCGAGCCCGGCGGCAGTTGCGGCATCGCGCCGCCCTTGGCCTCGATCGTCTGCGAGGTCGAGATGTTGACGACGGCATCGATCACCTTCTCGGCGATGTCGGCAATGCCTTCGGGACCGCGCGCGAACGCCGGCACGGAGCTCAGCATGCATGCAGCACCGATCGAGACCGCAGCCCCCATCAGGCGGAGGCGGCGGCTCAGGGCTGGTTTGGCGGCGGTCATGTCGGAATTTCTCCAGGCAAACGGATCAAAATCGTTGGTCACAGACTGCGCCCGAACGGGCGCGCCGCGCAAGCATCTCAGCCTGCCATTTCGGCGAAAACCGGACGCGGCAGGCTCACGATTACGTACAGCCTTGGTTGTCGTTCCAGATGATCCGACAAGTGGGACCGGTGGCCCAGTTGCACCCTTGCGGAGCCTCGAAGTTCCCGGCCCGTTTCGCGGTCAGGAAGGACGATTGACGTTTATCGTCGTACCAGCCAGATCAGAATCAGCCCGCCGACCGCCGAACCGAGGCCGACGACACGCAGGATGTTATCAGGCGTCTCCAGCGCGCTCTTCATGGCCCGGCGCATCCAGGCCGGACTGGCGGCAAACAGGATGCCTTCAAGCACGAACAGGATTCCCAAGCCGATGAGGAAGTCGCCGAACGCTATTGACCTCATCGGATCGCAGCCTCCCGCTTCATGTTTGTTGTTCTGTGACGGCGGCGACGCGTCGCTCGCATCGCCGCCTGGTGGCGTTATTGTTTCGGAGCGGCGGCCGCCTCAGGCGGCTTGCCATTTGCGCTGCTGAAATACTTGAAGAACTCCGAATCCGGCCGCAACAGGAAACGCGTGTCGCTGGACTTTAGGCCATTCTCATAGGCCGTCATCGAGCGATAGAACGCGAAGAAGTCCTGATCCTTGCTGTAGGCCTCGGCGAACAAGCGGTTGCGCTCGGCGTCGCCGGCGCCGCGCGTCTGCTCGGCGGTCGAATTGGCCTCGGCGATGATCACGGTTGCCTCGCGATCGGCCTTGGAGCGGATCTCCTGCCCCTTCTGCCCGCCCTGCGCGCGGAACTCGGCCGCCTCACGCTGGCGTTCGGTCTGCATACGCTGGTAGACCGCCTGGCTGTTCTGCTCCGGCAGATCGGCGCGGCGGATGCGCACGTCGACCACCTGGATGCCATAACCGTCGGCTTCCTTGTCGAGCTGATCGCGGATCCGCGACATCAGCCTCTCACGCTCGTCGCGGACCACCGCGATGAAGTTGACCTCACCGAGCACGCGGCGCAGCGACGCGTTCAACAGCGTGGTGAGCTGCAGATTGGCGGCCTGGATTGAACCCACGCTGGTGTAGAAGCGCAGCGCATCCTTGATGCGGTAACGCGCGAAGGCATCGACCACCAGCCGCTTCTGATCCGACGCGATGACTTCCTGCGACGGGTTTTCGAGATCGAGGATTCGCTTGTCGATCGAGATGACGCTGTCAGTGAACGGAACCTTGAAGTTCAGACCCGGCTCGGTGACGACGGCCACCGGCCTGCCGAACCGGACCACGAGCGCCTGCTCGGTCTGCTGCACGGTGAACATCGAGCTGTAGGCAACGATGATCACGACGAACAGCACGACCAGGGCCGCAATGCCCGCAACGGGGGACCTCATCGCGAACCTCCCTGCTGCTGGCCGGTCGCGGCCGGCGCCGCCGGACGCCGCGTCGTCAGTTCACCCAGGGGAAGATACGGCACGATGTTCTGACCCTTGTCGCCGTCGTAAACCAGCTTGTCGGCGCCACCGAGCACACGCTCCATGGTCTCGAGATAGATGCGTTCGCGCGTCACGTTGGGGGCCTTCTTGTACTCTTCATAGACCTTCAGGAAGCGCGCGCTCTGGCCTCTCGCCTCGGCGACCGCCTGCTCCTTGTAACCTTCGGCGGCCTGAATGATCTGCGCGGCACGGCCGCGCGCCTCGGGCACGACGCGGTTGGCGTAGGTCTGCGCCTCGTTCTGCGCGCGCTCGAGATCGGCGCGCGCCGCCTGCACGTCGCGGAATGAATCGATGACCTGCGCCGGCGGGTCGACCTTCTGCATCTGCACCTGCGCAACCTGGATACCGGCCCCGTAGCTGTCGAGCGTCTTCTGCATCAGCTCCTGCACGGTCGTTTCGGTCTGGGTTCGCGCGCCGGTAAGGATCGGCTGAATCTCGGAGCGGCCGATCACCTCGCGCATCGCGCTCTCGGCCACCGCCTTCACGGTGCCCTCGGGGTTCTGAATGTTGAACAGGAATGCGCCGGCCCCACCCGGCTTGATGCGCCACAGCACGGTGAAATCGACGTCGACGATGTTCTCGTCGCCGGTCAGCATCAGGCTCTCCTCCGGCACGTCACGCATGGTGCGGCCGCGCCGGGCGGGATCATCGATCAAGGTCATGCCGATCGAGGTCGTATTCACGCGCAGCGCCTTCGGCAGCAGCACGGTCTCGATCGGATACGGCAGGTGATATCTCAGGCCCGGCTGCGCGTCGCGCACATACTTGCCGAAACGCAGCACGACGCCGAGCTCTTCGGACTGAACACGGAAGATGCCAGTCGCGAACCAGATCGCCAGCGCGGCGGCCAGGATCAGCGCGACGCCCACACCGCTGAAATGGCCACCTGGCAACCATTGCTGCAACCGGTCCTGGCCGCGGCGCAGCAGATCCTCAAGATCCGGCGGCCTTGGCCCGACCGATTGCGGACCCGAGCCCCATGGCCCTTTCGGACCCGAGCCCCACGGCCCCCCGCCCTGATTTTTCCACGGCATCAAACATCTCCTCGGCAAGTCCGGACGGGGACGCCCGGGCTCGAATGTCCGGCCCGGTTATAGGGGACCGTCGGGGCCCTTACAACGCAAGCTTCCTGGCGGGACGAGCTATGCCCCGGGGCATAATTGTCAATGCAAACATTGGTTAACCCCGGCCGCGCCGACGATATGTCACATAGGAGAAGTCGGCGCTGTCGTCCGGCCCGGCCGGATGTCGCACACGCGCGACTTCCTCCCACGCCTTCGCGTCAATGATGTCAAGCCGCGTGTCACCCTCCGGCCTGGCATGGACTTCGGTGACCTCGAGGCGGTCGGCGACGTCGATCCACTGCGCATAGATCTCGGCGCCGCCGATGATGGCGATCTCAGTGGCCAAACGACGCAGTGCGTCGCCATGGGCGACCGCTCGCGCGTTCTCGAACGATGTCGTCACGACCGCGCCTCGTGCCCGATAGTTGGCATCGCGCGTCACCACGATATTGGTACGCCCCGGAAGCGGCCTGCGCAGCGATTCAAACGTCTTGCGCCCCATGACGACCGGTTTGTTCAAGGTGATCGCCTTGAAGCGCTGCTGGTCGGATTTCAGCCGCCACGGAATTGCGTTGTCGCGCCCGATCACGCCGTTCTCGGCGACCGCAACGACGAGCACGATCTCCATCAACGCGCTCCCTTCGCCAGCGCCGCAAGCGCCGTGTCCGAGACGCGGCAAATCGTCCATTCGTCCATCAGCTCGGCACCGAGTGATTTGTAGAACGCGATCGACGGCGCGTTCCAGTCGAGCACGGCCCATTGCAGCCGCGACCAGCCATTGGCGAGGCATTCCTTGGCGAGGTGCGCAAGGAGTGCTTTGCCGATGCCCTTGCCGCGCAGCGCCGGGCGCACAAACAGATCCTCCAGATAGATGCCGTGGCTGCCGCCGAAGGTAGAGAAGTTGACGAACCAGACCGCAAAGCCGGCGGGCTCGCCGTTCCACTCCGCGATGTCGCAGAACAACCGCGGATTGGGGCCGAACAGCGCGTCGGCAATGTCGGCCTCGCTGGCGCGAACCTCGTGCAGCAACTTTTCGTATTCGGCGAGTTCGCGGACCAGGGAGAAGACCAGTCCGGCCTCATCGGGCCGCGCGCGGCGGATGGCGAGAGACATTCAATGCCTCAAACGGCGACTTCGGCCTTGATGTGCGGATGCGGGTCGTAGCCTTCGAGTGTGAAGTCCTCGTAGCGGAACGCGAAGATGTCCGTCACGTCGGGATTGATCCGCATCGTCGGCAGCGGCCGCGTCGGCCGGGTCAGTTGCAACCGTGCCTGCTCGAGATGGTTCGAGTAGAGGTGAGCGTCGCCGAGCGAATGCACGAAGTCGCCGGGCTTGAGGCCCGTCACCTGCGCGACCATCATGGTCAGCAGCGCGTAGGAGGCGATGTTGAAGGGCACGCCGAGGAAGACGTCGCCGGACCGCTGATAGAGCTGGCACGACAATTTGCCGTTGGCGACATAGAACTGGAACAAGCAGTGGCACGGCGGCAGCGCCATCTTGTCCACCTCGGCCGGATTCCAGGCGCTGACGATCAGCCGCCGCGAGTCCGGGTTGCGCTTGATCATCTCGATGACGTTGGCAATCTGGTCGATGCTGCGTCCATCCGGCGCGGGCCATGAGCGCCACTGCGAGCCATAGACCGGCCCGAGATCGCCGTTGGCATCGGCCCATTCGTCCCAGATGGTGACGCCGTTGTCGTTGAGATATTTGATGTTGGTATCGCCGGCGAGGAACCACAACAGCTCGTGCACAATCGCCTTCAGCGGCAGCCGCTTGGTCGTCAGCATCGGGAAGCCGGCCGACAGGTTGAACTGCATCTGGTGGCCGAAGATCGACAGCGTGCCGGTGCCGGTGCGGTCGTGCTTCTCCGCGCCATCGGCGAGGATGCGTTCGAGCAGATCGTGATACTGGTTCATGGCGTCTGTTTCGGCTTTCGAGGAAACAGCGAACTTAACGGCCGAAGCCGCCGGCCGACACGCTGATTCGGCCGAATACCCTGATTATACCCCGAAAAAGTGAGCACTCCGGGCCAAACGACAAGGGGCGGAACTCATGTCCCGCCCCTGCCCTATCCACTTGATCGCGTTGGCTTAAGTTGCCGGCTTGAGGACCGGCGTCCACTTCGCGATCTCGTTTTTGACGAGGATCGCGAGCGCTTCCGGCGTGCGATTGGCCGGTGCCGGGATCACGCTGCCGAGTTCCAGCAGCCGCTTGCGGACCGCCTCGTCGTCGAGCGCCTTCGTGGCCGCCGCACTCAGGGTGGCGATGACGGAGGGCGGCGTTCCCTTCGGCGCGAAGATCGCGTTCCACGCTTGGGCCTGGTAGGCCGGAAGGCCGGCTTCCGCCGTGGTCGGCACATTGGGCAGCGACGGGTTGCGCTCGGGCGTTGCGATTGCATAGGCCTTGATGGTGCCGGCGTTGATCTGCGGCACCGCATTGACGATCTGGTCGCACATGTAATCGACCTGGCCCGCCACCAGCGCATTCATCGCGGGGCCGGTGCCGTTGAAGGGAACTCCGACCGGCTTGACGTCGAGGATCGAGTTCAACAGCTCGCACGACGCGTGCGAGACCGAGCCGACGCCGGCATGCGCGGCGTTGACCTTCTCGGCGTTGGCTTTCACGTAAGCCACGAACTCCTTGAGGTCCTTCGGCGGAAAATCCTTGCGCGCGAGGATCAGGATCGGCGTGCCGGCGAGCAGCGCGACCGGCTCGAAATCCTTCTCCGGATGATAGGCGAGCTTCGGGTAGAGCGGCACGGAGGCGGCGTGCGTGCCCATGTGTCCGGTGATCACGGTGTAGCCGTCATTGGCGGCGCGCGCGGCGCGCGTGGTCGCGGTGGTGCCGCCGGCGCCGACCACGTTCTCGATGACGATGCTCTGTCCCAATGTCTGCGCCATGTTGGCGGTGACGATGCGCGCGATGACATCGGTCGGACCGCCGGCCGCGAACGGCACGATCATGGTGATGGTGCGCGTCGGATAGTTCTGCGCCGCGGCCGGCGCGGCAACCACGCACAGCGAGCCCAGCGCGGCAAGGCATGCGCCCGCGAACGAGCGAACGGACATCATCTCGAATCCCCCTGGGAACGTCCAAGCAACAAAAATGCCGGCCCAATCGGGCCGGCATTCTCATTTCATGAAGCTGCATCGAAAGTCTACTCGACTTCCGCCTGCGGCGCGCCGACGCAGGCGGACGCGCGATCAGCTCTCCGATTCGACGAACACCTCGTCGCGCTTGGCGCGCAGCGCCGGCAACACCGCAAGCACCAGCAGGCCGCCTGCGATCGCAAGCAGCACCGCCGACAGCGGCCGCGAGATGAACACGCTCCAGTCGCCGCGCGAGATCAGAAGTGCGCGACGCAGGTTCTCCTCCATCAGCGGTCCAAGCACCATGCCGAGCAGCAGCGGCGCCGGCTCGAAATCGTGCTTGATCAGCCAGTAGCCGACCAGGCCGAACACGCCGGCCAGGATGACGTCGACCGGCGCGTTGTTCACGGAGTAGATGCCGATCGAGCAGAAGATCACGATCGACGGGAACATCAGCCGATACGGCACCCGCAGCAGGCGGACCCAGATGCCGACCAGCGGCAGGTTGATGATGATCAGCATGAGATTGCCGATCCACATCGAGGCGATCATGCCCCAGACCAGATCGGGCTGCTTCTGCATCACCTGCGGGCCCGGCACAATGCCGTGAATGGTCATCGCGCCGACCATCAGCGCCATCACCGCATTCGGCGGAATGCCGAGCGTGAGCAGCGGGATGAACGAGGTCTGCGCCGCCGCATTGTTGGCGCTCTCCGGCGCCGCCACGCCTTCGATCGCGCCGCGGCCGAAGCGTGACGGGTTCTTCGCGAGCTTCTTCTCCAGCGTATAGGCTGCGAACGAGGCGATCACGGCGCCGCCGCCCGGCAGGATGCCGAGGATCGAGCCGAGCACGGTGCCGCGCAGGATCGCAGGCGTGGAATCCGAGATGTCCTTCCGCGTCGGCATCAAGCCCGTGATCTTCTGCTGCACCAGATTGCGGTTCATCTCGGCGCCGTGGTCGAGGTTGCGGATGATCTCCGCGAAGCCGAACACGCCCATCGCCACCGTCGCAAAGCCGAGGCCGTCGGCAAGCTCGGGAATGTTGAACGCCATGCGCGAGGCGCCGGTCTCGATGTCGGATCCGACCATCGAGAGCAACAGGCCGAACACGATCATCGCGATCGCCTTCAGCACCGAGCCCTTGGCCAGCACCACCGCGAAGATCAGGCCGAGCACCATCAGCGAGAAGTATTCAGCCGGACCGAATGCCAGCGCGAGCTTGGTCAGCGGCGCACCGAGCACGGCAATCAGCACCGTGGCAACGCAGCCGGCGAAGAACGAGCCGATCGCGGCGATCGCGAGCGCCGGGCCGGCGCGGCCCTGCTTGGCCATCTGGTGACCGTCGAGGGCAGTCACGACGGAGGTCGCTTCACCGGGAATGTTGACCAGGATCGAGGTGGTCGAGCCGCCATATTGGGCGCCGTAATAGATGCCGGCGAGCATGATCAGCGCACCGACCGGTGGCAGGCCGAACGTGATCGGCAGCAGCATCGCGACGGTCGCGATGGTTCCGATGCCCGGCAGCACGCCGACCAGCGTGCCGACCAGCGCACCGATCAGACACATCAGGAGGTTGATCGGCGAGAACGCGACCGCGAAACCGTGTGCGAGATTGGCAAAGAGGTCCATCACGTCCTCACTGGATCAGGAAGCGCGGGAACATCGGCATCGGCAGTCCCAGCACGTAAGGGAAAAGGAGCGCGCAGCCGAGCGTCAGGCACGCGCCGACGACGATGGCCTCGAGCCACCTCGTCTCGTGCGAGCCGAGCGCCGCGATCAGGAAGCTCGAGAAGGCCGAGACGACGAGCCCGAGCGGCCGGATCGCCATCGCGAAGAACAGGATCGACAGCGCGACGAAAAACGGTCCGCGCCACGAATAGGCTGCGATGGCCGGACCGTCCTTGAGGATTCCCATCACCGCAACGCCGCCCCCGAGCAACAACAGCAGCACCGCGAAGATGCGCGGCGCGGTGCCGGCGCCGAACGAGAAGCCGTGCATGCCTTGGAGATCGCTAGACGCCCACAGCGCAAACACGGCGAGCGCCATCAAGGCGATGCCGCCGACAAAGTCCTGCGGTCCACGCACCCATTTCGGCAAGATGGAATGGACTGGCGCCCGACTCGGCGTGTCACTCATGATTTCGCTCCCCGGCAGGGTATTCCCGCCCGATCTGATTGGATGGCTTGTGTTGCTGACCCGACGCCTTGCTAGCGATTTTCGTTAGACAACGCCAGCGAAACCAAGAATGCCGCCGGCAAGCAATATCCAGAGCGGATTGACCCGCGTCGCGAAGGCAAGCGTAGCTGCGACAATTGTGATCAGGGCAGCGACCCAACTTTGGTCTGATGTCTGCGCCACGATCAGTCCGCTTGCCGCCATCAGTCCGATCGACAGCGGAACCAGCGCGGCCTGCAGAATCGCGGGCCAGCTTGCATGACGCGAGCGTTCGAGGAAGCGGCTGACACAATAGGCAAGCAGTGCGGTCGGCCCGCACATCGCAACGGTGGCCGCCAATGCGCCTGCGACCCCTGCGACAGAATAGCCTATCAGCGTCACGATCAGCACGTTCGGTCCCGGCGACAATTGCGAGATCGCGAAGACATCGGCGAACTGCTTGTCGGTCATCCAGTGATGCACGTCGACCGCGGCACGGTGCATTTCCGGAATCGCAGAATTGGCGCCGCCGACTGCAAACAGCGACATCAGGCCGAAGGTCCAGATCAGCGTCGCCGTCGGATTGGGATCTGCGCTCATGCGTTCACCCTGCGGCGCGTCAGGATCGTGATCGCAAGGCTGAGCGGAATCGCGACCAGCAACACGATCTGCATCGGCCATCGCACCAGCCCGATCGCGGTGAACACCGCGGCCATCACGACAAGGCCGACCACGTCGCGCCGCTTGAGCAACGGCATCATCATCTTGAAGACGACGGCGAACAGCAGTCCGACGGCCGCGCAGGACACGCCGGCCAGCGTGCGGCGCAACGCATCGATCTCGCCGTAACGCGCGTAGAGCGCGGCGAGCATCGTCGCGATCACGAGCGGCGGGCCGACCAGGCCGGCGAAGGCGGCGAGCCCGCCCGCGATGCCGCGAAACCGCGAGCCGAACACCACCGACAGATTGACGATGTTCGGACCGGGAAGGAAATGGCAGAGCGCGAAGGTCTCGTTGAACTCCTCCGCCGTCATCCAGCGATGCTGCTCGACGATGCCTCGGCGGGCCCAGACCAGCACCCCGCCGAAGCCGGCGAGCGACATCTTGGCAAAGGCAAGGAACAGCTCGAGCAGGCCGGGCTCGCTGGGCTGATATGGCAGAGGGGCGTCCGGCGCCGGGACGGCGACCGGAGGGGAATCCGGAGGCATGGCCGAAATCTAGAACGGCCTCCGGACGCCGGCCAACCCCAATCTGGCCGGTTTTCACACCTGAAAGGCCTGAATCGCCTCTGTTTTTCTCCGATCCCGCCGCCTATATTGGGGGTGCCGGTTCGCCGGCTATGGAAATAAATGACCGTCGCAATAAACCATTCGGACCCGGGGGCGGTACCCGGCGCCTCCACCAAAATCCATCGTCAGGTGGCTTTTGGCGGGGGCGAAATAGGATCGACGAGGGCGTAAAGGGCGTGTTTTTTCTCGGTATGGTTCCGCCGACATCGGGCCATTGCAATAGTTGCCAACGACAACTTTGCTCCGGTTGCTCAGGCTGCGTAAGGCAGTTTGAAAGACCATCTTAAAGTCCTAGTGGGTTAAGCTCCGCTAGGCGGGGTCCGGAGGCACCTGGCAACAGAAGCCTCCACTTCATTTTCGGCCGCGTGCACCCGCGCGCATTGCCAACCGCCCTGCTGATTTCCGGCTCCCGGCGGGGTAGCATGGCCCAAAAGGGCGAGTCGGACGGCTCCGCTCCCCTGAACCGGCCGTTTTCGAAAGCAACAGGATTACCATGGCGACCGATCACATCCGATATGACGTGCTGGCGCGGGACGCGCTGCGCGGGGTGCTGCGCCAGGTCCTGGCCGACGCCGCCGAACATGGCCTGCCGGGTGAGCATCATTTCTACATCACCTTCCTGTCGACCGCCGCCGGCGTGAAGCTGTCGCCGCGTCTGCTCGCGCAATATCCGGAGGAGATGACGATCATCCTGCAGCACCAGTTCTGGGACCTGGTGGTGACGGAGGATCGGTTCGAGGTCGGACTGTCGTTCGGCGGAATCCCGGAGCGGCTGACCGTTCCGTTCGCCGCCGTAACGCGCTTCCTCGATCCGTCCGCGCCGTTCGACCTGCAGTTCGACGCCTCGGACGCTGTGGCCGAGGCCGCTCCATCGCAACTGCCGGCCGCTCCGCCAGTGAGCCCCGTTCCGGCGCCACCTGCCCGCACTGCGGCCGAAGCCAAGACGGCCGAGACCGAGGAAGAGCCAGCGAAGCCCAGCGAAGGCGCCGAGGTGGTGCGGCTCGACCGCTTCCGCAAGAAATAATCCAGACACAGACCGATCCTCGACCCTGTAGGATGCCTGCGAAGACCGGGACGACGGATCGTCATCGCGGATTATCTTCCGCATGAGCATGACCTCGCGCCGCTGCTTCGCGAAAGCCGGCGCCGATGGCCGCCTCATGCGCTGACGACGCAATGGAAAGCATCAATGGCCCGATCGACCAGACCATCCAAGGCAACCACCCGCAGCGAGACCGACAGCTTCGGCCCGATCGACGTCCCCGCCGACCGCTACTGGGGTGCGCAGACCGAACGCTCGCGGCAGAATTTTCGGATCGGCCACGACCGGATGCCGATCGCGATCATCCGTGCGCTCGGCATCGTCAAGCTCGCAGCCGCGATGACCAATCGCGAGCTCGGCCTGCTCGACGCGCGCCGCGCCGGCGCCATCATCCGCGCGGCCAAGGAAGTGGTCGAGGGCAAGCTCGACGATCATTTTCCGCTGGTGGTCTGGCAGACCGGCTCGGGCACGCAGACCAACATGAACCTCAACGAGGTGATCGCCAATCGCGCCAACCAGATGCTCGGCGGCGAGCTCGGCGCCAAGAAGCCGGTCCATCCGAACGATCACGTCAACATGAGCCAGTCGTCGAACGATTCATTCCCGACCGCGATGCACATCGCGGCCGCGACGCGGATCATCGCCGACCTGATCCCCGCTTTGACCGAACTGCATCGCGAGCTGCGCAAGAAGGAGAAGGCATTCGCCAAAATCGTCAAGATCGGACGCACGCATACGCAGGACGCGACGCCGCTGACGCTCGGCCAGGAGTTCTCCGGCTATGCCGCGCAGATCGAAAGCGGCATCGCGCGGCTGCGCGTGGCGGTGAAGGATCTGTTTCCGCTGGCGCAGGGCGGCACTGCGGTCGGCACCGGGCTGAACTCGAAGCCGAAATTCGCCAGGACCTTTGCCAGGCACGTCGCTGAGATCACCGGACTGCCGTTCACCAGTGCTGCGAACAAGTTCGAGGCGCTCGCCTCGAACGACGCCTATGTGCTGGTGCACGGCGCGATCAACTCGGTGGCGACCGGCCTGTTCAAGATCGCCAACGACATCCGCTTCCTCGGTTCGGGCCCGCGCTCGGGTCTCGGCGAACTGATCCTTCCCGAGAATGAGCCGGGCTCGTCGATCATGCCGGGCAAGGTGAACCCGACCCAGTGCGAGGCGGTCACCATGGTCTGCTGCCAGGTGTTCGGCAATCAGACCGCGATCACGATCGCCGGCAGCCAGGGCCACTTCGAGCTGAACGTGTACAAGCCCGTTTTGGCATACTGTATGATAAATTCCATTCAACTGCTGTCCGACGTCATCAGCTCGTTCACCGAGCATTGCGTTGTCGGCATACACGCAGACGAAAAGCGCATCAGCGAGCTGATGCAGCGATCGCTGATGCTGGTGACGGCGCTCGCGCCGAAGATCGGCTACGATAACGCGGCCAAGGTCGCGAAGGCGGCGCATGCGCGCGGAACGACGTTGAAGGAAGAAGCCTTGCGGCTTGGCTTTGTATCTGCAGATGAATTTGATCGCCTCGTGCAGCCGGACAAAATGACACATCCGGGATAGGTAAGCGTCAACAAGCGGTGGGCGCGGGTGATATAATTATGAAACATAACGCCTAAAGACTAAGGCAGGTGATCTATCAGCTCTGCGCTGACGCATGGTACAGCAATCAGACGTCAAGTTTTCGCAGAGCGAAACCGATTCTTTGGTGCTATCACGAAGCATCAAAACGGGGATTCTGGATGGATATCGAGCCAGGCGCACACCGCGACCACTCTTGCTTTCGTCACGATGCATCACCAATTCGGATGAAGGGACGATGAGGACGAGCATGGGCGACGTGGTCAACTTGAAACGATTCAGAAAGCGCAACGAGCGCGAACAAGCAGCGAAGCAGGCCGACGCCAACCGTGCGCTATTTGGTCGCACCAAGGCCGAACGCGCACGTGACGAGTTTCTCGCCGAGCGCAATGCCCGCCTGCTCGATCAGCATCACATCGACGGCGGAGAAGCATCATGAAGTCTCCGGTCGTCAAACGCTCGATCGTCGTTGCCGGACACAAAACCAGCGTCAGCCTCGAAGAGGCGTTCTGGAACGGCATGAAGGAGATTTCCGGCCTCCGAAACATGACGCTGTCGGAACTGGTCGGCGAGATCGACAGCAATCGCCAGCAGGGCAATCTTTCCTCGGCGATCCGGCTCTTCGTGCTGGATTATTTCCGCTCGCGCGCCACGCCGGCCGTGCCGGCCGACGTCAGGCCGCAACAGGTCGATACGCGCCAGCAGGCCTGATGCTTGCTCCGGTCTCCACGGTTGGATCGCTGCCATGCTATGCAGCAGGCGATCCTGTCGCGGCGCGGACACCAGCATGAAGGTCAAACGCATCGTCGCCAACATCGCCACCGCCGACGTGACGGCAGCGGCGCGATTCTACCGGGATATCCTCGGGCTCGAGCCGCTGATGGATTTCGGTTGGATTGCGACCTACGGCTCATCCGAAACGATGCGGGTTCAAATCAGTATCGCATCCGAAGGCGGCTCCGGCACGCCGGTGCCCGATCTCTCGATCGAAGTCGACGATCTCGACGAGGCGCTCCGTCGCGTGACGACGGCCAGCATCCCGATCGAATACGGACCCACGGACGAGCCATGGGGCGTGCGGCGGTTCTTCGTCCGCGATCCCTTCGGCCGGCTGGTCAATATCCTCCAGCATCATTAGGCCACGGCGTTCTCGCGCCAAGCGCGGAGACCGGTTCGCGTCATGAAACGCGTACTGAGACGCCGTAAAGCGTGATAAGGTTGAGCTGGAGCGGCAACGGAGGTTCACCTCTCCCTCGGGAGAGGTCGGGGCGTAGCGCCGGGTGAGGGGCAACGGTCTCTCGTTAGAGCCACGGCCCCTCACCCGATTTGCTTCCGCAAATCGACCTCTCCCCGTCGGGGAGAGGTGAACCGACTCCGCGGCCGAGCCGATTCGATCCTAACTCATCCCGCTTTAGTTCTGCATTGCTGGCCGCTGCGGCGGATTGGCAACCTGTGGCGTCAGCGACAATGGCGGCCGCAGCTTTGGCTTGACCGTGCCGGGCGGCGGCTTGATCTCGATCGGCGGCGGCAGCGGCGCGACCTGCGGCTGGCCTGCGGTCGGCGCCGACGGCGCAACGGCAGGTGCCGTCGCGACCGGAGGAATGGCCGGCGGATGCGGCGGCGCACCGGTCTTCGGCTTCGGGGCCACCGCGCGGCGCGGATCGCGACCGGGCAGCGGCACATCCGCGGGCGACGATGCCGCCGGATTGGCATTCGGTGCGGCGGGTTGCGGAATCGCCGCGGGCACGGGGTCCGGTGGTGGTGGCGGTTCGCCGCGCTCGATTGCGTCGAGCCGCCGCGTCTCGCGATCGATCGCGCGCACCGCAAGCCAGGACGACAGCGCCGCAATGTCGATGCTGCGCGTCAGTCCGTCGGGCGTGCCCACTGCAAGCAACTGGATTTCCGGACGGCTGCTGGCCGTGCCGATGCCGATTTGCGTCGGCGCCAGCGCGGCGCGGATGTCGGCCTGATCGGCCGGAATGTCGTAGCCGCCCGATACGGTGGCATTGGCGCCGTTGGCCGCGAGCGTCGTGGCGCCGACGCGGATGCGGCCGTCGCGGATGTTGAATGGAATTTGCGCCGACGCGATCGACAGCGCTCCGCCCGCGAGCACCGGCTCGACGATCTGCTTCAACCGTGCATCGTCGGTCGCCTGCCCGCTGTCGCTGGCGCGGATCGCGACATCGAACGCCCGTGGATCGAGGCCCGGGAGATTCATCCCCTCCAGTGTCACCGCGCCGCTGCCGGAGAGTGCACCCGTGAGCGCCGAGGTGCTGCGGCCCTGCGTCAGCAGCGTCATCTGCATCGAGACACGGCCCTTCGGCATCGCAAGACTGCGATAGCGCAGCGCCGAGCCGTCGATGCCGGAAAGTCGAACGTTCGCGTTCAGCGCCAGTCCGTTGACGCCCTGCCGCGCATCGATGCTGGCGGTCGCCTCGCCGCCGCCGATCTTGCCCGTGATGCCGTCGAAGGTCAGCGACTGTCCATCGGCCCTGAGCGTGCCGCTGACCGGCTGCAGCACGGCGCCGCCGGGCAGCAGGCCGCGCAACGCCTCGAACGTCACTTTGCCGCGCCAGCCCTTGGTCAGTCCTGCGCCGAGTGGCGCCGTCGCGTCATGGCCCGCAGCGCCGATCACGGTCGCAAAGATCGGCGCCAGCGTGATTTGATCAAGACCGAGCTCGCCCTCGACGCTCTTCTCGTCGGCGAGCGTCAACGCGAGATGCCCGCGCAACCGCGAGCCCGCAACGATGCTATCGAGGTCGTCGAAGGTCAGCTTGTCGCCGGCAAGTGTCACCCGCGACGATAGCCGAATATTTCCGGCTTGATCCGATGATTTCAGATCGAGCAGCGGACTGATGTCGGCGCTGCGGACGCGAAGATTGACGCTCGATTTGGCATGCGTCGCCCACGGCTCCGCAGTCCCTTCAGCATCCGCATCGAGCCCCGCGCCCCAGAGCCTGGCCTTCAGGCGCAACGGCGTGCGCGACGCGCCGCTCACTGTGCCCTCGAACTGCGCAGGCCCAGCGGCCGCCGCAATCGCATGGTCAAGTCCAAGCAGCGCCAGCAGCGCGCTCCCTTCGCCGGCCGAGAATTTGGCCTCGGCGGCAATGTCGCTGCGGCCGAGCGCGTCGAGATCGAGCTTTTGAATCGCGGCGACCGGCGGCGTTGCCGATATCACCGTGCGTCCCTTGACCTGCGGCGCATCGAGATCGAGTGTCGCCTGTGCGGTGGCCTTGTCGGCAGCCTGCCCCTTGCCCTTGCCGAGGTCGAGCGCAAGCTTCGCATGGACCGGACCCGCGTCCGCCCGGAGCACGCCGAGCCGCGCCGCGAGCGATGGTGCGAACGGCTGAACCATCGCGGTGATCCGGCCGAGCGACGCAGCCGTTGCGTCGATCGCCAGCTTACCGGTCGAGTTGACCCGGTCGAAGTTGCCGCTGCTATCAAGCGTGACGTTGTCCGCCTGCCCGATCTTCAGCCGCTCGAGCACGACCTCCTTGGGGCTGTAGGCGACCTTTGCCAGCAGCGGCCGGAATTCCTGGCCCGCGGAGATCGCGCGCCCGACGTCGAGCGACAATCGGGCCTCGTCGGGCCATTCGGCCTGTGGCCCGAGCAGCGAACGGACGAAAGCCGTGGCCGCATCGACATCGAGCCGCTCGGCCTTCAACTGCGCCTCGACCTTCGCGCCGCGTGCCGCGTCACGATGCGAAAACACGACGCGGCCTTCGACGGTGCTCCCCTCGATCTCTGCCCTCATGGCATCGATCGCAAAGCCAGCCGGTGACACCGAGACGTCGCCGCGCAGCCGCAATGGTTTCTGGCTGCGATAGGCGATGTCGCCGCGCCCCTGCAGCCAGACCATCAGCGCATCGGGATCGGACGATTCGATATCGAGCGCGGTCTTGAATCCGCTCGGCGTGCCGCCTTGCGCGCTGCCGCCGCTCATCGAGACTTGCGTGGACCCCGGCGCGCGAAACTCCAGCCGGCCCACCATCCACGACTTGGCGTCCGACTGCAGCTCCGCCGAAACGTCCTGCAGGGGACGGCCACCGAGCATGATCTGCTCCGACGCCAGCTCGATCTGGGCTGGAATCGGGCTCTGCGGAAAGCCCGAGACGACCGCGCGCAACGTCGGCAACACACGCGGCGGTTCGGCGTTGCTGTTGTCACCGCCATCCTTGGCGACGAACTTGTCGGCATCGAGTTGCCGCGCCGAGAGCGAGGCACGCAGCAGCGGCTCGGCGCCTAAACGGATATCGCCGCTCCCTGCAAGCTTCAGCGCACGGTCCTCGGCGCCGTAGCTCACCTCGACCTGGTCGAAGCGTGCGGCGGAATGGTCGGCCTTCACCTTGCCCGCGATCCGCCACGGCGGCTCATCGCTCCTGCCCCGCTGGCTCGGTGCGCTCGCCAGCGCCACCGTGCCCTCGAACCGCGGCGCGCGCGCCTCGAAGGTGAGGACGCCGTCGAGATCGGCCGACAGCGGCCGCTGGCCGGGATCGATGCTGACATGCAGGCGAATGCCATTGCCGTCAGGCAACTGCCCCGACGACACCCGGAATGGATAGCGGTTTCCGCCGGACATGAAGTTGCCGTCGCCACGGATCGCGCCGGCAAGCGAGCGGACATCGCCGCTGAACGCCACATCGCTCAGCTCGAGCGTGCTGTGGCTCGCCGCGTCATGCAGGGCAATGCGCCCGGTGAGGTTGAGACGATCGATCGTGAGCGACGCCAGATTGAAGGTCCCGCTCGAGACCGGCCATTCGATCCGCCCCTTCGGATCGAGGCCGACATCGAGCGACACGCCGTTGATGGTGAGGTCTGTCGCGCGCCATTCGCCGCGCATCAGGGAGCTCAGGCTGAACTCGACGTCGAGCTTGCCGGCGCGGACCTTGCCGAGATCATTGGCGCCGCCGACGGTGACATTGTTCAGCCGCAGCGAAGGGGCCGGCAGCAGACGCGCGTCAAGGCCGCCGGCAACGCGAACCGGCGCGCCGATGATCTTCGTCGCCTCCTCCTCGAACTGCGGCCTGAACTGGTTCCAATCGACGAAATATGGACCGACCAGCGCGGCCACCAGTGCAAGGATGAATGCGATTGCCAGGCCGAGCAGCGTCGTCTGCACGGTGTCTCCCTTTGAGCTGGCTCCGCTTGCGGCCCACCGATGCCGAACCTGAGCCGGAGCAGCCCAATATATAGAGACAAGTATGGCGAAGTCACAGCGCCTTTACTGCCGCGACGTCAGGCACGAGGCGAATTTCCGCTCAACGGCGCGTGCAGCACCTGCGATTGCGGCGGATCGCGGCCCGCCGCGAAAAGCGAGAGATCACCAGCTCGCAGGCAACCGCTTCAGCCCGCGGAGCACGAAGGTCGGCCGCCATTCCGGATTCTCCGCGTCATCGAGCCGCAGCTCGGGAATCCGGCGCAGCAGGGTCGAGATCGCGATCTCGGCCTCGATCCGCGCCAGTTGGGCGCCAAGGCAGAAATGGATGCCGCCGCCAAACGACAGCGGCTTGACGTTCGGCCGCCGGATGTCGAGCCGTTCCGGATGGTCGGGATAAACGGCCGGATCATGATTGGCCGAGCCGAGCAGGCAGAGCACGCTCTCGCCCTTCGGGATGCGCTTGCCGCCGAGATCCTCGATATCCTCGAGCGCAACCCGGCCGGTCAACTGCACCGAGGAATCATAGCGCAGGAACTCCTCGATCGCGTTGGTGATCAGACCGGGATTGCTCTTGAGCAGCGCGAGCTGATCCGGATTGCGATGCAGGGCCAGCAGCCCATTGCCGATCAGGTTCACCGTGGTCTCGTGGCCGGCACCGAACAGCAGGATGATGTTGGCGGTGAGCTCCTCGTTGGTGAGCTTATGTCCATCCTCCTCGGCCTGCACCAATTGCGTGATGAGGTCGTCGCCGGGTTGCTTGCGGCGCAGCTCGAACAGTTGGTGGAAATACATCGCCGCCATCACGTTGCCGGCGTTGCCTTGGCTGATCTCCTCCGGCGACAAGGGCACCGGATCAAGCAGGCGGCCGCCATCGCGCGAGCCCTTGTAAAAGGCCTCGCGCTGCTCCTCGGGGATTCCGAGCATGTCGCAGATGATCGTCACCGGCAGGCGGAAGGCGAAGTCCTCGATCAGATCCATCTTCCCTTGCGGAATGATGCGGTCGAGCGTCTCGTCGACGACTTGCTGGATGCGCGGGCGCATGTCCTCGACCCGGCGCGCGGTGAAGGCCTTGACGACCAAGCCGCGCAGGCGGGTGTGATCCGGCGGGTCCTGCTGCAGCATCCAGTGGCTCATGCTGCGGAAGACCGGTTCCTTCATGATGTCAGGACCGTAGCGGCGGATGGTGCGATCGACAAAATCCTTGCCGAAGCGCTTGTCGCGCAGCACGAGGCTCACCTCGGCGTGACGGCTGGCGACGAAGGCGCCGTGCGCGTTGACGTGCATCGGGTCCATGGTCCGCAGCCGCTCGTAGTGCGGATATGGATTGCGAATGAATTCGGGCGCCAGTGGATTGAAGAGCGGTTCGCTGCGCGCGGACTGAACATGCTCGTTCATGGTGACCTCGTTCGCTTGTCGCGCCGGCAACCTGGCGCGCCTTGGTGTCATCCTCGGGGCCGGACCATCGCGGCCGGCTGCTTGTTATCAATGCAACTCGATACACTCTTGTATCGAGTTGCATTCTGCCCTAAACTGCGCCGATGTCAAGGGTTCGAACCAGGCCGACACGCGACGACACCTGCGAGAAGCTGTTCGAGGCGGCGGCGCAGGTGTTCGAGGAACAAGGAATTGGCGGCGCCAGCATCGAGGCGATTGCGGCCGCGGCCGGTTTCACACGCGGCGCGTTCTATTCGAACTTCAAGAGCAAGGACGAACTGATTATCGCGATGCTCGAGGATCACGTCGAGCAGTCGATCCGGCGCAATCTCGACCTGCTCACCCGGCACAGAACTCTTCCGGACTACCTCGAAGCGCTCAGGACGATGGATCGCAGCCGGCAGGATCCGCTCGGCCGCTCGCCTCTGTTGCATATGGAGATGATCCTGTTCGTGGCGCGCGCGGAGAAGCGCCGGCCCGAGCTTGCCAAACGCCTGCGCGCGCGGCGCAAGCTGATCGCCGATATCGTTGTCACCACGCTGAGGAACTCCGGCAGGAACGGCGTGCACAATCCGGATTGGACCGCTGCGATCGTGCTGGCGCTGGAAGACGGGTTCCGCTTGCACCGCCTGATCGACCCGGACACCACGCCGGCCGACAGCTTCCTGCGCGCGATCACCGATCTGCAGCGCGCGATCGGCATCCCGCCGGCCTGATTTCGCTCAAGCCTCGCTTGCGATCCTGTGCATCTGTCCGGCGACGGCGCGCACCTTGCCGGGCGCCGCCTGCCAGATCGCGATCGCCGACAGCAGGCTCATGACGATCCCGAGCGTGAAGCCGGCGGTGTAACTACCCGAGAGATCGTAGAGCTGCCCGGTCGCCCAGGGTCCCGCGGCGCCGCCGGCCAGCGCGGCCAGCATGATGGTGCCGAAGATGCTGCCGTAGTGCTTGCCCTGGAAGATCTCCAGCACCACCGGCCCCATCACGGAGGTGAGGCCGTAGCCGAGCGCCCCTTGCGTGAACACCATGAGATAGATCAGCGGCATTGCCGGCCAGTATCGCAGCGCCACCAGCGCGGCAAAGCAGATCACGAAGCCGAAGCAGGAGATCGCCCATACCCATTCGCGGCCGATGCGATCCGACAAATGCCCGAGCCAGATCTGGCCGGGAATGCCGAGCAGGCTGACGATGCCGAGCGCCCAGACCCCGACGTTCGAGCTGAAGCCGATGTCGAGCAGAAATTTGGTCTGATGCACCTGCACCGCGTACCAGATGTACAGGCCGCAGAAATAGCCGACCGCGATCCACCAGAACCGCGCGGTGCGCAACGCGCGAGGCAACGTCCAATCGGTGCCGGCCCAAACCGGATCGACGACGTTCGACGCCGGCTTGGCCGACGTCGCCGTCGGTGCGGCATCGCCGTCCGGCTGCAGCCCGATGTCCTCGGGCCGCTTGTGCAGCAACAGGTTGATCGGCGCGAGCACGACCAGCACCAGGATTCCCATCGCCGTGCAGGCGGTGCGCCAGCCGGTCTGCTCGATCATGTGCTGCACCCACGGCAGCAGCGTCACCGAGCCGATGCCGACGCCGGCGAAGGCGAGCCCGATCGCCAGCCCGCGGCGGCGGATGAACCAGTTCGGTACGAACAGCGACTGACCGGAATAGCCCAGGCAGACGCTGCCGGCCCCGACCAGGACACCGATCGTGAGATAAAGATGCCAGGGCTGTGTGGTCAGCGGCGCCAGCAACAACCCTGCGCCCATCAAGGCGACCCCGAGCTCCATGACCGCGCGTGGCCCGCGACGGTCCATCATACGCCCGATCAGCGGGCTTGCAATGCCCGACGCCACGAAGCCGAACGAGAACGCCCCGGCAGTGATACCGCGCTCCCAACCGAACTCGCTGATGATCGGAGGATAGAACAGCGAGAACGCGGTGCGCGCATTGACGCCGATCGCCATGGTGATGAACGTCACCGCGACGATGATCCAGCCGTAGAAGAAGGGAAGTCGCATTGTGTTACCTGCGCCAGTCGCAAAGGCCTATTTGAGCTGCAGTCATAGGCACCTTGCTGCATGCATCATAGCCGCGGACCGGCGAACCCGTCCCCAAGGATGGAGCGCCACCGGGTGCGACAGACAGACAGCACACCCCAGGCGATCATGCCTTCCTTTGTGGCCTTGATGGAGATATTGTTTCTCCATTGCGAATTGTTCTTCGTACAGCCTTTTACGGTAGTATCAATAAATTTTGTAGAAGTATCAATAAAATGACCCCATCGGTGCCGGAAGTTCGACGACGTCTTGCGGCAATCCTTGCAGCAGACGTGGTTGGCTATACACGTTTGATGGAGGCGCATGAGGAGAACACCCACGCGCGGCTCATGAAGCTGCGTGCGGAAATCCTTGACCCTGGTGTTACCCGGCAGAACGGCAGAATCGTTAAGAACACGGGTGATGGCTTCCTGGCGACGTTCGATACGGCGCGGGATGCAACGCGTTGCGCTCTTTCGCTGCAGGAGGCGGTAGCCGTCAACACGGCAGGAATGCCGGCTGACGAGCGCATCAGCTTTCGTATCGGGTTGAACGCCGCTGACATCATCGTGGAAAAGGATGACGTCTACGGCGAGGGCGTGAATATCGCTGCGCGCCTTCAGAGCTACGCCACCGCGGGCGGCGTTGTCGTTTCAGGCGCCGTTGCCGAGCAGCTCGGCAAGGATCTCAACGTCAGCGTGATTGATCTTGGCGACCTGCATCTCCGCAACATGGACCGGCCGGTGCGGGTCTACGCGCTCCACCGGTCCGGGCGACCCGCAAAGCTCGTGGGGGAAGCTCAGGTGGGCTCCGAACCGCGTCCCTCGATTGCGGTGCTGCCGTTCCGAATGAATTTGGCCAACCCGGACGAAGGCTACTTCGCGGACGGGATCGTGGACGACATCATTCGTGTCCTTGCCGGGCTCAAGGAGCTATTTGTCGTATCGCGAGGGTCAAGCCTCGGCTTCGGCGGCCGCAATATCGACGTGCGCAAGATCGGCCGCCAGCTCGGAGTTCGCTACCTGCTCTACGGAGGCGTGCAGCGGACGATGACGACGGTCCGCATTGTGACCGAACTCAGCGATGCCGAATCCGGAGAAGTCATTCGTTCCGATCTGCACGAAGGCGATCTTGGCGAACTCTTCGCCCTTCAAGATCGCATCGCCGTCAGCGTTGTGAGGCAGATCGCTCCGCAGGTTCGCGAGCGGGAGCTGATGCGCGCGATGCGCAAACATCCCAAAAACCTGACTGCTTACGATCTGGTGCTGCAGGCGCTCGATCTGCTGTACCGAATGGACTACGATTCATTCTCCAAGGCCCGCGGGCTGCTTGAACAGGCCATATCGCACGATCCGAATTTTGCCCTGGCCTATTCCTACGTTGCGCTTTGGTATGTGTTCCGGATCGGGGAAATTGGATCGCCGGATCCGGATGGAGATGCTCTGGCGGGCGCTAAATATGCCACCGAAGCGATCGAACGAGGCGGTGACGATGCATTCGCTCTGGCGGTGTATGGCCACGTCCAGTCATTTCTGCTCCACGATTTTCAGAAGGCCAAAGTAGCCCTGGAGCGTGCCGTTACCGCCGGCCCAAGCTCAGCCATGGCTTGGACCATGGCGAGCGCGACCTCCGGCTTTCTGGGGGACGGCGCCACGGCCGTGCGCCAAGGCGAACAGGGCGTGCGGCTTTCGCCGCTCGACGCCCGGTCGTTCTGGCACGAGGGATTGCTCGGCCAGGCGCATTACGTGAACGGCGACTATGAACAGGCATTGGAATGGGTGCGCAGTGCGCTGAGCCGTAACGAACTGATCCGCTTCAATCAGCGCCTGCTCATTGTTACGCTCAGTGCGCTCGGCCGCCGCAAGGAAGCCGCGGATGCGGCGCACCGATACATGCAGATCCAACCGGGGTTCAGCCTGTCGTCCTATGCGACACGCTGTCCGTTTCGCGGCGCTGCATTGGAGGCCTGGCTCGGGCACCTGCGATCGGCGGGGCTTCCTGATTGACGTTTGCTGGCGACAACAGTCGAAAGAGGGAAGGACGTCATGACAGGCAATACGGGCAATACCGGAAATACAGGCAACACGGGCAATACCGGAAACTCCGGTAACATCGGAGCCGATGGGTGGTTCATCTCCGACCGCGTCGACCTGCCGTTCGTCACAAGGCTCGATCCGGCAGGCGACAACGAACTCGGCAGTTTGCGACGGACCCCACCAGCGCATTTCGGTAGCCGGCAATGGTCGGCGAACTGGTATGCGTGGCGCGTCCTGCACCAGATGGTGGCCAACGTTCCCGGCTGGGCAACGACCATCGATGCGGACGCTGCCTTGACGACAATTCGGACCGACTTGGTCGCCAACTACGGCGTCCAGATCAACAATCTTGTGCTCGCCGCGCGGGACGAGCGGCCGGATGCCATGGGCCTCATCCTCGCGCAGGATGCCGAATTCTTCACGGACTTCCTTGCCGTGTTGACGATCAGGCCCGGTTCGCATCCGCAAACCTGGCGGGTCTTGAACATCGCCAGCCTTGTTGGTTCCTTTGCTGCATTGTATTTCAAGGACAAGTACGACCTGCCGCGACCATCGCAGATCTGTCCCGCCTTAATGCCGCCCATCCCCGTCCCCGGCCACTCGTCCTGGCCAAGCGGGCATTCCACCCAGGCGCATCTGATGAAGAACTGCATGCTTAGGGTTTTTGCCGCAACGGCGATGCCTGCGGCCGATCAGGCCGTATTGAAATCCGACCTGGCGATCTTGGCGGATGCCATTGCCCGAAACCGTGAGATCGCCGGCGTACACTACCCGAAGGACTCGGAAGGCGGCGCCCGGATCGCGGATTTGCTGGATAGCGTCATTCTGACACCAACCACCGTCCCGCTGTTTGACGACGCGGTCCGGGCAGCCGCGGGTGAATGGCAATGATCTCCCGGGACAGCCAGGACCCAACAGTCGACATCGAGCGCAAGAGAGCGATCAAGGGTTCGATCATCAGCGTTCTTCCTCGTAGCGGATTTCTTCCGCTGGAGGCTCCGCAGGAAGAGTTGAAAGAATTTGGATTCCCCAGGCGGCCGGATCCGGTGCTTCAACCGGAGGAGTATGCGATCTGGCAGCAGATGTTTGCTCCGTCGGTAGAATTCGAGGCATTCGACTTCGAAATACTTCCTCGCGTCACGACGCGCATCCGCGGGTTTTTCGAGGTCATGCCGCGGCGGCAAACCAGCCTCAACTGGTCCGGTGCCTACATCACGCCGAGGGACGGCACGGTGTTCTCGTCGATCTGGGGAAAGTTTCAGGTTCCGACGCCAAATCAGCCGGCCGGAGGTCGGGCCGGCGCGAAGTATCACAGTTCGACCTGGATCGGGTTCGACGGACAGCGTCGGTACTACAGCTCGACGCTCCCGCAGATCGGCACGGCGCAAAATATCGATCCGGATTCGGGTGGTCCGGCAAAGTCGTTCTTCGCCTGGTGGCAGTGGTGGGTTAAGGACGATCCAGCGCAAGCGCATCCGACGGTTCTCGCCTCGCCAACCATTCACGCCGGCGATCTGGTCATGTGCTTCATGCAGGTCGCGAACGACCGCGGCGGAGTGTCGTTCGCGATCACCAATCTCACGACCAACAGGTCCGTGCAATTCTTTCAGCCGGCGCCACTGACCGAGAGCGGCCGGCGCTTCAAGGTTCCGGGAGCAACGGCGGAATGGGTGATGGAGCGGCCGGCGGACGCACCGGATCCAACACCACTGCAGCTTCCAGACTACGGCACGGTAGACTTCCGCAACTGCGGCGCGACGGCGGTCAATTTGGATACCGGAGCGATAGTCGAGCGCAATCTCTCCGCAGCGAAGCTGATCGACATGCATGTGGTGCAGCAGAGGCCGGAAAGAACCGCGAAGATATCGATCGCAAAGCCGATCAGTTCGGCGGAATTCCTCACGTGCTTTCGCTAACCGCGCCGACTGCAAGGGCGCGACTTGACGCGACACCATCGCTTCGCTGCCGCGAAGCCGGGTTGCCTCCGCTCTACCCCAGCGCATGGCTTTCGTGGCCGAAATAGGCGCGCTCGAGCCGGTGCGCCAGGTCGCTTTCGCTGGTTGGGGCCTCCAGCGCGATCGCGCCCTGCACCAGGGCGTAGACCCGATCGGCCGCCGCCAGCGCCTTTTCCAGCAGCTGCTCGACCAACAGCACCGACGTGCCCTGTTCGCGCAGGCGAGCGATGACGTTGAGCACGCGATCGACCAGCACCGGTGACAGGCCGGCAGAGGGCTCGTCCAGCATCAACAGCCGGGGACGCCGGACCAGGCCCTGCGCTACCGTCAGCATCTGCTGCTGGCCGCCCGACAGCGCGCCGCCGCGCTCGTGACGTTTTGCGGCGATCTCCGGGAAGAACGACAGCGCCTCCTCGAGCCGCACGGCGCGTTCGGCGCGCGGCAGGCCGTAGCCGGCGAGCAGCAGATTGTCGGTGACGGAGATCTGCGTGAACACGCGATGTCCCTCGATCACGTGCACGAGCCCGGCGCGCGCAGCCTCGCGCGGCGTGGTGTTGGTGATGTCGTGTCCGTCGAACCGGACCTGCCCGGCGCTGACCGGCAACAGTCCCGACATCGCGCGTAGCAATGTGGTCTTGCCAGCGCCGTTGGGGCCGAGCAGCGCGACCACCTCGCCGGCCGCGATTGTCAGATCGATGCCGTGCAGCACACGGATTTTTCCGTAGCCGGACTCCAATGCCCTCACCGTGAGCAAGGGTTCAGCCGCCGAGATAGGCACTGACAACCTCCTTGTGGGTGCGGATCTCCGCCGGCGTTCCCGCGGCCAGCGTGCGGCCGAGATTGAGCACGGTGACCTGCTGACAGATGTCGAAGATCAGGTCGGCGTGATGCTCGACCAGCAGGACGCCGGTGCCGCGCCCGCAAACCGCCTTGATCAGCGTCGCCAGCCGCGCGATCTCGTCGTTGGACAGGCCCGCCGCCGGCTCGTCGAGCAGCAGGAAATCCGGATCGAGCATCAGCGCCCGCGCGATCTCGATAAACCGCAGCTCGCTGTGCTGCAGGCGGTCGGCTCGGATATCGGCGAGCGCCTCGAGGCCGACGACGCCAAGCAGCGCCCGCGCCTTCGCCGCGAGCAGTCGCTCGTCCGCGCCGTTGCGCGGCAAGGCGAGCATCGCCTCGAGGAAGCTCGCCCTACCCTCGATCGAACCGCCGATCATGACGTTTTGCAGCACCGAGGCCTCGCCGATCACGCGCGGCGTCTGGAAGGTGCGCGCGATGCCGCACGCCGCGCGCAGCACCGGCCGGCCTGCCGGCAGCACGTCGTCGCCGAGCGTCATGGTGCCGGCCTTGGCGGCGTAATAGCCCGAGATCACGTTCAGCGTCGTGGTCTTGCCGCTGCCGTTCGGGCCGATCAGGCCATGGATCTGCCCCGGCGCGACGTCGAGATCGAGGCCGTCGATCGCCTTCACATTGCCGAAGCTCAGCGCGATGCCGCGCAGCTTCAGCGTCTTGCCGCCGGCGCGCCGGCGCACGACGTCCGCAAGCGCCGCCGGGCGCGGCACGATGGCGCGGTTGCTGGCGAGCGGGCGGCGGTTCTTGAAATCAAGCAGCGCCGCAATGCCGCCCGGCATCACCAGCACGATCACGAGCAGCAGCACCGCATAGAGGAACGTCGACCACGACGCCAGTGGCGCGGCGATCTCCGGCAGCACGGTCAGGATGATGGTGCCGAGCAGCGGCCCCAGGATCGAGCCGCGGCCGCCGATCAGGATGGCGATGAAGAACAGCACCGAGAGATCGAAGGTGAAGGCATCCGGCGTGATGTAGGTCTGCAAGGTCGCGAACAGCCCGCCCGCGATTGCGGCGAGCGCGCCGGCGAACAGGAAGATCGCGATCAGCATCCTCGGCTTGGAGATGCCGGTGGCCTCGGCGGCAACCTCGGCGTCGCGCACCGCGATCAGGGCGCGACCGAACCGGCTGCGCGCGATGTTGGCGCTCATCCAAGTGGCGACCGCCGCAAACGCGATGCACAGGCCGTAGAAGCCCCACGGCGTGTTGAACGGCGCCGGGAATTCCGGGCCGGCGATGCCGATGCCGCCGCCGGTGACGCTCTGCCACGCCAGCGCGATCTGGGTCACGATGGTCGCGAAGCCGAGCGTCGACATGGCGAAGTAGAAGGTGCGCAGCCGCAACGCCGGCAGGCCGACGATGACACCGAAGACCGCCCCGATCAGGCCGGCGATCGGCAGCGCCCCGAATACCGGAAGCGCCGGCATCACATTGCCCGCGGCCAGCACGCTGGTGGCGTAGGCGCCGAGCGTCAGCAGCGCGACGTAACCGATCGCGAGATGGCCGGCGAAGCCGACGACCAGGTTGAGGCCTGAGACCAGCACCCAGTAGATCGCCATGCGGGTGCCGATCAGCGCCCAATAGTCGTTGCTGACGAACGGCAGCAGCGCAGCCAGCACCAGGATGCCGAGGAACGGCGCGATGTGCGGCAACGCGGCGCGCCATGTGCCGCCGTCGGTTCGAAGCGGAGATGCGGTGACTGCGGTCATCACACTCTCCGCGCGGTCGAAGCGCCGAACAGGCCCTGCGGTGCGGCGAGCAGCACGACGATGAACAGCGTGAACACCGCAACCGATGAGAAGATGCCGCCGACCAGGAAGTTCGCGGCCTGCTGGAACAGTCCGAGCGCCAGCCCGCCGATGATCGCTCCGCGATTGTTGCCGAGCCCGCCGAGCGCCACCGGCACGAAGCCGTAGAAGTTCAACAGCGCACCGTTGGCGAAGAACGCGAGCAGCAACTGCCCGCCGGAGTAGCCCGCGATGCCGCCGACCACGCCGGCCAACGCATAGCTTGCGACGCGCAGATTGCGCTCCGGCAGGCCGAGCGCGCGCGCCGCGAAATTATCTTCAGCAATGGCAAGGAAAGCGCGGCCGACCAGCGTGCGGCGGTAGAGATATTCGAGACCGATGATGGTGATGGCGCAGGCTACGACCGGCAGCCAGAACTTCTCGTCGAGGATGCCCTCGCCCACGCCGACGATCCGCGGAAACGGCTGCGGCTCGGTGCCCCATTTGATCGCCGCGACCTGCTGGATCATCAGCGCAACCGCCAAGGTCGAGAGCACGTAGAGATGCTGGTCGAGGCTTTTCAGCACCGGCCGCACAGCGACGAACTCGGTGACGATGCCGATGACCGCGCAGCAGGCAAGCGTCAGCAGGAAGCCGATGGCGACCGGCAGGCCGAGCTTCAGCGTGAACATCGAGCCGAACACGCCGCCCAGCATCGCGAGCTGGCCGGCGGTGAAGCTCATCACCCGCGAGGTCGAAAACATCGTGTTGTAGGTGACGCCGACCAGCGCGTAGATCGCGCCGGCCGCGAGACCGGATGCAAGGATCGAGGCGAGCATCGGCAGCGCCCTCGTCCGCGCTTCAAGTGTATCCTGGCGCCAGCGCGAAAGTGCCGTTCTTCGCGGTTGAGGCCTCCGACATCACGATCTCGTCGGTCCTATAGCCGTTGTGCTCGGTCGGCGAGAAATGGTAGTTGCCGAAATAGCCCGGATAGTCCGACAGCGTGTTCCAGTATTTGACAATGCCGGCGCCGTCGGTCGAGCCGCTCGCCTCGACCGCCTTGGCGATCAGCTCGATGCAGTCGATGCCGCCGGCAACCCACCACAACAGCGTATCGTTCAGCGCGACGTTGGCCTTGGCGAGGCGTGCGACCAGGTCCTCACTCTTCGGCGGCAGCTTGCCGGCGCTGTCATAGCTGCAGCTCTTGTAGCCGACAGCATAGACCTTCTTCCAGTTCTCCGGCTTGGCGACGAGGCCGGCGAGCTCGCCCGACGCCATCGAGGGATGCCCGACGAAGGGAACGTCCCAATTCATGGTGGCGCGGGTGTTGAACATCCGCGCTTCCATGCCGGTCGAGACGCTCCACACCACGATCGCCTCGGCTCCGGCGTTCTTGGCCCGCAGCATGTCGGGTGTCATGTCGGGCTGCGTCGAATCGACATTGGCCTGGTAGACCACCTCGGCGCCGTCCTTCTTGAAGGCTGCGACCGAGGCGCCCACGGCGGTGACGCCATAACCCGTGGTGTCGCCGATCACGGCGACCTTCTTCACCTTGAGGATCTTCAGGCAATAGTTGCGCACGGCGTCGTCCCACTGGCTGTTCGAGGGCGCGATACGGAACGCGTTGGGGAACTTGACCGGATCGATCAGGCTCTCGACGACGCAAGGGTGCAGGTCCGGCATCTTGGCGCGCGCCATGATCGGCGTGGTCGCCAGCGCCTCGCCCGAATTCAGCGGTCCCCAGATCGCGTGAACCTTGGCCGCGCTGATCAACTCCTGCGTGGCGTTCACTGCCTTGGTCGGATCACCCTGGGTGTCGCGCATCACGAGCTCGATCTTGCGGCCCTTCACCCCGCCGGCGCCGTTGATGGCGTCGACGGCGAAATTGACGCCGCGATTGAAGCCGACGGTCGGCGCCGAACTCGGGCCGGTGATCGCGGCGAGACAGCCGATCTTGATCGGTTCCGACTGTGCGATGGCTGGAGCTGGGAAGGAGAACGATGCGGCGCCCAATGCGCCGGCGCTGCCCAACAAGACGTCACGGCGTGAAACGGCCATGTGATGCACTCCCTCTTTGCGGCGCCCGTCGTTTGGATGCGGAACGTCCGTTCATTCGTTGTCCGCAAGCTCCAGGGCTGCGGTTTGGTGAACCAAGTTGAGCCGGATGCGAAGCGCTTGTCCAGCCCCAGGGAACGCGGGGGGAGTTGTCCAACGCGCATGCAAAAAGGCCCGGCTCGTCGCCAGACTGATTTGAGGTTGGCTGATGGAGTGTCGCCGCGATGCGATTGCAAGGCTGGCGCGTAGAAGCCATACCCACGGCTTGTGCTGTGAACGGGGCTCGTCGGTCTAGCGCCGCGCAACAATGAACATTTGGCGTAATGGGTCCCGGCCTTCGCCGGGACGACGATGAGGATAGTTCTCGCTCGATGCCTCACGCCGTCATTGCGAGGGAGAGCAAGCGACGAAAGAATCCATGCTTCCGCGTATGCCGCGCGATGGATTGCTTCGAGTAACTCAGTGATTGGCGCGTGAGGGACGCAACCGGCGGACAGGTTCCCTCCCCCCTCATGTCCGCCGAAGCCTTGGCGAAGGCGGATGCGGGAGCCTGAATAGCGTGCTCACCTCACGCGAGTGCAGAGAGCGATCCGCGCCGCGGTGCAAGCTCCGCACACGGGTCTGTGACCATAGTTGAAGAGGCATGCGACGAAACTTCTGGATTGTTGGCCGCGTACACGCCAAGACAGGACAACCACCCTCGAAGGTTCATTGATGCACGACGTCTCGATTCCGGCAGCCCTGATCGCCGGCCTTGTCAGCTTCCTGTCGCCCTGCGTACTGCCGCTGGTGCCACCGTATCTGATCTATCTGACCGGCGCGACCATCGAGCAGGTCAACGAGAGCGGCGACACGGCGACCTCCAAGCGCGCGGTGATGATGGCGGCGCTGATGTTCGTGCTCGGCTTCTCCACCGTGTTCGTCGCGCTCGGCGCCAGCGCCTCCTTCGTCGGCAGCCTGATACGCGCCTGGTCAGCGGAGCTGTCGATCCTGGCCGGCATCGTGATCATCATCATGGGTCTGCACTTTCTCGGCGTGACCCGGATCGCCCTCTTGATGCGCGAAGGACGGCTGACCGCGCCCAAGCCGGTCGGGCTGTGGGGCGCCTATGTCATGGGCCTGGCCTTCGCGTTCGGCTGGACGCCGTGCATCGGGCCGATCCTGGCGGCGATCCTCTCGATCGCGGCCTCCACCGCCACCGTAACCAAGGGCGCCGCGCTGCTCGCGGTCTATTCCGCCGGTCTCGGCATCCCCTTCCTGCTCGCGGCCTTCATGGTGGAGCAGTTCTCGTCACTGTTCGCGCGGATGAAGGGCCATCTCGACACCGTCGAGCGCGTGATGGGGGTCCTGATGGTGGTCACCGGCATCGGCTTCCTGACCGGCGCCGTCTCCAGCGTCAGCGTCTGGCTGCTCGAGACTTTCCCGGCGCTGCAAAATATCGGCTAGGCCACCCAGCTCCTCGTGTGAGCAGCGAACGCGGCTCGGGGCACGCACAACTCCGCTGGCTTTTCGCCACGCGATGTGGACTATCTCCTCGAGCGCAGCACAGCCGGGGAGAGCGCGGACCGATGGGCCGGGATCGTCAGACACCATCCAACTGGCCGATATTCCGTTCACTCGCCGCGTTCCGGCCAGCCGACCTGCCGGGTGACCTGATCGCCGGCCTGACGCTGGCCGCGATCGCGATTCCCGAGCAGATGGCGACCTCGCGGCTTGGCGGCTTCTCGCCGCAAATCGGCTTCTTCGCCTTCATCGCAGGCTCGCTCGGCTTTGCGATGTTCGGCGCCAACCGCTTCTTGTCCTGCGGCGCCGATTCCACCATCACGCCAATCTTCGCCGGCGGTCTGGCCCTGATGGCAACCGCAGGCTCGCCCGACTATCAGGCCTTCGCGATGGCGCTGGCGCTGCTGGTCGGCGTGCTCATGATCGCCGGCAGCCTGTTCAAGCTCGGCTGGATCGCCAACCTGCTGTCGACGCCGGTGACGGTCGGCTTCCTCGCCGGCATCTCCGTCCACATCCTGGTCTCGCAACTGCCCGGCGTGCTCGGCCTGCACACACCAGACGGACCGACGCTCTACAAGCTCGGCGTTCTCGCCGACGAACTCGGCCAGACCAATCCGTACACGCTGGTGATCGGCCTCGGCGTGCTGGCGCTGGTCGCGGTCTGCGAGGCGATCAGCGCGCGCATTCCGGGCGCGCTGATCGGCCTCATCGCGGCCACCGTCGCCGTGATCGCCGGCCATCTCGAAAGCAAGGGTGTCAACGTGGTCGGCACCGTGCCCGGAACACTGCCGACGCCGTCATTTCCCGACGTGGCTCCGGAGCGCTGGGTGAAATTGCTGTCGCTGGCGCTGCTGATCGCTGTCGTCGTGATGGTGCAGACGGCGGCGACGACCCGCTCCTTCCTCTCCGACCCGGACAAGCCGGCCGATGTCGACCGCGACTTCCTCGGCGCCGGCGTCGGCAGCCTGTTGTCCGGGCTGTTCGGCGCCTTCCCGGTCAATGCCAGCCCGCCGCGCACCGGCATCGTGTCGGAGACCGGCGGCCGCACCCAGCTCGCCGGGCTGCTCGCCGCGGCGATCGTGCTGGCGCTGCTGGCGTTCGGCGCGACGCTGCTACAGCACGTGCCGGATGCCGCGCTCGGCGGCGTGCTGCTGTTCGTCGCGCTGCGCATCATCCGCGTCAAGCAGATCGTCACCATCTTCCGGCAGTCGTTCTACGAATTCCTGCTGGTGGTGGCGACGTCAGCCGCGATCATCGTGCTGCCGATCGAGCAAGGCGTCGCCGTCGGCATCGCGCTGTCGCTGCTGCACGGCATCTGGACCACGACGCGTGGCCGGCTGGTCGAGTTCGTTCATGTGCCCGGCACCACGATCTGGTGGCCGGCGGACCGCCAGGTCGGCAGCGAACGCTGGCCCGGAATTATCGTCCTCGGGCAGCAGGCGCCGCTGTCGTTCCTCAACGCGGCGAACTTCCATAGCGACGTGATCAAGATGATCGGAGCCTCGACTCCGAAGCCGCGGCTGCTGGTGATCGAGGCCAGCGGCATCGTCGAGATCGACTTCACCGCCGCGCAGGCGTTGCACGATTTATTCCGCGAATGCCACGACGACGGCGTGACGGTGGCGATCGCGCGGCTCGAATCGACCCGCGCCCAGGACGCGTTCGAGCGCTTCAACCTCTACGACGTCCTGCCGAGGGACCACGTCTTCCACAGCGTCGACGAGGCCCTGCGCACGCTCGGCGGGCAGAGCTGGGCGCGATGAGGTCAGGGTGAACCGGCAGCCACACAGAGTCTGCACTCCCTCTCCCGCTTGCGGCGAGGGTTGGGGTGGGGGTGCCTCCGCTCGAGACTCTTTGTGAGAAGAGAGCCCCACCCGGATCGCATCTATCGATGCGATCCGACCTCCCCCGCAAGCGGGAGAGGTGCAGCAGTCGAACTGATAGATCGACCTGAGCTGACGTCATCCGGACCATTGTCGGCGCAGGCCCTGTGGCCGGATGGAACCGAAAGTCTTAGGCGGCAGGAACGATCTTTCCGGGGTTGAAGATGTTCTGCGGATCGAGTGCGCGCTTCAGCGCGCGCATCGCGTCGAGCGCTTCGGGGCCGAGCTCGGCCTTGAGGTATTTCTGCTTGCCCTGCCCGATGCCGTGCTCGCCGGTGCAGGTGCCGCCCATCGATTGGGCGCGCTCGACCAGGCGATGCATGAACTCCTCGCCGCGAGTCATCTCGTCCTTGTCGTTGACGTCGCAGATCAGCGAGCAGTGGAAATTGCCGTCGCCGACATGACCGACGATCGGCGACAACAGGTTGAGCCGCTTCAGATCGTCCTCGGTCTCGGTGACGCAGTCGGCGAGCCGCGAGATCGGCACGCAGACGTCGGTTGCGACCACGCCGATGCCATCGCCGGTTCGCAGCGCCTTCACCGACCAATAGGCGTCGTGCCGGGCCTGCCACAGTCGGGTGCGGTCCTCGGGCTTGGTGGTCCAGGAGAAGTCGCCGCCGCCGCATTCGGCGGCGATGTCGCGGAAATTCTTCGATTGCTCGGCGACCTCGACCTCGCTGCCGTGGAATTCCAACAGCAGCAGCGGCGTCTCGGGCAAAGACAGCTTCGAGTAGCTGTTGCAGGCCTTCACCTGCTCGGCGTTGAGCAGCTCGATCCGCGCCACCGGGATGCCGGTCTGGATCGCGAGGATGGTCGCCTGGCAGGCGCCGCGCACCGTCTCGAACGAGCAGGCGGCTGCCGCAATGGTCTCGGGAATGCCGCGCAGGCGGATGGTGAGCTCGGAGATGATGCCGAGCGTGCCTTCCGCGCCGACGAACAGATGCGTCAGGTCGTAGCCGGCCGACGACTTCTTCGCCCGCGTGCCAGTGGTGATGATCTCGCCGTCTCCGCGCACCACCTTCAGCGCCAGCACGTTCTCGCGCATCGTGCCGTAGCGCACCGCGTTGGTGCCCGAGGCGCGGGTCGAGGTCATGCCGCCGAGCGAGGCGTCGGCGCCGGGATCGATCGGGAAGAACAGGCCCTGGTCACGCAGATGCTCGTTCAGCGCCTTCCGCGTGACACCAGGCTGGATCACACAATCGAGGTCCTCGGCATGGACCTCCAGCACCTTGTTCATGTCGCGCAGATCGATGCAGATGCCGCCGGCCGGCGCGTTGACCTGGCCTTCGAGCGAGGTTCCAGTGCCGAACGCGATCACCGGCACGCGGTGCTGCGCGCAGATCCGCACCACGTCCTGGATATCGGAAGTTTCCTGCGCTATCACCACGCCATCCGGCGGCTGGGTCGGCAGCCACGTGGTGGTATGCGCGTGCTGCTCGCGCACCGCCTGCGACGTCACGAGCCGGTTGCCGAACCGCGCCGCCAGCGCGTCGATCGCGCTCTTGAGAGCCTGCGGCTCGGGTCGCATCACATTGCTCGAAATCGTTGTCGCCACGTCAAAATTCCTCCCGGCTTTGGCCGACCGTGGCAAAGCTTGTATAAGGGGTCAAGAGAGCATGATCCGAAATAATTGACCGCCGATCGCGCGCCGAAACCATGCTCGCAAAACGATGCTCGAATGGGTCGAACAGACGAGGATGGATAATGACTTCAGTGACTGCCGCCAAGGGGATCTTGAAGGGGACCTCGCTCCCGCCCGCCCCGTTCCTGTCCTCGGTGATGCAGATCGAGCCGCAATGGATCGATTACAACGGCCATCTCAACATGGCCTATTACAATGTGATGTTCGACCGCGCGATCGACGAAATGTGGCTGCAGATCGGGATCGGCCCGGCCTACATGAAGGAGCGGCACTGCTCGACCTTCACCGCCGAATGCCATGTGCGTTATTTGCGGGAAGTCCATCTCGGCGATCCCGTGCAGGTTTCGGTCTACCTGCTCGGCGCCGACGAGAAGCGGCTGCACACGTTCGAGGAGCTGCGCCACGCCGGCGAAGGCTGGATCTCCGCGACCTCGGAGAACCTCACGCTGCACATCGACATGCAGGCGCGCAAGGTGGCGCCGTTTCCGCCCGATATCCGCGCCCGCGCGCAAGCGATCGTGGATAGCTATGCGGGCGTGCTGCGTCCCGAGGGCATCGGCCGCAACGTGGCGATGCCATCGCAGAAGTAAGGTCGCGCTGCGCTAAACCCTCGTTCGGCCGCGCACCAAGCCGACCACAGCCGAGATCAGGAACAGGATGACGGCGATGAAGAAGATCGTCTTGGCGATCTCGACGGACGCGCCGGCGATTCCGCCAAAGCCCAGAACGCCCGCGATCAGCGCGATGACCAGGAAGGTGACGACCCAGCTCAGCATGATCAAAACCTCTGCTTTGTTTCGCTTGGCCGCGCGGGCTCGCGCCGGCGCATGACCTGAAGAAACAATCCGGCGGCAAAAGGCTGGTTCCTGCTGTCGAAACCGCGAAATTTTCGCCGATTTCTGGAACCAAACGGACGAAAAACCGTCAGCGGAGCCGTTCCGGCGCGGCCTGATAAAACCTGTCAAAACGGCCGATGAAGCCCTATATGGGCTTTAATCCCTGCTAAGAAGGCTCCCTTTCACCGTCCCGCGGTGCCATCGTGGGCCGAGACGATTCGCGTATGACCGAGCCGAGCAAACAGCCCCATCACGGCGTTCCCGAGCACCAGCCCGCGGCTGGCGGCATCGCCGCGCGTGCGCGGGCGGCTGCGGGCGGTCCGCAATATCTTTCCGGCCTCAATCCGGAGCAGCGCGAGGCGGTCGAGACGCTCGACGGCCCGGTGCTGGTGCTCGCCGGCGCGGGCACCGGCAAGACGCGGGTGCTGACCACGCGCATCGCGCATATCCTGAGCCAGGGCCGCGCGCGGCCCTACGAGATCCTGTCGGTGACCTTCACCAACAAGGCGGCGCGCGAGATGAAGGTGCGGCTCGGCCAGATGCTGGGCCAGGCGGTCGAAGGCATGCCGTGGCTCGGCACCTTCCATTCGATCGGCGGCCGCATCCTGCGCACCCATGCCGAGCTGGTGCAGCTCAAATCCAACTTCACGGTGCTCGACGTCGACGACCAGGTGCGGCTGTTGAAGCAGCTCTTGCAGGCCGAGAACATCGACGACAAGCGCTGGCCGGCGCGGATGCTGGCCGGCCTGATCGATAGCTGGAAGAATCGCGGGCTCGCGCCGTCCCAAGTGCCGGCGGGCGAAGCCGCCTCGTTCGGCAACGGCAAGGGCGGCAAGATCTACGCCACCTATCAGGAGCGACTGAAGATCCTCAACGCCGCTGATTTCGGCGACCTGCTGCTGGAGAACATCCGGCTGTTCCGCGAGAACCCGGACGTGCTGCGGCAGTACCAGAATCGCTTCAAGTTCATCCTGGTCGACGAATATCAGGACACCAACGTCGCACAGTATCTGTGGCTGCGGTTGCTGTCGCAGGCGCCGACGCGACCGGGACGACCTCTGTCGGATGTCATTCCGGGGCGCCTCGATTCTCCCGTCATTCCGGGGCATGCCGAAGGCATGAACCCGGAATCCCGAGGTGAGGAGGACTCATCTCCAGATTCCGGGTCCGCGCTTTCAGCGCATCCCGGAATGACGGAGAATGCGCCCGCGCTGAAAAACATCTGCTGCGTCGGCGACGACGACCAGTCGATCTATGGCTGGCGCGGCGCCGAGGTCGACAACATCCTGCGCTTCGAGCACGATTTCCCCGGCGCCAAGGTGATCCGGCTGGAGCGCAACTACCGTTCCACCGGCCACATCCTCGCCGCGGCCTCGCATCTGATCGCGCACAATGAAGGCCGGCTCGGCAAGACGCTGCGCACCGAGGATGTCGACGGCGAGAAGGTCACCGTCACCGGCTCCTGGGATTCGGAAGAGGAAGCGCGCGCGATCGGCGAGGAGATCGAGGAGCTGCAGCGCACAGGCGAGAACCTCAACGACGTCGCCATCCTGGTGCGCGCCTCGTTCCAGATGCGCGAGTTCGAAGACCGCTTCGTCACGCTCGGCCTGCCCTATCGCGTGATCGGTGGTCCCCGATTCTACGAGCGCGCCGAGATCCGCGACGCGCTGGCCTATTTGCGCACCATCAATTCGCCGGCCGACGATCTCGCTTTCGAGCGCATCGTCAACGTGCCGAAGCGCGGGCTCGGCGATGCCACCGTGCAGATGCTGCACGACCACGCTCGCAAGCGCCGCATTCCGCTGTTCGAGGCGGCGCGCGCCGTGGTCGAGACCGACGAATTGAAGCCGAAGGCGCGCGGATCCTTGCGCGATCTCGTCGCGCAATTCGACCTCTGGCGCGCCCAGTCCGAGGTAACGGCCCATACCGAGCTCGCCGAGATCGTGCTCGACGAGAGCGGCTATACCGAGATGTGGCAGAAGGACCGCTCGGCGGACGCCGCCGGCCGGCTGGAGAACCTGAAGGAGCTGGTCCGCTCGATGGAGGAGTTCGAGAACCTGCAAGGCTTTCTCGAGCACATCTCGCTGGTGATGGACCGCGACGGCGATGCCGGCGATGAGGCGGTGTCGCTGATGACGCTGCATTCCGCCAAGGGCCTCGAGTTCGACAACGTGTTCCTGCCGGGCTGGGAGGAAGGCCTGTTCCCGAGCCAGCGCACGCTCGACGAGCAAGGCCGCGCCGGGCTCGAGGAAGAGCGCCGCCTCGCCCATGTCGGACTGACCCGCGCCCGCCGCCGCGCCAAGATCTATTTCGCCACCAACCGCCGCATCCACGGCACCTGGTCGACCACGATCCCCTCGCGCTTCCTCGACGAGTTGCCGGCGCACAATGTCGAGATCACCGAATCCAAGGGCGGCTCCGGCTGGGGCGGCACCGGCGGCTATGGCGCCTCGCGCTTCGACAATCTCGAATCATTCGGCTCGAGCTACACCACCCCGGGCTGGCAGCGCGCCCAGGCGAATCGCAACCGCGGCGGCGGCGGCGGATTCGAGGAGCGGCAGTCGGCATTCTCAGGCTCGCGCAGCAATGCCTCGTCCGGCGGCTTCGGCCGCAACAAGCGCGGCCCGATGGTGATCGAAGGCGAGCTGGTGGCGAAATCGACCGGCACGGTGTCCGAATTCTCGCTGGACGACCGCGTGTTTCACCAGAAATTCGGCTACGGCCACGTGGTGAAGATCGACGGCAACAAGCTGACCATCGCCTTCGAGAAGGCCGGCGAGAAGAAGGTGGTCGACAGCTTTGTCGAGCGGGTATGACCCGACGGCCTCCTTTCTTTCGTAGCTCTTGACCATCGCTGAATTCACGGGTTGAGATGGCCCCATGGTCCGGGCAGGGTTTTTGTTTTGTGTCATCGCGCTTACTGCGCCGTCGCTGGCGGTGGCGGAGACGCTGAGCTTTGGCGATGCGGCGGCGCAGCTCGCCAAGGCCTGCGGCACTGACATCACCGCCAATTGCCGCGGCGTTAACCTCGATTCCAACCGGCTCAAGGAATGCCTGTCGCGCAATCGGGACACGATCTCGGCTGATTGCAAAGCCAGCTACTTCTCGACCTTCGACGCCATCCAGAAGCGGATCGCTGCACGCATCACCGTCGCCGGCGCCTGTCGGCACGAGATCGTCAAGGTGTGCGGCGGCTCGACCAAGGAGACCAGCAAGTCCGTGCCCTGCCTCGTCGCGGCGAAGAATCTTACCCGGAATTGCGCGCAAGCCATCAACGACGCGGGATATCAGTGATGCGCACGTTGATGCGAGGCCTGCGCGACATGGCGATGCTCGGTGGGCTGGTGCTGCTGACGATGCCGTCCGCGCCTGCGGCGGCGCAAACGGCAGCGGCCACACGCGACGACATCGTCGCCAAGCTCGACCATGTCGATCACGCCGCCGATATCGACGTGCCCGCGCTGCGCCAGCAGGTGCTGGAGCGGTCGCGCTCGCGCTCGAAGAACGAGCCGCCGCCGCAAAAGCGGCCGCCGATCGCGCCCGAGCTGACCGGCCTGCCGGCGTTCAACGCCGACATCCAGTTCGACGTCGATACGCCGATCGTGCTGCCGGGGTCGTACCAGACCGTCGGGCGCATCGCCGACGCGCTGGTGCACGCCTCGTTGCAGCCCTACAATTTTCTGATCGTCGGCCACATCGAATCGACCGGCCGGCGCGAGAGCAACGCGATCCTCAGCCAGCGCCGGGCCGACGCGATCCGCGACATCCTCGTCAACACCTTCAAGATCTCGGCCAAGCGCCTGCAATCAGTCGGGCTCGGCGAAGAGCAACTGCTCGACCCCGCGCATCCGAACGCGCCGGTCAACAACCAGATCCAGATCGTGACCCTCTCCAAGGTCGTCGAGCAGGCCGAGCAGCCGCCCGCACATCCGGCGCCGGTTGCGGCCGCCAAGAAGCCGGCGAAGAAGCGGTAAAGCGCCTGTGCCGCGCACCCCGTCTGTGCCACGACTTATTTGCGTCCCGCAAACAACGTTTCAATCAGCGGGCATTCCGGCAGCGCGCCATCGGCACACCGTGCCACCACGTCCTTAAGCACCCGCTCCATGCGCTTGAGATCGGCGATCTTCGCCCGCACGTCATCGAGATGTGCGGCGGCGACCGCACGCGCCTCGGCGCAGGGCTGTTCGCGCTCGTCAACGAGGCGCAGCAGTTCACGAACTTCATCCAGCGAAAAACCGAGCTCGCGCGCCCGCAGCACGAAGCGAAGGCGGCGCTCGTGCCCCGTATCATAGCTGCGGTAGCCGCTCGCCGTGCGCGGCGGCTCTGGCAGCAGGCCGACTTTCTCGTAGTAGCGCACGGTCTCCAGATTGCAGCCTGTCCGCTCGGCGAGCTCGGCCCGTTGCAAGCCCCTCACCACGGCGTGATCACGCATCCGACAAACCCTTCTTGACCCTGTAGTCGCTACAGACCGCATCTATGGGCGCGAAGGATTTCGGCAAGTCAGGCGGCTTGGAGATGGTCGGATCGCGATCCGGAACGATGAATGTCGCAACGTTCCGGAGAACGCGCACGCAATATCCGATGGTCGAGCGAGGTTAACATCATGAACGATTGCTGCACATCCTCCGCATCCCGGTTTGCGATCCGGCAGAGCTTTGTCGTGCGTCCAGGCGTCACGTTTCCGGACTGGTCGGTGGTCGCCTCGTGGGCGGTCCGAGACGCACTCGTGGCAATAGTCGGATCCGACCATGTGTTCGATCGCTGGAACGGCTATGACCCTGTCACCGACAGCGTACGTGTCGCGCTGCTCCAGCTCTATGCCGAGAGCGGCCGCGCTCCGACCCCGACCGCGCTTGCAGAACGCGCCGGCTTGAGCGCGCCAGCCATCCGCCCCGGGGCTGCAAGAGCTCTGTCGCCGCGACCTCCTTGTCCTCGACGGCGGGCGGATCACGGGGGCCTATCCATTCACAGACCACGACACGGGCCATCGGGTCATGCTCGGTCGAACCCAAGTTAACGCGATGTGCGCGGTGGACGCGCTCGGCATCGGCGCCATGACCCGCCGCGACGTCGCAATAACATCGCGGTGCCACCATTGCGGCGCGCCAATCCGTATCGTCACAGGGAATCGAGGGGCCGCGCTGACCAATGTGGAGCCGGCGACCGCCGTCATGTGGCAAAGCGTCCGCTACGAGGGCGCATGCGCTGCGAACTCACTGTGCGCAACGACTGCCTTCTTCTGCTCGGACGATCATCTTTCCGCTTGGCACGATCAGCGCTCGGACGAGCCGGGCTTTCGATTGTCAGCCCAGGAAGGCCTTGAGGCCGGTCGGGCACTGTTCGGACCAAGCCTGGCTGGCCTGGATGCGGCGGACCATTCGGGCAACACAGAGATCGAGGGCGGCGGGCCAATGCCGCTGGACACGGCACCCGATCCATCGGCCAATTCTCGTGTCCGTGCAAGCGGCCGCAATGGCAGCGCTTACGATCTCGTCGTTATCGGCGCAGGCTCCGCCGGCTTTTCGGCCGCGATCACGGCCGCCGATCAAGGCGCCCGGGTCGCGCTGATCGGCAGCGGAACCATCGGCGGCACTTGCGTCAATATCGGGTGCGTGCCGTCGAAGACCCTGATCCGTGCGGCGGAGACGCTCCACAATGTGCGCGCGGCGGCGCGTTTCGCCGGCATCTCGGCCGAGACTGAATTGACTGACTGGCGCGCGACCGTGCGCCAGAAGGACGACCTCGTGTCCCAAATGCGCCTGGCCAAGTACATCAACATTCTCCCGGCCCATAACGGCATCACGTACCGTGAAGGATCAGCCCGCATCGCCGAGGCTGGCGTCGAGTTGGTGGACGGCGCGGCTATTCGCGTCGAAAAGACCATCATCGCGACTGGTGCGCGGCCGGCGGTGCCTGCCATTCCCGGGATCGAGGCAATTCCGTATCTGACCAGCACCACCGCGCTCGACCTTGCTGAGCTGCCGCGATCGCTGCTCGTGATCGGTGGCGGCTACGTCGGGGCGGAGCTGGCACAGATGTTCGCCCGCACCGGCGTCAAGGTGACACTGGTGTGCCGGTCTCGTCTGCTCCCCGAGGCCGAGCCGGAGATCGGCGCGGCCCTGACAGGGTATTTTGCAGACGAAGGGATCGCCGTCGTTTCGGGGATATCCTACCGCGCAATCCGCAGGACGGAGAATGGTGTCGCGCTCGCGATCGTACGCGACGGCGAGACCACGACAATCGACGCCGCCCAGGTGCTGATTGCCACCGGACGCACACCCAACATCGAAGGCCTTGGGCTCGCCGAACAAGGTATCTTCCTTTCTCCCAAAGGCGGCATTGCGGTGGACGATCGAATGCGGACAACGAAGGCCGGTGTCTATGCGGCCGGCGACGTCACCGGCCGCGATCAGTTCGTTTATATGGCCGCCTATGGCGCCAAGCTCGCGGCGCGCAATGCCCTCAACGGCGACAGCTTGCGCTATGATAACAGTGCGATGCCGGCCGTCGTATTCACCGATCCCCAGGTGGCGAGCGTCGGGCTAACCGAAGCCGCGGCGCGCGCGGCCGGATATGCGGTTCGCGCCGCGGCGATCAGCCTCGACCAGGTGCCCCGCGCGCTGGCTGCGCGTGACACTCGCGGCCTCATCAAGCTCGTCGCCGACAGCGGTAGCGGCCGGCTGCTCGGCGCGCACATCCTCGCACCGGAGGGTGCCGACGGCATTCAGACCGCGGCGCTCGCAATCCGGCAGGGCCTCACCGTCGATGACCTCGCGGAGACGATTTTTCCGTATCTCACCACCGTCGAGGGCCTGAAGCTCGCGGCGCTCTCCTTTGGCAAGGACGTCGCCAAGTTGTCCTGCTGCGCCGGCTAGCCTGGCAGGGCATCACCGCCCGGGGCTACGCCGCAGAATAAATTTTCTGCCCGATCGGGTGATTGCAGAACGGATTGGGCGTTCCTATCTGCCGATAACCCTCACCCCCGCCCCGTTCCCCGGGCGCCGCTTTGCGCGCCCCTTCCCTGACGTCATCGCCTGTCCATGCCGCCGATCATCTCCGTCTCCAACCTTTCGAAAACCTACGGCTCCGGCTTCAAGGCGCTGAGCAACATCAACCTCGACATCGCCAAGGGCGAGATCTTCGCGCTGCTCGGGCCGAACGGCGCCGGCAAGACCACGCTGATCAGCATCATCTGCGGCATCGCCAATCCGAGCCAGGGCAAGATTTCGGTCGGCGGCCACGACATCATCAGCGACTATCGCGCGGCACGGTCGATGATCGGGCTGGTTCCGCAGGAGCTGCACACCGACGCCTTCGAATCGGTCTGGGCCACCGTCAGCTTCAGCCGCGGCCTGTTCGGCAAGCCGAAGAACCCCGCCCATATCGAGAAGGTGCTGAAGGACCTGTCGCTGTGGGACAAGAAGGACAGCAAGATCGTCACGCTGTCCGGCGGCATGAAGCGCCGCGTGATGATCGCCAAGGCACTGTCACACGAGCCGCAGGTCCTATTCCTGGACGAGCCGACCGCCGGCGTCGACGTCGAATTGCGCAAGGGGATGTGGGAGGTGGTGCGCGCGCTGCAGGCCTCCGGCGTCACCATCATCCTGACCACGCACTACATCGAGGAAGCCGAGGAGATGGCCGATCGCATCGGCGTCATCAACAGGGGCGAGATCATCCTGATCGAGAACAAGGCGACGCTGATGGAGAAGCTCGGCAAGAAGCATCTCACGCTGCAACTACAGAGCAGGCTCGATACGATCCCGCCAGATCTCGCCGCCTACAATCTCGAACTGTCCGGCGACGGCCGCGCGGTGACCTACGACTACGACACCAAGGCCGATCGCAGCGGCATCACCAGCCTGCTCAACGATCTCCGCAATGCCGGAATCCGAATCTCGGACCTCGATACCAAACAATCTTCTCTCGAAGATATCTTCGTCAGCCTCGTGAGGGCGCCATGAACTACCGCGCCATCCGGGCCATCTATCTGTTCGAAATGGCGCGCACCTGGCGCACGCTGCTGCAAAGCATCGTCTCGCCCGTGGTGTCGACCTCGCTCTATTTCGTGGTGTTCGGCGCCGCGATCGGCTCGCGCATCACCCAGGTCGAGGGCGTGAGCTACGGCACCTTCATCGTGCCGGGGCTTGTCATGCTGTCGGTCTTGACGCAAAGCATCTCGAATGCCTCGTTCGGCATCTACTTTCCGAAATTCGTCGGCACGATCTATGAGATCCTGTCGGCGCCGATCTCCTACTTCGAGATCGTGATCGGCTATGTCGGTGCCGCCGCCACCAAATCGATTATCCTCGGCCTGATCATCCTGGCCACCGCCGGCCTGTTCGTGCCGCTGCACATCGCTCATCCGGTCTGGATGCTGACTTTCCTGGTGCTGACGGCCGTCACCTTCAGCCTGTTCGGCTTCATCATCGGCATTTGGGCCGACGGCTTCGAGAAGCTGCAGATGATCCCGATGCTGGTCGTGACGCCACTGACCTTCCTCGGCGGCAGCTTCTATTCGGTGAACATGCTGCCGGCGGGTTGGCGCACCGTCACGCTGTTCAATCCCGTGGTCTACCTGATCTCGGGCTTCCGCTGGAGCTTCTCCGAGATCGCCGATGTCAGCGTGCCGCTGAGCCTCGGCATGACCGTAGGCTTTCTGGTCGCCTGCATGGCCATCGTGGCGTGGATCTTCAGGACCGGCTACCGACTCAAGACTTGACGTCGTTCACAAAGTTCACGTAGCCCGGATGGAGCGAAGCGCAATCCGGGAGCTTCGTGAGTTGAGTGGCGAGCGGCCCCCGATTTCGCTTGCGCTCCATCCGGGCTGCGCTCCTCATGACGCCGCGGAAAGACGACGACCGCGTCAATAGCAATAGAAATGGCCGTGGCGGTAATAGCCGCGGCAGCGATGGCCGCGCCGCCAGCCGCGGTCGGGAATGCCGAACACGCCCTTGACCGCACCCACAGCGCCGCCGACGCCGGCGCCGACGGCTCCGCCGACCACGCCGCCCACCGGTCCGGCCACCCGATTACCTTCATAGGCGCCCTGCTGGGCTCCGCGAACGATGCCTTGGGCATGGCCGGCATAGGGGATTGCCAGCGACAGGGCGAGGGCTGCGGCCGCAAACAGGAGCCGCGCGAATGGGCCGGCTGGGGCGGCGGCCGCGCTCTTAACCTTGCTGTTGTTCATCTCGATTCCTTAAAACACGACGCGAATGCGTCGCTTGGCGGGATTGTGAAATGCGCTTGCGGCCAAATGGTTGCGCATTGACGGCCAATTGGGGTCGATGTCGCGGCTTGCTCGCGAAAAAGTCAGGACGTCGTGACTGACAAACCCGCCGTCGGCCTTGCTTGCGCCGCGCCCCCGATTAACGATGGCTCGCGGTCCACTGGAACCAAAAGCGGATTCCGTGCATATTGGTTGCCGGGGACGGACAGCCACGGCGCTGCGATCAGGCTGGAGGCCAAAGGTAAGATGCGTTCCTTCCTCGTTGCATTCACCACAGTGATGCTTTTCGCCGCCGGCGCCGCGCAGGCCAAGGTCGATATCACCATCGACAAGGACAATCAGCAGATGACCGTCGCGGTCGACGGCGTCACGCGCTATCACTGGCCGGTCTCCACCGGCATCCCCTCCCGCGAAACGCCGAACGGCACCTTCCGCGCCTTCCGCATGGAGGAGGATCACTTTTCCAAGGAATTCGACGACGCGCCGATGCCGCACTCGATCTTCTTCACCAAGATCGGGCATGCGATCCACGGCACTGACTCAGTCAGTCGCCTTGGCACGCCGGCGTCGCACGGCTGCGTGCGGCTGTCGCGCACCAACGCTTCCACGCTCTACGCGCTGGTCGAGAAGGAAGGCGTGCTCAACACCACCGTGACCTTGACCGGCTCGGCCCAGGTCGCGCTGGCGCGCAACCCGCGTGGGCGTAACGGCACCGCGGTCGCCCGCCGCGCACCGCAGGACCAGGACTATGATCAGCAATATGGTGCCGCGGGCGAGCCGGTCGTCCTGACGCCGCAGCCGCGCGAATATCCGGCGGCGCGCGCCGACGACGGCTATTTCTATCCCGCCGACGGCAGCTCGACCGACCGCCGCTATCCGGCGCCGCCGTCAAGCCGCCGCGTCTATAACGCGCAGGGCTACGGCCAGTATTACGGCAACCAGGGCTACGCGCCGGCGCCGCAGGGTTACTACCAGCCGCGGCCGTCCTATCAACAGCAGCGCGGGTTCTTCACCTATCAGGACTGATGTGAGCGAGTGCGCGTTCGATTGAACGCGCACTCGCTGCGTTCCCCAAGTTTGCGGTCAGTGACTTTTCCATTGAGCGTCTGCCGACTATGACCACGGCTCGTGCATCCCGGATTTCACCTGCTTGTGATCCGCGCAGGACGTCGCCCCGTGTCCGCGCGGTGGCCTGTCGTATGATCGTCATCTCGCTGTAAAGGTTGCCCTTGATATTCCGCGGCCACAGCGCCCGCTCGGCTCCCGGATGCAGTTCGCACGAAGTGCCCGATCATGCCCGAACCAGAGCGCGTCAGGTTCCGCAATCTCAGGGGGCTGAAATGAAACGGGGCATCGTTGTCTTTTGCCTGTGCGTCGTGGTGATCGTCGCCTACTGCACCACGGACGCGTGGGCGATCCGCCACACAATGATGACGTTTCACGACATTCTGCGCGATGACCGCACCGTCACGGTCGAGATCGCAGTCCGTCGCGACCGCGCGATGCAGTCCCTGGCCGAAATGATCGATCTGCCGGTCGCGATCCTGAGCCACGGCAACACCGTCAAGAACACCGAATACTCGTTCCTCACGAACGTTTTCGCCGCCCGCGGCTACCTCGTGGTCAGTGTCCAGCACGACCTCGATACCGACGCACCGATGGTGACCAAGGTCGGCGAGGAATATGTCGGCCGCCGCATGCAATATAATCGCGGCATCTCCAACATCATGTATGCGATCGACGAGATCAGGAAGCTCTACCCGCACGCGGACTACCGCCACCTGACGCTGATCGGCCACTCCAATGGCGGTGACATCTCGATGTTCTTCGCCAAGCAACATCCCGACATGGTCCGGAAAGTGGTCACGCTGGACAATCTGCGCGTGCCCTTTGTCACCAATGGCAAGATCAAGATCCTGTCGTTCCGCTCGAAGGATCCGCACTTCAAGTCGGACCCGGGCGTCGTTCCTGACGACGCGACGTGCAAGAGACTCGGGATCAAGGTGGTCAGAACCGAGTTCCAGCACAACGACCTCAGCGATCGAGGCCCCGACAGCGTCAAATCCTCGATCCAGGCGTCGGTGGAGCAATTCCTCGACGAGGACGACGGCGCGCCGACAATGCCGCTGCTCGCCGCGTCGACGCCCGCCTCGGCGAACGCAACGCCGACGGAGAGGAAATAGCTGTCGAGGTGGCCGTGAAGCCGTCGCGCTCCACGCCCGGCGGCGCCTAGGCGTGCGCGCTGCGATAAGCTACGGCGACGAGCCAGATTGCGGAAAGCAGGAAGTAGAACGCGCCGAAGCCTGCATAGGGAGCAATGTCCAGAATGGTTGGCGCAACGGTGCCAATGGATCGGCTGACCATATAGCCGCCGGCGAGGGCCGACTGCGCACCGCTCAGGATCATCGCCCACTGCGCGCCATAGTGACGCCAACGCCTGATGCCGGTGGATAATTGCAGCACACCCGACAGGATCGCCCAAACTCCGAATACGGCCAGGACGGCATGTGTGCTGTGGCTGATCGCCGCGATCACGGCGAGCGCCGTCACCGTGCTGACCACGACATTCAATGCCTGCGATGGGTTGGCTTTCAGGCCGCCATTGACCCCGGCGTCAGCCAGATTGGCAATGGCGTCCCATGCCGGGTAGACCACGAGCAGAAGCCCGACAAGGCCGGATTGCTGGCTGAACAGAACGGCAGCAGCAACCCAAGCGATCGAGAAGATGGCGCGCGCAAGATAGTAGGATCGTAGCCAGGCCGATTGGGACCAAGATTGACTTTGCATTGGGATGCTCCTTGCCGTCTACCTATCAGTAGGTAGGCAAACTGTTCCGAGTCAACCGATTGTTCGGTCACGACTTCGTTTGAACCGGAAGCGCTGCAATGGCTTGACAACTTACCTACTGGAAGGTAGGCGCCGACATGAGCTCGATGACTTCCACCTCAGAAAAAATTCTCGATGTCGCCCAGTCTCTGATCGTCGCGGGAGGCTACAACGCGTTCAGCTATGCCGACATTTCGGATGCGATCGGGATCAGGAAGGCGAGCATCCACCATCACTTTCCGACCAAGGCCAAGCTGGTCTCGGCGCTGGTGGATCGCTACAGGCAGCAGGCCGAGCAGGGCCTGAAGTCTCTCCAGGAGCAGCTCTCAAGCCCTGCCGATCAACTGCAGTCCTACATCAACTTCTGGCAGACGTGCATTCGCGATTCCTCGCTGCCGTTCTGCGTGTGCGCGATGCTTGCCGGCGAGATGCCGATGCTTCCGGAAGAAGTCTCATCACGCGTCCGGGCCCATTTCCATGGTCTTGCAAGATGGCTTACCGCAGTGCTGCGGGCTGGCGCAGAGCAGCACCTATTCCGGTTGGACAAGCGCCCGGAAGACGAAGCTCAAATGCTGATGGCATCGGTTCACGGAGCAATGCTCTCTGCGCGGGCCTTTAACGATCCCGAACTGTTCGTCGCGATCGTCAACTCCCAGATGGCAAAGCTGCTGACACGGGATCGCTAAAGCGTCGGCGACATAAAATCAGGCTACTGCTCGCCGTCGCGCAGGCGGCGGTAGACCGCGCCGAGCACGTTCGAATAGTCGTCGGTCCAGATCCGCTGGTTTTCGTTGGCAGGGGTCGCGGTCCAGACGCTTGACGTGGCAAGCCTGCCGACATCGGCCTCATCGCGCGCCGAGATCACCACCGAGGTCGCGAAGATATACTCGTTGTCGCGCCCCGAATCCTCGCTGTAGACCCAACTCGTCATGTCGTTGGCGTCGGCGATGCCGACCACGACGCTGGCCAGCTCGAGATGCCGGTTGGAGACATGCATCACCACCGCGCCGTGCGGCGCGAGCTTCGCCTTGTAGATCGCCATCGCCTGCTTGGTCGCAAGGTGGATCGGGATCGCATCCGACGAATAGGCGTCGACGATGATGAGATCGTAGAGTCCGTCGGGCTCCCTCGCGAAGGTCAGCCGCGCATCGCCGATCACCGGCTTCAGGTCCGGCTCACAGCTCTGGATATAGGTGAAATATTTGGGGTCGCGGGCGGTGTCGACCATGCTCTGGTCGATCTCGAAGAACTTCCAGTCTTCCCCGGGCGCCGATGCACAGGTCAGCGTGCCTGAGCCCAACCCGATCACCGCGACCTTCAGCGGCGCACCTTTGCGCTCGCGTATCGCCGTGATCGCCTGCCCGATCCCGCCATCCCTGTGATAGTAGCTGATCGGCTCCGGCCGCCCGGCAACCGGTGTGCCGTTGTCGTTCTTGAATTTCTGGGCGCCGTGGATCGTCGTGCCATGCATCAGCACGTGATACTGCCCGTTCGGCGTCACCACGATCTTGTGCACGCCGAAGAAGCTGCGCACCGTGTCGACGCGGCCATCGTCGGACGGATAGGCGCGCAACAACACCAGCGCGACCGCGACGGTGGCAAAGACCTTCCATCGGTCAGCATTCAGCGCGAATACCAGCAGCGCGGAAAACACGCCGAGCCCGCCGATCATCCAGACCCGGCGGCTGTCGAGCCAATTGAACACCTCGCCGGACCAGTAGGACGGCGCAATCAGCGCGACTGCAATAACCGCGAGGAACGGCCAGTACCAGGCGCTCCAGCGCGGCAGCCGCTCGGCGCCGGAGGGTCGGCACAGCGCCGCCAGGGCCAGCAGGATCGGATATTCGGCGACCCATGAGAAGGTGAACGGCGCGATCAACCCCGCAAACAGGCCGCCGACCATGCCGCCAAACGACAGCGCCACGTAGAAGCCGGTGAGATATTTCGCCGCGGGGCGCGTGCGCGCGAGCTCGCCGTGGCAGGCCATCGCAATGATGAAGAAGCAGAGCTGATGGCCGCCGAGCGTCAGCAGCAGATTCTGCTCGCCACCGAATGCCAGCAGGACGACCACGCCGGCGATTGCCAGCGGCTGAGCCAGCAGCATCCATTTGTGCGGCAGCAACGGGCGCGACTGAAACACCAGCACCCAGGTCAGAAGATACAGCGACAGCGGCAGCACCCAGAGCAAGGGCGCGGCGGCGACGTCGGTCGAGATATGCGCTGTCACCGCGATCAGCAGGCCCGACGGCACCGCGGCGAGGAATATCCAGCGCGCGCGCAGCAGCCAGGACGGCGCCGGTGCCGCAGCATCGTCAACCTGCATGTTGCGTATCGCGGCGTTTGCCGGCGCGAATAGCAGCAGCGCGCCGCAACCCGCGATCAAGACGATCAGGAGACCGTAGCCGCCGGTCCAGATCAGGTTCTGGGCACGCAAGGTGAACATCGGCTCCAGCAGCACGGGATACGACAGCAGCGCCAGGAAGCTGCCGATGTTCGAGGATGCGTAAAGGAAATACGGATCGGGACCGTTGGGATGGCCGGTGCGTACGAACCAGGCTTGCAACAGCGGATTGTTAGCGGCGAGCGCAAAAAATGGCAGGCCGATCGAGACCGCGAACAAGCCGAGCAGCCAGAACGCATAGCCCGAGTTCGGTGGCTCTCCCCAGCCGCCGCGGATCGCAAGCGGCAGCGTCAGCAGCGCGATCACCAGCAGCGCCAGATGCACCACGACCGGAACCGCGCGGTTGCTGAGCTTCATCAGGAGATGCGCATAGGCATAGCCGCCGAGCAGCAGCGACTGGAAGAACACCATCGCCACCGACCACACCGCCGGCGAGCCGCCGAGCCGCGGCAGCACCATCTTGGTGAACAGCGGCTGCACCGAGAACAGCAGCAGGGCGCTGACGAAGATCGCGGCGGTATAGACAACCAGCACCAGCCGGTTTCGCAAGGCTGACGGCTCAGACGTCATGAAAGCTCCGGCATGAACCCGGCAGGCGCCGGAGGCGAACGGTCCGGCGAGGTCGCGCCGGGCAGGTTGACCTGAGCATATGGCAGCATCACGGGCAAGAAACGCCGATAACGCGGACTTGACGAAGCGTCGCAACGGCGCGACAGCACGCCTTCGGCTTGCGCCTGATCACTCCTTCTTGAAGCGGACATGAACGAAACGGACGTCGTCATCATCGGTGCGGGGCACAACGGCCTCACCTGCGCAGCCTATCTCGCGATGGCAGGCTTGCGGGTCAAGGTCGTCGAGCGCCGCAAGGTGGTCGGCGGTGCCGCAGTCACCGAGGAGTTCGCACCGGGCTTTCGCAATTCGGTCGCCTCCTACACGGTGAGCCTGCTCAATCCGAAAATCATTGCTGACCTGAAACTGGCGGATCACGGCTTGAGGATCGTCGAGCGCCGCGCTCAGAATTTCCTGCCCGCACCCGACGGCAGCTATCTGCTGACCGGCGAAGGCCGCACCAGGGAATCGGTTGCAAGATTGAGCGAGCGTGACGCCGTCGAGATCGACGCGTTCTCGCGGGAACTCGAGGCGATCGCCGACGTGTTGCGCCACTTCGTGCTGCGCGCACCGCCGAACGTCGTCGCGGGATTTGGTGTCGGCGCGATGCGCGAGGCGTTCAATGCGCTTCGTTCCGCCAACGACCTGCGGCGGCTGTCGCTCGAACAGCAGCGTAACCTGCTCGACCTCTTCACGCGCTCGGCCGGCGAGATGCTCGACGAACGTTTCGAGAGCGACCTGGTCAAGGCGCTGTTCGGCTTCGACGCCATCGTCGGCAACTATGCGAGCCCCTACGCGGCGGGCTCGGCCTATGTGATGCTGCATCATGCGTTCGGTGAAGTGAACGGCAAGAAGGGCGTCTGGGGCCACGCGATCGGCGGCATGGGGGCGATCACGCAAGCGATGGCGCGCGCGGCGCGCGGCCACGGCGCCGAGATCGAGACCGACGCCGGCGTGCGCGAGGTGATCGTCGAGAAGGACCGCGCCTGCGGCGTCGTTCTCGACAATGGCGCAACCATCCGCGCCAAATATGTCGCCTCGAACGTCAATCCGAAGCTGCTCTATACTCACCTTGTGCCGGCAAGCGCGCTGACGCCTGAGTTCACTGCGCGCATCTCGCGATGGCGGAACGGCTCCGGCACATTCAGAATGAACGTCGCGCTCGATGCCCTGCCCTCGTTCACGGCGCTGCCCGGCTCCGGCGATCACCTGACCGCGGGCATCATCATCGCCCCCAGCCTCGGCTACATGGATCGCGCCTGGCGCGATGCCTGCGACTTCGGCTGGAGCCGCGCGCCCGTGGTCGAGCTCTTGATCCCCTCGACCCTCGACGACACGCTGAGCCCGCCCGGCCGGCATGTCGCGAGCCTGTTCTGCCAGCACGTCGCGCCGCAATTGCCCGAAGGCAAATCCTGGGACGACCATTGCGAAGAGGTCGCCGACCTCATGATCGCAACGGTCGACCACTACGCTCCCGGCTTCGCGGGCAGCGTAGTGGGGCGTCAGATCCTGTCGCCGCTCGACCTGGAGCGGCAGTTCGGCCTGCTCGGCGGCGACATCTTCCACGGCGCATTGACGCTGAACCAGTTGTTCTCGGCGCGGCCGATGCTCGGCCATGCCGACTACCGCGGGCCGCTCAGGGGCCTCTACCATTGCGGCTCGGGCGCCCATCCCGGCGGCGGTGTCACCGGCGCGCCCGGGCACAATGCGGCGCGGGCCATCCTGGCGGACCATCGGAGGTTGTTTTCGTGAACGCGATAGCGCTCTCGGCTACACCGCCCAGATGTGGAGACAGCGGTGGATAACCAGTGGAGAACCGGTGGATCAACCCTGTACGGCGTTGGGCGTCCTGCCGGGAGAGCTAACCAACATGGCTGTGGGCAGGCTGTTGAGCGCCGGGCCGGAAAGCGCGGCGTAACCTCCCGTATACCTTGTTGATAAATTTGAGCCCGGTGTGTGGACATCGCGTGGACGTTTGGACTTCGGATCCCCCGCTGCCCTCGGTCCGGGTCGCAAAAAAAGCACCGGGCGACGGCGTCACCCGGTGCGCTGAGCACGCCGTCGCGTCGTCAATTACTTCAAGGATGTACTGATCGAGCTGAAGGTCCCGCTCAGCGCCGTGCCGACGCCGTTCACCGCGGTAATGATGGCGATCGCGATGCCGGCTGCGATCAGCCCGTATTCGATGGCCGTGGCGCCGGATTCATTCTGCAAGAACTTAACGATAATTGCGTTCATGGTAGCCCTGCCCTTTGGTCTATCCGGAACAAGGGACTTGTTCCTGCCTCCGTCCTACTACGGTAAAATCTAAAGTTGATTGAACGCGGTACGCGTAGAATCTCGCGGCAATCGAATCAAAGTTGAAATCTCAAGACGAACCGCGCTACCGGCATTCGATGACCCCCTCCACGCACCGCGCCAGTGTCACCCTCCCCGACGAAGCGACCGCAAAGCGCGTCGTGGACACGCTCTCCGAGGTATTCTTCGAGGATCAGGCTGCTTTCGCGGCATTCGAGCGGCCTGACGGCCGCTGGGATGTCACGGTCCACTTCGCCGACCCGCCGGACGAGGCGCTGTTGCGCGAGCTGCTCGGGCACGCCGTGCGACGGGATGTCGCGGAGGCCATGACGTTCGACACCGTGGAGGCAAAAGACTGGGTGAGGGCGAGCCTTGAGGATCTCGTCCCGGTCCCGGCCGGCCGCTTCGTCGTCCACGGCCAGCACGACCGGACAAGGGTACCGCCAAACAAGCTCGGCATCGAGATCGAGGCCGCGCTTGCCTTCGGCACCGGTCACCACGGCACCACGCGCGGCTGCCTGCTGCTGCTCGACCATGTGCTGAAAGCCCATCAGCCGCGCCGCGTGCTCGATCTCGGCACCGGAACCGGCGTGCTGGCGATCGCCACCGCCAAGGCGTTGCACGGCCGGGTGCTGGCAAGCGATATCGATGCGCCATCGGTGCGGGTGGCCGAGGAGAACGCCCGGCTCAACGGAGCGGGGCACCTGGTGGACATAATCCAGGCCACCGGCTTCGCGGCACCGCGGTTCGCCGAGGACGGGCCATTCGACCTCGTGCTCGCCAACATCCTCGCCAATCCGTTGCGGCAATTGGCCGGGCCGATGGCGCGGCACCTCGCCTCGTCTGCGCAGGTCATTCTCTCCGGCCTGTTGACCCATCAGGCGCCGGCCGTCATCGCCGCTTACCGCGCACGCGGGCTGGTGCCGCTGCGACATCTCAAGATCGAGGGCTGGAGCAGCCTGCTGCTGCGCGCCGTGCAGTGACCATGTCCGGCAGACAGTGCGGCGACTGCACGCTCTGCTGCAAGGTGATGGCGATCGAGGAACTGACCAAGGCCGCCAACGCGTGGTGCGCGCATTGCAAGCCAAGGCATGGATGTCTGATCTACCCGAACCGGCCGGCGGAGTGCCGATCTTTCGCCTGCGTCTGGCTGGTCAACGATCTCCTGGATGACCACTGGAAGCCGAGCCGATCCAAGCTCGTCCTGACTACATCGGACGACGGCCTCGAAGTCCGCTGTGATCCCGGCTTCCCGAATGCTTGGCGCAAGGAGCCGTACCATAGCGAGCTACGGGAATGGGCCACCTCCGGCGAAGCGCTCGACATGACCGTGGTCGTGATCGTCGGTCAGCGGATGACGCTGGTGACACCGGAGCACGAGTTCGATCTCGGCATCGTCGGCCCGGATGAACGGATCGTGCGGGAACTCGAAGGCAACAAGGTCGTCAACGCAACGATAGCGAAGGCGTCCGACCTCGAACGGTAGCTGGTGATTATTCGGAGGGCTCGCGATCGCGGCGAGCAGTCGTCACCGTCAGGTCCTGCCGCGGCGTGCGCCTGATGCGTGCCTCGACGAGGCGGTCCAGCATCTGGACGATGACACCACGTTGCCCACGTTGCTTCTGCTCGACGGGTGCAACAGGGCCATTGTGAACCGGTGGTGTAATCTTCTCAAACGTGAACGCAGGCATGGTGCATCTCCTCGCCGTCGAGTTGAGACACTCCTGGACACTCCCGGAATTTTTTGACGAACGACTTGCCCGGGAAACCGTTCCGTCTTTTCTAATGGCTATGCCACGATTCAAGCATAAGTTATGCCAAATTGTGGACATGCTGGGCCGCATTGGGGAGTGGCCCAGCCGAACTTAGAGCATGACCGGCCAAGGTGGAAAGCATTTTTCCCGACGGACCATGCTCCATCCAAAGAGAGTGCGAAGGCGATGTTCGAAGCTCATTTTCAGACGTTCGAAGAACCCGAAGGCGGCGTGGCGCTAACCGCCCGGCTGAGCGCGTTTCGCGAGGAACTGGCGCGGCGCAAGCTGACCGGCTTCGTGATTCCCCGCGCCGACCAGCAGCAGAATGAATATGTCGCCCCATCCGAGGAGCGGCTGGCTTGGTTGACGGGCTTCACCGGATCGGCCGGGCACGCGATCGTGCTGGCCAAGCAGGCCGCCTTATTCGTCGATGGCCGCTACACCCTGCAGGCCGGCAAACAAGTCGATCGCAAGGCCTGGGACGTCGAACCATTGGTCGATCCGCCTCCGGAGCACTGGGTCACGCGGCATCTTTCCGCTGGCGATCGCTTCGGATTCGATCCATGGCTGCACACATCGGCCGCAGCCGAACGGCTGGCCGCCGCCTGCGCCAAGGCCGGCGCGGAACTCGTTGCGGTCGATAGCAACCCGGTCGATTCGATCTGGCACGAGCGGCCGGCGCCGCCGCTCGGTCCTGTCAGCATCCACGGCCCGCAATTCTCGGGCGAGATCGAGGCCGAGAAGCTCAAGCGCATCCGGCTCGAGATCACCAAGCTCGGCGTCGATGCGCTGGTGCTCTCCGACAGCCATACGGTTGCCTGGACCTTCAACATCCGCGGTGCCGACGTCTCGCATACGCCGCTGCCGCTGTCCTACGCGCTGGTACCGAAGGAAGGCCGGCCGCTGGTGTTCATCGATCACCGCAAGCTGTCCAACGCGACGCGCGACCATCTCGAGCAATCCGCCAGCGTCGAGGATCCGGCCGCGCTGACGCCGAAGCTCACCGAGCTCGCCAAGCGCGGCGGCTCGGTCGCGCTCGACAGCGCGACCGCGGCGGACGCCTTGAGCCGCTTGATCGCAAGCGCCGGCGGCAAGCCCGTACGCGGCAGCGATCCGGTCAGCATGCTGAAGGCGGTCAAGAACATGACCGAGATCGAGGGCACCCGTACCGCGCATGAGCGCGACGCGGTGGCGCTGACGCGCTTCCTCGCCTGGATCGATCGCGAGGCTCCCTCGGGCGGGCTCACCGAGATCGATGCTGTCGAGGCCCTCGAGACGTTCCGCCGCCAGACCGCGGCGTTGAAGGATGTCTCCTTCCCGACCATCGCCGGCACCGGACCGAACGGCGCCATCGTGCACTACCGCGTCACGCGCAAGAGCAACCGCCGGATCGAGCCGGGCGACTTGCTGCTGATCGATTCCGGCGCGCAATATGAGGACGGCACCACCGACGTCACCCGCACCATCGCGATCGGTCAGCCGACCGATGAGATGCGCGACCGTTTTACCCGCGTGCTCCGGGGCCATATCGCGATCGCCCGCGCGATCTTCCCCGACGGCACCACCGGTGCGCAGCTCGACACGCTGGCACGGCAATATCTGTGGCAGGCCGGCGTCGATTTCGAGCACGGCACCGGCCACGGCGTCGGCAGTTATCTCAGCGTGCACGAAGGGCCGGCGCGGATCTCCAAGCTCGGCACCACGCCGCTGAAGCGCGGCATGATCCTGTCCAACGAGCCCGGCTACTACAAGACCGATGCCTACGGCATCCGGATCGAGAACCTCGAGCTCGTGGTCGGCACCGACATCAAGGGCGCGGAGAAGCCGGTCAACGCATTCGAGACCCTGACGCTGGCGCCGATCGACCGCCGGCTGATCGAGGTCAGCATACTGAGCGAAGGCGAACTGGCGTGGCTGAACGACTACCACGCCCGCGTCAATCGCGTGGTGCGCCCGCATCTTGACGACAACGCCACGAAACTGTGGCTGGATGAGGCGACGGCAGCGCTGAAGTAAACAGCGCGAGCATCTCTCCCCACACTCAGTGTCATCCCCGCGAACGCGGGGGATCCCGTACGCCGCGGCCCGTCGGATTAAAACTGACGTCTCTGGAATACTGGGTCCCCCGCTTTCGCGGAGGACAACACCGTGCAGAGTTGCGCGACGCGAAACATCATCGTCGCGCCTCCCGGAATCGGCATGGGCGTATGCCGAAACACACGTATTCCGCGCGCACGAGAACGCTACAGTCGATTCACAATGCTGGATCGGACCTGAATGCACGGCGTGATGGGCAAGCCGCCCGGCGCGGCCACGGACAACAACATCGCGACATCGAAGGTTATGCTGCTGATGCTCGTCGTCATGACGGGCGTGGCGCCGATCTCGCTCTACATGCTGGTTCCGGCGCTGCCGGTGCTGGCGACCACCTTTGGCCGCGACATCTCCGTCGCGCAGATGACGGTGTCGCTCTACATGGTCGGCATCGCCCTCTCGCAGCTCATCATGGGACCGCTGTCCGACAAGTTCGGCCGGCGGCCGGTGCTGCTCGCCGGCCTCGGCCTGATGGTGGCGGCAGGCATCGGCTCGGTGTACGCGGAAAGCCTGCCGCAACTGATCGCCGCGCGCTTCTTGCAGGCGCTCGGCGGCGCCAGCGGCATGGTGATCAGCCGCGCCATCATCCGCGATCTCTATCCACGCGAACGGGTCGGCGCGATGATCAGCCTCGTGGTCGCCGCGCTGATGATCGCGCAGATGGTGAGCCCGCTGACCGGTGGCCTGCTGGAGACCGCGTTCGGCTGGCGCGCGATCCTCTATCTGATCACGGCGGCATCGCTCGCGACCACGATCTTCATTGCGCTGACCTTGCCCGAGACCCGGCGCGATCGCGCCGAGACCTCCAGCTTCCGCGGCGATCTCGGCAAGCTGATGCGCAGCCGCGCCTTCGTCGGCTACATGCTGTGCCAGGTGCTTGCCTCGCAGATCATCTTCGCCTTCGCGGGCGGCGGGCCCTACATCGTGGTGATGCAGATGGGGCGCACCAGCGCCGAGTATGGCGCGTGGTTTGCGACAACAGGCTTTGCCTATCTGGTCGGCAACCTCCTGTGCGTGCGCTTTGCGCCGCGACATTCGCTGGAGAAGCTGATCTGGTTCGGCCTCGTGCTGCAGGTCGGCGGCAGCCTTATGAACCTGGTCTGGAGCTTCACCGGGGTGAACCAAGCCCCGCTCTGGCTGTTCGGCACCCAGATGATCGTGATGGTCGCCAATGCCTTCGTGATGGCCAATTCCGCCGCCGGCGCGATCAGCATCCGCCCCGAGGCCGCCGGCACCGCCTCGGGCGCGATGGGATTCCTGCAACAGGGAATCGGCGCCCTGATCTCGCAATTCGGCGCCTATCTCGGTGGCCACACTACGACCACGCTGCCGCTGACAGCGGCGATCTCAGCGATCTCGCTCGCCTGCGCATGCACGATGATCTTCGTCGTGCCGCGACGGAATGTGGTGATCAGCGAACGGTTGATCGAGCAGGCGGAAGAGGAAGAAAGCGGGATGATGTGAGTCGCTTGCTCGCGCCGCACCCACACCTCGTCATCCCCGCGCAGGCGGGGATCCAGTACGCCGCGGCTTTTCCGTATCTCGCTGACGTCCCTGGGATACTGGGTCACCCGCCTTCGCTGGTGACGACAATAGGGCATGCGGCGCCGGCCGCCCATCACTCCCCGATCAGCTTCAGCCACTCGTCTTCGGTCAGCACCTTGACGCCGTGCTTTTGTGCTTCCGCAAGCTTTGAGCCGGCGCCGGGGCCAGCGACGAGATAGTCTGTTTTCTTCGACACCGAGCCGGCGGCCTTGGCACCCAACCGTTCCGCTGTCGCCTTGGCCTCGTCGCGCGTCATCTTCTCGAGCGAGCCGGTGAACACCACCGTCTTGCCGGCGATCGCCGAGTTGCCCTTTGGCTTCTCGGCATCGACGATCTCATCCAATTCACCGGTCAGCCGCTCGACGATGCCGCGATTATGGCTCTCGCCGAAATAGTCGGCGATGCTCTTGATCACGGTGTCGCCGATCTGGTCGAGCGCATCCATGTCGGCGATCGCCTCCTCGTCGCCCTTGGCGATCTTGAGGCAGGCCTCATGGAAGGCGTCCCACGAGCCGTAGCCGCGGGCCAGCGCCAGCGCGGTGGTCTCGCCGACATGGCGCATGCCGAGCGCGTAGATGAAGCGCTCGAGCGAGATCCTGCGGCGGTTATCGATCGCGGCGAACAAGTTGCGCACCGACGTTTCGCCGTAGCCCTCGATCTGCTCCAGCTTCAGCCTGGCATTGCGCTTGGGCAACGTGAAGATGTCGGCGGGCTCCTTTACCCAGCCCGCGTCGAAGAAATACTGGAGCTGCTTCTCGCCGAGGCCATCGATGTCGAAGGCGCGGCGGGACACGAACAGCTTGAGATGCTCGATCTTCTGATACGGACAGGCGAACTCGCCCGTGCAGCGGGCCCGCGAGCCCTCTTCGCCCGCCGCGGTCTCCTCGCGCACAACGTCGGTGTGCAGCGGGCACGGGCACTTCTTCGGGAAGTGGAATTCCCTGGCGTTCTTCGGCCGCTTGTCGAGCACGACGTCGACGACCTGCGGGATCACGTCGCCGGCACGCTGAACCACGACGGTGTCGCCGATCCTGATGTCGCGGCCCTCGCGCAATACCTCGCCCTTGTTGCCGATGCCCTTGATGTAGTCCTCGTTGTGCAGCGTGACGTTCTGCACGATTACGCCGCCGACGCCGACCGGCTCGAGCTTGCCGACCGGCGTGAACGAGCCGGTGCGACCGACCTGGATCTCGATGTCGCGCAGCACCGTCATGGCGCGCTCGGCCGGGAATTTGTGCGCGATCGCCCAGCGCGGCGTGCGCGAGATGAAGCCGAGCCGCTCCTGCCAATCGATGCGATCGACCTTGTAGACGACGCCGTCGATGTCGTAGTCGAGCTCGGCGCGCTGCTCCTCGATCGTACGATGGAACGCGATCAGTTGCTCGACCGAGTGGCACAGCTTGGTCAGCGGGTTGGTCTTGAAGCCGCAGCGCTCGAACCAGTGGATCATGCCGGATTGCGTATCCTCCGGCATCGCGCTCATCTGGCCCCAGGCATAGGCGAAGAAACCGAGCGGGCGCGATGCAGTGATGCCAGGATCCTTTTGCCGCAGCGAGCCGGCCGCCGAGTTGCGCGGGTTGGCGAAGATGGTGTCGCCGGCAGCCTTCTGCCGCTCGTTGAGCGCCAGGAACGCATGCTTGGTCATGTAGACCTCGCCGCGCACCTCGCAGATGTCGGGCACATTGCGGCCCCTGAGCTTCTGCGGCACGTCCTCGAGGGTGCGGATATTGGCGGTGACGTCCTCGCCCTCCGCACCGTTGCCGCGCGTCGCGGCGGTGACGAGCTCGCCGCCCTCGTAGCGCAGCGACATCGAGAGCCCGTCGATCTTCGGCTCAGCCGAGAAATCGATCTTGTCGTCCGGCAGCTTCAGGAACCGCGTGATGCGTCCGACGAAGTCCACCACGTCCGCTTCCGCAAACGCATTGTCGAGCGACAGCATCGGTACCGAATGGCGGACCTTCCTGAAGCGTCCCGACGGCTTTGCTCCGACCTCGTCTATGCGCTTGAGATAGGCAGACCAGAGCTTCTTCTGCGCTAAGGTCGTTCGAAGCACACGAGCAAGGACATCGTATTCAGCGTCAGTCAGCTCGGGAGCGTCGCGATTGTAATAGCTTTCGTTTGCTCGCTTAATTTCTTCGGTATAGGCATGGAGCATCTCATCGATGACTTTCTTGAAGTCTCGAGGGAGATCCCTGAGAACTTCCTTCTTTTGCTCCCGCGGATATTCTCGAATGCGGTCGTGAAACGAATAAATCTCGTCAAGATGGGCATCGCTGAACTTGGCTAGGCCCGAGCTCAAATCCGCTTTGTAAGTATTTGGATAAACAAGAAGCCAGTCGTCAGCTATCTGATTTATCTTTTGTGCTCTGTTAGGCCGGCTTGGCATGAAAATTCTCAGGGAAAGAGCGACTAAGCCGTCGCCGCGCGCAGCAGGCGCTCGGCGGCCGCGCGGGCCTCGGCGGTGATCTCGGCGCCGGCCAGCATACGCGCGATCTCCTCGCGGCGATGGTCGGCGGCGAGCGCATTGACGCGGGTGGCGACGCGCTTGCCCTTGTCGAGCGCGTCCTTGGAGATCAGGAGATGCTGGCTGGCGCGGGCCGCGACTTGCGGCGCGTGGGTCACCGCCATCACCTGCACCTTGCCGGCGAGACGCGACAGCCGCGAGCCGATCGCATCCGCCACTGCGCCGCCCACCCCGGTGTCGATTTCGTCGAACACCAGTGTCGGCGCCGAACCGCGGTCGGCGAGCACGACCTTGAGCGCGAGCAGGAAGCGCGACAGCTCGCCGCCGGAGGCGACCTTCATCATCGGGCCAGGCTTGGTGCCCGGATTGGTCTGGACCCAGAACTCGACGCGGTCGATGCCGTGCGGGCCCGGCGCCGCGGCGTTGGTCTCGACCTGCGTCATGAATTTCGCGCGCTCCAGCTTGAGCGGCGCGAGCTCGGCATTGACCGCCTTGTTGAGCTTCTCGGCCGCCTTGGTGCGCGAGGCCGACAGTTTTGCTGCAGCCGCAGCGTAGCGCTTGTCGGCCTCGCCGGCGGCCGCCTCCAGCTTCTTGAGCTGGTCGGCGCCGGCATCGATCAGCGCAACATCGTTGGCGTATTGGGTGGCCAGCGCGGCCAGCAGATCGACCGGCGTCGAGTATTTGCGCGACGCCGCGCGCAACGCAAACAACCGCTCCTCGATGCGCTCGAGCTCAGCCGGGTCGAAATCCGTTGCGGCCAGCGCCGCGCTCAGATGCTGGTCGGCCTCTTCCAATGCGTTGATCGCAACGTCGATCGCCTTCACCGCGGGCTCGATCAGGTCGGGCGCATTGGCGGCGCGACGCTCCAGCCGCCGGACCGCGGCCGACAGGGCCGGCACCGGCGAATGCGAGCCGCCGATCGCCTCCTGCGCCTCGCGCAAATCGGTCGCGATCTTCTCGCCCTGCATCATGGTGGTGCGGCGGTTGGCGAGCTCGGTCTCCTCGCCCTCCTTCGGCGCCAACGTCTTCAGCTCCTGTGAAGCATGACGCAGATAGTCGGCCTCGCGCGCAGCGCGCTCCATGCCGGCGCGATGATCCTCAAGCGCTGCAGTGGCGGTGCGCCGGGCATCCCACAGCGCTTCCAGCGCGGTGACCTCCTTCTCGAGCCCGGCGAAGGCGTCGAGCAACTGCCGATGGGTCGAGGCGTCGACCAGAGCGCGCTCGTCGTGCTGGCCATGGATCTCGACCAGGACAGCACCGACCGCCTTCAGGGTCTGCACGCTGATCGCTTGGTCATTGATGAAGGCGCGGGTGCGGCCGTCAGCGAGCTGCACACGCCGCAGGATCATCTCTCCGGTGTCGTCGAGGCCGTTCTCGGCCAGGATCCTGGCCGCCGGATGCCCCTTCGGGACATCAAACATGGCGGTGACCTGCCCCTGCTCCGCGCCGTGACGCACGAGCGTGGCATCGCCGCGGCCGCCAAGCGCCAGCGCAAACGCATCGAGCAGGATGGATTTACCCGCGCCGGTTTCGCCGGTCAGCACCGCGAGGCCACGGGAGAATTCGATATCGAGCCGTTCGATCAGGACGATGTCACGGATCGACAGACGCGCCAGCATGCGAGGACAATTCCTAGCCGAGACCTATCTTCTTGAAGGTCCGGCTGATCCAGGACCCCTGATTCTCGCTCGGCTCGAGACCGCCGGACTTTACTAGATTGTACGCGTCCTTGTACCAGCGGCTGTCCGGAAAATTGTGGCCGAGCACGGCGGCAGCGGTCTGCGCCTCGCCGGCGATGCCGATCGCCATGTAGGCCTCGGTGAGTCGGTAGAGCGCCTCTTCGACATGGCGGGTGGTCTGGTACTGCGTCACCACCGTCTTGAAGCGGTTGATCGCCGCGGTGAAGTCGCGCTTCTCCATGTAGTAGCGGCCGACCGCCATTTCCTTGCCGGCGAGCTGGTCGCGCGCAGCCTGAAGCTTGGTCTTCGCCGAGGTCGCGTATTCCGAGGTCGGGTACTTGCGCACCACCTCTTCGAGCGCCGCGATCGCCTTCTCGGTTCGGCCCTGATCGCGGGAGATGTCGGGAATCTGATCATAATGCGACGCTGCGATCAGGTACTGCGCGTAGGCCGCGTCCGGGCTGCCGGGATGCAGCGTGACATAGCGGGTCGCAGACCCGATGCAGCTATCGTAGTCGCCGGCCTGGTAGTAGGAGTAGGCCGACATCAAGAGCGACTTGCGCGCCCACTCCGAGTAGGGATGCTGCCGGTCGACTTCCTCGAACTTCTTCGAGGCGGCCTTCAGATCCTTCTTCTCGTTCATCATGTACAAGCCCTCGTTGTAGAGCTTGTCCGCGGGCTCATCGACGAACGTGTCGTCCTTGGCCATGAACTTGTCCCACAGCGCGCCGGTGCCGCAGCCGCTGAGCGGCAATGACAGCACGACCAGGCCCGCCGCGAAACGCAGCGCGCGGGCGGCCCGCTTCAGGCCGGAGACGTCAGAGGAGTTGGGTTCGAGCCTCATACGCATTGCCGACATGAAATATAAAACCTGACGCCTTTGATTGCGGTTAACGGCGAAGCCAACTTGATCCATGAACCGCGATCATGGACGCAATACACACCCCGTACCATTGGCGCCGTGTCGTGCTGCCGCTGGCGTGTTTAGCCAAAAACTGGCCCTCGACCAACCGAATACGCAGCCATTCCGCCCGGATTAAGGCGACCAAGCGCGCCTACGACCCGCTGTGGAGACTACGGAAATTGCGAATGAACGATGCCGGCCGCGGCAATCAGGACACGTCCGGACCGTAGGCCGGGGCGATCAAGCTGCCCACCGTGCCTGCACCGGCCTCGACGTGGCTGCGGGAGGGCCGCCGGGCAGTCTCCGCCTCGACCACCCGCCAGGCGCTGCGGTCGGCGAGAAGCGCCTTGAGCACCGCGTGGTTGAGCTTGTGGCCGCCACGCTTCGAGCGATAGATGCCGAGCAGCGGCAAGCCGGCCAGCGCGAGATCGCCGATCACGTCCAGCACCTTGTGACGGACGCACTCGTCACCGTAACGCAGTCCCTCGGGATTCAGCAGACGGGTTTCGTCGAACACCACCGTATTCTCGAAGGACGCGCCGAGCGCGAAACCTGCGCTCCAGAGCCGGGCCGTGTCGCCGACGCAGCCGAAGGTGCGGGCGCGCGAGATGTCGCGGCGGAAGCTTTCCGGCGAGAGATCGAACGAGAAGCTCTGGTAGCCGATCACCGGGTTGGTGAAATCGATCTCGACCTCGGCCCGGAACCCGCCAGCGAACGGACGCAGCTCGCCAACTGATTCGCCGATCTTGACCTGCACCGGCTTCAATACCTGGATGAAGCGACGGACGGCGGGCTGCGTGACGACGCCGGCCTGCTCGATCGCCGCGACGAACGCCGCAGCACTGCCATCCATGATCGGTACTTCGGGACCGTCGACCTCGACGGTGGCGTTGTCGACGCCCATGCCGCGCAGCGCGGCAAGGACATGTTCGGCGGTGGAAACCAGCGGCCCTTCGCGGTCGCCCAGCACCGTCGCAAATTCGGTTGCGATCACGGCGTCGGCGTCGGCCTGAATTTCGCGGTCGGAACCTTCGAGTCCGGTGCGGATGAAAATGAAACCCGCATCAACCGGCGCAGGCCCCAAAGTGAGATTGACAGGTTGTCCGGAATGAACGCCGACGCCAGTCACGGTGGCTTGCGACCGAAGCGTCGTTTGGCGGCTGAATTTCATTCGATAATGCCCACTACCCGACTTCACTCAATTGAAGTGGCCAACTTTCCCCAAGGCCGACTCGCTTGAGCTCCCCAAGTCACGGCAGACCATAGTCACAGCCCCAAACCGCGCCAACTCACGCTTCTTTACCGATTGTTACCCCATCTCCGCCGCATTCACGCCCAAGGTTAACCAAATTGCGGCAGCGCACAGAGCCCTTCGGGACGGCGCATCTGATCACCGAAAGGATAATTAATCATTTAATTTCAGTTGCTTGGCGAGCTGGCCGTGAGCGGGTCTCGGTCTTAAGACGAAGGCCCCGGCGGTTCCCGCCGGGGCCTTTCTGGTCGCCAATGTTGTAACAAACTTCAGTTTGCCTGCCGGCGCAGGAAGGCCGGGATATCAAGATGGTCGTCGCCCTGTGGCGCCGGGGCAACAGGTGCTGGCCGCCCATGAGCGTCCAGCCCCTGCGGCGCGGGCCGCTTCGCATATTCCGATACCGGCGATTCGTTTGAGGCGATCTGCTGCGCGACACTGCGGGCCGGCCGGCGCTCGGGCAGCGGCGGCATCGATGGCATCGCCGGACTGGAGGAACGTGCCGCAATCGGCGGCTCGGTCTCTTCGTCGCGACGGCCGAGGCCGACATTGGCGAGGCGCTGCAGCAGCGACAGCCGGGTCTTCTGCGGATGTTCCTCCTCACCGTCGCCGCGGGCCTGGCGGATTTCCGCCTGCGCCGGCATCGGAAGGTCCTCGAACTTCGGCATCCGCGGGGCGCGGACCGGGGAACGCTCGGCCGCCTGCGGAATGAAGGTCTCGGGCGGCATCTGCTCGTGCTGCTCGGCCTTGGTGACGTCGTGATCCGGGAACAGCGACGGCTTCTGCGCGATCGGGCGCACGGTGACGTCACCATAGGACGCCGGCTGCATCGGCGCCTGAGCGGCCGGCGAATTGTCCGGAGCAACCGCGGCGGCGATTGCCGCCAGCGCGGCGCGTTCGACATTACCGCCCGGGCGCTGCTGGGGCGCAGGCTGCGGCGCGGCGATCGGAGCAACCGTCACGCCGGACGGTGGATCCAGTTTCTGCGCACGCTCGGCGAGGCGCTGATTGTCGGCGCGCAGGCGCGCGGTCAGATCGGCCAGCCGGCTTTCCGGCGAACCGTTGGACTGCTGCGCGGCCGGAGCCTGGGCGCGGGCGATCGCGGCCTGCTCGATGCCGGTCGCGACCACCGAAACGCGGATGATGCCGTCGAGCGACTCGTCGAAGGTGGCGCCGACAATGATGTTGGCGTCGGGATCGACCTCCTCACGGATGCGGGTGGCAGCCTCGTCGACTTCGAACAGGGTCAGATCCTTGCCGCCGGTGATCGAGATCAGGAGGCCGCGGGCGCCCTTCATCGAGCTGTCATCGATCAGCGGGTTGGCGATGGCGGCTTCGGCGGCGGTCAGCGCGCGCTTCTCGCCGGTGGCCTCGCCGGTGCCCATCATTGCCTTGCCCATCTCGCGCATGACGGCGCGGACGTCGGCGAAGTCGAGGTTGATCAAACCTTCCTTGACCATGAGGTCGGTGATGCAGGCAACGCCCGAATAGAGCACCTGGTCGGCCATCGCGAAGGCGTCGGCGAAGGTGGTCTTCTCGTTGGCGACCCGGAACAGGTTCTGGTTCGGGATGATCAGGAGCGTGTCGACCACCTTGTGCAGCTCGGCAATGCCGTGCTCGGCGGTGCGCATGCGGCGCTGGCCCTCGAAGTGGAACGGCTTGGTCACCACACCGACGGTGAGGATGCCCATCTCGCGCGCTGCCTTGGCGATCACCGGTGCGGCGCCGGTGCCGGTGCCGCCGCCCATGCCGGCAGTGACGAACACCATGTTGGCGCCGGTGAGATGATCGCGCAATTCGTCGATGACCTCCTGCGCGGCGGCGGCGCCGACGTCGGGCTGCGAACCGGCGCCAAGGCCCTGGGTGACCTGGGTGCCCATCTGGATGATGCGCTGCGCCTTCGACATGGTCAGCGCCTGCGCGTCGGTGTTGGCGACGACGAAGTCGACGCCCTGCAACCCGGCGGTGATCATGTTGTTGACGGCGTTACCGCCCGCGCCACCGACGCCGAAGACAGTGATCCGCGGTTTCAGCTCGCTGATGTCAGGGGGGGTCAGATTGAGTGCCATGGTTGCCTCTCTCAATTACGCGCGCGTGGGTTCGCCCCGGCCGGCGGCCGCGGGAGTTGGTGAAAATGCCTTAAGCCGAGATGCGGTCATCAGAAGCCCTCGCGAAGCCATCGTCCGACCTTTCCGAAGTAGCCGTAGCCGTCAGTCCCTGTCTTGAGCTGCCGCGTGCGCCGCGGTTCGACATGTTCAAGATGTGCGTATTGCGGATAGACCAGCAGGCCCGAGGGCACCGAGAACGAAGCACCCTTCGCCTCGCTGGGCAGCCGGCCGAAGCCGAGCGGGCGACCGATGCGGACCTGGCGGTTCAGAATACGGGTGGCGAGCTCGACGGTGCCGGTCAGTTGGGATGCGCCGCCGCTCAGGACGACGCCCGCCCGCGGCTCGGCTGCAAAGGGAGAATCCGCGAGCCGGTCACGGACCATCTCAAAAATCTCCTCGGCGCGATGCCGGACTATGTTCGCGATCGTGGCGCGGGAGACAATTTGCGGAGTCTCCCGATCATCGCCTGCGGTCGGCACGGACATCAGCTCGCGCGAATCCGAGCCGCCCGTCAGCACCGTGCCGTATAAAGTCTTGATTCGCTCGGCATCCGCAATGCACGCTCCGATGCCGCGTGCAAGATCCATCGTGATGTGTTGCCCACCGAGCGCAAATCCCGATGCGTGCACGAAGCGTCCGCCGGAATAGGTTGCGATCGTCGTCGATCCAGCGCCCATCTCGACGACGGCGGCGCCGAGGTCGAACTCGTCGTCGGTCAAAACCGACAGACCCGCGACATAGGGGCTCGCCGCCATGGCTTCGACATTGAGATGACACCGTTCGACCACGAGCATCAGATTCTTGGCGACCGTTGCGTCCGAGGTGACGACATTCATGTCGACGCCGAACTGTCGCGCCACCATGCCGCGCGGATCGCGGATGCCTTTGACGCCGTCGAGCGCATAGCCGACCGGCAGCGCATGCAGCACGGTGCGGCCCGCGGCGGTGGCGTGGCGCATGCCGGCCGAGGTGACGCGGCTGATATCGTCCGAGGTGACCGAGCCGCCGCGGATATCGGCAGCCGCTTCAACCAGTTGGCCATGCAGCCGGCCGCCGGACACCGACAGCAGCACGGACTCGACCCGGACCTTGGCCATGCGTTCGGCCAGCGCTACGGCATGGCGCACCGCCTTCTCGCATTCGGCCAGATCGACCACGGCGCCGGCCTTGACGCCGCGCGACTGGATCTGGCTGTAACCGATCAATTCAACCGCGTGGCTGCGACCGCGCAGCGCCTCGCTCGGCGGCGAAGGCTTCAGCCGCGCGATCATGCAGGCGATCTTGCTGGAGCCGACGTCGAGCGAGGCCACCAGCGCGGTGCGCTTCTGCATCGGACGCGTCTTCGGGGTCAGGTTACGATCGAGGCCGGTCATGCGGAGTCACCGGTCTTCTTCTTGGACTTCTTGTCCTTGAACAGCTCTTCGCGCGCCTTGGCGGCGTCGTCGGACAACTGCACGATCAGGCGATCCGGCAGGCGCATGTCGACGGCGACGATGTCGCGCGAGAACAGCTTCTCGTCCTTGTCGAGCTTGGAGAGCGCGGCGAGCGCATTGCCGACGTCGTTCTCGGGCAGGCGGATATCGAGGCCATCCTTGAGCCGCAGATTCCAGCGCCGCTCACCGACATAGATCGCAGCCTTGGTCACCGAACGGACCTGTGGATAACGGTCGAGCAGCGCGAGGAAGTCGTGGGCGTGGCTGTCGGCGCCCTTCCCCACTACCAACGGCAGCTTGAGGAAACGGCGCGTCACATAGGGCTCAAGCACCGCGCCATCCGAGGCAATAACGGCGAGCTTGCCGTTCTCCTGCCACAAGGCGAAGGCCGAGCGCTCGACGATGTCGATCTGCAACCGGCCCGGATAAAGCTTCAGGATCGTGGCGTCGGCGATCCAGGGATTGGCTTTCAGCCTGTCGCGGACGGTTTCGGCGTCGAGGAACAGCAGCGAGGAGTGGCCGTTGATGCCGCCGATCGCAAGGACCTCGTCCTGGGTGAGCTGCTTGCGGCCGTTGATGCCGACCGTTGTGATGCGGAAGCCCGCGGCGTTGGCGAGCGCGTTGCGGGTGTCGTCCATGACAGCGACGAACTCGTCGACATGGCCGCCTTTGACGATGCCGAAGCCGGCGCTGCCGAACAGGATCGCGAGCGTGGCGACCAGGCCGACACGGCGCGGCAGATAGCGCTCGATGGTCTGGATGAAACGGTTCGGCGGTTCGCGATCGAGCACCGGCTGCTGGACCGGACGCTTGCGCTTGCGGCGGGCGAGATAGGCACCGGCATGCTCGCGCAGCAGCACCGCCGCTCCAATAGCGGCTGCTCTCAGGTCAGCTTGAGGCCCCAGCGATCGCACCGATCGAGCGAGGCGTCCTGCACCATCCATTGCACGAGCTCGTCACATGTTGTGCCCACAAACCTTGCGGGTCCCGGCACAGGTGACGTCTCGGCGGTACCGGCGGGATAGAGTGACCCCCTGTTCCCTGGTTGCGTTCCTGGAAGCGGTATTCCGCGACAGCTCACGCCCCGGCAGCCAAGCGCTACATGCGCCGCCAGCGTTAACCTTCGGGCTTCCTGGTAAACAAACGGTAAATACGGCCCGCCTGGGGCGTGTTTTGATGAGTGCTAAGAGTACTTTGCCGCGAACTCGTTAGCATTTTAGCAACAGGCCGGGTTCCATGCCGCCTCTCCGGCCCCGGTTCCCTCCCGCCGCCTACTTCCGCGCGCGGCGCCGGGCGAGCTCGATCTGGTCGTGCAGGAAGTCGGCAAAGCCGATGCCGTGCGCCTTCAGCGCCTTCGGGTACAGCGAGGCCGCGGTGAGGCCGGGCAGCGTGTTGGTCTCGAGATAAACCGGTCCATTGGCCGACACGATGAAATCGCTGCGCGAATAACCAGTGCAGGACAGCGCGCGATGCGCCTTGAGCGCGTGATCCATGATCGCGGCGCTGACCTCGGGAGCGAAGCGCCCGGGGCAAATCTCCTGCGTCGACTTCAGCAGGTATTTCGCTGTGTAGTCGAATCCGCCCTCCGCCGGTACGATCTCGATTGGCGGCAACGCGAACACCGCACCATCGGACTGCTCGAGCACGCCGCAGGTCGCCTCGACGCCCGACACGAACGGCTCGATCAGATAGTCCTCAGCCTTCGCGGCACTGCGCACCGCGACAAGGTCCTGCTTCGCGTTGACGAAGATCAGCCCGTAGCTCGATCCATCCTTGGCGGGCTTCGCAATCAGCCTGCCGTAGTCGGCGAAGGCCTGATCGATCTGTTCCAGCGCAACACCCTGCGGCGCGTTCAATCCGGCGATCGCGGCGAAGCGCTTGGCCGACGGCTTGTCGAAGGCAAGATGCGACGACGCCGAACCGGAGCCGGTGAAGGCGATGCCGCGCATCTCGCACGTCGCCTGCAACTCGCCATTCTCGGCGCGGCCGCCATGCAGGCCGAGCACCAGCACGCGCGCTTCCGCCGCAGCCTTGTCGAGCGCCTCTGCGAGGTTGATGCCGCGATTCTCCGGCTTGAAGTCGACCTCGAACGGCCGCGTGTGATTGAGCAGCTTCTCCGAGGTGACGGCATGTACGGTGTCGTCGACATCCCAGAACCACAGATCGGCGTCGGGCAGCGCACGATGCAAAGCCTGCGCGCTCGCCACGGAGACCAAGCGTTCCTTGTTGGTGCCGCCGAAGAGAATGGTCGCTTGCATCAGCTCTTCCCGATCCCGATCCGCTTGATTTCCCAATGCAGCTCGATTCCGCTGCTCGCCTTCACGCGCTCACGCACCGCCTCGCCCAGGGTCTCGATGTCGTGCCCGGTGGCGTTGCCGGCGTTGATCAGGAAATTGCAGTGCATCTCCGAGACCTGCGCGCCGCCGACCTTGAGGCCGCGGCAGCCGGCGGCATCGATCAGCTTCCAGGCGCTGTTGCCGGGTGGATTCTTGAAGGTCGAGCCGCCGGTCTTTTCCCGGATCGGCTGCGCGGTCTCGCGATGAGTCTGCACCTCGTTCATGCGTGCGCGGATCGCATCTCGATCCGCGATCGTCCCGCGGAAGCGCGCCGCGGTGAAGATCACGGACGGATCGACGCCGCTGTTGCGGTAGACGAACTTCATGTCGACGTTGGTGAACGTATGCTTCGTGCCATCACGGCCGATGCCGGTCGCCTCCACCAGCACATCCTTGGTCTCGCCGCCATTGGCGCCGGCATTCATCCGCAGCGCACCACCGATGGTGCCGGGAATGCCGAAGAAGAATTCCATGCCGCCGATGCCTGCGGCAGCCGCCGTCTCAGCGACGCGCTTGTCGAGGGCCGCGGCGCCAGCGATGACGATGTCGCCCGATGTGCTGGTCTCGCCAAAGGCGCGCGGCGCGAGGCGGATCACCACACCCGGCATACCGCCGTCGCGCACGATCAGATTGGAGCCGACGCCGATGACATAGACCGGCAACTCCTTCGGCAGGTTCTTTAGGAAGTAAGCGAGGTCATCCTCGTCCGCCGGCGTGAACAGCACCTGCGCCGGACCGCCGACGCGAAACCAGGTCAACTCGGCAAGCGATTGGTTGGCGAGCAGCCGCCCGCGCAGAAGCGGCATCGCGGCTTTCAGATCCGGCGTGATGTCGGGGTGGGTCATGTCAGTCAATCGATCCAGTCTGGGGATCGCATCGCGTCGCGTTTCCCGTCGGTGCCCGCGGCTTACCCCTCTCCCCAACCCTCCCCCGCAAGGGGGGAGGGAGCCTGACGAAATTGCTCACCTCACGTGGCTTCACGACTGGGGTCTGAGTTTTTGAGAGAGTCAGGAAGGCAACGGCAGCCGGGTTCCCTCCCCCCTTGCGGGGGAGGGTTAGGGAGAGGGGTGAGCCGCACGGGCGGTGCTTGGCGATAAACATACTCACCCCAACGCCTTCAACTGATCGGGCAGCGCGTAGGCCCATTGCGTGATGTTGCCGGCGCCGAGGCAGACGACGAGGTCGCCGGGCTTGGCAAGACCGTGGATGATCGTCGCAAGCTCGCCGGCCTCAGGCAACGCCATCACGCTGCGATGGCCGTGGGCACGCAGGCCGGCGGCGAAATGATCGCGGTCGATGCCGGGGATCGGCGCCTCACCGGCCGGATAGACCTCCGCGACCACGACCGTATCGGCATCGTTGAAGCAGGTGCAGAACTCCTCGAATAGCGACTGCAGGCGGGTGAAGCGATGCGGCTGCACCACCGCGATGATCTTGCCCTGATAGGACTCGCGCGCGGCCTTGAGCACCGCCGCGATCTCGACGGGATGATGACCGTAATCGTCGATGACGGTGACGCCGTTCCACTCGCCGGTCTTGGTGAAGCGCCGCTTGACGCCGCCGAAGCCCGCCATGGCCTTGCGGATGACATCGTCGGACACGCCGAGCTGATGCGCAACCGCGATCGCCGCCGTGGCATTCGAGGCATTGTGACGACCCGGCATCGGCAACACGATGTCGGTAATCTCGTGAGTTGCGCCGGTCTTGCGATCCTGGATCGCGACCTTGAATTTCGATCCGCCCGCGATCGGCGTCAGATCCATCAGCCGCGCATCGGCCTGCGGGTTATGGCCATAGGTGATGATGCGGCGATCCTCGATCTTGCCGACCAGGCTCTGCACCACGGGATGATCGATACACATCACGGCGAAGCCATAAAACGGCACGTTCTCGACGAAATTGCGGAACGCATCCTGGATCGCCTCGAACGTCTTGAAGTGGTCGAGATGCTCGGGGTCGATATTGGTGACGATGACGACATCGGACGGCAGCTTGAGGAAGGTGCCGTCGCTCTCGTCGGCCTCGACCACCATCCAGTCCCCGGCCCCAAGCCGCGCATTGGAGCCATAGGCGTTGATGATGCCGCCATTGATCACGGTCGGATCGAGCCCGCCGGCGTCGAGCAAGGTGGCCACCATCGTGGTCGTCGTCGTCTTGCCATGGGTGCCGGCGATCGCGACGCAGCTCTTCAGCCGCATCAGTTCCGCCAGCATCTCGGCGCGGCGCACCACGGGAATGCGCTGTGCGCGAGCCGCCATCAGCTCCGGATTGTCACGCTTGATCGCGGTCGAGACCACGACGACATCGGCGCCGTCGACATTGTCGGCCTTGTGGCCGACCGAGACCTTCGCGCCCTTCTTGCGTAGCCGATCGAGGTTGTAATTGTCCGAGGCATCCGAGCCCTGCACCGTGTAGCCGAGATTGAGCAACACCTCGGCGATGCCGCTCATGCCGATGCCGCCGATCCCGACGAAGTGAATGGGTCCGATCTCACGCGGCAGTCTCATGGCAGGTCTCGCGGTTGCTCCATCAAGCCCGGGCTTGCCCAGGCTTTGATTCCCTTATGAAAGACGCGGATGGCCGGGACAAGCGCCTAGGGTCCGAAAAAACATCGCGGAACGCCTAAATCCCAGCCACTTTCATCACCAGATCGGCGAGCCGTTCCGCCGCGTCGAGCCGGCCGGCGCCGCGCGCGGCTTGCGCCATCGCGGTCAATTTCGCGGGCTCAGCGGCGAACGCCGTGATGTCGGCGGCGAGGCGATCGGGCGTGAACTCGGGCTGTGCGATCCGGATCGCGCCGCCCGCCTGCGCCAGCACGCCGGCATTGGCGAACTGGTCCTGATCGATCGCGCCCGGCAGCGGCACCAGGATCGACGGCCGGCCGATCGCGGCGAGCTCGGCGACGGTGCCGGCGCCGGCGCGCGAGATCACCAATTGGCTCGAGGCCAGCCGCGCCGGCAGGTCGGAGAAGAACGGCGCGAGCTCGGCATTGATCTTGAGCCGGTCGTAGACCGCACGTACCCGCGCCATGTCCTCTTCGCGCACCTGCTGGGTCACGATCAGACGACTCCATAGCGCGGGGTCGAGCGTCTCGATCGCCGACGGCACGATGTCGCTCATCACCCGCGCGCCCTGGCTGCCGCCGACGACGAGCAGACGCAGCGGCGCGTTCGGCTCGGGCGAGGCATACCTCACTGCTGCGGCAGCGAGGATCGCCGGGCGCATCGGCGTGCCGACGGTGGTCGCCTTGCCGGCGAGCGCGGGATCGCGATCGAGCACGCCGGGCAGCGAGGTCGCGATCGCGTTGACGCGACTGGACAGGAAGCGGTTGGCGCGGCCGAGCACCGCATTGGCATCATGGATGATGCCGGGCACGCCGAGCAGGCGCGCGGCCGTCAGCGGCGGCAGAGTGGGATAGCCGCCGAAGCCGACGACCGCCGCGGGTTTCAGCCGTCGCACCACATTGGTCGCGACCAGCGTGCCATAGGCGAGCGTCAGCGCGGTCCGCGCCAGCGAGATCGGATTGCGGCCGCGCACCGTGGCGCTCGGCACCAGGTCGATGCTGTCGCGGGCGAACAGGCCGCCATAGCGCAGCGCGCGGCCGTCGGTCGCCAGGCGAACGCGCAGGCCGCGCCGCATCAGTTCCACGGCGAGCGCTTCGGCCGGGAACAGATGGCCGCCGGTGCCACCGGCCGCCAGCAGAATCAGGGGCGCATTGTCCATGGCTTCCAGATAGCCGAGGCTATCCTCGCAGTCACCTAAGCGTAGGCGCGCATCGCACTGGCGCCTTCCATCGATTCGATCTCGGTGCGCGGCCGTTGCCGCGTCAGCGCCAGCATCATGCCGACGCCGTAGGCCAGCGACACGAACGAGGAACCGCCATAGGAAATGAACGGCAGTGTCATGCCCTTGGCCGGGATCAATTGCAGATTGACCGCCATGTTGATCGCCGCCTGCACGCCGAACATGATGGCGAGGCCCGACGCCGCAAAGCGCGAGAACATGTCCTCGGTGGCATAGGCGCGCGTCAGCGTGCGGATCACCACGAAGCCGAACAGCGCAACCAGCATCAGGCAAAGGATGATGCCGAACTCCTCGGCGGCGACCGCGAACACGAAGTCGGTGTGGCTGTCCGGCAGGCTGCGTTTTGCGACGCCCTCGCCGGGCCCGAGACCGAACCAGCCGCCATTCCAGAACGCTTCCATCGCGGTATCGACCTGGAAGGTGTCGCCGGAAGCCGGGTTCATGAAGCGCTTGATGCGGCCCGCAACGTGCGGCACCAGGAGATACGCGCCGAACAGGCCCGCGCCGGCCGCGCCGGCCAGCCCGAAGACCCAGATCATCCGCATGCCCGCCATGAAGAACAGTGCGCCCCACACCATCAGGATCAGCATGGTCTGGCCGAAGTCAGGCTCCATCACCAATAGCGCGACCAGCATCAACAGCAGCACCAGCGCCATCGAGGTCGCCGGCATCTCCGGCCGCTTGGTCGATTCCGCGAACAGCCAGGCGGCAACGATCACGAAGGCGGGCTTGGCGCATTCGGACGCCTGGATGTTGACGCCGAGCAGCGTGATCCAGCGCCGCGAGCCCTTGACCTCGGGCCCGACCAGAAGCGTCACCACGATCAACGCGATCGAGACCGCGAACACGATCAGCGCGGTGCGCCGGATCTGCCGCGGCGTCATGAACGACACCCCGATCAGCACGATCAGCGAAGGCACCAGGAACATCACGTGCCGATTGAAGAAATGGAAGGGATCGAGCCCGATCCGCGTCGCCACGGGCGGGCTCGCCGCCAGCGACAGGATCACGCCGGCCAGCATCAACGCGGCGACCGCCGCAAGCAGGAGCTTGTCGACGGTCCACCACCAGTCCGAGAACGGGGTGCGTTGGTCACGGGCGAGCATCGGTGTCCCCAGATGGCGGAGGTAACGTCCATTCGTGGCGCAGCTTGGTTTCCAAGGAGTTAACGGGATGGATCACTTTTGAGAGATGGTGGCGCGGACCGGATTGCGCCGAGTTGACGAACCGACTGGTTGTGCGCGGCTCTCCCATTCGTCGTCACGGCCTGGTGCGCAATTGCACACAAGGCCGGGACGACGCTGGGGATAGTTCTCGCGCGATGTCTCCGGCCGTCATTGCGAGGAGCGATAGCGACGAAGCAATCCACGCTTCCGCATATGCCGCCGCGACGGTTTCACTTCGCTCTAACCATCCGACGATGGACGCTGACCTCACGCCGAGGATGGACCCAACGCGATCCCGAAACGTTGGATCAAGCGTCGCACCGGCGAAGATCCACATGGAGACGATCGAAGCATATCTGGAGCGGAAGCACGAGGAACTCAGGCTGATCAATGATTGCCTGCGGACCCCCTTGCCCCTGACCTGCCCGCGATCAATCGCTGAAGTGATCCGGCTGAAATTCCAGCTCACCGCTGCGCTCAAGGCGGAGCATGCGCGATATGACTGGACAGTCACCGAGACGGCATGGGCGCATCCGGGTCAACGCCGCATCGGGCCATTCGAGTTCAGCTATGATTACCAGCGTGCCGATCTCGAGGTGCGTGGCCCTTCGTTTTACGAGCTGGACGAGCGGACTAGCGCCGAAACCATCTATACCGCCTCAGGCATGTCCGCGATTTCGGCACTATTGTTGGCGTCAACTCAGGTCGCCGGCCGAGCGGACATCGTGGTCTTGCCAGGGTCGTATGGAGAAACACAGGAACTGATCGAAAGCTACGTCAATCATTTGCGATTGGTCACGCTGAAGCCCTCGCTGCAAGCAACGATCGATCAAACGTCGTCACCGCGGATTCTTCTGCTCGATTCCTGCGCGCCGGAAACCGCGTTTCGCACCGCGCTGCGCGCCACGGGCCAGGCGCTCGATCTCTTGATTTTCGACACGACCGGCTTCTGCAGCGGCTCGGGCCGTATCCGCAGTGCGCTGGTATGGGCCCGGAGGCGGAACGTTCCCGTCGTGATGGTGCGCAGCCACACCAAGCTGGATTCGCTCGGCGCGGAGTATGGCCGGCTCGGCTCCGCGGCCTTCGTTCGTCGGGGACAGGACGCGGCTTGGGCGGCCGGATCGAAGTTCAGGGAACTCCCGCCGGCGATGCGAAACGCGGTCCGGCTGCTCGGCGGCGCGGCGCTGCCGGCGCATTTTCCGCCCTATACCGGCACGTCCGCCTACCGCAAATTGACCAACAAGCGCGTGGCGGCCATGCTCCGCAACGGTCGGCGCACCGCTCGATATTTTGCCTCGGTGCTTCCCCATCTGACGGCGGAGCTCCACTTCGCCCACGGCCTCTATGTCACGTTGAATAGCAGGCAACCGCTCAGCGAGGCGAGTGCGAGGCGCGCGGCCGCGGAGATGAGTGACGATCTGGGCCGCACGGGTTTGCCGATCCGCCATGCGGGAAGCTTCGGCTTTGATTTCGCTGCGACGGAATGGTTCCACAACTCGGCGACGGATCGATATAGCGTCCGTGTCGCCGTCCCCGATCTGCCCACCGCGCTCTGGGACGATGTCGCTCGAGCGATCGCCCGATGGTGGTGCACGCATGAGCGAACCGTAGCAGCATGACCGTGCGCGCTCGTCGGGCGATAATCCGCCCTGCAGTGACCGGTCACACCACCGGCTTCACACCCGGCAGTGCCTGAACGAGGTCGCGGAACGCGGCGCCGCGGATTTCGAAATTGCGGTACTGGTCGAACGAGGCGCAGGCCGGCGACAGCAGCACGACGGCCTCCGCGAGCCCTGAGGCCTCCGCATCGCGCGCGGCGGTGGCGACCGCGACATCGAGCGTGCCGGACATCTCGTGCGGCACGCGCTCGCCCAGCGTGCCGGAAAACTCCGGCGCGGCCTCGCCGATCAGATAGGCCTTGCGGATGCGCGGGAAGTAGCCCGACAGGCTGGTGATGCCGCCGGCCTTCGGCTTGCCGCCGGCGATCCAGAAGATGTCGACAAAGGACGACAGCGCATGCGCGGCCGCATCCGCATTGGTGCCCTTGGAATCGTTGACGAACAGCACATGGCCGCGGCGGCCGACCTGCTCCATGCGGTGCGCCAGGCCGGGAAAGCTGCGCAGCCCGTTCTGCGGCACATCGGCGGAGATGCCCATCGCGAGCGCGCAGGCCGCGGCGCACGCCGCATTCTGCGCATTGTGCAGGCCGCGCAGCGAGCCGATGCCGCCGAGCCGCGCCACCTCGGTGCGCGCCGCACCCGACGCACGCACGATGGTCTCGTGCTCGACATAGATGCCGTCGGGCAGCGGATTGCGCACGGAGATGCGGACCACGCGCTTGCCTGCGCGATCGAGCCGGTCGGCGATGTCGCGGCACCAGCCGTCATCGACGCCGACGATCGACGTGCCGCCGGGCTGCACGCCGGCCACCAGCCGTTCCTTCACCGCTGCGTAATGCGCCAGCGTGCCGTGACGGTCGATGTGATCCTCGCTGACATTGAGCAGGATTCCGACCGAGGGATCGAGCGAGGGCGTGAGATCGATCTGGTACGACGACATCTCGATCACATGGACGCGGCCCATCCGCGGCGGCTCCAGCGACAGGATCGCGGTGCCGATGTTGCCGCCCATCTGAGTGTCGTAGCCGGCAACTTTGGTCAAATGCGCGATCAGCGCTGTGGTGGTCGACTTGCCGTTGGTGCCGGTGATGGCGACGAACGGCGCATTCGGTGCATGACGCCGCCGCTCGCGGCAGAACAACTCGATGTCGCCGATCACCTCGACGCCGGCCTCGCGCGCCTTCAGCACGCTCCAATGCGGCGCCGGATGGGTGAGCGGCGCGCCGGGCGTGAGGATCAGCGCGGCGAAATTCGCCCAGGACATGGTGCGCAAATCGGCGGTGACGAACCCTGCCTGCGCCGCCTTCGCAACATTGTCGGCATTGTCATCCGCCGCGATCACTTCGGCGCCGCCGGCCTTCAGCGCGTGGCAGCTCGCAAGCCCGGAACCGCCGAGGCCGAACACCGCGACCGTCTTGCCGGCGAAGGAGGAGACGGGGATCATGATTCACCTTGTCATTCCGGGACGATGCGCCAGCATCGAACCCCAATGCGCAATTGCGCATTGTGGAATCTCGAGGTTCCGGACGGCGGCCGCGCGGCCTCCGGAACGACGGTTGTGGGGATACGCGATCATCACCGCAGCTTGAGCGTGGAGAGGCCGGCGAGCGCCAGCATCACCGAGATGATCCAGAAGCGGATCACGATCTGCGGTTCGGTCCAGCCCTTCTGCTCGAAATGATGGTGCAGCGGCGCCATCCGGAACACGCGCTTGCCGGTCAGCTTGAACGACGCGACCTGCACGATCACGGAGACCGCCTCCAGCACGAACAGGCCGCCGATCACCGCGAGCACGATCTCGTGCTTCACCGCGACTGCGGTGGCCCCGAGCATGCCGCCGAGCGCCAGCGAGCCGGTATCGCCCATGAAGATGGAGGCCGGCGGCGCGTTGAACCAGAGGAAGCCGAGGCCGGCCCCCAGCACTGCGCCGCACAGCACCGCGAGCTCGCCGGTGCCGGCGACATAATTGATCTGCAGGTAATCCGAGAACACGGCGTTGCCGGTCAGATAGGAGATCATGCCGAAGCTCGCCGCCGCGATCATGACCGGCACGATGGCGAGGCCATCGAGGCCGTCGGTGAGGTTCACTGCGTTGCCGGCGCCGACCATCACGAAGGCGCCGAAGATCACGAAGAACCAGCCGAAATTGATCACGAGATCCTTGAAGAAGGGAATCACCAGCGAGGTCGAGGACACGTCGCGCCCGAGCCGAACCAGCGCATAGCAGGCGGCAAGCCCGATCAGCGCCTCGATCAGCAGCCGCAGCCTGCCGGCAAAGCCGCTGTGTGACTGCTTTGTGACCTTCAGATAGTCGTCATAGAAGCCGACGAAGCCGAAGCCGAGCGTCACCGCCAGCACGATCCAGACATAGGGGTTGAGCGGATTGGCCCACAGCACCGTCGACACCACGAGCCCGGACAGGATCATCAGCCCGCCCATGGTGGGCGTGCCCTTCTTGGAGATCAGATGCGACTGCGGTCCGTCGGTGCGGATCGGCTGCCCCTTGCCCTGCCGCAGCCTCAGATGGTCGATGATCCAGGGCCCGAACAGGAACACGAACAGTGCCCCGGTCACGATCGCGCCGCCGGTGCGGAACGTGATGTAGCGGAACACGTTCAGGGCGCTGCGAAACGGCGCGAAGCCCGGGACGGTATTGGACAGATCGATCAACCAGTAGAACATTCAGACGTCCTATAAAGCCTCTTCGCGCGCGGCTTTGTCGGGAAAGCGCTTCTCCAGCGCGCTGACGATGACTTTCATCTTCGATCCCAGCGATCCCTTCACCATGATCGCGTCACCGGCGCGGACGGCGGCAACCGCCTGCGTTTCGAGCGCCGCCGAGTTCTCGGCATAACCTCCCCGCTTGCCGGTGGAAAGGGCATCCCACAAATTCCGCATCAACGGACCACAACAATATACGAGGTCGATCCGGTTGGCCGTGACCGCCTCGATCAGGCCGCGGTGCAGCTCGGCCGCCGTCGGCCCGAGTTCGAGCATGTCGCCGAGAACCGCGATGCGCCGCCCCTGCGGCCCGATTTGGGCCTGGCCGAGCACGTTGAGCGCGGCCGCCATCGAGGCCGGGTTGGCGTTGTAGCTCTCGTCGATCAGCGTCGCCTGGCCATGGCCGACCTCCAGCGCACGGCGGACGCCGCGTCCCGAAGGCGCCTCGAGCTGCGCCAGCGACAACGCCGCGCGCGCGATGTCCGCGCCGAGCAGTGATGCGCCGGCGAGCACCGCAAGCGAGTTCATGACCATGTGCCGGCCGGGCATGCCGATCTTGTAGGTGATGTCATGATCGAGGATTTCGGCATGCACCGCCGAGCAGGTCGCATGCAGCGAGACATCGATCAGCCGGGCGTCGGATCGCTTATCGGTGCCGAACGACACGATGCGCGAGAGGCCGGCCTTCCTGGCCAGCCGCTGCAGCCGCGCGAATTGCGAATTGTCGCGGTTGAGCACAACCGCGCCGCCGGGTTCGACGCCGAGGAAGATCTCGGCCTTGGCATCGGCGATCGCCTCGATCCCGGCGAAGAATTCCAGATGCACGGGTTCCACCGTGGTGATGACGGCGACGTGCGGCCGCACCATCTTGACCAGCGGCGTGATCTCGCCGGCATGGTTCATGCCGATCTCGAACACCGCGAAGCGCACGTGCGCCGGGCAGCGCGCCAGCGACAGCGGCACGCCCCAGTGATTGTTGAACGAGGCGGTGGAGGCATGGGTCTCGCCCTGCGCCGACAGCACCCGGCGCAGCGCCTCCTTGGTCGAGGTTTTTCCGACCGAGCCCGTCACCGCGATGATCTTCGCGTTGAGCCGGGCACGCGAAGCATGCGCGAGCTCGACGAGACCGGCGAGGACGTCGTCGACCACGAGAAGCGGCGCGCCGGCGGGGAACTTGTCACGTTGCGCGGCCTCGACCACGGCAAGCCCGGCGCCGGCCTTCAGCGCTGCCTCGACGAAGCTGTGGCCGTCATGCACGTCGCCCTTGATCGCGAAGTAGGCTTCGCCGGGGGCAATTGTGCGGCTGTCGATCGACAGCCCGGTGACGCCCTCCGGCAACGCGCCTTGCGTCGCGGCGCGCATCGCCCCGACCATCGCATCCGACGTCCACAACAATGTGCTCATGCGTTCCTCGTTGCGAGTGCGGCGGCAACCGCCTCATGATCGCTGAACGGTAACGTTCTGTCGCCGATGATCTGCCCGATCTCGTGGCCCTTGCCTGCGATCAGCAGCGCATCCCCCGGTTCCAGATTCGCGATCCCGGCCCGGATCGCCTCGGCGCGGTCGCCGATCTCGCGCGCGCCCTTCGCGGTCGAGAGGATCGCAGCGCGGATCGCTTCCGGCCGCTCGCTGCGGGGGTTGTCGTCAGTGACGATGACATGATCGGCGTTCCGGGCCGCGATCTCGCCCATGATCGGCCGCTTGCCGGCGTCGCGGTCGCCACCGGCGCCGAAGATCACGACGAGCTTGCGTTTCGCATAGGGCCGGAGCGCCTGGAGCGCTTTCGCGAGCGCATCGGGCTTGTGGGCGTAGTCGACGAAGATCGGCGCACCGTTGCGCTCGCCGACAAGTTCCAGCCTGCCCTTCGCGCCCTCGAGATATTCGAGGCTGCCAAAGGCATCGTCCGCAACACCGCCGGTGCCGATCACAAGGCCCGCTGCAACCAGCGCGTTCTCGATCTGGAACTCGCCGACCAGCGGCAGGCGGATCGTATGTCCCCGGCCGCGATGCTCGATGACGAGCTTCTGCGCAAAGCCGTCGATCGCTGAATCGACCACACGAATGCCCTCGCCCGCATCGGCCTTGCGCCCGATCGCGATGATGCGAAGCCCGCGGGCGCGCGCCGCATCGATCACCTGCGCCGAGCAGTCGTGATCCGCCGAGATCACCGCCGCACCGCCGTCGGTGACGAGGTTGCGGAACAGGCGCAGCTTGACGTTGAGGTAATGCGCGACGTCGGGATGATAGTCCATGTGGTCGCGCGAAAGATTGGTGAAGCCACCGGCGGCGATGCGCACACCGTCGAGGCGATATTGATCGAGGCCGTGCGAGGAGGCCTCGAATGCCAGGTGGGTCACGCCGTCGGCCGCGATCTCGTCGAGCTGGCGGTGCAGCGCGATCGGATCTGGCGTGGTCAGCGAGCCGTACACAGTGCGCTTGTCCGACACCAGTCCGATGGTGCCGATGCTCGCCGAGACATGGCCGAGCCGCTGCCAGATCTGGCGCGTGAAGGCCGCAACTGAGGTTTTGCCGCTGGTGCCGGTCACCGCCGCGATCGTCGCGGACTGTCGCGGATAGAATTTGGCCGCGGCCAGCGCCAGCGCGCGGCGAGCATTTGGAGTGACCACGAACGGCACGGGCAGCGCGGCTTGCGGCGGATGGTCGCCCGCGACCGCGACCGCGCCGGCTGCGACCGCCGCGTCAATGAAGCGTGCACCGTCGGTCTTGACGCCGGCCAGCGCGAAGAACAGATCGCCCGGCTTCACGGCCCGGCTGTCGACCGCAAGTCCGCCGACCACGACAGCATCGGCACGCGGGTCGATGGTGGCGTCAGCGCTGAAGAGGTCGCGAAGTCTCATGGTGTTCCAGTTGGCTGGCGCAACGGGCGCCGCTGTTTGAGCAAGATCCGACTGGGGAAACCGCGATGCATTCCTTCCGGATCATGCTGTCTGTACGCCTTACTGGGTTGTTCTGGATGCCGCAAGAATAAGGCGGTCGGACGGCGGCAGGTCGAACCGCGGTTCTATGCCCAAAATCGGCGCAATTCGCGCGATCACGTTGCCGCCGGTGGGCACCGCGTTCCAGCCGGAGGTGATGAACCCGTAAGTTTCCTTCAGCGGTTGCGGCTCGTCGAGCATGATCAGGAGCTGATATTTCGGATTGTCGGCGGGCATAATCGCGGTGAACGCGTTCAGCACGCGCTTCTTGGCATAGCGGCCGTTGATGACCTTTTCGGCCGTGCCGGTCTTGCCGCCGATATAGTAGCCCTTGACGTCGGCCTTCTTCGCGGTGCCGACCTCGGCGTTCAGCCGCATCAGATAGCGCATCTTGTCCGAGGTCTCGGGCTTGATGACACGCTTGGCGAGCGCCATCGCCTCCTGCTCGCTCCTCTTCAGGAAGGTCGGCGGGATCAGATAGCCGCCGTTGACCAGCGCGTCGATGCCCATCACCGCCTGCAGCGGCGCCACCGCGATGCCGTGACCGAACGAGATGGTGATGGTGTTGAGATCGCCCCAGTGTTTCGGCACGATCGGGGACGCGCTTTCCGGCAGTTCGGTGCGCAGGCGCTCGAGCTGTCCCATCTTGCGCAGGAACGCCTTGTGCGCATCCACGCCCATCGCCATCGCAATGCGGCCCGCGCCGATATTGGACGAATAGTAGAACACCTCCTTCATGTTGATCATACGCCCGAGGTTATGATCATCATGAATGGTGAACTTGCCGTAGTGCAGCGGGGCGCGCGCGTCCCACATCGAGTTGAGGTCGAACTTCCCGGAATCCAGCGCCATCGCCAGCGTGAAGGCCTTGAAGGTCGAGCCCATCTCGTAGACGCCGGTGGTCAGGCGGTTGATGCGATCGGGATCGTGCGCCTCTTTCGGGTTGTTCGGATCGAAGTCCGGCAGCGACACCATCGCCACGATCTCGCCGGTGCGCACGTTCGACACCAGGCCGGAGGCGGCCTTGGCCTTGAACTTCTCCTTGGCCTTGATCAGCTCGTCGCGCAACGCGTGCTCGACACGCAGGTCGATCGACAGCTCCACGGGCTTCTGCAACCGGTCGGTGGCGAAGCCTGCGCGATGCAGATCGGCCAGACCGTTGTTGTCCAGCCACTTCTCCATGCCGGCGATGCCCTGGTTGTCGATGTTGACGAGGCCGATCAGGTGGGCGACCTCGTTGCCGGTCGGATAGACCCGCTTGTTCTCGCGCAGGAAGCCGATGCCGGGGATGCCGACGCGATGAATGTCCTGCTGTTGCTTCGGCGTGATCTCGCGCTTCAGCCACACGAAGCCCTTGCGTGACGACAGGCGCTCGCGCACCTCGGCGGTGTCGAGGTCGGGCAACGTCGCGGTCAGGAGCTCGATCGCCTCGTCCTTGTCGATGATGCGGCGCGGCTCGCCGAACAGGCTCGGAGTCTTGACGTCGGTAGCGAGGATCGCGCCGTTGCGGTCGATGATGTCCGGCCGCGCGGTGGCGATCGCATCCTGCGAGGCGCCGCGTCGCGCGCCGTGGCTGTCGGCCTCGATCGCGAACAGCACCAGGCGTCCGGCGAGCACGCAATAGACTGCGGCAAAGGCGAGGATCGCGAAGCCGACACGCGCGCGCGCCTTGGCGGTGCGGTCGACATTGCGCCCGTATAGCAGGTTACGGATCAGCCGCTGGCGCCAAGGCTCAGCGGGCTTCTCGGCCGGTTTGTTGGCGGATGCCGGATCGGTGATGGCTGATCCAGTCATTGCTGATCTCCTGGAGCCTGCTCGGGCTCGGCCGCCGGCGCCGCCGGGTCCGCCGCGGGCTGGTCGGCCGCGGGCTGGTCAGCGGCGGGCCCCGAGATCGACCCAGTCGTGCTGTCGGGTTCGGCCGCCGCCTCGATCGTGTCGATCATGGCGCCGATCGGATCGCGCCCGCCCGGCCGGGTGAAGTTCGGTGGCCGCTCAGGAAGGTTCTTCAGGGAATCGTATTGGTTGGCGTTGATCGGCTTGAGCGGCAGATGCCGCTCGACAAGGCCCTGCAGCCGCAGCGGCGCATCGAGCTTGGCCCATTCGGCGCGCAGCACCGCGATCGCATCCCGCTGCTTGCGGATCTCGGCGTTGAGCTGCAGCACCCGCTCGACGCGCGCGGTCGATTCCATCTTGATGCGGTAGACGTAGGACGCCGCGAAGATCAGCATGCCGATGACGAGGAAGTGGAGGATGCGCATGGTCAGCCTCCCCGCATCACGTCGGCGAGCCGCGGCCAGGACGGCAAGTCGTCGGCCCGGTGCGCCGGCGCCGCGGTTCGTTCGGCCGCGCGCAGCTTCGCGGACCGCGCGCGCGGATTGGCCGCGACCTCGGCGTCATCGGGCCCCACCGGCCGCTTGGTCAGGATCTTGAAGCTCGGCGATGATTGCGCGACTTCGGGCATGTGCCGCGATCCGGCGCTGACCTTGCCGCGATCGGCCAGGAAATTCTTGACGATGCGGTCTTCCAGCGAATGGAAGGAGACCACGACCAGCCGGCCGCCGGGCTTCAGCACGCGCTCGGCCGCCGCGAGTGCCTGATGCAGCTCGTCGAGCTCTTCATTGACGAAGATGCGCAGCGCCTGGAACGTTCGGGTCGCCGGGTGGATCTCGTTCGGCTTGGCGCGGACGACCCTGGCGACGATGGCGGCGAGCGCCTCGGTCGTTACGATCGGCGCCTCCTTGCGCGCGGCGACGATGGCGCGCGCGACGCCACGGGAATGACGCTCCTCGCCGAAGATGTAAATGATGTCGGCGAGCTCGCGCTCGGAGGCCTTCGCGACCACGTCGGCGGCGGTCGGGCCGCTGTGGCCCATCCGCATGTCGAGCGGGCCGCTGCCGCGAAACGAGAAGCCGCGCTCGGCCTGGTCGAGCTGCATCGAGGAGACGCCGACATCCATCACGACGCCGTCGACCGCATCCAGTCCCTGCGCGGCGCAGACCTCGGCAAGATGGGAGAAGCGATCCTCGACCAACGTCAGCCGGCCGCCGGAGCGATCGACCAGATCGAAGCCGCCCAGGATCGCGGTGCGGTCGCGGTCGATGCCGATCACCCGCGCGTCAGCGACATCGAGAATCGCGCGGCTGTAGCCGCCGGCACCGAACGTGGCATCGACATAGATGCCGCCGGCGCGTGGCGCGAGATAATCGACCGCCTCGCGGCCGAGCACGGAAATGTGACGGGAGGCATGGGCGCTCATGCGCGGCCCCCGGACGAGGCTGCGGCGATGATTGGAAATATGGACGCGCGCCAACTCATTGCGCCTCGAATCCTCGCGCCTTGGCAGGCCATTCCGATCAAAGAGCCGTTGCAAGATGCGCGCGCCGGTTCCCATTGTCGGCCGCAAATCCTGATGTCCGACCGGAACTCGCTGGGCTTCCATGGGATTTCGCGCAAAAGCGGACCTTGGCCGTCCCCAAAGACCGGTTCGGCTCTTCACCCTCAGTAACGGCACTTAGCGTTAAGAAACGGTTGATGATGCGTTAGCGGACAAGCCGGCCTTTTATCCGCTTTCGACGCGTGCCCTCGACAAACATCCCTGGCAAAATCCCTCGATGGAACCGGCCAGGCGATTGCGCCGGCCCGCAGGGTAAAGGAATAGTAAACGTCTGTTGCTTTATACATATGTCAAATGTCGTTCTCCTGCCGGGTTTGAGTGATTCGATGGCTTCTGGTTCGTCCACGTCTGCAAACGCTGATTCGAAGCGTCAACGGGCCCTTCCCGTTCCGAGGGCTGTTGCCGACCTGATGACGTTCACGCCCGATTCCTCGATCGCGTCCGACGTGATTCCGTCGATGAACTTCGGCGAACGCGCCAACAACCGCCAGCCCGACATGATCGTGCTGCACTACACCGGCATGCCCGACGTCGAGGGCGCGATCACGCAGCTCTGCACACCCGGCACCGAGGTCTCGGCACATTACATCGTGCTCGAGGACGGCCGCATCGTGCAATGCGTGCCGGAGAGCAAGCGCGCCTGGCATGCCGGCGTGTCGTTCTGGGCCGGCGAGGACGACATCAATTCCTGTTCGATCGGTGTCGAGATCGTCAACCGCGGCCATGATTGGGGCTATCCCGACTTTCCGTTGCGCCAGATCGCGGCGGTGATCGCGCTGTGCCGCGGCATCATGCTGCGCCGCAAGGTGCCGTCGCATCGCGTGCTCGGCCACTCCGATGTCGCGCCGGCGCGCAAGAAGGATCCCGGCGAGAAATTCCCCTGGCATTCGCTGGCCAATTCCGGCGTCGGCCACTGGGTTCAGCCGGCGCCGATCGTGCGCGGCGACGCGCTGATGCTGGGTGCGATCAGCGACGACGTCGCCAAGATGCAGGCGGCGTTCGCGCGCTATGGCTACAACATCCCGACCCACGGTAAATACGATGGCGCGACCATGGAAGCGGTCACCGCCTTCCAGCGCCACTTCCGCCCCGAACGCATCGACGGCACTGCCGATCGGTCGACCATGGCGACGCTGCATGCGCTACTCGCGAGCCTGCCGGAGGACGCAACGGCGGCGACAGACGCGAGATAGCCGATCCGCGTCGCCCGATTATTTTCAGACCTGAAGACCGTCCGCGAACGGGAACTTTTCAGCACCGCGCCGATTTTTTGTTGGGGCGGTATGAGTGGAGACTCGTTCATGATCAAAGCACTTATCGCAGGCGCTGTCGCCATCGGCCTCGTCGGCGCTCCAGCAGCCGCAGGCGCCATGACAACACAGCACAAGACCCAGAAAACCCATCACATGAAGAAGATGACACCGGGCACCACGACCGGCATGTCGAGTGGAACATCGACTCAAAGGTCGGGTGGAACGGCGAATCAAAAAATGAACAGCGGTGAAAAGAATAAGCAGCAGGGCTACTGAGCACACCGAACGTCGCACGGCACCCGTTGATGGTTGATGCACGGAGATGAGGTGACGTCACCTCATCTCCGCGATCCGTCGTGCATAAAGCCGACGCAGCGGTTCCAATTGCGTCGCGGCAGTCGCCGCGAGATAGGCCGCGCGCGCGTCCTCGTTTCGGCCGAGCCGGCGCAGCAGGTCGGCGCGCACCGCGGGAAGCAACTCGTACCCTTTCAGGCCGCCGCGCGCCTCAAGCGCATCGATCAGCTCAAGCGCACGCGCCGGACCGTCGACCATCGACACCGCGGCCGCGTGGTTGAGCTCGATCACGGGCGAGGGACAGATCCGCAACAGCACCTGATAGAGGCCCGCGATCTGCGGCCAGTCGGTGTCCTTGTAGTTGGGCGCCCGCGCATGCAGCGCGGCGATCGCCGCCTGCACCGCATAGGACTTCGGCCGACCCGGCAGCCGCAGCGCCTGCTCGACCAGCGTCAGCCCTTCGGCGATCTGCTTGAAGTCCCACAGCGCGCGATCCTGCTCCTCGAGCAGCACGATATCGCCGCCCGCGGTCTGGCGACCGGCGCGGCGCGCGTCGTGCAGTAGCATGAGCGCCAGCAATCCCTTGATCTCGCTACGGGCGGGCATCAGTGCGTCGAGCAGCCGCGCCAGCCGGATCGCCTCCCGCGCGAGGTCCGGCCGCATCAGGTCCTCGCCTGCGGTGGCGGCATAGCCTTCGGTGAAGACGAGATAGATCACCGCGAGCACGCCGTTGAGCCGCGGCTCGAGCGCCTCGCGCTCCGGCACCTCGTAGGGAATGCCGGCGAGCCTGATCTTCTGCTTGGCGCGCAACAGCCGCTGCGCCATCGCGTCTTCGCTGACAAGGAACGCGCGCGCGACCTGCGCCGTGGTCAACCCGCATACCGTGCGCAAGGTCAGCGCGACCTGAACCTCCTCGGCGAAGGCGGGATGGCAGCAGGTGAAGATCAGTCGCAGCATGTCGTCGTCGAGCGCGGCGTCGGCCGGCTCGGCCGACGGCTCCGCGTCGGTCTGCAGTTGATGCGTCAGTTCCTGCTGCTTGCCGCGAAACGTGGCGGCGCGCCGCACACGGTCGATCGCCTTGTTGCGGCCGACATTGACGAGCCAGGCGCGCGGATTGGACGGCAGCTCGCCGATCGGCCAACGCTCCAGCGCCACCGCGAAGGCATCCTGCAGGGAGTCCTCGGCAAGATCGAAATCGCCGACGAGGCGGATCAGCGTGGCCAGCGCCCGCCCCGCCTCGTCGCGAAAGATTTTTTCGATCTGGCCTGGAGTCATTTGATCCAACACCGTCATTCCGGGACGCATCAAAGATGCCAACTCGGAATGACAGCGCGCCATCAATTGTCGTAGATCATCACCGGCCTGACCTCGATCGAGCCGGTCTTGGCGCCGGGAATCCGCGCGGCAAGGCCGAGCGCGGTGTCGAGATCCTTGGCGTCGACCAGATAGTAGCCGGCGAGTTGCTCGCGGGTTTCCGCGAACGGACCATCGGTGGTCAGGATCTTGCCGTCGCGAACCCGCACCGTGGTCGCGGTGGTCGTGGGCTGCAGGCCGTCGCCAGCCTTGAAATGACCGCTCTGGATGATGGACTGGGTGTAGGCGGCGTACTCCGCCGAGACTTTCTTGCGCTCGTCCGGGTTCGTGTGTTCCAAGTCCGCTTCGTTCCGATAGATCAACAGCAGGTACTGCATCTGAAATCTCCTCTTGTTCGGCTGGATCGCCGACACCCAGTCGAACGGACGACGCGCGGGACGACATCGTAGCGGAGAAATTTTAGGCGTGGCGCGGAAACGTAACTGGGCGCGGCGCCCGCGGGCAATTCAGACCGGGTTCATGGGTTGGCTTTGGCTTGCTCGGCCTGCGCCAGCCGCCGTCTCAGCTCCTTGAGCTCCTCGAAACGTTTGGTCACGTCGCGCATGACGGCTGCCGTGCCGGCGACCTGCTGCCTGGCGTCGTGCAGCATCACAATGGTGAATTCGACCGAGATCCGCCGGCCATCCTTGGTCAGAGCCGGCACCGAAAGCAGGTCGCCGTGACCGTAACGGCTGGATCCCGTCTCCATCACGTGGCGATAGCCGGCCCAGTGGCGGGCGCGCAGGCTTTCGGGAATGATGAGGTCGAGCGATTGCCCGACCGCTTCTTCGGCCGAGAAGCCGAAGATCCTGACCGCACCAGGATTCCAGAAGGTGATACGGCCTTCGCGATCGGTCGCAACGACCGCGTCGGACGCACCGCCGAGCACAGCTTCCCCCACGGCAGCAGCAATATTCATCACTCATCTCCCGATTCCGATCCTGATCTGGACCCGGAAACGGGAGCTGACAAGCGCGAATGACACGATGCAGCCGCATCCGGTCAGGTTCCCGCGTTATCGCCCTCCCGCAGCGCTGAAATCGCAGAAGCGGCTGGATTAACCGTCGCAACCGCTTGACGCGGCGCATCAAAACCCCCATGCCATGGAGCGTCAGTCGGCCGGACGGCCGCTCCCGCAAGTGCCGAAAGGCCGCGGGAGAGGAAAGTCCGGGCTCCATCGACATGCGGTGCCGGATAACGTCCGGCGGGGGCGACCCCAGGGAAAGTGCCACAGAGAACGAACCGCTCCCTCCTCGGAGGGAGTAAGGGTGAAAAGGTGCGGTAAGAGCGCACCGCGTTGCCGGCAACGGCGACGGCATGGCAAACCCCACCGGGAGCAAGACCGAATAGGGACAGCAACGCGGTCAGTTCGCGACATCGCGATAACACCGCAGGGCGATGTCAGGCCCGCTGTTCGGGTAGGTTGCTCGAGGCATGGTGCAAACCTTGTCCCAGAGGAATGGCCGTCACGTACCATTCGCAAGACTGGTGCCCTACAGAACCCGGCTTACAGGCCGGCTGATGCTCTGCAAATGAGGGGCTCGGCGCAATACGCCGGGCCCCTCGCCATTTTCAGCGGTGGTTCGATTTGTGCGCCTGCCCGGTGCGGGGGTTGCCGCTCATCGTCAGCCGCTCCAGACATCCCGCATACCTGGAGCATATTCGGTTCTGATTGAATCAGAACCTCGAAAACGCTCCAGCCGCTGATGCTTGCCGTTCGTAGGGAAACTTGGAGGCTCCGTGCTAACCTTCCGATGTCATGGGACCCATTTCGGGAGGATCACCGATGGACCTGCGCAAGATCATCGAGGCTGCGCGCGAAATCAGCGACCAGACTGGCGTCGTCACTTCCGACCAGCTCAACAACCTGTGCCCGAAACAGCTCTCGCTTGAAGAGCTTCAGGCTCTTCTCAAGGCATTGAGAGAAGAAGGGATTCAACTCGCGGACAAGGAGGACTGACGAACAGGCTCCGGGCCTGACGAGGATCGCCTCCAGCGCGCCACGGCTTCAGAACGACCCGAATGCCGTTCCCATTGCGATCACCCCGGCAAGGGCGATGACGGAACTCACGATGCCGACCATGACAATGTCGACATAACTGTCGCGGTGCGTGAGGCCGCAGATCGCGAGCAGGCTGACGACCGCACCGTTGTGAGGCAGAATGTCGAGCGTCCCCGAGCCGATCACCGCGACGCGATGCAGAAGGCCGGGATCGATACCCGCCTGCGCGGCGAGCTCCATGTAGGTTCCCCCCAACGCATCGAGTGCGATGGTCAAACCGCCGGAGGCGGACCCTGTCAGCGCCGCCAGCAGGTTCGTCGCGACGGCAAGCGACACCAGCGGGCCACCTTCGATCTGCAGCACCCGGTCCCGAACCATGTCGAAGGCAGGAAGCGAGGCGATCACAGCGCCAAACCCGACCAGGCTCGCGACACTGAGGGCCGGCAGCACCGATGCGTTGGCGCCGGCATCCATGGTCTGCCGCAGCGCCGGCAGCCGCGTCCAGTTGCAGAGGATGACCGCCACGATCGCCGCCGCCAACGCGACGATGACCGACCAGACACCGGCAACGGCAGTGAGCGACGTGCCTCCCCAGCGCTGCTCCGCCAGGAACGAGACATCAAGCCGGGGCAGCACGACGAGCGACATCACCAGGTTGACGGCGACGACCACGACCAAAGGAAGCATGGCGTTGAGGGTGGGGACCTTGGCATCGCTGTGGTGTCCGTGGCGCAACTCCGCCGGGTCGAACTCGCGCGCCGTCGTCGCCCGCTCGCGCACCAACTCGTCGGCGGCGGCATCCTCGAGAGCAGATGACGGCTCCTTCCCGTAGCCCTCCCCTGCACGGCGCGCCGAGTTCTCCGCGCGCAGCAGCCACCACAGCCCCACGCCCAGCATGATGATCGACGCGATCACGCCGAGGCCTGGCGCAGCGAACGGTGTCGTGCCGAAGAAGGGCATCGGGATCGCATTCTGGATCGACGGCGTGCCCGGCAGCGCCGACATCGTGAACGTCGAGGTGCCAAGAATAACGGCCGCCGGTACAAGGCGGCGCGGAATGTCAGCCGCGCGAAACAGCGACTGGGCCATCGGAACGATGACGAAGAACGCCACGAACAGGCTGACGCCGCCATAGGTGACGAGGGCGCCCGCCAACACGACCGCGAGAATGACCCGGCGCTCGCCTACGCTGCGGGTGATGAAGCTTGCGACCGCCGCAACGGCGCCGCTGTCGTCCATCAGCTTGCCGAACAACGCGCCGAGCAGGAAAATCGGAAAGAACTGCGCGAGAAATCCCGCCGCGCTGCCCATGAAGGTCTGGGTCCAGTTGGCGAGCAGCGGCTCGCCGCCGAACGCCGCGGCCACCAACGCGCCGAGCGGAGCCAGCAGCAGGACGCTCCAACCGCGGAAGGCGAGACAGACCAGCAGCCCGAGGCCGACGAGGATGCCGAGAAGACCCATGGCCTCAGCACTCCGCCAGCAGGATATCCAGATCGGCCGTCGAGCGCTCGCCGAGATCGGCGCCGTGCCGGTCGAGGAACTCGCCGGCGGCGCGCCGCCCTTCTTGATGCAGCTTGGTCACGAAGGCCCATTCCGCATTGAGCTTGGACGACGAGCCGAACGTCGCAAGCATGTCGCTCTTGACACGGTGCGTTCGCATTTGCGCCCAGCGCGCGCCCTCCCCGGTGCCGGGATCGGCGACCTGACGCAGCAGCGCAATCATGCGCAACTCCTTGGCCAGCGGCGAGTTGAACGAGATCTCGTTCAGGCGGTTGAGAATGTCCGCCGCCGTGCGCGGCTCCTCCGATCGCTCTGTCGGGTTGATCTGCACTACCACGGTGTCGCACGCGTCGGTCTCGCGAACCAGCGGGGTGATCGTCGGGTTGCCCGCGTAACCGCCGTCCCAATAGGGCTCGCCTTCGATCTCGATCGCGCGAAACATGGTGGGCAGACAAGCCGACGCGAGCAGCACGTCCGCGGTGATCTCGGGGTTACGAAAGATCCGTCCACGGCCGGTCCGCACACGGGTGGCGGTCACGAACAGCTTGATCGGTGCGCGAGCGAGCCGTTCGAAATCGATGCTCTCGGCCAGGATCTTGCGCAGCGGATTGAAGCCGAGCGGATTGAGGTCGTAGGGCGAGAGCACCCGCGACATCAAATCGGTGAAGAGATAGGCTGGAGAGCTGTCGAGCGACCATCGCCCCAGGAAGCGATCGAGCGGCGAGCGTTGCAGAGGGCTGAATGCGGCGGCGCGCGAGACGTTTCGCCAGTATTTCTCAAGCGCCTCGCGAGCGCCGGTCGCACCGCCGGCGGTCCAGCCGTCCACCAGCACCGCGGCATTCATCGCCCCGGCCGATGTTCCGGAGATTCCCGCAATCTGAAACCACGGCTCCTCAAGCAGCCGGTCGAGCACGCCCCATGTGAATGCGCCGTGCGATCCTCCGCCCTGCAGCGCCAGGTCTACGAGCACGGGGCTTCGGTTCATACGACCACATTCACCGGCTGACCACGCGAGATGCCGATTATGTCGCAGTTCGGTTGAACATGCGAGGCCAAGTTGTGGTCATTCGGTTTCGCTCGGAGAGCAGACCCGTCAGCATCGACCCTTGCCGACAAGTCAACGTTTTCGAAAATATGACATGCAGATGATGGTGCGAGGCTGCCAGCCTACGCCGGCCGCGCCGCGATCTCCATCAACAGCGCCATCAGTGCCTCGGGCGCGGTGACGTTCGGCGAGTGGCTGGCGTCGATCTCGAAATAGCGCCATCCGGCCTCGTTCTTCGTGCGCTTCGCAAACTGGCCGAACGTGTCGGCCGGCGTGATGCGGGTGGCGTAGATGTAGCTGCGCGGCAGTGCCGGCTCGCCGTGCTGCAGCTTGAGCCTTTGCTCGAAGCATTTGAGCGGCATGTCGATGCGGCGCGCGGTCAGCCATTCGACGTCGGCGGGCGAGGTATCCGGCGGCGTCGGCATCGGCGGGATGCGCCAGCCGTCGCCGTTGCGCGCCGCCTCCCGCATCTTCTCGATCGCGACCTCGTTGAGGTCGAACAGCGATTGTCCGTCGCGCGGCACGAAGGCATCGAGATAGATCAGTTGCGCAACGCGCTCACGCGCGCGATCGGCGACGCCGGTCGCGACCATACCGCCATAGGAGTGCCCGAGCAGCACAATGTCGCTGAGGTCCTCATATTTGATGACCGCAAGCACGTCCTGGATGTGGGCTTCGAGATCGATCGACGGATTGGCGAGATGCGCCCGCTCGCCGAGCCCGGTGTAGCTCGGCGTGATGAGCCGGTGTCCGGCGGCTTGCATCAAGGGATGCATCTTCTTCCATGCCCAGCCCGCCGACCAGGCGCCGTGACAGACCAGAAAGGTTTCGGACGAACTCGTTATCATGGGCCCCCGCTTCCAGTTTCGATTATCGTTGAAGAGCTGCGATTTCGAATAGTAGCTGCTGCTTCCGTCGTGTAAACGTCGCCGCAAAGCACGGCCGTCATTCCGAGGTGCATCGAAGATGCGAACCTCAGATGCGCGGTGGCGCACCGGGAGATTCAGGGTTCGATGCTTCGCATCGTCCCGGAATGACGACAGAAAGGCAATGATGACCGCGGCGAGCTACGCGATCCTGTTCTCCGGCGCGCTGGCCGGCGGCTTCGTATCCGGCCTCGCCGGCTTCGGCACCGCGCTGATGGCGCTCGGCATCTGGCTCTACGTTCTGCCGCCGACGCTGGCGGTGCCGCTGGTGCTGATCTGCTCGGTGATCGCACAGGTCTCGACGCTGCCCTCGATCTGGAAGACGATCGATTTCCGCCTGATCTGGCCTTTCATCATCGGCGGACTCGCCGGCGTGCCAATCGGCATCCTGCTGATCGCGCATGCCGACCCGATCGTGTTCAAGCGAACCATCGGCGTGTTCCTCGTGGTGTTTCCGGTGGTGCTTTATTTTCAGAAGACGCCGATGGCGATCCGCTTCGGCGGCAAATGGGCCGACACGGCGATCGGCTTTGCCGGCGGCATCCTCGGCGGTCTCGCCGGCCTGTCGGGCCCGCTTCCGATCCTGTGGGCGAGCCTTCGCGGCTGGGGCAAGGCGGAGCGGCGCGGCGTCTTCCAGACCTTCAATTTCACGATCCTTGCGACCGCGCTGTGCGTGCAGATCGCAAGCGGCCTCGTCAGAGGCGAGATCGTCTGGCTGGTGCTGTGCGCCTTCCCCGGAACGCTGCTCGGCGCCTGGCTCGGCGCGCGCGTCTACCACGCGATGAGCGATCGCAACTTTTCCGACATCGTGCTGGGCCTGCTCGTGCTCTCCGGCATCGGATTGCTCTGGAGCGGGTTTGCGGCGCGATAGCGCGCGCGGCAGTTGAGGGTGCGCGGCTGGCGGGACTTTCACCCACGAGCCGCGCGCCACTTCTCACTCCGCTGCGTCGATCCGGCCGAACTCGGTAACCTGGCGCTCGAACAGGCCGCGATAGATACCGCCCGGTCGTGCAGTCAGCGTCTTGTGCGTGCCCTGCTCGACGATCTCGCCGCGATCGAACACCAGGATCCGGTCCATGCTGCGCACCGTCGACAGCCGGTGCGCGATCACGATCGAGGTCCGCCCCTTCATCAGCCGCTCCATCGCCTCCTGGATCAGCGCCTCTGATTCCGAGTCGAGGCTCGAGGTCGCCTCGTCCAGGATCAGCACCGGCGCATCCGCCAGGAAGGCCCGCGCCAGCGCCACGCGCTGCCGCTCGCCGCCCGACAGCTTGATGCCGCGCTCGCCCACCAGCGTGCCGTAGCCTTTCGGCAGCCGCATGATGAAGTCGTGCGCATTGGCCAGCCGCGCCGCCTGCTCGATCGCCGCCATGCCGGCGCCGGGCCGGCCATAGGCGATGTTCTCCGCCAGCGTACGGTGGAACAGGATCGGCTCCTGCTGCACGATCGCGATCTGGCTGCGCAGCGACTGCTGCGTCGCTTGCGCGATGTCCTGACCGTCGATCAGGATCCGGCCGCCGGAGACATCGTACAACCGCTGCACCAGCTTGACGAACGTCGTCTTGCCGGAGCCCGAGCGTCCGACCAGGCCGACGCGTTCGCCGGCGCGGATGTCGACCGACAGCCCGTCATAGAGCGGCCGGCGATGCCCGCCATAAAGGAACGTGACGTCGTCGAACACGATGCGGCCGCCCTGGATGTCGATCGGACGCGCGTCGGGTGCATCGACAATGCCGAGCGGCTCGCCATGGATCTGCACCAGCTCCTCCATGTCATTCACCGACCGCTGCAGGTTGTTGATGTGCATGCCGACATCCCGCAAGTAGGCGTGGATAATGTAGTAGCTGGTCAGCACATAGGTGACGTCGCCCGGCGTGGCGTGGCCCGCCGCCCACAACAGGATGGCTCCGCCGATCACGGATGCGCGGAAGCACAACAGCACCACGAGTTGCGCCGTTGACGTATGGTTGTAGCGGAACCAGGTCCGCCGCACCCGTCTGCGCCAACGGCTGATGACGCCGGCGAGACGTAGATCCTCGCGCGTCTCTGCGCCGAACGATTTCACCACCGCGTTGCAGGTCAAGGCATCCGCCAGCGTGCCGCCGACCTTGGTGTCCCACGCGTTGGAGACGCGCGCGGCCGGCGCGACATAGCTGACCTGGAACGCCATGGTCATGGCGACATAGATCACCGAGCCGACCGCGATCACCGCGCCGAGCTGTGGCCAGTGCATGCCGAGCAGGATCATCGAGCCGACCAACACCACCAGCGACGGCAACAGCGCCATCAGGATGGTATCGTTCAACAGATCGAGCGCCCACATGCCGCGCGTGATCTTGCGCACGGTGGAGCCGGCGAACGAGTTGGCGTGCCAATCGGTCGAGAAGCGTTGCACGCGCACGAAGGCCTGCTGCCCGACGTCGGACATCGTCTTCAGCGTGAACGGCACGATCCCCTCGATACCCACGAGCCGCAGAATCACCGACAGCGCGCCGAGGGCGACAATCGCGCCGAACGCGATCATCGCGGCATGGCGCGCGGCCGGATCGGAGGCGCCCGCGGTCAGCGCATCGACCAGATGGCCGGAATAGACCGGCATGAACAGGTCCGCCGCGGTCGCGCCGAGGAATCCCGCCGTGACGACGGAGGCGCGCAGGGGTTGTTCCAGCCAGTGGCGGAAGACGAACGGAAGCACGATCCGGATCGCGGCCGGTCGCTTGGTCTTTTCATTGATCATGGCACATTCCGGCCACGCTTTTGCCGCGCCGGCCGGCTCCATCTGGTGCGACGCGCGGACGGAATCGAAACGCGAGCGTCGCTGATAACAATCGGTAACGTGTTGGGATGGTTAGGCGATCGGGGATCAGGCCGATCAGAGCTGGGAGCTAACGCGCAAGCGCATCCAGCATCATCGAACGCGGGCGCGCGATCTGCGAAATAAACGACTTCATGCGCATCTCCCCGGTTCGAGTAAGGAAGAGCTGCTTATAAATGCATCACGCGTGATTTGCAAGATGACATCCGCGTGAGTGCGTCAATGTGTCGGCGATGCGCTCGCTTCGCCCGCAGACGTCGCGCGTCAATGCGCGTCGCCGCCGCCCGCGGCCATCGACGGCGGCTTGTTCACCAGCAGCACCAAGAGGCTGAGGCCGACATAGAACAGCGACAGCATGAAGAAGGCGTCGCCATAGCCCATCACCGCGGCCTGGCGATGCACGATCTGCGAGAGCTGCTTCATCGCCATCAGCGCGGCATCGCCGGCGCCTTGCATCCGCTGGCTCAGCATGTTCAGCGTCTCGACCGCGGTGGCGTTGCCCCAGGTCACGCGGTCGTGCAGCCGCGAGATGTGCAAATCGGTGCGGTCGTTGAGCACCTCGTTGATGATGGCGAGCCCGACCGCGCCGCCGAGATTGCGCATCAGGTTGAACAGGCCGGAGGCGTTCTTGACGCGGTCCGGCGGCAGCGTGGCGAGCGCGATGTTATTGGTCGGCACCATTGCGCACATCATGCCGATGCCGCGCAGGATCTGCGGCAGCAACAGCTCGTAGAAGTCGTAGTCGCGCGTGATCCAGGTCATCTGCCAGGAGCCGAGCGCGAACGTGACGAGGCCGAAGGCGATGATGTAGCGCAGGTCGACCTTCTGCATCAGCCGCCCGACCACCGGCGCCATCAAGAACATCGTCACGCCGGAGACGAACATGGTCTCGCCGATCATCAGCGCGCTGTAGCCGCGAATCTCGGCGAGATAGCGCGGGTAGACGTAGGTCAGGCCGTAGAGCCCGATGCCGATGCAGAACTGCAGCACGCACCCGACCGCGAAGTTGCGGTTGGCAAAGGCGTAGAGGTCGACGATCGGCTCCTCGGCGGTCAAGACCCGCCAGAAGAAGGCGATTGCCGAGACGAAGCAGACCGCGGCGCAGATCGCCACCGAGGTGTCCTGCAGCCACTCATATTGCGGACCTTCCTCGAGCACATATTCGAGCGAGCCGAGAAAGCCGCCCATGAAGATCAGGCCCCACCAGTCGAAGCGCTCGAGCAGCGCGAAGTTCGGCTGGTCGAAATCGATCAGCGCCAGCACGCCGATGGTGATGATGATGCCGGGCACGATGTTGATGAAGAACAGCCAATGCCACGACATCAGGTCGGTGATGTAGCCGCCGACCGTCGGCCCGACCGTCGGCGCCAGCGTCGCGACAAGGCCGATGATCGGCGCCACGATGTAGAACTTGGTGCGCGGGAAGATCGTGTAGGCGGAGGCGAATACGGTCGGGATCATGCCGGCGCCGAGGAAGCCCTGCAGCGCGCGCCACAGGATCATCTGCTCGATCGAGGAGGCGAAGCCGCACAGCAGACTCGCCACGGTGAAGCCGAACGCCGAGATCGCGAACAACAGCCGCGTGCCGAGCGCGCGCGACAGGAAGCCGGACAGCGGGATCGCGATCACCTCCGCGATCAGGTAGGCGGTCTGCACCCACGACACTTCGGTCGAAGACGCCGACAGGCCGGCCTGGATCTCGGTCAGCGAGGCCGAGACGACCTGGATGTCCAGGATCGACATGAACATCCCGAACACCATGATGATGAACGCAAACAGCCGCTTCGGCTGGATGCGATCGGCCGCCGGCGTCGCGGCGCCCGTCATCGATGGGGAAGCAGTGGTCGCGTTCGCCATGGGCTAGCGCTCGCAGCTTGTTAACACCTCTCCCCATCGGGGAGAGGTCGGCGCGCAGCGCCGGGTGAGGGGCCAGGGGTCCCAGGAGAGGCCGTAACCCCTCACCCGGATTGCATCTCGCGATGCAATCCGACCTCTCCCACAAGGGGCGAGGTGGACCGTCGATGCAGCAGCCCTGTGATCCGAATTCATGGTGCTGAGCACCTCAAGACATCACTGCGGATGGATCATCATCGGCGAGTCGAGGTCGGCGTCGCTGTCGGCATCAGCAGCGCCTTCATGGGTGTCGACGGTGGTGTAGACCGACATGCCGGCGCGCAGCAGGCCCTGCCGGGCGACGCTGTTCGGCACGCGGATGCGGACCGGCAGGCGCTGCACGATCTTGGTGAAATTGCCGGTGGCGTTGTCGGGCGGCAGCAACGTGAACACTGAGCCCGCCGCCGGCGAGATGCTGTCGACGATGCCGGTGAACTTGCGGAAGCCGTAGGCGTCCACCTTGATCGTGACCCGCTGGCCGGGACGGATGCGCTTGAGCTGTGTCTCTTTATAATTGGCGTCGATGAAGACGCCGTCGAGCGGCACCACATTGCCGAGCCGCTGGCCGACCGTGATGTAGTCGCCGGTATTGACGAGGCGATTGGAGAAGGTGCCGTCGACCGGCGCGCGCACTGACGTGAAGTCGAGATCGCGCTCGGCCTTGGCGAGCTGGGTCTGCAATTCAGCGAGCTGGGCGCGCGCTTCCGCCTGCTGCGCCTTGGTCACCTCGACGTTATCCTTGGCCGCATCGTAGGCCGCCTGCGCCGATCGCACCGCAGCCGCGCCCTGGTCGCGGCCGGCTTCGGAGACTTCGAAGGTGGCGCGCGAGGCAAAGCCCTTGTTGCTCAGCGCCTGCTGACGATCGAAATCGAGGTCGGCACGTTTCAACCCGGCTTGCGCGGACACGAGCTGCGCCTCGGCCTGCTCGACCGCACTCACCGCGGACGCGACCTGGCGGCCAATGCGCTCGATCGTCGCCTGCTGGGTCGCAATCTTTGTCCGCGCGGCATCGACCGCGATCCGGTAGTCGCCATCGTCGATCCGGAAGATCACATCGCCGGCCCGCACCCGCGCATTGTCGCCGGGCAGGATCGCGGCGATATGGCCGGCAACGCGCGCGCCGAGCATGGTGTTGTTGGCGCGGACATAGGCGTCGTCCGTCGAGACGTAGAAGCGTCCAACCATCAAATAGTAGGCCGCGTAGCCCGCAGCCGCGAGCGCGAGCGCGCCGACCACGCCGAACATCACGAATTTGCGCTTGCCGGGTTTTGCCGGCGCGCTGGCCGCGGGCGGCGCGGCCGGCTGCTCCGGCGCAGATGCGGGCGGCGCCTCGGCCGGGCGGCGCCTGGCTTCATCTGCCGCGTGCGACCGAGATTGCTCGCCGGGATTGGCGGCGACCTCGCGCGTGTCCGGCGTCTCGTTCCCCTCCGGCTCGGCGCGAACGATGCGCGCGGCCTGATCTCTCGCTGCGGCCATAATTGGCCTCCCCACAAAAAAATCCCGATGCCCGCGGCGCCCCGCAAGTCAGCCCGCGCCGTCATCGCGCGTCAAAAGGTACCATTGACCGAACGGTTCGGTCAATCTATCTTCCGAGAGGTGAAATTATAATGCTTCGAATCCTGCCCTGCGTTTTTCGGGTTGAGTTCTTTCCGAAGAAGCCAAACCAATGGTTGCATCGTCCCCAAAGTCCCTCCACCTCGTCAGCGAGGAGGACTCATCGAAGCGCCGTCAGATCCTGGACGGCGCCCGCAAGGTCTTCATGGATCTTGGGTTTGACGGCGCCAGCATGGGCGAGATCGCCCGCGCCGCCGGAGTCTCGAAGGGCACGCTCTACGTCTATTTTCCCGACAAGGCCGGGTTGTTTGCGGCGATTGTCGAGGAGGAGAAGCTCGAGCAGGGCAAGACCGTCTTCAATTTCGATCCCGCGCGCAGCGTCGACGTCACCCTCCCCGAATTCGGCCGCGCCTATGTCGGGGTGCTGTGCCGGCCCGGCGGTGGCTCGGCGATCCGCACGGTGATGGCGATCGCCGAGCGGATGCCTGAGCTCGGCAGCCGGTTCTACACCCATGTGATCGCCCACACGGTCGACCGCTTCGCCGCCTATCTCGAGGCCCGCGCCGCACTCGGCGAGCTTGAGATCGACAACTATCAACTCGCGGCCTGGCAGTTCATGCAGATGTGCCAGGCGACGCTATTCCAGGCGTTCATCTTTCAGGCCAAGCCCTCCCCCTCGCCCGAGCAGATCGCGACCGTGGTCGACAGCGCCACGCGCGTGTTCTTTGCCGCGTATCGGCGGAAGCCGGGGTAACGGATCGCTCTCCAGGAAGCCGGATCGCACAAGTCCCTCCGACAACAGTGAAGCCGTTGCGCGGGAATGCTGGAGTTGGTCGCATTGTGCCTCACTGTCGCAGTTGCACCACGAGCATCGTCGCCTAACTCCGCCGTCATCCCCCGCGCATGCGGGGATCCAGTACGCTGCGCCCTCTCGTATCAAGCACGACGGCCTCTGGAATACTGGATCGCGCGCCTTCGCGGGCGATGACAGTGCTGAAGATATGACCGCGCGCTCTCGCGACGTGAAGCGAGCCTTGCATCTTCTTGCTTCCAGACGCATCCGGATCGGAATGACGCGGCGAGCCTGGCGCGCTACGCTGGGTCAACCGACACCAGGTGATCATCCGCGATGAACGACCTCACCATCAGACAGATGCGGCCCGACGAGATTGCGCTCGCGGTGGACTGGGCTGCGGCCGAGGGCTGGAATCCTGGCCTTTCCGATGCCGCGTGCTTTGCCGCCGAGGACCCGGAGGGATTTTTCATCGGCGAGCTCGACGGGCGCCCGGCCGCGGTGATCTCCTGCGTTAATTACGGCGCGCAGTTTGCTTTTCTCGGCTTCTACATCGTGCGTCCCGACTTGCGCGGCAGGGGTTACGGCCTGAAGATTTGGAACGCAGCGATCGCGCACGCGGGTCGGCGCGTGATCGGGCTCGATGGCGTGGTGGCGCAGCAGGCGAACTACCGGAAGTCCGGCTTTGAGCTCGCTTACGCCAATGTGCGCTACGGCGGTGTGGTGACCGCACCGCCCGTCCCCAGCAGCAACATCATCGCGCTGACCGATGTGCCGGCCGCGCTGATCGAGGCCGATGACGCCACGGTATTCCCGGCGCCGCGCCCGGCCTTCCTGCGCGCCTGGATCAATGCGCCCACCCATGTCGGGCGCGCGCTGATGCGCGACGGCAAGCTCGCCGGCTGGGGCGTGATCCGTCCGTGCCGGACTGGTCACAAGATCGGTCCGCTTGTCGCCGATGACCGCGCGAGCGCTGAGGTTGTCCTGTCGGCATTGCTCGCGAGCGCAGGCCGCAGCGACATCTTCCTCGACGTTCCCGCCGTCAACCGCGACGCCGCCGCATTGGCGCAAGGCCTTGGGCTTTCACCCGTGTTCGAGACCGCGCGGATGTACACCGGCGCGATCCCGCCATTGCAGATGCATCGCGTATTCGGCGTCACGACGTTCGAGCTAGGCTAGTCGAACGCCGCGAAACTGCCGGCCTACTCCGCCGCCGCGTTGACCTCGGGCGGCGCAACATTGTCCTGTCCGACCTCCTCAGGCAGTCCGGCGAACCGGCGCAGCGCCTGCGCCATCTTCACGCGGCCGCTGACGCCGGTGATGATGACGTCGACCATCGTGAACGACGAGTGGAACTGGCCGTGCGCCTTGAGCTGTTCGACCGGCACGCCGGCCTTCGCCATCGCTTCGGCATAGGCAATGCCCTCGTCGCGCAACGGATCGAACTCGCAGGTCACGACGAAGGCCGGCGGCAGGCCTTCGAGCTTGCCGCGCAACGGCGCGACGCGCGGATCGGTGCGATCGGCCGGCGAGCAGTAGAGGTCCCAGAACCAGTACATCAGGCCGCGGGTCAGGAAGTAGCCGGTCGCATTCTCGACATAAGACGGGCGGTCGAAGGTGGAGTCGGTGACCGGGCAGATCAGGAGCTGGCCGGCGATCTCCGGTCCGCCGCGATCACGGGCGAGCTGACAGGTGACGGCCGCGATGTTGCCGCCGGCGCTCCAGCCGGCGACCAGCACCGGGCCGGCGCTGCCGCCGAGCTCGGCGGTGTGCGCGGCAATCCAGCGCGTCGCGGCAAAGCCGTCTTCCGCCGCCGCCGGGAAGCGATGCTCGGGCGCGTGGCGATAGCCGACGCTGACGACAATCATACCGGTGCGCCGGCACAAATCGCGGCAGAACGGATCGTCCGATTGCTCGTCGCCGAGCACCCAGCCGCCGCCGTGGAAGTAGACCACGATCGGATGCGGCCCCGGCGTCGCCGGCCGGTACAGCTTGTAAGGCAGCGGCCCCTCGGCGCCCTGCAACATGCCGGTGCCGACCTCCCCGACCGGCCGTCCGGCGGGACGGCCCTTGTTGAACTCATTGAGGAAGAAGCGCGCACCCGCCGCACCCATGGTCTCGATCGGCGGCAGGTTCATCTCGCCGAGCAGGTTCAGCACCAGCCGGACATCGGGCTGCAGCCGCACCACCTCACCGTCATTGCATTGCGCGGCAACGCCGGGGCCGGACAGCTTGAAGCCGAGCATGCCGCGGCTGACGACCTCGTTGCAGATGCTGCGGTAAGGGCCGACGCCGCCGGTATAGGGCATCACGCCTAGCGGCTTGCCGGGCACGTTGGCGCCCGTGTACCAGGTGTTGGCGAGCCGATGCAGCGTCAACATCGCGCAGTCGGCCATGTGCCGCTGCCAGCCTGATTGCGCCGCCTCGGTCGCCTCCATCGTGGTGAAGCCGGCATCGCGCAATTGCGCCAATCGATCGACCACCCAGTCGACATGCTGCTCGATCGACACCGCCATGTTCGACAGCACCGACGGGCTGCCGGGACCGGTGATCATGAAGAGATTGGGGAAGCCCGCGACCGTCAGTCCGAGATAGGTCTGCGGCCCGTGCGCCCAGACCGCGGACAGCGACTTGCCGCCGCGCCCCGAGATCGGATGCACCGCCATGATCGCGCCGGTCATCGCGTCGAAGCCGGTGGCGAACACGATGACGTCGACATCGAAGCTGCGCTTGTCGGTGGAGATGCCGCCGGCCGTGATCGCCTTGATCGGCTCCTGTCGCAAATTCACCAGCGTCACGTTCGGGCGGTTGTAGGTCGCGTAGTAGTTGGTATCGAGGCAGGGACGCTTGGCGCCGAACGGATGGTCGTGCGGGGTCAGCGCCGCGGCCGTCTCCGGATCCTTCACGACATTGCGGATCTTCTCGCGGATCAGATCGGCCACCAGCGTGTTGCCGTCGACATCGACGCCCTGGTCGGCCCAGAGCTGGGTGAGGATGTGGACGAGGTCGCCGGCCGCCCACGCCTTCTCGAAACGCTCGCGACGTTCGGCATCGCTCAACTGCCAGCTCACCACCGTCTGCTGCGGATAGGGCACGCCGGCCAGCGACAGGCGCGCCTGCTCGCGATAGGCGGCGCGATCGGTCTCGAAATAGCTCTTGCGATCCTCGGGCGATGGACCATTGCCCGCAGGCAACGCAAAGTTCGGCGTGCGCTGAAACACCGTGAGTTCCGCCGCCTGCTCTGCGATCAGCGGGATCGACTGGATGCCCGACGATCCCGTACCGATGACGGCGACGCGCTTGCCCTTGAGATCGACGCCCTGATGCGGCCAGCGGCCGGTGAAATAGATCTCACCCTTGAAATCCTTGACGCCGTCGATCTCCGGCGGCTTCGGCGACGACAGGCAGCCGGTCGCCATGATGTAATAGCGGCACGAGACCGGCGCGCCGTTGTCGGTCGCAAGCTGCCAGCGCTCGCTCGCGTCATCCCATGTCGCCTGCGTGACCTTGGTGCCGAAGCGGATGTCGCGGCGGAGATCGTAGCGGTCGGCGACGAAGCCGAGATAGCGCAGGATCTCCGGCTGCGTCGCGTATTTCTCCGACCAGGTCCACGCGGTGTCGAGATCGGGATCGAAGGTGTAGCTGTAATCGATGGTCTGGATGTCGCAGCGCGCGCCAGGATAGCGGTTCCAGTACCAGGTGCCGCCGACGTCGCCGCCCTCTTCCAGTGCAACCACCGAGAAGCCTGCCTTGCGCAGGCGATGCAACAGATAAAGACCGGCGAAGCCGGCACCGACCACCGCGACGTCGACCTGCTGCGACGTTGAGCTGCTGCTCGATTGCGAAGCACGTGCCGCGACTGCTGCATCTGGCATGCCATTCCTCCCGTGCGTTATGTTTGCCGGAAGGCTAGACCCCCGCTTTCAGTTTGTCATCACGACAAATGCAATCGCAGGTCACCACAGTTGTGGCGCGTCCGGTTTGGAACGCGCCCCGCAGCGTGTAGACGCAAGTGCTGAGCAGGCAGGCTGCGGCAAGGCTGCGAGGACGACGGCGCAAATGCGCGACCTTGACGAAAGCACACGGAAAGAGTCGGGCCGTCGCCCTTCGAGACGGCCGCGTTGCGGCCTCCTCAGGGTGACGGTGACAGAGTCGAGCACCGCTTCTTTTGTTTGATTGCGTTTGAAGCACTGCTGTCAATTCCGTCACCCTGAGAGGCTGTGAATCTAATTGAAGGTTGGCAGCTTTAGCGGAGAGGGACTGCGGCGGGCAGAGGCTAGCGGTGATTGTTTGATTAGGCGGCGGCCTGCAGCAGGCGGTGTCCGGCCAGGATGTTGTTGGTGAGGGCGAACCAGCGCAGCACCGTTTGGACCTTTTCGAGGCCGCGGACCATAAACCGCTGCAGGCCCCAGTTGCGGAAGCGGG